>Ga0105247_10000007_pt1 | contig 409490 bp, 372 predicted proteins | sample KBSS24metaG_FD_81519 | JGI IMG/M metagenome (GOLD analysis project Ga0105247, IMG submission 81519) | Switchgrass rhizosphere microbial communities from Kellogg Biological Station, Michigan, USA - KBS S2-4 metaG | ecosystem: Host-associated > Plants > Roots > Rhizosphere > Soil | place... | reverse complement strand
CCCCTCCCCCCCTCTACGCCTCTACGCCTCTCCGCCTCTACGCCTCTACGCCTCTACGCCTCTACGCCTCTACGCCTCTACGCCTCTACGCCTCTACGCCTCTACGCCTCTACCCGCGCGCGCCCGCGAGCACCTCCGGGTCGGTGACGACGTCATCACGACGAATCACCCGCACGTTGAGTTTCTCCAGCCCGCGCAGGGTCGGATTGGTTCGCCATCCCGGCGCGCCCACGATGTCGATGCGGTCGACGTGCTTGACGATCTCACGAAGTACGGTGTGACCTTCCAGCCTGGCTAGCTGCGCGCCGAGGCACAGGTGGACACCGGAGCCGAACGACACGTGTCCCGTTGGGTTGCGCTCGACCCGGAACTCGTCCGGATTTTCGAACTGCCGAGGATCCCTGTTCGCGGCACCCCACAGCAGAAGCACTCGGGAGCCGGCAGGAATCGTCGCCTTACCGACGGTGTAGTCGGCACGGGCCGTCCGGTATAGACCTTGGATGGGAGCGTAGTAGCGCAGTTGCTCCTCGATTGCGCTCGGCACCAACTTGGGATTTTGTTGGAGCAGCCTGAGTTGGTCGGGATTCTCGGACAACGTGAGGAAGAGGGTGCCGAGCATGTTGGTCGTCGTCTCGTTGCCGGCGAGCAACAGCAAGAACGCGAAGAAGAACAGCTCGTCGTTCGACAACTGCCCACTATGTGTGTTCGCAACCAGTCGGCCCAGGACGGTGTGCTCGTCGAGCAATTGTCCTTGGCTCAGCTTGCGGGTGAAGTAGTGATGGAAGTGTCCGATCGCGCGCATGCCCGCGATCCCTTGCTTGACCCCCGACAACGTCATGTTCGCGTTGGCGAGACGGACGGTTTCGTTCGACCACTCCTTGAACGCCGTGAGGTCATCGTCGCCGATCCCGAGAATGTGCGCGATCACGGCTGTGGGCAACGGTTCGGCGAGGGTGCGCACGATGTCCACCGGGGCACTGTGGAACAACGTGGCCGTGTGGTCGACGGCGAGTTGCTCGACCATGGCCGTCCACGACTCGAGAGCACCACGAGTGAACGCCGGCTGGGCTTGCTTGCGCATTGCGGTGTGCCGGGGCGGATCAACCGTGAGCAGTGACGGCGAACGCATTCGGTTGTAGGAGATCCCGTCCGCGCTGGACAACACGTCCGAGGCGCGGGCCCCGGCCCGCACGTGCTCGTACTGGCTGAGGATGTAGATCCCGCGGCGCGGGTTGTAATGGACCGGGCCGCCTGACAGGAGTTCGCGATAGTGAGGGTACGGATCCGCCGCCGTGACTGGATCGAGCGGATCGAAGTCGGTGATCTCCACTCCGTTCGGGATCGGACGCCTGCGAGCCTTTCGCACGACGCCGTTGAAAGCGTCGTCGAGAAAGCCGATGGCAAGGCTCGGCCCGTACATCTCGAGGAATCGCAGCTGAGATCGAATTGGCATGGTGAGAACATTAGGGGGCGCGCACGCCGCTGTAAATATCTACACCGAGTAAACCGGACACTGTCAACATCCTTGGGGTGGTTGATTAGCCCGGTCTGCCTGCCGAAACAGTACTGTGGCGGCCCCGAGCAAACTCATTCGTCTACGTGGACTGCAACGTCGTACTTCAGTTGCCGCCGTGGAGCGTCGGCCGCCCGGAGCCGCCATCGCTGCGAGGCGCCGACCGCAGTTTCGGCGTCTGGTTTGGCTGGAACCGTCCTCACGCGGTTGCCCGATGAGGTGGCTGAACGCGCCACGTGAGCGGCTTGCGGACTTGACTTATCTACGTGAATTCGGAAAATTGCGTGAAACGCGCGGCGTTTTCGCGGCTAACGACGGTGGGTGACGCCCTGGAACCCCGCCGTTTCATCGATCTCCGATCGGCGGGGAGGAGTGCTCGTGGATACATGGGGGCTCGATCTCGATGGCGTGCGGATCCTGGTCATCGGAGCTTCCTCTGGCATCGGTCAAGCGGTCGCCGTCGCTGCTCGCGCTCGCGGTGCGCGGGTCTCGGTGGCGGCGCGTCGTACAGAGCTCTTGAAGGAGCTGAGCAGGCGGATCGGAGGTTCGGCACACGAATTGGACGTCTCCGACCCGACGGGCGTCGAACAGGTGGCACGCGCCGTCGCGGTCGAATTCGGCGAGATCGACGCGATCGTCCTCACCAGCGCAGTGGTTCCATTCGCCCGCGTGGCAGAGACGGACTACGCCACGTGGATGCACGCCTTCGCCGTCAACGCGGTCGGAGCGACGCACGTGCTCAGGGAGGTATTGCCCTACTTCGCTGCCAATGGCGTCGCCCTGGTCACGTCGAGTCGCGACGAGTGGCGGCCACACGTTGGTGTCGCGGCGTACAACGCGAGCAAGGCTGCGCTGGACGAACTTTGGCGATCGTGGGGCGTGGAGCACCCCACCTTGCATGTGATTCGCGCAACCATCGGGCCTACTCGTGGCACCGAGATTCTTCGCGGTGCCGATCACGACGTCGTCGCCGAGCTCAATCGCGCCTGGGATCAGCGTGTGGAATCGCCAGCAGCCAAGTCGGATGTCGGCGACATCGCCAATGCTCTGCTGTCGCTGATATCTACGGCCCGACGCACTCCGTCAGTACGGGCCGAGGCGATCCACCTCGCCCCGCGCCAGCAATGCAAGTAGTTCGCCAGCAGACCGAACAACGCACCAGGACAGGACTCGAGCATGGACTTGAACACATATGGTCGCAACGTGGAATCCCGTCACCATGAATCGTTGGTGTCATGAGCATTTCGTTGTTGTTGGAGATGGCCTCGGCCGACGGCGACCGGACGGCGGTGGTGTCCGGTGACCTGCGGTTGACGGTTGACGAACTCTCGGCGATGGCCGACAGGGGAGCGTCGGCGATCGCCGCGTCCGGTGCAGAGCACGTCGCCTACGTCGGCACCGGCGGGGTGATGCTGCCGCTTCTGTTGTTCGCGTCTGCGCGCGCAGCGGTGCCCGTGACACCGCTGAACTACCGCTTGTCGGCAGAGGGCCTGCATACGCTCATCGAGCGCCTTCCAGAACCCTTGGTGATCGTCGACGACGACTACCGGCAGATGATCGCCGACGTCGGGAAGACAGTCGTATCGTCAGCGGACTTCCTTGCCACGGTGCGTGACACGGGTTCAGCGCGCGAGGTGTCCGCTTTCGCCGATCCCGACGCTGTGGCTGTCGTGCTGTTCACCTCGGGAACGACATCAGCGCCCAAAGCCGTTGAGCTGACTCACAACAATCTGACCAGCTACATCATGAGCACGGTGGAGTTCGCCTCGGCCGAACCCCACGATGCCGCGCTCATATGCGTGCCGCCCTATCACATCGCGGGGGTGGGTGCTGCCCTTTCGAATCTGTACGCGGGCCGAAAGATGGTGTATCTCACGAACTTCAACGCTGAGACCTGGGTGCAGTTGGCCGCTTCGGAAGGTATCACCTCCGCGACCGTGGTACCGACCATGCTCGATCGGATCGTGACCGTGCTGGAGGCCCGACGTGTCGCGCTCCCGAGGCTGAGGACTTTGGCTTATGGCGGATCCAAGGTTCCGCTACCTCTGGTGCGGAAGGCCTTGTGGTTGTTGCCCGATGTGGGATTCGTCAACGCCTACGGCCTTACCGAGACGAGTTCCACCATTGCGGTGCTCACCCCCGACGATCACCGAACGGCACTGAGTTCGTCCGACGAGCAGGCTCAGCGTCGGCTCGGCTCGGTCGGCCAGCCCGTGCCTGGTGTCGAAGTCCAGATCCGCGGCGAGGACGGAACGGTTTTAGGTCATGGCGAGCCAGGCGAGTTGTTCGTCCGCGGGGACCAGGTTTCTGGCCGCTACACCGGAATGGGCTCGGTCTTGGATGCCGACGGCTGGTTTCCGACGAGAGACATTGCCTACTTGGACGCCAACGGTTACCTCTTCCTCGGCGGCCGTTCCGATGACACCATCATCCGCGGTGGCGAGAACATCGCCCCGGCAGAGATCGAGGACGTCCTCGTCGAGCACCCCGACGTGCACGAGTGCGCTGTCGTGGGTCCGGAAGATCCAGAGTGGGGCCAAATCTTGGTCGCGGTCGTGGTGCCTGCTGGCGACGTAGAACCCGACCCGGAGGAACTGCGGGCCTTCGTGCGAGGTCAACTGCGCGGATCGCGCACCCCAGACAGGGTTTTGTTCCGCAGCGAACTGCCCACCAACGCGACCGGCAAGGTGCTGCGTCGTCAACTCGTCGAAGAACTGAACACCACGAAGGAGTCAGCGTGATAAAGAACGGAACCCGCCTGCAAAGCCAGGTCTGCGACACCCAGGTGATCGTGGTGCGCAGTTCGGAGGCTCTCGATGACCTCCGAATCGGCGGAGCCCCAACCATTCCCGTCGGCGAGGCCGCCGACATCGGCTTGGCTCTCGACGAGGCATTTGCCGACGGCGCCCAGATGGGTAAGCGCTACGTCGATGACTCCGGAGCCGAACTGCTGGTTACCAAGGCGGGCAAGGGCTCCTTGTCCGTGGGGCCAACGCCGCTGCAGATCAAGGAGGCCAAGCCTCTTCCCGCAAGCGACTGAAATCATACGGCCCGCTGCCATCGGATCAACCGAAGCAGCGGGCCGTATGACGAGCGCAGCTCATTCCTCTATGCGAATGGCCTGTCTGGGGCAGACGTGCGCCGCCGCTTCGACTTTCGTGCGCAGCGACTCATCGGGCTCCTCGTCGAGTACGTTCAATGTGTCGTCATCCTGCATGTCGAACACCTCGGGTGCTTCCGCCATGCACAAGGCATTGCTTTCGCAAAGATCCCAATCCACAACGACCTTCATCAAATGCTCACCTCACCTGGGTAGTAATCGAAGATTGTTTCGCGAGGCGCGGACGCCGTGCGCGGCGACGAGCTCGGGTCACAGCGTGATCGGAACGGAACTCCAGCCGCGGACCGTGCTCGTGTGAGCTTGTACGGCGCCCGACATGTCCGCATCCCACATGGGAAAGCGACGTACGGTCTCTTCCAACGCTATCCGACCTTCGAGACGCGCCAACGCCGCACCGAGGCAGTAGTGGGAGCCGATCCCGAGCGATACGTGCTGCTTCACCTCGCGCGTAATGTCGAAGTCGTTCGCATTCGGACCGTATTGCCGTTCGTCGCGTCCCGCCGATCCGGTGAGCAACAGGACCTTGGACTCTGCGGGAATCACCGTTCCGTGCAACTCGACGTCGCGCGTGACCCATCGTCCCTGCACCGGGGAGGGGGCCTCATATCGGAGGAGCTCCTCGACCGCACCGGGAATCACGCTGGCGTCGTCTGCCATCAGCTGCAGCTGATCGGGATGGCTGGGCAGCGTTACCGCGGCCCAGCCCAACAGTCGTGCCACGGTCTCGGTGCCTGCGCTGACGAGCAGGCCACCAAAATCGGCGGCCTCGTTCTCCGTCAGCTTCCTGGTCTTACCTTCTGAATCAGTCAACTCAGCCTGAGTCAGCGCAGTGAACAGGTCGTCGGTCGGATTCTTGCGGCGCGTGTTCATCGCATCGATGATGTAGCTCGCCATCCAGAGCCGAGCGTTGATCGAGATCTCGTTCATCATCCCGGCCTGGGGATCGATGTGGAAGATCTCGTCGATCTTCAGCCGAACCATTTCGCGCTCGGATGGGGGGACGCCGAGCATCGATGAAATGACGAACGATGGCAGCTTCTGGGCGAAGTCGGTGACGTAATCGAATCCGCCGCTTCCGACCAGCGGATCGAGAAGCTCACCACAGATGGCGCGGATGCGGTCGTCCATCTCGAGCGTGCGCTTGGGGGTGAACGCCCGCGAAATCAGCGCGCGCAGGGCCGTGTGCGACGGCGGATCCATGAAGATTAGGACTTCCATCTCGCCGTAGTCAGTGCCCATGTACTCCAACACGGTCCCGTGCGAGGACGAGAAGGTCTTCGGATCGTTGGACGCCGCCTGGACGTCGGCAAACCGGCTCAGTGCCCAGAAGTCATACTGCTCGTTCCGGTATACGGGGGACTCGTCGCGAAGCCGTTGCCACACGGGGTGCGGGTTCTTGTCGATCTCGGCGTTGTACGGATCCCAGTATGTTTCTTCGACGGGTGCGACCACGTGCACTCTCCTGTATGAATCGCTATTGGGTGCTGCCGTGATGGCGGGGTCATTGCTGATCGCCAGCCACCACCCAGTTCGCGGTAACCGATGACGAGCGCTGGCGCACTTCCACCGGCGACGCGACGAAGCGGGCGCCCCAAATTATAATGGGATACTAGAAAAGTCAATCGACGGCGCCGGTCGCCAGCGCATCGCAACGCGCCTTGTCAGCGCCCTTCGTCTTGACGCGCGTCAGAGTGGACGGATTCGGGCAGTCTCCGGTCCACGCCGATTCGGTGCAGGCAGGTGCTGCTCGTTAGAGCCCGCGAGATGGCGAGGTGGCCGGGCTGGGGGTTCGCGGATCCCAGTTGTTTAGCCGATCTTCGGAAATCCTGGACAGAGTTCATGAAGTGGTATAGAAAAGAAGGCGTGGAAGGTCTAGAGTCGCGACTGCGCCGGCCGCCAGGGCATGGAGTGGCCGCAGAGGGGTTGGCTCTCCCGCCACGGACGAACGCTGCTGCTCGACGGGGCCTGGACCAGGCAGTCGGGACAAGGGAGTGTGGTGGACGCACCTGCGCAGGCACATTCGTGGCCGAGTGCTCTGGCGCAGGTTAGCCGATTTAACAATTCGTATTCAGTATCATCGTCATAACTACACGAAGTAACAGAGCACGGACAGGAGTCTTTTCATGGACATGAACGACATGATCATGGTCAGCATCGACGATCACTTCATTGAGCCGCCGGACATGTACGACAACCACGTGCCGGCGAAGTGGAAGGACCAGGCGCCCAAGCTGGTGCGGAACGAGCAGGGCATCGACGAGTGGGTTTTCCAGGGCGACAAGGCCTCCACGATGCTCGGGCTGGGTGCCACGGTGGGCTGGCCCAAGAACGAATGGGGTTTCAACGCGGGTAGCCTGTCCGAGCTGCGTCCGGGATGCTTCGACGTCCACGCGCGCGTTCGCGACATGGACGCCAACGGCATGCTCGCCTCGTTGAACTTTCCCACGATGGCGGGCTTCAATGCGCGAACCTTCGCCGAGGCGCCGGACAAGCCATTGGCAATGATCATGTTGCAGGCGTACAACGACTGGGTCGTCGACGAATGGTGCGCCGAGTACCCCGGCCGGTTCATTCCGCAAGGCGTCGTACCGATGTGGGACGTGGAGTTGGCCGCGGCCGAAATACATCGCATGGGGCAGAAGGGCCATAAGGCGGTCTCGTTCCTCGAGACGCCGCACAGCAAGGGTTACCCAAGCTTCCTCTCCGGCTACTGGGACCCGATGCTGAAGGCCATCTGTGAAGAGAACATGGTGCTGTGCCTTCACATCGGAGCCGGCTACGACGTCATTCAGACGCCAAAGGAAGCGCCCGTCGATCATATGATGGTGTTGGCCTGTCAGATCAGCGCGATTACCGCGCAGGACCTGCTCTTCGGTCCCACTCTTCGGAGGTTTCCGGAGTTGAAGGTTGCGCTCTCCGAGGGCGGAATCGGATGGATCCCGTTTTACATGGATCGCATCGACCGGCACGTCGACAATCAATCCTGGCTCGACCACGGAAATGACTTCAACGGCAAGAAGCCGTCCGACATCTTCCGTGACCACATCCTGGCCTGCTACATCACCGATCCGTCCGGGCTTCTCGGACGCCACCGGATCGGCATCGACAACATCGCATGGGAATGCGACTATCCGCACACCGACACCACGTGGCCCTTCTCACCCGAGCAGGCGTGGGGTGAGTTCATGGACGCGGGCTGCACGCCGGAGGAGATTAACAAGATCACCTTCGAAAACGCCTGCCGGTTCTTTGATTGGGATCCGTTCAAGCACACCCCGCGCGAAGAGGCGACGGTGGGTGCTCTCCGGGCGAAGGCGACTGACGTCGATGTCACCCGGAAGTCGAGGACGGAGTGGAAGAAGGAGAACGAGGCCGCCGGCATCGGCGTCTGGTGACCGCGATCGACCGACTACGAGTGGAGAAGTGAGCATGACCAACACGCTGGCGACTGAGGCGCAGCACACTGGCGAGGACATCACCAGGATCGGTTTCATCTCGGCTGACTCGCACGTCAACGAGCCGCGAGACCTCTGGTCGGCGAACTTGCCGGCGTCGATGAGAGATCAGGCCATGCGTGGCTTGGCATCCTCCGGCGACGGCGGCTGGAGCTTGATCATGGATGGCCAGCACGCCTTTCAAAAGGACATGCAAGCCGAAGAAGACCGACTGGCTGTGCTCAAGCCCGAGAAACGGCTAGAGGTGATGCGCACCGACGGTGTTGCCGGCGAGTGCATCTTCCCGACGATCGCGCTGCAGGTCTGGATGCTGGAGAGCCCAGAGGGCGGTCGGGCCAGCTGTCGCATCTACAACGACTACATCTACGACCAGTTGCATCGACACTCGCCGCGGTTCTGCTGCGCCGGGATCGTACCCACCTGGACTCCGGAGATGGCGGTCGCCGAGGTCGAGCACATCGCCGAAATCGGACTGGGTGCGGTCATGTTGCCTGCGATTGCGAATCCGATGTGGAACCACCGACAGTGGAGCCCGATGTGGGACGCGATCGAGCGCACGGGACTGCCGGTGGCGATGCATCAAGGCACTGGGCATCCCATGAGGGCCTTCCGGGGCCCCGGCGCCACCGTCGCGAACAACCTGTACATCCAGTCGATGGCTCCGCAAGTCGCCACCTTGCTGGCAACGTCGGGAGTGCTGGCGGACCACCCGGGGATCCACGTCGTGCTCGTCGAGTTCAACATCGGCTGGATGGCGTGGACCAACGAGACGATGGACAATTCCGACATTGCCTTTCGTCGTTACGACGAGTTCGTCTCGTACGGCGGTAAGAAGGGGCAGCCGTCGGTCTACCCCGACCTCGAGCACCCGCCGAGCTACTACGCCAAGCGGCAGATTCACTCGACGTTCGCCAAGGACACCGTCGGTATCGGCAACATCGCTCTCACGGGCCCGTCGATGCTGATGTTTGGCAACGACTACCCGCACGAGGAGGGAACCTATCCCCACTCGCGTGATGTCGTAGCCGAGCAGGCCAGGCTGATACCGGATCCTGCCATTGCTCGAAAGGTGTTCCGCGACAACGCGCTAGAGGTGTTCAATTTCGATCCCAACGAGGTCACGCCGCTCAGCTGAGCGGGCCCGGTAGTCGCGCGCCCGATGTCGGCCCGAAGTGGCTGCGGCGAAACGCTATTCATGGATTATCTGATGAGGGACAGAGGAGATGGAAGATGGTCGCAGCTCGTGATGCCAAGCAGTGGGTGAAGGACGGGGGACTGCACGGAATCGGGGATTCGCTGTACACGCCGTTCGCCGGCAAAGATGGCGACGACATCGACTGGGACGCTTACCGCGTGCTGGTGCGGTACTGCATCGGCGACCTAGGCCACAACATGCTGTGGCTCACTAGCGGTTGTGCCGAATGGTGGGCGTTGACGATGAACGAGCGCAAGCGCCTGCTGGAGGTCGCCGTTGAGGAAGCGCGCGCCATCAACCCGAACGTGGTGATCGAGGCCTGCACCACGGCCGCGTGCGTCAAGGACGCCACCGAGTTGACGCAGCACGCTCAGGAGCACGGCGCCGACATCGCCTTCCTGCAAACGCCTCCGATGGAGGTGCACGGCGGCGACGGAGTCAAACGGTTCTTCGAATACGTTGCCGACCGCACGGACATCGCTCTGGGCATGTTCAACAGCAATTCCTCCGGATACGTGATGACCGGTGACGAGATGGCTGCGATCAGCACGGCCATTCCTGCTGTCGTCGCAGTGAAGGAGGGCGTGATGGACAGCACCGTGAACACGAGCACGCTGCACGCGCTCGATCCCGACATTGCAATTTGGGAATGCGACACGCTGGTGTATGAAGCAGGTTGGCTGGAGGCGGGCATCGTCTGCTCCGGGCAGCTCGGCAATAGTTCGTGGATGTATGAGAGCCCCGACAACCGGTGGTTCTCCGAGTACTGGGAGCTGATCTGGGCAGGGAAGATCGCCGAGGCGAAGGCGCATCGCGGTGCGAACGTCGGCGGGATGCCGCTGTCGCCCAAATTCGGCGAGCATCCGAAGCGGCCTGGTTACCTGACGCACTGGGGTGAGGTGGTCAAGGTGGGGGCGAGCACGATCGGCCTTCCCGTCGGCGACTACCCCTACTCACGTCCACCGCAGGCGCGTTTGGGTGAACAAGGTCGCAAGGAGATCGCCGAGGTGTTCATCGCCGCAGGGCTGGAGGGCAAGGCGCTGACGAGCTCGGCAGTTTCCGGTGCACTTCAAGGTGCGTAGCCACCGGCGGCAGCTCGGGGGCGGTCAATGAAAGGCGAGCCGAGCATGACCATGTCAGTGCCTCTGGTCGATTACCTAGTGCTGGACGACGATCCGCATCTCGTGGCGCACGAATGCACCGCATGCTCAGCTCGTTTCTTCGATCGTCGCAACGCTTGTGCAAGTTGTAGCGGGACGACCTTCAACGACGTCGAGGTCGCCAGAACTGGCATCCTCCGGACGTTCACGATCGTCAACTTCGCCATGCCGGGCGTACCGGTGCCGTTCGTCGCCGGAGTCGTCGATTGTGACGGCACCCGCGTGCGCGGCAACGTCATCAACGTTGAACCCCATCCAGAAAAGATCAAGACCGGAATGGAAGTCCGGCTGGCGACCTACCCGATAGGGAAGGACGAAGACGGCATCGAGGCAATCGGATTCGGCTTCGAGCCGGTCAACCCGTCCTGACGTTCGCCCGCGGCTCCGGCTCTCTCGAAGAAATAAGAGGTATCGATGGCGTCCGACGACATCTACATTCTCGGCATCACCATGACCAAATTCGGCAAGCATCCGACGCTCGACGTGGTCGACCTCGCGTCGGAGGCGGCACTGGGCGCGCTCGCCGATGCCGATGTGACGGTGAATGACATCGGCATCATCGCGGCGGGAAACCTGTCGGGTATGAGCACCGGTCTGGGCCAGGACGTGCAGAAACAGATCGGTCAGACGGGCGTGCCGGTCTTCAATGTGGCAAACGCCTGCGCCACTGGCGCGACTGCTCTACGCACGGTCATGATGGCACTGCGAGCAGGCGAGTGTGAGATCGGTCTGGCGATGGGAGCGGAGAAGCTTTCGGGCGCAGGAATGCTCGGTTTGGCTGAGGCACCCGGCGAGGATCGGTGGGTGCCAAAGGGCCGTTTCGGTGCCGTGGCACCGCTCGACGGTCGCATCGGCACCGCAGCAATGCCGGGGGTCTTCGCGCAAGTCGGCCTGGAGTACGGACATCGTTACGGCGAAGTGAGCTTCGAGCTGTTCGCGCGGATTTCGGCGAAGAACCATGCTCACTCGACACTCAATCCGCTTGCGGCGTATACCAAGCCGATGACCGTCGAGCAGATCATGTCCGAGCCGATGATGGCCTATCCGAATACGCGTGCCATGTGCTCGGCCAATTGCGATGGTGCATCAGCCGCGGTCCTGGTGACCGGCGAGCGGCTCAAGTCGATGTCGAAGGAGCAGCAGCGCCGGGCCGTCAAGGTGGCGGCGTCGGTGTTGACCACGGATCCGTGGGAAGAGGGCTGCCAGGTACTTCCGAACATCAACACGCTCACGCGCAACGCGGCGACACAGGCCTACGAACAGGCGGGTGTGAGCCCCGAGGATCTCGATCTCGTGGAGTTGCACGACTGCTTCGCGACGGCCGAGCTGGTGCACTACGACAATCTCATGCTCTGCCCGGAGGGCGGCGCGGTCGACTTCTTCGAATCCGGGGCTCCGACCAGGGATGGCAAAACTCCGGTGAACGTCTCCGGTGGACTCGAGTCGAAGGGCCATCCGATCGCCGCGACGGGAATCGCCAACGTCTGGGAGATCTGCCATCACTTGCGCGGCGAGGCCGGCCCGCGCCAGATCGCCGATGCCACCGTCGGTCTCGCTCACGTGATCGGCCTTGGCTCGACATGCGGCGTCCACATCTTGGAGAAGAACGCGGTCTGAACGACCCGGCGCGGAATTATTGAGTATCCGTTACTAATTTAGTTAGGGTGATCGACATGGGTGATCTACGCATGCTCATCGACGGCAAGCTCGTCGAGGCAGAAGCCGGAAAAGTCTTCGACAACGTCAATCCCGCCACCGATGAGGTGCTCGGCCAGGTCGCCGACGGTTCGCCTGCCGACATGCAGAACGCGGTGACCGCCGCTCGGTCGGCGTTCGACGACTCATCTTGGTCGACCGACACCGAGTTGCGGAAGCGCTGTCTCGAGCAGCTCCAGGCCGCGCTGGAGAGTGAGCAGGAGGAGCTGCGCCAAGACCTCGTCGCCGAAGCCGGCGCGCCGATCGTCTTGACGTTCGGCCCGCAGCTCGACGCACCGCTCAAGCACGCGCTGTCCTGGCCGCGAGAGATGATCGACAAGTTCGAGTGGTCACGTTCACTCGGTGTCGCCGACGCGCTGGGGTGGGGCATGCACACCGAGCGCGTCGTGTGGAAGGAGCCCAAGGGCGTGATCGGGGCAATCGTTCCGTGGAACTTCCCCATCGAACTCACGCTGACCAAGCTGGGTCCGATTCTGGCCATGGGCAACACGTGCGTCATCAAGCCCGCCCCCGACACGCCGTGGAACGCCACGCGGCTGGCACGGCTCGTCGCCGAGAAGACGGAGATCCCGCCGGGTGTCGTCAACGTGGTTACCTCCAGGGACCACATGGTTGGTGAGGTGCTCACGCGCTCGCCGGAGGTCGACATGATCGCCTTCACCGGATCGACGGCGACGGGCCGTCGGATCATGGAGGCGTCAGCCAGCACGATCAAGGACGTCTTCCTCGAGCTGGGCGGCAAGTCCGCGCTGGTGGTCCTCGACGATGCGCCGCTGGAAGAAGTCCTGGCGACTGCCGCGATGGCCTGCACACACGGCGGCCAGGCGTGCGCGCAGGCGTCTCGACTGCTGGTGCCGCGCAACAGGTATGACGAAGCGGTCGAGATTGCCAAGGCCAGCTTCGAGAACTGGAAGTACGGCGACCCGAACGTTTTCGAGAACATGCAGGGTCCGCAGATCAACAAGCGTCAACAGGAGCGCATCGTCGGCCTGTTCGACGGCGCGCGCGCACAGGGCGCGCGCGTAATCGTGGGCGGTGGCAAACCGGCGCACCTCGAGCGTGGCTGCTACGTCGAACCGACTCTGTTGGCCGACGTCACCAACGACATGCAGATCGCCCAGGAAGAAGTCTTCGGACCGGTGCTGAGCATCATCGCTCACGATGGTGACGACGACGCGGTCCGCATCGCCAACGACTCGACCTATGGTCTCGCCGGCGGCATCTTCTCCGCCGACCATGACCGAGCACTCGCGGTGGCCCGCAAGATTCGTACTGGGACGCTCAGTATCAACGGAGGCGTCTGGTACGGCGCGGATGCACCGTTCGGCGGGTACAAGACCTCCGGAATCGGTCGTCAGTGTGGCATCGAGGGTCTCGAAATCTTCACCGAGACAAAGCTTCTCGGGTGGCCGGCGGGCCCTGAGGGGGCGTGACGGCGCCTTCCGAACGTGGCCGAACCGCGCGTTCTCGAAGAATCGTGGAAACGATCTTCGGCACGTAACGGCCATCGCGGCGCGGACCGCACATCGGCCCTTGTCAATCGCAGTCTTCGGAACGAGGAGTTTTCGTGGTAAGTCAACCCATGTCGGGCGTCAAGATTCTCGAGGTCGCTCAGTTCACCTTCACTCCGGCGGCGGGTGCCGTCCTTTCGGAGTGGGGCGCCGACGTCATCAAGGTAGAGCACGCCGAAACCGGTGACGCGCAGCGCGGTCTGCAGATCGGGCCGTACGCGTCGGCCGAGGGCTCCTTTAGCCCGATCATGGACCATCCGAATAGGGGCAAGCGCAGCATCGGCCTGGCGATCGATACCCCTGGCGGCTACGAGGTGCTGATGGATCTCGTTCGCACCGCGGATGTCTTTCTCACCAACTTCCTACCGGACGCGCGATCGCGCTTGAAGATCGACGTCGAGGACATCCGAAAGGTCAACCCCAACATCATCTACGCCCGCGGGAGCGCAAACGGACAGCGCGGACCCGACGCGCTGAATGGCGGGTTCGATGGGACGACGTTCTGGTGCCGTGGCTCCAGCGCGTGGAGCGCTACGCCACCGGATGCGTTGCGGCCCATCTCCATGCCCGGCGGTGCCTACGGCGACACGATCGGGGGCATGACGATCGCCGGTGGCATTGCGGCGGCACTGTTCGCTCGCTCGACGACGGGCGAACCCTCGGTGATCGACGTGTCGCTCTTGAGCGTTGGGCTGTGGTCGATGGCGTTGAACGTGTCGAATGCGCTGATGACCGGCAGCAACATCGCCCCCGCTCCGATGACCGCTCCGGTTGCGGCGATAGCGAACCCGTTCGTAGGTCTGCTTCGCACCGCGGACGATCGCTGGCTGTCGCTGTCGATACTGCAGCCGGGCCGGTATTTCGCCGACACGTGCAAACATCTCGGCCTGGACCACCTCATCGGCGACGAGCGGTTCGCGACGGCGCAAGGCATCATGGAGCACACGGCGGAAATCGCCGAGCAGGTGCGCGAAGCCATTGCGGCCAAGCCCTTTTCGTACTGGCTCGAACGATTGCAGACGCTCGAGGGTCAGTGGGCACCGTTACAGAATCAAGTCGAAGTCGGAAACGACCCGCAGGTTTTGGCGAACGGCTACATCGTCGACGTCACCGACGCCTCTGGACATAACCGAAAGCTGGTCGCAAACCCCGTGCAGTTCGACGGAGAGCCTCCCAAGGGTGCTCGTGGACCGTTGTTCGCAGAACATACCGACGAGATCCTGCGGGAGTTGGGCAGAACCGAGGACGAGACGATCGCTTTGAAGGTCGACGGCGCATGCACGTGATTCGGCCGACCCTCGCCATGCCAACCCGCTAGCAACCGAGACTCGGCTGCTAGCGGGTCAGTCGATTGCGGACTCCGTCGATCACGCGTGCCAAGCCATACTCGAAGAGATCGTCGCTGTCGAACGCACCTTCGGCCCCGGAAAGGCTGAGGTACGTGGCCTCGCCACTCTCAGGGTTGTGCGTTGAGTTGTCGAACCACAGTTGCCCGGTCATGAAGGCGGCGACCGTGGCGTAGGCCAACAACACCTCCTGGGGATCGGCGCCCGTCTCGGAGAGGATCTTCACCCCGGTCTCGAACAGCCGCCGGTAGGAGGCCGGAGGTTGGCCGGCCTGGAAGGTCTCGGGCAAGTGCAGACGGATGCCCCGCAGTTCGTTGCGGACTGATCGTTCGAATGTGCGCAGCCGCAGGTCCCACGGACCGGTAGGCGGCTCCTTGACTCGATCACAAGCGGCGTCCACCACGTGCGCGACGAGCGCTTCCCGGCTCGGGATGTAGTGGTAAAGAGCCGCAGCCGTGACTCCGAGGTTGTCGGCAAGCATGCTCATCGTGAGCCGGCTGACGCCTACTTGCCTGGCGAGGGTGGTGGCCGTTTCCAGAATTTCGGGGAGGCTGATCACGGGCGGACGCCCGAGTGAAGCAGTCTCGCTTCGGTTCGAATTACCGCGCTTGGCAGGAGTGCGGCGCCGTCCGGTTGGTCGCGTCATGCTGTGGTCATCGCCGTTCCAACCCGTCGACTAGTGATGGTTATCTTCACGTGTCCGCCATTCACGGACATCGCGACAAGGCGTAAGTATTGCATGCATACCGAGGTTTCGTTGGTGGCCGTGGTCGTCATGATGTGCTCGACGCCGATTCCGGCACCATGTTGAGGGCGGCATCGTAGAAAAACACCTTTTTTTCAGTCTGTCCGGTCGTCACCGCCACGCCGATCAACGGTGAACTCGTCGTCCGAGCCGGTCTGCTCATCCAGTGCTGGCTACCCGTGATTCGCAGGCAGTGGGGTATGGATGGCGCGGCCGGGACGGCTGCGGAAGAGCGGTCTGCTGACACCTCGAAGTCGTCGGGCAGAAGAGTATTGACTTTTTTAGCTCTCGTAAGGAAGGGTGACCCTCGCGACGAAAACACGAAGCCAACCACAAGGAGTTTTTTGATGCGTCTTGAAGGCAAAGTCGCGTTCATCACCGGCGCGGCGCGCGGTCAGGGACGTACCCATGCAATCCGCCTCGCCGAAGAGGGCGCCGACATCATCGCAGTCGACATCTGCGCACCGGTTCCGAGCGTTCCCTACGCGATGGCCACCGAGGAGGACCTGAACCAGACCGTCAAGGAGGTCGAGGCGCGGGGTCGTAACATCGTCGCTCGCGTCGGTGATGTCCGTACGCGCGACCAACTGGCTCAAGCACTGGCCGCTGGTATCGAGGAATTCGGCCGACTCGACATCGTGTGCGCCAACGCTGGCGTGATGCCCATGCACGAAACGTACTTGGCCGAGGCGTGGGTCGACGGGCTCGACATCGACCTCTTGGGCGTGCACAACACGCTGGCCGTATCCTTCCCGCACCTTGGCGAGGGTGCCTCGATCATCGTCACCGGATCGACCGCGGGCATGATTCCCGGCCTGACCGACAACCCCGCTCTTGGTTTCGGTGGTGCGGCGTACACATGGTCGAAGCGCACCATCGCCAACTACGTAGAGGTCTTGGCGCTGCACCTGGCGCCGAAGTTCATCCGTATCAACGGGATTCATCCGACCAACTGCAACACACCATTGCTGCACCACGACATCACGTACCAAGCGTTCCGGCCGGACCTGGAGAATCCCACCAGAGAGGATGCGATCCCGGCGTTCACCATGATGCAGGCGATGCCGGTGCCCTACATCGAACCCGAGGACATGTCGGCGATGGTGGCATTCCTCGCGAGCGACGATTCCCGTTACGTCACCGGCCAAAACCTGCGCGTGGACGCAGGTTCGATGTTGAAGTCGGGTATTCCGATCGGCGCTAGCACCACAGTGCGTTGACTTGCGACCTCGATCTTTGCGTTTTCAAGACGAATTGCGTTGTGAGGGTGAGTATCAGCAGGAGTAGACGCTGGCGCTTGGATCAGGAGAGGCAGGGCAATGGTGCAACAGGCCGAGATAGTAGTCGCGTCGAGGCCTGCCGACTCCGCCGGGTCGGCTAAGGCCGCGGCGGTTCGGCGAAAGCAGTCCCCTTCTGCTGCGAGCCGAACGGCCCGAAGATTGGCGGGCATTCCGAGCAGCAGTGCCGCAACGACCGGTCGAGGCCTGCAGCTTCTCGTCGACGTACTGCGTCACATCGTCTCGGACACCATTACCCTCAAACTCCCTGTGGGCGAAGCGATCATCCAGGCGTGGCTGCTGTTCAAGGTAACGGCGCTTCCCGCTCTGCTGATGGCCATTCCCTTCGGTGCGCTCGTCACCGTGGTCACATCCGGCCTGGTCAACCAGCTGGGCGCTACCTCGCTGCTGGGTGCCGCGAGCGGGGTGGGCGTGATCCGGCAGGGTGCACCGATCACGGCGGGCCTCTTGATGGGCGGCGCGGCAGCGTCGGCGATCGCATCAGACTTCGGTTCGCGGCAGATTCGGGAGGAACTCGACGCCATGCGAGTTCTCGGTATAGATCCCGCGCGGCGTCTGGTCGTGCCACGCTTCTTGGCACTAGTCGCCATCGCCCCAGTGCTGGGCATCCTGATCATGCTGGCAGGCACTGCGACCGCGTTCATCATGTCGGTCAACTTCACCGAGGTGACCCCGGGTAGCTTCTGGTTGTCTTTCGGATCTTTCGCCAAGATGGTGGACGTCTACTTCGCTTTAGGTAAGACGGTCGTCTTCGCCGTGATCGTGGTCATCATCTCGTCGCTGCGAGGGATGGAGGCGAAGGGTGGTCCGCGCGGCGTTGCAGACGCGGTCAACTCGTCTGTCGTCCTGAACGTGGTCTGCATCGTCTTCGCGAATCTCGCCATCACGCAACTGCAGACCATGTTCTTCCCGATGGAAGTGGCGTAGTGGTTGCACAGGCCAACCGCGCCACTCCCTCGTCGTATTGGACGGTGAGAGTCGCCAAGACCGTTACGGCGCAACCGCTCAAGCTATTCGGCGCGATCGGGCAGGTGACGTTATTCGTCGGTCAAACGCTGTGGTTGTTGCCGTTGACCGCGCGAAAGTACACTCGCGAGACGCTGCATCAGGTCAACAGTCTGGCGTGGGGCCGTGGTTCTCTCATCGTCGATGGCGGTGTGGTCAGCGTGCTCCTACTACTGGGTGTCGCCCTCGGAGGCTCACTGGCCATCGAGGCGCTGTCGATCCTGAATCAGATTGGATTCGGCGCTCTGTCGGGATTGATTTCGGGGGTTGGCTGCGTCAGGGAGATCGCGCCACTAGTCGGTGGCATTGCCTTCGCCGCACAGACCGGCTGCCGAATGACGGCTGAGATCGGCGCAATGCGTATCGGTGAGGAGATCGACGCCCTCGAGTCGATCGGCGTGCGGCCGATCCCCTTCGTCGTCGGCACGCGCTTGCTTGGCGTGATGGCCTGCGTGATCCCGGGTTACATGCTGACGCTCGTCGCGACCTTCTTCGTCATGAACACGGTCGTGGTCGTCTTCTTCGATCAGCACGGCGGAACGTTCAATCACTACTTCGTCCAGTTCCTGACCCCCACCGATCTTCTCTACTCGGTGATCAAGGTGGTCGTGTTCTGTGCGGTCGTCACGCTGATCCATTGCTACTACGGCTATTTCGCGTCCGGCGGTCCCGAGGGCGTGGGTCGCGCTTCGGGCCGAGCTGTTCGGGCCAGCATGGTCATGTTGATGGTGATGGACTTCACCTTGACGGTAATGCTGTGGGGCCTCCAGCCAGTGTTCGTGTTCAAAGGCTAGGTGGAAAAGTGCTACTGCGCGGATCAGAGCAATCCCAGGCTCGGACTTTGACCCTCATCGGTGGCGCTGTCGTCGTGGTCTTCGCCATCGCGGCCGCCGTGATCATCGGCAAGCCGTTCAGTCGTCCTCCCGACGACGAGGTGTCCATCTCCATGGACATGCCATACCTCGGGCAGGGGGTCATCGAGGGCACCGCGCTCGTCATGCACGGGGTGCAGGTGGGCACCGTCACTGGTATCACCAGCATGCCGGGCGGAAACATTCGCGTGGACGCCGCGCTGCAGAAGGTCGCGGTCGCCGGCCTGACCGACACCATGCAGGTCGACTATCGCCCCATCAACTACTTTGGGGTCAGCGGGATCAACGTCGTGCAAGGCACCGGCGGTCAGGCTCTGCGCAACGGTATGCAGCTGACCGTAGCGCCAAAGGGAAACTTCACCTTGCAGGCCATGTTGACTAGCTTCGGCCGGCTCTCGGACAAGGTCATCACGCCGCAACTGATCCACGTGATCGACTGGATCACGAGATACACCGACGGCCTCGATCCGCTGATCGAGACCGTCTTCATCGCCACGGGCGCGCTGGCAGACGTGCAGCGGGTGTCAACCGCGCAGCTGACCACGAACACGGCCGGCATCGTGGTCACGGCTCCGGGGCTGGTGAACGCCCTGTCCGTCGCCGGTGATGCCGTCTCCCACGCCGACAACAACTGGATGCACGAGGGTGCGGGTGACCTGAGTGACCATCAGTGGTACGACACGTACGGAATCCCTTACCTCAAAGCCGTGACGGACGGCATCTTCGGATCGATGGGCAAGCTGGAGGCCTCGCACGTCGGCGACCTGCTTCCACTGGTTACTGGAGTCAAGGCCCTTACCGACACCGTGCCACCGCTGATGCGGCCGGTGGGAATAGGCGACACGTTGGCCGAGTTGCGTCGGCGCTTCGAGGCGATGTACGGCGGGACTCCGGAGCATCGCGCTCTACAGGTTCGCATCTTGTTGGACAGCCTGCCCGGGGTGGCGGCTCCGGTCGATGCTTTGGGAGGCCCATGATGAAGAGCCCGTTGGGAGCGCTCTGGCGGTTGGCCGTGGTCGCCGTCGTCGCCGTCGTCGGGACGATACTGCTGGCCAACGCCATTCAGCGGCCGGTGGCGCCGGAGGTTCATTCGTACAAGGCTGAATTCACCGACGTGTCCGGCCTGTACAGTGGCGCGGACGTCCGGGTTCGGGGAGTGCCCGCAGGCAAGGTGCAGTCCATCGACTTGGTCCGGCGCAACGGACAGAGTGTCGCCGACGTGGCCTTCACGCTGGAGGGCCGGTACGGGGTGACCTCCGACACGCGCCTGGCGATCAAGTATCAGACGCTGACCGGGACGCGATACGTCAACGTCATCGATCCCTCCGACCACTACCAGCGATCTGACGTCATCACGGACATCCCGGTGACGATGACGGCGGCGTCCTTCGACGTCACAGCTCTGTTCAACGGGTTGCAGCCCGTTCTGCAGACGCTCAGCCCCGAGGAGATCAACACCTTCACGTCCAACGCGGCAACCTTTCTGGACGGTGACGGCGATGGTCTAGGCCCACTGCTCAAGAGCATCGACACGCTCACCAAGTTCGTCTCCAATAGGCAACAGGTCATCGCAGCGCTAATGACCAATCTCTCGACGGTGGCCAACGCGATGGGCGGCAAGTCCAAGGAGATGATTCAGATCTTGGACTGGTTCAATCGTCCGTTGGACGGTTTGTTGGCAGTGCTCGACGAATTCCGCAAGACAGAGCTCTACAGCACCGACTTCCTCAGCCCGCTGGTTCAGTTGTTGACCAATATCGGCTTTCCGGTGGCCGGCAACTCGGCGGAGAGCTTCATCTACCAGAACCCAAACGTCGCTCTCGACAGCAACGTGACAAACGTCAACGAGGGGTTGGATCGCGCGTTCGCCAACGTGGATAGATTCATCGACTCCTTCAAACTCGTTCCGGTCATGTGGGAGAACGTCGGGCCGCCCTCCGGTTTCGAGACCCCGCTACCGTGCTCGCGCGGCCGGTTGCAGCTGCCCGAGCAGATGGACGTCCTCCTCAACGGGCAGAAGGTGGTCTTGTGCAATCGATGAAATGGCTGCGCAACTCGACGCTGTGGGGCGCCGGCGCGCTGGTGATCGCCGCAGTCGTGGCCCTGGTCGCGGCGTGGCTGTACGTGAGCCCACCCGGCCAGCAGGTCGTCACCTTCTACACCACGGATTCGGCGTCCATCACGCGCGGCGACCTGGTTCGCATCGCGGGCATCAACGTGGGCAAGGTGTCTGATCTTCGGTTGGAACCCGATCGGGTCCGCGTCCAGGCGAAGGTCGACGGAACCGCGTTCGTCGGTGATCAATCCCAGATCGACGTCCGGATGCTCACCGTGGTCGGCGGCTACTACGTGAACATCGTGTCGCTGGGTGACAAACCGCTGGGTAAAACACCCATTCCAGTGGAACGCGTGACGCTGCCCTACAACCTGATCACGATCCTCGCGGATGCGACGAAGATCACCGACAATCTGAACGCGAAACCTCTCAATGAGACGCTGACTCAGCTTCAGCAAGGCTTGTCCGGTGACAACACGCAAACTCTTTCGGCGGTGATCGATGCGGGCAACAGCCTGATGTCCACCCTTCAGAAGCAGCGCGGCCAGCTGACCTCGATCCTGAACTTCTCGAACGAATACATCGGCGCGTTCAACAATTTCAGCGACGGACTTCGCATCCTGGTCCGCAAGATTGCGATCGGCACGCAGATCCTCGCCATCTACGGCAAGAAGTTCGGCGACGGCATAACAGAGTTCTCCAAGGTGCTTGGACAACTCTCGCCCCTGGCCTACTTCTACCGTGATCATCGAGCGGACTTCATCGAAAAGGTCCGGCACTACTTGGAAACCGCTCGGATGTGGTCCGAGCACAACGGTGTCGTCGTCCGCTCGATGCGAGCCGTCCAGAACAAGATCGAACGTGTCCTCGATGCGCAGAATGCGCCGCCGGAGCTGCTCGCTACGGACATGTGCGTGCCGATGCCAGGGAGCGCGTGCTGATGGCCTCCCAACGGATACAACGCCTCAAGGCCGTTGCAGTGACTGCAATCGTCGCCGCGATGGCAGTCGGCACTGTCGGTTCGTGCTCGTCTGACAAGCAGTCCCGAGGCACCGCCCATTGCGCGCTGATGCCCGACACCGTCGGGTTGTACGTCAACAATCCCGTTACCAGGATGGGTTATCCGATAGGCAAGGTCACCTCGATAACGCCCGGTAATCTCGGAGTTCGGGTGGACTTCACCCTATCCGAGCCGATGCACATTCCCAGCGACGTCAAGGCCGTGATCCGGTCGACGTCACTGCTTGCCGACCGAACTCTGGAACTCGTCGGAGACACCGGCGCCACACCCGACTTGGGCGCAGACCAGTGCGTGCCATTGAAGCAATCGTTCACGCCGAAGAGCCTTTCCCAAGTGGTCGGCTCGGTGTCGAATCTGCTCAACCAACTCAGCCCGGACGGCTCCACGGCCATCGCGGACACCGTGCGCGGTCTGGATCAGGCGATGAGCGGGACGGGACCGCGCTTCAACCAGCTGATGACCACGACGTCTGAAGTGCTGAACAGCCCCGACCCGACGATCAGCGGCATCGGGTCCGTCATCGTCAACCTCGCCCAGTTGACGTCGTTGGTGCGAGAACTCAGCGGACCGATCAAGCAGATCATGTACGACACGCAAGAAAGCCTGCCCAACGTCATCCGTGTCACCCAGCCAGTGGGCACCCAGCTCTTCGGAACCCTATATCTGTTCAAGGCCGCTGCCGATGTCGAAGTGACCCTCGGCGAGACCTTGCAGGCGACTCTCGATTCGACGGGCATGGCTCTGCGGAAGCTATCGGCGCATGCTCCCCGACTGGCAAATCTCATGAACCCGGTTCCGTGGTGGATCAACGCGACGGCTAACTACTTCAACGCCCACGCCGCCGAGCACGCCATCCGGTACCGGCCGCCGCTGTACCGCATCCGAACTCCCGACGGAGTGGGCATGTGCAACCTGATGAATGCGCGTCTCCCTGGGAGCTGCGCCAACGTCCAAGGCATGCCGTACGCCGTCGACACCTCACTGCTCCAATACGTTCTGACCGAGGCGGCGAGCCGATGACCCGCAGGATCGCAACCGCCATCGTCACGGCCGCACTGCTGGTGACAACGCTGTCAGCGTGCAACGCCATCAGCGTCAACTCGCTGCCACAGCCGGGCAAGAGCTTCAGCGACGGGTACGACGTCGTGCTGCAGTTCGCGAGCGTGCTCAACCTGCCCGACCAGGCCAAGGTTGTCATGGGTGGTACCGAGATAGGCCGGGTCACCAAGGTGGAGGCTACGAGTTCCGGGGTGGACGTCACCGCTCAGCTCGCGCGCGGTGTCGTAGTTCCCAGCGACGTCACGGCCGCACTGGAGCAGGCCACGATCCTCGGCGACATCTACGTCAGCCTGGATCAGCCGGATCCGGCGTCGGCGGCGCCCCCGTTGAAGCCCGGTGGAATCGTTCCGGTTCAGCAGACCCTTTCACCGCCGCAACTCGAGGACACGTTGGCGCATCTGGCGGATTTCGTCGCGTCCGGTTCCATTCAGCGGCTGCAGAATACGATCACCGGCGTCAATCGGGTATCCCCGCCGCAACCCCAGCTGCGCAAGCTGGCGACGCAGGTGACCGCCGATCTGCGGGATCTGTCGGACAACATCGACACCGTCGACACCCTGTTGACCGGCGTGTCGCAGACGGGTCAGGCGCTGAACACCAAACTGTCGTCTGCTCAATTCTGGTTCTCCCCAAGGGGTATGCGCGGCTTCGACTTCATGTTCCAGGAGACCCAGTACCTGGCGAAGCTGTTCCCCTCGGTCGGCAGTGTGTACACCGGAGGTTACTGGTTGGTGCCGCTGTTGAATTCGCTCAGAGATGCCACTGGTGCCATGGTGCAGTCGAAATGGGCCTTCGAAGACGAGTTCCCCGCTTGGCAGAAGATGTTCAATGATCTCTTCCTGCCGCAGGATCAGAACCCGGCGATCAACATCACGTCGATCGTCGGTCCGGATGGCCGTGAATTGTCGGGGAACACGGCCGACGTCCTGCGCATGCTGGGGGCGATGCCGTGAAGAAGAACGTTCTGTCGTTCGTCGCGTTCGCCGCGATGATAGCGCTCGGTGTCGGGTATATCTGGAGTCTCGGCGTGCGTATCGGGCCCCCGGAGAACCGTACGTTGCTCTCGATGGACGTTCCCGACATCAACGGGCTCCTCGTAGGTTCCAACGTGTTGCTGCGTGGTGTGCCGGTGGGGAAGATCACCGGCATCCGAACCACGGTCACTGACGCGACCGTCGACTTCTACGTCGACGATAAATATCGAATCCCCGTAGACAGCGAGTTTCGGCTGGAGAGCCTTTCGGCGCTTGGCGAGCCCTATATCGGCCTGGTGCCACACACCAACGACGGTCCGGTGCTACAGAACGGCCAGCGGATCACGATGGAGCGGATCGTACTGCCCCCGTCGATTTCGGAACTGGCGGTGAACCTTTCGCGCGTTCTGAGTCAGGCCGATCCCGAAGCGCTGCGCCGCGTCGTCGGCGAGTTCGACACGGGTTTACCGGATCCGACCACCACACTGCCGAATATCGCAAGGGCCTCGAAGATGCTGCGGAACGTCGCCGCCGACATGAACGGCCGCGGTCGGGATCTGCTCGACAACTTCCAGACGCTGCTGCAGAACGCCGGCTGGGTCGGCCCCCTGCTGGCTGACATCACGCCGCAAGTCCAATCGGTGGGTGTTTCCACTGGTGTCTTGCTCTCCGGTTTGAGGATCGGTCGACCACTGGGTGCCCCGGACATCTTCATACAGGTCAACCACCTCATCGATCGCATTCAGCGATTGCTCGACAACAACGGCGGCGACTTGAGAGTGCTCGGCGAGGCGCTTCTACCGCACCTACAGGGCATCGCAGGTTCACTGATGAATTACGACACCGGTCAGATTCTGTCGAACGTACTGGAGTCGGTACCGGCCGACGGGGTGGTGACATTACGTGTCAGCAATCCGTGAGCGCCCGACATCCGAGGTTGAACCGAGAGAGGAGATTACTATCCGCACAATGACCGATAAAGAGCAGGACAGCGAGAAGTCAGAGGCGGCCTCGGGGGCCGATCGCGATCCTGATGAGGCGTCGACCGACGAGTCGTCCACCCCACCCGAGCGCACGGCCGAGAAGGTGACGAAGAAACCCGACACCGATTCGCCGGAGGCGGAGAGCCGGTCACGACCCAGCCGGCAGGTCTCGATGTCCGTACGCGGCCTGCTGACGCTCGCGCTGATCGTTGCCCTCGTTGCGGGAGTCGCCGTCATGACTTGGCTGTACGTCGGGGCGCGGCACGAGATCAGCGAACAGCAACAGAGTCAAGCGAATTCGGCACGCGCAGAGCAGATTGCGCTCGACTACGCCACGAATGCAGCCCAGATGAACTTTCAGGACCTCGCGGGCTGGAAGTCGAAACTGGTAGCAGGAACCGGCACCGAGCTGTCCAATCGGCTGGCCAAGGCCGCCGACCAAATGGAGCAGATCCTCGTACCACTGCAATGGACGTCGACGGCACGCCCACTGGCCGCCAAGGTGCGGTCGAACGTCGGCACCGTCTACACCGTCGATGCCTTCGTGAGCGTTCTCACCAAGACGGTCCAGGGGCCCGATCCGTTGCAGTCGACCGCAACCTACAGCGTCACGGTCGACAGCGGCCAGGACTGGAAGATCACCGACGTCGGCGGGATCGGCGCCGCGGTCGGGGCGAGATAGTCGGTTCAGCCGTATCAACAGCAGCCGTCGGGAAGTGGAAGGCGTGGCATGGATGAAATTGTTGGGAGGGTCGCGGCCGCGGTCGCCCGCATAGTGCTGGCAATTGCCGTGTGCTTGGTGGCGGCCAGCCCCACCGCAGTCGCCGAACCTGGCAACGGAAGTCCTCCACCCGATGACCAGTTGATCCGGCCGTTGCCTGCGGTCGTGCCGCAGCCTTCGAATTGGGTGCCGAAGTTTCCGTATCCCTACAACCAGACCCGAAACCTCGTGACGGACGTGGACATCAACATGGAGCGCGAACTGTGCCAGTGGTATAACGCTCAATATGACACGCTGATCGATCAAATTGATCGCTTGCAGTTCAACAGGATTCAGCAGTTCGGTCCCGGCGTGCGGATAGGGTCGGGCACCGACTGGGACTACGGCGCGGTTCAGCAACAGGTCGACATCGTCGTGGCGAACCTCGATCAGGCCGACCAGTTCCTCGCGCCGCGAGTACAGGCTTTCACCGTCGCTCAAGACTTCGCGGGCGACAACTACTTCCCGATGTATCAGGCACAGAGCTTCTTCCTGCTCTGGCAGAACTTGGCCAACACCAACAACGGCATCAAAGCGCACCAGCCGGACTGGTTCACCGGGCCGTCAGTGCAGTTCTCGAAGAAGGCCGGCAGTGACATCAACCGATCACACGTGTGTCGTTGAGAGCGAGAAACGAATGACGACACGATCGAGTCTCCGAAGCGTTCTCGCAACCGCGACGACGCTGCTTCTCGCCGCGGTCTTGGCGCCGGTTGCTCGTGCCGACGACGCGACGGGTCTGCAATCGGCGGTGCAGCAGATGCGAGCCGCCTCGTGTCCGCAGCTGCAGCCCAACGCGATTGCGGAAAAGGCGGCCGCGCGAATCAACCAGTCGACTGTCGACTTCCTCGATCACACCGCCACCCAGGTCCCGCTCGTCGACGTGCTACCCGGACTGAAGATTCTGGGCTATGGCGGAAACAAGGCAGTCGCACTGCAGGGCGCCACCCACGATCTCGCCACGTCCATCAAAGCGCTTCTTCTGTCGGGCTACGCAGCAATACCAGACTGCACCTACACCGACATGGGGGTCAACGTGGTGCAGTATGCACCCACCAACTACTGGCTGACCGTGGCAGTGCTCGCTGGACCTTGACATCGGGCGCTTCGAGAAGTCGCCCGAGCGCACCGACCCCATCCCTAGCCACCGCAAGGCCGAGATTGGACCACGAGGAGACGGAAATGATCCTTCGCCAACGACTGTTGGGCGCGGTGGCGATCGGCGGTTGGGTCATGCTGCCGGCCCCAGCCGCGCACGCCGCTCCACCCGTGCCCGTGACGTACGAGGTGATCTCGACCGCAGGCGTTCCGGCCGCGAACGTGGAGTTCTTCGATGGTGTGCGCCGCCAGGCGCTGACCAACGTGTCGCTGCCGTGGCACATCACCGTCATGGTGCCCGAGCCGACGAGCTCGGGAACCGACGTCGCTGAGATTCGGGCGGACTGGCGATGGCTCGCGAGGCCGAACGGCTGGGTGACCACCCGGGTCTACCTGGCGGACAAGCTGCGCTGTGAGAACACCCTCGACGTCGGAGACGCGTCGTGCTACGGCAATACGACGTTCAACAACGCCTGATGTCACGATCGGGCGATCGCGCGTCGGCATCAGCTAAGGAAGGACGGTTTCGATGCTGTGGAGCATTCGGCGGTTGATGTCGGCGGGGGCGGCGATCGCAGTGGCGTTGTGCAGTTCGATTGCCGCGCAGGCAGATCCGCTCGTCAGCGTGGAGCTCGGTCCGTTTCCGGACGAAGATCACATCAGGGCCTGGTATACCCAAGTGCAGCCGACCGACTTCTTCATTCCGGACCAGCCTGGCGTGTGGTTCCTTACCCCGTCCGGACTCAACTGCGGGATTTGGACATGGGGCAGCTTCGGCTGCGTCGGAGACATACCGGGTCTTCCTGCCGATGAGCACCACATCGCGTGGTTCAACGGAAATCGCTCTGTGCACCACGGGCTGACCGCAGCGATTCAGTTCCCACCGGGCCAAGCGCAGCGGACTTTGGAGCCGGGAACCTTCGTCGTGTATGCCACACCAGGGGCGGGCGAGACGATGTGCGCGGTGACGCCGGAGGGCAGCACGTTCTGTTCGCACGGCGAGTTCAAGTTCTATGCGACTCCAAAGGGCACGTGGTTCAAGGCGTGGGACGATCGTACGTCCTACGTCTGCACCAGTTACGGAACGTGCCCGCCCGGCTGAGCCGAAGAGGTCAGTGCATCCGGGCGCTACCGCCCAGGCTGACCTCGAGCACCGTGCCGGTGAGAACTCCCGGATCGGCGACCAGGTAGAGCACGGCGCGGCTGACATCCTCGGGCTGCAGCCATGGTTGAGGAATCGGGTTCAGCTTCGTCATTCGCTCGCGGGCGCCCTCGGGGATTCTCTCCGGATGCGGCACCATCGGTGTCTGGGTCGTCGTCGGGCACACCACGTTGACGGTGACGCCGTCTCTGGCGACCTCGAGGGCCAGTGATTTCGCCATTCCGATGACGCCCCACTTGGTTGCGTTGTACGCCGCGAGATCCCGGATGCCCATTCGGCCACCCATGGACGACGTCACGACGATCCTGCCGAACCGTTGTCGCCGCATGGGCGGGACCGCAGCCCGCAACGTGTGGAACACACCGGTCAGATTGGTATCGATCATCTGCTGCCAGTCGAGATCCGTCACCTCGTCGAGCGGCGCAGTGCTGACGATTCCCGCGTTGGCCACGACGATGTCCAGACTGCCCAGCTCTGCGACGGTTCTGTCGACGGCGGTGCCAACCTGGTTCGGGTCGCGGACGTCGACGGTCATCGGGAGGCACCGTCGCCCAGTCTTCTCGACCAGTTCCGCGGTGTGCTCGAGATCCTCGAGCGTGGCCGTCTGATACCCCAGTCCCTCGATTGGGCCGGGGACGTCGGCCAGGGCAACGTCCGCGCCCTCGGCCGCGAGGGCCAAGGCGTGCGACCGGCCCTGGCCGCGAGCGCCACCGGTGATGAACGCGACGCGGCCTGCCAATGGAGGCGTCGCGGCGGGCGTCAGTCTGCACCCCGAGCGTCGGCAGGCACCAGTGTGTGCTCGTAGGCGTCGTACACGTGCCAGCTGGGTTTCCAACCGAGCTTCTGAGATGCCTTGCCGTAGTCCAGGATCAGCGGCACGCTGTACAGTTCGGCGACCGCGACGAAATCGGGTATCCGCTTGAACCGGGACGTGGCGGCCACCTTGCGCATGGTGCTGTAGAAGATAGTGCGGCCGAAGGGAATCGGGCGGAAGCCGAAAATCTGCGCCATCTGCTCGATGGTTATCGTGCCTTCACTGGCGATGTGATAGGTCCCGGGTTCGCCTGCGCCGACAATGCACTGCAGGAACGCGGAGCCGACGTCCTCCTCGTGAATGGTCTGGGTCTCCCAGCGCGGCACGGGGATTGGGATTCGGAACGGAAGGTTCCGATTACGGGCGATGAACCGTTGCAGCCGCGGGAGCACCTGGCTGTCGCTCTTGTGCCCCAGGAAATGCGGACCCATCACGCCCGGCGTCCGCAGCATGTAGAGATCGATGTTCCCGTGCTCGGCGGCGAGTGCGGTCAACGCTCGCTCCAGATCCGCCTTCTGCCGGGCATAGTGAAAGTACTTGACGGGCCGGGCTGTCCACTCCTCCGTCACGCCGCGCGGCATGTTCGGGTCGAAGCCGATGGCGGTGATGGTCGAGGCGAACACGAACCGCTTAGCGCCCGCCGCAGCAGCGGCCTTGAAGGCGTTGAGTGTGCCGTCGATGTTGACGGCGATGACGTCCGGATCGTCTGCCTGCCCCGTGATGTTGAAGGCGAGGTGAACGACGACGTCGACACCCTCGAACGCGCCGACAAGCTGTTCGAAGTCGCGGACGTCACCTTGTCTGTAGGTCATCTTCGACCATCCGTGCTCGGCAGGGTCGAACGGGCTACGGGCGATGCCGACGACACGGGCGAAGCGCGGGTCGGCCTCCAAGAGCGGAATCAGACCGAACCCGAAGGTACCTGTCGGCCCCGTGATGGCAACGGCGAGTTCATCATTCGACATGATCTAATCTCTCACCCTGTCGCGCCGAGCGGGAACCACCGGCGGTGCCTTACCCCAGCCGGGGACGCCGTCTTCCGGCTTGGCCATCGGCGCACCGTCGTCGTGCACCTGCGCCCAGTGCGCGTGGTTGAGCTCGTGGAGCGTGAAGCACGCGTTCAACGCGTTGTGGAAGCCCATGTTGTCCTGCGTCTGGTTAACCGATTCCTTGACCAGCAGCGCCGCCATCGTCGGCACGTCCGCTACACGCCGCGCGAAATCCAGTGTCATGTCACCTAATTGGTCCGCGGGGAAGACCTTGGACACCATCCCGAGTCCGTACGCATCGTTGGCGGACAACGAGTCACCCGTCAGCATGAGCTCCTTGGTCTTTCGAGGGCCGAACTCCCAGGGATGGGCGAAGTACTCCATGCCACACATGCCCATGCGTGTCCCGACGACGTCGGCGAAATGGGTGCCCTCGGCCGCGACGATCAGATCGCACGCCCACATCAGCATGAGTCCGGCCGAGTACACGTTCCCGTGTACCTGCGCGATGGTGATCTTGCGAAGGTTGCGCCACCGCAGCGTGTTCTGAAAGAAGTGATGCCATTCCTGCAGCATCAGGCTCTCGGCAGCGTTCCTGGTGCCGCCGTTGACCTTCCACGACGGATGCTGATTGGGGCCTGGCAGGTACTCCTCCTGTGCTTCCGGCGAAACGACGTCGTGACCCGCAGAGAACATCTTGCCCGTGCCGCCGAGGATCACGACCCGAACGTCGTCGTCCGCCTCGGCGGCCAGGAAGGCGTCGTTCAGTTCCACCAACAGACCGCGGTTCTGGGCGTTTCGGGAGTCCGGGCGATTGAGCAGGATCCGCACCACCCGTCCGTCGTCGTGCCTCTCGACCAGCAGGTACTTGTAATCGGACATGGCGCTCCTCATCTCGCTGTGCGGTCACACTCGGCACGCGCACGTCGTACGGTTCGTGGGGCCGCTGGAGTGTGCGGTCGTGGATCATCTATTATCTACGCGGCATAGACTTTAGCGGGTGCGGCGGGCGAATCAAGCAGCTTCTGCGCGATGAGCGTGCCGCACTGACGCCACGGCGGCGTCCGACGAACAAAGGAACGTCACGCACATGGATGACGAGGACCTGACCGAGGAGCAGCGGATGCTGCACCAGGCGACGACCGAGTTCATCGAAGCCCAGCTGCCGGTTTCGGCGACCAGGGCGCTGCACGACGACCCCGCGGGATATACCGCGAAGTGGCTCACGGGCACCGCCGAGCTCGGCTGGTATTCGATGCTGATCACCGAGGAGCATGGCGGGGGGAGCGTCACCGGCAACGGACTGTTGGACCTGACTGCCATCGCCGACTCGGTGGGCCGCTACGTCCAACCCGGACCTTTCCTGACGATGAACGTCGTCGGCGCCGCGATCTCCGAGTTCGGGACCGACGCCCAGCGGGCGGCGTTGCTACCGCGGATCGTGGCGGGCGAGCTGGTCGCAACCTGGGCCCCGTTCGACTCCGCAGGCAGTTGGGACGCCGGTGCGGGTCTGCGAGCGACGCGAGACGGTGCGGACATAGTGTTGAGCGGATCCCGCGGTTTCGTGACCGATGCCGCTTCCTCGGAGTCCATGCTGGTGGTCTGTCACCTGGACGGAACGCCCGCCCAAGTGCTGGTCGACACCAACACCGCCGGCGTCGGCGTGGAGCCGTTGACGTGTTTCGACCTGTCCAGGCGCATTGGCGAAGTGACGTTCAACGACGTTCGGCTGCCAGTCGATGCCGTGCTGGGCGACTCTTCGGCAGGCACGTCCGAGCAGCTCGAACGCCAGTTGCAGATCGCCGTGGTGCTGGCCTGCGCAGAAACCGTCGGGGCCTTGGACGCGATGTTCGCGATGACTGTCGAGTACTCGAAGAATCGCATCGCCTTCGGCCGTCCGATCGGCTCCTTTCAGGCGCTCAAACACACGATGGCCGACCAGCTCCTCCAGCTCGAGAGTTGCAAGGCGGCGACGGCGGAGGCCGCCAAGGCCGTTGCCGAGCGCAGCGCGGAGGCTGCCGAGATCGTGTCCATGGCCGCTGCCTACGTTGACGAATACGCCTCCGAGATCGCTCAGAAGTGTCTTCAGGTGCACGGCGGCATCGGGTTCACCTGGGAGCACGACCTGCACCTGTTCATGCGGCGCGTCCGCGTCAACACGAGCATGTGGTGCGAGAAGGCATGGCATTACGAACGACTTTGTGAGGTGTGTGCACCGTGACCGACGCAACCGAGCTGGACGAGTACCGGGCCACCATGCGTGAGTGGCTGGCCGCGAACCTGCCGCGGCGCAGTGCGCAATCGATGCCTGCCGAACCGCACGAACTCTCGGCCGACGAGGTCACCGCCGGTCGAGCACTTCAGAAGCAGGTGTACGACGCGGGCTACGTGGGAATCGCGGTACCCACCGAGTACGGCGGCCGCGGTCTGACCGGCGCGCACGAGCGGATCTGGCAGGACGAGTCGGCGGATTACGAGGTCCCGCTGCCGGCAGGTGTTGCGTCCATCGTCACGACGCGTGTCATTCTTCCGACGCTGCTGCACAACGCCACCGAGGAGCAGAAGCGAAAGTGGATCCCCGGGGTGCTCAGCGGGGAGGACATTTGGGTGCAGCTGCTTTCCGAGCCGGACGCCGGATCCGACCTCGCTGGAATTCGTACGCATGCACGCCGCGATGGGGACAACTGGGTTCTGCAGGGCACCAAACTGTGGTCATCGGGTGCAGTTCATGCCGACTACGGGATATGTCTGGCGCGTACGGATCCCAACGTGCCCAAGCACAAGGGCCTGACTTGGTTCAAGGTGCCGTTGCGCGACGAGAACGTGACCGTGCGCCCGGTCCGCCAGCTCAATGGCAGCGACGAGTTCTGCGAAGAGTTCCTCGATGACGTCGTGCTGGCCGACGACATGGTCATCGGCCCAGTCAACGGTGGTTGGAAGGTCGCGAACTCCCTGCTGATGTACGAGCGCGGCGCCGGCCACATCGACCTGTCGCCATCGACTGCCGAGGTGCGTCGCAAGCAGGCCTCCGATCTGACCGACCTGACCGCGGTCTACGCCGACACAGACGTCGCCCGGCACCACGCAGCGGCATTGTCGATCGCTCGCGAGCGCACCCGGGACTGGGTGCACGAGGCGCTCAACCGCAGGATCACCTCCCGCCTCATGAGCGGGGCGGGAAATCCGGCATCCGCGTCCCTGGTCAAGTTGTCCATCGGTACTCGCGGACCGCAGCGCGCCATCGCAGCCATCGAGATTGCCGGACGCTCCGCCGTGGCGTGGCCGTCATCCGGAGCACAGGGTGAGACAGCTGCGAATGCAGCCGAGAACTTCTTCTACGGTCGCCAGTACGCCATCGCGGGCGGCAGCAACGAGATTCAACGCAACATCATCAGCGAACGAGTCCTCGGGCTGCCGCGCGAACCCAGTTACGACAACGACAAGCCGTTCAAGGACGTCATGCGCGACGCCCGGAACTGGACCCCTTAGCCCACCGAACACACGCAGATTAAACGGCTTTAGAAAATGATGCGAGAGGGTTCAACGTGACCGATCCGGTCGTGGTCTATCCACCCATGCCGAAGCCCGACGAGGTGAGTGAGTTCTTCTGGAGCGGCGTCGACCGACACGAGCTGCTCATCCAGCGCTGCGCGGCGTGTTCGACCTATCAGCACCCCCCGAAGGTGGTGTGCTCAACCTGTCTGGGCACCGACCTGACTCACGAAAAGGTGTCGGGTGACGCCACGCTGGTCACGTGGACCGAGCCGGTGAAGACCTACGATCCGTACTTCGCCACGCATCAACCCTATGTCTTCGCCACCGTCAATCTCGTTGAGCAAGTGCCGTTGCGATTCGCGACGAATCTCGTTGATTGCCGCGCTGACGAACTGCGGATCGATCAGCCGCTCAGCGTCACGTTCCGCGACGTCGCCCCCGGATGCACGCTTCCGTTGTTCGAGGTGAAGCGCTGATGGCGACGGTCATGCAGAACCGAGTGGCGATTGCAGGCGTGGGCTATTCGGAGACCGGCCGCAAGCTGCCGTATTCGGACGATCAGTTGGTGGTACAGGCGGTCAAGGCGGCATTGGACGATGCCGGCCTGAAAGCGTCCGACGTCGACGGCATCTCGACCACGGGCGGCGTCTCGATGTCGATCGGTGCCCTACTGGGCATGCTGCCGCTGAACTGGTTCTTCACCTCCAGCCTGTATGGACCCTCGTTCGCCGAAACCGCCGTGATGGCCATGGACGCCATCGCTGCCGGCTCGTGCCACACAGCGCTGGCCTTGAGAGTCATCCGGCAGCCTCGCGCCGAGGATCACCCCGTCGCGGCCATCACCGCGGGCGGGTCAGCCGACGGGCCCGCCAGGGTCGGCGGCAGCCAACAGTGGACCGCCCCGTTCGGAGGCAGCCTGCCCGCGGCGTTCATCGGCGGATTGCAGATGCAGCGCTACATGAGCGAATTCGGGGCGACCGAAGAGGATTTCGCCACGCATGCTGCCGTTCAGCGCCGACATGCCACCTTGAATTCCGATGCGATCTTTCGGGCGCCGCTCGGTGACGACGAATACGCCCAATCGCGTTTCGTCAGCAAGCCGGTGCGGCTGCTGGACTGCGATTACCCCGTCGACTCTGCGTCCGCAGTCATCTTCACCACGCCGGAACGTGCCAGACAGTGCCGTAAACCCGCCGTCCTGGTCGACTCCTGGGCGATGTCGGCGGTATCGGACATCGACATGTCGCTACTCGACGACTTCACCTCCAACGCGATCAAGCCGTGCAGCGACACTCTGTGGTCGCGTACCGAACTTCGCGCCGCCGACGTCGACACCGCCGGCCTCTACGACGGCTTCTCGATCATCACGTTCGAGTGGCTAGACGGTCTGGGGTTCTGCGGTCGGGGAGAGGCGCCGCAGTTCATCCGCGACGGGCACACCGAGCTCGGCGGATCGCTGCCGACCAACACCGACGGCGGCGCCTGCAACGTCGGCAGGCGGCACGGCGCCAACTTCTGCATCGAATCGGTGCGGCAACTGCGCGGCGAATGCGGCGACCGACAGGTGCCAGGCGCCGAAGTCGCGGTGTGGTCCAACGCCACCGGCGCTTTCGCAGGCGCGTCGCTGCTCACCGTCGACCGGTAGGCGACTATCGCTCGACGAGCCAGAGGAGCAGATGCTCCTGGCCCAACCCGACGAGGAAGCCGAGGGCGGCACCGACGACGATGATGATCCATTCGTCGTTCTTGAAGATCGGGCGGAGCAGGTTCTCGAACGACTGAGAGTCCATCTGGCTCATCTTGTCCACCATGATCTGCTCGAGATTGATGCGCTCGGCGAAGTACTTCTCGACGTAGCTCATGTTCGAAGGGAGCTGTTCGATGACTATGTCGGCGATCTGCTGTTTCATGTCCCGGTACTGGCGGCCGCCGACCGCGTTGACGAAGCGGGCTGCGAAACCCAGCTGCTTGTCCACACTCTCGCGAATCTCGGTCTGCAGGGCGTAGAAGAACTTATCTGACATCGGACCGGTTAACAGACTCTCCATGATGGCGTGCGGAGTGAAGATCTCACCGGCCATCAGCTTGGCGTAATCGCGCGTCACCTGCTCGCGGTTGGCTTGGAATACGCCCTGCCACTTGAAACCGGGCAGGATCGTGCGTCGCTTCAATGGACGAAAGATCATCTGCAGAGCCACGTAGTCGGTGACGCCACCGGTGAGCAGGCCGAACGCAGGCAGCGTCCAGGACCACCCCGTGAACCCGAATGCGAGCGTCTGAAGTAGGCCGATCAGAAATCCGAAAACCAGTCCGGCCCTGGCGAAGAACTTGAACGACGCTCCACCCATGTCGTCGAAGACCTCGACCAACTTGGCCTTATCGCTGACGAGCTTGGTGACGACCATGTCCTTCACGTCGAAGTACTGGTCGAGTTGTTCTTGGAACTGTTCGAACATCTCCCGCGAGGCTGCGGGCATGCGCAACTCGACACCCTTGACGATCAGCTCCTTGACCTGATCGGGCATGGCGCGCCACACCTGCGGCTGCAGGGAAAGCATGATCGCGTCGACGATCTGGGCGGTGGCCGCTCGCAACGGCTCCTGAAGCTCTCGAACCAGCTCGTCGGGATCTAGCTGGTCGAATATCTCCTGCGGCGCAATGATGTCGGACGTCATGGAGTCGACCATCTGGGCGGCCATCTTCGGTGCCAGGCGGGGGATTTGGCCCTGCCAGCCAAGATAGGGCTTGATGCCCTTGAACTCCAGCGGATAGAACATCATCTTGAGAGCGAGGATCTTGGTCGCCCACCCGATGAGCGCGGCGCCCAGCGGAATCGTTACGTACACCCACCATGGATGGGTGAAGATCTCCCCGAAGTGAACGTCGATCGTCACTTGGCGGCTTCCCAAGTCTCCTTGCCAAGCGCGGTGATCGTCACCGTCCGTTTCATCACGCGGGCACCACGGATGCCGCGCCGCGCCTTCGCCTGGGCGACGCTGACTGCATCGTCGATGAGCAGCATCTCGTATTCGTCCTCCATCGAAGCGGGACCCTCGGGTCCGATGGCAATCAGACCCATACGCGACAGCCGGGCGAGGTAGATCGGCACGAACTCGGGCAGCGACACTCCTGCCGACCTGCCCACGTTCGAGGCGTTCTCCAGGACTATGTCGGCGCTGGAGCCCGGGCCGGCGCCTGGCTCGGCGATGTGCACGACGGGGTAGCCGGAACCGTCCGAGAGCGCCGCCAGAATGCGCACCTCGTCCGGTACCAGCGCTCCGAGCAGGACGCAGTACAACTCGTTGCGGCTGTCCTCGGGCGAATTGAAAATCGACCGGTCGAGCAGCGACTGCAGCAGCTCGGTTGGGTCGGACTGCGGGTGCACTTCGGGTGCCGATGTGGAATCGGGCTCGAGTTGATCGAGGTGCGTTCGGATCGCTCCGACCATTTGGCGCTCGACGTAAAAGACGACGGGAAGCACGTCGTTGACCACCAACTGCTCAGCGGCTCGAATGCTTTGTCGAACGAAGCGGGTCATGTCCATCTCGCTCTTATCTCCATATCCGAATTGGCCAACGGAGCAGCCGAACGGCCTGTTGGACCCGCGAGGGCCGCCGACAACCTGCGCACCTCAGCCGCTCGTGCCTAACCCCACTTAGACAATAGGGCACGACGATGAGGAGAGTGCAGGCGATTCTGCCGGTCTGAGCAAAAACTGCGGCGCCTTTCCTATGGTGCGTTAAACTCACCGAATGCGCTCTGTCCGACACGCAATCATGGGCGCTCACGCCATCGTCGCATCCGTCGTCGCGATACCTCTCGCAATCGTTGCGGCCCCGACAGCGCAGGCTGCGGGCGTCGTGGTGTACGAGGTCACGTCTACCTACATCCCCTCCGTCGACATCGAGTTCACCGACGGTTCGGGGCTGACCTCACTGCAAAACGTGCCGCTTCCGTGGCGCGCGAACGTGTCCGTCGATGATCCATTCAGTGCCGACACGAAGCTGAACATTCACTGGCAGCCAACGCAGCGGTACAAGTGGGTCGACTTCAGGATCCATTCGCGCGGAAGCCTGTTGTGTGAGGGGCAACGCGATGCCGGCGAGGCATCGTGTACCGCCAGAGGTCTTTATGGTGGGGTCATCCCGAGCTTCATGCCGCCGACTGATCCGCCGGGTTATTCCAGTGATCATTGGAGGGGATAGGTGTCATCACCGATATGCCTGGACGAAGGATTCTGACAATGGGGATTGGCGCCCTTCGGTGCGCGATCTATGGGGTGGCCGTCTCGGGTGTCGCCGCCACGGTCGCCCTCTTGCCCCAGCCGGTCGCGTCGGCGGAGCCGTGTGACGGCACGACCTGCGTCGAGCATCTGAGAACGGGTGCCGTGCCGGGAGCCGAATGCGACGCAGCACGGTTGTACGCTTTCGGCACCGGCGCCAACGGCGGTACTTTCATCTGCTACGCCACCTATCGGAATCCCTACACGTCCACGTGGACTCCGCTACCGCCGCTGGTCGGAGTCCGGGATTTCGGGGCGCTGTGTTCACCCGGCGGCGTGGCGCAGTCGCCCGACGGCCTGCCGCTCGTCTGCCGCGACGAGGTCTGGGACCGCTACACGCCCACTCTGCCGGTGGCGTGATATCGACGAGAGTCTGGTATCGCTCAGAGCGGAAACGGGATGCCCGTGAGCTTCTCTGATTCCTTCCACAACGCGTCTGCAGTCGCTGCGTCGCGGGCCGCCTTGCTTCGGCTCACCCGCTGAGTGCGGCCTCGCATGACGAACCGGGGTCCGACGTACGAATCGCCCGGTAGCTCCTGCGATGCCGCGAACAAGGTCTGCCGAGCACCGAAGTCGGCATCAGTGAAGAACGACCGGGTGATGCTGGCCAGGACGTCGCCGAAGTGCCCGCCGTGTGTTCCGTTCATCAGGTTGGTGTTCGAACTGCCGGGATGGGCTGCCATTGCACGCAGCGACGATCCAACATCGTCCAAGCGTCGCTGCAGTCCTGAGGTGAAGAGCAGGTTCGCCAGCTTCGACTGACTGTAGGCCAGGTAGGGATCGTAGGACCGTACCGTCCAGTTGAGGTCGTCCACCTGAAGGCCACCGCGCCAGTGCGTCAGCGAGGACACGGTGACGACGCGGTCCGTGAGCTTGGGCAGCAGAAGGTTTGCAAGCGCGAAATGACCTAGGTGATTGGTGGCGATCTGGCTTTCGAAACCGTCGACCGTCAGCTGGTGGGGCACCGCCATGATGCCCGCGTTGTTGATCAGCACGTCGACCCGATCCACCCCATCCGCGAACCGGCTGACCGACGAGAGGTCTTGGAGGTCGAGCTCGCGAACCTCGACGGCGCCGGACATCTGCCGTGCGGCGGCGGCACCCTTTGCCGTATCGCGTACGGCGAGCACGACGTCGGCGCCCACTCTGGCCAGCTCCCTCGCGGTGATCAAGCCCAGCCCGCTGTTCGCGCCGGTGACGATCACCCGGCGTCCGTCGAAAGACGGCAGGTCCCTTGCGGTCCAGTCGGTCATGCGGTGAGACGTCCTCTCGATTGAGGGTGAAGCGTGCTCAGAGCCCCGGCACGATGAATTCACGAATGAATCCGCCTGCAACGATGGGGTATTCGCTTTCGGTGTCCAGGCGCGTGGGTAGGAGCGCGAGACCGGTGATGCACCGTGCCACCCACTCGACCGCGCGGTCGACGTCGCGGCTTGCGTTGACCGCGCCAGCCTGCTGGGCCTGCGCCATGCGCGGACGCAAGACGTCTTCGACTAGCTCGACGATGACTGCGGACTCCTCAGCGTGTACGCGGTGGTACTGCGTTTCGTCCGCCGATCGCATCGACGAGCACCAGACCGTCAACGCCTCGGCGATGTTGCCCAGGGCTTCGGCGAGCCCCTCGCCCGACGCAAGGGCGTCTTCGAAATCGCAGCGCATCATGTCGAGCGCTTGGTTGCGGATGGCTCGATGCAAGATCTCACTGCTCGGAAAGTTTTTATACAGCGTGGCTCGGGACATGCCTGCGATGCGCCCGACGTCCTCCATCGTCGTCTTGTCCCAGCCGATCGTGACGTACGAGCGCCTCGCCGCATCGAGGATCCGATCCCGGCGGGGTGCGTCGTCCGATACCCGCGCTTGGTGTGAGCGGAACTCCTTGAACCTGCCGCCGAAGGTCACGGCGTTCCGGGCGGTCATGGGATCACCCGATCACGGGAAGGTGTAGTCGTGCAACTTGATCCATGCGCCCAGGTCGACACGCATCTGCGTGCCAGTGACGGCACGCGACTCGTCTGACAGCAGATAGACCACGGCGTGCGTCACGTCCGACACCTCGATCCACGGATCGGGGAACAGGTTGAGCACCGGAAGCGCCGGGAGCGCATCCTCGAATGTCGGGGACTCCAGATCCGGTCGGAAGGATCGGTAGATGGCGTCATTGCGCATCATCGTCGTGTCGACCGAAGTCGGGTGGACCGCGTTGACCCTGATCCGGCGCGGCGCGAGAGCCAGCGCGAGTTCGTGCGTGTAGGCCGACAGCAGCCGCTTCGACGCGACGTAGCCCAGACCACCCGCGCCGCCGTTGGGGTCTGCCTTCATCGCGGACGTGAAGGCGGCGTAGGAGCCTGTCAGAACTACGGAGGCCTTGTCGGCGAGGAACGGATAGGCCGCGCTCACGGTGTTGAGTGCCCCGACGAGGTTGATGTCGACGGTGTCGTGGAATGCTTGCGGGTCCGTGTTGCCCACCGCCATGACCCCGGCTTGGGCGACGAGACCGTCGAGTCCGCCGAGGGCCTCGACACCTGCCTTCACGGCGTCGGCGACGGCCTGCCGGTCCCGGACGTCGGCCTTGACCAAGTGGTGCTTGCCGCCCGCGGCACTGATGAGATCTCGCGTCTCGTCGAGATCCTCTTCTGACGCCATTGGGTAGGGCACGGTATCGACGTTCCTGGCGAGGTCGATACCGATGATGCTGGCGCCTTCCTCTGCCAGCCGGACGGCGTGCGAGCGACCCTGGCCGCGCGCCACCCCGGTGATGAAGACGATCTTGCCTTCGACGCGTCCCATGAGGAACTCCTATCCAAGTGAAGTGGGTTCGAATAGTGGGCGAGAGCCCTGTCTTTCGGTCGGCTACTTCCAGCCTTCGCGAGGGAATCGGAACAATTCCCTGGCGTTGTCCTCGGCGATCTTGCGAGCGTCACCGTCCGATACCGAAGCGAGCACCTCGCACGCGCGTTTGCGGGAGTTGGGCCAGCTCGAATCCGAGTGCGGATAGTCGACTTCCAAGAGCAATCGGTCGACGCCGACGGCATCGCGGTTCTGAATGCCGAACTCGTCGTCGATGAAGCAGCCGTAGAAGTGCTTCCGGAACAGGTCCGACGGCCGTGCCTGCTTGTCGATCTCTTGGTACCAACGATGCCGGTCCCAGACGTAATCGGTGCGCTCGAGGATGTAGGGGATCCAACCGATGCCGCCTTCAGCCAGTGAGATCTTCAAGTTCGGGTGTCGCTGGAGCACACCGGACAGTAGGAAGTCGACGGTGGTCCACATGAGATTGCAGCCGAACAGTGTGATGGCGACGGCGAACGGTACGTTCTCCTGGTCGCCGAGTCGGTTGTACTCATCCTGATCGTCGGTGGTCACGCCGCTGGCGCCGAAGCTGTAGCCGGGCATGTAAGTGGACGTGCCGAAGTGCACGCTCAGCGGCATGTCGGTTTCCTCCGCGGCACTCCACACCGGATCCCAGTAACGCGAGTGGATCGACGGCATACCGAGTGGCACGGGACTTTCGGGGAAGCTGATGGTGCGGGCACCCTTGGCTGCCGTTCGTTCGATCTCCGCGACCGCCAGCTTCGCGTCCCACGTGGGCACCATGGCCACGGGAATGAAGCGGTCGGGAGCCCCGGCGCACCACTCGTCGAGGGAGAAATCGTTCCAGGCACGGATGCACTCGAGGGCCAAATCCTTGTCCTTGGCCTTATGGAACGTCGAGCCGGAGAAGCCGGAGAACGAGGGGAAGCAGAGGGCGGCCTGCACGCCGTCGAGCTCCATGTCCTTCGCGCGTTCCACCGGGTCGTAGCAGCCAGGAATCATGTCCTGAAACTTCATCGGCTCCAGGCCGTACTCCTCGTAGGGCCGGCCGGCCACCGCGTTCAGTCCGACTTGAGCGTGTAACTCGCCTTCGAATGCCCATAGGTGATGGCCCTGCTCGTCTTCGACGATGCGTGGGCCGTCTTCCAGGTACTTGGCAGGCAGGCGATCCTGCCATACGCGCGGGTGCTCGATCAGGTGGTCGTCGACCGACACGATTTGCACGTCGTCTTGCAGCGGCATGGCTCACTCCTCAGCCGTAGACATAAAAACAATTATTGTCTTTCTGTCTACCATCGGTCAGATGGACTGTCAATGGAACGCGCAGCCTGGGTTCACTTCCGCTTCGTCGTGTCGACGCGCTCGACCCGTCCGGATTCGGAGAAGAACGTCGGCCGGTCGGCCGGTCGGAACTCGCGATGGCGTTTCGCTGCCCGCTCGAGGTCGTCGAGCCTGCGACGGTGCGCTTCGGAGGCGGATTCGTCGGAGTCGACCGACCGTAGACGCGCCTCGGCGATGTTCTCGGTGAGCCGCCGGCTGGCCTCGTACTGGGTCAGGAGGTCGTAATCGTCCTCCTGCACGAGCTCCGGTTCGTCACTCCCCGGCTTCGGGTCGCTCATGGCTCGCGAAGAGCCAGCGCGGCCTTGGGGCACCTGTCGACGGCGTCGCGTACCTCTGCCTCCCGGTCAGCGGGTACCTCGTCGACGAGCACCCTGACCACGGCATCATCGCCGAGAGCGAATACTCCCGGGGCTGCGTGAAGGCAGTCCTCGTTGGCCTCGCATTGTTCACGATCCACCACGACGCGCATTACGACCTCCCTGTGTTCAATTCGTCGAGAAGTGAGTTGTGCTCACCGAGCAGAGGTGGCCGCGACCGGATGAGGGTCGGACTGTTGCCGAAGACGTACGGCGTGCCTGGGTAGTCGAAGGTCTTGCCGAGTTCGATGTGCTCGACGGGAACTCGGAAACCGCGGGCGACGGTGTGTTCGTCGTCGAACGCCTCCGCGGGCGTCAAGACGGCACCGCACGGAAAGCCACGCCGCTGACTGGTCACGAAGAAGTCCTTCGCGGGCATGCGCGATGCGATCAGGCTGATCGCCTCACGTGCAGCAGCAAGGATTGCGGTCGTCTCGTCATCCACGCCGACCTTCGCCATGTCGACGGGTTCGTCACGATTGGCCGCCAGCTCCAGGAACACCGCCTCGGGAAACTCCTCGGTGAGGCCAAGTTCGGTTAGCCATCCCGCGAGCCGGCCGAAGTCTTCCTGCTTGCGCGGAAGAACGCCGGTCGTGACGAACCGACCGTCGGCGCAACGCACTTGAACCCCCGAGGTCGGAGAGGAGGAGGCGTGCCGACCGGTCTGACGCAGACACACGATCTGGCGGACCAACCAGCTGTATGTCGTCTGCTCGCACGTGACGTTGCACGCGGCGGTGACGTTCACGTCGACGTGTTGCCCACGTCCCGTGCGTCCCCTGGACGTGAGCGCTACGAGCGCGCCGATGGCGCAGTACATCCCGGCGATGTTGGACGCCTGATCGCCTGCGCCGCGGATGGGCGGAAGGGTGTGGTCGTCATAACCGCAGTTCCACACCGGGCCGCCGCCGGCGAGCATGGTCAGATCGGTCACAGGCTGGTCGGCGCGGCTGCTGCCGACGCCGAACGGGGTCACCGAAACCCAGATCAACGCGGTGTCCAAGGCCGCGCAGTTCCGGTAGCTCACCGTCCCGTTCGGGCAATGGTTAGCGCCGGCGATGACGACGTCGGCCGTGGCGATCAGCCGCTCGAGTGTCGTCTTGCCGCACTCGGTCGCCGAATCGATGGTGACACCGCGTTTTCCGACGTTCCCAGCCCACCAGCGCAGGCTGCGGTCGACGCCGGCCTCGTCGTCGACGAACGGCGGCCGTGATCTGTGCGGTGAGCCCTCTGGGGGCTCCACGACGATGACGTCCGCGCCGAGCTCAGCCAGCACCCGCCCGCCGACGGACGTGAACTGGTCGCTGATCTCGACGACGCGAATGTCCTGGAGGCTGGTCAGATCACACCTCGCTTCGCCCACGCATCGAGCTCGTCGTCGCCGTGGCCGAGCAGATCACCCAATATCTCGCGATTGTGCTGGCCGAGCTGTGGGGCTCCCGTCGTCATCTCCCAGGGCGTCTCGGAGAAACGCAGCGGAATTCCCTCGACGCGCTGCACGCCGATTTCCGGGTGAGTCACGGTGGGAAACAGTCCCATCGCCGCGAGATCGGCGTCCTCGTCGATTCGCTCGCGGGGGCTCTTCACGACGCTCGCGGGCACACCGGCGGCGACGAGGTCCTCGGCCAGTGCGACGGCGTCTCGCGCGTTGGTGGCACCGCCGATGATCTCGTCGAGTTCAGCTGCGCGATCCAGACGGAGGTGCAACGTCGCGAAACGCTCGGAGCCCAGATCGGGCTCGGCCAAGACGTCGGCGAGGCGGCGGACCTCGTGGTCGTCTCGGCAGGCGATGGCGATCCAGCGGTCTTCGCCCGCGCAGGGGTAGATGCCATGCGGTGCCATTTCGCCGAAGTCGGCGCGATTTCCCGCTGCGCCGCTCGACCGACCGTTGACCGACCAGTCGAGCACCTCGGTGGGCAGGTTCGCGATTCCCGCCGGCACGGTGGCCATGTCGACGTACTGGCCCTCGCCCGTGCAGTCGCGATGATGTATCGCGGCGAGTATCGCGATCGTCATGTAGACGGCCGAGCCATGGTCCATGTAGGAAAAGCCCCAGCCCGCCGGTTCGGCGTCGGGTAGACCCGACGTGTACGTCAGTCCGCTCACCGCCTGCACGATGGGGCCCCACGTCTTGAAATCACGGTACGGTCCGGTGTGGCCAAAGCCGCAGTTCGACACGTAGATGATGTCGGTCTTGATCTGTCTGAGGATTTCGTAGCCGAAGCCAAGTTTGTCCATCACGCCCGACGCGAAGTTCTCGCACACCACGTCGCTGATTGCCACGAGCTCGCGAAGTAACGCTTGCCCCTCCTCCGTGCGGAGGTTGAGGGTGACGCCGTACTTGCCGACGTTGTGGTTGTTGAAACCGGTACCCAGGTTCACGCCTCGACGGTCGTCGACGTAAGGGCCGTTGCCGCGCAACAGATCCCACAGTCCCTGAGTTGCGGGATCCTCCACTCGGATGACCTGGGCGCCGAACGCGGCAAGAATTTTAGTCGCACCCGCGCCGGCCAGTTGTCCGCTCAGGTCGCAGATCCTTAGATGGGACAGCGCACCGGTCACAACGAGCGATGATACCAAGAAGAAAACTAATATACGAGATGTGTATGTTTGTTTCCCGCTGGCCGGCTGACCACGTTGGCGATGCAGGGTGCGGACTGGACTTCCGATCCGACGACGTCCCAGTGGGGCACGGGCAAAGCGCTGGAAGGTCAGCTACGGAACGCCTCGCGCAGCACGTCGCATTGCCGCATTCCGAATTCCTTCGAGATGCCGGCCCACGGCGCGACCTGGTCGAAACCGTGGAAGGCGCCGGGAATGACGTCTAGCTGGCAGGGCACTCCGGCGTCGCGCAGCCGCCGCGCGTACTCCACGTCCTGGTCGTGAAGGGGGTCCAGCGAGCCTACGCCGATCCAGGCGGGGGCCAAGCCGGCGAGGTTTGCTTGGCGCGCTGGGACCGCAACCTCTGGATCGGCCCCGCTCAGATAGGCCTCCCAGCCGATTTGGTCGGATTTCTCATTCCACATCCGGTGGTACGGGCTCTTGATACCCGCAGCTCGGGTTCCCCTGTCGTCGACCATCGGGCACGACAGCAGTTGGAACAGGGGCGATACCTCGCCGCGGTCGCGCGCCCGCAGCGCCAGGGCAGCCGCCAGTCCGCCCCCGGCGCTGGCGCCGCCGATGGCGATGCGGTTCGCGTCGACGTCGGGCAGGTCCGCCAACCAGGTCAGTGCGGCGTAGCAGTCGTCGAGAGCGGCCGGGTAGGGGTGCTTCGGGGCGAGTCGATAGTCGACGGAGACAACGGGTACACCGACGTGGTCGACGAACTTGCGGCAGATCAAGAGGTCCCCCGCACCCGATCCGACGACGTATCCGCCGCCGTGGATCCACAACAGGGCGCCGCCGTGCGGCGGCGGGGCCGCGGGTCGAATCAGGTGGACTCTGGCGCCGCTGGGTAGTGCGGCCGTCTCGACGTCTCCGGGTGTGTATCGGGCCATCACGCGCGTGACGGCGCGCATGGCGTGCACCGTGACGCGGTTGTACGACGCCCGGGGCAGAAACCGCGCAACTAAACGCAGGTCGGGGTGAAAGCCTTCCGGCGATTGTACGTTCATGTATAGAAGTCCTAGACGGGAAACGTGACGCCGGTCAATTCCTCGGACACTGCCCAGAGACGTTTCTGGACGTCACGGTCGTTGGCTTTCCTACTTGCCTTGACCAGGGTCGGGTACCCGAGCATCTCCCCGATACCGTCGGGCCCCCAGTATTGACCACCCTCGACGCCGGGTGCGGTCGCGGCGTACAGCTGCGGGAGTGCACCCTTCTCCGGGGATTGAGCGAAAAGCTTTGTGCTCCACTGGAATACCGGGCGCAAAAGGAACGAGACGTTGCGGAAGAGATCGGAATCGGTGACGCCCGGGTGGGCCGACACTGAGATGGTGGACGCGCCGGCCTTTCGCAACCGCCGATCGAGCTCGTAGCCGAACATGATGTTGGCGATCTTGGACTGGGCGTAGGCGAGCGCCTTGACATATCGGCGCTCCCATTGGAGGTCGTCGAAGTGGATTGCACCGCCGAGTTTGTGGTCCAAACTCGCGACCACGACCACTCGCGAACCCTCGACTTCGAGCATGCTGGGCAGCAGCAACCCCGTCAGGGCGAAATGGCCGAGGTGGTTGGTGCCGAACTGCAGCTCGAAACCGTCCGGGGTCACCGTCTTCGGCGGTGTCATGATGCCGGCGTTGTTGATCAGCACGTCGATCCGCTGATGCGCGGCGCGAAGCTCGGCGGCGGCTTTGCGTACCGACTCCAGTGAGCTGAGGTCCAGCTCCTGAACGTCCACCGTGGCCTCGGGCGCAAACTTGCGGATCGTTTCGGCGGCTGCGGCGCCCTTGTCTAGGTTTCGCACCGCCAGAATGACGTGGGCGCCGTGCTCGGCGAGTGCTCGCGCGGTGTGAAGGCCCAGTCCTGTGTTGGACCCGGTCACGATCGCTACCCTGCCGGTCTGATCGGGTATGTCGGCTTCGGTCCATCGATTCTTCGTCATGCCCTGTGTCCTTTCAAGTGTCCAGAGGGTTCGGTCGCGTCCGCTGTCGCGCCCCGACGGTGACGACGTCGTCGGACGACCCGAACCATGGAATCGATTGCGGCGCAACGCAACGGCGGCGTTGGCCTACACGACAGTGGTACGGTTCACGCCGCCAGATCGAGCTCCAGTCGGTCCAACCGCCGCACCAGTAGGCTGGGCAGCCAGTTGCCCACCGCGCGGGCGTCGATGCGCCGGGTGCGGTCGAGCAGCGTGCCCAGGACGATCTGCGCTTCGAATCTGGCCAAACTGGCACCTACGCACAGGTGGACACCCCGGCCGAAGGTGAGGTGGTTCTTGCCCCTGGGGCGATCGAGCTTGAAGGTATCGGGATCCTCGAACTCGGCCGGATCGCGATTGGCCGAGCCCCAGAGCAGCAGTAGGTTCGATCCGGCTGGCAGATCGACTCCCGCGAGCGTGGTGTCCGCAGGCACGCTGCGATAGTGCGCACGGAACGGCGGTTCGAATCGAAGTGCCTCCTCGATGAAGGCACCGAGCAGTCCCGGGTTCGCGCGAAGCTGGGTCTGTACGTCGTCATTCGTGGCGAGGACGTACGCAGCGCTGCCGAGTAGCGACGACGTCGACTCGCCACCCGCGCTGAAGAGCGTGCCCATCATCACCTGCGCAGTGAGCTGGTCGATTTCTCCCGACGCGCACGCGGTGGCCAAATCGCCGAGCAGATTGTCCTGCGGGTCCGCCGCAGCCGTCGCGAAATGCTCGTTGATGTAGGTGAACAACTCGAGCCCCGTCATCGCCGCGGCGGTCAGCTCCTCCTCCGAGAGCAGACCCTCGAGAATCTGGGTGCCCGCGGTGCCCCAACGCTCCAGCTTTTCGACGTCGGCGAGTGGCACGCCGATGAGTTGCGCCACCACCATCATCGGCAGACTGTTGGCCATCGCGCTCATCCACTCGATGACGCCGGTACCTGCATTCTCCTTCCAGATGCGGTTGGTGGCCTCGGTTGCGAACTCCTCCACCAGCCGAATCCGTTTGGCAGCCAACTGCGGGACGAGCATCTTGCGATGCGCTGCGTGAACCGGGTCGTCCGCGGTGGCCAGCACATTCGAGTACGCCCCCATCGATGCGAGTTCGAAGGGCGCGACGGTGCCCTCGGGGGTGTAGCGCATCGTGGCGACCATGTTGGACGAGAAGTCCTCTGGTCGCGCGACAGCCTCGTTGACCGCTGCCCAGGTACACGCCGCGTAGAACGACGAGTCACCGAATTGGTGCACCGGCCCGGCGGCGCGCATGCGCTCGTAGAGGGGGTAGGGATCCTGAATGGCGTTGCTGCTGAACAACTCGGTGGCATCCACGACCGAGATGGTACGTGGACGAACGACACTTTTCTACGGTAATTCAAAAGATGACCGGTTGAAGCGCATTGACGCGTAGACAAAAATCATCTTATTGTCTACGCATGCGATTGCGCGAGCAAAGGTCATCGTGACGAACAGAGACACTGCACGCGATACCGCGGACGTCGCAGCGTGGAAGTTCCTGCGTCCCGACATCGACGACGTCAACGCGTTCTTCTTCGACGCAACCGCCGACGGCCGCCTCGCCTTCCAGCGGTGTCGCGCGTGCGCCACTTGGTGGAGCCCACCGGCGCTGGCCTGCTTCGCCTGCGGCGCTAGGGAATTCGAGGTGGTGAGCACCTCGGGACGCGGCTTCGTCCACACCTACGCCATCCCGCGTCGCCCGCAAGCCGCCCTCATCGACGACGACCTCGTGTTTGCCGTGATCGAGCTGGACGAAGGAGTGCGGCTGTTCTCGCGCATCGTCGACGTGGCCCCGGCCGAGGTGGACTTTTACATGCGGGTGCAGGTCCGATTCGTCCCAGCAGCGACCGGAGAGATGATCCCCGTGTTCGTCGCCGACGAAAGTCGGCCATAGAGATGTCTGGATTCGACGGCGGTGTGGTGATCGCGGGCATCGGCATCACGGAGATGTCGAAGGACTCCGGGGTGTCGTCGTCGGCCTTGGCCACCCAGGCCATCTCCATGGCGCTCGACGACGCCGGCCTGACCACCGCGGACGTGGACGGGCTTGTCACCTACGAAACCGATCCCACGTCACCATTCGTGTTGGCTCAGCTTCTCGGCCTACCAGCACTGAATTGGTATTCGACGACGATGTCGGGCGGGGGAGGCGCCTGTGCGACGTTTCAGGACGCGGCCCTTGCCGTGAGCACGGGGCAGTGCAGCCACGTGGTCGTCTACCGTGCCGAGAACCTGCGATCGGGACGGCGTTTCGGGCAGGGCATCTCGGACTCGGACGCGGGTTCGAGCCAGCCGTCGCTGCGGCAGGTACGGATGTACGGTTCCGTCACACCGGCGTGGTGGGGTGCGCCTGCGTTCCACCGCTATCTGCACGTCCACGGTAAGACGAACGCCGACCTGGCCCATGTGGTCGTGGCGGCCCGTGCCTGGGCCGAATCCAACCCGGCTGCGCGGTTCTACGGACGTCCGTTCACCGTGGACGACCACCAGGCGGCCGCGTGGGTCGCCGAGCCCGTGCTGCGGACCAACGACTGCTGCCTGGAAAGCGACGGGGGAACCGCGTTCGTCGTCACCAGCGCCGAACGCGCCCGTGATCTGAAGTCCACACCGGTCGAAATCGTCGCTGCTGCAAGAGGAATGGCTCACGGTTCGACATTGATGCAGAACTACTACGGAGGCCACACGGACGGTCTGCCGGATCTCGACGTGGTGGCAGCCAACGTTTACCAGCAGACCGGGTTGAGCTCCGAGGACTTCGACGCCGCAATCATCTACGACTCGTTCAGTCCGTTGGTGCCGATGTCTTTGGAAGCCCTCGGATACTGCGGGCGCGGCGAGGGCATCGACTTCATCGCCGACGGCAATACTTCTCCCGGTGGCCGGTATCCGGTGAACCCCAACGGCGGACAGATCGGCGAGGGCTATCTGCACGGCTTCAACGGCATCGTCGAAGCCGTCAGGCAGATCCGGCGCGTCTCGGTCAATCAAATCCCCGGAGCGAACACGGTGATGGTCACCTCAGGGCCCGCGTTACCGACGAGCGCGATGATTCTGCAGGGTTGTTGAGCTAGAGCAACTCGATACTACGAAGTGGAAGCGAGCGAGAAGATGTCGACGATTTCGTTGAGTCCCGGCACGGCCCACGTCAACGGCAAATGGGACGACGGCGGCGACAGGAACGTCACAACGATCATCAACCCGGCCACCGAGAATCCGGTCGGCGAGGTGTACGAGTCCACGGTCGACGACGTGAACCGCGCCGTTGCCGCGGCGTCCGCTGCATTCGACGACGGCCGCGGGGCATGGCCGCGGATGTCGCCGAAAGAGCGCTCCGCTGCACTGCAGCGGTTTACCGACGCCATCGTCGCGCGGCGCGACGACCTGCAGTTCATCATGGAGAACGAGATCGGCTGCGCCGGCATGGCCGGCAAGATCAGCCAGATCGACGAGGCCATCCGGGTGATCTCGTACTGGGCTGAGCACGCCGCCGACCTGACGTTCGACGAGGCGCTGCCGCCGGCAGCCGGGCTCACCGGCATGGGGCAGGCGCTGATCCGTAGGGAGCCGGCAGGCGTGGTCGGTGCGATTACACCGTTCAACTACCCAATCCTGTTGAACCTGTGGAAGATCGGGCCCGCCCTCGCCACGGGTAACACCATGGTGCTCAAGCCGTCTCCGTACACGCCGTTCTCCGCTCTGATTCTCGCCGACGCGGCCGCCGGGGCCGGCTTGCCCGACGGCGTACTGAACGTGATCACCGGCGGCATCGACGAAGCCCGTGCACTCACGGAGCATCCGGACGTCGCCGTCATGTCCTTCACCGGCTCCAACACAGTGGGCAGGCAGGTGATGAGCCAAGCAGCAGGCACGCTGAAGCGCGTCGTCCTCGAACTGGGTGGGAAGTCGCCGCACATCGTGTTCGCGGATACCGATCTGGACAACCCGAACCTCATGGCGTCGCTGATCATGGGTTTCACCATGCATGCCGGACAGGGCTGTGTGTTGCACACTCGCATGCTCGTCGAGCGCCCGATCTACGATGAGCTCGCTGAGCGGCTGACGGGCGCGCTGGGTTACCTCACGGTCGGTGATCCCGCGGACCCGTCCTCCGACATGGGACCGTTGATCAACGCCGCTGCGCGCGACCGGGTGCTCGGCTACATCCAGTCCGGTCTCGACGAGGGTGCCACCCTGGCCGCCGGAGGAAACCGTCCGGCCCATCTGGAGCGCGGGTTCTTCGTCGAGCCGACACTGTTCACGAATGTCACCAACCAGATGCGCATCGCCAGGGAGGAGATCTTTGGTCCGGTCGGCGTGATGATCCCGTTCGACGGTCAGGACGAGGCCATCGCGATCGCCAACGACACGCCCTACGGTCTCGGCGGCGGAGTGTGGAGCGGCGACTCGGCCAAGGCGTTCGAGGTGGGTGGTGCGCTGCGGGCCGGCTACGTGTTCATCAACGGCGGCGATCGCACGTTCGGCGGGCCGATCGGTCCTGCGCCGTTCGGTGGTTACAAGCAGTCGGGCGTCGGCCGTGAGCACGGGGCCGCCGGCGCCGACGAGTACATGGAGATCAAGACCATGCACTACCCGGTTGGCTGAGTGGTGAAGTCCACGCTGCTCTCGCGTCGCGACCTCGACTTCCTGCTCTTCGAATGGCTACGCGTGCAGGACCTGTTGTCCTTGCCGCGCTTCGCCGACCACTCCCGCGAGACGCTGTCCGAGGTGCTCGCGCTCAGCGAGGATCTCGCCGAGCGCTACTTCGCGCCGCATAACAAGAAGGGTGATGCGGCCGAGCCGACGTTCGACGGGACGAAGGTCACCGTCATCGACGAGGCGAAGGAGGCGCTCGACGCCGCCGCGGCTGCCGGGCTGATCGGCATGAGCATGGATGTCGAGCACGGTGGGTTGCAGCTGCCGAATTCCGTCAGTCAGGCTTGTGCGGCGTATCTGGCCGCAGCCAACGTCAGCACGTTCGGCTATCTGATGCTCACCAACGCCAACGTCAATCTCTTGGCGAAGTTCGGCAGCGAGGACCAGCGCGCCACATGGGTCGAGCCGATGATCAGCGGACGATTCAGCGGGACAATGGCGCTGTCGGAAACCCAGGCCGGCTCATCGCTGGCCGACGTGCAGACGCGGGCCGAGCCGCACGGCGATGGCACGTATCGGTTGTTCGGATCGAAGATGTGGATATCCGGTGCCGAGCACGAGCTCACGGAGAACATCGTGAACCTCGTCCTCGCCCGCATTCCCGGCGGTCCCCCTGGTACCAAGGGCATCTCGTTGTTCATCGTGCCCAAGTTCCTGCCTGGCTCCAATGGCGAAGTCGGGATGCGCAACGACGTCTCGATCTCGGGGCTCAACCACAAGATGGGGCAGCGCGGAATCACCAACACCGTGCTCAACTTCGGAGACGGCGGCTACCGCCCGCTGGGGGAGGCGGGAGCGGTCGGCTACCTGGTCGGTGAGACGCATCGCGGAATCGTCTACATGTTCCACATGATGAACGAGGCTAGGCTGGGAGTCGGCACCGCCGCGGTGGCCCTTGGGTACACGGGGTTTCTGAAGTCGATGAAGTATGCGCGCGAGCGGGAGCAGGGCCGTCTCGTCTCCGCCAAGGATCCCACCTCACCGCAGGTGCCGATCATCGAGCACGCCGACGTCAAGCGAATGTTGTTGGCGCAGAAGGCTTATGTCGAAGGCGGGATGGCGCTGGCGCTGTACTGCGCCCGGCTCATCGACACTGAGCAGGCAGCCGAATCGGAGGGTGAGCGGCGCGCGGCGACGCTGTTGCTCGACATTCTGACCCCGGTGGCCAAGAGCTGGCCGTCGCAGTGGTGCCTGGTCGCAAACGATCTGGCCATCCAGGTACACGGGGGCTACGGCTACACCCGCGAATACGATGTCGAGCAGCACTATCGAGACAATCGGCTGAACCCGATTCACGAGGGGACCGTCGGCATCCAGAGCCTGGATCTGTTGGGTCGCAAAGTGACTCAGTACGACGGAGCGAGCCTGACCGAACTGAGCGAAGCGATCGGCGGCACGGTGGCCGTAGCGCGCACGCTGGGCGGGGAGGCGGCCGCGCTGGCGGAACGGCTCGACGGAGTGTGGCAGCGGGTGCTGTCGGTCACTGCTGCGGCGGTGGCCGCGGCGGATCGTGAAGCGGCAATGGCCAACAGCGTCATCTACCTCGAGGCGGTCGGTCACACGGTCGTCGCGTGGATGTGGTTGGCGCAGTTCGTCGCCGCTGGTGACCGAAGCGACGACTTCTACGAGGGCAAGCGGCAGGCCGCCCGCTATTTCTTCGGCTACGAACTGCCCAGGACCGGCCCGCAGCTGGATCTGTTGGCGACGCTCGACCGCACCACCGTGGACATGCGGCCGGCCTGGTTCTGACCGCCGACGCAACCCGTTGACGTGAATGACGATGAAGAAGAAGGAGATACGCATGGCCGATGTGGCGCAGTGGATCGACCGGCTGGAGATCCGCGATGTTCTCGAGCGGTACATGCGCTACAACGACGACGGTGACGCCGAACGTCTGGCGTCGCTGTTCCATCCCGACGGGACGTTCCAAACCTCAGCCCAGTCGCACACCGGCCGCGACGTGATCGCCGCGCTGTTCCGTGCTGCCATGCCCGCAACGCCGTCGCAGTGGACCGAGGAGGGCCACGTGTTCGACGAACCGCGTTCGCTGCATCTCGGCTCGAATCCGATCGTCGACCTCGACGGTGACCGGGCCACCGCGGAGACCGATTTCCAGGTGGTCGCGCGCAACGCCGAGGGCCGAGCCACCGTGAAGCTCGTAGGGCGGTTCCGGGACCGGTTGCGCCGTGACGGCGACGGACCCTGGCTGATCGAGTGCCGCACCGTGGTGTCGGTGGCCAAACCAGAGGCGAAGACGTCCTGAGCGCGTTTCTAGTTTTCTAGCGCGCTTAGATATCGCGCGATATCGTCGTCCGCATGGCATGGGACTTCGAGACCGAGCCCAACTTTCAAGAGAAGCTGGACTGGATGTCCTCGTTCATTCGCGAGGAGATCGAGCCGCTGGACCTGGTCTTCGAGAACCTTCAGTACATGCCGCTCGACGACGAACGTCGCGCGATCATCGATCCCCTCAAGGACCAGGTGCGTGGGCAGGGGTTGTGGGCGTGTCACCTCGGGCCTGAGCTGGGCGGCTAAGGCTACGGCCAGCTGAAGCTCTCGTTGATGAACGAGATCATCGGGCGCTCCCCGTGGGCGTCGATCGTCTTCGGCACGCAGGCGCCCGACACGGGCAATGCCGAGATCATCGCGCACTATGGGACGCAGGCGCAGAAGGACACCTACCTGAAGCCCCTACTCAATGGCGAAATCTTCTCCTGCTACTCCATGACAGAGCCGCATGCCGGTGCGGATCCCACGCTATTCACCACCACGGCAGTACGGGACGGTGACGACTGGATCATCAACGGGTGGAAGTTCTTCTCCTCCAATGCCCGTGCGGCGGCGTTTCTGATCGTCATGGCCGTCACCGACCGGGAGGCGGACCGGCACAGGGGAATGTCGATGTTCCTGGTCCCGATCGACACCCCGGGAATCAACATCGTTCGCAACATGCCGCTCGGCGGTGAAGCCGACGAGCACGGGTCACACGCATTGATCCACTACGAGAACGTACGCGTCCCGGCCGACGCCCTCCTCGGCGGCGAGGGCGGTGCGTTCGTGATATCCCAAACCAGGCTCGGAGGTGGACGAATACATCACGCCATGCGGACCATCGGCTTGGCTCAGCGAGCGCTCGACATGATGTGCGAGCGCGCTCTGAGCCGCACCGTATCCGGGGGCCTGCTCGCCGACAAGCAGTTCGTGCAGGGGTTCATCGCCGACTCGTACGCCGAGCTCGCTCAGTTCCGGTTGTTCGTCTTGCGAACTGCCTGGGCGATCGATCGCTATAGGGACTACAACCGGGTACGCAAGGACATCGCCGCGGTGAAGGTGGTGATGCCGAAGATCCTCACCGACATCGTCCTGCGGGCCATCCAGGTACACGGCGCGCTGGGGGTGTCGAACGAACTCCCGCTGGCGACGTGGCTGCTCTACGGCCCGGTGATGGGCATCGCCGACGGCCCGACCGAGGTGCACAAGGTCACCGTGGCTAGGCAGCTGCTCCGGGAGTACGGTGCCGTGGAGGGAATGTGGCCCTCGGAGCACATTCCCACCCGCAGAGCCGAGGCGATTACGAAACTCGGCCTGCGGCTTGAACATTCGGTCGGCAACACATGACGGCCGAATCGGGGATCAACCTCGCGTCGCTGCGGGCGTGGATGGACGAGAACGGGCTGGGAGAGCCCGCAACTGCGGTCACGGCCCGCGATGTCTCGGCTGGTGCGCAGAACCGGATCTTCGACGTCCGCCGCGGTGACGACTTCAGGGCGGCGCTCCGGATACCGCCGCCGAATGCGCCTGCCGGCCGAGACGCCGGGATAGCGCGGGAGTGGCGCATCATCGAGGCACTGGACGGCACCGGCGTACCCCACCCTCGTGGCTTCGCGATGTGCGCCGACACCGAAGTCCTTGGTCGGGCCTTCTATCTGACGAGCTTCGTGAACGGATGGGCACCGAAGCCGGGCGGACCGTGGCCGGAGCCGTTCGAGTCGGATCTGGAGGTGCGAGCTGGTTTGGCCTTTGCCATGGTCGACGGCATCGCCGTCCTGTCCGAGGTCGACTGGCGGGCTCGCGGCCTCGAAGATCTTGGCCGCCCCGAGGGCTTCCACGAACGCCAGGTTTCGCGTTGGACCGAGTTCTTCGAGCAGAACAAGGGCCGCGAGATCCCCGGGCGGAAGGAGGCCACCGACTGGCTGGCCAGGAACCGCCCACGTGATTATCACCCTGGGCTGATGCACGGCGATTTCCAGTTCGCGAACGTGATGTTCGGCGAAGGCGCCCCAGCGCGGCTGGCGGCAATCGTCGACTGGGAGATGGGTACCGTCGGGGATCCCAAACTGGACCTCGCGTGGATGTTGCACAGCTGGCCGGAACAGCCCGACGCCACCAGCAGCTACGTCGACATGACCGGAATGCCCGGCCGTACCCAGCTTCTCGACCGCTATGTCGAAGTCTCGGGTCGGCAGGTCGACGACATCGACTACTACGTCATCCTTGCGAAGTGGAAGATGGCGATCGTGCTCGAGCAGAGCTTTCAGCGCGCGGGCGACAATCCCGTGTTTCGGCAGCTCGGAACGATGGTTCTCGAGCAGATGGCGTTGGCCGCGGAGTTGGCCAGCACCACCGACTACGGGTGCTAATCACAGCGCGCGGAATGCTCCACCGTCGACGAGCAACTGCGCGCCGTTGACGTAGGCCCCCGCCGCGCTGGCGAGGAAGAGACATGGTCCGACGATGTCGGACGGCCGACCCAGTCGCTGCATCGGATTGAACTCTCGGGCCAGTGCGCCGATCCCGTCGGCATCTGGGTGCGCCTCGGTGTCGAACGCCCCAGGCATCACCAGGTTGGCCCGCACCTTGGGCGCCCACGCGTCGGCCAGCGCCAGGGTCAGCGCGTGCATTCCCGCCTTCGCCATCGCGTACGGCAGCATCGACGAGTCCGGACGCAGTGCACCCGCAGTTCCGATGTTGATGATCGATCCGCCGTCGCCGTGGGCCATCCTCGAGCCGAACAGAGCCGAAAGTCGGAACGGTCCGCGGGCGTTGACGGCGTGCACCTTGTCGTACAACTCTTCGGTGACCTGCGTGAGGTCGGGGTATTGCGGTGACATCCCTGCGTTGTTCACCAGGACGTCGCACCGGCCGAATTCGCGGTACACGGTGTCGACCAAGACCTCTGCGTCGTCCCAGCGTCCGACGTGGCAAGCGACGGGGAGCGCGCGCCTTCCGGATGTGGTCGCGATGTGCTTCGCCGTAGCCGCGCAGTTGTCGAACTTGCGGCTGGCAACGACCACGTCGGCTCCGGCGATGGCGAATCCCGCGGCGATGGCCGCACCAAGGCCCCGACTGCCGCCGGTGATCACCGCTACCTTGCCGTCGAGTCGGAAGGCGGCTGCAGAATCTTCCCATTGCGGCATGCGGCGAATCCTACGATCCCCGGTGTGGATTATCTATGACCAGTCGGCCTGCTAGGAGATTGACCCTGCTGAACAGCAAAGCGCAACAGGCAGAGAGGTATTTTAATTGACATAGATATTTGCATTGAACTGTGCCGAAACTTACAATGGTCCGATGTCGATTCTCTCCCATCTGAGCTTCGCGAAAATGTTTGCTCCCGGTGTCATCGCGGGATTCGTCGACGGCGCTTCCCATGCTCTCGTCCGCGTGGCCACGGGAAGCCCTATTCCCAAGGGCGTAGAAATCACCGACTTCGACCCGCTCGATGCCGAGACGACGATCGACCCCTACCCGCGCTACCGGGAACTCCTGGAGGGTGGTCCGGTGCACTACAACTCGCGCCGAGACGTCTTCATCCTGAGCCGCTACGTCGACGTTCGCGCTGCGGCGCGAGCGTCCGCGGTGTTGTCGAGCGCGGACGGCACGTCGTACAACCGGGTCCGGTCCTCAGCGCTGCTGACACAGGACCCGCCGCGCCATACTGCGATGCGCAAGCAGGCTCAACCGGCCTTCACCCGGGGCGCTCTCGAGTCCTGGCAGGCCATGGTCGAGAAACTTTCCGTCGACCACACGGCGGCGCTGTTCACCGATGGTCCAGTCGACGTCATCTCCACACTTGCCGAACCCCTGCCCACCGCAGTGATCGCCCACATCCTCGGCATTGCCGACGACGACTTGGTGGCCTTCAAGGCCTGGTCCAACGAAACGGTGCGGCTGGCTCAAGCGGACATGTCGATATCCGGCGTGCGCCAGGGCATCGCCGGCATGCGCGCAATCGGACATTTCTACGACTACTTCAGGGTCAAGCTGAAGCAAGGCGAGTTGCTCCAGTCGAACACAGTGCTGGGTCGGCTGGCCGCAAATGCGCACGACGGCAAGCTTTCTGACAGGGAACTGTTCAACTTCGCCTTCCTGCTGCTGTTGGCCGGCAACGAGACCACCACCAACTTGCTGGGCACTTTGTTCCTGACATTGTCGGAGCACCCGGACCAGTTCGCACTGCTGCAGCAACGCCCGGAGTTGATTCCCAGTGCGATCGAGGAGCAATTGCGGTTCTACGCTCCCGTGCAGGCCGTGTTTCGCACTGCGCGTTCGGATTACGATGTGGGCAACGTCACCATTCCGAAGGGGTCACGTGTGCTGCTGCTGTGGGGCGCGGCGAACCGTGATCCGCGGCAGTTCGAAGATCCGGACGAGTTCCGGGTCGAGCGCAATCCGACCGGCCACCTTTCGTTCGGTTCGGGCATCCATCTCTGTATGGGCGCCCAATTGGCGCGGCTCGAGGGCCATACCGTGCTGCGCGAGATCGTCAAGAACGTCGACCGGATCGATGTTGTGGGACAGCCTGATTGGCGTGCCGCTCCAACTCTGCGTGGCCTGGCCGAATTGAAGGTGCAGCTCACCCGGCGCGATGATGCCGATGCCGGCCCGCCCGTGTTGGCGGATGCCGAGGTTTAGCAGCCGGCTCCCTTCAGATTGAAATCTAAGCAACATAGATATTTGCTTCGCGGGGGTTCCAGAATCTAAGTTGGTCGCATGCCGATCCAGTCGCAGTTGAGCTTCATCAAGATGAACGCGCCGGGCACCGTCAGCGGGGTTCTAGCCGACGCGTCCGAAGCCGTCGCCCGAAAACTCGGCAGGAGGCCGGTGCCGCCGGGGGTCGAGATCACCGATTTCGACCCTTTGGACGCGGCGACTCTCGCCGACCCGTACCCGCACTATCGGCGGCTGCTGGCCAGTGGCCCGGTGCACTACAACGCCAAGCGCGGGATCTACATCCTCAGCCAATACGAGCACGTACGCGCCGGGGCCCGCGCCAGCGACGTGTTGTCCAGCGCTGACGGTATCTCCTACATGCGCGTCAGGGCGCCATCGTTGCTCACCACGGACCCGCCTCGGCACACGCAGATGCGCAAGCAAGCACAACCGGCGTTCACCCGCGGGGCGATGGAGCGATGGCAGGAGATGGTGGACAAACTGTCCGTCGAGCACACCGCGAGCCTGTTCAGCCAACCGCAGGTCGACATCGTGCCGCTGCTGGCCGACCCGCTTCCCACGGCGGTGATCGCCCACATCCTCGGCATCGCCGATGACGATCTCGCGGCGTTTCGCTTCTGGTCGGACGAAACCTCGAGGATGGCCCATCTGAGCCTGTCCCTTTCCGGAATGGTTCAAGGATTGCAGGGGATGAAGGCGGTCAGCCAGTTCCACGCCTACTTCACCGAGAAGCTCCGGCAGGGGCATCTGCTCGGCGAGGAAACGGTGTTGGGCCGCCTGGTGGCCAACGCCCACGACGGCCAGCTGTCCAACAACGAGCTGTTCTCCTTCGCCTTCCTGCTGCTGCTAGCAGGCAACGACACCACCGTGAACCTGCTCAGCACCCTGTTTCTGACACTCGGTGAGAATCTCGACCAGCTGCAGCTCCTGCACGAACGCCCCGACTTGATCCCGAGTGCCATCGAGGAGCAGCTGCGGTACTTCGCACCGATTCAGGGTCTGTATCGCACGGCGCTATCCGATTACCCCGTTGGCGACACCATGATCCCTGCGGGTTCGCGGGTGCTGTTGCTGTGGGGCGCGGCAAATCGCGATCCGCGCCAATTCGAGGATCCCGACGAGTTCCGGGTGACGCGCAACCCCACCGGTCACGTTGCGTTCGGGTCGGGCATTCACCTATGCCTCGGGGCGCAGCTGGCCCGGCTGGAGGGCACGGCGGTGCTTCGCGAGATCGTCAATAACGTCGACCGGATCGAGATCGTCGGCACTCCTGAGTGGCGAGCCAATCCGACGCTGAGGGGGCTGTCGAAGCTGGAGGTGCGGTTGACACGCCGCGAGGGCGCATCCACCGACTCCACCGTGCTGGCGGACACCACGACCTGATGCCGGGGCTCCCGACCGATTGTTCGGTCGGGAGACTTGGTAGCGTGGCCGCGGCCCGCCACCGTGGCATGGCGCCACGAGAAGCCAGGGAGCGCGCAATGGACTTCCAACCGAGCGGCCGCAGTGCCGCCCTCGCCAATGAGCTCACCGGGTTCATGGACGAATGCGTCTATCCCGCCGAGGAGCTCTACGCGCGACAACTCATCGATGCCGGAGACCCCCACGCGCAACCCGCGGTGATGGAAGAGCTCAAGGCCGAGGCCCGAAAGCGTGGGCTGTGGAACCTATTTCACCCCGAGCCCGAGTACGGCGCGGGGCTGTCCTACACCGAGTACGCGCCGCTCGCCGAGATCATGGGTCGCAGCGCCATCGCGTCGGAGGCGTGTAACTGCTCGGCTCCCGATACCGGCAACATGGAACTGCTCACCCAGTTCGGAACCCCTGCGCAGAAGGAGGACTGGCTACGGCCGCTGCTCGACGGCGAAATCCGCTCGGCCTTCGCGATGACGGAACCCGACGTCGCGTCCTCGGATGCCACCAACGTGCGCACCCGCATCGACCGGCACGGCGACGAGTACCAGATCAACGGACGCAAATGGTGGATCACCAACGCAGCGCACCCGCTGTGCCGCATCTTCATCGTGATGGGCAAGACCGACGTCGACGCGCCAACACACCGGCAGCAGAGCATGATCCTGGTCCCGCGGGAGACCCCCGGCGTGACGATCACGCGCAACCTCAACGTGTTCGGCTACGCCGACCAGGAAAGTCACTGTGAGGTCGAGTTCGCCGACGTGCGCGTACCGGCGGCGAACATCATCTCCGAGGAGGGCGCAGGTTTCGCCATCGCCCAAGCCCGCCTGGGCCCCGGCCGCATCCACCACTGCATGCGTGCGCTCGGCGCCGCGGAGCGTGCACTGGAGTTGATGTGCCGTCGGGCAACCGAGAGGGTGACGTTCGGGGCGCCGGTCGCCTCCCGGTCGAATGTCATGGACTGGATCGCGGAGTCACGAGCAGAGATCGACATGGGCAGACTGTTGACCCTCAAGACGGCTTGGTTGATCGACACGATGGGAAACAAGCACGCGCGCACTGAGATCGCCGCCATCAAGGTCGCGGTCCCGAAGATCGCGGCGAAGGTGATCGACCGGGCGATCCAGGTACACGGCTCGGGTGGACTGTGCGACGACTTCCCGCTGGCGGCGATGTACGCACTGGTGCGCTGCCTTCGTCTGGCCGACGGGCCGGACGAGGTGCACAACGTGACGATCGCCCGTCGCGAGCTCGGGAAGTACTCGCCCGCACGCTGACCGAACCGCGGGTGCCGAACGTCAGGACGTTCCGTTTTCGACCGTCCAGTCGGTCTGCTAGGCTCAGCGCACCGGCAGCAGAGAGGACGGTTGGTCGTGGCGATCGCGGGCTTGCTCGACGGCGTGCGGGTGGTCGAAGTGGCCGGCCGACCGTCGATCCGGATCGCCGCGTGGATCTGCGCCGCGCTGGGAGCCGACGTCGTCAGGGTCGTGTCCGGTCCGATCGTCGAAACGTCCACCGCCGGTGCGCATCCGCTCGTCGACGAGCGCGCCGTGGGTGTCGCGTGGGATCGGGGTAAGAGAACGGTCACCATCGACGACGCGAACACCGCGCAGCTGGCCGAACTGGTGGCGAACGCCGACGTACTCCTGACGTCGGCCGAGACTGGCGCCGGTGAGCCGTTCACTTCGAGTCGTGGCGGTGTTCCCTTCGACGGGGTGCAGCTCCTTGTCACCCCGTTTGGAACGACCGGGCCCTACGCGGCCTACCGCGGGGACGAACTGAACGTGTCCGCCATGGGCGGCCCAGCGGTGTACGTCGGCGAAGCCAACCGTGAGCCTCTGGTCCCTCCGTTCATGCTCGCGGCGTACCAGTCTGCGCTGTCCGGGCTCGCAGGCGCGCTCGGTGCGCTGCTCGGCGGGCGGAATGCGCGCATCGACGTCGCCGAATACGAGGCACTTGCCACCAGCCACATGACGGGTTTGTACAGCCTGTCGCTGTTCTCAGGAGTGGTGCCGCGGCGAGCCGGTCACCGCAAGCCCAACCCGTACCCGTTCACGACGCTGCCCTGCGCCGATGGCCGAGTCTGCCTGGCGTTTCTCGCCGGACACCAGTGGAAGCGGTTGCTCGAGGCCATGGGGCATCCCCAATGGTCCAGCGACCCGCGGTTCGGAGATCGCCGCCGCAACGGCGAGTTGTACGCCGACGAGCTCGACGAACTGGTGTCCGAATGGTTGACGGGCCACACCAAGGACGAGCTGCGCAGGATGAGCGTCGCCCGCGGCATTCCGCTCGGACCTCTGGAGACGATCGATGATCTCCGCGGTTCCGAACAGCTCCAGCAGCGCGGTTTTCTTCGGTCGGCGACCGTCCAAGGACGTGAGATCGACTTGCCGGGAATGCCTTTCATCGACCGCCCAGCCGCGAACGCGTATCCGGGGCCGACACGCCCGCTCGGCGGCGAGCTGCCGCTTGAAGGGTTGCGCGTCGTCGACTTGAGCTGGGTGATGAGCGGGCCGATGGCCGCTCAGTTCCTGACCGACATGGGGGCCGACGTCGTCAAGGTCGAATCGCGGACGCACCTCGATGCGTCCCGGCAGGGTCTGCCTCTGATCGAGGACGTCGCGGCAGGCGACGCGGGCGGAACGCCAAACATGATGCCGCACTTCAACGCCGTGAACCGGGGCAAGCGCAGCATCATGCTGGACCTGCGCTCAGATGCGGGCTTGGCCGTGTTGCGACGCATGGTCGAAGAGGCGGACGTCGTCGTCGAGAATCTCGGCGCCGGATCGTTGGAACGCCTGGGTCTGCCGATGGGGGAGCTGCATCGGCTGCGGCCCGATCTGGTGGTCCTCCGGATCAGCATGGCCGGCCAGGAGGGACCCGATGCCGCGCTACCCGGTTACGCGCCGCAGAGTACGTCGATCGGCGGGCTCGACGTCCTGGCGGGCTATCCCGGCGAATCGCCGCTGGGCATGGTCGCACTCAACCTCGGTGACATCACCGTCGCGTCATTCGGGGCGGTCGCGGTGCTGGCCGCTCTGCGGCGTGCGCGCACGGCAGGCGTCGGCACGGTGCTGGATCTGTCCATGATCGAAGTCCACTCGGCCGCCATTGCGCCGCTGTTCGCTGCTCGACAGCTCGACGACGCCGATCTTAGCCCGATTGGCAACGGGCATCGAATTCACTTCCCGCATGGGATGTTTCGTGCCGCCGGTGACGACGCCTGGGTCAGCATCGCGGTGCGCGACGAGAGCGAGTGGGCCGCGCTCGCCGCTGCCGTGGGGGCGCCGGCCGACATCGCGTGCCGAACCGACCCTGCTCGGCGCCGCGAGGTCGCAGCCGACATCGAGGAGCTCATCGGCGGATGGACCGCGACACTTGCCGCGGAAGACGCCACCGAGCGGCTACAGCGAGCCGGTGTGCCCGCGGCGCCCGCCTATGGCGTCGAAGAGCTGATGGTCGACCCGCACGCACGTGAGCGCGGCGTCGTCGTCGACCTCGACCACCATCTGATCGGATTCGTCCCTGTGTACGGCACGCCGTTGCACGCCGAACCGGCCATCGCAGCGGTCACGACGCGCGCGCCCGACCTCGGTGAACACACGTTGGAGGTACTGGCCGAACTCGGCTTCGACGGCGATCAGATCGCGGGGCTGGCCGAAGCCGGTGCCTTCGACGGTCAGGACCTCACCAGCGTGGCGAAGGAGAACGCATGACGCAAGCGTCCGTTTCAGCCGGCGACGACCGTGAGCGGCCGGGTCCCCTTGCCGGGATCAAGGTGGTGGATCTGACTCACTGGGCGGCAGGACCCGTGGCGGCGATGGTGCTGGGTGATCTCGGAGCAGACATCCTCAAGATCGAGCCGCCCGCCGGCGAGCCGCAGCGCGGCATGGGTGTCACGTTCCCCGGTGGGTGGAGCACGTTCTTCCTGGCCTGCCAGCGCAACAAGCGCTTCGTCAGCATCAACTATCGGGACCCCCGCGGCCGCGAGCTCGTCCAGAAGATGGCCAGCACCGCGGACGTGGTGCTGGAGAACGCGCGACCAGGAACCTGGGAGCGGCACGGCCTGGACTACGAGACGCTGCGGAAGCTCAACCCCCGCTTGATCTATGCCTCGATCACCGGGTTCGGGCAGACCGGCCCGATGCGTGACTGGCTGGCGATGGATCCTATCGCTCAGGCGGCCGGCGGCGTGGTGGGCATTACCGGATCGGAGGAGGGCGGACCCGCCAAGGTGGGAGCCGCGATCACCGACGTCGTCTCGGGCCGGCTGGCGGCCTTCGGCGTCGTCACCGCCCTGTACGACCGAATGAGTACCGGTGTCGGTCAGCGCGTCGACGCATCGCTGTTCTCCACCGCGGTCAGCTTGTTGACGATGCGCGAGACCGAGTTCCAGTTCACCCAGCAGAACCCGCCGCTGCTCGGCACCGCGCACGGGCAGATCGTGCCCGCGGAGGCGTTCACCACGAGCGACGACCGTCGCGTGATGCTCTGCATCTACAGCGACTGGCACTGGGCGCGCTTCGCCGAGCTGGCGGGGAAACCCGAACTCGCACAGGATGATCGGTTCATCACCAACTCCTCGCGGTGCCAACACCGAGTGGCGACGATCGCCGCCGTGCAAGACGTCGTTCGGTCGCGCACCGAGGCCGAGTGGACCGGGCTGTTGGCCGGCGAGATCCCTTACGGCCCGGTACTCGAATTCGACCAGCTCTGGCAGCATCCGCAGCTCGAGGCGAACGAACTGATCGCGAGCTACGACATGCCGGGAGTTGGCGAGGTCAGGTCCATCGGCAGCCCGATTCGATTCTCGGGCTTCAGCCAACCGGTACGACGGGTCCCGGCTCCCGCGGGTGCCGACACCGTCGACGTCCTGCGGGAAGAAGGACTTTCGGATGAGGCGATCGGGGAATTGATCGCCGCCGGCGTCGTGCACTCGGCGCCATCGCAAACCGTGGCGACCGCATAGCGGACGCCGAACAACATCGCCATTTCAGTCGACAGACAACTGAAGGATAGAGAGGAAACCAGCATGACCGAGGTATCGGAGAAGCGGACCGACTTGCCGTGGGGCGAGATCACCGACGAGACAATCGCTTACGCGGCAGAGCTGCTCGGCAAACAGCTGCGCCGTGACCGCATGGCCGGCTGGGTCACCGAGGTGAACATCGACGCGATCCGGCACTTCGCGGAGGGCCTCGGTGACCGCAACCCGCTGTGGCGCGACCCGGAGTACGGCAAGACCACCAGGTGGGGGGCCACGCTGGCACCGCCCACGATTTTGTACTCGGTCGACGGCACCACGGTGGCACCGCGACTGGCCGGGGTGCAGTGGCTCTACGCAGGCACCGACTGGGTCTGGTACGACGTGATCAAGCGGGGCGACGCCTTCGACGCCCCCGCCGTGTTCTACAAGCAGGATGTCAAGGGCGGTGAGTTCGCCAAACGCTGGTTGCTGCAGACGGGTCATATCAAGTACATCCGTCGCGAGGACGGTGCCCTCGTCGGCGAGGCCTTCGGTAAGTGCGCGCGCACCCCGCGCGGCAACGCGCTGAAGAAGGAGGGCACGCAGAAGTACAAGGCCCGCGAGGAATACCAGTACACCGCAGACGAGATCTTCGAGATCGAGAAGGCGCAGGTCGAAGAGGGTCCCAGGGGAGCGGACACGCTTTTCGCCGAGGACGTGAACATCGGCGACGAACTGCGGCCGATCGTGAAGGGCCCGCTCACCTCCACCGACATGGTCGCCTGGTACGCCGGATGGTCGGGCGCGGGCCCCTACGGCGGCGCGCACGGTGACGCGGTGCGCTACCGGACCCGCCACCAGGATTTCCACATCTCGGAGAAGACCGGCGCGCGCGAGTCCGCGGGCCGTGGGCACCTCGAGCGCAAGACCGGTGAGGACGTCGGCATGGGGGGCGCCTATGACATTGGCCCGCAGCGCATCTCGTGGGGTGTGCAGATGCTCACCGACTGGATGGGTGACGACGGTTTCCTGCACACGCTGTCGGCGACGGTCAGTCGTCCCAATCTGCTCGGCGACACCACGACCTGGCACGGCACTGTCGCCGGGAAGGACGTCGTCGACGGCTACCACCTGATTACGATCGACATGTATGCCGACAATCAGCGCGGCGAGAAGAACTCGAAGGCAACGGCCACGGTGTTGCTGCCGTCGAAGACCGACGGTCCGGTCGTTACGCCGATCCCGCGCAACCTCACTGAAGGCAAGTGATGTCGGTAGTTCGTACCGGCCGCCCGCTGGGGTGCGCAGATGAGTGACGTGCAAGCAGCCATCATCGGCATCGGCGAAACCGAGTTCACCAAGGAGTCGGGGGTTTCCGACCTCCGGCTCAGCCTGGAAGCGTGCAAGCTCGCGCTCGCCGACGCCGATCTGGCGGCACACGACATCGACGGCATCATCGTTCCGACGGTCGTCGGCGCCACCACCGAGGACCTCAGCACCAACCTCGGCATCGAGAACCTGCAGTATCACGCAGCGGTCGTGCTCGGCGGTGCCGGGCCCGCGGCCGCGCTGCTGCACGCCAAGGCGGCCGTCGAGAACGGGCTGGCAAAGCGGATCCTCGTCAGCTATGGCTTCAACGGACGGTCCGGCGCCCGTCTCGGCCGCCGCGGACCGACGCTGATGTTCGGCGAGGCACCCAGCATGCGTCGCAACTACGAGGGCGTACACGGTCTACTGGTGCCCGCGCAGTACTACGCCATGTGGGCGCAGCGGTACATGTACGAGAACGGCTGGAAGTCGACCGAGCCTATGGCGCACGTGGCCGTGACGCAGGCGCGTCACGCCGTAATGAACGGAAAAGGAGTGGGCGCCAAGGAGATCACCGTAGAGGACCACCAAAACTCGCGGATGATCAGTGCACCGTTCCGCCTCTACGACTGCAGTCGTGAGACCGATGGCGGTGCCGCGTACATCGTTTCCGCCCTCGAATCCGGCAACCGCAAGGCGGTGGCGATCCGCGGGGTCGCGGAGGGCCACCCCGGCCAGGCCGATCAGCCGACCACGCGTCGGCAGTTTCTGCACACCGGAATGGCCGAGGCGGCCCAGCGCGCCTTCGCTCAGGCAGGCTGGAAGCCGAGTGACATCGACTTCGCCGAGTTGTACGACGCGTTCACCTTCAACGTGCTCTGGCAGCTGGAGCTGCTGGGCCTGTGCGGCAAGGGTGAGGCGGCCGATTTCGTGATGTCCGGCAGCACGCAGGTGGGCGGCGCGCTACCGGTGAACACCCACGGCGGCTTGCTGTCCCAAGCACATCTGTGGGGTATCAACCACATCACCGAAGCAGTCAAGCAGCTGCGTGGCGCCGCGGGTGAGGCTCAGGTGAAGGACGCCAAGAAGGGTCTGGTCACCGGTAGCGGTGACTTCGGCGACAACGCCGTCGTCCTCCTGGAAGGGAACCTCGGATGACCGAGACTGCAACCGAGACGGTGAAGCCCGAATACCGCAAGCCGTTGCCGAAGCCGACCGAGACGGACCAGCCGCACTGGGACGGGCTCAAGCGCCATCAGGTGCTGGTTCAGAAGTGCGACGACTGCGGGTCATACCTGTGGTACCCGCGCCAGATGTGCAGCAACTGCACGAGTTTCGCGCTGACGTGGACCGAGGTCGACCCGACGGGCACGATCTACTCCTTCACGACCCAGCACCACGGGACGGGCTCGAAGTTCGACTCCGAGCTGCCGTACTCGGTGGCCGTGGTGGAACTCGACGCCCATCCGGACGTCAAGCTCGTCGGCCCGGTCAACAACGTCACCCCCGAGGAGATCCACATCGGGCAGCGGGTGCGCGGCACCTTCCTGGACGCGACCGACGACGTCACGTTCCTGCACTTCGAACCATTCGACACGGAGAGTGAGTAATGAGCGAAACAGAGGCTCCCAAGGTTCTGGTCGAGCGGGAGGACTGGGTGGGCATCATCACGATCAACCGCCCGGAGGCTCGCAACGTCATCGACCCCGAAGTCGCCGCGGGGATCGAGGCTGCCCTCGACGATCTCGACGCCGATCCGAAGGTGCGCGCCGTCGTGCTGACCGGCGCGGGGGAGAAGGCGTTCTGCGCGGGAATGGACCTCCGGGCGTTCGCCAAGGTCGGTCCCAAGGGCGGGTTCTTCACCGAGAAGGGCGGTTTCGCCGGCATCACGTCTCGTAAGTTGGTCAAGCCGTTGGTGGTGGCCGTGAACGGCGCCGCATTCGGTGGCGGCTTGGAGATCTTGCTCGCTGCCGACTGCGCGATCGCCACATCCGGCGCGAAGTTCGCGCTGCCAGAGGTCAAGGTCGGCATGCACGCGGGTGCGGGCGGAGTCATCCGCTTGGCCAAGCGCATTCCGCGGTCAGTCGCGCTGGAGATGGTGATGTCCGGTGAACCGATCAGCGCACAGCGTGCACTCGAGCTGGGTCTGGTCAATGAGGTAGTGGCCCCGGACCAGGTGCTGCCGCAAGCGCTTCGGCTGGCGCGCAGCTTCGCCTCGGCGTCGCCGACCTCCGTCCTGGTGTCCCGCGAACTCATGCTGAGATCGCTGGAAGCGTCCGAGGAAGACGCGTGGGACCTGAACAAGGCCGCCGCTCGCATCGTGCTCAGGTGTGGCGACGCCAAGGAGGGGCCGAAGGCCTTCGCCGAGAAGCGGGAGCCCGTGTGGGCCGACGCGGGACCGGTGGATCTCGGCTGATGCCATGACTTTTCGCGTCGTGCAATGGGGCACGGGGAACGTCGGTCGTGTCGCACTCAGGGCCATCATCGAGCATCCGGAACTGGAGCTCGTCGGCGTGGTGGTGAACACGCCCGCGAAGGTCGGGGTCGACGCAGGCGAACTGTGCGGCCTAGATCCCGTGGGAGTGCTCGCCACCGACGATCCGGCGGCGGCGCTGGCGTCGTCACCCGATGTCGTCTGCTACACGGCGGCCGGAGATCGCAGGCCGCACGAAGCAGTCGACGACATGTGTCGTGCGCTGGCAAGTGGCGTCAACGTCGTGTCGACGTCGGTCGTGAGCCTGCTGCATCGCAAGAGCGCCGAACCCGCAGTACTCGCGCAACTCGACGCGGCCTGCCGAGCCGGAGGGGCGTCGTGCTTCACCTCCGGCAACGACCCGGGTTTCAGCACCGAGTATCTTCCGCTCGTGCTGACCGGCGCGCTGGAGCGGCTGGACTTCCTCAGGGTGATGGAGGTGTCGAGCTACGCCAGCTACGACCAGCCGGAGATCCTGTTCGAGATGATCGGCTTCGGTAAGCCGGCGGATTACGTTCCACCGCTGCTGATGCCGGGTGTGCTGACGCGCTTGGGCGGCGGGTCGATTTACGGTATCGCCGAGGGACTGGGGGTGGAACTCGACGACGTCGTCGAAGTCCACGAACGCTGGAACACCGACGTGGACCTCGTAGTCAACGGTGCGGTGCTCCCCGCGGGGACGATGGCCGCCCTGAAGTTCGAACTGCAAGGCATCGTGAACGGCAAGCCTCTGATCGCCGTCGGACATTGCAACCGCATGCACGATGACGCTGCGCCGGACTGGCCCCGATCGTCCGGCAAGGCCTACAGCATCACGCTGGAGGGCTCGCCCACCATTCACGCCGAGATCGACATGGTGGGCGCCGACGGTGACCACAACACCGCAGGCCTCACGATCACCGCCATGCGCGTATTGCACGCGATCCCGGCGGTGTGTCAGGCGGCGCCTGGAGTGCTCGGCTCGAGCGACGTCGGTCTGCTCACGGGACGCGGCGTCGTTCGCTGACCCGGTGCCGTCATGTCCGTCTCGACGTCAATTCGCGCTCCAACCGGGGTACGGCGCGCTTGAAAGTCAGTCTCCCCGCGACCCTCATCCCGAGACGAGCAGCGCGAGGGCCCTCGGTGGCCACCGTCCACGTGAATCTGGTCTTCCCGTCAACCGGTTCGAATCGATACTCCTCGGCAAACAGCTTGCCAGGTATCTGACCGGGTAGGACATAGAATGCCCAGCAGTGCGGCTCGTCCCAGGCGATGATCCGTTCTCGCAGCTTCCATCCCATTGCGGTGATGTAGCGTTCCGAACCCACACCGTGTGGTGCCGGTGTCGTGTACTGGCAGTCCTTGCCCACCAACGGAAACCACCGATGCCATGTTTCGGGATGAGCGGCAACGGCGTCGAAGACGTTCTCGACTGGCGCGTCGAGAACGGCCTGGAACACGAGGCGGTGCGGATTGGTGGTGAAGACTGCCGGATCGACTGCCTCTGCGTTCTGGTCGGTCATTCTCTCCTCCGATCGAGCGCCGCAGGACTGTCGGCGTTCACCCGACCTTATTGAACTCCGTTAACTTAAAGCAGGCGGAACTTCGGGGAAACCGCTCCGGGTGCATCGCTGGCGGCTCGCTGTCATTGGGCCGATTCGAATGCACCGCAGTGACATCGGCATTCGGCAGAGCAGACCACCGCTCGACTCGACACCTCAGGGCTTGTTGTTGCAGCCGGCGTCGACGGGCATCGTGATCCCGGTGATGTAGCGAGCCTCGTCCGATGCGAGGAATAGCACGGTATGCGAAACCTCGATCTCGGTGAGACCCGGAACGCCTTGATAGGGCGTAGCCGGGTCGCTGTCGAGATCGGGAAGCTGGTTTGTTGCCTGCATCATCATCCGGGGGTTGGCCATGAAGATCTCCATCGCCCCGACGCCGCAGGCAAGGCCCATACCGGGGGATCCGACGCACGTGGGGTGAATGCTGTTCACCCTGATCCGGTTTGGCGCAAGCTCGTTGGCGAATGCTCGCATGAGTCCGACAACGCCATGCTTGGCTGCTGCATAGTGGGCATACCCGAGGTGGCCTCGAATGCCGGCCGCCGAACTGACCAGGATCATCGAGCCGCCCACCTTTCGCTCGATCATCCCGGGCGCGGTCGCGACAATGGTGTTCCAGACGCCCTTCAGGTTGGTATCGACGACCATGTCGTAGGTCGCATCGGAAATCTCGAGGGAACTCGCGTGCACCGATAGCACTCCGGCATTGGCGATGACGATGTCGATTGGGCCGATCGCGGCGGTGCCCGCTTGGACAGCGCCTTGCATCGCGTCACGATTCCGGACATCGGCGGCCATCGTGAAGCACCTGCGGCCAGTCGCTTCGACCAACTCGCGCGTCTCCTCCAGCTGTTCTGGAGTAGCGGGGGCATAACTCAGCTGTCCGGCCGGATCATACGGAACCCCAAGGTCGGTCGCGATGATGTCGGCCCCCTCCTCGGCTAGCCGCACCGCGTGCGATCGTCCCTGGCCCATTCCCGCGCCAGTGATGAACGCGACCTTTCCCGAGACTCTGCCCATGATCGTGGTCCCCTATCCGATCGTTCCGAGTGAGATGTCGCCCCGAGGATATGTCGTCACGTACGTTACCTAGATAACTTAGAAAAGTCAGGAACATTCAAGAACGGACGCTGGCGTCTCGATATTCGCGATGGAACATCGGCGTGCGGCGCACACCGGCGTGGAAGTGCGTGGCCAGGCAGACGGACCGCCGACGAAACCTTTCGCTGTCCGTCCGCTCCGAGGCCCATGCTGCGGGCAAGTCTTGTAATCCCAGGATGAGTACTTGGGAAGGTCGTCCACGATCCCGGGTTCAGCACGACAGGCGTCGGCTTCGATCGGTAATTGCCAGCTGGCGCAGACGGCTCGCTTCCTCCGGCGGCGGGTAGCTGGTGTACGTGCCTTATTTTCTACTTTTAGTCACGAAATCGGTTATACCCGTGGTGGAATTGATCGAATGCAATCGACGCTGCGCACCGGCTGAATAGGGGGACCTCATGTTGTCCGTTGAGGATGAACTCGCGATCCATGACGTGATCTCGTTGTACGGGCACATCATCGACGACCGGCAATTCAGCAGAACGCACGAGATCTTCACGGCGGATGCGTTGTACGACGTTTCCGATTTCAACGCCGGGATCCATGTCGGGTGGCGACGTATCGCTGAGTATTGGCAAGAGGTTGAGGCGTACCACCCGCTGGCACACCATGCGACGAATGTCATTGTCACCGAGGACGACAACGGAACAGTTCGTGTGCTCTCCAAGGGAATCGGCATGCGAGTCAAGGCTTCTCCGCTTTCCGCGGTTTATCGCGACGTGGCGGTGCGCACCGCGGACGGCTGGCGATTGTCCGAGCGGATCGGTATCAGCAGATCCCCGAACCGGATTCCGGCACCTAGCTGAAAGCTACGTGATGTACGCGTGCCTGTCGCATCGCGCGGTCGGTGCAGAGAACCGGCGTTGCGCGTGGACGCAACGACGTTGGGGGTCAGAAGCGTCGCGCCCACGTCGCCATGGACATGTCGACAGCGCAGGCCTGAATGGCCACCAGCTCTCCAGTCGGGCGTTCTCGGCTCCGAATTACGAGCACACCACAATCGTTCGTGTTGCTTCGGACGATGGCAGCGCTGGCCATTGGCTACCACCAACCCGCCGTTGACTATTGCGGCGCTGTGGTCGTCTGAGGATTCATCGCTGGAGCCGACATCTCGGGCGAGCGCGTCACATCCCGGAAGGCCGACACCAATGGCGACAAGACATCAATGATGTGTTCGCGCTTCTCGGGCAGGGCAGGAAAGAAACGTATGTCGGTAATCCCGGCTTCGACCAGTGTCGGCACGGGCCCAACCGAAGCCTCTGCATCGACGGAGCCATCGCGGCGTTTGACGACTGGAGATGCACCTTGGACCTGGAGGTCGGTTGGATCGCCTCCCTGTGCGACAACGGCTTCTTTCATCGCGGCTATCGACCCCGCGACGTCTTCCAGGGCCGGACCCCATGGAATCCAACCACTGCCGAACCGTGCGATGCGACGTGCCACCGCGCGATTGACCGTGCCGCTCACCCAGATTGGGACGCCACCGTCTTGCACGGGCTTGGGCATCTGATGAATTCCTGAAAAGGTGAGTTCGGGCGAGGTGTACGACGCCCGGCGCTCGGTCCAGAGCGTCTTGCACACTTCAAGAGTGTGGTCGAGAAGGCGTCCTCGGCCCTCGAACGAAAGGCCGGCTGCCTCGTACTCCTCGCGCTGCCATCCCACCCCGACTCCCATGTCGATCCGGCCACCGGATAGCACGTCAACCGTCGCAAGTTCCTTGGCCAGCACGGCAGGCCGTCGCAGCGCGGCGAGCAGGATTGCGGTGCCGAGCCTGATTCGGGTGGTCGTCGCGGCGAGTGCGGCCATGACGGTCACCGGTTCCAACCAGCTGCCATCGGGCGAGGTGGGTTGCCTGCCGCCAGCCGTCCCGCCGGAGGCCGGATCTGAATACGCATCGAAATTCTCGCCGAACACCACGTGATCGGAGACCACCAACCGATCGATTCCTGCTGCATCCATCGCCTGTGCGGACTCGAGCATCTTGTTCCAGTCGTAGTCCGGATCTTCGTTGAATACTCTCAAGTAAAGCGATATCTGAGGATGTCTCACCCACTCATGTTCGCACTTGCCCCGCCCTCGGGGGCGTGCTTGGTGGCAGTAGTGCCACCAAGCCCAAACATCGAGTCCGCACCGACTTTCGCCAATCGTGTTGTTCGACCAGACGATCCGACACCTCCGCGGGCACCGGCGGAGCGGTGGCTGCCGCTCACGTGCATCACGCCTTTCGCTGATGCGTGCGAGTCGACCGGCGAGCAGCCGCCGTCGGGACGAAGCAGTGTGCGAAGGTGCGGTCCGTCGACCGAGCGCTCTTGGCGGAGACGACGATGAATCCGGACAACTCCGGCGGGGCATCATCGGCGAGAATGTCGATGTGCCCGAGGGCGTTGACTGCTTGGTTGACCAGGCGGCGGAGATCGGCGACATCGGTCAGGTCCGCCTGGACGGCGATCGCCCGACCACCTTGGGCCTCGATCGCGGCTTTCGTCTCGCCGATCGTGCCCGGCATCCGGTGATGTGGCTCGACCGTTGCGGGCAGTGACGACGACGGCGACGCCGTGGCCAGCTCACCGGATCGCGAGCTCCCGACCAATTCCGCGAGTCGCCCCCGTGGCGATCGCGACCTTGTCTGCCGGGCTCATCGCGCCGAATTCACCAGCGTGGGAAAGCGCGCAGGGGCATTTTATACTCACAGTTGATAAGTACTAGCGATCGCGAGGGTCCGCGACGTACTGTCCCTAGGTATGTGCTATGACCTGGTCATCCGTAACGGCGTCATCGTCGATGGCCTCGGTGGCTCGCCCTATCGCGGTGACGTCGCCGTGTCCGACGGTGTCATCGTCGAGGTCGGCACCGTCTCGGAGAAGGGCGACCGCGAGATCGACGCCTCCGGACTGCTCGTCACGCCCGGATTCATCGACCTTCACACGCATTACGACGGACAGGCGATCTGGTCGGATCGAATGACACCGTCGTCGGCGCACGGGGTGACCACGGCGCTGATGGGCAACTGCGGCGTCGGTTTCGCGCCGTGTCGTACCGAGGACCACGAGGTCCTGGTGGATCTGATGGCTGGTGTGGAGGACATCCCAGGCGTTGTCATGGTCGACGGCTTGCCCTGGACGTGGCAGTCGTTCCCCGAGTTCCTCGATGCACTCGACGCGGGACGGCGCGACATCGACGTGGCTGCGCTGCTGCCACATTCGCCGCTGCGGGTGTACGTCATGGGCCAGCGGGGGGTCGATCGGGAGGTGGCGACCGCCGAGGATCTGGCGCACATGCGCAAGCTCGCTGCCGAGGCCGTCTCAGTCGGGGCCTTGGGGTTCGCATCGTCTCGGGTGGCGTTTCACAAATCCGAGAGCGGCAAGCCGATCCCGAGTTACGAAGCAGCGCAGGAGGAAATAGAGGCGATCGCCCGCGGCCTGGACGATGCCGGTGGCGGCCTTGTCCAGTTCGTGCCTGATCTGATTTCTCTGGATTCCGAGCCGGCCTTGCGGGCGGTGTTCGACGTGGCGGCCGAGGTGGGTCTGCCGGTGACGTTCACACTGGCGGTCGGCAACGGCGGCGAGCCGTACTTCCGCAACGCCCTGACGATGGTCGAGAAGGCCAACGCCGAGGGCGGCGATGTCACCGCGCAGATCTTCCCGCGCCCGATCGGACTGATCATCGGGTTGGAGTTGACTGGCAACCCCTTCGTGCTCTATCCGGGCTACCGGGAGATCGCCGGATTGCCGTTGGCCGAGCGGGTCGCTGAGATGCGTAAACCCGAAGTGCGGATGAGGATCCTGAACGACAGGCCGGCCGGCGACGGGCAACCGTTGATGTTCATGATGCAGGCGTGGGACTACATGTATCCGCTCGGGGATCCGCCGAACTACGAGCCCGACCCGTCGGAGTCCATCGGGGCGCGGGCACGCGCGCGTGGGGTGAGCCCGCTGGAGGAGGCCTATGACCGCCTGCTCGACGACGACGGGCGCGCGATGTTCTTGGTGGCGTTGGCCAACTTTCGCGACCAGTCGCTAGATACGGTGGCCGAGTTGCTCCGCCGCGACGACGTTGTCCTCGGCTTGGGAGATGGTGGCGCACATTACGGAATGATCTGTGACGCAAGCTATCCCACGTATCTATTGACGCATTGGGTGCGCGAACGAGAGTCGGGGCGCCTCAGTGTGGCTGATGCCGTCCGCGAACTGACCTCGGTGCCGGCCCGGGTTGCCGGGTTAGCTGACCGTGGCCGAATAGCCGCGGGGTACAAGGCCGACCTCAATGTCATCGATCACTCGGCGATGGGTCTGCACCGCCCCGTGATAGCTCACGACCTACCGGGCGGCGGGCGACGACTCGACCAGACGGCCGACGGTTACGTGGCGACGATCGTTTCCGGCGAGGTGATTTCGGAGAACGGCGTGCCGACGTCGGCGCGGCCTGGCCGGCTGATCCGCGGCCGTCGACCCGCGCCCGTCGGGGGCGATTAGCTCGTCCGCACTCGAGGGGGACGGTGAACCGAAAACACATGGACCGAACCGCCAGGTCATGTTTTGGGCGGATTGCTGGCGACGAGCGGCGTCCCAGGTGTACTAGTTGACTATGCATAGAAAATACTCGATACCTCGCGAGATGGAGATGCCCGATGGCCGTTCCTACCCTGTTTGACGGTGTCTGCATCATCGATGCCGACACGCATCTCAGCGAGCCACACGATCTGTGGACTTCCCGGGCACCGCAGGCCTTTCGAGAGCGCGTTCCCCGCGTGGCGGAAGGTGATCACGGAGCGCCCATCTGGGTGGTCGACGGCGTCACGGTCGGCATGGCCCAGGGTGCCGCCACGATCGCCGCCGACGGCACGAAACGAGGTGGAATCGACTTCCTCGGACTGGCCAGGGACCAAATTCACGCCGGCGCATACGACGGCGAGGCGCGCGTACGCGTGATGGACGATCTGGGTATCTGGGCGCAGATCATCTACCCGAATACCTTCGGCTTGGGCGGGCAGACCTTCGCCAAACTGGTCGACCCCGAGTTGCGGCTTCTCACGTTGACGATCTTCAACGACGCCATGGCCGAGATGCAGGAGAAATCCGGCGGCAGATTGGTCCCGATGGCCGCCTTGCCGTGGTGGGACGTCGAGGTGGCCGTCACCGAAGTGCAGCGCGTGCACGCGATGGGTCTCAAAGGCATCAATACCACTACCGCGCCGCACCAGCACGGTTTACCCGACCTTGGTGAAACCTACTGGAATCCGTTGTGGGAGGTATGTTCCAGCCTCGAGATGCCCGTCAACTTTCACATCGGAGCCGCCGAGTCGGACATGGACTGGTTCGGCTCGGTGGCATGGCCATCGATGGGTTTGAACCAGAAACTTGCGGTGGGGTCGTCGATGCTCTATCTCAACAATGCCGCTTGCCTGAGCAACATGATCTTCAGCGGGGTTCTCGAACGCCATCCGCACCTACAGATCGTGTCCGTCGAAAGCGGCGTTGGCTGGATTCCGTTTCTCATGCAGGCACTCGACCACCAGGTGAACGAGACTGCGCCTGGCGCCATGGACTTTCTGAGCATGCCGCCATCGGAGTACTTCAAGCGTCAGATCCACGGTTGCTTCTGGTTCGAGACCGACGGCATTCGGCAGGCAATCGACGTGTTGGGGGAGGACCACATCTTGTTCGAAACCGACTATCCCCACCCCACCTGCACCTACCCGAACGGACTCGATCTGGCTGCTCGCGCGCTTGCGGACTGCAGCGCCTCGGTTCGGCGAAAGTTGATGGGCGGCAATGCCGCTCGCCTCTACCACCTCGACTTGCCGGCAAGCCCGCGCCCAACGGTGTGACGGCGCTCTTGACTTACGACGGGATGGGCTTGGCGAAATCGATCTGAGCGTGTCGGTTGCTAACCGCAGTCACCAGCCCAGAACCGAATGCGCCGAATTCATCTGACAGCGTGGACGTTCCGACCGAGATTCCGTCGGATGCCCAATGTGTGTCGGCATGCACACAGATCCAATCGCTGCGCGGCAGCCGAGCAAGCGCGACGGTGAGGTCGCCGTTGATGTACCCCACGCCGGCCGTGCCCAGGTTGGTGACCAGGCTGGTCGCCTCCGCGGCCGTAACCGCATGCACGAACGGCGAATTGCGCTGACCGGCGACCACGTCGACGCTTCGGGTGACTACGCGCGTGCGGGCCGTGTTCTGATGATCGGCGATATCCAGAGTCCACCCGACGCCGTCGCTGCAGACCTGCCGAACGGACCCGTTCCGAGGCGTCAGACCGGCCAAGCTCGGTGCCTCCAGCGGGTCGGGTGCCGGAGTCCACTCACGCCCTTCCGGTGCAGAGCCATGGCGATACTGCACGAGCACGGCTCGAGCGACGGCGACACCGCCCTGCTCTATGGTGCACGTCGAGTTTCGGACCCTACGACCGTCGCGCACCAGGTCGACCGCCGTTGTCATGAGTGCCCTGCGCGGCGACTTGAACAAGTCGATCGTGAATCGCGCCGGTGTGAAGTCGGGCAGCCCGAAGGCGGTGTCGAGTGTGCGAGCCGCCAACCCGGCGACGGCTGCACCGACGACGTGATCCTCGGCCCACAAACTCTGCACTTCCACGTGATCGGTTGGGGTGAACCGATTTTCGTCGGTTTGCCAGAAGTGAGCGCACTCCGAGTCCATTGAGGCCTTCCTCACCAAACGTCAGATGTCAATCGGCTGCACGGTCATTGCCCGACGTGCCGGAGAAGTCTATTTGGGCGCTTCGATTGCTCAAGGCGGTCACGAGCGCGGAGCCGAACGGCCCCGTGTGGTCTAGCAACGTCGCCGTTCCGACGGCGATGCCGTCGGCGAACCAGTGTGTGTCGGCCTGCATGAACATCCATTCGCCGCGCGGCAGCCGAGCGAGGGCGAGAGTGACGTCGCCGTTGATGTAGCCGAGTCCTGCGGTGCCGAGATTCGTGACGATGCTGGCCGCATCGACCGCCATCGCCGCCTGGACGAAGGGCGTGTTGTTCTGGCCAGCAATGACATTGACGCCCCGAACGCCGATTCGCTTGCGTTGGGTGTTCTGATGGTCGGCGGGCTGCGATGTCCAGCCCCGGTCGGCGCTGTACATCTGAACGAACGAGTCGTCGCGGTTGAGGGGCGGAACGACTGGCAGCTCAGAGGTCCACTCTTCACCGAGGGGCGGATCGCTCCGGCGATACTGCACCAGCGTGGCGCGGGCGACCGGGACGCCTTCTTGTTTGATGACGCACAACGAGTTCCGAATCCTTCGCCCGTCGCGTACCAGTTCAACCTCGGCAGTGGTTGGTATCGTCCGAGCTGACTTGAAGAGGTCGACGGTCAACCGGGTGGGCGTGAAGTCGGGCAGACCGAACCGTTCCTCCAGGACGACGGCGGCGAGCCCGATGATGGCACCACCCTGCAGATGATCGTCCGCCCAACGGCTCTGTATGTCAGCGTGATTGGTGGGGACGAACCGATCCGCGCTCGTTCGGGTGAACGTGGCGCGCTCTGCATCGATCATTCATCCTCGCTCATCTCGCAGCTGGAAGCCCAGCGGCCGGCTGGATCGTCGGCCGAGCCGATGAAAGGGTACACGGACACCGTGATCGCCCGACCGGTCAGTCGATGCGGGCTAAGCTCGACAGGTGCCGTCCACTCCTCTGAACCCCCGCTCTCGAGAACTCATCGACATGTTCCTCGCCGCGGGGGCGCCGGCGGCGCCCGACTGCACGCCAGCGCAGCGACGCGCGCGAGCAGCGAATCTACCCAGGATGCTCGGCCCCGGTCCCGACGTCGACACCGTGCGCGATGTCGCCATTCCGGGTCCGGCGGGTCCGATCCCAGCGCGCATCTACCGCCCCGCAGGCCCCCTTGCGACCATCCTCTACCTCCACGGGGGTGGTTGGGTCGTCGGCACCGTCGACATTTTCGACGCATTCGCGCGGATGCTGGCCGACGAGTCGCACTGCAAGGTCATCAGTCTCGAGTACCGGCTCGCACCCGAGCATCCATTTCCCAGTGCGGTCGAAGATGCACGTGCCGCGTTGCAGTGGGTCGCGATCGAGGAACTCGAGGGACCGCTCGTCGTCTGCGGAGACAGTGCCGGTGGCAACCTGGCTACCGTGTGTGCGCGCCTTGCCCGCGATGAAGGCGGCCCGGCCATCGCGATGCAGCTGCTCGCCTATCCCGTCGTCGACCATGGCTTCGACACCGATTCTTACCGCGAGCAGGCTGACAATCCGTTGATGGGCCGCAACGACATGGCTTGGTACTGGGACCTTTACGCGCCGTCGGCGGTGGATCGGGAGCGGCCGGAGGCCTCGCCGCTACGGGCCGCGGATCTGACGGGCCTTCCGCCCGCGTACATCGTCGTTGCGGCTCACGATCCGCTTCGCGACGAAGTGCTGGCCTACTCGCGGCGACTGAAGGACGCCGGCGTCACGGTCATCGAGCGGCACTACGGCGACCAGGCCCACGGATTCTTGACGATGGTGAACTTCCTGCCCGTTGCCGACGCCGCCGTCGCAGAGATCGGCGAGATGCTGCGGTCGCGGTTCGGTGGTGGCGAGCCGGTGGATCCCCGGCCGGTCCTTGATTCCGATCAGGAGAACGCGTTACAGTCCGACCGATCGGTCGACTAAGTCGAAGGAGCGCGTACGTGAGTGGGATGCTGCAGGATCGAGTGATCGTCGTGACCGGTGCCGGACGTGGAATCGGGGCCGGAATCGCACGGCTCGCGGGTCGCGAGGGCGCCTCGGTCGTCGTCAACGACCTCGGTGCGGCGGTCGACGGAGTCGGCGCGGATGCCACCCCGGCGCAAAAGGTCGTCGACGAGATCGTCGCGGCCGGTGGCAAGGCCATCGTCAACGGCTCCGACGTGTCCGATCATGCTTCCGCGGGTGAGCTGATCAGCCAAGCGGTCGACACCTACGGCCGGCTCGACGTGCTGATCAACGTCGCGGGGATCCTTCGCGACAAGATGATCTTCAACCTCGATCCCGAGGACTGGGATGCCGTCGTCAACGTGCACCTCACCGGTACGTTCAACACGATTCAGCACGCCAGCGCCTACTGGCGCGGCGTGCGGGACGAGGACGCGCACAACCGCATCATCAATTTCACGTCGGCCTCGGGCATGCACGGCGCCCCCACGCAACCCAACTACGCCGCTGCCAAGTACGGCATCGTCGGGCTGACGTACTCGTGCGCGAACGCGCTCACGCGCTATGGCGTCACCTCGAACGCGATCAGCCCATGGGCCGCGACGCGGATGACCGACGACATCCCCGAAGACAGGGCGGGTCATCACGACAACCTGGGCTGGCGCGCCCCGCAGAACGTGGCGCCTGCGGTTCTCTACCTCGCCAGCGACCGATCCGACTGGTGCAATGGGCAGGTACTGCTCTCTGGCGGTTACCACATCGGGCTCTATGACACACCCCATCTGATCAGCCGCATTTCGACGCCGGGCAAGTGGGATCTGCCCACCGCCTTCGACCTGATCGAAGAGGCATTTTCCCGCAAGGTCGGTGTCGTCGGGCCGGAGGCACTGCCTGCCGTCATGAAGGTGCACTGACCTCGCTGAGATAGCAGCGCCGGCCTCTACGAGCCGGTTCCTCGACCGAGCTTCGGCGCAGCGTCGAATCCCGTCGATCGCCGTCCCGCGCGTCCGACGTGACGGGGGACTGGCTCGCGATCCGCACGCTGCCGCGCGCTCTGGGAGCCCGCTCGAGCTTGACGGGTGACCCGGCGGACCGCTTGAATACATAGTATGTCGACAGACCGGTCGGTCGAAAAACTAACCACCTCCCCTCCGCTGAGCGGGGACGACGCGTTCATCGCCGCACTTGCGTCGCGCAACGTTCCGTTCTTGTTCAATCTTCCAGGAACGCAAACGCTCTCGCTGCTGCGCAAGATGGCCGAGGACCCCACCGGCCCGCGGGCGATCTTCATCCGTCACGAGCAGGCCGCCGCCTTCGGAGCCGTCGGTTACGCGAAGGTGGTCGGACGTCCTGCGGTGTGCCTCGCGGTGCCGGGGCCCGGTGCTACGAACATGTTGACGGGTGTCGCATCCGCGCTCGCCGACGGAATTCCGCTGGTGGTGGCGACGCCCCAGGTGCCGTCCGAGATGTTGGGGCGCGGTGTGCTGCACGACGCCGACCTCGCCTCCCTCTTCGATCCGACCGTCAAGGGCGTGGTCGAGGTGCACGAGCCGGAGCAACTCGGCGCCGCACTCGCCGAAGCCATCGACCTCTCGCTCACCCCCAGGCACGGGCCCGTCCAATTGCTCTTCCCGTCGAGTTTTCTGATGACCACCATCGACGGGTTCGACCTCCCGGCGGCGCCGGACTCTCTGCAACCGCCGAGCACCGCCGATCTCGAGGCCATCGCGCAGACGCTCGCTTCCGCACGTCGCCCGATCATCTGGGCGGGCGACCGGGTTCACTTCGCGGGCGCTCGCGATGCGCTGCGAGGCGTCGCAGAGGCGTTGGGCGCGCCCGTCATCACCGACGAGATGGCCCGCGGCGTGTTCCCCGAAGACCACCCACTCGCCATCGGCACGGCATCCTTCCGCGAGATGCCTAGTGTGCTGGCCGAAGCGGACGTCTGCCTCGCGGTGGGCACCGCCTTCCCGGAGTGGTCCACGGTCTCGTGGACCATGCCCGTGCCGCGCACGCTCCTTCACCTCAACGACGAGGGCGGGGTATTCGACATCAACTATCCGGTGACCGCCACCGCCGCCGGCGACCTCACCGCCGCACTGAGCCACCTGCTCCATTCGCTGCCGCCCCGCACGGACGGGCAGGACGACTGGGGGCCCGTTCGGGTGTCCCGTGCCAGGGAAGCCGGCCGCCGGGCATCGAGTGCCGAACGCGCTGAGTACGCGGACAACGGGCCGGGGATGCACCCCGGCGACGTCGTCGCGAGCTTGCGCGCGATGCTTCCTGCCGACGTGCTGGTGTGCACCGACGGCTCGGCCACGGGCAACTGGATGTCCGAGGAGACCTTCCCCGTCCTCGCGCCTGCGGGAATGCTGCAGTCGGACGTGTTCAAGGAAACCGGCTCCGCGCTCTGCGCCGGCATGGGTGCCAAACTCGCCGCCCCCGCGCGCGAGGTAGTGGTCGTGCAGGGCGATGGCGGCCTGCTATTTCAGCTTGGCGAACTCGCAAGCCTGCGGCACAACGACATCAAGCTCATCGTGGTGGTGTTCGACGACGGGTTCTTCAACGCCGACAGGATCTATCAGGAGTACGTATTCGGTGGTCGAGAATCCGACTGCGCCCTGTACAACCCGGACTTCGCCGCGGTCGCGACAGCCTTCGGCCTGCACGGTGCAAACGCGACGTCGATTGCCGAACTCGAGTGCGCGCTGCGTGCTGCGCTGGACCGTGGTACGTCGACCGTGATCGCCGCCAAGATCGACCCGATGGCGCTGCCCTACCGATTGCGGTCACGGATCGACGTGTGGAAGCAGCGCATCGCAGCCGCTCAGGCCTCGGCGTCGTGACGACGCCAAGTATCTGGGTAGTCGGCGTGGGCGGTATCGGCGCCGCCCTCGGCGCGCGGTTGGCGCAGTCGGCGCCGGAGGGCGACGTGCTGCTGGTCGACGGCTGGGCCGACAACGTGGCCGCCATCAACGAGCGCGGCTTGATGGTCGACTACGCCGATGGCACCGTCGTCGCGCACGCGCCCGCCGTGACGTTGGAACAGCTGGCCGACGGTGGCCATCCGGCACCCGACGTGGTGATTCTGGCCGTGAAGTCGTACCAGACGGCCCCGACGGTCGAGCTCCTGAAGCCGCTGATCGGATCCGGCACCGCGGTCGTTTCGGCTCAGAACGGGCTCAACGAGGATGTCATCTCCGACGTGCTCGGTGCCGACCGCACGATCGGTGCGGTCTGCTTGTTCGACGGTGAATTGGTGGCTCCCGGCAAGGCCCGGCAGCGGCGTACCGACGGCAAGATGGTGATCGGCCAGCTCTCCGGCGAGAGCGACGGGCGGGTGGCCGATGTCGCGGCGCGACTACGGACCGCCGTCGAGGTGGAGGTCTGCGAGAACATCTACGGCGAGCTGTGGACCAAGGTCATCCGCAACGGGATGATCAACGGCGTTTGCGCCCTTGCCGGATGCGACGTCGGGACCGCCGTCTCCGACGATGACACGCTGGGCATCATCGTCGCGCTCGGCGTCGAGGGCGTGCGAGTCGCCAGGGCGCTGGACGTGACTCTGATGGAAGCCGACCTCTACGGAGCCACCGTGGCCGACTTCGAGCGCGGCTTCGAGGATCCGGCGAGTTTCGAGCGTGCTGCTGCGAAGGTCCGCGCCGAGTACTTGGGCTTCGCGCGGGTCATCCCGTCGATGGCACAGGACGTCGGCAAGGCTCGGCCCACGGAGATCGAGTTCCTCAATGGTGTGGTGGCTGCCAGGGGGGCGGGGGTGGGCTTGCCGACGGAGGTCAACACCGGCATCGTCACGGCCGTGAAGGCCATCGAGGGAACCCAGCACCGGCCTCAGGCCGGCCGCTCCGCCATTAGGTCGTTGGCAGCGACGGTGGCGGCACTGCGGAGTGGAGCCTAACGACATCGACCCGAGGAGGCCGTCAACATGAGCGTGATCGAGCGCCCGTCCGTCAACCTGCGTCATCCGGACCGGCTCTACATCGACGGAAAGTGGGTGACTCCGTCCAGTGATTCGACGATCACGGTGATCGACTCCGCCACGGAGGCACCGGCATTCACCGTCGCCGAGGCCGCCAAGGCCGACCTGGCTCATGCAGTCGACGCGGCCCGTCGCGCCTTCGACTCGGGGCCTTGGCCGCGGCTGAGTCACGAGGAACGCGCCGTGTACCTACGTGCGATCGCGGCCGGTTTGCGCGAGCGGAGCGAGGACATCGCTGCCGTGTGGCCGCGCGAGGCCGGTGTTCTGCACGGCGTCGCCCGTCAGATCGGTGCCGGCGCAGCCGGTCGGTTCGAGTTCTATGCATCGCTGGCCGACTCCTTCGTCTTCGAAGAGGAGATGACACCGACCGCCGGTGGCGAGTTCGGACTCCTGGTGCGCGAGCCGGTCGGTGTGGTCGGCGCCATCGTTCCGTGGAATGCGCCGCTCGGGCTGATGTCCAGCAAGATCGCGCCCGCGCTCCTGGCCGGCTGCACCGTGGTGCTCAAACTCTCGCCGGAGGCACCGGGGGAGGGCTACGTACTCGCCGAGATTGCCGAGGATGTCGGTCTGCCCCCAGGTGTGCTGAACGTGGTGACCGCAGACCGCGAGGTATCCGAACAACTGGTGCGCAGTGCTGACGTCGACAAGATCTCGTTCACCGGTTCGGTGGCTGCGGGTCGCCGCATCGCGTCCATTTGCGGTGAGCGGATCGCCCGGTGCACGCTCGAACTCGGCGGCAAGTCTGCGGCGGTCGTTCTCGACGACATTGACCTCGGCCGCGTCGCGGCGGCGCTCGCGCCAGCCGCGTGCTCGATCTCCGGTCAGGTGTGTTCGTCGCTCACCCGCATCGTGGTGTCTCGGAGCCGTCATGACGAACTGGTCGATCTCCTGGCATCACATCTGTCGGCGATCCGCATCGGGGACCCCTTCGATCCCGACGTGCAGATGGGCCCACTCGCCTCGCAGGCCCAGTTGGACCGCGTGCTCTCCTACGTGTCCAAGGGTAGTGCCGAGGGTGCGACGTTGGCCGGCGGCGGTCGACGACCACCCGAGCACACGCGGGGCTACTACGTGGAGCCGACCGTGTTCGGCAACGTCGACAACAACTCGACGATCGCGCGCGAGGAGATCTTCGGACCGGTGTTGAGCGTCATCCCCGTGTCGGATGAACGCGAGGCGGTCACGGTCGCCAACGACACGATTTTCGGACTGAATGCGTCGGTCTTCACCGACGACGTCGAGCGAGCGCGCTCGGTTGCGGCCGAACTGCGATCGGGCACCGTGGGGCACAATGCATTTCGGACCGATGTCGGCATTGCATTCGGAGGTTTCAAGCAATCCGGTATCGGGCGCGAAGGTGGACGGGAGGGGTTGTACCCTTATCTCGAGTCAAAGACCGTCATCTTGGACGGACGCCCCGGCCGCTATCGTGAGAGCTGATCGGCTCGACCGTCTGTTCGGTCGGCTTGACCGCGCGCTTCCGTACTGCTAGCGTCGCGCCGATGCCAACCCGGAACAACTCGGTGGACACTGCAGCCGGCACGCCGGGCGAGTCCGGCTACGACCGCAAGCGCCGCGAGATCGCGAAGGCGGCCGCGAAGGTCTTCTACAAGAAGGGCTATCTGTCGACCAACGTCGACCAGATCGCTGCGGCTGCGGGCCTGCGAAAGGCCTCGCTTTACCACTACTTCAAGCACAAAGAAGACATTCTCTACGCGATTCACGAGGAGTTCATCGACGTCCTCATCGAGAAGCAGAAGACGCGTCAGGGTGTCGAACAGTCCGTGCGCGAATCGCTGGTGCAGGACATGGCCGACGCGCTCAGCCTGCTCGACACCCACCACGGTCACCACCGCGTGTTCTACGAGAATTTCGATCAGCTGCCCGCCAAGGAACGCAAGACCATCCTTGCGAAGAACCGCGACTACATCGAAGGCTTCGAAGCCAAGATCGAACGCGGTATCGCCAACGGCGAATTGCGTGACCTGCCGCCCAGGATGATCGCGCTGGCGATGTTCGGTGCCTGCAACTGGGCCTACCAGTGGTATCACCCCGGGGGGCCGATGAGCACGAAGGAAATCGCGGACATGTTCGGCAACATCTTCTTCGACGGCATCAGCGCCGCTGCTGACTAACTTCGCCCTCCCGTGAAGCGGCGCTGGTGTTTGCATCATCCGACCGTCTGGACGGTCGATTGTGGTAGCGTCGCCCGACGTGACGGTCCCGACTCGGTCGTTGTCCACCGACGAAATCACCACCAGGTTGCAAAGGCTCTGCCGTAGTCGCTCGGGTGATCAGCACGCATGCGTCAGCGGAGTTCGCCCGGTAGGCGGGCACGCTGGTCTGACGATGGGCTTCGAGCTGGACTGGTCGCCCAGACCGCAGCAGCACCGGCGCGAGGCACTCATCCTGCGGCTCGCACCCTACGGGGTCAGGGCTGCCGGGCCTGCGGACGTCGTGCGTCAAGCCCGACTGCTGCGTTGTTTGCGGCCGCTGAGCGTCCCCGTTCCTGCCGTGCGCTGGTCGGGATCCGATCCCCGGTGGTTTGGTACGCCGTTTCACGTGGTCGAGCGAGTCCATGGGCGGACGTTCGGACTCGACGAGCCAGACGGCACGCGCGGTATGGGCGACGTCCACGTGGTGGGTCGCGAAGTCGTTCGCCAATTGGCTCACCTGCATTCCGTGGACTGGGCGTTTGCGGAATCGGTGGTGGGCGCGCCGCTTGATCTGTCGACGGACATCGTTCGGTGGGACCGGTTCGTGGAGCGTGCGGGTGATCCGGAGTTGGTTGCCAACGCACCCGTATTGAGATCCCTGCTGATTGCCCAGCTGCCCCAGAATCCGACGATCGGGATTGTGCACGGCGACTATCAGTGGTCGAACATCCTCGTGGCCGACGAACGGGTCAGCGCCATCCTCGACTGGGAATTGGCGGCCGCCGGACCGGTACCGACCGATCTCGGCTGGTTGTGTCTGTTCAGCGATCCCGAGTGTTGGAATCCGCCCATCGAGCTGGCGCCTCTACCAAGTCCACGGGAACTGGTAGACGAATACGAGCTGGCGGCCGGCGAGGGCGTTGACCGTATCGAGTGGTACCGGGCCCACGCTGCATACAAATTCGGGATCATCGCGGCACTCAATCTGGGACTGCACCTGCGCGGCAAGCGCCATGACCCCTTTTGGGAACAGGTAGCCCCATCGGTACCACGCATGATCGGCCGCGGGATCGGTTTGCTCGGGGGATGATGAGAGCCGCAATCGACGGCGGTTCGAGGCGGTGCGCGGGTTGACTTTCAGACAGGTCGCGCTACCATTATTTTTGGATCAAAATCCGACCGAACGGTCGGGCGAAAAGATGGAAGCGAGGGGATCTGATGAGTCGTCTAGGGAGCCTCCGCTCGGACTCGGGGACGTCGCGATGACCGTCACCACCGGGCCGACCGAAGCGGACATCGCGGAGTCGGACGGGGCCGCGCCCAGCCGGCCGCTGACCATCGACTGCGACGTGCATCCGACGCCCCACGATTTCGACGAGTTCCTCGCCTACGTGCCGGACCCGTGGCGCAGCCGCGAGAAGATGGCCTTTTCCACCCGCGGCGAGGGTGGACCCTCGGCTTACTACGTGCCCGGCGGCTCGACGCGGAAAGAGGCCATCCCGAAGAACGGTGGCCCCGCGGCATCGGATCCCTATCTGACCGCCGAGCAGCTACTGTCCGGGATCGGTGTGGACGTCGCAATGTTGCTGTCGCTCGTCGCGCGCCCGGTGGCGAACCCGAAGCATGAGGCTGCGCTGTCGGAGGGGTCCAACCGGTGGCTGCAGGAGCGTTGGCTGGAAGGTGAATTCGGCGATCGATTCCGCGGCGCGATCCGTGTCTGCGCCGACGCACCTGACCTGGCTGTGGCCGAGATCAAGCGTGCGCACGCGGCCTCGGATCGATTCAACCAAGTTCTCGTGGTTCCCAACGTGCTCAAACCGCTTGGTCATGAGCCATATATGCCGATCTACGAGGCTGCCGCAGAGCGCGGACTGCCGGTCTGCATGCATCTGACCCGCCCTGCCGGCATGACGCTGGGCACCCCCGTCGGCTTCCCACAGCATTTCGTTGAGGTGCAGCCGATGTACGCGCTGCTCTACGCCACCCACCTGGTCAGCATGATCTTCAACGGCGTGTTCGAGCGCTACCCGGATCTTCGGGTGGTCTACGTCGAGGGCGGCATCGCGTGGCTGCCCGCTCTGATGCGGCGAATGGACCGCAATTGGGAAGACTTGCGATCCGAAGTGCCCTGGGTCAAGAAGCCACCGTCGGAGTACGCCGCGGCACAAGCGTTCTTCACTACCCAGCCGATCGAGGAACCGCTGGAGGGGCCGGCAGCGCTGATGGACGTGTTCGCCGGCGCTGAGCATCTGCTGTCGCGAAACATCTTGTTCTCCACCGACTATCCACACTGGGATGCCGACGAACCGCGCTGGGTGCTGCGCCAGTTCCCGGCCGAGTATCACGACGCGATCCGCGGCAAGAACGCCGCCGCGCTGTACAACCTGTGAGCGCACCGGCCGGCCCCAGAGTCGAGCACTTCGACTGCGGGCCACTTGCCGACCTCCAGGACGGGGGGATGACGCTCGTCGACGGACCCGACGGCAGCATCGGACTGTTCCGTCGTGGGGATACCGTCTACGCCTTGCGCAATTGGTGCCCGCACAACGGTGCCCCGGTCTGCCTCGGGCCGGTGACCGGCACCAACGTCGTGAAGGAGGGCGGCCGCGCCTTCGAGGTAGACCACGTGCGCGACGGCGAGATCCTCGTATGCCCATGGCATCATTGGGAATTCGAGCTCGCCACGGGAATGTCGCTGACCAAGCCGGTCAAGCGCGTTGAGTCCTACAAGGTCCTCATCGAGAACGACCGGGTCTATCTGGTCATCCGACGCCTCAGGAAGCGAAAGAATGTCGACTCGACCCACGATTGATTGCGTGGTCCACCCCTGGCCGGACGCGTCAGAGAACTTCAGAGATTTCCTGTCCCCCCGATGGGATGGTCAGCCGATCCCGGAGATCGGACGGTACTTCTACCCGCCGTCCATTCCGGAGTGGACTCCGGTCGGCGAAGACGACCGGCGCCCGGCGACGTCCACCCCAGAGTTACTCGCCGAGTCGTGGGACTCCGAGATCGGAACCGATGGCGCGATCCTCGTCCCTCTGACGCGCGGCCTGATTCCCGAGCCCGACTTCGGGCCCGCAGTGGCTCGGGCGACCAATGAATGGCTTCGCGCCAAATGGCTTGACCACCCGCAGTTGCGCGACCGCGTAGCAGGTGCGGTGCGTATCGATCCCGAGGACGCGCCCGCTGCGATCGCCGAGCTCGAGCGAGTCTCCGGCGATCCGCAGTTCGTCACCGTCGCAGTCCCTCTGCAGGGCCGCGAACCGTACGGCTCGCGGCGCTATCTGCCGGTGTGGAAGAAGGCCGCCGAACTCGGCTTCGCGGTGACCATCGTCGCTGACGGTGGGTCGGGGATCAATCAGTTCCCGACCATGGCTGGCTACTGCGACCACTACATCGAGTACAACTCGCTGCTGCCCTGGACCGCCGCGATGGTTCACCTGGCCAGCTTCGTCGGTGGCGGCGTGTTCGAGCAGATTCCTGCACTGAAGGTGGTCTTTCTCGACGGTGGCGCGGACATCGTGTTTCCGTTCATGTGGCGGATGGACAAGCCGTGGCGCGGCGTGCGGTTCCAGGTGCCATGGATCGAGAAGCATCCGACGGAGTACTTGCGCGACCACGTCAGGTTCTGCGTGCAGCGCGCAGAAGGCGCCGCGCTCCCTACCGCTAGCTTGACCCCCCTCGCGGCCGAGCTGACCGTGTACGGCAGCCGATACCCGCATTGGGACGCCATCACCCCTGCAGAGGCCGGTGCGGGCCTGGACACCGACGCTGCCGAAACCTTGCTGAGCGGTGCCGCGGACTTCTACGGGGGCCGAATGGCACGGTGGGCTGCCGAGCTTCCGGCCCGGCCTGGCCTTTCGATGACCCAGTGACCGAAACCGGGCCGACGCGCGCGATCGGCCCCAACTTCGAGTTGGCCGGCCGGGTGGCGATCGTCACCGGTGGGAGCCGCGGCCTCGGCCGAGCGATTGCCTTCGGGCTAGCGCGGGCCGGCGCCGACGTCGTGATCACCAGCCGACGCATCGAAACCTGTCGGGACACTGCCGAGGCGATCACCGAGGAGACCGGACGCGTGGCGCTGCCCGTGGCGTGTCACGTCGGGGACTGGGATCAGATCGACCACCTGCTTGCCGAAACGGAGCGCGAGTTCGGCCGCTTGGACGTGCTCGTCAACAATGCGGGCCTTTCGCCGACCTACCCGTCTGCCGCATCGGTCTCGGAGGAACTGTTCGACAAGGTGATTGCGGTCAACCTCAAGGGGCCGTTTCGGCTGATGTCTCTGGTGGCCGACCGGATGAGCCGCGACGGAGCCGGTTCGATCGTGAACGTGAGTAGTGTCGCGGCCCAATGGCCGCGTGGCGACGCGATGCCGTACGGCGCGGCCAAGGCCGGGTTGAACAATCTGACGACGGCGTTCGCCCATGCCTACGGCCCCCGCGTGCGTGTCAACGGCGTCCAGCCGGGTGCGTTCTTCACCGACGTCGCCAAACATTGGGACATGGACGCGTTCGCCGGCCACAGCCGGGGGATCGCGCAGCGGCGCGGCGGTGAGCCAGACGAGATCGTCGGCGCCGTCCTGTATTTGGCCAGTGACGCCTCCAGCTACACCACCGGGGTCACCATCCCCGTCGACGGCGGCTACTGGCAGCCGTTCGAGCTCGCTGCTCGACCGGACGCATGAGCCGGCCTGCCGGTGAATACCCCCACTCGGGATGGCCAGCGTGCGCCTCTAGCCGGACGGCACGGTCCGCGAACGCAGCTCCCGCATCCGGTTTGCTAACGGCACCGGATTGCCGTGTGACCACGTAATTCGCAGTTGCCGATGGTTGATTTGCCAACGTTGCGACGTGCGGAGCAGCACGTCGTGGATGGCGAGCTGATCGGCGAGGTACTCGCCGGCATCAGTCGCCGAGCATGGGTCGCACCTTGGATTCGAAGAGCTCCAGCGATTCCCATGCCAGGTCCGGTGGCATGCCGCCCATCAGGGGTTTCAACAGCGCGCCCCCGCGCTCGGTGATCGCCTTGACGGCCTCGTCTGGGGTGAGCACTTCGTACATTCCCGGCGCGCGCAAGTCGTCGGGATTGGTCACTTCCGAGTACGGCGACGCGCTGTTGGTAGCCGCCCATCGCCCATAGTCGTTCATCTCGTGCATCGCGTGTTTTCCGATGGTCGCCCACGCCTTGTCGGGGTCCTCGGCGATGTGGAAGAACAACACCATGCGCGCCCGGTTGTCGGATTGGGGCGGCGCGGTCTTGCCAAGCTTCTCGCATTCAGCGACGTAGAGGTCGTACAGGTCCGGGGGTCCGAGCGGCTCGTAACCGTCGGCGAATTGGGCCGCACGTTTCGCGGTCGCGGGCGCCGAACCGCCGAGATAGACCGGCGGATGAGGACGCTGTGCAGGCCGCGGCAGGATGCGCACCGTCGTGCCGCGGAACTCGAAGGGCTCGCCGGTCCAGGCCTGCTTCAACGCCTGCAGCGCTTCCTCCATCATCGAGGGACGCTTCTTGATGTTCAGTCCGAACTGCTCATACTCCTCGACCCGGTAACCGGCGCCCACCGTGAATAGTGTCCGGCCGCCCGAGATCAAGTCCAGGACTGCCGCATCCTCGGCGAAGCGCAGCGGGTGGTAGAGCGGCAGCAAGGCGACATTGGTGCGGATCAAGAGGTTCTTGGTGACCGCGGCGATTCCGGCGCCCAGGACGAGTGGAGACGGCAGGTAACCGTCGCTGGTGGCGTGGTGTTCGAGCAGGTTGACCTCGGTGAAACCTCGTTGGTCTGCCCACGCCGACATCTCTATGGCGGCTTGATAAAGCTCGGCTGCAGGCGGTCCGAAGCTCGGTGCACGCATGTCGAATAACAAAGAGAACGAGTATCGGCCTGGAGTCTGCATGGTCAGAGAGGATAGCGGCATTCTTGACAATCTTTAGAAAAAACGCCGATTTTTGCCCAAAGTCGGCTAGCTTCGTCGTGTCAACGAACCCGAGGGAAGGCGGCGTATGGCTGAGTCGGAGATCTACGACCGGATCGCGCTACAGGAAATGAAAGCTCGATACTTCCGTTTCATGGACACCAAGCAGTGGGGTTCGTGGCGGGCTCTGTTCACCGACAGTGCAGAGTTTTACTTCGACGACATGACGGAGCCGGCGGTCATTGGCGCCGATCAATTCGTCGAAATGGTTTCGCAGCAGCTGAACGATTCGGTGACGGTGCACCAGGGGCACATGCCCGAGCTGACGTTCGTCGACGATCGTCACGCGACCGGCATCTGGGCCATGTTCGATTGGGTTGACGGTTCGGCCCGCGGCGCCATGCAGCTGGTCGGCTACGGCCACTACCACGAGTCGTACGTGAAGGGTGATGACGGCACCTGGCGAATCGAGAAGCTACGGCTTACACGCTTGCGAACGGATACGACCGTGCACGTCGGCAAGGTAGCCGACGACCAGGCCCCATGGAAGGCGTCATGACAGCCTCAACCGGCGTTGCCGTAGTCACGGGAGGCGCCTCCGGGCTCGGGCGGGCACTGGGTGAGCGCTGCGCTGCGCGCGGCTACGCGCTCGCTCTTCTCGACCTCGACGGTGAGCGCGCCAGCAGCGAAGCCGCCGCGATCGCCGCCGAACATGGCGTCCCTGCGATGGGTCGCCGCGTCGATGTCGGTGATGCCGCCGACGTCGAGGCCGCCGCAGCCGCGGTCGCCGCTGAGCTCGGCCCTGCGGACGTGGTGTTCTCCAATGTCGGCGTGCAACAGATCGGCGCGCTGGAGAACTTCCCCGACGAGGCGTGGTCATGGATTCTGGACGTGAACGTGATCGGTGCGGCACGCGTGGTTCGGGCATTCCTGCCGCAGTTGCGTCAGTCGTCCAATGCGCACCTCGCCTTCACCGGATCGGCGTCGGTACTGGCACCCGCCAGCCAGCTCGCTGCCTACCAGGCGAGTAAGTTCGCCCTGCTGGGCCTGGCCGACTCGTTGCGGGTCGAGCTGGCCGGGGACGGCATTCAGGTGGCTACGGTGTTCCCCTCGGCGATGTTCACTCGGCACCTGGAGTCCAGCCTCGCTGCGCGGCCCGATGGGGTGGAGGGCGAGATCGCGCCGGAGAGTTCGATCCAGGAGCTCGTCAGGAGCAATCCCTACCTGACCGATGGCGCCACCGCGGAGGTCGCGGCCAGCGCGGTGCTCGACGAGCTGCTCGACGGCCATCCGTACATCGTCACGCACGGCAATCTGGTCGAAGCGGTCGAACAGCGTCACGAGCTGGTGCTCGATGGAGCGCGACGCGCAAGGGACCGATCGGTTAAAGAAGCAACTGCGTGAACCGGCTCTACATCTGGTTGGGTCCGGCCGGCACGGTCGTCATGTTCATCGGGCTCGCCGTGGCCGGCCTGGCCGCGCCGCCTGCGCCCGACGCGGCCCTGGTGTTGTACGCCGAGCATCGGGAGGCGATGCAGGTTGGACTGGTCATCGCCATGATCGGCGGTGCGCTCTACCTGCCGTGGTTGGCCATGATGGCGCGAGCGTGCAGTCGGGCCGATCGGGATCGAACGGGTCTCGCTCAATTGCAGATGGCATTCGGCGTGATCTTCGTGATCCTCGTCGAGTTCCCCTACCTGCTGCTCGAGGTGGCCATCTACCGGCCGGAAAATCCGGCGCCGGTGGTTCAGGCACTCGCGGACACGGCGTGGGTCATGGCAATGGGGTTCGGTTACACCCATGTCGTTGCGGTGCTGCTGATCGGTGTCGTCATGGTGCGCGAGCGGCGCGCCCTGGATGTGTTCCCTCGCTGGTTCGGGTGGCTGAACATCGTGTGCGCACTGGCATCGGTGCCGTCGTTCTTCGCGGGAGTCGTGCCCTCCGGGGTCATGGCATGGAACGGGCTGGTGGCCTTCGGCTCGCCCTCGGTCGCCTTCTTTCCGTGGTTGATCGCCTGGACCGTCGTCTTGCTGCGCCTGGAGCGCCAGCCCGCGTCGGCGAGGCAGGAGGAGTCAGCGCAGTGACAACGACGCTCAGCGCAGTGAGAAGTCGATGGCGACCCTGGCGGCCTTGCCGTGATGCATCAGGTCGATGCCCTCGTTGATCTCCTCTAGTGCGATCGTGTGTGAGACGACGTCGTCGAGGCTGATCCTGCCCTCGACGAACCAGTCGACGTAGCGCGCTGCGTCGTGGACCGTCGCGCTGCCCATCATGGATCGACGCCAGGTGCGGTTTCGCAGGGTGTTGAGCGAGATGCCCAGCGGTGCGTCCTCGGGGATCATCCCGACCGACACGACCTGACCCCAGCCAATGCTCACACAGGCGAAGGCCTGCTTCGTGAGAGCGACGCTTCCGACGCACTCGAAGGCGTGATCAGCCCCGACGCCGGTCAGTTCGACGATCCGGCTGACCGTGTCCACCTTCGAGGCGTCGATGAAGTCGGTGGCTCCGAACTTCCGCGAGATCTCCTCCTTGGCCGGGTTCACGTCGACGGCGATGATGCGACTGGCCCCGGCCAGGGCGGCCCCCTGGATTGCGGCCGCTCCGACGCCGCCTGCGCCGAAGACGGCCACCGAGTCGCCTTCGCCGACTCCGGCGGTGATCAACGCCGAGCCGAGGCCCGTGGTTACGCCGCATCCGATGCAGCAGGTCGGAATCGCCGGTGGGGTGTCGCTGACCTTGGCGATTTGGTCGTCACGCATCACGCCGTACTCCGAGAACGCCCCCACGCCGAAGAAATCGGCGATCGACTGACCGTCCTTGGAGAAGGCGGTGAGCCCGGGATCGCGGAAGGTGCGTTGAAACTCCGAGCAGAAGTTGGTGCGGCCGGAGGCGCAGTACTGGCAGGTTCCGCAGTGCGGAATCACGAATGGCATCACGCGGTCGCCCGGCGCGAACGCCGTGACCGCGGGACCACACGATACGACGCGCGCCACCCCTTCGTGACCGAAGATCGCGGGGAAAGCATGCGGAAACGTGCCAGATGCGAAGTTCAGATCCGTGTGACAGATGCCCGCCGCTTCGAATCGGACCAGCACTTCGTGTTCGCCGGGGCTGGCGACCTCGATGGTGACGATCTCGAGCGGCGCGCCGGGTTCGAACGCCACAGCGGCTCGTGAGGTGGCTGGGACCTCGGTTTGGCCGTTGGCTTCGCGCGCGGTCATGGACAACTCCTTCGCCGTCGGTCTCGGGACCATATGCGGCTCCAGACCGACGATTCCGGAGCCACCCTCCGTGCTATGTTAGACCGACCAGACGGTCGAAAGAGGCGATTGGGTCGATGCGGTCGAAGCAGTGCGGCGGCAGCGACGCGAACGGCTCTTCGCCGCCGGCAGCGCGCACAACGGGATGGTGATCATGGCTTCAGGCACTGCGCCGAACAATGGCGAAACCTTCGAGGGCGGCGGCGAAACCGACGTCGTCGTCATCGGCGCGGGCTTCGCCGGCCTGTACGCGCTGTATCGCCTGCGCGGCATGGGATTGTCGGTCGTGGTGCTCGACGCCGCCGACGAGATCGGCGGCACCTGGTACCTGAACCGCTATCCCGGCTGTCGCTGCGACGTCGAGAGCCTGGCCTATTCGTACTCGTTCTCACCCGAACTCGAGCAGGAGTGGGACTGGTCGGAGCGCTACGCCACACAGCCCGAGATCCTGCGCTACATCCACTACGTCGCCGACAAGTTCGATCTTCGCCGGGACATCCGGCTGAACACCCGCGTCAGCAACGCGGATTGGGATGCAGATGCCGGGCGCTGGCAGGTCACCACCGAGCGGGGCGATCGCTGGACTGCCCAGTTCCTGGTCACCGGGGTGGGCTGTATCTCGGCTCCCAAAGTGCCCGACATCGAGGGCCTCGACACCTTCGAGGGAAGTAAGTACCACACCGCCGAATGGCCGCACGAGGGCGTGGATTTCGCGGGTAAGCGAGTCGGGGTGATCGGGACCGGATCATCGGGCGTCCAGAGCATCCCGATCATCGCCGAGCAGGCCGAACACCTCACCGTCTTCCAGCGCACCCCCGTCTTCACGATTCCGGCGCAAAATCGCCCCTACACCGAGGCCGAGCTGGCAGAGATGAAGGCGCGCTATCAGGAGTACCGCGAGGAGTCGCGGTGGGCTACGTTCGGCACCGCCGGCCACGTGCCGACCGAGGCAGCGATGGCGGTCGACGAGGCGAAGCGCCGTAGCACCTATGAGGCGGCATGGCAGGTGGGCCGGGTGAACGAACTCCTAGGCGCATTCACCGATCTCATGGTGGACGAGGCGGCCAACGAAACGGCGGCAGAGTTCGTGCGCGAGAAGATTCGAACGATCGTCGAGGACCCCGACGTCGCCGCGTCGCTGACGCCGACGGATTACCCGTTCGGGGCCAAGCGCCCGTGCATGGACACCAACTACTTCGAGACCTTCAACCGGGACAACGTGACGCTCGTCGACGTTCGAAAGGAGCCGATCGAACGCGTTGTGCCGCAAGGGATTGCGACGGCGAAGGGCGAGTATCCGATCGACGTGCTGGTGCTGGCGATCGGCTTCGACACCTTCACCGGCTCGCTGCTACGGATGAACATCCGCGGGCGTGACGGGGTGGCGCTGGCCGACCATTGGGCCGACGGTGCCCGCTCGTATCTGGGCTTGGCGGTCTCCGGCTTTCCGAACATGTTCACCATCACCGGCCCTGGCAGCCCGTCGGTACTGAGCAACACGATCGTTTCCATCGAACAACACGTCGACTGGATCAGCGCGTGCATCGGAGCGCTCCGCGAACGTTCCATCGCCACCATCGAGGCGCAACCCGAGGCCGAGGAGAACTGGGTGCGACTGGTCACCAAGTTCGCAGACAAGACGCTGATGACCAAGGCGGACTCCTGGTACCTGGGTGCGAACATCCCCGGCAAGCCAAGGGTCTTCATGGCGTACCTCGCCGGCGTCGGAAACTATCGCAAGACGTGCGACAAGGTGGCAGAGAACGACTACGAGGGGTTCACCTTGACGCCGGCCGGAGCATCCGTCTACGCGTAGACCCGTATGGGCGCAGTGCGGCGCCAGCGTGAAGGGAGTGGCTAGGTGCGAGGGCTGACCAGCGGATTTCCGCTCAGCGACGAACAACGGGCGATGCTCGATGAGTTGAAGGCATATCTCGACGAGAACTTCCCCGAGGACCGCGCGTTGGCCGCCGATCTGACCGCCGAGTGGGCCAGCGATGAGGAATACGAGTGGTTGCACGCCTTCAACCGCCGGCTCGCCGAAGACGGTTGGCTGATCCCGCACTGGCCCGTCGAGTGGGGTGGCCGCGGCTTGACCGACGTCGATCAGATGCTGATCAGGGAGGAACTGGCCTATCGGCGGATCCCGCTGATCAACGTCAACGGCCTGGACATGTTGGGCCCCATCTTGCTGCGGTTCGGTACCGAGGAACAAAAGCGACGCCATCTCCCGGGGATCGCGAACGTCGAAACCATGTGGTGCCAAGGTTTTTCGGAGCCGGAGGCGGGATCGGATCTCACTTCGCTGCGCACGACTGCGGTCCGCGACGGCGACCACTACGTGGTCAACGGCAGCAAGGTGTGGACGGGTCACGCGATGCGGTCGACCTGGATGATCCTGCTGTGCCGCACGGGTCAGGGGTCCAAGGGCAGCAGGGGGCTGAGCCTGCTGCTGGTCGACATGCTCAATACGCCGGGAGTGGAGATTACTCCCACGGTCGCGATGACGGGGGCCGTGACGTTCTGCCAGGAGTTCTTCGTCGACGCGCGGGTTCCAGTGGAGAACATCGTCGGTGCGGAGAACGAGGGCTGGGCAGCGTCGAGAGCGCTGTTGGAGCACGAGCGCGGTGGACCCGGGACGGCAGCGAAGCTGCGGCGGATGCTCGACGATCTGCTGGATCTCGTCGCACGCTCGCCAGGAGGGGCCTCCGATGCGGACGCCGTACGGCTCGGCGGGCTCATCGAAAAGGTGGAGGGCGCTCGGGCGATGGCCTACGAGATGGCCGAAGCCAGATCGGCGACCGAGATGTCGCCGCACATGCCGTCGGTCTTCAAGCTGTTCAGCTCCGACCTCGGAGTCGAGCTGTCCGAGGTCGGAGTGGACCTGCTCGGGCTGAGCGCAACGGAACACCGTCCCGACGTCGGTGCGTGGACGCACTGGCAGGACTACCTTTATTCCTTCCTCATGCCGATTGGCGGCGGCAGCAACGAGATTCAGCGTGACATCATCGCGTCGAGCTTCCTGGGGGTCGGCCGCAAATGACGTCACGGGTCGACTTTCTGGCTGGCATTCAGTGCCTAATCCTCGGCGACGGTGCGGTCGCGCTCACCGCGCGCGAAACCCTCGTCAGTCTGGGCGCCGAAATCCTGGCCGCTGCTGACGAGGACTCGCAGCGCGCGGACGTCGTCATCTGCGATCGCGTCGCCACCGGGACCGACGAGGGCTACCTGTCGCAGGTGGACGGGTGGATCGCGAGCCGTCCGGCAGGTCGCGGCGGGACGTGGGTCACGGTCTCGGCCTTCGGGCTTGACGGTCCACTGGCTGGGTTGCCAGGCTCGGACTTGGTCTGCGCGGCAGCCGGCGGAATGTTGGCTGCGCTGACGGACGCCGACGGGCGGTTCCATCAGATGCCCGGTGAGCAAGCGTTGCAAGCCACCGGACTCATGGCGGTTCTCGCTGCGCTGCATGGGATCTCGTTGAGCAGGAGCAACGGTGTCGCGATACACCAGGATCTCTCCGGCCAGGAGGCCACGCTCTTCTCCTCGGTACAGCAGGAAATCGCCCACCTCCTCCACCGATGTGGCGGCGCCGGTGGTGCGGCCCGATACTCGGCACCGGCAGGCGTCTTCGACTGCGCCGACGGGCTGATCAACATCATCGTCATCGACGACCACCAGTTCGCCAGGGTGGCCGAGGTCGTCGAGCGGCCGGACTGGGTTCAGCTCTACCCGACACTGCCCGACCGGGTGACCCACGGCGAGACGATCAACGCCGTCGTTGCGGAGTGGCTCGGCTCGCGACCCAAGGTCGAGTGTGAACGTCTTCTGCAGGGCAACGGGGTGCCCGCGACGGCGGTGCGCAGTGTGGCCGAAGTCAACGAATCTGAGCAGTTCCGCGCGCGGAACTGGCATGCGCGCAGCGCCGCAGGCTCTGGCGAGCCACCCGTGCCCGCGATTGTCACGGGTAGTCCGTCGCCGACACCGGCCACCGAACCTGCGACACCCAGCTTGGACACTCTGCGGGTCGTTGAGCTGACCAACGTTCTCGCCGGGCCGCTGAGCGGCGCCATCCTTGGGGCGATGGGGGCCGACGTGGTGCGACTCGAGGACCAGGGACGACTGGACGTCTACCGGCGCAACGGACCCTTCGCCGACGGCGAGCCCGGGGTCGAGCGTGCGGCCTACTTCGCCTGCGCGAACTACAGCAAACGTAGCGTCAGCGAGGGCGTCGGCAATGATCCCGAGATCGCGCGGCTGGCGCTCGGATGGGCGAACGTGCTCATCGAGAATGTCGGTGCGAGCCGTCTGGCCAGGCTAGGCGTGGGTATCCCGCAGGTCGGGTGCGGCGCGGGTGGGATGTTCGCATCGATCTCCGGTTACGGCCGCAGTGGCCCGCACGAGGACTTTCGGGGTTATGCCCCCAATGTGCACGCCTACGCCGGGCTCACAGACGCCATTCACCGGGCGGTCGGCTCCAGGGTCTACCTGATCGGCGCGCTGGCCGACTACGCCGCCGCGTTCTGGGTCGCCATCCTCACCGCAGCCTGGTATCTCGGCGGTGCGAAAGACGAACAGCGCGTTGATCTTTCGATGGCCGAGGCGGTCGCCGTCAAGCTGCGGCACCTAGGTCGCGAGGTCGGCGCCACGCACGACGACCTGCTCGTGCCCGTCGCGGGAGGGCCCACCATCGCGCTTTCGGTTCCGCGCGACTCGGCGGAGCGGGGGAGTGTGCGCGTCGCAAGGGCGTTGGGCCAAATCGGGTCTGACGACGACATCGCCTCGTGCGTCGCGCGCGCGGCCGCCGCGGACTCGGCCGACGCCGTCGTTGCGGCTCTGCAGACTGCCGGGATCGCGGCCCACGCGGTGAGTTTGACCGGTGACGTCGTCACCGATCCGCAGCTGCGTTCGCGGGATTTCTTTCTCCCTCTTGAGCATCCGGTGGTGCCTGCGGACATCATCACCCTGCCGTGGAAGGCGGCGGGGCGGGCGCGGACGGGCTATCGGCCGGCGCCGCTGCTAGGCGATGGTGACGCCGGGGCGCGCGAGAAGTTCGCAACGCACGCCACCACCGGTTCTCGACGGAAGGCCAGCATGTGGCACTGAGCATCGCCCAGAGGTACCGGGAAAGCGACGAGCGGCGAGAGTTCCGCAGCTCGACGAGCGGAATGCTGGCGCGACTGTGGAACCCGGACGTCTTGCGCGGCTTTCCCGACGTCGCCGAAGTCGAACTTGCCGCGCTCGGCGCGAAGCTGCACGGCGAGCTAGGGCTGAGCGGTCTCCTGGTCGGCGAGGAGTTCGGCGGATCAGGTGCGAACCGCGAGTTCGCGACGGTGGCGGCGGAGGAGTTGGGCGCGCGACTGGCACCCTTCGACCTGGTCGGAGCGTGCACGACCGCCCAGGTGCTCGCTGCCGGTGGCGGTCAAGGAGGCGCCTCGTGGTTGCGGCGGGTCGCCGAAGATCCGCGTCCGTTCGTGTTCGCGTGGCCGGGCGGGGACGCCTCGTGGAGTATTCACGACATCAGGACGGCTACCGTAAGCGGCGAGGTGTTGTCGGGACGGATCGACTACGTGCCCGGTCTCGTCGGCTCGCCCTTCATCGCGGTGCCTGCGACGTCGGGAAGCGAGTTTGGCATCGCCATCGTCGACGGCGCCGCCGAGGGCGTCACGGTGACCGAGGTGTCGCGCGCCGATTCGTTGCGCGCGATCGGCCACCTCGCGGTCGAACGGGTCGCGTGCACGTTCATGCCCGTCCCCGAACGCGGGTTTACCGAAGCGCTTGCGCTTGGAGCAATCCTGCTGTCGGCGGATATGGTCGGCGCCGCTCGCTCCTGTATCGAGCAAATGGTCGAGTACGGGTTGATCAGGCGTCAATTCGGGCAGCCAATCGTCACGTTCCAAGCGCTCAAGCACGACGTCGTCGACGCTGCCGTCGAGTTCGAACGTGCCAAGGCGAGCGTATATCGCGCCGCAAAGATGTTAGATGCTTTGTCCGACAAGGAATCCGGTGTGGCCGAGCAAGCCGTGGTATTCGCCAGGATCGCGAAGGCGGCGGCTGGGACGGCGCTGCGGGCAGCGGCCAAGCAGTCCATCCAACTGCACGGTGGGACGGGCTTCACCTGGGAGAACCTCTCGCACCGCTACCTCAAGAAGTGGGTGACGGGAAACGAGCTGCTCGGGTCGACCGACATCCAGCGACGACTCGTCTACGCGGCTTCGCAAACCCTGGGCACGTCCTCGGCGTTAGTGTCGAAGTGATTGGTGCCGAACAGAATTCGTTGCCGTTCGGTTGTACCGCACACGAGTTCGACGAGCCTCTTGACAAGGCTTCCACCAGCTAACTACCGTCGTATTCTACGAGGCATTATTTATGCACTCGCACGCGGACATGGAGGTCCAGGACGATGCTTCGAGTAGTGCAGTGGGCCACGGGATTCGTCGGGAAGTTCTCCCTTGCAGCGTTGATCGAGGATCCTGATCTGGAAGTGGTCGGGGCGCGCGTGTACAGCGACGACAAGCACGGCAAGGACGTCGGGGAAATCTGCGGCCTTGATCCTGTCGGGGTCAAGGCGACCAAGAACCGCGACGAGATCCTGGCGCTCGACGCGGATTGCGTCGTCTACATGGCAGATGCCGAGACCAATCCCATGGGCGGCATTGACGACATCTGCGACATCCTGGCGTCGGGCAAGAATGTGGTGTCCACCGCGGTGTCGCCTCTCATCTATCCGGCTGTCATGGGACCAGAGATCCTCGAGCGCATGGAAAAGGCTTGTGCCGAGGGAAATTCGAGTTTCCATGGAACTGGATTCAATCCGGGCTGGGCATCGGAGGTGCTGCCCTTGTCCATGTTGTCCTGCATCCATCGGCTGGACTCCATCCGCTACCAGGAAATCCTCAACTATGCGCATTGGGACAACGCGGAAATGTTGTTCAACAACATGGGTTTCGGCATGGCACCCGATTACGAAGCGCTCTGGACCAAGCCCGAGGTGATGGGCGCGTTCTTCCATGCCCCGCTCACGCTCATTGCCGTCGGCATCGATGCCACCATCGACAAATTCGTATACGACCGTCAGACGTGGCAAGCCAAGGAGGACTTCGACATCGCGGCGGGCACCATCAAGGCGGGAACCGTGGCCGCGATGAAGTTCTCGGCAACGGCAATCGTCAACGGCAAGCCGATGATCACGGGGGAGCACATCACTCGACTGAGGGAAGACGCCGCTCCGGAGTGGCCAACCGGTCGAGGTTTCAAGTTGACGGTCGAGGGATCCCCGTCGTTGATGATCGAGGCCAAGATCGACATCGACGGCGACGACGAAGCCAACCAGGCCTGCCTGGCGACCGCCATGCACGCGGTGCACTCGATCGCTCCGGTATGCGCTGCTGAGCCGGGAATCAGGACGATCCTCGACTTCCCGATGGTTGTCGGCCGGCATGTAGCAGACGCTCCGAACCGCCCGATGGCACGCCGAGCGTAATTCATCCGAGACACGCAACCGTCTTGACGCCGTGAAGGAGCAATGGTGCTGAAGGACAAGAAGATTCTGGTTACCGGCGGGACCGGGCAGATCGCAGGTCCCATCGTCGAAGACTTCGCCAAGGACAACGAGGTGTGGTGCGCTGCCCGCTTCAGTGACCCCGCGCGCAAGGCGGAACTCGAGGGGTTGGGTGTCCGCACGGTCACGTGGGACATGAGTGACGGTGATACCTCTGGGTTGCCGGACGATTTCACCCATGTCGTGCATTCGGCCATCTTTCCGGCCGTCGAACACGAAGACTCCATTCGGCGTAACGCCGAGTCGTCAGGCTTACTCATGAAGCATTGTGCGAATGCAGAGGCGTTCCTCTTCGTTTCGAGCTTCTGCATGTACCACGAGCACGAAGACCACCCCAACCACGCCTATTCCGAAACCGATAAGTTGGGCGGCTCGGCCAGTTACAACGATTCCTACGCGGTAGGCAAATTGGCAGCCGAAGGTGCGGTGCGATCGGCGTGCCGAATCCTCGAGTTGCCGACGACCATCGCTCGAATGAACGTGGGATACAGCTGGACCGGCCATGGCGGATTGCCGGTGGCGTACTACCACCTCATGTCTCAGGGACAGCCGGTGCCGGTTCCCGTTGGCTCGAGCAACATGAGCTCGCCGATTGCCGGTGAGGACATCGCCCGGCAGGCCCACTTGCTGCTCGAGGCGGCCACGGTTCCCGCGACGATCGTGAACTGGGCTGGCGACGAAGCCGTGTCAGACCGCGAGATCTGCGATTACGTAGCCGAATTGACCGGGGTCACGGCGACCTACGTGGAGAGCCCAATCAGTTTCGACAGTTTCATCTCCGACAACACTCGACGCGAGCAGCTCATCGGCAAGTGTGAGGTGCATTGGCGCGAGGGCATTCGCAGCACGTTCGAGCGCCGGGGAATTCTCGCGCCCTCGCAGGCGTAGGCGTCCACCCAGCCGACGAGCAGCAAACAGTCGCGAAAAGGTCAGCTGCCCTTCCACTTCGGCTCGCGCTTCTCGGCGAATGCTCGGGCGCCCTCCTGAGCGTCGTCGCTGCTGAGTACCTGCTCGAGATACGGCCGTTGCTTCCGCCACATCTCCGAAGCCGACCAATCCGATGACGCGATGACGATGTCCTTGCTCGCCGCAAGGGCGAGGGGGGCGTTCTTGGCGATGCGGTCGGCAAGTTTGATGGCCTCTTCGAGCGCCCTGCCGTCCTCTGCCAGCACGTTCACGAAGCCGAAGGCGAGTCCCTCTTCGCCGGAGAAGGTGTCCCCGGTGAAGATGAGTTCCATCGCCTTCTGGAACGGGATGCGCTGGTGCAACCGAAGCAACCCTCCTCCGCCGGCTATCAACCCCCGCCTGACCTCGGGAAGCCCGAACCTAGCCGACCTGGCGGCCACGACGAGATCGGTGGCCAAGACGAGCTCGGTGCCCCCGGCAACAGCGTGTCCTTCGACGGCGGCGATGACGGGCTTCTTCGGGAGCCGCTCGGTGAAGCCGAGTCCGCGGCCTTCGATCGCTGGTATTTCCCCGGCGGAGAACGCCTTTAGGTCCATCCCCGAACAGAAGCTACCGCCGCTGCCGGTGACGATCCCGACCGAGAGTCCGGGGTCGGCGTCGAGCTGGTCGACTGCGTCGGCGAGGCCCTGGCTGACGGCGAGATTTGCCGCATTTCGCGATTCGGGACGGTTGATCGTCATGATCAGGATGCGTCCGCGCCGCTCTACCAAGACCTCGGGGGCACCGTTCACTGCCGGTCGGCTAACGCCGGTGTATCGCGAAAGTGTATGACCCCGCGAATGTTGAGCCCATTGCGCATGTCGTCGTAGGCCTCGTTGATGTCGTCGAGAGCGTACGTGCGGGTGATCAGTTCGTCGAGCTTGATCCGACCGGCGCGGTAGAGGTTGAGCAACATCGGTATGGCTTCGCGAGGCGAACTCATTCCGTAGAGCGCACCCTGAATCCGCTTCTGCCACATGGCAAGTCCGAATGCGTTGATGCCTGGAATCAACCCCTCCTCGGTATCTGGTCCCAGCGCAGTAACGACGAGCGTGCCTGCCTTGCGAACAGCCTGATATCCCTCGCCGATGAGGTCGTTGTGCAGGATGCCCGGGGTGAGGATCACCACGTCGGCGCCTTGACCGTTGGTCAGCTCGGCCAGGCGGCCGCCGGCGCCGGCGAGGGATTCGAACGATTCGGTCGCGCCGAAGTCGAGTGCCCATTTCTGCTTCTGTTCGACGGGGTCTATCGCGATGACGTGGCCCGCGCCGCTCAGGGCGGCGCCTTGTACCGCGTTCATGCCGATTCCACCGACCCCGACCACCACGACGACGTCGCCGGGTCGCACGTTGCCCGCGCGTGTCGCCGAGCCCAGCCCGGTCTGCACTCCGCAGGCGACGAGGCATGCGGCGTGCAACGGCACGTCCTTGGCGATCTTGATGCAGGACAAGCGGTCATACACCTGCCACTGTGAGAACGTGCCCAGCATGCTGGCGGTACCGATGGGGGAGCCGTCGGCGTCATGCATGCGGTACGTGCCGTCGAGTTGAGCCCCCGTCATGATCAGTACACCGTTGTCACACAGGTTTTGCATACCCATCGCACACCACCGACATCCACCGCATCCCGGGATGAACGAGGTGAGGACGTGATCACCGACGGCGAGGTCGTGGACTTCACTGCCGAGGGCACAGACGATGCCGCCGCCTTCATGGCCGCCGACCATCGGCAGCTGAGCCATCGACATGTCGCCCTGTGCCGTGTGGTCGTCGCTGCGGCACAGGCCGGTGGCGACCATTTCGACGAGTACCTCGGTAGGTCCCGGCTGGTCGAGATCGAGCTCTTCGATCGTCCACCGGCCCGGAGCTTCGCGTAGAACTGCTGCCCGAGTCTTCATTGGTCGTACTCCAATCCCATTCCGCTTGCGCGCTCGCCAGGATACATAACCTGACACCAGCATGTAGGCGATCTCCAGACCGTGGAATGCCGCTTGACATCGGCAGACTACTCGCTTAAACATGGTCACCGAGACTAAAGCTGACATCAGATTATATTACCGGTTGAGTGAAGGGACGTTGTGCAATGTCGATCGGCAAGATAGACGTGGCAACGAGGCTGCGTGAAGCGGACGACGCCACTATCGACGAGGCCCTGGCCCTGGCCGATCCGATGGTGTTGCGTGGCCTGCTCTATCAGTTGACCGGCGACGCGGATCTCGTGGACATGGAGCTTGCGACGGTCGGCGACGGTTTCTATAAGGCATTGGCCCCGGCCCAGGAGTCGGACATCGCGATGCTACGGACGAAGTGTGCACAACTGCTGAGAGAGTATCGGGACTCCGGGACGGGCGAGATCGACCTCGGGCCTGCCGAGCGGATGCCGATCGCACTGAAGCTCGCGTCGGGCATGGAACTGGGCGACGATCATGTGAGGTGGTCGACGGAGGAGTTCGCCCTCGACCCGTGGGCCAGGTCTCTGGTGTGGACCCAGGAACCGGACGCGCAAAGGCTGTCGAACTTCACGGTCGCTGTGATCGGCGCCGGCATGGGCGGTCTCAATGCCGCAGTTCAACTCAAACGAGCGGGCATCGAGTTCACCGTCTTCGAGAAGAATTCCGACGTGGGCGGAACGTGGCTCGAGAATCGCTATCCCGGCGTCCGGGTCGACACCCTCAGCCGCTTCTACGTTCACCTCTTTGGCGCAAAATACGACTACGGCTACCCGTTTTGCCCCGGCGAGACCAATCGCGCCTACTTGGAGTGGGTTGCCGACACCTTCGAGGTGCGCGATCGCATCGTCCTCGACACCGAAGTCCGGTCGTTGTCGTGGCGAGAGGACAAGGGGCAGTGGCGCGTCGAAGTCGACGGGCCCGATGGCCCCCGTGTGTCGTGGTTCAACGCGGTCATCACCGCGGTCGGCTTTCTCAACCGGCCCATGGTTCCCAAGCTGAAGGGGGCCGAGGACTTCGAGGGACCGTCGTGGCACACCTCGCGCTGGCCCGACGATCAGCAGGTCGAGGACATGCGGTTCGCGGTGATCGGAACCGGTTGCACCGGTTATCAATTGGTGCCACAGCTTGCATTGAAGGCGGAGCACGTGACCGTGTTCCAACGGCGTCCGCAGTGGCTGCTTCCCGTGCAGGGATACCTGTCGCCGCAACCGGACCTGCTGAGCTGGCTCGACGACGCGCTGCCCCTGTTCACCAACTTCATGCGCTTCCGGCTGTCGCTTGCGGTGTGGGGCTACATCAATTTGGCCGAGATCGATCCGGATTACGACGATCCCGATGCCGTCAACGCACTCAACAAGGAGCAGCGCGACGCGTCGATCGCCTTCCTCATCGAGAAACTCGGACCAGAGCTCGCAACGAAGATGACACCGCCGCACCCGGTCCTCTCCGCGCGTCCGGTCGTCGTCGACACCGAGTACAGCGTGCTCGACGCAATCCAGGCGGACAACGTCGAGCTCGTCACCGAGGGCATCCGGCGGATCATGCCCGACGGAGTGGAGACGATGGACGGCCGTTGTCACGAGGTCGACGCCATCGTCTACGCGACCGGATTCCAGGCCTCTGAGTACCTGTTCCCGATGGAGGTGGTCGGCAGTGACGGCTTCACCTTGGCCGACGAATGGGCCGACGAGGGCGCACGCGCCTACCTCGGCATGATGGTCCCGCGGTTTCCGAACCTCTGGATGCTCTACGGCCCCAACTGCAATGGCGCAGGCCTGGCCGTACCGGCAACCCAGGAGATGGCCACCTACTACGCGTTGCGTTGCATGGAGAAGCTGGTGCTCGAGGGGCGCACGGCGATCGACCCCAAGCGCGAGCCGTTCATCGAATACAACGACATGATCGATCGGCGCAATGCCGCCATGGCGTGGAGCGATCCGCGCGCGCGCAACTACTACTGGACCGAACACGGCCGGTCGGCAACCCAGAATCCGTTGCACCCCGACGAAATGTGGCGACTGCTTCACGAGCCGAACTTCGACGATCTGGACGTCCGCTGATGTCGCGAATCCACGTCGACCGACAGAGCTGCACGGGGCATGCGCAATGCGTGGTGCACGGCCCCGAGGTATACGTCCTCGACGACGACGGGTTCAACTGCACGCCCGACAAGCAGGTCGACTCGGAGTATGAGAAGCAAGCCGCCGCCGGTGCGCAGGCTTGTCCCGAGCAGGCCATCGTCATCGCGACCCACGCCGGGGGGGAAGCGTGAGCAGCCCTCGCAATCGCCCCGTCGTCGACTTCGATCACCACCGACCCGTGTCCGAGCGGGATCCCGACGCTGTATATCAGGAGCTCAGGCAGACATGCCCGGTTGCCTGGACCGAACACAACGGTGGCCACTGGGTAGTGACGAAGCACCGCGACGTGGCAGCGATCTTCAAGGACCACAGGAGGTTCTCCTCTACCCACAACGAGTCGGTTCGGGAGGGCCTTCCGTTCACCATCCCCCCGGTGCCGATGGGCTTGCACACACCCGAAGATCTCGATCCACCGGAGTTCCACGCTTACCGCCGGTTGTTCAACGGCGTCCTCTCGCCGAATCACGTTGCGGCATTGCAACCGCGTATACGCCACTGGGTATCGCACTACATCGACCAATTCATCGAATCGGGCGAGGTCGACTTCGTCGAGGAGCTTGCCGCGCCGCTGCCTGCGGCCGTCACCCTGGAGTGGCTGGGCTTTCCGCAGCACGATTGGCCGCGCATCAGCAAGGCATTCCATCTCATGGCGTCGCTGCCGGCCACCGACCCTCGCGCGCAGGCGGCGTTCCTCGATCTCGCGTGGCTGGACGAGCGGATTGCCGAAGAGGTCGACGCTCGACGGTCAACGCCTCGCGATGACACGATGAGCTACTTCGTCCACGCCCGCATCGATGGCGAGCCGATGGCGACCGACCGCGTAGAGGGCATGATTCGGATCCTGGTCGGTGGCGGCGTGGAGACGACGACGTCGGCCATTACCTCGACGCTCGTGCATCTCGGGCGTCACCCCGATCATCGCCAGCGGTTGATGGACGAGCCCGAACTCTGGGCCACTGCCAGCGAGGAGTTCCTACGCCGGTACCCACCGGTGCGCACCCACGCCCGTACCGTCACCGAAGACACCGAGGTAGCTGGCTGTTTGATGCGCGCGGGTGAGCGCGTGCTGCTCAGTGAGGGATCGGCGTGCCGGGACGAGGACGCGTTCCCCGACCCAGAGCGGGTGATTCTGGACCGCTTCCCCAACCGTCACCTAGCCTTCGGTTTGGGCATACACCGTTGTGCAGGAATGCATCTGGCGCGACTCGAACTCAAGGAGACAGTGTCCGAGGTACTTCGGCGACTGCCGGATTACCAGATCGACGACGCGAAGGTCCAGACCTATCCGTCTCAGCCGATGTCCTCCGGATACACGGGCGTCACCGCGACGTTCACGCCCGGTCGTCGACGCTCCCAAGGGTGATCCCGCTACTCGGAAGAGACTGCTCGAATTACGTTGCCGTGATGGGCAAGATGAGCGCAGACGGGCGCAAGGCGTCGTGATGGACGGTGTTGGCGGCGACCACGAAGTCGGCTTCGGTTTCGTCGGCTATCGTGCCACCGGAGTTGGTGTTGCGGTCGAACCGCGGAAAATTGCTAGAGGAGACCTCTAGCCGGATCCGATGTCCGACACCGAACACGTTCGCCGTGGCGACCAGGTCGACCGTCACCTGATACACCTCGCCCGGTTCCAGTGGCGTAGGCGCCTCCAGCGACGCTCGGTAGCGTGCGCGCAAGATCCCCTCGGTGAGGATGACGGCTCGACCGTCCGGGTGGACGTCGACGAGCTTGCCGGTGAAATCGGTGTCTCTTGCCGTACTCGACACGTAGAGCTCGAGGCTCACCGGCCCGATCACCGTGAGCGCGGAATCGAGCGGGGCGGTGGTGAAGCACAGCACGTCCGGGCGATCCTCGACGCAGCGCTGGTCACGCGGTCCGGAGTTGGCGCAGACCAGTAACCCAGGCAGAAACGATTGACCTCCGACCGTCGGCACCGGGTCAGCTGGGTCGTACCGGTACGTGTCGGCCGGCTCGTCGTTGGGCTCCAGCAGCGTGAGGTTGCCATCCTCGCTGCTCGCCCCGGCGGCTCCGGAACTGTGGAGGTAGTACGGGGTGAAGACCGTCTCGGGGAGCGGCCAATCCTCGGCGTCACGCCACTCGTTGGCCCCCATCACGAAAAGCCGTACCGGCGGTGTCGGTGCAGGCGGGTCGTGCGGTGCGGCGCGTACGGAGTCGAAGAACGCGATCTCGAGCTCGGTCAGGTACAGGCTGGCTTGATTGCCCATCAGTCCGAATTGCTGCTCGGCGAACTCACCGCTGACGGCGCCGTGGGCCCACGGCCCGATCAGCAGCCGTGGCCGTCGGGCGGTCTCGCTGCCCCCGTGGTGTGCCATCCCCACGTAGTTGGCCAATGTGCCCCAAAGGAATACGTCGTACCAACCACCGACGTTGAGGCTCGGAATGTCAATCGTGGCATGCGCTTCCTGCGGGGCCGTGCCCTGCCAGTAGGCATCGTAGGTCGGATGAGCAAGCCATTGGTGGTAGTAGGGCGCGAGTTGTGCCAGGGCGGGTTGGTCTGTCAACGGCAGTCGCGCGTAGGCGGCGTCCATCTCGTCCGCGGCCGCCATCAGCGCGCCAACGAGTTCGGGCTGCGCCCCGTCGGAGGCTAAGTAGCGCGGTGCGTCCGCCGCGGCGAGGTAGGTGTTCGCCCACATCAGTGCGAAGCCGAGCTGGAATGCGCCGCCCTGGTAGCACCAGCCCTGGTGGTAGTTGGACGCCGTCGCGGCCGGAGCAATGGCCTGCAGTGCAGGCGGATGGGCTGAGGCGGCCAGCCACTGAGTTGCTCCCACGTAGGACTCGCCGGTCATGAACACTTCGCCCGAGGACCACGGTTGAGCCGCGATCCAGTCGATGGCGGCCGCGCCGTCGAGCGCCTCGGCTTCGAAGGGCGAAAACGTTCCCTGTGATTCGAAGCGGCCTCGCACGTCCTGGGTGACGATCGCGTACCCAGCCCGTGCGTACGCGGCCACGTCCGCGGCAGTGAGCGTGCCGTTGCGACCATACGGCGAGCGGATCAACACCGTCGGTGCGGGGACGCGAGAGGGTACGAAGACGCTGGTGGCCAATTTTGTGCCATCCGGCATAGAGATAAAGACATCCCAGTCGATCTTCACCAGGTTTCACTCTCTTGGTCTCGTCGGCCGGGTGCCGAACCCCAAGTCATATAATCACATGTCAGGAAAATTGGGTTGGGGGATTGACGCGACGTCGATTCGGGCACGCCGTGGGCGCGCTGGCCACGGAGAAAGTAGCCTCATCAGCGATGACAGTGACACCGGCGACACCGCCGCCGAGCCTTGAACCCGCGGCGCGGGTGGCGTTGCTCGATGCCGCTCGCGAGTGCTTTGCGAACGCGGGCTTTCATGGCACCCGACTGGTCGACGTTGCACATCGCGCAGGCCTGACGACCGGGGCGTTCTACGGTTACTTTCCGTCGAAAGTCGATGTCTTCCATGCACTTTTCGATCGTTACGTGCGTGACCTCAGCCTTTCACTTACCAGCGCGCACTCGCTGGGGGATTACTGCAGTCGGTGGTTGGCCGTGAGCGCCGCTCACAGTGGAACCGTTGCCGCCAGCGAGGAGATCACGCGCGGCGATCCGGCATTTCGAGCTCATCGGGAACGTTGCCGCCAGGCCTGGACGGCGGCGGCGATGGTTCACTTGCCTTCCGACACAGCGCCTGAGTTGCGCCAATCGTTGGCGCGAATCGCCGTCGATACGCTCGACCACTACTGGCTCACCGTATTGCGGCGCTGGTCGAAGGTCAGCCCCGAGGTGTTCGCCGCCAGTCTCGCCGTCCTGCTCGAATCGGGTCTGTACGTATCCGACTTCACGGCGGCGCCGACCCCCGCCGGGCGCCCTGCGACGACTTCGGCTGCGCGCCGCTCGTGGGACTGGCACGCAGCGCCGGACCGCGTCGAGCCGCGTTCGGCCCGCGGCAAGGCCCAGCGTGAGGCGGTTCTGGAGGCGGCTGCAGACGTGTTCGCCGAAGATGGTTACAAGGGCGCCAAGATCGGGGACATCGCCGCGCGGGCGGGTGTCTCGGCAGCCACCGTTTACCGGTACTTCGTCGACAAACGCGACGTCTTCTTCTGTCTGCTTGGTCGGGTCCAGGCCGACGTGGGCGATGTCATCTATCAGCAGGATCGTTCCGGGTTGGGGCCTGATGGTCACTTGCTGGTATTCGCAGCAGCCGTCCGCACCATCGAGGTGCGCCGGAAATATGCTGGCGTGTACCGGGTTTGGTGGGAACTGGCCGGCCAGGGCGGTGAACTCGAACAGGCCTGGCTCACCCTGCGCGACGGGCTACGACAATCGCTGAACGCAGTGATCGCCTACGGGCGCACCCTGGAAGTCGTCAATGAGTTGCTCGATGACGAGGCAGTCACCGAGATTGCCGTGGATGCCTTCGAAGGAGCCTGCCACACCCGCTTCGACCTCGGCTGGGACGGCGACGCGTCGGACGCCGATCTTGCCGACACTCTGACTGCGTTGCTCGGCACGGGTCCTCGTCAGTACTCCGCAGGCACTCCCTAGACGTGTAGTCGCACTGGGTTTGCCACGCATTGGCTGGCATCCCGAAGTTCGCCGTTCAGTCCTCGGTTGCATCGGCAGGTGATATATTCCAACGTCAGATTATGAATATTGTCGATGATTTCACACGCGCGCCCCGGTTCGCTGCGACGACAGCGATAGTGACGGGAGCCGGGTCCGGCATTGGCCGGGCGACCGCTGTCCGCCTCGCGGCGGAGGGCGCCCGGGTGGTCGCCGTCGACGTCGTCGAAGAGCGGCTGAACGAGCTGTCGCGTGAGGTCGGCGACCGTGTCGTCATCCTCGCCGCTGATATCGCCGAACCCGGGGTGGAAGTCGCTGCACTGGATGCCGCAGGTGGTGCCGTGAACGTGTTGATCAACGTCGCGGGCATCATGGACGGCTATCTGCCGGTCGGTGAGATGGACGACGCCACATGGGACCGCGTGATTGCGGTGAACCTCACGTCAATGATGCGATTGACCAGGGCGGTGGTCCCGGGCATGCTCGAGCGACGCGCTGGATCAATCGTCAATGTCTCGTCCTACGCGGGGTCACGGGGTTCCTGCGCCGGCGCCGCCTACACGGCATCGAAGCATGCGGTGGAGGGCCTGACCAGGAGCACGGCCTTCATGTACGAGGGAACCGGGATAAGGGCAAACTGCGTGGCGCCGGGCGCGGTCCCCTCCAACATCGACGCCACGGTGCGCTCCGAACATGGCTACTCCCGGGTGACGGCTGTTCTCGAGCACACGATGTCTGCGCCGGGTACGCCCGAACAACTTGCTGCCGCGATCTGTTGGTTGGCCAGTTCGGATGCAGACAATGTCACCGGCGTGGTGGTGGCGTCCGACGGTGGTTGGTCCACCAAGTAGTCGAGTGCCCCGGTCAACGGCTCAAATCGAGCTGTACCCGCCGTCGACCACCAGCGTCTGACCGGTGACGTAGCTCGATCCCGGACCTGCCAGAAGAAGCAATGCGCTGTCGAGTTCGTCTTCGCGGCCTGCGCGCCGCATCGGTACGGTGCGATCGATGAACGCGAGACCCTTTTCGTCGGTCATCATCGCCTCGGTCATCTCCGTGGGAAACCAGCCCGGCGCAAGGCAATTCACCCTGATCCCGCTACGAGCCCATTGCGCGGCCAGTTCCCTGGTGAGGTTGGCGACACCGCCCTTGGATGCACAGTAGGAGGCCTGGGGGATGCGGCCGATGCCGATCTGTCCCAGCATCGAGGACACGTTGACGATGCTGCCGCCGCCCGCGTCCCGCATCGGCCCGTAGGCCTCTCGGCAACAGACGAACAACGCGACCAGGTTGGTTGCTATCACCTGCCGGAAGTGATCGGTCGACTCGTCCTCGGCACGCACCATCGACCCGGTTCCCGCGTTGTTCACCAGAACGTCGAGCCGACCGAAACGCTCGACGGTAGATCTCACTAGTTCAGCGGGGAACGCATCGTCGCTGACATCGCCGGGCACGACGTGCACTCTGTCCGCGCCGAGTTCAGACTGCAGTGCCTCGAGTCGATCAGCCCGCCGTGCCGTGATCGAGACGAGCGCCCCGTTGGCGGCGAGCACCCGCGCGAAGCGCCTGCCCAGGCCCGACGAGGCGCCGGTGACGATGGCGACCCGGTCCCTTAGCGCATCGTTTCCTGGGGGTGTGGCGATGCTGCTCGTGGCAGCGGCGTTGTCGGTGATTCCTGCGGACATGTCTCGACAATAGCCGACCGGCTGGACGGTCGAAGACGACCTATCGGCTGCCCGTTGCGCTCGACGTTTCAGCTGGTGAGCACCGGCATCTTCGACCATCCACGCACGCAAGACGTGTGCGCTCTGGCAGCGTTGGCGTAATCGATCTCCCAATCCGGCCAGCGCTTGATCACCTCTTCCAGAACCACCTTCGCCTGCATGCGGGCCAGCGCGGAACCCAAGCAGAAGTGCAATCCGTGACCGAAACTGAGATGCGCTGCCTTGCGGTGGATGTCGAAGGTATCTCCATCGGGGTAGCGCCGCTCGTCCCGATTGGCCGACCCGTTGAGGAGCAGCATGATCGAGCCCTCCGGCACGGCAGTTCCGTGGTATTCGAGATCGCGTGCCACGTAGCGCGCCTGAACGGGCGAGGGTGCCTCGTACCGCAGAATTTCCTCGATGGCCGCGGGGATGAGCGAGGGGTCGGCAACGATTTCGCGGCGTTGATCGGGGTGCTCGGCGAGCAGCTGACCCATGAAACCGATGAGCCGTGTGGTCGTCTCGTTGGCCGCTCCCGCGATACCGGCGGCGTAAACAACCACCTCGTCGCGAGTGAGCGGGCGTCGTCCGTTCTCGTCCTCGATTTCGGCGTTCAACAGTTGCGTCATCAGGTCGTCTGACGGATGCTCGATGCGCCAGTCGATGTACTCCGCGAACATCGCATAGCTGTGCGTCATGAAGTCGTTGGCCACCTCCTCGAACGCGCCCTCGCTGAGATTCAGCGCCTGGCCACCCTTGTCACGGATCTCCTCCTGGTTCTCGAGGGGAATTCCCAGCAGATACCCGACGGTGCGCATTGGCACCATCGCGCCGATGTCCACCACGAAGTCGAACCGCCCAGAGCCCATCAGCGGATCGAGCGCACCCACGCAGTAGTCACGGGTGAGCGGCTCGATGTCCTGCATCCGGCGTGGAGTGAAGATCCGCGAGACGACACGTCGGTGGTAGTCGTGACTCGGTGGATCCTCCATGAGGATGCTCCCCGGCGGGAAGTCCTCCTTGGCGCTCAAGATGATGTCCAAGGTGGTCCCTCGCCCGGAGCGCAGGGCCTCCCAGTTGGTCAGTTCTGGAGCGACGTCGTCGTATCTGCTCAGCGCGTAGAACCCGTATTTGTCGTTGCGATAGATGGGAGCTTCGTCGCGCATCCGTCTCCAGATCGGATGCGGATCGTCGTCGATGTCGAAATCGAACGGGTCGTAGTACAACTCGGTGGTGGTCATGTCACTCGTTCTCCGCGGTCATCGTCGGGCTGACTTTCCTTTGGTACTAAAAAAAAGATTGTGCAGCGAGTTTTTCCCGTCGGTCAGCAGAAGTCAAGGGTGTTTGCGATGCACGTTTGCAATGACGTTTGCAATGCACCCCGCCGCACGACATTTCCCGGCAAGCGCCCCGCAATTCGACCCGCGAGGACGGAACGCTCGCCTCAACGACCCAGTACGGCGTCCCGCGGGCGATCGGCAACGTGTTAGTCTCCAACCGACTGGTCGGATGGGAACCGTAATTGCCGCCGGAGTTTGGAGTGCCACGACATGACTACCGCGCAGACGAGGATGTCCATCGAGGTGCGCAGGCTGATTGCCGAGCCAGTCGGGTACGTCGACGGCCGGTGGCTTGACGGCGGTGATGGGCACGTCGATGCCGTCGACCCCACGACCGAGGAGGTCTTGGCGACGGTTCCCACCACCGCGGTCAGTCAGGTGAACGACGCCGTCGCCGCGGCGAGGCAGGCCTTCGACGAGGGGCCGTGGCCGCGCATGCGGCCGCGTGAGCGGGCCGCCGCCATCAACCGTCTCACCGACCGTATGCGCGCTCATCGCGACGACCTCGTCGAGCTCGGCATGCTCGAAGTCGGTTCGCCGCGGCTGCTCAGCGAGGCGATGCACGCCGACCTTCCGATCAATTTCTGGGAGTGGTTCGCCGACGCCGCGATTCGCGGCCCACGGGGTGGCTGGGAGGACGGCATCGGCCTGCATCACTCCCCGGTCCTGTCGACCAGCATCCTGTTCAACGACCCGATCGGTGTCGTTGCGGCCATCGCGGCTTACAACACCCCGCAACTGATCACCGCGTTCAAGGTCGGCGGTGCGCTCGCTGCGGGCTGCACGACGGTGTTGATGCCCTCGCCGCGGACTCCGCTCGCCGCGGTCGCGTTCGCCAGGATCGTCGAAGAGGCTGATCTGCCTCCCGGTGTCGTCAACGTCGTCATCGGTGAAGCCGAGGTGGGTCGCGCGCTGACTGAGCATCCGGCGGTCGACCTCGTCACCTTCACCGGCTCGGTCGCGGTCGGACGGCAAGTCATGCGCCAGGCGGCCGACGGGCTGAAGAAGGTGGTCCTGGAACTGGGTGGCAAATCGCCGAACATCCTGCTGCCCGGTGCTGACGTCGAAGCGGCTGCAGCGCCGTCGATCCTGCGGTTCACGCGCAACAGCGGGCAGGCATGCGGCGCCACCACGCGCACGTTCGTGCCGCGCGCCGATTACGATCGCTTCGTCGCTGCGGCAGCGGATTTCATGCAGACGGTAAGAGTGGGCGATCCGTTCGAGCCCGACACGGTACTCGGCCCCTTGATCCGTCGATCTCAGGTGGACAGCGTGCAGGGCTATGTGCGGCGCGCCGTGCAGGCGGGCGCGCAGATCGTGGCAGGCGGCGAGCCGGTGGCGGCGCCGACAGGCTTCTTCATGTCGCCGACGTTGGTGGGAAACGTCGGCAACGACGCCGAGATCTGTCAGGAGGAGTTGTTCGGCCCCGTCGGTGCGGTCATGGCCTACGACACGGTGGACGAGGCCGTCGCGCTGGCCAACGCGACGCGATATGGACTCAACGCGAACGTGTGGGGGCCCGCGGATGACGCGATGCGGGTGGCTCGGCGATTGCGCACGGGAACCGCGACGATCAACGGCGGCGGTGGCGACCGTCCCGACGCGCCGTGGGGCGGCGTGGGCGAGAGCGGTGTCGGCTTCGACCGCGGCGAAGCCGGGTTTTCCGAGTTCTTCACCGTCCAGCACGTGCAGTGGCCGCTGGCGGGGGTGGGCCGGGCGAGCGGACTTCCCGTGGGTAGGTGAACCGCGCGGCGCTTGACTGGCCCATGGACGACGTGATCGAATTTCCTTGCTTTCGACAGACCGGTCGGTCGAAAAATGTGGTCAGCCCGTTCGGCGCAGACCCCGAATCGCCAGGGAGGCGCCCGATGTTGACGCTCGAGCAAGCCGTCGAAGAGGCGAGAACTTACGTCGGTCGTGTCGGACCGGCGGTGTCGATGACGGTCGAGCGCAGCATGATTCGTCGTTTCGCCGAAGCGATCGGTGACGACAACCCGCTGTACTACGACGAGGAGTTCGCGCGGGCCACCAGGTGGGGCGGCGTCATCGCGCCTCCGACGTTCCTGTGTCTGATGCTGCCTCCGCTGCCAGCGCCCGACATCGACTTCGGCACGGTGAAGCTCAACGGGGGCAGCCGCTTCGAATCGTTTCGCCCGGTACGGCCCGGCGATGTGATCACGGGCCAGGCGGAGTACGCCGACGTCCAGGCAAAGGAAGGGAGCCGTGGCGGAATGTTGATCTTTCAGGGACGCACGCGCTACACGGATGGTTCGGGCAATCTGGTGGCCGTCGGCACCGGCACAGGGATCCAGTCGTGAGCGCCGCGACCGAGAGCAGCTCCATCGTGCCTCCGCGCACACTCGATCCGGCTACCGTGGCGGTCGGGGACCAGTTGCCGACGGTGCGCAAAGTGCCCACGACGCGTCAGCTGGTCATGTTCGCTGGCGCGTCGGGTGACTTCTACGAGATCCACTACGACAACGCGGTCGCGATCGAATCGGGTCTACCGGGCGTCATCGTGCACGGCTACCTCAAGATGGCGTGGCTCGGCGAACTGGTGACCAGCTGGGCAGGCCCGGATGCATTCGTCAGCGACGTCGACGTGTCATATCGCGGCACCGACCTGCCGAACGACGACTACTTGCTCCAAGGGCGGGTCACCGCGGTCGCCGCCGCCGAGGCGAGCACCTCGGTTGAGCTCGAGATCTGGGGCGAGGGAGCGGGCGGCAAGAAGACGACGATCGGCACCGCCACCGTCCAGTTGCCCGCGAACGGTCGGTGACGCGACGTGTCCATCCGCGGAAGAGCCGCCATCGCAGGTGTTTTCGAGCATCCCCTCCGGAAGATCCCAGATCGCACGACAGCGCGGGTGCACGCCGAGGTCGCCGTCGGCGCCCTCGCGGACGCCGGGCTCACCCTCGCCGACGTCGACGGTTACTTCTGTGATTCAACGGCAGGGTTCGGACCGATCTCGATGGTCGAGTACCTGGGTCTCAACCCGCGCTACGTCGACTCGACCGAAACCGGCGGATCGTCCTACATCGTGCACGTCGGACATGCGGCTGCGGCAATCGCAGCCGGCAAGTGCCGTGTCGCACTGATCACGATGGCGGGACGTCCACGCAGTGCGCCGCAAGGCATGCCGGCGCCGGCCGAACCGTCACCGGAGACGACGTTCGAGGAGTCGTGGGGGATGTTCGGCATCGCCCCGGCCTACGCGCTGGCCGCGCAGCGTCACATGTACGAGTTCGGTACGACGTCGGCCCAGCTGGCCGAGGTGAAGGTCGCCGCCGCACACCATGCGCAGTACAACCCGAACGCGATGCTTCGCGATCCCGTGACTATTGAGCAGGTGCTCGAGTCACCGATGGTGAGCGATCCGCTGCACAGGCTCGACTGTTGCGTCGTGAGCGACGGCGGCGGTGCCATCGTGGTGGTCGACGCCGACCTCGCGCGTGACCTCGGTGACCGTTGCGTGTCAGTGCTCGGCCAGGGCGAGGCGATCAAGCACTACGGCGACGGTCGCATCGACCTGACGTACACCGCGGCAGTCCAGTCGGGCCCACGGGCCTTCGCCGAGGCCGGCATCACACCGGCCGACGTCGACTACGCGTCGATCTACGACTCGTTCACCATCACGGCGTTGCTGGCCATCGAGGATCTGGGGTTTTGCGAAAAGGGGAAGGGCGGTCAGTTCGTCCAGGACGGCGCGCTACAGGCGCAGAACGGAGTGCTGCCGTTCAACACAGACGGCGGTGGGCTGTGCAACAACCATCCGAGCAATCGTGGCGGCGTCACGAAGGTGATCGAGGCGGTTCGGCAGCTGCGGGGTGAGGCCGCGCCGGAGGTCCAGGTGCCGAACTGTGAGCTCGCGCTGGCCCACGGCACCGGCGGTTCGATCGGGTCGCGGATGGGCAGCGCCACCGTGATCTTGGGGAGGTCCTGATGAGCGCCTCGGGATTGCCGGTACCCGCACCGACGGTGACCGAGGAGACGCGCGAGTTCTGGGAGGCACTGGCGCAGTCTCGGTTCGTCTTGCCCCGCTGTAACGCTTGCTCGGCCTGGATCTGGTATCCGCGTGCCCTCTGCCCGGCATGTGGCGGCCTGGACACGAGCTGGCAGGACGTCAGCGGGCGCGGCCGCATCTACTCGTACACGGTGGTTCGCAAGAGCGGACTGCCGGGCTGGAGTGACGCGGTGCCCTACGTGGTCGCCTACGTGGAGCTCGAGGAGGGGCCCCGGGTGATGACGAACATCGTCGGCTGCGATCCGGACGCGCTGTCGATCGGAACAAGGGTCCGCGTAGTCATGCCCACGGGCGCCGACGGTGGCGCGGTGTTCCGCTTCGAGCCCGAGGGCGATCAGCCGACGCGATGACTTTCCAGACGACCTACGAAACGATCGAGACCGACGAGCGCGACCACGTCGCGACGGTGACGTTGCACCGACCCGATCGGATGAACGCCTGGACCCGGCGCATGGAAGCCGAACTACGCCATGCGATTACCGGCTTCGAGGTCCGCGAGGACATCGCCGTGATCATCGTCACGGGTGCAGGCCGGGCGTTTTGCGCGGGGGCCGACCTCGACGAGGATCAGACCAGCGACGCCACGCTGCTACAGCTCTTCCCCCCGGCGACGGATCGCACCTACTGGCAGATGCGGACCCCGACGATCGCCGCGATCAACGGCGCCGCGGTCGGAGTCGGCATAACCCTGCCCATGATGCTCGACATCCGGATAGCCGCCGAGGATGCGAAGCTCGGCTTCGTCTTCACCCGACGCGGACTGACCCCGGAGTTCGGCGCCAGTTGGATCCTGCCGCGCCTCATCGGCACTGCCAACGCCATGGAGTTGTTGCTCACCGGCCGCATCTTCGACGGGCGCGAGGCAGTCAGGCGCGGATTGGCCAACGAGGCACATCCTGCCGATCGTGTGCTGGAGCGCGCACGCGAGATCGCCGACGACATCGCGCGCAACGTCTCACCGGTGGCCGCGGCGGTGACCAAGAGCCTGGTGTACCGCGGTCTGGGAACACCGGCGCTGGCTTCGCATGCGGCGCTGGAGCAGCAGGTGTACGACTGGGCGCTTGGCGGTGCCGACTTCCCCGAGGGGATGGCGTCCTTCCTGGAGAAGCGCTCACCGCGGTGGCCCCTGGACAAGAACGCCGCGTTCCCCACCGCGCTGTTGGGGGATCTCGGCGGTGAAAGCCAATGATGTTGGGAGAGCAGCTATGAGCACTGCACAGCAAGCACGGTCCGAACTCCTCGAGACGACCGACGAACAGCTCGAGGACATCGTGATGTTCGCCGATCCACTGGTCATGCGTGGGCTGCTGTATCAGCTCACCGGTGACGAGGAACTGCGGACGACGGTCAAGACGGTGCGCACGCAGGTCATGTTCGCCGAGGGGGCGGTGCCGGCCTCCGAGGACGACGCCGCGCTGATTCGGCGAAAGGCATTGGCCTTCCTGAAGTCCTACCGCGATTCCGGTGCCGGCCCGATCGACATCGGGCCGCGTGATCGCCTGGAGGAGTCGATCCGGCTGGCGACCGGCAGCCAACCCGGACCCGAGCACATGGCGATGCTGATCGAGGAGCTCGGCCTCGACCCGTGGGTGCGCGCGCACCAATGGTCGAAGGAGCCCGATCCCGCTCGGCTGCAAGACTTTTCGGTGACGGTGATCGGTGCCGGCTATGGCGGCCTGAACGCGGCAGTGATGCTCAAGCGGGCGGGCATTCCCTACACCCACCTCGAGAAGGACAATGGGGTCGGCGGCACCTGGTTCCGCAATCGCTATCCCGGTGCCCGGGTGGACTCACCGAGCCGGGCCTACACTCACGTCTTCGGCGCCAACGTCGATCTGGAATACCCGTTCTGCCCACGCGAGCAAAACCATGCCTACTTCGACTGGGTGGCCAACGAGCACGGAATCCGTGACAAGATCGAGTTCGGCACGGAGGTGCGCGCACTCACCTGGGATGAAGATCTGGCCAAGTGGAAGATCGACGTCAGCGGCCCCGATGGTGACCGCACGATCGAATCCAACGCCGTCATCACCGCGGTCGGGTTCCTCTGCCAGCCGAACATGCCGAACATCCCGGGAATGGACACCTTCAAGGGGCTGTCGTGGCACTCATCGCGCTGGCCGGAGGAGGTCAAGCCCGACGGCAAACGCATCGCGGTGATCGGCACCGGATCCACCGGCTATCAGATGATCCCCGAGTTGGCGCTCACCGCCGAGCACGTCGTGGTGTTCCAGAAGGAGCCGTCCTGGATCTTCGGCATCCCCGGCTATCGCGCTCCGTACCCGCCCCAAGCGCTGTGGCTGGAGCGCAACCTGCCCTTCCACAAGAACTTCTCCCGGTTGCGCGGCGTCGACGTCACCAGTGGCTGGGACATCACCACCGACCGTGATCCCGATTACGACGGTGATCCGAAGGCCATCAGCGACTTCAACAAGCAGATGCGCGACGACGCGATCCGGTTTCTCACCGAGAAACTGCCCGACGAAAACATCCGAGCCAAGATGACGCCCGACTACCCGGTGTGGTCACACCGGCCGGTGCTCGTCGACACCGACTACAACGTGCTGGTCGCCCTCAACCGCGGCAACGTCACCCTGGTGACCGACGCGATCGCCGAGGTCAACGAGACCGGCATCAAAACCGTCGACGGGCAGCAGCACGAGGTTGACATCATCGTCTATGCCACCGGGTTCCGGGCCAACGACTACCTGTTCCCGATGCGCGTGACCGGCCGGGAGACGACATTGGAGCAGACGTGGTCGGAGACCGGCACGTGCGCCTACCGATTCTGCATGGTCCACGGCTTCCCGAATCTGTGGATGCTGCACGGCCCCAACACGATTGGCGGGCTTGCTCCCGGTCCGTGGGTGGAGCTTGCCACCCAGTTCGCTTTGACGTGCATCGACCGCTTGATCACCACCGGCGACGGGTCGGTCGACGTCAGCGAGCGGGCCTACCGCACGTACATGGCCGAGGTGTTCGAGCGGCAGCGGACCAAGGCGTGGAGCGACCCACGTGCCGACAGCTACTACCAGGGCCAGGGCGGTCGGTCGTCGGCGGTGATGTCGCCGTATCCGCCGGACGTCATCTTCAAGCTGATGCGGTACCCGAACTTCGACGACCTCGAGAGGCGGTAGCAATACCCTCGGTCGTTCTCTGCCGCGACGTCGACGGTCCAGTTAGGCTGTGACCACCACATTCTGAAGGACTGTAGAAATCGGTCCATCCTCGACTGCCATCGGACTTCCGACGACGAGGGAGGCGCTCGACGTGAGCGACGCACAGACAACTCGCCAGGTGCGTTTCAATTGCTTCCTATGCGCATGTTGTTGCGGGATGTACGCGACTGTCGAGGGCGACCGCATCACCAAGGTCGTCGCTGATCGCGAGCACCCGGTATCGCACGGCTACAGCTGTGCCAAGGGGCGCAACATCCCGCAAGTCCATCACGCACCGCATCGGGTAAACCGGCCGCGCATCGGCGGTATCGAGGTCGAATGGGCCGACTTCCTCGATGATCTCGCGGCAAGGCTCGCGGCGTTGCGGGACGAGTACGGCCCGGACAGCATTGCGAAGTTCTCCGGAACCGGCACCTTCGCCGTGAACGAGCTGTTCTCGATGCACACCTTCTTCGGGATGCTCGGCACCAGGTCTCTGTACAGTGCGCTGACGCTCGACGTTGCGCCACTCATGCGCGCCGCAGAGCTGGTCACGGGCTTCACCGCGGCAGTGCCCGTGTGGACTCCCGACGAATCGGAGTCGACGTTGACGGTGATCGTCGGCCAGAATCCTTCGATCTCTGGCGGTTACGTCGGAACGCCTGCCACCAACTTCAACGACCGACTGCGGGAGTTTCGCAAGCGCGGCGGCGAGGTATGGACGATTGATCCACGGGTGACCCGAACGGCGAAGATGTCCGACCGTCACCTCGCCGTCCGACCGGGATCGGACGTGTTCCTCTTCGCCTGGCTCGCTCGCGAACTGCTACGAGATGGCTTCGACGCCGAGGAGCTGAAGACGGCGTGCCATCCGGAGGACGTCGAGCGATTGCGTTGCGTCGTCGAAGAATTCGATCTCGCCACGGTCGCGCGTCGGACCGGACTAGAGCACGCGGCGTTGACTGAGCTGCTAGGCGCCATCAAGCGGCACGGCAAGGTGTCGCTGCTTCCCGGTACCGGCATCTCCTTCTCTCCGCATGCCGTGGTCACTTACTGGCTCATGTGGGTCGTGGGCATCCTGACCGGCTCACTCGACCGCCGCGGCGGAATGCGATTCCTGCCAGGCAGTACGGCGATGATGAACGGTCCACAGTGGGACGGGCACGCCCCCGAGGAGGGCTCAACGGGTCCTGGCCCCGCCAGCCGCCCGGAACTGGGCGCGATCTTCACCGAGCGACCATCGGTCGCGCTGGTCGACGAGATCGAGGCAGGCAACATCCGCGCACTGATCGTCGTGGGAGCCGACCCGCTCGGAGCGGCGCCCGACGCGGAGCGGCTTCGTGCGGCGCTGGCCTCTCTCGACGTGCTTCTCGTCGTCGACGTTCTCGAATGGGAGCTGACCGAGATCGCCACGCACGTCGCCCCGTGCACATGGCAGACCGAGCGCAACGACATGCGTTTCCTGCCTCAACACGGGTTCGAGCGTGCGTACGTGTCGACCGCGATCGTCGAGCCTGCTGCCGAGCGACGCCACGTCTGGCAGCTGCTGTCCGAGCTGGGCTCTCGAATGGGGCTCGACATCCTGTCGGTGATACCCGGTGTCGACCCGGACACGGTCACCGACCGGGACCTCATGTATGCAGTGACGAGGCTCAGCTGCGACGAAGCGGATGCCGTAATCGAGGCGGGCGTCGATGGGCGTGACGTCGACTTTCGCTACGGATGGTTCCACGAGAAGGCACTCCCCAATGGACGATGGCGGCTCGCACCGCGGGTGTTGACCGAACGTCTGCCCGACCTGTTGCAAGTACCCGACACCGCGGGGCCACGTCTCATCAGCGGCCGCACGCTCGAGAGCGTCAACAGCTCGCACTACGGCGTTTCCGACGGCGAAACGGCGCCGGCGATACGCCTCAGCACCGACATCGCGCGCGACCGCGGAATCGCCACCGGCGACCGTGTTCGTGTGTACACGGCTCGGGGCGACGTCGTCGGTGAGGCGGCTGTCGACGAGTCGATGTCGCGGGAGACGGTGTGGATCGCGCACGGATGGCATGAACGAAACGTCAACCTGCTCACCGATCCCCGCCCCGATCTGCTCACCGGACAGCCCAGCGTCACGGCAGTGCCCGTCGAAGTCGAGCGTGTCTCTCCCTAACCCGTCAGAACCGCGGACCACGATCGGCCGACGGGGTATACCGTCCGACCGGTCGGATGATACTGTGGCCAACGGACTTGGGAACGGCGTAAACGACTCTGCGCGCACGGGAGTGTGATCGATGACGACGACGGAGCACGCGGGCACCGCGACGAGTGCTTGCGGGAGCGAAACAGTCTGGGACGGTCTCATCCACAGTTACCGACCACGCCCCGACTGGCGGTCTGGGGTGTCGTCGAAGCTTCGGTTCTCCGAGGAGGTCGTCGACGAACTCGATCCGGTGACCTACGAAGTGCTGCGAAACCGGTTGTGGACCATCAACATCGCCCACGGTGACACCCTGACGAGGATGTCGGGTTCACCGGTCTTCCAGGGTCTGGACTTCAACATGTCGATCCTCACCGAGGACGGCGAAACCGTGATGAGCGCACCCTTTGTGCAGTACTTGAACTCGGGCGCTTCGCTGTTCGTGCGCTACCTCATGGAGCATTTCAGCGAAACGCCGGGAATCCACGAGGGCGACATGTTCATCGGCAACGATCCATGGATCGGGGCGGCCCACCAGATGGACGTGTGTATCGCCGCTCCGCTGTTCATCGACGGGGAGTTGTTCGGCTGGGTGTCCAACGCCGCCCATCAGTACGATCTCGGCGGAATCGTACCGGGCGGTTGGCCGCAGAACGCCCCCGACGTCTACAGCGATCCGGTGATGTTCCGACCGTTCAAACTGATTGAGCGCGGCGTGCTGCGGCAAGACCTCGAGCAGATGTACAGCCGCCAGTCCCGGATGCCCGACATGGTCGCTCTCGACCTGCGCGCGCAGCTCGCCGGCTGCCGGTTCGCCATTCGCCGGCTCGGCGAGACGTGCGACGAATTCGGCACCGGCGTGGTCAAGGCGGCTATGCGCCGCATCCTCGACAATGCGCAGCTGGCGTTCGCGCGCAAGCTCGAGCGCATCCCGGACTGCACCGTAAGCGACGTGTTCTACTTCGACGAGGAGATGCCCGGCGACCGCACCACCCACCGCGTGCAATTCAACCTGACCAAGCGCGGAGATCGGCTGATCGTGGACAACGAGGGCACCGATGACCAAGGCATCGGACCCAACGGCTTCACCTACGTCAACTTCATGGGCATCGTACTCGGGCTGTCGGCGCTGACCCTGCTGCACGAACACACCTTCTCCATTGGCGGGGCCTACCGACAGATCGACTTCGAGCCATTGCCAGGCACTTTGACCTGTTGTGACTATCCCGCGGCGGTCAGCGGCGGGGTCATGAACATCATCTCCTCCTTCGTGCGACTGCAGAACTCGTTCGCTCGACTGATGGCCTGCGACCCCGAATTGAAAAAGGACCTGGTGGTGTGCGGCGCCGACCACCCGCTGTTGGTGCTGGCGGGCTCCGATGACGACGGCAACTACTTCGGAACGGCGGTGCTAGAAGCGGTCGGTGCTGGAGGCGGTGCGCGAGCGCAATCCGACGGCGTGAACACCACCGGCTTGGTGATCGCGCCAATGTCGAAGATGCCCAACGTCGAGGACACCGAGCAGTACTACCCGCTGCTGATGATGTACCGCACGGAGGCAATCGACACCGGCGGGCCTGGCCGATTCCGCGGTGGCGTTGGCATCGAAGTGGCGTTCACACCGTACCGAGCCGCAGGCATGGAGGCCATCACCAACGCTGGCGGACAGGGAGTTTCGACGAACCAGGCAATGGGGCTGTTCGGTGGCTATCCGTCCCCCACCGCAAAGTACGAGGTGTTCAGCGGCACCGACGTGGCGCAGCAGTGGAAGGGTCAGCGCATGCCGCGCTCGGTGGCCGAACTCAACCATTCCCGGCACCAGCGGTTGCGCACCAAGTCCAACGGCACGCCCATCTCCGACGGCGACGTGATGATGATGGCCTGCAGCGGCGGGGGTGGGTATGGCGACCCGCTGGAACGCGAGGCTGGTCGAGTGGGCATCGATGTCGCCGAGGGTTTCGTGTCGGCCGGTGTCGCAGCGGACGTATACGGCGTGATCGTGCGCGATGAAGGTGACGGTGTCACGGTCGACGAGGCCGCCACCCTTGCGTGCCGCGCCGACGTGCGCGCCAAGCGTCGGACCTGGACCCCAGTGACCGAGCGCTTCGCGCTGAGCGAGGAAACCCCGGTCACACCGGCCACTGGCGAGCCGCCTCGGCCGGCACACGAGTACGTCATGGCCCGCGACCAGGATGGCTACCGTGTGCTGGCCTGCGCGTCCTGTGACACGGTGCTGGCCGACTACCACGGCGACTACAAGGCAGGCTTGTTGGTCGACGAAACCGGCGTCGACTCGCTGCCGCGGTGCGAGGATCCGAACTTCTTCTTAGACGAGGACATGGTGCTGCGTAGGTACTGCTGCTCGGGTTGCCAGGTGCTGATGACGGTCGAGATCGCGCGCCGCGCAGAGCCCCCGATCGATGAGTTCAGGTTCCTCCGATGAGCAACTACACGATCGGCGTCGACATCGGCGGTACGTTCACCGACTGCGTCGCCGTCGACCGGGTCGGCCGTGTCGCGATCGGAAAGGTGTCATCGACGCCGCCGGCGTTCGAGCGCGGGTTCATCGGGTCCATAGGCGAGGTGGCCAACCGGATGGGGCGCTCGCAAGCAGACCTGCTGGCGGACACCGGCGCCATTTTGCACGGCTGCACCGTTGGCACCAACGCGTTGGTGGAGAAGCGCACCGCAAAGGTGGCGCTGTTGGTGACGGCGGGGCATCGCGACACCGTCTACCTGATGCGCGCCGGTGAACGATTCGTCGGTTCACACGCTTCCGAGATCGCCCATCTCGCAGGTCATTCCAAGCCCGAGCCGCTTGTGCCGAAGTCCCTCGTCGTCGAGATCGACGAGCGCATCGCCAATGACGGCGCCGTCGTCGTCGCGTTGGACGAGGATCGGGCCCGGGGCACGATCCGCGGATTGGTCGCCGACGGTGTCGAGGCGTTCGCCATCGCTCTGCTGTGGTCGACGGCGTCCGACACCCACGAACGAGCGCTCGCCCGCATCGTCGCCGAGGAGTTGCCCGAGGCGTTCATCTCCGTCAGCTCGGAGGTGATGCCCCGGGTCGGGGAGTACCAGCGTACGGTGGCCACCCTGATCAACGCGATGATCGGACCCGTCACCAGCGAATACCTGGGACGGCTGGAAAGCGAACTGGCGCAACTGAACTACCAGGGCGCGCTGTCGATCATGACCTGCGCCGGTGGGCTTATCGACGTCGCGCGTGCTCGCCGCATGCCGCTGCTAACCATCGGCTCAGGGCCGGTGGCCGGTCTGATCGGTGCCGGACGGCTGGCCAGGGCTGCGGACACCGGCGACGTTGGCGGTATCAACGTACTGACCGGCGACGTCGGCGGTACGACGTTCGACGTCGGCGTCATCCGCCGCGGCGAACCGGTCACCCGTTCGACGACGAGATACGACCAGTACGAGTACTTCGTCCCGACACTGGACGTCCGTTCGATCGGATCGGGCGGCGGATCGATCGTCGCCTACGACGAGGACATCTCGAGCTTGCGGGTCGGACCCCGCAGCGCTGCCGCGGTCCCCGGGCCCGCCGCATACGGGCGCGGCGGCACCCTGGCAACCGTGACCGATGCCGCCGTCGTGTTGGGTTACTTGAATCCCGATCACTTCCTGGGCGGTGCGCTGTCGCTGGACGTCGCAGCGGCCACTGCTGCTCTCCAAAGAGCAGGCGAGCCAATGGGATTCAGCGCAGTCGAGACGGCAGCGGCAGCCATGCGGATCGTCGACGACCAGATGGCCGATGCAATCCTATTGTCGAGCACGCAACAGGGTTACGACCCGCGTGCCTGCACCATGTACGCCTTCGGCGGTGGAGGCGGCACCCACTGCCCGATGGTCGCGCAGAAGCTCGGTATTACGACTACCGTCGTGCCCCTTGGCGATCTGGCGGCAGGGTGGTCGGCCTTCGGTGTGGCCGCAGCGGATGCAGTGATCGTGCAGGACATGGCGCTGTTGACCCCGTCACCGTTCGACCCGCAGCTGCTGAACAAGGCGTGGGCGGAGCTCGAGGAGAAGGTTCGCGCCGCGCTGCCTGCCTCGCTGCGGGATGCAGATGTGGCGCTCGATCGATTCGTCGAGATGCGGTACCGACAGCAGGTCAACGAGTTGACCGTGCCCGCACCCAGTGGCGATTACACCGGTACCGAGGTCGACACGCTGATCCGGACTTTCGAGCGGGAGTACGAGCTGCTCTTCGGCGCCGGAAGTGGTTATCCGAAGGCGGGATTCATGATCACGTCACTGCGCGTAACGGCTCGCGCCAGGGTCACCGAGCACGAGTTCGTCTCGACCGAGTCCGGAAACCCATTCGTGGTCGAGCCGACGGCCTCGCGCGAGGTGGTGTGGTACGAACTTGGCGCCCAACCGCGTCGCACCCCGGTCTTCAACGGCAGCCGGTTGGTGCCGGGGGACCGGGTGATCGGCGAGGCCATCATCGAATTCATCGACACGACGATCGTGCTGCGGCGGGGTCAGCAAGCCACCGTGGACACGCGCAGCAGCATCGTCATCGAGCCGAACACCAAGTAGAGGAGACGAATGTCATGAGCGGATTGCTCCAGGATCGGGTGATCGCCATCACCGGCGCGGGACGCGGGATCGGCGCCAGCATCGCAACCATGGCCGCCGCCGAGGGTGCCAAAGTGGTCGTCAACGACCTCGGAGTAGCGGTCGACGGCACAGGGGCCGATCAGGAAACTGCGGCCGGTGTCGTCAGGCGCATCACCCAGGAGGGCGGTACCGCGGTCGTCAACACCGGTGACATCTCCGACTACGAACAGGCTGGGGCGCTGGTCAACCAAACCGTCGACGCGTACGGGCACCTCGACGTGCTGATCAACGTCGCTGGAATCCTGCGCGACAAGATGATCTTCAACATGACACCGGACGAGTGGGCCGCTGTGTTGAAGGTTCACCTACGCGGCACCTACAACACCACCAAGCATGCGAGCGTGTACTGGCGCTCGCTCAAGGACGCCGACGCCCACCACCGGTTGATCAACTTCACATCGGGATCGGGCCTGCACGGTGCACCCGGGCAGCCCAACTACGCCGCGGCCAAGATGGGCATCGCGGGACTGACCTACTCCTGTGCAGCAGCCTTGAGGCGCTACGGCGTCACCAGCAACGCGATCAGTCCAGACGCGAACACCAGGATGACGGAGTCCATGGGAGCCCTACGCGAGCACGAGAGCGTGCGGTCACCTGACAACGTCGCGCCGGCGGTGCTCTATCTCGCCAGCGAACGCTCGGACTGGTGCAACGGTCAAATCCTGTACACGTCGGGACCCGACATCGGATTGTTCAACGTGCCCACACTGGTCAGTGAGATCTTCTCCGCCGGGCCGTGGGAGCTCGAGGAGGCGTTCGATCAGATCGAGAGCGCCTTCCCAAGTGCGGTCATGCCCAACGCGATTCCCGCAATGACGGGTGCCCTCCGATGATCGGTGGTGAGGCGCTCGACGCAGCGTCGTGACAGCTGCTGAGGTCACCCCCTTGCGCTAGTCGAGCTTGAAGACCTCGAGGCAGTTGTCGTGGCAGTAGTTGAGCATCGCGTCGTCCTTGAGCGGCAGTTCCAGCGCGTCCGCAGCCGCGCGTTCCACGCTCAGCAGCGGGAAGTCGGACGCCCACATCACTTGGTTCTTGCCGCGGGTGTTCATGAAGTGCACGATTTCGGTGGGGATGTACTTCGGTGACCAGCCCGACGTCATCAGGTAGAAGTTGGGGTGCTTCTGCAGCAGCGCGAGTGTCTCGAGGTGCCACGGGTGGCCGATATGGGTACCGACGACCGTCAGTTCGGGGAAGGCGAGCAGGATGTCATCGAGTTGGGCCGGATGCTGCAGTGCGGCACGACGCATTGGTCCCGGAACGCCGAGGTTCATCGTGATCGGGACGCCGAGCTCCGCGCACTTGGCGTACACCGGGTAGTAGAGCGGATGATCGTAGGGCTCACCGAACATGGCCGCCATGACCCGAATGGCGACGCAACCATAGTCCTTCACCGCCCGATCCAACTGCCGGTATGCCTTCAGGCCGCCCATCGGATCGATGAGGGCCGTGCCGTACAGGCGGCCTTGGTGTTCGGTCGTGGCGACGGCCATCTGCTCCAAGAAAGTATCGAAAATGTCGTCGGGCATCCCCGCCGTCGCCTGAAATACGCCGCGCGGCCGCGTATCCGGATGCGACCAGCTGTGCAGCGCTGAAATGAGCGTCTTCTCCACGCCTGCCCCGTCCATCATGGCCACCAGTTCCGCGGCGCTCGTTCCGGGTCCTCTGGATCCGCCACTGGTCTTGAACCACTTGTTGACGTTGCTGTTGAGCACCTCGTCGGCGAATTCGTTGACGAGTTCGTCCTTCGTGAGCATCGGCATGTTCGACCAACCGTCGATGTACTTCATTGGTCTCTCGGGCCCCTTTTTTCCGGTCGAACGCGATCCACGACGCGATTGCCGGTCGACGAATTCGACCGTCTGGTCGGTCTAAAATAGCACGACGGTCGGAGTTGGTCCGATCGCCATCGGCCGGGCGACAACATCGGCGGATGCTGGCGGCGCCACCGATGCGAAGGTGCGAGCGCAGCGCTGGGGAGGTGATCCCGGCGTCGCGGGGTGTTGTTCGTTCTGCGACGGCGCAGGCTGGTCGAACACATCGTCTTGCTTGCCTCCTCGATACCAGCGAACACCAGGTCAGCCCAGCAGCACCTGGTCGCCACGTCTGACGACGTAGGTCGCACGGCTGCTCGGAGCGAACCGCTAGCTCTCCCTCCAAGTCGCGCGCCGAAGCGGGGGCAATAACCGTTGCCTCCAGGTGGTTCATACTGGTGTGCGTAGGCGAGGGTCCGATCCGGACCGGCAAGGGTGGCAGACATGACGAGGCTGGATTCCGTCGAGCGGGCGATAGCCGACATCGCGGCCGGTAAGGCAGTCGTCGTCATCGACGACGAGGACCGCGAAAACGAAGGCGATCTGATCTTCGCCGCGGAGAAGGCGACCCCGGAGCTCGTAGCGTTCATGGTCCGCTACACCTCCGGTTATCTGTGCGTACCGCTGGCCGGCGACTCTTGTGACCGGTTGGGGCTGCTGCCGATGTACGCGGTGAACCAGGACAAGCACGGCACCGCGTACACCGTCACCGTGGACGCGAAATCCGGTGTCGGAACGGGCATTTCAGCGTCCGACCGCGCCACCACGATGAGGCTGCTCGCGGACCCGACGTCTGTCGCGTCGGACTTCACGCGGCCCGGTCACGTCGTGCCATTACGGGCCAAGGAAGGTGGTGTTCTCCGCAGGCCCGGCCACACGGAGGCCGCTGTCGATCTCGCCCGGTTGGCCGGTCTGCAGCCCGCCGGCGCGATCTGCGAAATCGTCAGCCAGAAGGACGAGGGCGCGATGGCCCAGACCGACGAGCTGCGCGTCTTTGCCGACGAACACGACCTCGCACTGATCTCCATTGCCGATCTCATCGAGTGGCGCCGCAAGCACGAGAAGCACATCGAACGCATTGCCGAGGCGCGCATCCCCACGCGATACGGCGTGTTCCGCGCCGTCGGCTACAAGAGCATCTACGACGAGGTCGAACACGTCGCGTTGGTTCGTGGCGACATCGCCGGCCCGGAAGGCGACGGGCACGACGTGCTGGTGCGCGTCCACTCCGAATGTCTCACCGGCGACATCTTCGGATCCAGACGGTGCGATTGCGGTCCCCAGCTGGACGCCGCGATGGCCATGGTCGCTCGCGAGGATCGCGGCGTGGTGCTCTACATGCGCGGGCACGAGGGCCGCGGCATCGGGTTGATGCACAAGCTGCAGGCCTATCAGTTGCAAGACGCCGGCGAGGACACCGTCGACGCCAACCTCAAGCTGGGTTTGCCCGCCGACGCGCGGGACTACGGCATCGGCGCGCAGATCTTGGTCGACCTCGGCATCCGGTCGATGAGGCTGTTGACGAACAACCCGGCCAAACGCGTCGGGTTGGACGGCTACGGCCTGCACATCATCGAGAGGGTGGCACTCCCGGTCCGCGCGAACTCCGAGAACATCCGTTACCTGATGACCAAGCGCGACCGGATGGGGCATGACCTTACGGGTCTCGACGACTACGACGAGTCCTTGACGATGAGCGGGTACGACGAAGGTGCCTATCTGCTCGGCGAACGCCTTCCGCCGACGGCAGCAGATTCGGGTGGGGCGCAGTGAGTGGCGGCGCGGGCGTTCCCGACCTCCCTGCGATCGACGGCTCCGGTCTGCGGCTGGGAATCGTTGCCAGCACGTGGCATTCGCAGATCTGCGACGCATTGTTGGATGGCGCGCTGAGGGTCGCCAAGGAAGCCGGAGTCGACGAGCCGACTGTCGTGCGGGTCCTCGGTGCCATCGAGATTCCCGTCGTGGCACAGGCGTTGGCCGCCGATCACGATGCGGTGGTCGCGCTAGGTGTCGTGATCCGTGGTCAGACGCCGCATTTCGACTACGTCTGCGATGCCGTCACCGCAGGACTCACTCGCGTCTCGCTGGACGAGTCCACCCCTGTGGCGAACGGCGTACTCACGACCAACGACGAGAAGCAGGCACTCGACCGTGCCGGGTTGCCGGGTTCGACGGAGGACAAGGGTGCTCAGGCCGCGGCCGCGGCGTTGTCCACCGCGCTGATCCTGGACGGCTTACGGTGCGCTAGTGAGCGAACCTGAGCTCATGACTGCGTCCGAGAACACCACCGCTGACTGGGATCTCGAGGTTCGCCCGCATCTGACGCCGTATTTCGCCTACGGCGCGGCGTTCGTCATCGCCCTCGCGCACATCACGGTCGGGGCACTGTTGAAGATCAAGTCGAGCGGGGTGTTCTTTCAGACCGCCGACCAAATGGCAATGGGACTGCTCGGCCTCATCATCGCCGGTGCGGTGCTTCTCTTCGCGAGGCCGAGATTGAAGGTTGGAGTGCAGGGGATTGCCGTGCGAAACCTGCTGACCTACAAGTTGATTCCGTGGTCCGAGGTCGTGGGTGTGTCGTTCCCCATGGGGGCGCGCTGGGCGCGGGTCGACCTTCCCGATGACGAGTACGTGCCCTTGATGGCCATCCAGGCCGTCGACAAGGAGCGCGCCGTGGATGCGATGGATAGGGTCCGCGAACTGGTCGCGCGGTACCGGCCAGATGTCAGCGGACGCTCAGCGACATCATGAGTTCGTCTGTTCGGACAGGGGATTCGGTCGCGGTAATGCGGAACCCGAGGCCTTCGTAGACAACCCGTGCTGCGGCGTTGTCGGTATTGACCCGCAGTGTTACGGAGCGGGCACGCTCGTGGCGCGCCCAATCGACCGCGGCGGCAACCAACGCCCGTCCGACCCCACGACCGCGCGCTCTTGGTTCCAGCCACAACGAGTACAGATAGACGGTGTCGGCGGTCTCTCGCTGTGCGCCGATGAGGCCGATCGGAACGGCGTCGACGATTGCGATGAACTGGGCGTGTGCACGCAGCCGTCTGCGCCACTGGGCGGCGGTGAACGTGATCTCTTCGCGGTACTGGGAGTCGTCGGCGCCCAGGGTATCGGTGAGCGCACGTAGCCGGAGTTCAGCGAAGACTCGCCAGTCGGCCTCGCTCAATCGAGCGATCTCGGGATCGCCCATCGCCTGTCCCTGGGGACGTCGATGTTCGATGCTCATGGCATCCAGTATCACCGGTTATCGCTGCGGTAGGATCGGCACGTCGATGACTACCTTGGATTTCACATCAACGTCGGCCGACGGAGTACGGCAAGCCGCTGAGCCAGTGATCTCGGTCACGACGATTGTCGCCAATCTCGGGGGCCATCCCGCTGTTAGCGTCCCCATGATCACTGGCGAAACCCCAGACGTGAACTGGACGTGGGACTACCTCGCAGAGCCCGCTGGTTTCTTCGGCATCACGATGCCGACGAGGGATGCGCTGCGGTTCGCCCTGGAACGCTTCGATTCGTCGGCTACGTCACGTGAAACGCGTCGGCGAATCGTCGCAGTGACGATCATGCTCGTGGAGGTCAACGGTGGAGCGCAGTTCGTGATCACGGGGGTGCCGGTACGGCAGTTCGACCCGGCTGCGGTTTGCGTTGCCGTCGGCCCCGACTCGTCGTGGCTCGCGCCGGGCGCGGCCGAACCGTTGTGGAGACGAATGGCAGCACGAACGAGCAGTCAAGGGGACGTCGACCAGCTTTCGCGGTCGCTGAACGGCGATGACTTCGTCGACCAGGTGGGTCGCCTCGACCAGTCGATGATCGGGCCACCCGCATTGGGAGCGCTGGTCTTTGGGCACGGGGATGAGTTCATCGGGTTGGAGAGCCCGCGCGCGGCGAGCGTGCTCGCACTGATGGAGCGGTGTGGCGCCATCCTCTCCGGCACCATAACGCGCGCAAGTGATTTCGTTGCCCCAGCGGCGGCCTCGTCGGCGTGGTGGATCTCGCCGAGCTTCGAGGTACATCCGGCGGCATGTATCGGCGACGTGCACTACCTGCGCGACGAGATCGACTCCGGGCTGATTCCACCGTTTCTCGGGAGTCTCGCATGAGCGCGAGGTTCAACCCCGAGGGCTACCGGGCCATGACTATCGATGGTTACGAAGTGACCGAGGGAAGATTCGCTGGCACCTACACGCTCCGCGGGATCGATCCGGCCGATGACGTCACCTTCTCGGAAGTCGTCGACTTCGGTGGGGGTCTACCCCGGCGGCCCAACGACCTGTTGCTGAGGCTGCTCACTCTCACGTGCTCGTTGAGCTACTTCAAGGCAGCGGCTCCGACTCGGATCGAGATTGCCTTCCCAACCTTCGAATTCGAGAAGGAGTACCTGCGCCAGCTCATTGCCGGCGGGCTTGGCGAATTCGCGTATCAAAACTCGCTGCCCGACGCTCTGACTCCAGACGTCAGCGGACCCGAAGCGGAGAAGCCGCAACGGGTGGCCGTCGACGAGTGGGACGGTGACTGCGCCCCGCTAGTGCCCGTCGGCGGCGGCAAGGATTCCGTGGTCACGATCGAGGCCCTGAAGCGCCACGGTCTTGACCCGATGCTGTTCAGCGTCAACAAGTTCGCCCCCATCGACCGGTGCATCGAAATCAGTGGGCTCGACAGTCTGCGCGTGGCGAGATCGATCGATCGGCGACTGATCGAGGTCAATGCCGCAGGCGCCTACAACGGCCACGTGCCGGTCACCGCCATCAACAGCGTCATTGGCCTGATCGTGGCCGATGCCAACGGACTTGGGCCGGTGGTCTTCTCGAACGAGAGGTCGTCCAACGTCGGCAACGTCAGCTGGATGGGCCGCGACGTCAATCACCAGTGGTCCAAGAGCATCGAGTACGAGTCACTGCTGCGAAACACGTTGGCTGGTTACGGGTTCAACCCTGACCGGTATTTCTCGCTGCTGCGCCGCCTGTCCGAGTCGGAGATCGCCGATCGCTTCCGCGACTGCTCTCAATACTTCCGCGCGTTCATCAGTTGCAACCGGCCGTTCGCGCTGGACCCAGAGCGTCGTGCCGCGTCATGGTGCGGGTACTGCCCGAAGTGTCTCTTTGTCTTCGCATTGATGGCGCCGCGGCTTGGACGCCACGAGGTCGAGTCGATCTTCGGTCGGAACCTGTTCGCGGACAAGGACAATCGCGCAGGGTTTGAGGACATAGTCGGGCTGGGCGAACACAAGCCGTTCGAGTGCGTCGGTGAGTACTACGAGGCAGCCGAGTCGTTGGTGTCGGTACTCGACGACGACGAATGGCGTGGCCTGGTCTTGGTCGAGGAGTTCCGGTCGCGCCGCTCGGAGGTCGAGACGGTCGCCACCAAGCACGACGACGACTCCGAAGTCGATTACGTGCCTGCGCGATACGCCGCTGCTCTTGGCGGCTTCGATGGCTGAGTTACCCACCGACCTGAGGGGCCTGACCGTCGGAATCTGGGGATTCGGGCTGGAGGGCATCTCGATGGCCCGGACGGCTGCTGCCGCCCATGCTGCGAGCATCGTCGTTGTCGACGAGGCAGGCGATGGCACGTCGGGCGTGCCCGATGGAATCGTCGATCTCGAAGTCCTCAACGGACAGGAGCACCTCGGCCGCCTTCGCGAATGCGATGTCGTGTTCGTCAGTCCAGGAGTGCCGTGGCGCCATCCGTTCTTCGAGGAGCTGCGGAGGTCGGGCAAGAAGATTTCGAATGCCGCCGATTGGTACATGGCGCGCAACGGATCGCAAACGATTGGCGTCACGGGGACCAAGGGCAAGAGCACCACGGCGTCCTTTCTAGGACATCTGCTCTCGCGACTGGGCATTCGTGCCGTGGTGGCGGGCAACATCGGGACGCCGCTGTCCGACCTGGTACCAGGCGAGGATGTCGTCGTGGTCGCCGAACTGTCGAGTCAACAGTGCGCCTTGCTCACCACCTCGCCTGCCGTCGCGGTCATCACCAACCTCTACGAGGACCACCTCGATTGGCACGGGGATGTCGGTGCCTATTACCTTGCGAAGTCGAACGTCTTTCGCAACGGGGCTCACTCGCTGGTGTGTACCCGTGACGTGGTCGGCGTTCTAGAGCGACTCGGAGTCACTTCCCTTCCGCCGGAGTTGCGCGTGGTGGATCCGGCGGACGTGTCGTGGCCCACGGTGGGCGACAGGGTGGCTGGGGCGAGCGAAGCGACGGGAAGGGTGACGGGGGCGAGCGAAGCGACGGGAAGGGTGACGGGGGCGAGCGAAGCGACGGGAAGGGTGATGACCTATCAGCACAACGTGCTCAACGGCGCACTCGCGGTTGCCGCCGCCGAACTGATGATCAACCGTGAGATCACGCGCGCCGAGGTGGCCGAGGCCGTCGAGTCCTTCGGCGCCTTGCCCCACCGACTCCAAACCGTGCGCACCACTGGAAGTGGCGCACGGCCGACCCGGTGGATCGATGACACGCTCGCGACGACGGGAGAGAGCGTCGTCGCCGCCCTCTCGGCGATGCGGCCGGAGGACAACGTGGCCCTGATCGTCGGCGGAATGGACCGGCATCTCGATTACCAACAGGTCGACGCCTACCTGTGCAGCGGTGCTCGTCGGGTCGAGCTCATTCAGGCGCCGTCGAACGGGGTGTTGATCGGTCGCACGTACGCGAACGAACATCCGACCAAGACGCACGTCGTGGCGAGCCTCGAGGATGCCGTCCACACGGCGGCGGCGTTGCCCGACATCGACGTCGTGCTGCTGTCGCCAGGCGCCGCTAGCTACGACCTGTTCAAGAATTACAAGGCGAAGGCCGCTGCGTATTGCGGCTTCATCGACGGTCTGGCGGGACCAGTCGGTACGCGGAACTAATCTGGAACCCGTGCCCGATCCCGCTACGTACCGCCCAGCGCCCGGGTCCATCCCGGTCGAGCCGGGCGTTTACCGATTCCGGGATCCGCACGGCAGGGTGATTTACGTCGGCAAGGCCAAGAGCCTGCGTAGCCGGCTCAACTCGTACTTTGCCGACGTGTCCGGACTCGCGCCGCGGACTCGCAGAATGGTGATGACGGCTGGCAGCGTCGAATGGACCGTCGTCGGCACAGAGGTCGAGGCGCTCCAGCTGGAATACAACTGGATCAAGGAATTCGATCCTCGGTTCAACATTCGCTATCGCGACGACAAGTCGTATCCGGTACTTGCCGTGACGCTCAACGAGGAGTACCCGAGGCTGTTCGTCTATCGAGGGCCGCGCCGCAAGGGCGTGCGCTACTTCGGACCCTACTCGCACGCATGGGCAATTCGCGAAACGCTCGACCTGCTCACCAGGGTGTTCCCGGCTCGCACGTGCTCAGGGGGAGTATTCAAGCGCCACAACCAGATTGGGCGGCCCTGCCTGCTCGGCTACATCGACAAGTGTTCTGCACCGTGCGTCGGCCGGGTGAGTGCCGACGAGCATCGCAAGATCGTGCTCGACTTCTGCGACTTCCTCGCCGGCAAGACCGACCGGCTGGTTCGCGACATGGAACAGCAGATGAACGTGGCCTCTGAGCAGCTGGACTTCGAGCGTGCCGCCCGCCTGCGCGACGACATCGGCGCGCTTCGAAGAGCCCTGGAGAAGCAGACCGTCGTATTCGGTGACGGCACCGACGCCGACGTCGTCGCGTTCGCGGACGACGAGCTAGAGGCTGCCGTGCAGGTGTTCCACGTGCGTGGCGGCAGAGTGCGTGGTCAGCGCGGCTGGGTGGTCGAAAAGTCTGATGAGCCAGGCGAATCCGGCCAGAAGCAACTGGTCGAGCAGTTCCTCACCCAGTTCTACGGTGACCAGGCCGCGCTCGACGGAGCCAGCGATGGGGGTGGAGACGAGGCGACCAACCCGGTGCCGCGCCAGGTGCTGGTGCCGGTGTTGCCTGACAACTCCGAGGAGCTCGCGACCTGGTTGTCTGGACTACGCGGGTCACGGGTGCGGCTGCGCGTCGCCGTCCGGGGCGACAAGCGCGCGCTCGCCGAGACCGTGCATCGCAACGCGCAAGAGGCGCTCCAGCAGCACAAGCTCAAGCGAGCAGGCGACTTCAACGCGAGATCGGCAGCGCTGCAGAGCATTCAGGAGTCCCTCGGGCTGGCCGATGCGCCGCTGCGGATCGAGTGCATCGACATCAGCCACGTCCAGGGCACCGACGTCGTCGCGTCACTGGTGGTGTTCGAGGACGGCCTTCCGCGAAAGTCCGACTACCGCCACTACGGGATCCGCGAGGCCGCGGGAGACGGCCGCTCGGATGACGTGGCGTCGATCGCCGAAGTGACACGGCGTCGCTTCGCTAGACACCTGATGGATGTTGACCGCCCCTTGGTCGAGGACGGCAAGACGCGGCGATTTGCCTATCCGCCGAACTTGTTCGTCGTGGACGGCGGCGCGCCGCAAGTCAACGCCGCCGCTGCGGTGCTCGACGAACTCGGCGTCACCGACGTCGCCGTGATCGGCTTGGCCAAACGCCTCGAAGAGGTGTGGGTGCCGGCGGAGGCCGATCCGGTCATCATGCCGCGCAATAGCGAAGGCCTGTATCTGCTGCAGCGAATTCGCGATGAGGCACACCGATTTGCGATCACCTATCACCGCAGCAAGCGGTCGAAGCGCATGACGGCATCGGCGCTCGATGCCGTCCCCGGGCTCGGCGAACACCGCCGAAAGGCACTCGTGACGCACTTCGGTTCCGTCGCGCGGATCACCGAAGCCAGCGTGGAGGAGATCACTTCCGTTCCCGGTATCGGCGTCGCCACCGCGAAGGCGGTGCTAGAGGCGCTCGGCGTACGTGCCGAAACGGGCGCGCCCGCTGCCGTCATCGACAATGATCGACACGGGGCATCACGATGACGGGCCGGGGGATGGGCGAGGATCTGCAGGACGACGGGCACGGAGGCGGGTCCGCCGACCCCGCGGCCGGTGGCATCGACGTCGTCCTGGTGACCGGCCTGTCAGGTGCGGGCCGTGGTACTGCCGCGAAGGTGCTCGAAGACCTCGGCTGGTACGTGGCCGACAACCTGCCGCCGGAGTTGATCGCCAGGATGGTCGAGTTGGGGCTGGCGGCGGGCTCGCGGATCACCCGCCTCGCGCTCGTCATGGACGTCCGTTCGCGTGGATTCACCGGGGACGTCGAGTGGGTCCGGAACGACCTGGCCACGCGGAACATCACCCCGCGGGTGCTGTTCTTGGAGGCGTCTGACGACATTCTGGTCCGCCGCTACGAACAGAACCGTCGAAGTCATCCGCTGCAGGGGAATCAGACTCTGGCGGAGGGCATTACGGCCGAACGAACGCTGCTGTCACCGATCCGCGCGACCGCAGACCTGGTCATCGACACCTCGGCGCTCTCGGTGCCCGCACTGCGCGAGAGCATCGAGCAAGCCTTCGGGACCGAGTCGGTCGCGCACACCAACATCACCGTGGAGTCGTTCGGCTACAAATATGGACTCCCCATGGACGCCGACACCGTCATGGACGTCCGATTCCTGCCGAACCCGCACTGGGTGGACGAGTTGCGCCGCCACACGGGACAACACCCCGCAGTTCGCGACTACGTACTCGGCCAACCCGGGGCCATGGACTTCCTGGAGACCTACCATCGGTTGTTGGACGTTGTGATCGACGGCTATCGGCGGGAGGGGAAGCGATACATGACGGTGGCGATCGGGTGCACCGGCGGCAAGCATCGCAGCGTCGCGATCGCCGAGGCCCTTGCCAACCAGTTGAAGGATGACCAGCTGACCATCCGAGTGCTCCACCGGGATCTGGGTCGCGAATGAGTTCACGAATCGTCGCGCTCGGCGGTGGGCATGGGCTCTATGCGACGTTGTCCGCCGCCCGCAGGTTGACTCCATACGTGACAGCCGTGGTGACCGTTGCCGACGACGGCGGATCGTCAGGCCGATTGCGCAGCGAGTTGGACGTCGTGCCACCGGGTGATTTGCGAATGGCACTGGCGGCGTTGGCATCCGACAGCCCGCACGGTCAACTCTGGGCGACGATAATTCAGCATCGGTTCGGTGGCGATGGTGCACTCGCCGGCCATCCGATCGGAAACCTGATCCTCGCCGGGCTCAACGAGGTATTGGCCGATCCCGTTGCGGCACTTGACGAATTGGGCAGGCTGCTCGGGCTCAACGGTCGCGTGCTGCCGATGTGCCCCATCGCACTGCAGATCGAGGCCGACGTGTCGGGTCTGGATGCCGATCCGCGGATGAGCCGAGTCATCCGCGGCCAGGTCGCCGTGGCCACGACGGTGGGCAAGGTGCGTCGCGTTCGACTTCTGCCAGGCGATCCGCCCGCCACCAGGCAGGCGGTCGACGCGATCATGGCCGCCGATCTCGTCGTGCTCGGTCCGGGCTCGTGGTTCACCAGCGTGATTCCGCACGTGCTGGTTCCCCAGTTGGCCGAGGCCCTCGACCGGACGACGGCCAGACGCGCGCTGGTGCTCAATCTGGTGGCAGAACCGGGTGAGACCGCAGGCTTTTCCGCGGAGCGACACATCCACGTGTTGGCGCAGCACGCACCTGGATTCCGCGTCCACGAGGTCATCGTGGACGCCGCCGGTGTCCCCGGCGACCGCGAGCGCGATCAGCTCAGACGCACCGCGGCGCTCCTCGATGCTCAAGTGGAGTTTGCTGACGTCTCCAGACCTGGTACACCATTACATGACCCGGCGAGATTGGCGGCGGCGCTGGAGCGGGTGCGGTTACGAGGAACCTCACCTGCGCCCGCGGTCGCCCCGAGCCCTGCACGACCGATCGACGGCATCCAAATGGATCCGACTCTTCATGGACCGAGAGGTGGCGATTCGTGGCGATGACAGCCGAGGTCAAGGACGAGCTTTCTCGCCTGGTGATCAACTCGGTGAGCGCTCGTCGCGCGGAAGTGGCGTCCTTGCTGCGGTTCGCGGGCGGCCTGCACATCGTCGCTGGTCGCGTGGTGGTCGAGGCGGAGGTCGATCTCGGCATCATTGCGCGGCGGCTTCGCAAGGACATTCACGACCTCTACGGCTACAACGCCGTCGTGCACGTGCTGCAGGCGAGTGGCCTGCGCAAGAGCACTCGGTACGTCGTGCGCGTCGCTCAGGACGGCGAGGCCCTCGCGCGGCAGACCGGACTGCTGGATCTGCGTGGCAGACCGGTGCGTGGCCTGCCGGCCCAGGTGGTCGGCGGCAGCGTCGGGGACGCCGAAGCCGCTTGGCGCGGAGCATTTTTGGCGCATGGCTCGCTGACGGAGCCGGGGCGTTCGTCATCGCTAGAGGTGAGTTGCCCAGGGCCGGAGGCAGCACTGGCCCTGGTGGGTGCGGCGCGCCGACTCGGCGTCAGCGCCAAGGCCAGAGAGGTTCGTGGCATCGACCGCGTCGTGGTGCGCGACGGCGAGGCCATCGGTGCGTTGTTGACCCGCATGGGCGCCCAGGACACCCGATTGACGTGGGAGGAACGCCGGATGCGTCGGGAGGTGCGGGCGACCGCCAACCGGCTGGCGAACTTCGACGACGCGAATTTGAGGCGCTCGGCCCGTGCGGCGGTGGCCGCGGCTGCACGGGTGGAACGCGCGCTGTACATCCTCGGTGACACCGTGCCCGACCATCTCGCGGCGGCTGGCAAGTTGCGCGTCGAGCACCGCCAGGCCTCGCTGGAGGAGTTGGGCCGCATCGCTGACCCGCCGATGACGAAAGATGCCGTCGCTGGCCGCATTCGAAGGCTGTTGTCGATGGCCGATCGCAAGGCCAAGCAGGACGGTGTTCCCGACACCGAATCGGCCGTGACGCCGGATCTGCTGGACGACGCATAGCGGCCCGTGTCCAACGACCCGGAAGACGTGTGTGACTACCCGGAGGATGCCGACGGTGATCGCGGTTCGAACATCCTCGCGCGCCTTGACCGGGTGCCGGTGTGGGCGCTTCCTCGTCGTTACCTAGCGATCATCGGGATCGGCTATTTCTTCGTCTTCTACGACATCGCCGACATCGGCTACGCACTGCCCGCCATTGCGAGGGACTTCGGTCTGAGCGGATCAGAGGCCGTGTTCGTCGCGGTCGCGGTCGGCCTCGTCGGCTACGTGGCCGGTTCGGTGGGAATCGGATCGCTGGCTGATCGATTTGGGCGGTACCGGATGCTGATCTTGACGATGTCGCTCACGGCCATAGGCGCATTCGGTGACGCCGCGGCTACGGGTCTCCTATCGCTCGTCGTCTTTCGCTTCGTCACGGGAATGGGAGTCGGTGCCGACCTGAACCTGGTCTCCACTTACGTCAGCGAGTTGGCGCCCGCTCGCGTCCGTGGCCGAATCACGGTGCTCACCTTCCTCGTCGGGATCATCGGCCAGGCAGTGACACCGTTCATCGCGCTAGCCCTGGTACCTCACGTCAGCTTCGGATGGCGGCTGATGTTCGTGATCGGGGGCGCCATCGCCGTGCTGGGCCTGTGCGTGCGCACGGCGCTTCCCGAATCTCCGCGGTGGCAGGTCGTGCACGGGCACCTCGACGACGCGGAGCGCACGATCGACAGAATGGAAAGAGCCTGCGAGGCAAGGGATATCAAGCTTCCTGCACCGGAGAGCCAGTCGGCGCCGCCCGACACCGACGGCCCCATCCGGTTCGGGCCAGTGTACGAACGACGACTAACCGTGCTCAGTGCCATGTGGTTTCTCTGGTACATCGGCAACTACGGATTCTTGGGCGACGCTGCCCAGCTGATCACCGACAAGGGCGACGCGATCGGCGGGTCCATTCTCTTTCTCGCCATCGGCGCAGTTGGATATCCCGTCGGCGCGGCACTGATGCTCGTGCTTGTCGATCGCGTCGAACGCCGTCTCCTGATACTCGGATCGAGCATCGTGTGGTTGGCCGGCATGCTCTTGATCGGATCGTTCGCCGGAGACATCGCGATCTCGGCGGGGGCCTTCTTGGCTGCCATGTCGTTGGGCTGCTATCTCCAGGTGGCGTACACCTTCACCGCCGAGAGCTTTCCCACCAGGATCCGGGCAACGGGATTCGCCTTGTCCGACGGTATTGGACACGGCGGTGGTGCGATCGGGGCACTCGCGTTGCCGCTCGTCGTGAGTTCGTTCTCGTTCTTCGCCGGGTTCGCCTTGATCGGAGTGACGGGCTTGCTCGCCGGGGTCATCGCCCTGCTCGGGCCGAAGTCGACGAGGCGACGGCTGGAATCGGTGTCGGGCTGACGACCGAGTCATCCACAACGGCGGTTTCATCCACTGACCCCGTCCACCACGCGGACCGAATTGCTAGAGGGAAACGACCCCCTGACGCAGCAAACGGGCAGCCATGCACAGCAGGGTGATGCGACAGTGGGGGACTAGCGTGTGCACGATGGCGACCTTGAGAGTCGGTGCGGCTCTTCCCGACCCACCGTTCAACGGCATGCCCGGCGACGGCGGTCTCGACATCGACCTGATCAACGCAATCGGTTCTGCCTTGGGACTGACGGTCGAGCTCGTCAGCTACGGCGGCGTTGACTTCAACGGCATCTTCGACGGTCTGAACTCCGGCAGCTACGACTGCGTCATCGCCGGAACGACCGTTACCGCCGCGCGCGAGCAAGAGGCCGCCTTCGCCCCGCCGTATCTGATCTCTGGACAGTCGCTCGCGGTCAACACCGCGATGCATCCCGATGTGAGGTCGGTCGACGACCTCACCGGCTTGACCATCGGCGTGCAGCGGGGAAACACCAGTCAACCGATCGCTGAAGAATTGGTGGCCCGCGGCAAGGCCAGCGCGGTGCGCCTCTACCCCTACGGAGACATCCGAAAGGCGCTCGACGATCTGAGTAGCGGCGCGTGTGACGCCTTCATGAAGTTGGCCCCCGTCCTCACCGAACTCGTGCAGGACGTGACGGATGTCGAAGTGGTGCAGCGCGGTATCAGTCGGGAGTCGATCGCGATCGCCGTCGCCCTCGGCGACGACGCCATGCTGGCGCGCATCGCCAAGGCCCAAGCCGGCTTGGAGGCCGACGGCACGCTTCAGGGGCTCCGTCGCAAGTGGCTGGGCAACCCGTACGTCGATCAAGGCCTTGCCGCACACTAGGCAGCCCGCGCGACGCCAACGGCGCACTACTAGGCTGGCAGCAGGTACTCATCAATGACCAAGGAGTGACGACAGTGACGGTTCGGGTAGGCGTTAACGGCTTCGGCCGAATCGGACGCAACTTCTTCAGGGCATTGGACGCACAGAAAGCGCTCGGCGCGAACACCGACATCGAGATCGTCGCTGTCAACGACCTGACTGACAACGCGACGCTCGCACACTTGCTGAAGTTCGACTCGATCCTGGGCAGGCTGCCCTACGAGGTTAGCCTCGAGGGCGAGGACGTCATCGTCGTCGGCGATACGAAGATCAAGGCCCTAGAGGTCAAGGCCGGACCGGCTGAACTGCCGTGGGGCGACCTTGGCGTCGACGTCGTCGTCGAATCCACCGGCATCTTCACCAACGCCGCCAAGGCCAAGGGCCACCTCGACGCGGGTGCCAAGAAGGTCATCATCTCGGCGCCTGCCACCGACCCGGACATCACCATCGTGATCGGCGTCAACGACGACAAGTACGACGGCAGCCAGAACATCATCTCCAACGCGTCGTGCACCACGAACTGCCTCGGCCCGCTGGCCAAGGTGCTCAACGACGAGTTCGGCATCGTCAAGGGCTTGATGACGACGATCCACGCGTACACCCAGGACCAGAACCTTCAGGACGGCCCCCACGGCGACCTGCGTCGTGCCCGCGCCGCGGCACTGAACATCGTTCCCACGTCGACGGGCGCCGCCAAGGCCATTGGCCTAGTGCTGCCCGAGCTCAAGGGCAAGCTCGACGGCTACGCGCTGCGGGTGCCGATCCCCACGGGCTCGGTCACCGACTTGACGGTCGAGCTCGCCAAGTCCGGTACGGCCGACGAGATCAACGCCGTCTTCAAGGCCGCCTCCGAGGGCACGCTCAAGGGCATCCTCAAGTACTACGACGCGCCGATCGTGTCGAGCGACATCGTCACCGATCCGCACAGCTCGATCTTCGATTCGGGCCTCACGAAGGTCATCGACAATCAGGCCAAGGTCGTGTCTTGGTACGACAACGAGTGGGGTTACTCGAACCGACTCGTCGACCTGGTCGCCCTTGTCGGCAAGTCCCTCTAGTCGAGATGGCCGTCAAGACTCTCGAAGAGCTTCTGGCAGAGGGGGTTTCGGGCCGCGGCGTATTGGTGCGGTCCGACCTGAACGTCCCGCTCGATGCCGATGGCACCATCACGGACCAGGGCCGCATCATCGCGTCGGCGCCGACGCTGAAGAAGCTCGCAGAAGCAGGCGCGAAGGTCGTCGTCACGGCCCACCTCGGCAGGCCCAAGGACGGACCAGACCCGAAGTACTCGCTTGCCCCCGTCGCGGTTGCGCTCGGTGAGCAACTCGGCAGGCACGTTCAGCTCGCAGGCGACGTCGTCGGCACCGACGCCCTCGCCAGGGCGGAGGGTCTGACCGACGGCGACGTCCTCCTCCTGGAGAACATCCGCTTCGATCCGCGCGAGACGAGCAAGGACGACGCTGAACGGTTGGCGCTGGCGAAGGCGTTGGTCGAACTCGTCAGTGCTCCCGACGGATCGCCGGGGGCGTTCGTCTCCGATGGGTTCGGGGTCGTGCACCGCAAGCAGGCGTCGGTGTACGACGTCGCGACGCTGATCCCGCACTACGCGGGAGAATTGGTTGCCGCCGAGGTCAAGGTGCTCGAGCAGCTCACCAGTTCGACGCAACGACCGTATGCCGTCGTGCTCGGCGGTTCGAAGGTGTCGGACAAGCTTGCGGTCATCGAGAACCTCGCGACCAAGGCCGACAGCCTCATCATCGGTGGCGGCATGTGCTTCACCTTCCTTGCCGCACAAGGAGTTTCAGTCGGTACGTCGCTGTTGCAGGAAGAGATGATCGAGACCTGCAAGGGTCTGCTGGAGACGTACGGGGACGTCATTCACCTTCCCGTGGACATCGTCGTCGCAGAGAAGTTCGCCGCCGATTCGCCGCCAGAGACGGTCGCCTCGGATCGCATTCCGGACGGCACCATGGGCCTGGACATCGGCCCGGAGTCGGTGAAGCGCTTCACCGCGCTGCTGTCGAATGCCAAGACGATCTTCTGGAACGGCCCCATGGGAGTGTTCGAGTTCCCAGCGTTCGCGGCAGGCACCAAGGGCGTCGCGGAGGCGATCATCGCCGCCACGTCAAAGGGAGCGTTCAGCGTGGTGGGTGGTGGTGATTCCGCTGCCGCGGTACGCCAACTCGGTCTGCCCGAGGGCGGCTTCTCCCACATTTCGACCGGCGGCGGCGCTTCGCTGGAATACCTCGAGGGCAAGACGCTTCCCGGCATCGACATCCTGGGATAGTCGCGTCCTGACCGGAAGGCCCATCACCGTGGAAAGGCCTATTGCATGAGCCGCAAACCGCTGATCGCAGGCAACTGGAAGATGAACCTCAATCACTTCGAGGCCATCGCCCTGGTGCAAAAGATCGCGTTCTCGTTGCCGGAGAAGTACTTCGACAAGGTGGACGTCACCGTCATCCCGCCGTTCACCGACCTGCGCAGCGTCCAGACTCTGGTCGACGGCGACAAGCTCAAGCTGACCTATGGCGCGCAAGACGTGTCGCAGTACGACTCGGGCGCCTACACCGGCGAGATCAGTGGGGCTTTTCTTGCGAAGCTCGGGTGCACGTTCGCGGTGATCGGCCACTCCGAGCGGCGGACGTACCACGGGGAGGACGACGCCCTTGTCGCCGCCAAGGCAGCGGCGGCACTCAAGCACGGCCTCACTCCGATCATCTGCATCGGCGAGGGGCTGGACATTCGCGAGGCAGGCGACCAGGTCGCGTACAACGTGACGCAGCTGAAGGGCTCGGTGGCTGGCTTGTCTGCCGAGCAGATCGCGGCGTCGGTAATCGCCTACGAACCGGTGTGGGCGATCGGCACGGGGCGCGTGGCAAGCGCGGCCGATGCACAGGAGGTGTGCGCCGCCATCCGCGGAGAACTCGCTGAGCTCGCGACCCCCGCCATCGCGGACACGGTGCGCGTGCTCTACGGCGGTTCTGTCAACGCCAAGAACATCGGCGAATTGATCGCTCAGGCGGACGTCGACGGGGCCTTGGTCGGCGGCGCTTCCCTGGACGCGGAGCAATTCGCGACGTTGTCGGCGATCGCCGCAGGTGGGCCACTTCCTTGAGATGGCGCCGCACCCGGTAGGCTGACCAGCATGATGTTGGGTTTGCAGATCACGCTCATCGTCACCAGCCTGTTGATCGTGCTGCTGGTGCTGTTGCACCGCGCCAAGGGTGGTGGCCTCTCGACGCTGTTCGGTGGTGGTGTGCAGTCCAGCCTGTCCGGGTCGACCGTCGTGGAGAAGAACCTCGACCGTCTGACGTATTTCGTCGTCGGAATCTGGGTGGTGTCGATCGTCGGGGTCGCCCTGTCGATCAAGTACGGCGTCTAGCGACCAACCGTCCGGAGCCCAGCTAAGCCGGGCACACACGTCGTCCCGTTGTTAGGGTGTGCGTGTTCAGGGGTGCAGTGCCGACTGCCGCCGCCGCACGAGAGGCTTCGCGTGAACACTCCCCATGGGCAACAGCCGTATCAGCAAAACCCCTCGCAGTACGGCCCGCCCCCGCAACAGGGTCCTCCTCAGCAGTACGGTCCGCCGCAGCCGCAATACGGGGCACCTTCGCAATATGGTCCGCCGCAGCAGTACGGTGCGCCGCAATACGGTCCGCCGCAGCCGCAATACGGTGCGCCCAGCGAGGGCATCGCGGTCACCACCCAGTTCTTCCCACTGGCGTGGCTGTTCTACCTTCTAAAGCCAAAGATCTTCGTCGACGGAATCGAGATGCCGCCCGCGCCCTGGGGCAGAACCGTAGTACCGGCTCGTCCGGGCCAGCACAACGTGCACGTCCACACGCCGTACTTCCTTCCACCTCGACTGGGCCCTGCGGACACCACCGCCTTCGTGCAGCCGGGCCAGATCGTCGAGCTCGAGTACAAGGCGCCCATGTGGTCGTACAGCGCTGGCTCGCTTGGGATTGGACCACAGAAGTACAACGGTGTGGGGATCACGATCGCGGTCTCAGTCATTCCGCTAGCACTCGTCGTGCTGTACATGATCGTGGCCATCGCCTCGTTTCGCTAGCCTCGTTCTGCGCTGAGGCTGCGCGCAGCCGATAATTGAACGATGCCCGACGTCTCCGACATTGCGCTCGAACCAATCGGGTCGGTTCGCCGCACTCAGGTAGGGCGCGAGGCCACCGAGCCCATGCGCGAGGACATCCGATTACTCGGATCGATCCTCGGTGACACGGTGCGGGAACAGAACGGCGACGCGGTGTTCGACCTCGTCGAGAAAGCCCGCGTCGAGTCATTTCGGGTGCGACGGTCCGAGATCGATCGGTCCGAATTGGCAGCGCTTTTCGACGGTATAGACGTTCACGAGGCAATCCCCGTCATCCGAGCCTTCACGCATTTCGCCCTGCTGGCCAACGTCGCGGAGGACATCCACAGGGAACGCCGCCGCGCGATTCACGTTGGCGATGGCGAGCCTCCGCAGGACAGCAGCCTTGCAGCCACCTACCTGAAACTCGATGCCGCCGATCTGGACGCGGCGACCGTGTCCGATGCGCTGGTGGGTGCGTTGGTGTCGCCGGTGATCACCGCGCACCCGACAGAAACACGGCGCCGCACGGTGTTCGACACGCAGCATCGAATCACCGAGCTGATGCGACTTCGCGAGCGCGGCGAGACCAAGACCGGTGACGGCGTCAACATCGAGTTGGAGTTACGCCGCCAGATTCTGATGCTGTGGCAGACCGCGCTAATTCGGCTGTCGCGCTTGAAGATCTCCGACGAGATCGAGGTCGGCCTCCGGTATTACCCCGCCGCGTTCTTCGAGGTCATCCCGCAGGTAAACGCTGAGGTGAAGGCGGCGCTGCAGGCGCGTTGGCCCGATGCGCATCTGCTCCCGGAGCCAATCCTGCGTCCAGGCTCGTGGATTGGCGGCGACCGCGATGGCAACCCCAACGTCACCGCCGACGTCGTTCGGCTCGCCACCGGCAGCGCGGCGTACACGGCGTTCGGCCGGTACTTCTCCGAACTCACGGCGCTCGAGCAGGAGCTGTCGTTATCGGCTCGGCTTGTCAAGCTCAGCGAAGGCCTTGCTGCCCTTGCCGATCAGTGTGGCGAGCCGGCGCGCGCCGACGAGCCGTACCGCAGAGCGCTGCGGGTCATCCACGGCAGGCTCACCGCAACTGCGACCGAAATCCTTGATCGCCAACCCGAACACGGTCTCGACCTCGGCATGCCGCCCTATTCCACCCCGGCGGAATTCCGTGCGGACCTCGACGTCATCGACGCATCGTTGCGCGACAACGGCAGCGCCCTACTAGCCGACGATCGGCTGGCCCGGTTGCGAGAATCGGTGCACGTCTTCGGATTTCACCTCTCGGGCCTCGACCTGCGTCAGAACTCCGACGTCCACGAGGAGGTCGTGGCAGAACTCTTGGCATGGGCCGGAGTGCATTCCGACTACCGCTCGCTTCCGGAACCGGAGCGGGTCGAGTTGCTCGCCGCGGAGTTAGCGACCAGACGTCCGCTCACCACTACCGATGCCGATCTGTCGGAGCTCGCGCGCAAGGAGCTCGACATCGTCATCGCGGCGGCGCGGGCCGTCAAGGTGTTCGGTCCAGCCGCGGTCCCCAACTACATCATCTCGATGTGCCAGTCGGTGTCCGACATGCTAGAGGCCGCCATTCTCCTCAAGGAGGCCGGGCTGTTGGATGCCTCTGGCGAGCAGCCGTACTCTCCCGTGGGCGTCGTTCCCTTGTTCGAAACCATTGACGACCTGCAACGCGGATCGGACATCATGGAATCGGTGCTAGATCTTCCGGTGTACCGGGCCATGGTGACTGCTCGCGGCGAGAGCCAGGAAGTCATGCTCGGCTACTCGGACTCGAACAAGGATGGCGGCTATCTTGCCGCCAACTGGGCGCTCTACCGGGCTGAGCTCGAGCTTGTCGAAATGGCTCGCAAAACGGGAATCCGGTTGCGGCTCTTCCACGGTCGCGGAGGCACCGTGGGCCGCGGTGGTGGCCCGAGCTATGACGCCATCCTCGCTCAGCCGCCGGGTGCGGTGAAGGGTTCCCTTCGCATCACCGAGCAGGGTGAGGTGATCGCCGCCAAGTACGCCGAACCTCGGATCGCCCACCGCAATCTGGAGACGCTGCTGGCTGCCACGCTGGAGTCGACGTTGCTCGACGTCGAGGGTCTCGGCGACGCTGCGGGCCCCGCCTACGAGGTGCTCGACGATCTTGCCGCCCGCGCGCAGCGGGCATATTCCGAATTAGTCCACGAGACACCGGGTTTCGTCGAATACTTCAAGGCCTCCACGCCGGTGAGCGAGATTGGGTCGCTCAACATCGGCAGCAGGCCCACGTCGCGCAAGCCCACCACGTCGATCTCGGATCTCCGGGCGATCCCGTGGGTGCTGGCCTGGAGTCAGTCGCGGGTCATGCTCCCCGGCTGGTATGGCACGGGCACGGCATTCGAGGATTGGATAGCAGAGGGCGACGGTCGGCTAGAAGTGCTGCAGGATCTCTACCGGCGGTGGCCGTTCTTCTCCACCGTGTTGTCGAATATGGCTCAGGTTCTTGCCAAGTCGGACATGGGTCTCGCGGCTCGGTACGCCGGGTTGGTCGACGACGAGGCGTTGCGGAAGCGGGTTTTCGACAAGATAGTCGCGGAGCACGACCGCACCATCGCCATGCACAGGTTGATCACGGGACAGGACGATCTGCTCGCCGACAACCCCGCACTTGCGCGGTCGGTCTTCAACCGGTTCCCTTATCTGGAGCCGCTCAACCACCTTCAGGTGGAACTGTTGCGAAGGTTCCGCGCAGGTGACACGGAGGAATTGGTGCAACGCGGCATCCTGCTGACCATGAGTGGGTTGGCTACTGCGCTGCGAAACAGCGGTTAGCTTGCGGTTCTGCGCTTGGGTGGAGTAATGCTCGAGAGATGCCACGCATCCAACCCATTCCGATGGACGAGTTGAGCCCGCAGTCCCGCGAGATCGTCGAAGCCGGTGTCGCGGACGGCCTATGTGCGACGCCGGTGCCACTCCAGCTGTTCGCCTACAAGTCCGCCCAACTCGCTCAGGTCAACATGGCGAGGACCTACATGGGTGCGGGCACGCTACTGGGTGGCCGTATATTCGATCACTGACGAGGACGTCGCGTGCTTGCTCGCACCTGGGAGCGGCACGCTCACCGAACAGGAGCCGATGGCCGTCGAATTCATCGATCTATCGCCGCCTCGGTGAACACTTCACCGCGGCGCAGATCATCGAACTAGGCTTCACCTGCGCTTCGTCGATGGGTCTGCACCGATTCCTGCACACCCTGGACGTGTATGGCGACGGCGCTCCCGTCATCGCCTACTCGCCGGATCAGGTGGACAGCGCATTCATTGCGTGATGCCGATCTGTTCCTGAAATTCTCACTCCGGCAACGTATTTAGTCGCGCCTTAGGGCAGGTACTCGGTAGCCGAAACCAGCCAAGCGTTGACAATCGCGGCTGCAGGGTGTGATAGTCGACTCGTCCTAATGAAAACGGCATTTTCACTTATCGGCGCACGCTGGCCGATGGAGAAGGAGCAGACGTGACCGACGGGTCCAATCCCACGGCCTGGAAGAACCCCATGGCGTGGCTGCCCTTCTCCATCGCAGAGTTCGCGCTGTCGGGGGCGGATGGCCAGGACCCGGAACTGCTCGCGGCCTGGGCTCACCTGCAGGAACGCCTCGCCGCCGCCCAGCAGCTCGTCGTGTCGACGCCAGTGAACAAGAACAGCGTCGACTTCGGGTCCGGTATGCGACACCTCATGGTGCTGCTCGCGGTCGGGATCGACATGGCGCTGCGCGTGGATCCCGATCCGGTTCTCGCCGTCAACCGCGCCAAGATGGACGACATCGTGACGTGGGGACTGGAGTGCCCGGACTGCGTGTACATGAACGCGAGCTTCCGGGCAGGCGAGACGTACCGCCTGTTCGGCAATCGGGGCACGGCCCGCTACGTCGGTCTGCAGACGATGGATGGGATGGCCGCCACCACCAACGTCCTCGCTGACGAGCTAGAGGTCGACGCCGACGGCAACTTCGAAGCCATCCTGTCGGCCGACGAGCACGACGGCAACTGGCTGAAGTTGGCAGGCGACCACCCAACCCTGACCGTCCGAAACTTCTTGTACGACTGGGACACCGAGGTGCTCGCGTCGTTGAAGGTCGAGCGCGTCGGTGACGAGGTCGAGCCGAAGGATCGTTCCGTGGCGCTGGACGTCTCGGTGGCGCGCCAGCTCTACGCGCTTGGGGAGTTCGTCTACGACAATCTCAAGTTCTTCCTCGACTTCGGTGCGATGCCCCAAGCCAACGACTTCGTGCCTCCGATGGACATGTCCTCGATGGGCGCGGCCGCCGAAAACCGACCTGTCATCGGACGATTCGAGCTCGAGCCCGACGAAGCGCTGATCCTCGAATTCGAACCGCCGAAGGGTGTCTACTGGAGCATCTCACTGGGCAATCCCTGGCTAGAGACCATCCACTATGGGCGCCACCAGTCCAGCCTCAACGGCCATCAGTCGGTGGTGGACCCCGACGGCAAGGTGCGTTTCGTCCTCGCCGCGCAGGACCCGGGGGTGGCGAACTGGCTCGACACGGCGGGGCACAGCAACGGCGCGATGCTCTTGCGTTGTGTGCGAACCGAAACCGCGCCGGTGCCTAGTACGCGCGTCGTGAAGTTCGACGACGCACGCGCGGCGTTGCCACCCGAAACCACGATGACCAGTCCGGACGAACGCGCCAAGGTTGTCGCCGCGCGTCGCCGTTCAGTACACGAAAGGTTCTACCGATGAGCTTCTCCGCCGACGAACTCGAAGAAGGCGCGCGCGCGGCGACGGGTCTCGACGACTTCGGAACCAAGTACTACCGCGAGGGTCTAGAGCGCACCGTCGACGGACTGAACAACGAGGCGGACCTCAACGAGTTGGGCAACGTCATTCAGCACGCCACCATCAGCAACGCGCTGATCCAGCGGCTCAAGGTCATCGATACCTACAAACAGCATCCGGAGATCGGTAACGAGGTCGTCGAGGGCCCGGTGGTGATCCTTGGTCTACCTCGAACGGGAACGACGGCGTTGGGCCAGCTGATCGCGAACGATCCGCAGTTCCGGTCGTTGCGCACCTGGGAGTCGCAAGCACCGACGCCTCCGCCAGAGGCCGCCACCCAGCACACGGATCCGCGCATCGCACAGGCGGCCGAGGGCACCGCGATGATCGACCAGATGTTCCCCGACTTCAAGGCGATGATGAGTACTGGTCCGGAGGTTGCGACCGAATGCCAGGACCTCATGGGGATGAGCTTTCGGACGTATCACTTCGACGGTGTGGTCCGGGTCCCCAGCTACATCGAGTGGCTACTGGAAACCGACATGCGCGAGACGTATGAATATCACGAGCAGGTGCTCAAGTTGCTGCAGTGGCATTGCAAGCCCAGTCTGTGGCACTTGCGGACGCCGGTGCACATGTTCGCGCTCGATGCCTTCGTCGAGGTATATCCGAACGCTAAATTCCTTTGGAGTCACCGAGATCCGGCGAAGGTGCTGGGTTCGGTCTGCAGCCTGATCTCCTACATCCGCAGCTGGAGCAGTGACCGCAGGGATCCGTACGAACTCGGCGTCGAGCAGCTGGCCTGGTGGGCCAAGGGCATCGGGCGTGCCATGGAATTTCGCAAGAAGTTCGGCGACGACCGCTTCGTCGACGTGTCGTTCGCGGACCTGCAGAACGACTCGGTCAAGACGGTGGCCGACAGCTATGAGCGGCTTGGTCTGGAGTTCAGCGATGCAGCGCGCGCGAAGGTGCAGGAGTGGGCGGACGAGCACAAGCCGGGTGCGCGTGGCACGCACAACTACGAGTTGGCAGACTTCGGGCTGACCGAAGGACAGGTGCGCGAGGCGTTCAGCGACTACCTCGCGACCTACGACGCTTCAGCGTGATGGACTCCCCACTCGACGATGCGGCTCGGTCTGGCCGCCGTCTCAACCCCGACCCGCGCGTCCGCAAGGCGATCGTGGCCGCGGCGACGGAGGCGGTTCGTGAGGACGGTGTGCGAGGCCTGAGCGTCGCGCAGGTGCTCGCGCGTGCAGGCATCGGCACGCGGGCGTTCTACCGGCACTTCGACTCCAAGGACCAACTGGTGTCGGCGGTGTTCCTCGACATGGCTCGCGCGGAGACCCGCAGGCTGAGGAAGCGGATGGCCACCAGCGCTGACCCGGTACTGGCGGTGGTGGCGTGGATCGATGGGCGACTCGATCTGGCGTTCAGTGACGAGATCAAGTCCGATCTGCGGCAGATGTCGCTGGAGGCGCAGTCGCAGATGTTTGCGTCCCCCGAGGTGATCGGAGACGCGTACGCCGCGATCCTGACCCCCTTGGTGGAGCAGTTGGAGCGGGGTGCGCAGCAGGGCTGCTTCACCGACGTCGAGCCTGCTGCCCATGCCCTGTCGATTCAGGGTGTGCTGTGGTCAAGCGTTGAAAGGCAATGGGCGACAGGCGATTGTGATCGCGAGCAGGTGCGGCGCGCCGTCCTGCAGTTCTGCTTACGCGGGTTGGGCGTCGCGCAGGCATCCATCGCAGGCGTTCTCGCCGAGAACACCACCCACCTTGCCGCGACGCGGCCCGACGGACAGTAGGAGAAGCATGGATCTGGGTCTGAGTGGATCAGCGGCAGTGGTCACCGGCGGAAGCAAGGGCATGGGCCTCGCGATCGCCGAAACCCTCGCCGCCGAGGGCGCCCGCGTCGCGGTGATGGCGAGAAGCCAAGGGGCACTGGACTCGGCGGTGGAGTCCCTGCTGTCCGCAGGGGCGCCCGATGCGGTCGGCATCAGCGTCGACATGACCGACGCCGATTCGATCGCCGCGGGTTTTGCAACCGTGTCCGATCGGTGGGGTGAACTGAACAGCCTGGTCCACACCATCGGCCCGGGCGACGGTTACTTCGAGGAGATGAGCGACGAGGACTGGGACGCGGCGTTCGCGCTGGGCACGATGTCGGGTGTGCGGTCGATACGCGCTGCGCTCCCGATGCTGCGCACTGCCGATTGGGCGCGCATCGTGACGTTGTCTGCCCACTCGATCCAGAGGCAGAACCCTCGGATCGTCGCCTACACGGCCTCCAAGGCCGCGTTGAGCAGTGTCACCAAGAACTTGTCGAAAAGCCTTGCCAGGGACGGCATCCTGGTGAACTGCGTTTGCCCCGGGACCATCGTCACGGCCAGCTTCACGGAGAACCTCAAGGACATGCTCGCCGCCGACGGACTGGATGCCACCAATCCGGTCGACGTGATGAAGTGGATCGAAGACAACTTCCATCAGCCGTGCGATCTCGGCAGGGCTGGCCTTCCCGAGGAGATCGCCTCGATCACAACGTATTTGGCGTCGCGGCGCAATGGCTACGTGACGGGCGCCACGGTCAACGTCGACGGCGGATCGGACTTCGTCTGACGGGTCACATCGCAACCGGACGGATCAGATCTTGGTGGGGCCGAGGACGTATTCACCCGTCTCGGGGTGGTGGGACCAACCGGACGATGCCTGCGTGCCGCCGTCGACGTGGATCGTCTGTCCTGTGATGTAGCTCGACATCTCGGAGGCGAGAAATACTGCAGCGCGGGCCATCTCGTCGACGTGACCCGGCCTACCCATCGGAATCATCAACCCGGCCCGTTCCTCGGTTCCAGCGGGGGATAGCGATCTGATGCCCTCGGTCATCGTCAGGTCGGGAGCCAGCGCATTCACCCGGATGCCGTACTGCGCGAGTTCGAGGGCGGCGGTCTTGGTGTAGTTGATGACTCCAGCCTTGGCCGCAGCATACGTGGCGTAACCCGGCGCCGCCCTTACCCCTTCGATCGAGGTGATGCTGATGATGCTGCCCGACAACTCGTGTTCGACCAAAGCCCTGGCCACGCGTTGCGTGCACAGGTAAACGTGGCGCAGGTTTGACTTGTACAAAGCGTCCCAACCGTTTTCGGTCGTATCGAGGATCCTCGACCAGAAGACGCCGCCAGCGTTGTTCACCAGGATCGTCACCTGGCCGAGTTCGGCAACCGTCCGTGCAAGTGCGGAATCGACCTGAGCGCTGTCGCGTACGTCGGTGGGGATGCCGAGCGCACCGACTTCGGCCGCTGCGGATGCGCACGTCTCCGGGTCGCGTTCCCAGATCGCGACCTTCGCGCCGAAGGCCGTGAGACCTGCTGCGATGCCACGACCGATTCCCGCACCGCCTCCGGTCACCACGGCGACTCGGTCGGTCAGTAGTACGTCAGATGGGGCTATGGACATGATCCGAATATAGGCGCCTCCGCTTCACCACCGCGATGTCCGAGGCCGTGTCGTCCAAGTCCGGGGTAGCTCGCATCGAGGCGGCGATCGACGTGGTCGCGTCCCTATCTAGGGGATCAGCCGCCCCGCCACTTGATCGACCTCGAGCCCGGCTTCGTCAACGAACAGATGGCGCGGGTCTTGCCGATGGTTCAGGCCGCATTGGCCGAGATCGTGCACCCCGACGTCGCCGATGCCGTCGCGCGAACGTCGCTGAGCCACTACATCTTTCCCCATCCGGATCCAGATGCGGCGCGACGTCAACTCCGTGCCGCGGCAGGCCTTGCGCCGGGCGGCTGATCACGTCGGCCCTAGCCTGGCGTAGTCGACCCGGCAAGGATCCGCCGCGCGCGACCCCGCCAATCTGGGCTGGCACCGGCTGCGGATACTCACCCCACTTCGGCGTCATGGCGTACCGCCCGAGCAGACGAGTCATCGCAATCGTCATGGCGGACAACGAAAAGAGCTGCGCCGGGCAGGAGTGTTTGCCATGGCCAAAGGAAGTCACCAGCATCGGCGATGCAAGGGCGCTGGCATCGGCGATGCGGTACCTGCGCCACCGATCGGGATTCCACGTCTCCAAACCTGGTGCCGCCGAGGCGTTGAGCAACGGCAAGAGGGTCGCGATCGTCCATCCCGCGGGCACGAGCACGACCTCGGCGCCGGTGTCGAAGCTGACGGGTTGCAGTACAGCACGGGCCATGATCGACCGCTGAGCCAACCGCGTGCTCTCTAGGGCGCACCGCTGTGCGAGGTCGGCGTCGCCCGCGGCGTCGAGCCGCAGCCGTTCCGGATGCGCCAGCAGGTCGACGATCGCCCAACCGAGTGCGGCCATGAGATTGGACATGAGGCGATGTGGATCAGCGCGACGTCCATGGCGATACCGCGGCTTCGGACGTGGGCAGGCTCGGCTGCCCACGCATCGACGATCCGGCCGAACAGCCCGCCATCGCGAGATGGTGACGAATCATATTGGTGCACAGAATCTTCGACGACGCCCGCGATCTCGTCGAGCGCGAGACGTTCGGCGCGCTTCCCAGATGCGGCCACGGTGGCCATGGCATCGGGGTCCTCCTCCACGAGTGCGTACAACGACTCGACGCCGACGGGGGAGAACGTGAAGAGGTAATGGTCGCCGCCGCTTTCGACGAGGAAGGTGTCGCCACAGTGTTCGCGCGCCCCTGCGATCGCGGCTACCGCGTCGTCGACCGCCACGTCCCATGGCAGCCCGATGCCCTCGGCGACCGGCGGGACGTCACCTGGCGCGGGCACTTATAGGCCGGTGCTCTTCCGAACGGCGGTGACCGCTCCGCGAAGGGCATTCTCGGTAGCTGCCAACGGACTCATGAGTGTCTCGCCAATCCCGGCGATCCGCTCGAAACGTTCGACCAGGGTTTCGACCTGTTCGACCATCGCGACCAACGGAGAGGTGAGCTTGTCCAGCGTGCTGATCGAGTCGTTGAGTCGAGCCAACGTGACGTCGAGTTTCTCTAGCGAGGTATCGAGGCCCTCGATGCTGTTGTTCAGGCTGCCAAGGGTTTCGCGTAGGCCGGTCAACACGTCGTCGACCTGTTCGACGGTGACGTCGGCGTTGAGCGCGGCCTGCGTCAGCGTCTTGATGCGCTCTCGTCCCGTGCGGCGGGGAGGACGTTCGGTTCTGTCGGCCATGGCGATCAGTATGCGTTGGTTAGAGCTTGCTCGCGGCCGCTTCGTCGAGGAGCCACACGGTGGCGTCGCGTCCTACCCCGCCGGCTGCGGGCACGTCCACGGGTGCGGCGCCACCGATCGCGGCGGCGGCGGCATCCGCCTTCTCCGCACCCGCCACCACGAGCCACACCTCGCGGGACCGCTGAACCGCGGGCAGGGTCAGGGTGATGCGCCGGGGCGGTGGCTTCGGCGAATCGGTGACGCCAACCACGAACCGCACGGTCTCGCGAACCGCAGGCGTCCCCGGGAACAACGAGTTGACGTGGCCCTCTCCACCCATGCCGAGCAGGTGCACGTCGAAATCTGGTGTGGGATCGCCACGTTCGGCGTTGGCGGCCAAGACCTGTTCGTAGGCAAGCGCAGCGGCGTCGATGTCATCACCGAATTCGCCGTCGCTCGCCGGCATCGCATGTACGTTGGCGGCGGGGATCTCGATGTGGTCGAGGAGGGCGTCGCGCGCCTGCTTGTCGTTGCGATCGTCGTCCGCCGCAGGTACGTAGCGATCGTCGCCCCAGTACAGGTGAACCCTCGACCAGTCGATCGCCTCGCCGTGGTCGCCGAGGTGCTCGAGCAGTTTGACGCCGGTGCCGCCCCCGGTCAGCACGATGTGCGCGACACCTCGCGCTTCGATCGCGGTGGTGATCGCTCCGACGAGGCGTTCACCGGCCGCCGTCACTAGTGCGTCGGCATCGGCGTACTTCTCGATGATCGTCGTCATACGTACTGCACCTTGTCTATGCCCTGCAATGCCGCCAGGTAGATCTCGTCCGCATCTAGCCTGCGGAGGTCTTCTGCCAGGCAGTCGCGGGTTTCCCTGCGCGCCAACGGAAGTTTGGCGTCGGGCGTCGAGGTTCGCGCCAGCGTGGCGGTGACGCCGTTCTGCGGTCGGCTCAGGGTGATGGTCTCGCTGGGACGCACCAATTCGACCTTCAGTTCGCCAACGGCTCGCTGTACGGGCCCATCGATCCGGCTCGCCAGCCAGCCGGCCAGAATGTCCAGCGCTGGCTCTTCCTTGCGGCCAGAGACCAGCGCGGACTGGATCGATTCCTGGGGGCCGTGGTCCACTGCGGACGTCAGCATTGCCCGCCAGTAGGTGATGCGACTCCACGCCAGGTCGGTGTCGCCTGCGGTGTAGCCTGCCAGCCTGCTCTTGATGCATGCAAGCGGATCGGTACCGTAGGTGGCATCGGTGATCCTGCGGATTGCCAACTGCCCCAACGGATCCTGTGCAGGAACGGCCGGCGCCACGTCAGGCCACCATGCGACCACGGGGGTATCGGGCAACAAGAACGGCGTCACGACGCTACTCGCATGATCGGCAAGTGGCCCGTGGAGCTTCAGCACCACCACTTCACCGGCACCCGCATCGTGGCCGACCCGGATTTGCGCGTCGAGCTTTGCGTCGGTTGCGTCTCGATCGACGGGAAGCACCACGATCACCCGGCAGGGATGTTCGCGGCTGGCAGCGTTGGCGGCTTCGATGGACTCCTCGAGAACGGTCTCGCTGTCGGGCGCGATCACCAGGGTGAGCACCCTGGCCATCGTAAAGGCGCCACCCTCTTCGCGAAGGCCGTCCAGCTTCTTGTTGACCGCGTTGGTGGTCGTTGACTCGAGATCGACGATCACGGCTCGACTCCTCCTCGTTCCGCTCCTCGCTCGTTCCTCACTGCGATGCTCACTCGTCGTCGCCTTCGCGGATCACGGCCGCCGCCATTCCCGGCCAGTGCGGGCCAGCATCTCGAATGCCGAGTCCGGTCCCCAGCCGCCCGACTCGTAGGGATCGGGTTTGCCGTTGGCTGCCCAGTAGTTGAGCGCGGGATCGAGTATCTCCCAGGACAATTCGACCTCCTGGTTCACGGGGAACAGCGACGGCTCGCCGAGCAGCACGTCGAGGATCAGCCGTTCGTAGGCCTCTGGAGAGTCCTCGGCGAACGCCGACCCGTAGGAGAAGTCCATGTTGACGTCGCGGACCTCCATCGCATGACCCGGCACCTTCGAGCCGAACCGAAGCGTGATGCCCTCGTCGGGCTGCACCCGGATCACTAGTGCGTTCTTGCCGAGCTCGTCGGTCATCGTCGCGTCGAACGGTAGATGCGGAGCACGCTTGAAGACGAGAGCGATCTCGGTGACCCTGCGGCCGAGGCGCTTTCCCGTTCGCAGGTAGAACGGCACGCCTGCCCAGCGCCTGGTGTCGACCTCCAGAGTGATTGCGGCGAACGTCTCCGTGGTGGAGCTCGGCGAGAAGCCCTCTTCCTCCAGCAGGCCGACGACGGGCTCGCCGCCCTGCCACCCTTCGGTGTACTGACCTCGGGAAGTGTTCTCGTCCAACGGTTCTACCAGCCGCGTGGCCGAAAGCACCTTGATCTTCTCGGACTGGAGTTCGGCAGGCGTGAAGCTGACGGGCTCCTCCATCGCGGTCAGCGCCAACAGTTGAGTCAAGTGATTCTGAATGACGTCACGGGCTGCACCGACACCGTCGTAGTAACCGCCACGCCCGCCGAGCCCGATGTCCTCGGCCATGGTGATCTGGACGTGGTCGACGTAATGCGCGTTCCAAATCGGATCGAACAACTGGTTGGCGAAGCGCAGCGCCAGGATGTTCTGCACCGTCTCCTTGCCGAGGTAGTGGTCGATGCGGAACACCGAAGACTCGGGGAAGACGTCGTTGACCACATTGTTGAGCGAGCGCGCGCTCTCCAGGTCGTGGCCGAACGGTTTCTCGATGACGACGCGGCTCCACCGACTGCCCTCGGGCCGGGCCAACCCCGACTTCGAAAGCTGCTCACACACCGTCGGGAAGGCCTTCGGCGGAATCGACAGGTAGAAGGCGTGATTGCCGCCGGTGCCCCGCTCCTTGTCCAGCGTGTCGAGCGTCTGCTTCAGCCGAACGAAGGAGTCGTCGTCGTCGAACGTGCCCTGGACGAAGCGGATGCCTTCGTTCAGGCGATCCCATACCTCTTGCCGAAACGGGGTGCGCGCGTGTGCGCTCACTGCATCGAGGACGATCTTGGCGAAGTCCTCGTGCTCCCAGTCCCGGCGAGCAAAACCGATGAGCGAGAACGTCGGCGGCAACAACCCGCGGTTGGCGAGGTCGTAGATCGCAGGCATCAGCTTCTTGGTGGCGAGATCGCCGGTGACTCCGAAGATCACCACTGCGCATGGACCCGCGATCTTCGGCAGTCGCTTATCGCGCTTGTCCCGAAGGGGATTCTGCCAATCGGTTGTCGACCCGCTCATTTATTCGCGGCGTCGAGCTGACCTTGGGTCGCCTCTAGGAGCTCACTCCACGATTTCTCGAACTTGTCGACCCCCTCGTCCTCTAGCACCTTGAACACGTCGACCAGATCGATGCCGATGGCAGACAGTTCGTCGAACACCGCCTGGGCCGAATCCGCAGTGCCAGTGACGGTGTCGCCGGTGATGACGCCGTGGTCGGCGACGGCCTCCATCGTCTTCTCCGGCATCGTGTTCACCGTGTTCGGTGCGACCAACTCGGTGATGTACATGGTGTCCGAGTAGTCGGGGTTCTTCACGCCCGTCGACGCCCAGAGCGGACGCTGCACCAGCGCGCCGTCGGCCTTCAATGACCTAAACCGGTCGCCGTCGACGAATACGTCTTCGTAAGCCTTGTACGCCAGCCTCGCATTGGCGACGCCTGCCTTCCCACGCAGCGCAAGCGCCTCGTCGCTGCCGATCTCTTCCAGCCGCTTGTCGATTTCGGTGTCCACGCGCGACACGAAGAAGGACGCCACCGAGTGAATCTTCGCCAGATCGTGGCCCGCCTCCTTGGCCTTCTCCAGGCCGGCGAGGTAGGCGTCGATCACTGCCCTGTGCCGCTCCACGGAGAAGATCAGGGTGACGTTGACCGAGATGCCCTCCGCGATGACGGCGGTGATCGCAGGCAGGCCTGCAAGGGTGGCGGGAATCTTGATCAGGACGTTGGGACGGTCCACGATCTTCCACAGCTCGATGGCTTGCAGGATCGTCTTGTCCGTGTCGTGTGCGAGTCGTGGATCCACTTCGATCGACACGCGGCCATCGATGCCACCCGAGGCTTCGTACGCCTTGGCAAGCACGTCGCATGCATTGCGGACGTCGTCGGTCGTCACCGTGCGGATCGTGGCGTCGACGTCGGCGCCGCGCTCGGCCAGCTCCTTGACCTGGTCGTCGTAGGCGGTGCCCTTCGAGAGCGCAGCCTGGAAGATCGACGGATTGGTCGTGACGCCGACGACGCTGCGAGTGTCGATGAGGTTCTGCAGGTTGCCCGTCTGCAGTCGCTCACGCGAGAGATCGTCGAGCCACACCGACACACCTGCGGCGCTCAGCGCCGCGAGATTCGGGTTCTGAGTCATGAAGCGCTCCTCGTGAATTGTTTGGCTAGTTGTCCATGGATCGTTCTGCGGCAGCTGCGACGGCCTCCGGCGTGAAGCCGAATTCGCGGAAGAGCGTCTTGTCGTCGGCGGATTCGCCATAGTGCTCGATCGAGACGATTTCTCCCGTGTCGCCCACCAGCTTGTGCCAACTTTGGGCGACGGCCGCTTCTACTGCGACGCGAGCCGACACCGCTGGCGGCAGCACGCTGTCTCGGTACTCCTTCGGTTGGCTTTCGAACCACTCGACGCACGGCATTGACACCACGTAGGCCTTGATGTCCTTCTCCGCCAACAGCTTTTTGGCCTCGACCGCCAATTGCAGCTCCGAACCGGTGCCGATGATGATCACGTCTGCGTCGTCGGCCGGGCTACCGCCGCCGAGGACGTAACCGCCCTTGGCGACGCCTTCGGCACTGGTGCCCTCCAGCACGGGGATGCCCTGCCTGGTGAGAATGAAACCAACTGGTCCGCTGCCGTTACCGCGCGAGAGGATGCTCTTCCAGGCGTACGCGGTCTCGTTCGGATCCCCAGGCCGCACCACGGACAGATTCGGGATGGCGCGCAGCGCCGCGAGGTGCTCGATCGGCTGGTGCGTCGGGCCGTCCTCTCCGAGTCCGATGGAGTCGTGCGTCCAGATGTAGATGGTGTCGATGTCCATCAGTGACGCCAGCCGGACGGCGGGCCTCATGTAGTCGGAGAATTGCAGGAAGGTGCCACCGAAGGCACGGGTTGGGCCATGCAAGACGATCCCCGACAGGATCGAACCCATCGCGTGCTCGCGAATGCCGAAGTGTAGCACTCGTCCATACCAGTCAGCAGTGAAGTCCTCGGTCGAAATAGACGGGGGCCCAAAGGATTTGACGCCTTCGATGGTGGTGTTGTTGCTGCCCGCCAAGTCTGCGGAGCCGCCCCAGAGTTCGGGCAGCTTCGGGGCTACGTCGTTGAGCACCTTGCCGAACGCGGCTCGGGTGGCCAAGGGCTTGGATCCCGGCTCCCAGTAGGTGATGTCGGCATCCCAGCCGTCGGGCAGTTCGCCGGCCAGGAGCCTGTCGAGCAACTTCTTGCGTTCTGGCTCTCGCTCGGCCCATGCATCGAAGCCGGGCTGCCACTTCTCGTGCGCCTCGCGCCCACGCTCCACCAACTTGCGGGTGTGCTCGATGACCTCCGGTCGTACCTCGAACTTCTTCTCGGGGTCGAAGCCGAGCACCTTCTTGGTGGCTGCCACTTCCTCGTCGCCGAGCGCGGATCCGTGTACGCCGCCGGTGTTCATCTTCGTCGGCGCTGGATAGCCGATGATCGTGCGGACCGAGATGAAGGAGGGCTTGTCGGTGACGGTCTTCGCCGCTTCGATCGCTGCTTCGATACCGGTGACGTTCTCGCCGCCTTCGACCTCCTGGACGTGCCAGCCGTAGGCGCGGTAGCGGGCAGGCACGTCCTCGGACAACGCGATGTTGGTGTCGTGCTCGATGGAGATCTGATTGTGGTCGTAGAACACGATGAGGTTGCCGAGCTGCTGTGTGCCCGCGAGCGAGGAGGCCTCGCTGGTGACGCCCTCCTCGATGTCGCCGTCCGAGGCGATCACGAAGATGAAGTGGTCGAACGGGCTCGTCCCTGGTGCGGCATCGGGGTCGAACAGACCGCGCTCGTAGCGCGACGCCATTGCCATTCCGACGGCAGAGGCGAGGCCCTGACCCAGCGGGCCCGTGGTGATCTCCACGCCCTTGGTGTGCCGGAACTCGGGGTGGCCAGGAGTCTTGGACTTCCAGGTACGCAGGGATTCGATGTCCTCGAGCTCGAGCCCGAAACCACCCAGGTAGAGCTGAATGTAGAGCGTCAGGCTGCTGTGGCCGCAGGAAAGGATGAACCGATCGCGGCCGAGCCAGTGCACGTCGGACGGGTCGTGGGTCATCTGACGCTGAAAAAGCGTGTATGCCAAGGGCGCCAGGCTCATCGCAGTGCCGGGATGGCCGTTGCCGACCTTTTGCACCGCGTCCGCGGCGAGCACCCGCACGGTGTCGACGGCGACCGAGTCGAGGTCGGTCCAATCGTCGGGGTGATGGGGTCGGGTGAGTTCGGAGATCTCTTCCACTGTGGTCACGAATTAACCCCTCCGGTCTGCGCGTTGGTCCAACACCACCCTAATGCGGATTGCTGTCCGGCTGCAGGCCGCCTAGGTCAAGTTTGGCGGCCGTTCATCCGAATCGACCCTGCGGTGTTCGCCGGACCCGAGCGCGGTCTACCATCGTCTGTAGTAGAAGCTGCGCGCTGCCGCGAAACAACGAGGAGTCAACTGCGTGAGCATTCGCGAGCGCCGTGTCTTCGGCGGAGCGCCGAGCCGAATACGCAAGACGCTCTTGGCGTACGTGGCGTTGACCAAGCCGCGCGTCATCGAGCTTCTGCTCGTCACGACGATTCCGGCGATGCTGCTTGCGCACCGAGGTGCCGTCGACCCGCTGCTCATCCTCAACACGCTGGTGGGCGGCATGTTCGCCGCGGGGGGCGCCAACACGCTGAACTGCGTTGCCGACGCCGACATCGACAAGGTGATGAAGCGAACCGCGCGGAGGCCGTTGGCCCTCGCCGCGGTTCCGACCCGGCACGCGCTGATATTCGGCGTACTGCTTTCGGCCGGGTCCTTCGCGTGGCTGTGGTGGACCACGAATCTGCTGTCCGGCGTACTCGCCGTCGTCACGATCGCCTTCTACGTCTTCGTCTACACGCTGCTGCTCAAGCGGCGCACGTCGCAGAACGTGGTCTGGGGCGGCGCCGCCGGGTGCATGCCCGTGATGATCGGCTGGTCGGCGGTCACGGGGACCATCCAGTGGCCCGCATTGGTGATGTTCGCGATCATCTTCTTCTGGACGCCGCCGCACACCTGGGCGCTCGCGATGCGCTACAAGGACGACTACCGCGCTGCAGGCGTTCCGATGCTGCCTGCGGTCGCCACCGAGGAACAGGTCACCAAGCAGATCCTGATCTACACCTGGCTGATGGTGCTGGCGACGCTCGCGTTGACCCCGACCACGGGCTGGCTGTACGCGGGCGTGGCGATCGCGGCAGGCGCGTGGTTCTTGGTAATGGCTCACCAGCTCTACAGCGGCGTGCGTCGTGGCGAAGAGGTCAAACCGCTGCGCTTGTTCCTGCAATCCAACAACTACCTTGCCGTCGTCTTCTGCGCGCTCGCCGTTGATTCGGCATTGGCGCTACCGCCCGTGTTCGGCCGGTAGCTAGGGCACCAGGACGACGGAGCCGACGGTCTTGCGGCCTTGCAGATCGGCATGCGCCTGGGAGGCCTCGGCAAGGGGATATCGGTTGCTCACCGTTACGTTGATGGTTTCATTCGCGATCGCGTCGAGCAGTTCGCCTGCACGCCAAGAGAATTCGTCTGGGCTGCGGATGTAGTGGGCGAGCGTGGGTCGGGTGAGGAACAGCGAACCCGCGCTGTTGAGTCGTTGCGGATCGAATGACGGCACCGGTCCGCTCGATGCGCCGAAGAGGGCCAGTGTGCCCCGGATGGCGAGACTGGCCAGGCTGGCGTCGAACGTCGACGCGCCGACGCCGTCGAACACCGCCGCGACACCGTTGCCACCAGTGAGTTCGCGGATCTTCTCGCCGAATCCCGCCGCGTCGTCGGGGTAGTCGAGTACTTCCACGGCGCCTGCCTGACGAGACAGGTCGGCCTTCGCGCGCGTCGACACGGTGGTGATCACCTTGACCGCCATGCTGGTCGCCCACTGCGTCAGGATCAGGCCAACACCGCCAGCGCCGGCATGAACCAGAACGGTGTCGCCTTGCTGGACTGGATAGGTGGACTTGATGAGGTAGTGCGCCGTCATGCCCTTCAGCAATGCCGATGCCGCGACGTCGGCGGGTACGGCGTCGGGTACGTAGGCGACGTAGTCGGCTGGGGCGACGCAGTACTCGGCGTAACCGCCGTTCGCCTGCGCCGTGACGACGCGGTCGCCAACGCCAAGGGCGGCGACGTCGTCGCCGACGGCGGCCACCGTCCCGCACACCTCGGTGCCGACGACGAACGGGAGTGGTCGCGGATACTGACCCGACCTGAAGTAAGTATCGATGAAGTTGACGCCGACGGCATCGGCCTTGATGAGCACCTCCCCGGGGCCGGGAGAAGGCTCGGGCTTCTCGACGTAGGTCATGACGTCTGGTCCACCCGTTTCGGTGACTTCGATGGCGTGCATGCCACCTATCATTCCAACGTGAAACTCGCTCGGCCCGATGTTCGGCATCCCCTCATCGTCTTCGCAGGATGCGGTGCCCTCATGGACGGCGACGGGGACGACGCCGATCTCGTCGGTGCGTTGCGGCAACGGGGTCTGCACGCCCGGTGGCTGCCGTGGGACGACCCTGCGACGCTGAAGGCCGATCTGGTGATTCTTCGGGCGACGTGGGATTACACGGAGCGCCTCGACGAATTTCTCGCATGGACGACCCGAGTCCCGAACCTGCTCAATGCGCCGGGCGTGGTGGCGTGGAACGCCGACAAACGTTATCTCGAAGACCTTTCGGCGGCTGGTGTGCCTACGGTGCCAAGCCGGTTCTTCGCCCCCGGCCAAGCCGTGACGCTGCCGAAGGGGGAGTTCGTCGTGAAGCCCGCCGTCGGAGCGGGATCGGTTGGTGCACAACGGTTCACCGACACCCGTCAGGCCGCCGACCATGCCGCGGCGCTGCAGGCGAGCGGGCGCACGGTTCTGGTGCAGCCGTACGACGCGAGGATCGGAGCCGGTGAGACGGCGATGGTGTTCCTCGGTGGCGAGCAGTCACATGCGTTCACCAAGGGGCCCCTGTTGCCGCCGCCAGGCGGTAAGCCGTCGCTTGACGAGTCGGGCACGTTCGCCGAAGAGTCGCTACAGCCCGCCGAACCGGATTTCGAGCTGTGGGAGGTCGGCCACGCGGCACTGGCCGCCGCCGCTGCCGCAGTGGGCGTTGGCAAGGACGAGTTTCTCTACGCCCGTGTCGACGTCATCGGTGGACGCGATGACCCGCGACTTCTCGAGCTGGAACTGGTGGAGCCGTCTCTGGGCTGGCGTCAACTCGGCGAATTCGACCGTGCGCGGCAGCAGCGTACGTTCGCACTCGGCGTCGAGTCAGCCCTCGACAGGCTCGGGCTCGGCCCGTTCTCGCATCGACGCCCATAGCGCTGCGGTGGCCGCAGTGCATGCTGCGGCACCGCAGACGTGGACGGCGACGAGCGCGGCGGGCACCCCTGTGAGGAACTGCACCGTGCCGACGAGCCCTTGGCCGCAGACGAGCGCGAACAGCACGCAGAGTCGCAGCTTGACCGCTCGGGGCGCGTGTACGGCCAAGAGTCCGAAGCCGAGTCCGGCGACGAGCGTGAGGTAGACGACCAAGAGCGTCGAGTGCACGTGGACGAGCGTCGTGATCTCCACTTGGAGGCGCGGCACCGGTGCGGTGGCACTCTTGTCGCCGGCGTGCGGCCCCGCGCCCGTGACGAGGGTGCCGGTGAGCAGAACGGCTGACAGGGCAACGGCGGTCAACAACGTCAACCAGCGCAACGGTTTTGGCACGGTCAACGACACCACCGCGCTGTCGTCGGGTTCTCCGACCTTGACGTAGAGCAGCACCGCCAGCCACACCATCGTCATCGAAACCAAGAGATGGATCGCGACCGTCCACCACAAGAGGCCCGTCAACACCGTGATCCCCCCAATGACCGCCTGGGCGACCGTCGACGCGGGCATGAGCCATGCGTAGACCAGAACTTCTCTCCGCCGGCGGGCCCGTGTCACGGCGAGCACCGCCGCCGCTGCGGTCAGCACCACCAGGAACGTCAGCATTCGGTTGCCGAATTCGACCGCCTGGTGGATCACGGGCACCTCGGCCACCGGTACGGGTGTGAAGCTGCCTGGGAAGCACTGCGGCCAGGTCGGGCAACCCAGGCCAGAGGCGGTCACTCGCACGATCGCGCCCGTGACGGCGATGCCGCCCTGGCTGAGGACCACCGCCGCCGCAACGATCCGTTGTGTGCGGAGGCTGGGCATCGGCAGCACGTCGACGACCCTGAGCAGAAGTCGTCCGATGGGCATCGCCCGATCGTAGATCAGTGAAAACTACGTGCCGTAGTAGGGGAGTCGTTGTCAGGTAAAGCGGAACCAGCGCAAGGCGCACACCGAGGCGACCACACCCCATGCCGCCAGCACCGCGATGCCGAACCAGTCCACGGAAAGGGCAAGCGCCTGCGACAACGCCGAAGTCAATGCGCCAGAGGGCGTGAGGCGCGCGGCCCACCGCACTGCAGGCGAGATCATGTCACCCTCGATCGTCAGTGCACCAAATCCTGCGAAGACGAACCACAACAGGTTGGCGACTGCAAGTACGATCTCGGCCCGCAGCGTCCCGCCCAGGAGCAGGCCCAACGCGGCGAATCCCGCCGTGCCGAGCGCGATGATCACCGCACCCAGCAGCAGTCCAACGATCGATGGCCGCCAACCCAGGCAAAGACCTATGGCGCCCAACAGAATTGATTGAAGGAACACCACCGTCACCACGGCGAGTGACTTGCCAGCGATGATGCCCCATACGGGAAGGGCGGTAGCGCCGAGCCGCTTGAGCGCGCCGTATCGGCGATCGAAGGCAACCGCGATGGCCTGACCAGTGAAGGCGGTCGAGATGACGGCGAGCGCCATGATTGCCGGCACGAAGGTAGCGGCGCGGTTCTGGCCGAACGAGCCGAACGGCAACACCGTGAGGCCGATGAGCAACGTGATGGGGATGAACATCGTCAGCAGCAGTTGTTCGCCGTTTCGCAGCAGCAACTTGAGCTCGATGGCGAATTGCGCGGCAAGCATGGTCGCGATCGTCGCTGGTCGCGGATCGGGGGAAAACGTCCCTGGCGCAAAGCGATTCACGATCGGAGCTCCCGCCCGGTCAGGTCGAGGAAGACGTCCTCCAGGCTGCGCTGCTCGACGCGCATGTCGGTGGCCAAGACGTCCAGCCGCGCACACCACGCCGTTACGGTAGCTAGCACCTGCGGGGCGATGTGGCCTTCGACGAGATATTCGCCCGGCGTGATCTCTGTCGCCGCGTGCCCTTCGGGTAGTGCGGTGATGAGCAAGGAGAGGTCGAGCTTCGGCGGGGCCGAGAACCTCAGCTGGTTCTCCGCGCCTCGTTGAGTCAGCTCGGCAGGGGTTCCCCTGGCGACTGCGGCGCCGTGATCGATGATGACCAACCGGTCCGCCAGTTCCTCGGCCTCCTTGAGCTGATGGGTGGTCAGGACGACGGTGACGCCGTCACGGCGCAACCCGTCGATCAACTCCCACACCACGATTCGCGCATGGGCGTCCATCCCTGCGGTGGGTTCGTCGAGGAATACCAGCTCGGGCCTGCCGACGACCGCACATGCCAACGCCAGTCGCTGCTGCTGGCCGCCGGACAACCGTCGATAGGTGGTCTTCGCGCATTCGACGAGGCCCAGCGTGTCCATCAACCAATCGGGATCGAGCGGATTGGCCGAATATGCCGCAACGAGATTCAACATCTCGGCTGCCCGCGCGGCGGGATACCCCCCGCCGCCCTGGAGCATGACGCCGACGCGTTCACGAAGGCGTGCGTTGTCCGCGACGGGATCGAGGCCCAGGATTTCGATGGTGCCCGCGTCCGCGCGGATGAAACCCTCGCACATCTCGACCGTCGTGGTCTTGCCAGCACCGTTGGGCCCTAGCAGAGCGAGAACTTCGGCCCTCTGGACGTCGAGGTCGAGTTCGTTGACGGCCGTCGTCGACCCGTACCGCTTGGTGACCCCGCGTAGCAGCACGGGGACGTCGGAACGGGTGGTCACGGGGAATCAGCGTAGGCGTCCGCCCTTGGAGCCGACGGCGGGGACTCTGGAGTGCCGGGTTCGCCGTCGGCGGGGTCGGGCAGCGGCCGCCATGGCAGCCGGTTGTACGTAATCGCTACCAACGCGATCACGATCACCAGACTGGCGAGGGTGGCGTCGAAGATCTGGAATATGGCGAAGCGGTCACCATTGGCCGTTGGGCCAAAAATGCCGATGACCAGCGTGACCACGATGGTCGTCGTGCGGAATCCGCGCCGTGTGGCCCACGTGGCCAGGGGGATGATCGCCCACAGCAGGTACCAGGGCTGCGCCACGGGAACGAGGAGAACCGTCGCGCCGAGCGCAGCTCCCAATCCGCCGACGGGGTGGAGACGTCCGCGGAATACCGCGAGCAGCAGCCATGTGACGAGAATCGCAAGGATGAGCACACCGGTCACGCGGGTGATCGACAGGATCGCGGTGGTGTGGTCGCCGAGACCCAGGAGGATGCCCACCTGACCGGTGCCAAGGGCGATCAACGTCGGCGGGGACATCCACGAGCGGACCACGTTCGCGGTGCCGAGGGTGAAGAGCCACCCGAAGCCGAGGCCGCTGATCCAACCGATCAGCACGATCACCACAACCGATACGGCGCTCAGCGAGGCGCTCGCCATCAGGAACGCCTTGAACGTCGAGCCCCAGCGGCAAGCCAGCGCCATCGCGACGAATCCGACCGCGAGGAGCGACGGCAGTTTCACTTGCGACGACATCGCTATCAGCACGGTGCCCGCGATCAGCATGGCCATCGGCGTCCACCGCGCCCACTCGTCGCGACCGCGAGGCCAGTCCACCGGTCGCGGAAGCAGGGGACCCGCGGCGTCGACACCGCGTAACGCAAACTCGAGGCCCACCAGCATGAGACCGAGCATCAGCGCTTCGTTGTGGATGCCCCCGAAGAGGTGCATGAAGACGAGCGGATTGCAGGGGCCCAGCCACAGCGCGCTCACCTCGGCGACCCCGCAGCGCACTGCCAACCGGGGTGTGGCCCACACGATGAGCAACACGCCGAACAGGACCACCAACCGATGCGCAAGCACGCCTGCGACGATGTTGTCGCCGGTGAGGGCTGAAATGCCTCGCCCGATCCACAAGAAGAGTGGACCGTAGGGTGCCGGAGTCTCGCGCCAGATGCTCGGCACGGAGAGCGTGAAGATGTGGTCTAGCCCCAGTCCGGGAGCGGGGCCGACACGGTAGGGGTCGAGTCCGATGCGTCCTATCTGACTTTGTGCCAGATAGGAGTAGACGTCCTTGCTGTACATCGGCGGTGCGATGAGCAGGGGCATCGCCCACAGCAGCAGGGTCCGGTCGAGCTGGCTGCGAGACATGCGCCGGTCGCCGAGCGCGAAGCGGCCCAGCATCAGCCACGCCAGCGCCATCATGACCGCGCCGGTGGTGGTCATGGTCAGGGAGACGGTCTGGATGCGAGACGGCAGGTTGAGCAGTCGCACTCCGAAAGTCGGGTCCTGAACCACCGGTCTGGCGCCTGCGCCCAGTGCGCCGATGCACATCAACACGGTGCCGGTCGCACCAAACACCCTGGTCCGTCGCAGTGAGGCGACCTCGGCGGCGTTGAGTGGCGAGCCGACAACCATCTCGTCGGCGTGCCAGCGCGCGATCGCCGGGCCGAGCGGAGGTAGGCGGGCTGCCATCACAGCAGCGTAGCCGGGCGCCTAAGGGTCACCTTGCTAGACCGCGTTGCGGAATTCCGACACAATGGTGTTGTGAAAATAGCGACGGAGGCTCCGAGTGCGGCATTGGCCGACACTGCCACCTCCGGTGTCGTGTCTACCCCCGATGGCCAAACCCGTCGTGCAATCGTCCAACTCCTGCTCGAAGGCCCCGTCACCGCTGGTCAGATCGGTGACTCGCTGGGCATCTCCGCAGCGGGAGTGCGCAGGCACTTGGATGCGTTGATCGAGTTGGGCGAAGCGGAGTCGAGTGCCGCGGCATCGTGGCAACACCACGGCAGGGGCAGGCCCGCCAAGCGATATCGGCTCACGGCAGCCGGGCGAGCCAAGCTCGGCCACACCTACGACGACCTGGCGAAGGCAGCGATGCGACATCTGCGCGAGATCGGTGGCGACGACGCCATCGAGACCTTTGCGCGGCGTCGTATCGACACGATCCTTACCGACGTTCCGAGGGCGACCGATGCGCGCGACGTCAAGGCCACCGCCGACAAGGTTGCCGAGGCACTGACCAAGGCTGGGTATGCCACGACCACCACGCCGCTGACGGGACCGATCGACGCCGTGCAGATCTGCCAGCATCACTGCCCGGTCTCGCACGTGGCCGAGGAGTTTCCGCAGCTGTGCGAGGCCGAGCGGGACGCATTCGCCGAGATCCTCGGGACCCATGTCCAACGGCTCGCGACCATCGTCAACGGCGACTGTGCTTGCACCACACACGTTCCCATCGGTTCAGACAAGCTCGGTTCCCACACGCAACAACCCATTCGGCACTTAGCCCCCGCCGAAGCCATCCAGCAAGGAGCGTCGACATGACGGCAACCCCGGAGACCCAACTCAGCCAGGACGAGGCCATCGCCTCGCTGGGCAACTACGGCTACGGCTGGTCCGACTCCGACGTCGCGGGCGCCAGCGCGCAGCGCGGTTTGTCCGAGGCCGTGGTGCGCGACATCTCGGCGAAGAAGAGCGAGCCCGAGTGGATGCTGGAGATGCGGCTGAAAGCCCTTCGCACCTTCGGCAAGAAGCCGATGCCGAACTGGGGATCCAATCTAGAGGGCATCTTCTTCGACAACATCAAGTACTTCGTGCGGTCGAGTGAGAAGCAGGCCGCTACGTGGGACGACCTTCCTGCCGACATCAAGAACACCTACGACAAGCTCGGCATCCCCGAGGCGGAGAAGCAGCGCCTGGTCTCCGGCGTCGCCGCGCAGTACGAGTCGGAGGTCGTCTACCACTCCATCCGCGAGGACCTTGAGGCGCTCGGCGTCATCTTCCTCGACACCGACTCCGCGCTTAAGCAGCATCCGGAGCTGTTCAGGGAGTACTTCGGCACGGTGATCCCTGCCGGTGACAACAAGTTCTCCGCGCTGAACACCGCGGTATGGTCGGGCGGATCGTTCATCTACGTGCCGAAGGGTGTGCACGTCGACATCCCGCTGCAGGCCTACTTCCGGATCAACACGGAAAACATGGGCCAGTTCGAGCGGACCCTGATCATCGTCGACGAGGACGCGTACGTGCACTACGTCGAAGGGTGTACCGCTCCGATCTACAAGTCGGACTCGCTGCACTCCGCGGTCGTCGAGATCATCGTCAAGCCAGGTGGCCGTTGCCGTTACACCACCATCCAGAACTGGTCGAACAACGTCTACAACCTGGTCACGAAGCGTGCGCGCGCCGAGGCGGGCGCAACCATGGAATGGGTCGACGGCAACATCGGCTCCAAGGTGACGATGAAGTACCCGGCCGTGTGGATGACGGGTGAACATGCCAAGGGTGAGGTGCTTTCGGTGGCCTTCGCCGGCGAGGGCCAACATCAGGACACCGGCGCCAAGATGCTGCACCTGGCGCCCAACACGTCGAGCAACATCGTCTCGAAATCAGTCGCCCGTGGCGGCGGCCGAGCGTCCTACCGCGGACTCGTCCAGATCAACAAGGGCGCGCACGGATCGCGATCAAGCGTGAAATGCGATGCGCTGCTGGTGGACTCGATCAGCCGTAGCGACACCTACCCGTACGTCGACATCCGCGAGGACGACGTCACGATGGGACACGAGGCAACGGTGTCGAAGGTCAGCGCCGACCAACTGTTCTATCTGATGAGCCGCGGCATGACCGAGGACGAGGCAATGGCGATGGTGGTTCGCGGATTCGTCGAGCCGATCGCCAAGGAGCTTCCGATGGAGTACGCGTTGGAGCTCAACCGGCTGATCGAGCTGCAGATGGAAGGCGCGGTCGGCTAGATGGCTGAAGCGAATCTCACCGAGGCCGTCGAGGGCGGCGCCGGGATCATAGCCAACAAGGGCGAGCAGTTCAGCTCGTTCGACGTCGACGCGTTCGAGGTGCCCGGCGGCCGCGACGAACTCTGGCGGTTCACTCCGCTCAAGCGGCTGCGCGGCCTGCACGACGGCTCTGCGCTCGCCACCGGCAGTGCGCTCATCGAGGTCACCGAACGGCCGGGTGTAACCGTGGAGACGGCGCACCGCGGCGACGAACGCCTAGGCAAAGGCGGCATCCCCGCTGATCGTGTTGCCGCGCAGGCCTTCTCGTCGTTCAACAAGGCGACCGTCGTCACCGTCGCTCGTGACACCGAGGTGGTCGAGCCCATCGAGATCACCGTCTCCGGTCCCGGACAGGGTGCCGTGGCCTACGGACACCTGCAGATCCGAATCGAGGAACTCTCCAGGGCGATCGTCGTCATCGACCTGCGTGGCAGCGGGACGTATGCAGACAACGTCGAGATCATCGTCGGTGACGCGGCGGCCCTCGGCGTGATCTGGATCGCCGATTGGGCCGACGACATGGTGCACGTCAGCGCGCATCATGCTCGCCTCGGCAAGGACGCAGTACTCGGTCACGTCGCCGTCACCCTCGGCGGGGACGTCGTGAGGAACTCGGCGACCGTGCGGTTCGCGGGGCCAGGCGGTCAGGCGCAGATGCTTGGCACGTACTTCGCCGACGACGGCCAGCACTTCGAGTCGCGGTTGCTGATCGATCATTCGCAACCGAATTGCAAGTCCGACGTGCTGTACAAGGGTGCGCTGCAAGGAGATCCGGACTCGTCGAAGCCCGATGCGCACACCGTGTGGATTGGCGACGTTCTCATTCGTGCCGCGGCAACGGGCACCGACACGTTCGAGGTCAACCGCAACCTGGTCCTCACCGACGGTGCTCGCGCGGACTCGGTGCCCAACCTCGAGATCGAAACGGGTGAGATCGTCGGCGCGGGACATGCCAGTGCCACGGGACGTTTCGACGACGAGCAGCTGTTCTATCTCAAGGCGCGCGGCATCCCCGAGGATCAGGCCCGTCGGCTGGTCGTGCGTGGCTTCTTCGGTGAGATCATCGCCAAGATCGCCGTGCCCGCCGTCCGTGAGCGTCTGACCGAAGCCATCGAACGAGAACTAGAAATCACCGAAGCGAGAAGCAACTGATCATGACCACACTCGAAGTCAAGGACCTGCACGTGTCCGTCGCCAACCCCGAGGGCGGACCCGACATCCCGATTCTCAAGGGCGTCAACCTGACCGTGAAGTCGGGGGAGACGCACGCGATCATGGGCCCCAATGGCTCTGGCAAGTCGACGCTGTCCTACGCGATTGCCGGCCATCCCAAGTACACGGTCACGTCGGGGTCCATCACGCTCGACGGCGAGGACGTGCTCGCGATGAGCGTCGACGAACGGGCGCGGGCCGGGCTCTTCCTCGCCATGCAGTATCCCGTCGAGGTGCCTGGCGTGTCGATGTCGAACTTCCTCCGGACCGCGGCCACCGCGGTGCGCGGCGAGGCGCCGAAACTGCGGCACTGGGTGAAGGAAGTCAAGGCCGCGATGACCGACCTCGACATCGACCCGTCGTTCAGCGAGCGCAGCGTTAACGAGGGCTTCTCGGGTGGCGAGAAGAAGCGCCACGAGATCCTGCAGCTCGGCTTGCTCAAGCCGAAGATCGCGATCCTCGACGAGACCGACTCGGGGCTCGACGTCGACGCGCTGCGCGTGGTCAGCGAGGGCGTCAACCGCTACGCCGAGGCCGAGCATGGTGGCGTCCTGCTCATCACCCACTACACGCGGATTCTGCGCTACATCCAGCCGCAGTTCGTGCACGTGTTCTTCGACGGCAGGATCATCGAATCCGGCGGTCCCGAACTGGCCGACCAGCTCGAGGAAAACGGGTACGAGCGCTTCACGCAGGCCGCAGCCGCTGGAGCGTGACATGACGACCGCAGAAACGTTGGACGTCACCGGGATTCGCGCCGACTTCCCGATCCTGAGTCGCGTGATGCGCGGCGGGAAGCAGCTGGCGTACCTCGATTCCGGGGCCACTTCGCAAAAGCCGCTGCCGGTGCTGGACGCGGAGCGCAACTTCCTGCTCACCTCCAACGGTGCGGTCCATCGCGGTGCGCACCAGTTGATGGAGGAGTCCACCGACGCCTATGAACAGGGGCGCGAGGACATCGCTGCGTTCGTGGGCGCCGACACCGACGAGCTGGTGTTCACCAAGAACGCCACCGAGGCCATCAACCTCGTGGCATACGGACTGGGGGACAGGCGCTTCGAGCGTGTGGTCGGCCCTGGCGACGTCATCGTCACCACCGAGCTCGAACACCACGCCAACCTGATCCCATGGCAGGAACTCGCGCTGCGCACCGGCGCTACTCTGCGCTGGTATTCGGTGACCGAGGACGGCCGCATTGACCTCGACTCGTTGCAACTGAACGATCGTGTCAAAGTGGTTGCCTTCAGCCATCATTCAAACGTCACGGGTGCTATCGCGCCCGTGGCGGAACTGGTCGCGCGCGCCCGCGCGGTTGGGGCGCTCACGGTGCTTGACGCCTGCCAATCAGTGCCCCATCAGCCCGTCGACTTCCACGCCCTCGACGTCGACTTTGCCGCGTTCTCTGGACACAAGATGCTGGGTCCCACCGGCATCGGCGTGCTGTACGGGCGACGCGAGATGCTCGGCGCCCTGCCGCCCTTTCTCACCGGTGGGTCCATGATCGAAACCGTCACCATGGAGGCCACCACCTACGCGCCTGCGCCGCAGCGCTTCGAGGCAGGCACTCCGATGACCTCTCAGGTCGTCGGATTGGCTTCTGCAGCAAGATATTTGAGCGCAATCGGGATGACCGCCGTCGAGGCTCACGAAGACGAGTTGGTGCGGGCCGCGCTAGCGGGACTCGCCACCATCGACGGAGTGCGCGTCATCGGTCCGACATCGCTAGAGGGGCGAGGTTCGCCGGTGTCATTCGTCGTCGACGGCGTCCATGCCCACGACGTCGGACAGGTGCTCGACGACGAGGGCGTCGCGGTACGCGTCGGCCACCACTGCGCGTGGCCGTTGCACCGCAAGTTCGGCATCGCGGCCACGGCCCGCGCGTCGTTCGCGGTGTACAACACGCTCGACGAGGTGGACCGACTGGTGGCGGGGGTCAAGCGCGCCGTCGAGTTCTTTGGGCGGGACTAGTGCGACTAGAGCAGATGTACCAGGAAGTGATCCTCGATCACTACAAGCGTCCGCATCACCGCGGCCTTCGGGAACCGTTCGGTGCGGAGGTCAAACACGTCAACCCGACGTGCGGCGACGAAGTGACGCTGCGGGTGGCGCTGTCCAACGACGGCGAAACAGTCGAGGACGTGTCGTACGACGGCCAAGGTTGTTCGATCAGCCAGGCCGCAACGTCTGTGCTCGCGGACTTGGTGATCGGAGAGAGCGTCGGCGATGCGCTGAAGACGGTAGCCGCCTTCTCCGAGATGATCTCGTCCCGCGGCAATGTCTCTGGCGACGAGGACGTGATCGGTGACGGCATTGCCTTCGCCGGCGTCGCCAAGTATCCCGCGCGCGTAAAGTGCGCCTTATTGGGCTGGATGGCGTTCAAGGACGCGGTGGCCCAGGCCAGCCACGATGTGGAGGAGAAGCCATGACCGACGTTTCCGAAGGCAGCAACGAAGCGACTGAGGCCGTGTTGAGTGACGAGGTCCTCGCCGACCTAGAGGAGGCGATGCGCGACGTCGTCGACCCCGAACTCGGGATCAACGTCGTCGACCTCGGTCTCGTCTACGGCTTGGACATCGAACAGGGTGACGCAGGCAAGGTCGCGCTGATCGACATGACGCTGACGTCAGCCGCATGCCCGCTGACCGACGTCATCGAGGATCAGTCGCGGGCGGCGCTCGTCGGTGCCGGACTAGTCAACGAGATCAAGATCAACTGGGTGTGGAATCCACCGTGGGGACCCGACAAGATCACCGAGGACGGGCGCGAACAGCTGAGAGCACTCGGCTTCACCGTCTGACGGTCCCGTCGCGACGTTGGGTCGGATCGTCGACCAAATTTCGCGACCGTTTCAGCCCCATCCGTCCCCAAAGACGGCAACAATCGCCCCGTGGTGACGGTGCCAGCGTTCGTGTGGCGTGGCGGCCGCGTCCGGAGGGCGTTGACGATCGGCGGCGCGGTAGGGCTCAGTCTGGGCGCGCTGGCCTGGATCGACTCCGGCGTCTGGTTCACCGGGGTGATCGTGCTGGTCGTACTTGCCGTCTTCTATGGCATTTGGATGTCGCGTCGGATGGCCAGGTACTGGCCGACGGCGGGCCAACTCGACGGCCCGGACCGGGAGAGGGTCGCCCGCACCGTCCGACGTGGCGACCCCATCGGGCACGAGCGGCTTGCGCAGCCCGGCATCGACTACGCCCGCGGCATGCGCGCGGCCGTGGAAGACGCTCGACCATTCCGATGGGTGGTGCCGCTGGTTCTCGTCGTCAGCGTGGCGACGGCGGTGTGGGACAGCGTGTTCGGGTCATGGGGGAATCTCGTCGCGTCGTGTATTTACCTGGTGCTGTTCTTCTTCGAGATCTTCTGGTGGCCGAAACGGCGGGATCGGCTGCTGGCCAACGCCGACCGCGCCGCCGACATCGCGCAGCAGATGCTCGACGAGCCGAAGACACCGTGACTGGACGGCTACTTCTTGGGTTCGGACGCGACCTTGAGATCGAACGCCACGTTGCCACCGTCGACCTTCGTGACGGTGACCGTCGCGTCGTAGCTCAGGCCCTGGTCGGTCAGTGTGCAGGTGAGGGTGGCACCCTGCTTGGCGTTCAGATTCGACGGGCATGCCACCGCGTCAGGCGGCCGTCCGACCTGCTGTTGCAACTGCGAGCTGATCCGTTGGGCAACGTCGACCCTGTCGACCTGGTTCGGGCCAACGAAAACCGAGCAACCGGTGGCGGCGAGGCCGACGGCGAGCGCGAGCACGGCCGTCGTCGAACCGGCAACCTTCATGGTCTCCCTAACTGTCGAGGGCGTGTTGCAGGGACGATACCGCGATGTGCCCGACGATCGGGGTGTGGCGGTCGACTCGTCGATTGGACGGCCCCGCATCAGGCGAGGCTTTGCCACGCCGTGCCGAGTGACGACATTGGCGAATGTGCACGGCCGCACGCATGGGCCGGCCCAGCGAACGTACGATTGCTGCGGTCGCGAATGTGCGAAACGACGGGTCCATGCCACGGGTTCGATGATGATTCGCCCACGTCGCGTGCCAGCGGAAGGTGCCGACGCCGTGACGGCGTCAAAGTCGTTGGGAGGCAATTCGCATGACGGATTCGGGACGAAGCGATCGCGAGCCCGAGGTGCAGCCGAGCAAGTCTGGGGTCGGTGAGCCTGCCCCTCCGCCTCCGCCGCCAACGACGCGTGACGCTGTGACCCAACATGCCGCGCCACCTCCGCCGCCTCCGCCGCCCTCGAACACGCCTCCGCCCCCGCCTCCAACGCGCTCGACACCCTCGCCGACGGGAGCGCTGCCCAAGATCGCGGTCCGCCCAAACGGCCCAGTCACGGGCGCGATCTCACCGCCGGATGCATCAAGACCTCAGATATCGCACGCAGCTTCTGCGGAGCCCGCCGCGGACACGAGCAAGAAGACGGACGTGCTGCGGCCTCTGGTATCGCGTGCACCTTCCGGCGCGCCTGCAGCGGACACGAGCAAGAAGACCGATGTGCTTCGGCCGCTGATATCGCGTGCACCTTCGTCGGTGCCTGCCGTCGCGAATCAAGGCACGGACGCACCCCGTCCTCAGATGACGGATGCACCACCGGTTGCGGAGCCTGAGCCGGGCCTGGGTGCGGAATCGGGGTCCAACACCCTCGCCAAGGTTTCAGTAGCGCTGGTCGTGCTCTTCGGCGCCGTCATCTCGCCGATCACCCTGATCACGGGATTCATCGCGCGTTCGCAGATCAAGCGCACCGGACAGGGCGGGGCAGACCTCGCCCTCGCAGCGATGGTGGTGAGCTTCGTCTTCCTCGGAATCGCGGTGCTCTCGTATGCCTTGGTGCGATACGGGGCCACGCAGTACAGCCCTTGATGCCGCGACCGAACGCAAAGTCATTGGGGCGCAATTCGTTCGCGCGGTGGGAGCTAGACAGCTTCGGGTCTCGGTACCGACGATTTGGTCGGCGACTGCCGTTTTAGCTCGCGGAGGCGCTGACTATTCGCGGTGCGCTCGTCTTGCGCGGAGTTGGAACGTCGTCCTTCGTGGCGTAGGCCTCGATCTGACGCAGTCGCAACGCTGCCGCCGCGACGAACAGGGCGAAGAGGCACAGTACGACGTGGAACGTGGCGGTGACGTGCGAAGCGGTCAAGATGATCTCGGCGATGAGTCGGGCGTCCGTCAGCACGAACAGCAATGCGCAGAGCACCACGGCAAGCATGGTCACCGCGGTGGCCTTGAGCAGAATTCGCAACCAGAAGGCCAGCGCCGCGGTCGCGACGTTGATGCCGATGAGCGCCGTCGTCACGGTCGGCGACAGGCTGACGTCGCCTGCCTTCGCGAGGCCGAGGTAGGCGAGTCGGACCGCGATCTGCCCGACACTCCACACACCGATCAGGAGGACGCCGTGACGAATTGCTTCAATCCACGGAGATGTGTCGATAGGTTTGCGCGACAAGATGTTTCGCAACGTCATGGGCGCAACGATCGCCGCCGTCGCCGTCCACATCAGGTAGCCCTGAAACCCAATGCCCGCAGTCGTGTTGTTGACGGCCCCACGGAAGGGGACGATGCCGAGTCCACGGTCGGATACCCACACCACCAGTGCTGTCGCCAGCGTGGCCGCGCCCAGGCCCACGACTGCCAGCCGTGATGCGTCACTGTTCTTGATCATCCAGGACGCTGCGATCACCACCGCCGCAAGGGACATGAGCCCGTAGACGGCTGCGGAGGCGACGAAACCCGCCTGTTGAGCGCCACCGGCTGCGGCCGCCGCCTGGGAGCCCAGGGATTGGATACGCCAGAACATGTTGAATAGGAACGACTGCACGCCGAAGGCTAGTGCGACGAACCCAAGGATCCGGCTCGCGCGGAACCAACGCTGCGCCGACACGTCGTCCGCCGGTTCGACTCTTGGCTGCGCAACCAGCAGTGAGCCCGCGACACCAAGCCACGCTCCTGGCCCGACGCCAGGCGGGATGGTGTCGACCGCCCCGAATATCACGCTGAAGACCGTGTCGCCCACGACGATGAACGCGACGAACAACAGATAACCGACGTTGAGCATCAGGCGGAGCCTTGCTGAAGGAACGACGACCGAGATCAGCGCCAGCGCGGTCACTGCGACGAGCACCACGTACGCCGCCGTGTTCGAGCCATCGACCCCGAACCCGAACCTCACGTTCCAAGGCAGGAATAGCGCGACGAGTAGCAACACGCCACCCAACACGTCCCAGCCGATGCGCCTTCGCGACGGCGCCGCGGCAGTGTCGCCTTGCTGAGTTGTCATCTCCATCATCTGAGGATGCCCTCCCGAGAGAGTGTCATGGTGTCGCTGCGCCTACCGGTCCGCACAGTTAACCGCACACGCGGCTCGTACGCCGCGGGTATCCCCACGGTTGCGCGTGGACGCCGTCCGAGCCATCGGTCTGACAAGATCACCCAAAAATACGACGCTGCCTGGAGGAACGCCGTGCCAGCAACCGAAACGTTCGGGTGCACGTGCCAATCGAAAGCAGGTAACCTCTTGGCAACCAGATCCGATACAGTTCACGGCGGGGTCAGCCGCCATTTCGAGGGTCACACGCACCGCACCACCACGGTGTAGCGCGAGGGCAGATACAACTGGGGAGACTCCATGGATGTCGCATTCACGGTAACTGTGAACGACGCGTCCGCGCACCTGACGCTTAGCGATGCAAGCGGCGGCGAGCGGTTCGACGACTCCTTCATCAACCTGTCCAACATGGCCGATCCGATCGGCGAGCTCGTCGCGACCATCGTCAACACCAACCAGGGACTCGCCGATGGCGGCCATCGACTGGTTCGCACCCGCGTGTCGTGGCCGGTCGTAGCGTGGGGCACGGCCCTGCAGGACGCCCTCGTCGCTGCGGGCATCCAAGGCGTGACGTACGACGCGGGGTCCTCGCAGATGGCGACTGCCTACGCGCCTGCGCTGGCCGGAGCGCGCGCAGATGGCGACGGTCCGCCGACCGCGCTTGGGTCACAAATCGGTTCGCAGCTGGCCTATTCGCAGGTGCCTGACGACCCCCAGGAAGGTACGTACGGATCTGGTTACGAAGACGTCCAGACACCGAACGATCCGGAAGCGACGCAATACGCATCGGCGTACGCGAGCACCGAGAGCGCGGCAGCGCTGCAGACGCCGGTTTCACCGTTTGCGGAGTCCGATGCCACCCCAGGTTCGCCTTCGGCGAAGCCGCGACTACTGCTTGTCGGGAGCACCCTGGCTGGCGTTGCGGTAGTCGCCGTTGCCGCCGCCGCAGTGTCGGTGGCCATCAACGTGCGGCCGACTTCGCAGGAAGTGGCACAGGAACCCGATGCGGTCCCGGTGAACTATGCGCCCTATGTCGGTTCCGTACCGGACACCAGCGGTCAGTCGGTCATTGCACTCGCCCCGCCCCCAGCAGACCTCGTCGCAAAGCCGCTGCCCGCAGTGGTGTACGCCGCCAACAACCTGCCGACCGTCGGCCGTCAGGGCGGTGGTGGCCAATTGCCGCAGGCTCGTCCCATAGATCCGGGGCCGGTGCCTCAACAGCTACCGCCAGGCGGCATTGTCCCTCCGGGTCAGGGTGGGCAGCTCAACCCCGGACCCCTACCGCCCGGTGCTTTCAGGCCCAACCCGTTTGCAGGCGTTCTCGTTCCTCAGATCCTGGGCACGATTACCACGGGCGTTGTCGGCGGGATCGCGGTGTTGCAGAACGTGCCGCATCCCTTCGGCCACGTCGGCCCCTTCGGTCAGAACGGCCCCTTCGGTCAGAACGGCCCCGTGCCCAACGGCCAACAATTCAATGGCCCTGGCCAAGTTCCCAACACGAATCCTCAGTTCCTCCCGGGCGGTCAGCAACCGGGATCTGGCCTGCCGGGCTCCGGGCTTCCTGGCTCCGGTCTGCCGGGGTCTGGTCTGCCGGGTTCGGGCCAGCCTGGTTCGGGTCTGCCCGGCTCTGGCCTGCCGGGGTCTGGTCTGCCGGGTTCGGGCCAGCCTGGTTCGGGTTTGCCGGGGTCTGGTTTGCCTGGTTCGGGCCTGCCGGGGTCTGGTTTGCCTGGTTCGGGCCTGCCGGGGTCTGGGTTGCCGGGTTCGGGCCTGCCGGGGTCTGGTTTGCCTGGTTCGGGCCTGCCGGGGTCTGGGTTGCCGGGTTCGGGCCTACCGGGGTCTGGTCTGCCTGGCTCAGGCCTACCGGGGTCTGGTCTGCCGGGTTCGGGCCTACCGGGTTCCGGGTTGCCGGGCTCAGGTCAACCGGGCTCTGGTCTGCCTGGGTCAGGGCAGACTCCGCCAATCTTCAGGCCGCCATTCGGGCAGAACCCGGTTCCCGATACGCCGCCCGTGGTGACCCCTTCGCCGGTCGAGCCGCCGGTGGTGTCACCGAATCCGGTCTTGCCGCCGATCTTCCGCCCGCCTGCACCGGTTCCTACTCCAGTCGCTCCGCCGCCCGTGGTCGACGTGCCAGCCCCCGTGCCCGACAATCCTGCGCCCGTGTTCCCGAAGATTCCGTTGTTCCCGAGGGCAGATGGCGGAGGAAGCGGCGGGGGAGCGGTGTCACCACCCGTGGAATCGGGTGGGGGAGGCGGCGGTGTCGAAGCGCCGCCCGTAGTGTCGACGACGCTGCCGCCGCTGTTGCCGCGGTTTCCGATCTTCGGCGGAGGCGGCGGCTAGACCTCACGTGAATCCCGTTGCATCCCTGATACATTCGCGGCTTCAACTCAGTCCAGCTGCTCTACCCGGTGGATCACGGTGGATTGAGAAGGAATCGATCCGTTCAGGCACGTGTTGGTCTTCTCCATGGCGTACGACGAACGCATAAGCGACCTGTTCAACCCGTTGACGGTGCGATCGATGACGATCCGAAACCGGTTCGCCATGGCGCCGATGACGCGTGCCGCTTCCCCTGATGGCATCCCTGGCGCCAACGTGGCCCACTACTACGCACGCCGTGCGTCCGGTGGCGTCGGTCTCATCATCACCGAGGGAGTGCGGTTACCCGATCCCTCAGCGGGCTTCCCCGACAGCATTCCCACCCTCGCAGGCGAGGCAGCGCTTGGCGGATGGCAGGCCGTCACCAACGCCGTCCACGCCCGCGGTGCCGTGATCGCCGCTCAGCTGTGGCATCAAGGTGCTGAGCGGGACGAGCGCGACGGGGTCGTCGCGCTCAGTCCATCCGGCGTCAACGGGGCAGGTGAACCCAAGGGGCGCGCGTTGCGCACCGACGAACTAGCAGGACTCGCCGAGACCTATGCGATTTCGGCTCGCAACGCGCGTGCAGTCGGGTTCGACGCCGTGGAGTTGCATGGCGCACACGGCTATCTACTCGACGAATTCTTCTGGGCGAGAACGAATCTGCGTGACGATCGCTATGGTGGCGGTCTGAGCGATCGGACTCGCTTTCCCGCCGAGGTCGTCGCGGCGGTGCGGGCCGCGGTCGGTCCGGACTATCCGATCATCTTCCGCTTCTCACAATGGAAACAAGCCGACTACACCGCCTCGATCGTCGAGGACCCCACTGAGCTACAGGAGCTGTTGGGGCCGCTAGTAGACGCGGGCGTCGACATGTTCCACCCATCGACGCGCAGGCACTATCAGCCGGCGTTTCCCGACGCCGATCCCGTGCTCAGCCTGGGCGGTTGGACGAAGAAGGTCACGGGGGTGCCAGTCATAGCGGTCGGCTCAGTGGGACTGGAGACCGAGTTCAGGCCCGGTACGGCGGACGGACCGATCGCGCCGGCACCGATCGACCGTGTGCTGGAGCAGTTCGCGAACGGCGAATTCGACGTCGCCGCGCTGGGGCGCGCGCTTCTGAGCGACCCGACGTGGGTCAACCGGCTGCGCAACGACACATTGGACGAGTTCAATGGTTTCGACGCCCAAACCGCGTTGGCGCAGCTGAGTTAGCGACCTTTAACCGAGACTGGAGCGGGGAACAACCCGTTCGGTCGTGACGTTGGGATTTGCGTGAGTACACGAGACATAACCGCTGCCGAATTTGGCGATACCCTCACCGACAACGACATCGTGCTCGTCGATTTCTGGGCGTCATGGTGCGGGCCGTGTCGCGCATTCGCGCCGACTTTCGCTGCGTCGTCGGACAAGCATCCAGACGTCGTGCACGCCAAGGTCGACACCGAGGCCGAACAAGGGCTGGCGGCTGCCGTCGAGATTCAGGCGATCCCGACCTTGATGGCATTCAAGAAGGGCCACATGGTCTTCCGGCATTCAGGGATGCTCCCCCCTCAGCAGCTCGACGAAGTCATCGAGACGATCAAGGCATTCGACATCGATGCCGCCATCGCCGCGAAGGCCGAAGAGGCCGAGCAGGTCTGAGGCGCCACGCCTCACCGGTGGCCTTTCTGCCTCCGATCGAGGATCGCCTGTCCCGAGCCGTTACGCCAGTCCGGAACGCGGCAATGTGTAACGCTGCGGACCATCGGGTGAACACAATTGGTGAAGCGGCAAGGAGCAGGGATGACTGACGGGTCGAACGCCACATACATCGCCACCCGCCGACAGTTGCGCGGGGTCGCCGAGAGCCTCATCGCTGGTCCGCAGTACCGCGAGACGGGGACCATCAAATTGGCCGTGCGCGCGGACGGATTCACCGGGGTGTCGGTGCGGCTCAGTGTGCACGGCGACCAATTCGTCTCCGGCTCGCACAGTGTGCCGTTGGCGGGTCCGGTGAGTGCGGTGGCCGACGAGGCAGACGTTCAGGCAGGCCCTCCCAGCGGGGTGTACGAAATCACCGATCCGTTGGCTGCCGACGCAGTTTTGGACATCGACCATGCTTCTGCGGAATTGTTGTACCGCAGCCTGTATGCGGGCGGCTTCGCGCTCGGACGGGTGTTGCCTGGCGGGCATCCGGTGCTGTGGCCCGAACACTTCGACGTCGCCGTCACCGCGGACGAGGTCAACTACGGCGTCTCTGCTGGAGACGACTACCACCCGCTTCCCTACACTTACGTGGGTCCGTGGGCCCCGCGGACGGGCGAGTTTTGGAATGCGCCGTTCGGTGCGGTCCTATCGTTGGACGCGACGCTCGACCTGGACGACCTCACGGCGTCCGTCGCCGACTTCTTCCTCCGAGGCCAACGCGAACTCGGTGCCGCGGGGTGACGACGGACCGGGCGGGTTCGGAGACCGACGACTTCGTCGACCCGAAACCGCTTTTCGCCGTCTGCAGGCTGCCTGCCGTCGCGACGGCTTCACCAACCCCGAATGCCGAAGAGGCGTTAGCATCAGGCCTTGATGACCGAGACCGTGGAGGACGAGTCGGCGTTGATCGCCGCACTGCGGCGAGGCGACGAGGCGGCGTTCGCCGCGGTCGTCGATCGGTATACGCCTGCGATGTTGCGGGTCGCCCGCGGCTACGTCCCGAGCCAGGAGATCGCCGAAGAAGTGGTCCAGGAGACGTGGATCGCGCTGATCAAGGGCGTCGACAAGTTCGAGAGTCGTTCCTCGCTGCGCACTTGGCTTTTCGCGGTGATGATCAACATCGCGAAGGGGCGCGGCATTCGCGAACGCCGCGATGCCGATGCTGAAGTCGCGGCATACACCGGCGGCACAGTGGATCCGACGAGGTTCCGCGGTTCGGACGACGAGTTGGGCGATTGGAAGAATCGGGAGGAGGCTCCCAAGCCATTCCCGGAGACTCCCGAGAGTTCCTTGCTGGCAAGCGAACTCGTCGACGTGGCGAAATCGGGACTCGACCGGTTGCCCGACCGACAGCGGATGGTCGTCACGTTGCGCGACATGTTGGGATTCGATTCCAACGAGGTGTGCGAGCTACTCGACATCAGCGCGGCCAACCAACGGGTGTTGCTGCACCGTGGACGCGCTGCACTGCGGCTCGCCCTCGAGTCCTATTTGGGGGTGGCACCGTGAGCGATGAAGAGATGACCTGCCAGGAACTCGTCGAGCTCATCACTGCCTATCTCGAGGACGCGATGGACGGCCCGACGTTGGCGAAGTTCGAGGAACATCTCTCGTGGTGCGACGGCTGCGGGCACTACATCGAGCAGTTCCGCGTGACGATCCGCACCGTCGGCCGGATCAAGGACGAGGACATCGAGCCCGCGTTCCGCGATCGCCTGCTCGAGGCGTTCAGGAGCTTCGGCTAAGCGACGGAATCTGGGCGCGATAGCGTGCAAACCGTGACTGCACAGAACGCCGACGCGAACCCATTCGTCCTCGTCGACCGCCCAAGGGCCGGAGTGGCGTTGGTCACGTTGAATCGGCCGGAGCGAATGAACTCGATGGCCTTCGACGTCATGGTGCCGCTCAAGTCGGTGCTCGACGAGCTGACGCACGACAACGACACCAGGGTCGTGGTTCTCACCGGTGCAGGCCGTGGATTCTCGTCGGGCGCCGACCACAAGTCGGCCGGATCGGTCCCTCACGTTGCGGGGCTGACCAGGCCTACGTTTGCCCTGCGGTCGATGGAGGTGCTCGATGACGTCATCCTCGCGCTGCGGAAGATGCACCAACCGGTGATCGCCGCCGTCAACGGCGCGGCGATCGGGGGCGGATTGTGCCTGGCCCTGGCCGCGGACATCCGCATAGCGGCGTCGGGTGCCTACTTCCGCGCGGCGGGCATCAACAACGGGCTGACGGCCAGCGAGTTGGGGTTGTCCTACCTTTTGCCGAGGGCCATCGGCACGTCCCGCGCCTTCGAGGCCATGCTCACGGGTCGTGACATCACGGCCGAGGAGGCCGAGCGCATCGGCTTGGTATCGCGCACCGTTGCGGGCGAGGACCTTCTGGACACCTGTTACGACATGGCGCAACGGATCGCCGCATTTTCGCGGCCGGGCGTCGAGTTGACCAAGCGCACGCTCTGGAGTGGACTGGACGCAGGTAGCCTAGAAGGTCACATGCAGGCCGAGGGCCTTGGGCAGCTTTTCGTGCGTCTACTCACCGCCAACTTCGAGGAAGCGGTTGCCGCGCGCGCGGAAAAGCGTCCCGCGGTCTTCACCGACGACAAGTAACGACGAGATGGGTAGGCGCAGAGCGTGATCACGGCAACTGACCTCGAGGTCCGCGCAGGCGCGCGCACGCTGCTGGAGATCGAAGGCTCGGCGCTGCGGATTCAGCCCGGTGACCGCATCGGCCTCGTCGGACGCAACGGCGCAGGCAAGACCACGACCATGCGCATCCTCGCGGGCGAGGGGGAGCCCTACGCGGGCACGATCGAACGCACCGGTGAGATTGGCTACCTTCCACAGGATCCACGCGAGGGCGACCTCGACATGCTGGCTCGCGACCGGGTCCTGTCGGCTCGCGGCCTTGACACTCTGCTCGCCGACCTCGAGAAGCAACAGGCGATCATGGCCGAGGTCGCCGACGACGTTGCGCGGGACAAGGCGGTCAAGCGATACGGCCAACTGGAGGAGCGCTTCGCGGCACTCGGTGGATACGCTGCCGAGAGCGAGGCGGGGCGCATCTGTGCGAGCCTCGGTTTGCCGGAACGGGTTCTGACACAGGCGTTGAGGACCCTTTCGGGCGGACAGCGCCGCCGCGTCGAACTGGCTCGCATCCTGTTCGCGGCCTCGGACACTGGTTCAGGCTCGGACACCACCTTGCTGCTCGACGAGCCGACAAACCACCTCGACGCCGACTCCATCGGCTGGCTGCGCGCCTTCCTGCAGAACCACACCGGGGGACTGGTGGTCATCAGTCACAACGTGGATCTGCTTGCCGACGTCGTGAACCGGGTGTGGTTCCTGGATGCGGTACGTGGCGAGGCGGACGTCTACAACATGGGTTGGCAGAAGTACCTCGACGCCCGGGCCACCGACGAGCAGCGTCGCCGCCGCGAACGGGCCAACGCCGAACGCAAGGCCAGTGCGTTGCGCACCCAGGCCGCGAAGATGGGCGCCAAGGCGACGAAAGCCGTTGCCGCGCAGAACATGTTGCGTCGGGCCGATCGGATGATGGCGGCGTTGGATGAAGAGCGCGTCGCCGACCGAGTTGCCAAGATCCGGTTTCCCACGCCCGCGGTGTGCGGCCGCACCCCGCTGGTCGCCAAGGGTTTGACGAAGACGTACGGGTCGCTAGAGGTGTTCACCGGCGTCGACCTCGCAATCGACAAGGGGTCCCGCGTCGTCATCCTCGGGCTCAACGGTGCTGGCAAGACGACGATGCTGCGCATCCTCGCGGGCGCTGAGACACCGGACGCCGGAGAAGTCGAACCCGGCCACGGCCTCAAACTTGGCTACTTCGCCCAGGAGCACGACACGCTCGACGACCACGCCACGGTGTGGGAGAACATTCGTCACGCGGCGCCCGACACGGGAGAGCAGGATCTCCGATCGCTGTTGGGAGCGTTCATGTTCAGTGGTCCGCAGCTCGAACAGTTCGCGGGAACGCTCTCCGGTGGCGAGAAGACGCGCTTGGCGCTGGCCGGCCTGGTGGCGTCCACGGCAAACGTGCTGCTCCTCGACGAGCCGACCAACAATCTCGATCCCGCATCACGGGAGCAGGTGCTCGACGCATTGCGGAGTTACCAGGGTGCGGTCGTGCTGGTGACACACGACCCGGGCGCCGCCGAGGCCCTCGATCCCCAGCGTGTCGTACTACTGCCCGACGGCACAGAGGACTTTTGGTCGGACGAGTATCGCGACCTCATAGAACTTGCGTGACGACGGTCACACCGTAAATCTAGCGAGGCGGAGTAGTTGCACGGTTGAACGAAAGCCGTCCTGGGTAACCGGGCAGGCATGGGGAACACCGAGGAAATGCCGACGCTGACACCCGATACCGACCGTGACCAAATGCTGGTGGAATTGCGTCGCGCCTACGAGGGCGGCGCGAGCATCCGCACCCTCGTGGCAACTACCGGAAGGTCGTACGGAACCATCCACAGCATGCTGCGCGAATCAGGAGCAGCGATGCGCGGCCGTGGTGGGCCCAACCACCTTCGCAGACACTGACCTCAAGGCTGACGGACCGACGCCTCCACGAGGTCGAGCACGGCTGCGAGTCGTTCTGGGTCGTCTCCCGAGGCAAGCCGCGCGACCAGGCCGTCTAGCACCAGGTCCAAATAGGTGTGCAATACGGCGCTGGGTACGTCGTCCCTTAGCCGCCCGGATTGCTTCTGTCGCAGCAGTCGCTCCGTCGTCGCCGTTGCCAACTCAGCAGACCGTTCCGTCCATCCTCGGTTGAATGTCGGATCGTTGCGCAGCTTGCGTGCGATTTCCAGGCGAGTGGCGAGCCAGTCGAATTGCTCCGGTGCCGCCAGCATGTCCCTCATCACCTGGATCAAACCCTCTCGCGAGGCCACTTCCGCCATCCGCTCGGCATCCTCGTGCGCAAGCTCGAAGAACAGCGTGTCCTTGTCCTTGAAATGATGAAAGATGGCACCGCGCGACAGCCCGATCGTCTGTTCGAGCCGCCGCACGGTCGCCTTGTCGTATCCATACTCCGCGAAGCACCGCCGCGCACCGTCGAGAATCTGCCGACGGCGCGCAGCTAGGTGATCCTCGCTGACTTTGGGCATGTCGGGACTGCGATATCTGCCGAGATCCGCAGCTAGCCGGACTTCAACATGTTGCGCAAGACGTATTGCAAGATGCCACCGTTGCGGTAGTAGTCCGCCTCGCCGGGAGTGTCGATCCGGACCACCGCGTCGAACTCCGTCTTGGTGCCGTCGGCCTTGGTCGCAGTGACGTGCATGGTCTTCGGCGTCTTGCCATCGTTGAGCTTTGCGATGCCTTCGATGTCGAACACCTCGGTTCCGTCGAGCTTGAGTGAAGCGGCCGACTCGCCGGGCGGGAACTGCAGCGGGACGACGCCCATGCCGATCAGGTTCGACCGGTGGATGCGCTCGAACGACTCGGTGATGACCGCACGCACGCCAAGCAGGCTGGTTCCCTTGGCCGCCCAGTCCCTCGAGGAGCCCGAACCATACTCCTTGCCGCCGAGCACCACGAGCGGAATGCCTTCTGCCGCATAGTTTTGCGCTGCATCGTAGATGAATGCCTGCGGACCGTCATCCTGGGTGAAGTCCCTGGTGTACCCGCCAGACACGTCGTCGAGAAGTTGGTTGCGCAGGCGGATGTTCGCGAACGTTCCGCGGATCATCACCTCGTGGTTGCCGCGTCGCGACCCATAGGAGTTGTAGTCCTTCTTGTCGACGCCGTGCTCGTCGAGGTACTGCGCCGCGGGGGTCCCCGCCTTGATGTTGCCTGCCGGCGAGATGTGGTCGGTGGTCACCGAATCACCAAGCATCGCAAGCACTCTCGCACCCTTGATGTCTGTGACGGGCTCGGGCTCGGCGGGCATCCCCTCGAAGTACGGCGGCTTCCGCACGTACGTCGACTCCGGGTTCCAGTCGAACGTCTTGCCCTTGGGCGTCGGCAGATTCTGCCAGCGCTCGTCACCCTTGAACACGTCGGCATAGCTGTCGGTGAACATCTTCTGGTTGATCGACGACGCGATCACGTCGGAGATCTCCTGCGACGACGGCCAGATGTCCCTGAGGAAGACGTCGTTTCCGCCGTCGTCCTGGCCGAGCGGTTCGGTTTCGAAGTCGAAGTCCATCGTGCCCGCGAGGGCGTAGGCGATCACCAGGGGCGGCGACGCGAGGTAGTTCATCTTGACGTCGGGGGAGATGCGGCCCTCGAAGTTGCGGTTGCCCGAGAGCACCGCGGTCACCGAAAGGTCGTTGTCGTTGATGGCCTTCGAGATCGCGTCCGGTAGGGGCCCGGTGTTGCCGATGCACGTGGTGCAGCCGTAGCCGACCAGGAAGAAGCCCAGCTTCTCCAAGTAGGGCCAGACGCCTGCCTTGTCGTAGTAGTCGCTGACGACCTGCGAACCGGGGGCCATCGACGTCTTGACCCATGGCTTCGACGTGAGGCCCTTCTCCACTGCGTTCCGCGCCAGCAGGGCCGCCCCGAGCATCACCGACGGATTCGACGTGTTCGTGCAGGACGTGATGGCGGCGACGACGACTGCGCCGTGATCGAGCACGAACTCGCCCTGCTCTTCGGACTTGACGGTCACCGGCTTGGAGGGCCGGCCCTCGGCGCCGTTGGCCGCAGACGGGCGCACGTCGCTCTCCCCATCGTCGGCGAACGACAGCGAGACCGAGTCGCTGGCCGGGAAGGATTCCTCGACGGCCTCGTCGAGCTTGGTCTCCGGTGTCGGGTGCTGCTCTTCGACGTAGTTGTGGATGTCCTTGCGGAACGCGACCTTCGACTCCGACAGCAGGATTCGGTCCTGCGGGCGCTTTGGTCCTGCGATGGACGGCACGACGTCGCCGAGGTCGAGCTCGAGGTATTCGGAGAAGACTGGCTCCTTCTCGGGGTCGTGCCACATGCCCTGGGCCTTGGCGTACGCCTCGACGAGCGCAAGCTGATCCTCGCTGCGGCCGGTCAGGCGCAGATAGTCGACGGTGACCTCGTCGATCGGGAAAATCGCTGCGGTGGAACCAAATTCGGGGCTCATGTTGCCCAGCGTTGCGCGGTTGGCGAGCGGAACCTCTGCCACGCCCTTGCCGTAGAACTCGACGAACTTGCCGACGACGCCGTGCTTGCGCAGCATGTCGGTGACGGTGAGCACCACGTCGGTGGCAGTCACGCCCGGCTTGATCTCGCCTGTCAGCTTGAAGCCGACCACGCGGGGGATGAGCATCGAGACGGGTTGGCCGAGCATCGCTGCCTCGGCCTCGATGCCGCCGACGCCCCACCCGAGCACGCCGAGGCCGTTGACCATCGTGGTGTGGCTGTCCGTGCCAACACAGGTATCGGGATATGCGACCTGGATCTCTCCCGCCCCATCTTCGCCCGCCCGGCCGCGAACCATGACGGTGCGGGCGAGGTACTCGATGTTGACCTGATGAACGATGCCGGTCCCGGGTGGCACGACCTTGAAGTCGTCGAATGCGCCCTGGCCCCAACGCAGGAACTGATAACGCTCGCCGTTTCGGGAGTACTCGATGTCGACGTTGCGCTCGAAGGCGCCTGCATTGCCGAACACGTCGACGATGACGGAGTGGTCGATGACCATCTCGGCGGGCGCGAGCGGGTTGACCTTCTCGGTGTCGCCGCCGAGATCGCCGACCGCCTCGCGCATGGTCGCCAGGTCGACGATGCACGGCACGCCGGTGAAGTCCTGCATGATGACGCGGGCGGGGGTGAACTGGATCTCGATGCTCGGGTCGGCCTTGGGGTCCCAGTTGGCGATCGCCTCGATGTGCTCCTTGGTGATGTTGGCACCGTCCTCGGTGCGGAGCAGGTTCTCCGCCAAGACCTTGAGGCTGTACGGGAGTTTCTCCGTGCCGGATACGGCGTCCAGTCGGTAGATCTCGTAGCTCTCGTCCCCGACCTTCAACGTGTCGCGGGCTCCGAATGAATTAACGGAATCCTTGGTGCTCACATCAACTCCCGGTTTAGTTGTCGCCGCAGCGGGCTGTGCCGCGGCACCGTCAAGTCTAACAGTACGCTTGTCCTGTTAACCATCGGGTTGGTGATTCTTAGTCTTGTCCTGTTCTGCTGACACTGCCAGTCGCCGAGCGAGTCGCTGCGCTGCCCGCAGCTCCGAGCGCGTAGCGTGCGTCATGTGTCTGGACCGCACGTCATACCCTTCCTGCCCGCCTACATTCCGCCCGACGTCGACATGAATGCCGTTATGGCGGCCATCGGCGCGGACGGCGTCAGCGCACCAGCGGCCAACGTCCCGGCGCTCAAGCAGGTCGTCGCCGATGCCCGCAAGGAGGGCATCGATCTCAAGATCGTCGTCATACCGACGAACCCGCCGATCGATACCCCACTGCGCGACATCGCCACCGAGGTTGGCCACAGCTACCCGGACTCGACCGTGTTGGCGATCAGCCCATTCTTTGCAGGCACCTACAGCAAGCAGTTCGATCGCGTCACCCTGGAGGCCGGCCAGGACGTAGCGAAGACCGGCGATCCGGTGCTGTCGTCCAAGAACTTCGTCGGCGAGTTGACGAGTTCGGAATTTCCGTGGACGGGCTTGACCATTCTGCTGGTGCTCGCCGTGGCCGCGGCGGCCGTCGTTACCCGGTTGTTGCAGGTTCGTGCCAAAGGTGTAGTCGAAGCCGAAACTTCCTCGCCCGCTGTCGATTAGCGCAAATTCGCATTCTTCTGAATTCGAACATCACCATTCGGTAACGGCCGATTCAATTACAACTCTGTAATTCATAATTGACGTTTCCTTGGCGCTTGAAGTGACGTACGGTGCAGAAGGTATCCCATGTTGCAGATGTGGTTTTTGTGACTTCTGTGACTGAAGATCCGCCGAACGTGCCGACGCGTTCGCTTCGAGCATTAGGAGACTCAACGCCGATGAGACGCATCCTTGGCGCCTCTACATCCCGACTGCGGGCGCAATTCGGCGCCTGCTGTCTGGCGCTCGGGGTATTCGCGGCAACGGTCTTCGGTCAAGGTGGGGGGATTGCCGCTGCGCAGCCAGGACCCCCCGACAGCGTGGGCGTATTGGTCGCCGCCGTGGCGAACGCCAACCAGAAGCTGCAGGACCTCGGCGCCGAGATCCAGTCCCAGCAGGAGAGCGTCAACAGGGCGATCGTCGACGTGGAGTCCGCGCGTGACGCAGCCGCGGCGGCGCAACGTGAGGTCGACGCGAGCCAAGCGGGTCTCGCCGATGCGAACGAGGCCATCGCGGCCGCACAAAAGCGATTCGACACCTTCGCAGCGTCGACATACGTCAATGGACCGTCCGCGGCCTACGTCACCGCCCGCGACCCGTCGGACGTCCTCGATACCGTCGCCACCGGCCAAGCGTTGTCCGTCAGCTCGCAACAGGTCATGGCAGATCTGCAACGGGCCCGCACCGAGCAGGTCAACCGAGAGTCGGCAGCGCGTCTTGCGAAGCAGAACGCCGACTCCGCGGTGGTGGCTGCAAAGGCCAGCCAGGACGCCGCCGTCAACGCGCTGAGGGCAGCACAGCAGACGTTCACCTCTCAACAGGCCGAACTCGACCGAATCAATGCGGAGCGAGCCGCCGCGCAGGCGAAGCTCGACCAGGCCCGGCTGCAGTGGTCGGCTCCCGTCAACGGTCAGCAGGCGGCGCCACCCCCCGCGGCAGGGCAGACCGATCCGTCGGCCAACTGGGATCGTGCGCCAGCGGATGGGGCACCCAGCGGTGCGAAATGGGACACGGGATGGGATCCCACGCTGCCCGCCATCCCCAGTGCCTTCGTCAGCGGTGACCCAATCGCCATCATCAACGGATTGCTCGGGATCGCCTCTACCTCGTCGCAGCTCACTAGCCAGATGGGCCACAACTTCCTCTCCAAGCTTGGCCTCCTGCCGACGCCGAGCGGCTTCACCAACGGCGCGATCCCACGCGTCTATGGCCGCCAAGCCGTCGAGTACGTCATCAAGCGAGCCGGTTCGCAACTCGGGGTTCCGTACTCGTGGGGTGGCGGCACAGCGGCCGGCCCGAGCAGGGGCATCGATTCGGGGGCGGGAACGGTCGGATTCGACTGCTCTGGCTTGATCCTCTTTGCGTTCGCCGGCGTGGGGATCAAGCTGCCGCACTACTCGGGTGCCCAGTACGACTTGGGACGCAAGATCCCAGCCGCCCAGATGCAGCGCGGAGACGTGATCTTCTACGGGCCAGGGGGTGCCCAGCACGTCACGCTCTACCTCGGCAACGGTCAGATGCTAGAGGCGCCCTACACCGGATCGACGGTCAAGGTCTCGCCCGTTCGCACCAGCGGCATGACCCCCTACGTCGTCCGCTACATCGAGTACTGAGGGTGATTGTCTTGCACTCCAGCGTGTTTCGCTGCGCAAAGGTTTTGGCACCATTGCTATGCGCGCTTGCCTTGATGGCCGGCGTCGCGTCGACCGCAACGGCGGACCCCGACGCCGGGCAGTGGGACCCCACATTGCCGAAGGTCGCCAGTTCCGGCGCTCCCGGCGACCCAGTCGCCATCGCCAACGCCTCGTTCCAGGTGAGCCAAATCGCGTTGCAGACCACCCAGAGTCTGGGTCAACAGTTCCTGTCGAGCATCGGACTCGGCGGAAGCCCTTCGAACGCATTACCCGGCGGACGGGTGCGGGGACCGCAGGCGATCGAGTACGTGATCCGTCGCGCTGGTTCGCAAATGGGCGTGCCGTACTCGTGGGGCGGCGGCTCGCTCAACGGGCCGAGCGGTGGAGTCGACTACGACAAGGGAAAGATCGGGTTCGACTGCTCGGGCTTTACGAGGTACGCCTACGCCGGCGTCGGCGTCCAGATTCCGAAGTACTCGGGCGATCAGTACAACACCGGTCGCAAGGTGCCGCAGTCGCAGGCCAAACGGGGCGACCTGTTGTTCTACGGACCAGGTGGCAGCCAGCACGTCGCGATTTTTCTTGGCGGCGGCAAGATGCTGGAGGCCTCCGGCAGCGCTGGCAAGGTCACCGTTAGCCCGATCCGGACAGCAGGTCTGCAGCCCTACCTCGCCCGCATCATCGAGTCCTGAATCGATGCGCCACGGGACCCGGCACGTCGACGGATTCCTAACTGCCTGGAATAGTTGGGGAACGGCGTCCGCGACATCACCCGGACACCGGCATGACCAGCGATCAGTAGTGAACTACCTGGAAGGTGCTTGATGACGTCACCGAGTGGGCCGCCGCAGGGCGCCGGAGGCTATCCCAGCCACGGCCCGAATCAGGGCTACCCTGCAGCCCCAACGCAGAACCAGCCGGTCAACGGCGGTCTGCAGAACGAAGTGCACACGTTGGAACGAGCGATCTTCGAGGTCAAGCGGATCATCGTTGGGCAGGACCTCCTCGTCGAGCGGATGCTTGTTGGCCTTCTCTCCAAGGGGCACGTCCTCCTCGAAGGCGTACCCGGCGTCGCCAAGACCCTCGCGGTCGAGACGTTCGCCAAGGTCGTCGGCGGCACGTTCGCGCGCATTCAGTTCACCCCCGACCTGGTTCCCACCGACATCATCGGTACCCGCATCTACCGGCAGGGCAAGGAAGAGTTCGACATCGAAGTCGGCCCCGTGATGGTCAACTTCCTGCTCGCCGACGAGATCAACCGCGCCCCCGCCAAGGTGCAGTCGGCCCTCCTGGAGGTGATGGCCGAGCGCAAGGTGTCCATCGGCGGGAAGACCTTCCCGCTGCCAAGTCCCTTCCTGGTCATGGCGACTCAGAACCCGATCGAGCAGGAGGGCGTCTACGCACTGCCCGAGGCGCAGCGCGACCGCTTCCTGTTCAAGCTCAACGTCGGCTATCCCTCACCAGAGGAAGAGCGCGAGATCATCTACCGGATGGGTGTGACCCCGCCGCAGCCCAAGCAGATCCTCGACACGGGAGATCTGCTTCGCATGCAGGAGGTCGCGGCCAACAACTTCGTGCACCACGCGCTGGTGGACTACGTCGTGCGCATCGTCACCGCCACTCGCGAGCCCGAGAAGTTCGGCATGCCGGATGCGAAGGCATGGATCGCCTACGGCGCCTCGCCACGCGCGTCGCTCGGCATCATCGCGGCGTCGCGTGCGCTCGCCCTGATCCGCGGCCGCGACTACGTCATCCCGCAGGATGTCGTAGAGGTCATTCCCGACGTGCTCCGGCACCGTCTGGTGTTGACGTACGACGCACTGGCCGACGAGATCTCCGCAGAGACGGTCGTCAACCGGATCATGCAGACCGTGGCCTTGCCTCAGGTGAATGCGATACAGCAGCAAGGCCATACGGCCGCCGCCCCGATGATGCCCACCGCGGCAGCGGCTAGCGGTCGGTGACCGAGTCTGGAGGCTGGTCGGTCGATCTGCCGTCACTGCGTCGCGGCCAGATCCGCGACCCCGAGCTGACTGCAGCGCTTCGCAAGCTCGAACTGACCGTCCGCCGCAAGCTTGACGGGGTGCTCCACGGCGACCACCAGGGTTTGATACCGGGGCCTGGCTCGGAGCCGGGAGAGTCGCGCGTCTACCAACCAGGTGACGACGTGCGGCGGATGGATTGGTCGGTGACCGCGCGGACGACCCATCCGCACGTTCGCCAGATGATCGCCGACCGCGAGCTAGAGACTTGGTTGGTGGTCGACATGTCGGCCAGCCTGGACTTTGGTACGGCGGGCTGTGAGAAGCGCGACCTCGCAGTCGCTGCGGCAGCTGCCATTGCGTTCCTCAACAGCGGTGGCGGCAACCGGCTCGGGGCGGTGATCACCAACGGTGACGCGACCAGGCGCGTGCCTGCGCTCTCCGGCCGCAGTCACGAGCAGGAGCTGTTGCGTGCGATCGCGACGATGCCGAAGGCGCCCGTCGGGGTCCGCGGCGACCTTGCCGTCGCCATCGACGCCCTGCGGCGACCGGAGCGGCGACGGGGCATGGCCGTGATCATCAGCGACTTCCTTGGGCCGATCAATTGGATGCGGCCGCTGCGGGCAATCGCGGGCAGGCACGAGGTTCTCGGCATCGAGATCATCGATCCGCGCGACGTCGAGTTGCCCGACGTCGGCGACGTCATCCTCCAGGACACCGAGACCGGGGCGACCCGCGAGTTCACGATCGATGCGGCGCTACGGGACGACTTTGCGAAGGCGGCGGAGGCTCATCGAGCCGAGGTGGCTCGTACCCTGCGGCGGTGCGGCGCGCCTCTGTTGACGTTGCGCACCGACCGGGATTGGATCGCCGACGTGGTCCGGTTCGTGGCGAACAACCGGCGACGGGGTGCCCTTGCGGGCCGATGAACGTGGCGAGCGCTTGCCCGTCGACTCTGAAATGACAAGCAGCACATGACTTTACCCTTGCTGGGGCCGCTGAGTTTGGCAGGCTTCGAACACCCCTGGTACTTCCTGTTCCTCTTGCCAGTGCTGGCGCTGATCGGTGTTTACATCGTCGTTCAGTTGGCCCGGCAGAGACGGATGCTGCGCTTTGCCAACATGGAACTGTTGGAGAGCGTGGCTCCGAAACGCGCCACCAAGACCCGACACCTGCCCGCGATCCTGCTCGTCCTGTCGCTGGTGTTGTTCACGATCGCCATGGCCGGACCCACCAACGACGTCCGGATACCGCGCAACCGCGCGGTGGTGATGCTGGTGATCGACGTCTCGCAGTCGATGCGAGCCACCGACGTGCCGCCCAGCCGGTTGGCCGCTGCCCAGGAAGCGGCGAAGCAGTTCGCCGACCAACTCACCCCGGGCATCAATCTCGGCCTGGTCGCGTATGCGGGCACCGCGACGGTCTTGGTGGCGCCGACGATCAACCGCGCATCAACCAAGGCCGCCATCGACAAACTGCAATTGGCCGACCGCACGGCGACCGGTGAGGGTATCTTCACCGCGCTGCAGGCCATCGCCACCATCGGCGCCGTGATCGGCGGCGGTGACGAACCGCCCCCGGCACGCATCGTTCTGCTGTCGGACGGCAAGGAGACCGTGCCGTCGAATCCGGACAATCCAAAGGGTGCCTATACGGCTGCACGAACTGCGAAGGACCAGGGCGTGCCCATCTCGACCATTTCGTTCGGCACCCCGTACGGCTACGTCGAGATCAACGACCAGCGCCAACCGGTGCCCGTCGACGACGAGACGCTGAAGAAGATCGCGGAGCTGTCCGGCGGCACGTCGTACAACGCCTCCAGCCTGGAGCAGCTCAAGCAGGTCTACTCCACTCTTCAGGAACAGATCGGTTACGAGACGACCAAGGGCGATGCGAGCGTCGGCTGGCTGCGACTCGGCTCCCTGCTCCTAGCCCTGTCTGCGCTGGCGGCTCTGCTGCTGAACCGACGCCTCCCCGGTTAGCCGATTTCGGTCTTGGTCGGCCGAGACGATAGGTTGGCGGGCATGCCTGAGTTCGTTTCGCGCTCCGTTCTGGTCACCGGCGGCAACCGCGGCATCGGCCTCGCGATCGCCCAGCGGCTGGCCGCGGACGGTCACAAGGTGGCGGTCACGCACCGCGGCTCGGGCGCCCCAGAGGGCCTGTTCGGCGTCGTCTGCGACGTCACCGACAGCGAGGCGGTCGACCGTGCGTTCAAGGAGGTCGAGGAGCACCAGGGTCCGGTCGAGGTACTGGTGTCCAATGCAGGCATCTCGCAGGACGCGTTCATGATCCGGATGACCGAGGAGCGTTTCGAGAACGTCATCAATGCCAACCTCACCGGTGCGTTCCGGGTAGCCCAGCGGGCGTCACGCAGCATGCAGCGCAAGCGCTTCGGCCGGATCATCTTCATCGGGTCGGTCTCGGGCATGTGGGGCATCGGAAACCAGTCCAACTACGCTGCCGCGAAGGCCGGACTGATCGGCATGGCTCGGTCGATCTCGCGCGAAATGGCCAAGGCAGGCGTCACCGCGAACGTGGTGGCACCCGGCTACATCGACACCGAGATGACGAGGGCGTTGGACGAGCGCATCCAGGAGGGAGCGCTGGACTTCATCCCAGCGAAGCGCGTCGGCACCGCAGAGGAGGTCGCCGGGGCGGTCAGCTTTCTGGCATCCGAAGATGCGAGCTACATCGCGGGTGCCGTGATCCCGGTCGACGGCGGCATGGGCATGGGTCACTGATACTCATCGAAATCGTTTGAACAGTAAGGAATTTCACATGGCAGGGCTTCTAGAGGGTAAGCGAATCCTCGTCACGGGCATCATTACCGACTCCTCGATCGCGTTCCACATCGCAAAGGTCGCGCAGGAGGCGGGCGCCGAGTTGGTGCTGACCGGCTTCGACCGGATGAAACTGATCCAGCGCATCGCAGACAGGCTGCCGTCGCCCGCGCCGCTACTCGAACTCGACGTGCAGAACCAGGAGCACCTCGACAGCCTGGCCGACCGAATCACCGAGGTCATCGGCGATGGCAACAAGCTGGACGGCGTCGTGCACTCGATCGGCTTCATGCCGCAGACCGGCATGGGCATCAACCCATTCTTCGACGCCCCATACGAGGACGTCGCCAAGGGCATCCACATTTCGGCGTACTCCTATGCCTCCCTGGCGAAGGCGACGCTGCCGGTGCTCAATTCCGGCGGCTCCATCGTCGGCATGGACTTCGACCCGTCCCGGGCCATGCCCGCATACAACTGGATGACCGTAGCCAAGAGTGCGTTGGAGTCGGTGAACCGGTTCGTCGCGCGTGAGGCGGGTCCGTTCGGCGTAAGGTCGAATCTCGTTGCGGCAGGCCCCATCCGCACGCTAGCGATGAGCGCCATCGTCGGCGGGGCGCTCGGTGCAGAGGCTGGTGACCAGATGCGACTGCTCGAAGAGGGCTGGGACCAACGCGCTCCGGTCGGTTGGAACATGAAGGATCCGACCCCGGTCGCGAAGACCGTCTGCGCACTGTTGTCCGACTGGTTGCCTGCGACCACCGGGACGATCGTCTTCGCCGACGGCGGCGCGCACACGCAGTTGCTCTGACGCAATGGACTTCGATGCCCTTCTGCTGCTGTCCTTCGGCGGTCCCGAAGGGCCGGAGCAGGTTCGGCCGTTCCTAGAGAACGTCACACGCGGACGCAACATCCCGCCGGAGCGGCTCGATGACGTTGCGCAGCACTACCTGCACTTCGGTGGAGTGTCGCCGATCAACGGGATCAATAGGGCGTTGATCGAGCAAATCCGCGCAGAACTTGACAGCCGCGGAAACGACATCCCGGTCTACTTCGGCAACCGAAACTGGGAGCCGTACGTCGAAGATGCCGTCATTGCGATGCGCGACAACGGGATTCGTCGTGCTGCGGTTTTCGCGACGTCTGCGTGGGGCGGTTACTCGGGCTGCACGCAGTACGTCGAAGACATCGCAAGAGGCCGTGATGCGGCGGGCGACGAGGCTCCCCATCTGACCAAGCTTCGCCAGTACTTCGACCATCCGCTGTTCGTCGAGATGTTCGCAGAGGCAATAGCCGAGGCCGTCGCGACCCTTCCCGAAGGTCTCCGCCAAGAGGCGCGGCTGGTGTTCACCGCGCACTCGATCCCACGGCGCGCGGCGTCTCGCTGTGGAGCGGATCTCTACAGCCGCCAGGTCGCCTACGCGTCGGCTCTGGTGGCGGCGGCCGCCGGATACTCCGAGTACGACCAGGTGTGGCAGTCGAGGTCGGGGCCGCCGCAGGTGCCGTGGTTGGAACCCGACGTGGCTGATCACCTCGCGACGCTGGTGGAGACGGGAACGAAGGCCGTCGTCGTCTGTCCAATCGGATTCGTCTCCGATCACATCGAGGTGGTGTGGGATCTCGACACCGAACTCAGCGAGCAGGCGTCGGCTGCGGGGATCGCCTTCGCGCGCGCTGCCACTCCGAATGCCCAGCGACGCTTCGCCAGGCTCGCCGTCGACCTTCTAGACGAACTCCGTACCGGCGAGGGCACAGCGAAAGTCGTTGGTGCCGAGCCTGTTCCTGGTTATGGGTTCAGCGTCGATGGGTCGCCGTGCACCCCCGACTGCACCGGCCTGACCCCGTCGAGCGCGACCTCTGGCTAGATCGCTGGGACGGTCAGTCCTGCCAAGCAGACCACAGGATCGCATTGACGGCTGCCATCCGGGCTGACCGCACCACGCTGGCCAACGGTCGGAGTGCGTCGTTGGCGATCTGGATCTCGGAGGACGTCTGCAAGCCGATCGGCATCAACCCTGCGCTCACGGTCATGATCGCGTCGACGTGAGCGGCGTTCTCCAGCACGCGCAACGCGCGCGACGGTGCGTGGTCGGGGACGAGATGCTGGTGGCCCGCCTCCAACAACTGCTCGACGAGACCGCGTGGGTCATCGATGTCGGCGCCCGCGGCCCCGGCCCGCAGAGTTCCGAGCGCATCCGCAGCCGAGCGCACCGCGGCACGCAATTCGTACTCTGCCTCGCCGAGGTCGAGGGGGACGTCTACCGGCACCGCGGGCAACGAGTACACCGTCCACGACAACGCCGTTGGCTCGGACTCGTAATCGGAGTCCTCGTCGGCATCGGCGTACTCGAAGTCTGGAACGAGGCCGACGATGGTGCCTCCACGCGCCGGATCCCCCGACACGATGATCGCCTCGCCGACGGTCACGGCGTCGCGCTGGAACTGGGTGCCCGCTGCGAGTCCGCGAACGTCACCAGGCACCGGCAGTACCACGGCGATCGACGTTCCGTTCGGCGCGGGCCCCGTCGCGGTCCGCAGCGTCTGCAGCATCGAGACCGCGCCTGCGTTGGTGAGATCTGGCCACGGCAAGCCCGTGCAGCCGGCAGCGACCGAGTCGTAAGCCGTGACGGAATGCCTTGGCGCCCAGAGTGACAACGCGTCGAGGACGTCGTCCGGCGCGGCAGCGCCAGCGAGCCAGGCGTTGGCCCACACGGAGAGCGAGACACTAGGGCACCACATGATGCTCGCAGTGTAGTTGTTGCCGACCCCACCGGCCTTACTAGGAGATAGTCTGATCACATGCCTGTCTGGTTGATTTGGCTCGTCGTGGCGTTGGGGCTCGCCGGCGCCGAGGCATTGACCGGTGATTTGTTCCTCCTCATGCTTGGCGGCGGTGCATTGGCTGCCGTCGGGTCGAACTTGCTGTTCGACGAATTCTGGATCGACGGCGTCACGTTCGCCGTCGTGTCAGTTCTTCTCTTGGTCCTGGTGCGGCCGATGTTGCGGCATCGATTCACCGCGGGGATCGGTTTGCCGGAGCCGGTCAAGGCTCTAGAGGGCAAGAGCGCACTGGTGCTGCAGGCGGTGGAGCGTCACTCGGGTCAGGTCAAACTCGACGGCGAGGTCTGGACAGCGCGACCGCTCAACGACGACGATGTCTTCGAACCTGGCGACCACGTCACCGTCATGCGCATCGACGGCGCTACCGCAGTCGTCTACAAGTCCGTTTGAGTTCGGGAGGGAACCAAGGTGGGAGCCATAGCACTGCTCGTCTTCGTCGCCGTCGTCGTGATATTCACGATCATCGTGGTGGCGAAGGCGGTCGCGATCATTCCGCAGGCCGAGGCCGCGGTGATCGAGCGACTCGGTCGTTACAGCAAGACGGTCTCGGGACAGCTCACTTTGCTGGTCCCGTTCCTGGACAAGATCCGGGCCAGGGTCGACCTGCGTGAGCGCGTGGTGTCCTTCCCGCCGCAACCGGTCATCACCGAGGACAACCTGACGGTCAACATCGACACTGTCGTCTACTTCCAGGTGACCAACCCGCAGGCGGCCGTCTACCAGATCAGCAACTACATCGTGGGTGTCGAGCAGCTGACCACGACCACGCTTCGCAACGTCGTTGGCGGCATGACGCTGGAGCAGACGCTGACGTCGCGTGACCAAATCAATGGCCAGTTGCGCGGTGTCCTCGACGAGGCCACCGGCCGATGGGGTCTTCGCGTGGCCCGCGTCGAGCTTCGCTCGATCGATCCTCCACCGTCGATTCAGGACTCGATGGAAAAGCAGATGCGCGCCGACCGCGAGAAGCGCGCGATGATCCTCACCGCTGAGGGCAACCGAGAGGCGTCGATCAAACAGGCCGAAGGCCAGAAGCAGGCGCAGATCCTTGCGGCCGAGGGCGCCAAGCAGGCCGCGATCCTCGCCGCAGAGGCCGACCGTCAGTCCCGGATGCTGCGCGCGCAGGGTGAACGCGCCGCGTCGTACCTCCAAGCACAGGGCCAGGCGAAGGCGATCGAGAAGACCTTCGCCGCCATCAAGGCGGGTAGGCCGACACCCGAAATGCTCGCATACCAGTACCTGCAAACTCTGCCCCTGATGGCAAAGGGCGAGGCCAACAAGGTGTGGTTGGTGCCAAGCGATTTCGGGTCGGCGCTGCAGGGCTTCACCAAGCTGCTGGGTGCACCGGGTGACGACGGCGTATTCCGCTACACGCCGTCGCCCGTCGAGGAGGATCTTGCTCGGCCGGAAGATGACAGCGACGACGTGAAGGACTGGTTCAATACCCAGACCGACCCCGAAATCGCTCAGGCCGTCGCCGCGGCCGTTGCCGACGCGCGCTCACCGGGTGCGATCGCTGCCCCTCCCATTGAGCCGCCGCCCCCGCCGATGCACTACCCGCCCCTCTCGCAGCAGCAGCCGCCGCCCCCTGGCGGCGGCGGGCGCCACGGCAGCTGAGCCAACCACCGATGTCGGCCTTGGTGGCGTCGTTCCACGTGAAGGCAAAGGACTGGAGTCCCGGACTCGCCTTGGCTTCGGCGGTGCTGGTTTTCTGGGGTGCGATGACGGTGACAGTGCCGTCGACTTCGTCCTGACTAGGTCGAGACGACGGGCTGGGCGCCCTCATCGTCGGCCCTTTGGGTGTGGCGCCGATGCGTGCGCAGCTCGTGCACCAGACCCGCGACGCCCAGGCTCGCGGTGCATGCCGAAACGAACAGGAGCAGTGGGCTCACGTTGCCAGTGAGTGCATCGCCGAGGACGACGACTGCGGCGGTGCCTGGGATCAAGCCGACCAGTGAAGCAAGCGTGTAGGGCAGCACGCGGACCGCCGATGCGCCCGCCGCGTAGTTCAACACCGAGAAGGGCACGGCCGGGATCAACCGCATCGACAGGATCGCGGGCCAGCCTCGCGTGCGTAGTCGCGCGTCCAGGACGGCGACCTTCGGATTCGGGACGAGGCGGCTCAGCTGCCAACCGACCGCTCGTACCAGGAAAAGCGCGAGCACCGCGCTGATGGTGCTGGCCGTGACGGCGATCGCGATGCCCAACACTGGACCGAACAACAGCCCCGCTGCGAACGTGAACGCGGTTCGGGGGAACGGGAAGATCGTCACGACGACGTGGGCCACGAGGAAGGCGGCGGGAAACCACGGCCCGACGGACGTGGCCCAGTCGCGGAGCTGAACTGCGGTGGGTATCGGCACGAGGAGGGCAAATGCGACGAGAATCACAATCGCGGCCGCGGTCGCCAGCGCGCGCCGCGGAGAGACCTGGGCAGCCGTCGCGACAACCGCGGCGCTGACTGCGCGCAACGTGCTGACGACGGCCTTCACGCCTGTCAACAGTACGTGGCATGGCCGACCGCCTCTTGCCACCGCGCTGCATTGCTCGTTGCTCCGACTCCCCAGAAGGCCGGTCGTGCGCCCGCCGGACTGCTGGTCGAAGGCGATCATTTAGCCTGAGGGCCGGATAGTTAGTCACACGCTGCAACTACGGGAGATGTCAGTGTCGGATATGGCAACGGATCTTGCGCGTTGGCGCTCCGGCGTGGCGGGCGTACTGGCCAAGAGCAGCAGGAAGGACCCTGCCGATCTCGGATCCGAGCCAGAGAGGTTGCTCGATTCGCCGACCTACGAGGGGTTCCCGATCCGGCCCCTCTACACCGGGCTGGACGCGCTACCGGAACCTCCTCTGCCCGGCACGTGGCCGTTCGTCCGCGGCGGCGACGCGCTGCGTGACGTGAAGTCGGGTTGGAAGGTGGCCGAGTCATTTCCCGTCGCAGGCCAATCTGCCGTCACCGATGGCAACGACGCGGTGTTGGCCGCACTGACCGACGGCTCAAGCGCACTCGTCCTTCGAGTCGGTCGCGACGGAGTTGCCGTCAAGGAACTCGATCGAATGCTGGAGGGCGTCTTCCTCGATCTGGTGCCCGTGATCCTGGACGCGGGAACCGATTACGTCGCAGCGACGGGTGCAATTCTGGCGCTCGTCTCCGACTTGGACGATGAGCGGCGAGCACGGCTCTCCATCGACCTGGGCGCCGATCCGTTGACGGCTACGTTGGCTTCGCGACGGGACGCAGACCTCGACGACGTCCTCGCCGTCGCCATCAGGACGGCTGCGTACGACGGTGGTGTTCGCGCCGTGACTGTTGACGGCAGCACGTTTCACGACATCGGCGCGAGTGCGTCGTGGGAGCTGGCAGGCGCCGTGGCTGCCGGGGTCGAGTATCTTCGCGCCCTCAGTGAGGGCGGCATGTCGGTGCGAGATGCCTTGCAGCAGATCAGTTTTCGGCTCAGCGCCGATGACGACCAGTTTTTGACCATCGCCAAGTTCCGTGCGGCGCGTCGACTTTGGGCCAGGGTGGCCGAGGTGGTGGGGCAGCGCGACGCCGGAGCGGCGACGGTGCACGCGGTGACGTCGGCGCCCATGATGACCCAGCGCGACCCGTGGGTGAACATGTTGCGCACCACGCTTGCCGTGTTCGGGGCTGGTGTCGGGGGAGCGGACAGTGTCCTGGTTCTGCCCTTCGACGCAGCCATCGACGGCGGAATGCCCGGCACCGCGCGGAGTTTCGCGCGAAGAATGGCGCGCAACACCCAACTGCTCCTCTTGGAGGAATCGCACGTCGGCCGTGTGCTCGACCCCGGTGGAGGGTCGTGGCTCGTCGAGGACCTGACCAAGCAGCTCGCGGAGACGGCGTGGACACACTTCCAGGACGTCGAGGCCCGAGGGGGCTTCGTAGCCGCCCAAGACCACGTCGCCGACGAGATCGCACGGGTCAGCGACCGTCGCACCGACGACGTCGCGCACCGACGGACGGCCATCACGGGCGTCAACGAGTACCCGAACTTGGCTGAAGTCCCACTGCCGGTGTCGGATTCGGTCCCCGGCGTCAGTCGGTACGCCGCCGCGTTCGAGGCCCTGCGCGACCGGTCCGACGCCCACCTCGCGGCAACGGGTTCACGGCCGACCGCCGTGCTGTTGCCGCTCGGCCCGATCGCGGAACACAACGTCCGAGCGACGTTCGCTGCGAACCTGCTCGCCTCGGGCGGGGTCTACACCGTGAACCCCGGCACGGTGGACGCCGCCGGAGTGAGTCAGGCCGTCGCCGAAGCGGGCAGCCCCACCGCGGCCGTGATCTGCGGCACCGACGGCCGGTATGGAACCGACGTCTCCGACGTGGTGGAAGCCGCACGCGCAGCAGGGGTTTCACACATCTACCTCGCCGGGCCGGAAAAGGCGGTCGCCGAGGCGACCGCCAAACCGGACGACTACCTCACCGCCAAGATCGACGCAGTCGCCGCGCTGTCGAAACTGCTCACCCGATTGGGGGCCTGACATGACCGTATCCAATGTCGCCGGCGGCCCGGCTCCGACATCCAATGTCGCCGGCGGCCCGGCTCCGACATCCCCTCTTCAGACACCGGCCATCGCCAGCTTCGCCGACGTCCCCCTGTCCGCAGAGGGGGCCTCGGAGCCCGCCACCGTCGCAAGCGTCGACGAGTTCGTCGCGTCCGCTGCCGCCGCCCACGGTTACACCGTCGATCAGATGGACTGGGCGACGCCAGAGGGCATCGACGTCAAGCCGGTGTACGTCGAAGCCGACCGGGACGCCGTCGTCGAGGCCGGCTACCCATTGGACACCTTCCCCGGCGCGCCGCCGTTCGTCCGTGGGCCCTACCCGACCATGTACGTCAACCAGCCGTGGACCATCCGCCAGTACGCGGGCTTCTCCACCGCCGCCGAGTCAAACGCGTTCTACCGCCGCAATCTGGCAGCGGGTCAGAAAGGCTTGTCGGTGGCGTTCGACTTGGCCACTCACCGCGGTTACGACTCCGATCATCCGCGCGTGGCCGGCGACGTCGGCATGGCCGGCGTCGCGATCGACTCGATCCTCGACATGCGCCAATTGTTCGACGGCATAGACCTTTCCACTGTTTCGGTGTCGATGACGATGAACGGCGCGGTACTTCCGATTCTGGCGCTGTACGTAGTGGCAGCCGAGGAGCAGGGCGTGCCGCCGGAGAAGTTGGCTGGGACCATCCAGAACGACATCCTCAAGGAGTTCATGGTCCGCAACACCTACATCTATCCGCCCAAGCCGTCGATGCGGATCATCTCCGACATCTTCGGCTACACCAGCACGAAGATGCCGAAGTTCAACTCGATCTCGATCTCCGGCTATCACATCCAAGAGGCCGGAGCCACGGCCGATCTCGAACTCGCGTACACCCTGGCCGACGGCAAGGAGTACATCAAGGCGGGACTGGCGGCAGGGCTCGACATCGACAAGTTCGCTCCGCGGCTGTCGTTCTTCTGGGGCATCGGCATGAACTTCTTCATGGAGGTGGCGAAGCTGCGGGCGGGTCGACTGCTCTGGAGCGAACTGGTCGCAGAATTCGACCCGAAGAGTGACAAGTCGCTGTCCCTGCGCACTCATTCGCAAACCTCGGGCTGGTCGTTGACCGCGCAGGACCCGTTCAACAACGTCGCTCGCACTTGCATCGAGGCGATGGCCGCCACGCAGGGACATACCCAGTCGCTGCACACCAACGCTCTCGACGAGGCGCTGGCGCTGCCCACCGACTTCTCTGCCCGCATCGCGCGCAACACCCAGCTCGTACTCCAGCAGGAGTCGGGGACCACTCGACCGATCGATCCGTGGGGCGGTTCGTATTACGTCGAGTGGCTGACTCACCAACTGGCGGAGAAGGTTCGGGCCCACTTCCGCGAGGTGGACGAGCACGGCGGCATGGCGCAAGCGATCGACGATGGCATTCCGAAGTTGCGAATCGAGGAGGCCGCTGCCCGTACGCAGGCACGCATCGACTCCGGCGCGCAGACGGTGATCGGAATCAACAAGTATCAGGTCGACGAGGACCAGGAAATCGAGGTCCTCAAGGTCGAGAACAGTCGGGTGCGGGCCGAGCAACTGGACAAGCTCGCCAGGTTGCGAGCCGATCGCGACGAGAGTGCGACTCAAGCGGCGTTGGCCGAATTGACCCGTGCCGCAGGTGCTTCTGGTCTCGCGGGCGACGACGGCCTTGGCAACAACCTCTTGGCCCTGGCGATCAACGCCGCGCGCGCGAAGGCCACCGTCGGCGAGATCTCCGATGCGTTGGAGAAGGTCTACGGACGCCATCAGGCCGAGATCCGCACGATCGCGGGCGTCTACCGGGATGAGGTGGGGAAGGTCAGCAACGTAACTGCTGCAACCGAACTGGTGAAGAAGTTCGCCGAGGCAGATGGTCGTCGCCCACGCATCCTCGTCGCGAAGATGGGACAGGACGGGCACGATCGAGGTCAGAAGGTCATCGCAACCGCCTTCGCCGACATCGGCTTCGACGTCGACGTCGGGTCGTTGTTCTCCACGCCCGACGAGGTCGCCCGGCAGGCGGCCGACAACGACGTCCACGTCGTCGGGGTCTCGTCACTGGCCGCAGGTCACCTCACCTTGGTACCCGCGCTCCGTGACGCGCTCGCCGAGGCGGGCAGGCCCGACATCATGGTCGTCGTCGGTGGTGTGATTCCGCCCGGCGACTTCGAGGAGCTCTACGAGGCGGGGGCAACGGCGATCTTCCCGCCGGGCACGGTGATCGCCGACGCCGCGATCGGCCTGCTGGAGAAGCTGGCCGAACGACTGGGTTACGACCTGGAGGGCAGGAGCGGAGCGACCGGGGAATCGACCCCGCCTAGATGAGCCCCTCCGACCTCGCGGCGGCCGTCCGCAGCGGCGACAGGGCCGCTCTGCCAAAGGCCATCACGTTGGTCGAGTCGACCCGCGCCGATCACCGCGATCAGGCCCAGGAACTGTTGCTGGAGCTGATGCCGCAGGCAGGCAGCGCGCTGCACGTCGGCATCACGGGTGTACCAGGCGTAGGCAAGTCGACGACGATCGAAGCGCTCGGGATGTACCTCATCGAGCAGGGGCACCGGGTGGCGGTGCTGGCCGTCGATCCGTCGTCGACCCGCACCGGCGGCTCCATCCTGGGCGACAAGACCCGGATGGCGCGGTTGGCCGTCCACGAGAACGCCTACATTCGACCTTCGCCGACGTCGGGCACGCTCGGAGGTGTCGCCAAGGCGACGCGCGAGACGATCGTCCTGCTGGAGGCTGCGGGCTTTGACGTCATCCTGGTGGAGACGGTGGGCGTTGGTCAATCAGAAGTCGCCGTCGCCAACATGGTCGACACGTTCGTGTTCCTGACCCTCGCCCGTACCGGCGACCAGCTTCAGGGCATCAAGAAGGGCGTTCTCGAGCTCGCCGACATCGTCGTCGTGAACAAGGCCGACGGCAAGCACGAGGCAGAGGCCAAGAGTGCGGCACGTGAACTCTCCGGCGCGATTCGGCTGATCTATCCACGCGAAACACTATGGCGTCCACCGGTTCTCACCATGAGTGCGCTGCACGGCACGGGTCTGGCAGAACTGTGGGACACCGTCGTCGAACACCGCCGAGTACTGACGGACGCCGGTGAGTTCGACGCACGCCGCCGGACCCAGCAGGTCGACTGGACGTGGTCGATGGTGCGCGACACCGTGCTCGACCGAGTGACGTCGAGCCCGGGGGTCAAGGCGATTCGCGCCGAGGTCGAACGGCAGGTTCGCGACGGCGAGTTGACGCCTGCGCTCGCCGCGCAGAAGATCCTCGACGCGATCGAGTGATGGCGCCGTCGACGATGCCCGAGAGTGTGTGCTGACCGCCGAGGCTGCCGTATCGCTCCGCATTACAGCGGCCGTCGAGAGTGTCAACGGAAGCGTCGCGAATGTCATTCTTACGGCAGGCGGGGAACGAAGTGGGCGACGACGTTGACGGTGGAGTTAACGAATCGGTAACCCCCTAAGTAGTTAGCCAGGGTTCCAGGTAAATTGGTTGAATTGTGACCCAAGCAATGTCTCGGGAGCGCAGCGCGGCGCTCTCGAATGGTGTGCAAGGCTCGAATCGCGTCCAAGGGGCAGCAGACCCCAACTTTGCGTGCGCCGTCAACGCGTTCTCCCGACTGTTTCCCCATCCTCGCTTCGGTGGAGGCGCACTCGCCGTGTACCTCGACGGGGTTCCCGTGGTCGACGTGTGGACAGGTTGGTCCGACCGCAAGGGCAAGAGGCACTGGAACGCCGACACCGGAGCCATGGTGTTCTCGGCAACCAAGGGCATGGCCTCGACGGTCATTCACAGGCTCGCCGATCGCGGTCTGATCGACTACGACGCACCCGTCTCCGAGTACTGGACGGAGTTCGCCGCCAACGGCAAGGCCGACGTCACCGTTCGTGACGTGATGCGACACAGGGCCGGGCTGGCGCATCTCAACGGCGCGACCAAGACCGACCTGATGGACCACCTCCTGATGGAGGAGCGGATGGCCGCGGCGCCGATGAGTTGGATGAAGGGTCGCTCCGCCTACCACGCACTCACGTACGGCTGGCTGATGTCCGGCCTGGCGCGCGCCGTGACGGGCAGCGGCATGCGTGACCTCGTTCGCACCGAACTGGCACTCCCGCTGAATACCGACGGCCTGCACCTCGGCAGGCCTCCCCGCGACGCGCCGACGCAGCCAGCTCGAATCATCGGCCCACAGACGCGGTTCCAGAATCCGATCGTCAACATCGTCACGCCCCGCGTCGCTGCGCTGCCGATCTCGGTCGGCCTCGGCTCGCTGTACTTCCCGGGCATGAAATCCGTTGTGCAGGGTGATATCCCGCTCCTCGACGCCGAGATCCCTGCGGCCAACGGGGTGGCCACGGCCCGCGGCCTCGCCAGGATGTACGGCGCTATCGCCAACGGCGGACGGATCGACGGCGAACAGTTCCTGTCCGCCGAACTGGTGGCCGGTCTCACCGGGGAGCGCAGCTTGCGCCCCGACGGCGGCATCTTCATGCCGATGGCCTTCCACCTCGGATACCATGCGCTTCCGCTTGGCGGCCTATTGCCAGGCTTCGGGCACGTCGGCCTCGGCGGGTCGCTCGGCTGGGCGGACCCGGCCACGGGGCTGTCCTTTGGGTTCGTGCACAACCGACTGCTCACGCCGTTCGTCATCGCCGATCAAGCCGGGTTCGTGGCCACCGCAGCCTTGATCAGGCGCGGCGCATCGCTGGCGCGCAAGCACGGGTTCGAGTCGGTTGGCGACTTCGGCGCACCGTTCGCGAAGCTTCGACCGGTCGCAGGCTAGTCGACTCAAAGTTCGTACGGGAACCATTCGGTTGCTTGTACGTTGGGGTCGCACGCGCGGAGTCGTCCCCAATCCTCCGTGGCGGAGGAAGGGAGCTTCTGCGTGACCGATGCGGCGCTCGGCTTCGATCCAGAAGCGTTGCGGGAGCGTTACTCCCAGGAGCGAGCACGACGCCTGCGAGCCGATGGCATGGCGCAGTACGTCGAGGTGGCTGGACAGTTCCGGCATTTCGCCGACGATCCATGGGCCGACCCGGACTTCACCCGGGCACCGCTGTTCGACGAGGTGGACGTGGCGATCGTCGGAGCCGGCCTTGGCGGACTACTCACCGGCGCACGGCTGCGTGAACTCGACGTCGAGCGGCTGCGGCTGATCGACAAGGCCGCCGACGTGGGCGGAACGTGGTACTGGAACCGCTACCCAGGGATCGCCTGCGACGTCGAGTCCTACGTGTACATGCCACTTCTGGAGGAACTGGGTTACGTCCCTACGGAGAAGTACGCCAAGGGCCACGAGATCTTCGCTCATTGCCAACGCATCGCGGAGCACTACGACCTCTACCGCGACGCCTGCCTTCAAACCGAGGTCCGCGAAATCCGCTGGAGCCAGAATGATTCGCGCTGGATCATCTCGACCAACCACGGAGACGCCATCCGGACCCGGTTCGTGTCGATGGCCAACGGCTACCTGCAGCGGCCCAAGCTGCCTGGCATCCCCGGCATCCATGCCTTCGGTGGGCACACGTTTCACACGAGCCGGTGGGATTACGGCTACACCGGCCCGGATCTGAACCGGCTCGCCGACAAGAGGGTCGGCCTGATCGGCACAGGCGCGACTGCCGTGCAATGCGTACCGCACCTCGCGGCGGCGGCCAAGCACCTTTCGGTGTTCCAGCGGACGCCCTCCACAGTCGACGTCAGAGGCAATGCTCCGACCGACGCATCATGGGCGGCCGGGCTGGAGCCGGGATGGCAGCGTCGCAGGATAGAGAACTTCCAGGTACTCACGGCAGGCGGCGAGTCCGACGAGGACCTCGTCGGTGACGCATGGACGAGCATCACCAAGTTGTTGGTCGGTGCTCCCGAGCTGGCCGACTTCGCAAAGATGGAGCAGATTCGGGCGCGCGTGCACGCAATCGTCGACGATCCCGCAACTGCCGAAGCGCTCAAGCCGTGGTACGGCTACTTCTGCAAGCGGCCCTGCTTCCACGACGACTATCTGCAGTCGTTCAACCGCGACAACGTGGAGCTAGTGGACACCCACGGACTCGGCGTGGAACGCATCACCGAGTCCGGCGTCGTCGTCGATGGAGTCGAATACGAACTCGACTGCCTCATCTTCGCTACCGGTTTCGAAGTCGGCACCGAATACAGTCGGCGCGCGGGCTTCGAGGTCATCGGGCGAGACGGCGTGACTTTGACGGAGGCCTGGCGCGACGGAGTGCACACATTGCACGGGTTGCACGTTCGGGGCTTTCCGAATTGCTTCATACTCAGCATCGCTCAGTCCGGGTTCACGGTGAACTTTCCCTATCTGCTTGACGTCCAGTCCACTCACGTGGCGTGGCTGGTGGCCGAGGCGCTGGCCAACGAGGTAGACGCGCTCGAGGTGTCCGCCGACGCCGAGGCCGCGTGGGTGAACACCGTCATGCAGCGCTCCGTCGGCAGCGCCGATCGGGCGAAGGCATGCACGCCGGGGTACTACAACCGTGAGGGTGAGTACACCGCCAAGACTCGGCAGGGGAGCTTCTTCTTCGGCGGCCCAACCGAATACGCGGATACGCTTCGGGCTTGGCGAGAGGCACGGGACTTCCAGGGGTTGGAGATCAGCGAGGCGAGTCGCGTGGGTAGGGAGTGAGCGGGCGGCGCCCGCCGCGGGTGGCGATCATCGGAGCGGGTTTCGGCGGACTGGCCGCCGCGGTCGCGCTTCGTCGGTCGGGCATCGACGACATCACCATCGTCGAGCGCTCCGATGGAGTCGGTGGGACTTGGCGGCGCAATACGTATCCCGGTGCTGCGTGCGACATCCAGAGCCACCTGTACTCGTTTTCGTTCGCGCCCAATCCCGCGTGGAGCAGGACCTACGCAGGACAGCCGGAGATCCTCGCCTACCTCGAGTGGGTAGCAGAGGACTTCGACCTCCTGCGCCACCTGATGCTGGAAACGCGGTTGCGCCGCGCGACGTGGGACGAGCAGGCGGTGCAGTGGGAGCTGGAGCTCGAATCAGCCAAGGGCACAGTGCAACTCGTCGTAGACGTGGTGGTGAGCGCGGTCGGTTTGTTCAATGAGCCTGCGCTACCCGAGATCGACGGACTCGCCGACTACACCGGCCCGCTGGTGCACACCTCTCAGTGGGACGCCGACATCGAGCTGGACGGCAAGAAGGTCGCGGTGATCGGGACCGGCGCCAGCGGAGTTCAAGTGGTTCCCGAGCTCGCGAAGCTCGTCGGCCAGCTGACCGTCGTCCAGCGCACGCCGCCTTGGATGGTGCCCAAGGACGACCGTCCGTTCACCGATGAGGAACTGAAGCGGTACCGCGATCACCCCGGCGCCGTCCGGCGGGAGCGGCGCCGACTTTGGGTCGAGCAACACGGCAACACGGCACTGACGATGGATGACCCGCGGATCACCGACCGCCAGCAGCTGGCCGAGGGATTCCTCGAAGCTCAGGTCGGCGATCCTGGCCTTCGCGAGGCACTGACGCCCGACTACCCCTTCCGCTGCAAGCGGGTGTTGCTTGGGTCGAGCTATTACGAAGCCCTTCAGCGCGACCACGTCGAACTGGTGTCGGAGGCCATCCGCATCCGCGATCGCTCGATCGTCACGGCCGGCGGACGAGTGATCGACGTCGACGCCATCGTCCTGGCGACGGGGTTCGAGACGAGTCGCTATCTCGCAGGGATAGAGGTCGTCGGCCTGGACGGTCGAGATCTGCACGATCGTTGGGGTGACGATCCGAGCGCATACCTCGGCGTTGCCGTGAGTGGCTTTCCCAACTTCTTCATGCTCTACGGCCCAAACACCAACCAGGGCGGCAACTCGATCGTGTACCTGCTAGAGGCAGGTGCCCGACTGATCGTCGACGCGGTGCAGCGGTTGGCTCGCCGCGGTGGACACTTGGAGGTGCGCGCCGACGCCGAGGCGAAGTTCAACGAGAAGATATCGGCCGACCTCGAACGCACGGTGTGGACGCAGTGCAGCAGCTACTTCCGTTCGCCGAGTGGCCGCATCGTCACGCAGTGGCCCTACACCGAACTGGACTATGCGCGAGCGACGCGGCGATTGCGTCGGCGCGACTGGATCCATCGAACGGGTTAGCCCAGTCCGAAATCGATTACACCGCAGATCAATTCGCCGTTGAGCAGCCAGACCGGTCACGACGCAGTTGCCCCCTTGCGCGTGAGCGAGAGCGCATCGTGGATGTCGTCTTCGCCGACGAGCGCGGGGGAGAGCACGACGCCGTCGGCCATCACGCCGCGCGTCAGGTCGCGGACCAACTCCGTCGCTTCCTCGACGCTGCTTACCGCGTGAGTGGCCCCGAAGCCAAGCGACGAAGTGCGCTTGAACTCAACGGGATCCACCGCGACGATGATCGCCGCGCCGCCAATGTGCGCGCCTTGGATTGCGGCCGTTCCGATGCCTCCAGCGCCGATCACGACGACAGTGTCGCCGCCGCGCACCCCGGCCTGATGGATCGCCGAGCCGTAACCGGTCGGAATCGTGCACGCGAGCAGTGCAGCGGGAACCAGCGGAAGGCTCTGGTCGACCTTGACGATCGAGTTCACCGAAACGACCGTGTGCTCCGCGAAGGCGCCGATCTTGGACACGTGTCCCAGGTCCAGGCCGTCGAGCGTGTGGTGGCGGAAGGTGCCGTCGGTCGGCATGCCCGGTTGCATGATCCCTGCTCCGAGATCGCAGAGATACTCCATTCCCGTTGCACACCAACGGCATTGGCCGCAGGCAGGTACGAACGACGTCACGACGTGTCGCCGGGCGCGAACCGTGTGACGCCTTCGCCGACTTCCACGACGATGACCGAACCCTCGTGGCCGCCGATGGTCGGTGGCCGGCGCGGTGTGGGCTGACCTGGCTCCGCCGGCACCGTTACGTAGCCATTGAGGTAGTCACCCACTAGATGCACGCGGCAGCTACGGTCGTTGTGTGACAAACCCGTTGGTGGACCGGGCGCGCCAAATAGCCGACACCGTGCTCTTTCCGGCCGCGGTCGAGATCGATGAAACCGCGCACATACCCGACACCCACTGGCAGTCTCTCGCCGACGCAGGTTTGTACGGAATCGCGGTGTCAGCCGAGTACGGCGGACCCGGCCTCGACCTTGCCGACATCACCGAGATTCTCGAGGTCATGGCGGGCGGGTGCCTCGCGACGGCCTTCACCTGGATGCAGCATCACGGGGTCATGGCGTCGTTGTCGGCATCGGCCAATGCGCCGCTCCGCGATCGCATTCTGCCGGCGGCCGCTGCAGGCAGACTGCGATGCGGCGTCGCCTATGCGGGAGCGGCGCCCGTCCCGCCGCGGATGCGTGCCGAACGGGTACCGGGTGGCTGGCGGCTGTCAGGGCACGCGCCGTTCGTCAGTGGCTGGGGCATCATCGACCTCGTCCAGGTTTCCGCGGGCGACACCGATTCGGGTGACATCGTCGCCGGAATCGTGCCAGCCGAGATGCAGCAGGGCATCGCGACCGTCACCCCGCAGGCCTTGTTCGTCGCTGACGCGACCAGAACGGTGTCCCTCGATGTCGACGGCCTACTGATCGCCGACGAAGACGTCGTCAGCCGGGTTTCCCGTACCGACTTCATGGCGAACCAGAATTTCGGATCGAGGCTGAATGGCACACTGCCGCTCGGTGTCGTGAGGCGTTGTGCCGACTTGCTCGACGGGGCGGGTCAGTTCGACGCCGCGAAGGCGCTGCGCAGGGACGCGGACGCCGTGCGTGCACTACTCGACGCCGGGTTGGCGGATTCGGCGAAACTGCTAGTCGGCAGGGCCGATGGTGCTGAACTCGCCATGCGGGCTGCGGCAGCGCTCATTGCAGGAGGTGGGGGATCGGCGATTCTGCGCTCATCGACGGCGCAATTGCTCGCACGTGACGCGATGTTCACGTTGGTTGCAGCCAGCAGACCGGAGTTGAAGCGGTCCCTCTTGCAGCGTTTTTCGCGAGCCGACTAGTTGCTGGCCCTGCTGAACCACCTGGTACGAATGCGCCAGGAATGTGCGGACGCGAGCGCGAAGCCTGCACCGCAGCCGCACGCGAAGATCCACACCAGCGCGGTGCCTGCGACGGACTGCAGCGACGGTACGAAAGCGGTGGTGATGCGAACGACGCACGCGGTGATGCCGCTGAGCGATGCCACCATGTAGACGTTCGCGATCCTTCGCGAGCGGGGATCCTTGCGAAGGATCCGCAGTGCCCGACAGCAGTACACCAACAGGTAGATGAGCATGCCGCACAGCAGCAGCCAGTACATGTTCAGCCAGAAGTCCGTCGGCACCAGGAAGAAGTCGGGTTTGTAGATCTTGGAGCCGTTGCCGAGGGTGAACGCCGCCAGGAGCAGTGGAATGCACAACGTCGCTGGTCGCTCGACGTACAGCTTGAAGGTGATGCTCATCGCGTGATCGTCCTGCAGCCGCCCCAGAGTGTTGTAGACGACGGCCGAGGCGGCGACGATGTACATGTCGTGGCCGATGTAGTCCTCGAGGTTCCACAGACCCGTGACGGCGTGCAAAACGTGGCCGATTGTCTCGGAAGCCCACGGGGACATCAAAACGACGGCTGCGCCCTGCAGGGCGATGTTGAGAGTTGCCGCGACTTCCCATCGACATGACCACGTCACCCGGCGAATCCACAAACTCCATGCGATGCACGCGATGGTGATCGCAATGAGCACTGTGAGAGCCATGAGATGTCGCCTTTGGGCAGATTTCCTGTGCTCAGATCCTACAGCTAACGGACTTAGAGTGGAGGCGCGTCGAGTCGTGGTTTGAGTTCCGACAGCTTCGGCCGCCGGACGATTCGGGTGTCCGTCGTGGTATCAGTGGCCGTCGCCACCATCACCGGTGCGGACTCGAGATAGCTCCACACTTCTTCGCGGCTCATCAGGCCGAACCGAACCTGAAGGTCCGGATAGCTAAGCCCGAATCGGTCAGCTACCCCGCGCAATTCCTCTGCATTCGGGTAGTCGGCTTCCTTGATGCGCCGGTAGTACGTACTGCTCGAAGTACCCAAGGCGTCATAGATCGCCTTTGCGTCAACGTCACCATCGAGCAGGTAGTCGAGTAACGCTTTCAGCTGCCGGCCGTTCTCGTCAGTGCGGGGCATCCCTACAGCTTAGGACAGGCTTCCTGACTTTGGGTAGTAGCAACCGCAAAAAGGACACCTTGCTCATAATTGACGTGTGCGTCGCAGTTTTGGCAGATCATTCCCATTTTTGGGAATCTGTGCCATATTTGTGACATGACTCACGCAAACATGCAGGTGGCGGACTACAACGCAGTTGGACGTCCCCAACTCGATGACCTATCCGTCCTATCTGCTCCGCTGTCAGACGTTCTGACTCAGGAACTCGATGGCGCGTGTGTGGCGCTCGGGTTAACTCCCGACGAGATTCTCCTCGCGGCGTTGGGACGGACGATTCACCGCTGCATCGGCAGCGGTGTGGTGGCCGTCGACCTTCCCGGCTACGGCACCAAGGTCTACCCGGTGGCCCTGACGTGTGACGAACCGGACCACGTGCCTGCGCGCGAAATGCTTGCCTCCGTGCACCACACGATCGCTGCACTCTCGGTTCACCAGGTCGTGTACGGAGTGCCCGACGACTTCCAGACGCAGGCAGAGTCCGACGTTCTCTTCGCGTACGGCGAGGCAGCAGCTAATTCTGCGGCAGCCGGACATCTGCTCGAGCTTCGTGCATACCGAAGCGAGGGCGTCCTCGTCCTCGACTGGCGCTACGACACGCGCAGCTTCGAGGCCTACACCGTCGAGGAACTCTCGGAACAGTTCGCCTTCGGTCTCATCGAGCTGACCTCGGAGGCGACGTCGCCGATCTTGGAGTCCGCCGAGTTGGCGATGGCGCGTTAGCCACTACACTCTTGGCAACGGCGTCGATCCGGTGATCACCGGGGAGCCTTCGGAAGAACGGTGTTTTCGCTAGAGGCGGCTGCGCCAAGTAGAACCGAACGGGTGGGTCCGTCATCTCCCATGAATGAGCGGCGTGCCTCGGCGCGCAAGCGGGGTGGTACCGCGGCTTTTGCGCATCGCGCGCGACGTCGTCCCCGTGCCTGAACGAACCTGGGCACAGGAGACGACGAGCGTAGTGACTACATATCCGAAACCGGCGGGCGGATCGCCGCACTTTCCGTCCATGGAAACCGACGTCCTCGAGTATTGGGCCGCCGACGGCACCTTTCGCGCCAGCATCGAGCGCCGAGAGGGCGCGGAGGAATACGTCTTCTACGACGGTCCTCCCTTCGCGAACGGGCTGCCGCACTACGGCCACCTTCTCACGGGATACGTCAAGGACATCGTGCCGAGGTATCGCACGATGCGCGGATACAAGGTCGAGCGCAGGTTTGGCTGGGACACCCACGGCCTACCCGCCGAGCTCGAGGTCCAGCGGCAACTCGGCATCACCGACAAGTCGCAGATCGAGCACATGGGCATTGCCGAGTTCAACGACGCGTGCCGTGCCTCGGTGATGAAATACACAGGAGAGTGGCAGGCGTACGTCACAAGGCAGGCGCGCTGGGTCGACTTCGACAACGACTACAAGACGCTGGATCTCGGCTTCATGGAGTCGGCGATCTGGGCCTTCAAACAGCTGTGGGACAAGGGTCTGGCGTACGAGGGCAATCGCGTGTTGCCCTACTGCTGGAACGACGAGACCCCGCTGTCGAGTCACGAGCTGCGCATGGACGACGACGTGTACCAGAGCAGGCAGGATCCTGCGCTGACAGTCGGCCTTCAGATTTCCGACGGCCCACTGGCCGGCGCGTATCTGCTGATCTGGACGACCACGCCATGGACGCTTCCGTCGAACCAGGCAGTCGCGGTCAACCCAGACGTCACCTATGTCGAGGTTCTGGGTCCCGACGGGCGCCGCTACGTGCTCGCCGATGCCAGGCTTGCCGCCTATGCGCGCGAACTCGGCGACGACCCAGAGATCGTCGGTACCCACACCGGGGCCGAGCTACTCGGTACTGGCTACTTGCCGCCGTTCCCGTATTTCATGGACTCGGCCAACGCATTTCGCGTCTTGCCCGGAGACTTCGTGACCACGGAGGAAGGCACGGGCATCGTGCACATGGCGCCCGCATACGGCGAGGATGACAAGGCCACCGCCGATGCGGCGGACATCGTGGCCGTCACACCGGTGGACACCAAGGGCCGGTTCGACTCGACGGTGCCCGACTATGCCGGTCAGCACGTGTTCGACGCCAACCCCCAGATCATCCGCGACCTGAAGAACCAGGCGGGACCGGCTGCGGTGAACTCGCCGGTGTTGCTCCGGCACGAGACGTACGACCACTCCTATCCGCACTGCTGGCGCTGCCGCAACCCGCTGATCTACCGGGCCGTGTCGTCGTGGTTCGTCAAGGTCACGGAGTTCCGCGACAGGATGGTCGAACTCAATCAGCAGATCACCTGGTATCCCGAGCACGTCAAGGACGGCCAATTCGGCAAGTGGCTATCCAACGCGCGCGATTGGTCGATATCGCGAAATCGCTACTGGGGCACGCCGATTCCCGTATGGACGTCCGACGATCCTGCCTATCCCCGGATCGACGTTTACGGCAGTCTCGACGAACTCGAGCGCGACTTCGGCGTGCGGCCGGACAATCTGCATCGCCCCTACATCGACGAGCTGACCCGACCCAACCCCGATGACCCGACGGGCCGGTCGACGATGCGTCGCATCCCTGACGTCTTCGACGTCTGGTTCGACTCCGGGTCGATGCCGTATGCCCAGGTGCACTACCCATTCGAGAATCAGAAGTGGTTCGACGGCGTGAGTGGGGCGGGGGCTTCGGCAGGCGAGGATGCGCACTTCCCTGGCGACTTCATCGTCGAGTACATCGGCCAGACGCGCGGCTGGTTCTACACGTTGCACGTGCTCGCCACTGCATTGTTCGACAAGCCCGCGTTCAAAACCTGTGTGGCACATGGCATCGTGCTGGGCGACGACGGGCAGAAGATGAGCAAGTCGCTGCGCAACTACCCGGATGTCACCGACGTGTTCGACCGCGACGGATCCGATGCGATGCGCTGGTTCTTGATGGCGTCGCCAATTCTGCGGGGCGGCAACCTCATCGTCACCGAGCAGGGCATCCGCGAGGGCGTCCGCCAGGTGCTGCTGCCGTTCTGGAACGCCTACACCTTCTTGACCCTCTACGCGCCGAAGAAGGGCACCTGGCGGACGACGTCGACGAACGTGCTCGACCGCTACGTCCTCGCCAAGCTGTCCGTTCTGCGCGACGACCTGACCCAGTCCTTGGACGTCTGCGACATCTCCGGTGCTTGCGAGCAGCTCCGTCAGTTCACTGAGGCGCTGACGAATTGGTATGTGCGGCGGTCGCGTTCGCGTTTCTGGAACGAGGATCTTGACGCCATCGATACGCTGCACACCGTGCTGGAGGTCACCGGAAGGCTTGCCGCTCCGCTGCTGCCACTCATCGCCGAAGTCATCTGGCGGGGGGTAACCGGGGAACGGTCCGTGCACCTGACCGACTGGCCCGAGGCAGGCGTCGTCCCGGCGGACCCGGATCTGGTTGCCGCGATGGACCAGGTGCGCGATGTCTGCTCGGCGGCGTCGTCGCTGCGCAAGGCCAAGCAGCTGCGTGTGCGGCTGCCTCTACCGAAACTGACTGTCGCCGTTGAGGATCCGGAGCAGCTGCGGCCGTTCGTCGAGCTGATAGCCGACGAGCTCAATGTCAAGAGCGTTGTACTGACCGACGACATCGACGTCTATGGGCGCTTCGAGTTGACGGTCAATGCGAGAGCCGCAGGTCCCCGAATCGGCAAGGACGTACAGGCGGCGATCAAGGCCGTGAAGGCGGGCGAAGGCGTCGTCAATGCCGACGGGACGCTGACGGCCGGACCCGCGACGTTGTTGCCCGAGGAGTACAGCTCCAAACTGGTCGCGGCCGATCCCGAGTTCACCGCCGCGTTGCCAGATGGCGCGGGACTCGTCGTGCTCGACGGCACGGTGACCGAGGAGTTGGAGGCCGAGGGATGGGCCAAGGATCGCGTGCGTGAGCTTCAGGATCTGCGCAAGGCCAGCGGACTCGACGTCTCCGACCGAATTGGCGTGGTGATTGCCGTCCCTGCAAAGAGAGAAGCATGGGCGCGGACCCACGCGGCGCTGATAGCCGGCGAAATCCTCGCCACCAGTTTCGAGTTCGGCGAGCCCGAAAATCCAGTCGAGATCGGCGACGGCGTTCGGGTGGAGATCGCCAAGGCGTGACGGGCGGCTATCCTGCGACGCGGGCGGATCGTTCCCCCAACGCCACCGTGTCGCCGCGGCGCAACTGACGACCGCGGCGCGCTTCGACGGTGCCGTTGACGAGTACCAGTCCGTCGGCGATCGCCACCTTCGCGTCGGCTCCGCTGTCGATCAGTCCCGCGAACTTGAGGAACTGGCCGAGTCGGATCGAATCGTCCCGAATCGGAACGTCGTGGGCGTCTGCCATGGACGTCAGGCTAGCGCCATAGCATCGGTGGTCGTGGACGGTCGCTGGGTGCTGCACTTCGACATGGATGCGTTCTTCGCATCCGTCGAGCAGCTGACACGTCCCACGCTCCGCGGACGACCTGTCCTGGTGGGCGGGTTGGGCGGTCGCGGCGTCGTCGCGGGTGCCAGCTACGAGTCCCGCGTGTTCGGCGCCAGGTCGGCCATGCCGATGCATCAGGCGCGCAGGCTGATCGGTGCAACGGCGGTCGTGTTGCCTCCCCGCGGCGTCGTGTACGGCGTTGCGAGCCGTCGCGTCTTCGAGACCGTCCGCGCCTCGATACCCATCCTGGAGCAGCTTTCGTTCGACGAGGCCTTTGGCGAGCCCGTCGAGCTGGCCGGGGCGTCCGCTGACGACGTCGAGACGTTCTGCCACGACCTGCGCGCCACGATTCGCAGCGCAACCGGTCTGGTCGCCTCGGTCGGAGCGGGTTCAGGAAAGCAGCTCGCCAAGATCGCGTCGGGAATGGCCAAGCCCGACGGCATTCGGGTGGTGCGTCGCGAAGAAGAGCAGACCCTGCTCGCGGGCCTGCCCGTCCGACGGCTTTGGGGGATCGGCCCGGTCGCCGAGGAGCGCCTGCACAAGCTGGGAATCGATACGGTCGGCGCCCTGGCCGCGCTGACCGATTCCGAGGTGGCCGACGTACTCGGTGCGACTATCGGTCCTGCGCTGCACAGGCTGGCCCTAGGCATCGACGACAGGCCCGTCGCGGAGAACGGTCCTGCCAAGCAGATCAGCGCAGAATCGACGTTCGCGGCGGACCTCGTGACGCTGGACGCGCTCCGCGATGCGGTCGGATCCATCGGCGAGCACGCCCATGCGCGGCTAGAGAGGGACGGCCGCGGTGCCCGCACCGTCACCGTCAAGCTCAAGAAGTCCGACATGAGTACGCTGACCCGCTCCGCCACGTTGCCCTACGCCACCACCGACGCCGCGACACTGACGGCCATGGCCAGGCGGTTGCTCCTCGACCCGGTTGACGTCGGCCCCATTCGCCTTGTCGGCGTTGGCTTTTCGGGCCTCTCCGAAGTCAGGCAAGAGTCTCTGTTTCCCGATCTCGAGCTGATGGCTGAGGACGTGTCGGATACACGGCTGCCGCCGGTCGCCGTCGAAGCCTCGACCACTGCTCCGGCGTGGCGCATCGGTGACGACGTCGCGCACCCTGCACATGGACACGGCTGGGTCCAGGGTGCGGGGCACGGCGTCATGACAGTGCGATTCGAGACGCGCGGCACCGGACCCGGACCCGTTCGCACCCTTGCCGTCGACGATGCCGACGTGACGAGGGCGAACCCGGTCGACAGCCTGGACTGGCCCGAGTACGTCGCGAATCTCGCGGCGCAGGCTTGATTCAGCCGAACGCCGCGAACGTCTCCTCGACCGACCGGCCCGCCGCCAGTGCCGCCATTAGCAGGACACGCGCCTGAGGCGGGCGAAGGCGGCCCACGTGCACGGCTCCTGCGTCGGCGAGCATTTGGCCTGGTCCATATCCCGGGCTCACCCGTGCGCCAGGAACTCTGCTGGAGACGACGACCGAAACGCCTGCGTCGCAGGCACGTCGCACGCCGTCGATTACCGCGTCGCCGGCGTTTCCCGACCCGAGCGCCTCTAGGACGATTCCTCGCGCGCCCGCCTCGACGCACGCATCGATCGCCACGGCATCGCCGCCCGCATAGGTGGCGATGACGTCGACGCGTGGTGCATCGGCGGCCGACAGTGCGGCCAGGTACGGCCGCTGCCGCGGTCGCACGGCAGTCTCGGTGCCGATGAATCCTGCGCTGGTCTTGCTCAGCCCCAACGGTTCCCAGAGTTGGCCACCCATGCTCACGACCACGCCAAGGCCTCTCGCGTCCGGGTTTCCGGCGACCGACAGCGCGCCGCGAAGGTTGGCTGGCCCGTCGGCGTCGGGAGCGTTGGAGCTACGCATGGCACCGGTGAAGACGACGGGCGTCGCACCTGCGTAGGTGAGCTCGAGCCAGAGCGAAGTCTCCTCCATCGTGTCGGTTCCGTGGGTGATCACCATGCCATCGGCGCCTGCGTCGGCGGCCGTGGCAACGGCAGCGCCGATCCGGTCCCAATCCGCAGGAAGGAGTTGCGAACTGTCGACCGACATCAGGTCGATGACCTGCAGATCTCTGCTGGAATCGACGTCGGTGATCAGGTCGGCGCCTGCCAGCGTCGGCCGTGCCACTCCGTCGGCCCCCGTCCTCGTCGCAATGGTCCCTCCGGTGGTGATCACGACGAGGCGGCTCATGCGCCGATTGTTCACCATTGTCTGTTTGGGATGATGTCTGAGTGACGGATGAATCAACCGGCTCTGCCGAGCCCGTGATCGCGGCCGAAGTCCAACCGGCGCCGCGGCGTCGGCTCCGCCTGTTGTTGTCGGTCGCCGCCGTCGTGCTGCTCCTCGACATTGGCACCAAGGTGCTCGCGGTTCGCTATCTGACGCCTGGTCAGCCCGTGTCGATCATCGGTGACACGGTGACCTGGACACTGGTGCGCAACTCCGGTGCGGCGTTTTCGATGGCCACTGGATATACCTGGGTTCTGACGCTGGTCGCCGTCGGCGTGGTGGTCGGCATCCTGTGGATGGGGCCTCGGCTGGTGTCGCCGTGGTGGGCCCTTGGGCTTGGGATGATTCTCGGCGGTGCCCTCGGGAACCTGGTCGACCGTTTCTTCCGCTCGCCAGGTCCACTGAGGGGTCACGTCGTCGACTTCCTGTCGATCGGCTGGTGGCCGGTGTTCAACCTCGCCGATCCGGCTGTGGTCGGAGGGGCGATCCTGCTGGTGGTGTTGTCGTTCTTCGGCTACGACTTCGACACCGTCGGGCGGGCGGGCAAGCAGGGTCAGGTCTCGGACCCAGTGGATTCAGACGCAGTGGATTCAGCGGACGCCGCCGAGTGACCACCCGTTCGATGCCCGTCCCCGAGGGGTTGGCGGGGATGCGCGTCGACGCCGGCCTTGCGCGGCTGCTAGGGCTGTCGCGGACCGTGGTCGCCGCGATGGCCGAAGAGGGCGGTGTCGATCTCGACGGCGTGCCCGCAGGCAAGTCCGACCGACTGACGGCTGGCGCCTGGCTGGAGGTCAGGTTGCCCGAAGCGCCTGCGCCACTGGAGAATCCGCCCGTCGACATCGAGGGAATGACGATCCTCTATTCTGATGCCGACATCGTCGCGGTCGACAAGCCCGCAGGCGTCGCTGCCCACGCTTCGGTCGGTTGGACGGGTCCGACGGTACTCGGCGGCCTTGCCGCTGCGGGCTTCCGGATCACCACCTCCGGCGTGCCGGAACGCCAGGGCATCGTGCAACGCCTCGACGTCGGCACCTCTGGGGTGATGGTCGTGGCGATCTCGGAGCGGGCCTACACCGTGTTGAAGCGCGCCTTCAAGCAGCGCACCGTCGACAAGCGTTACCACGCGCTCGTTCAGGGACATCCCGATCCATCCAGTGGGACCATCGACGCACCCATCGGTAGGCACAGGAGCAACGACTGGAAGTTCGCCGTCACCGAGAACGGTAGACACAGCATCACCCACTACGACACGGTCGAGGCGTTCGTCGCCGCAAGTCTGCTCGACGTGCATCTGGAAACCGGTCGCACACACCAGATTCGAGTCCACTTCGCCGCTCTGCACCATCCATGTTGCGGTGACCTAACCTACGGCGCCGATCCGACATTGGCGAAAAGGCTTGGGCTGGAACGCCAGTGGCTGCATGCCAGGTCGCTGGCATTCGCTCATCCTGCCGACGGTCGGCGCATCGAGATCACCAGTCCGTACCCCGCTGACCTTCAGCACGCGCTCGACGTGTTGCGACACAACGAATCGTGAGCGAAGAGCCCGCCGCCTCGCAACGCTCCGGCGTGCTGTTCGGCGTCGGTGCGTTCGCGTGGTGGGGGCTGTGCCCGGGGTTCTTCCCCTTGTTGCTGCCTGCGGGCTCCATCGAGGTGCTGGCTCACCGCATCGTGTGGAGCGCGCTGAGCCTCGTCATCGTGCTCTTGGTGGCACGCCGGCTCGGTGACCTGCGGACGCTTGGTGCGCGTACGTGGTGGCAACTTGCGGCAGCGTCACTGCTGATCTCGATCAACTGGGGCATCTACATCTACGCCGCAACCCACGGCCACGTCGTCGACGCCGCGCTCGGCTACTTCATCAACCCGCTCGTCACGGTGGCGGTGGGGGTGCTGGTCTTCCGGGAGCGCATCGGCCGTTGGCAGTTGGCCGCGCTGGCGCTCGCGGTTGTCGCAGTGGTGGTGCTGACGATCGAGGTGGGTGAGCCGCCGTATCTCGCCGTCGGACTCGCGCTGAGCTTCGCGCTGTACGGCGTGGTGAAGAAGGTGGTGAATGCCGATCCGCGGGTCAGCGTCGCCGTCGAGACGTTGATCGCACTGCCACTGGCCTTGGCTTATTTGGGCACGCTGCAGGTGCTCGGCGATGGCCACTTCCTGAACCACGGCAGTTGGCACACCGTGCTGCTGATCCTTGCGGGTCCGGTGACGGCGATCCCGCTGCTGTTGTTCGCCGCTGCGGCCCAGCGTCTCCCGCTCGTCACGATGGGTCTGTTGTTCTACCTAAATCCTGGGCTGCAGATGGCGTGGGGTGTGCTCGTCGGACACGAGCCGATGCCGGTGGGCCGTTGGATCGGCTTCGCGTTGATCTGGGTAGCTCTGATCGTGCTGTCGCTTGGATCGCTTCGGAAGAAGACTCGAGATCCGATTGCGGGAAGTGTCGATTCGGCCGCGCCTTGATCGTCATCACGGTGGCAAGCTCGACAACTACGAACACGTGAGGACGACACGATGCGTTACTGCCTGCTCATGCATTACCAGGAGGGTTCATCGATCGGTTTGACCGAGGAGGACATGGCCCCGGCCATGGCAGCGTTCGCCGCATACGCCGACGATCTCTCAGCCGCCGGGGTGCTCGTCACCACCGAGGTGCTCGACACGGTGGACGCCACCACAACGGTGACCGCCCGCAACGGCACGCCCGAGATTCAAGACGGTCCGTTCGCCGGCACCAAGGAGAAACTCGGCGGCATCTTCGTCATCGAGGTGCCCGACCTCGACGCGGCGCTCGAGTGGGCCCAACGGAATCCCGCGAACGGCTGGGGCTCGGTCGAAATCCGTCCGGTGGCGCGGACCTACCAGGTGGACCGCGGGTGGTTCGCCCCCTAAATGCCGAAGGGTCGCAGGTGAGTGCGGCGCTGTCAGCGCTCACGCGCGATTCGTATGGCCGACTGGTGGCCCTGCTGGCCGCGCCGGGTCGCGACATCGCGATGGCGGAGGACGCGTTGGCCGACGCCATGGAACGAGCCCTGACTGAGTGGGCCGACGGCGACATCCCGGCGAATCCGGAGGCATGGTTGTTCACCGTGGCTCGAAATCGATTCCGCGACATGTGGAAATCGGCCGCGTACCGACGAAGTGCTCCGCTCGATGGCGACTACTTCGGCTGCCACGACATCGCCGTGCCGACCTTCCCCGACCGTAGGCTCGAACTGATGCTGGTGTGCGCGCACCCGGCGATCGCGCCGTCGATCCGCACGCCCTTGATGTTGCAAGCCGTACTGGGGGTTGACGCCGCGGCAATCGCGACGGCGTTCGTCGTCGAACCGGCGACGATGGCGCAGCGCCTCGTTCGCGCCAAGAAGCGAATCCGCGACGCTGGAATTCCCTTCGTCGTTCCCGAACCCGAGGACCTCGCCGCCCGACTGCCCGCGGTGTTGGAGGCCGTCTACGGCGCGTACGCCATCGACTGGCAGGGTGCCTCCGACCGGCTTCCGATCGAATCGTTGGCCGCCGAGGCGGTTCATCTGGCGATGGTGCTCGCCGAGTTGTTGCCCGACGAACCCGAGGTGCTCGGGTTGGCGGCACTGGTGTGCTTGTCGGAGGCGAGGCGGCCGGCACGGCGGGCTGACGACGGATGCGTCGTGCCGCTCGACGAACAGGACACCTCGCGATGGGACCGCGAGTTGATCGACCGCGGTGAGAGGTTTCTCGTCGTGGCCCATGCGATGGGTCGCCCCGGCCGGTTTCAGTACGAGGCCGCCATCCAATCGGCCCACTGCAGCAGGCTCGCCAACGGCCCGGTGAACGCGCAGACGCTTCGCACGTTGCATCGTGCGCTAGTCCGGGCCGCGCCGTCGCTGGGTGCCGCGGTGGCACTCGCGTCGTTGGACGGTGAAATCGATGGAGCTCCAGCGGGTTTGCGGGCGCTGGACGCCATCACGGACCCCGCTGCCGAGCGCTTTCAACCTGCGTGGGCCGTTCGCGCCGAGATGCTCGCCCGGTCGGGCCGAACCGCCGAGGCGGCAGCGGCGTATCGGCGGGCGATCGAGCTGACGAAGGACGGGGGAGTTTCCGAATTCCTCCGACGGCGACTGCGTGCGCTGACAGCTTGACCAGAATTGCGTTCGGGACGCCGCCGGCTTCGGTGTGCAGAGATCATGGCAGGCGGTGTCGCCTGACCCGACGCGGCGGTCGCGGCCGTCGACGTCTCTGCCGGCTTCATCGACGTTGCTCCCGGCAGAGCCCCGTGACCAGGCAACTCGACAGGCTTTTCTCGGATGGCCTGCGGTCCGGATCGTCCGCCGCGGATTCGTCGCACGACACGTCAGGCGACACGCCGAGAACCGTCGTAGCTCAGCCCTAGACTGGCCCGTCTATGGCCGATTCGACTCCTCTTCTCCCGAGCGCTCCCAGTTCGTCCGTGCGTAACGGCGGGTCGTTCGTGCACCTTCACAACCACACCGAGTATTCGATGCTCGACGGCGCTGCAAAGGTCAAGCCGATGCTGGCCGAGGCGCTGCGGCTGGAGATGCCCGCGATCGGGATGACCGACCACGGCAACATGTTCGGGGCCAGCGAGTTCTACAACGCGGCGACCGAAGTCGGAATCACCCCGATCATCGGCGTCGAGGCCTACATAGCTCCAGGTTCCCGGTTCGACACGAAGCGCATCCTCTGGGGAGATCCCGGACAGAAGGGTGACGACGTCTCGGGCAGCGGGTCCTACACCCACATGACGATGGTGGCGGAGAATGCGACAGGTCTGCGCAACCTCTTCAAGCTGTCGTCGCTGGCGTCGTTCGAAGGACAGCTCGGCAAGTGGTCTCGGATGGATGCCGAGATCATCGCCGAGAACGCTACGGGCATCATCGCCACCACCGGGTGCCCTTCCGGCGAGGTGCAGACCCGTCTGCGGTTGGGGCACGACCAACTCGCGCTAGAGGCGGCGGCCAAGTGGCGCGAGATCTTCGGACCCGAGAATTACTTCTTGGAGCTGATGGACCACGGTATCGAGATCGAGCGCCGCGTACGGGAGGGCCTGCTCGACATTGGTCGCAAGCTCGGCATACCGCCGTTGGCCACCAACGACTGTCACTACGTCACGCGCGAGGCCGCCCACAACCACGAGGCCCTGCTGTGCGTCCAGACCGCCAAGACCTTGTCGGACCCGACGCGCTTCAAGTTCGACGGCGACGGCTACTACCTCAAGTCGGCCGCCGACATGCGGGCGATGTGGGATGGCGAAGTTCCCGGCGCCTGCGACTCGACGCTTCTGATCGCGGAAAGGGTGCAGTCGTACGCGGACGTGTGGGCGCCCAAGGACCGCATGCCCGTGTTCCCCGTACCGCAAGGGCACGACCAATCGTCGTGGCTGCGCCAAGAGGTCATGGCTGGCCTGGAGCGCCGCTTTCCTGGCGCGGTCGGACAGAACTACGTAGAGCGCGCCAATTATGAGATCAAGGTCATCTGCGACAAGGGTTTTCCGTCGTACTTTCTGATCGTCGCCGACCTGATCAACTATGCGAAGTCGGTCGACATCAGAGTCGGGCCGGGCCGCGGCTCTGCGGCGGGCTCGCTGGTCGCCTATGCACTCGGCATCACCAACATCGATCCGATCCCGCACGGCCTGCTGTTCGAACGGTTCCTCAACCCGGAACGGCCATCGGCTCCCGACATCGACATCGACTTCGACGACCGGCGCCGCGGCGAGATGCTTCGCTATGCCGCGAACAAGTGGGGCAGCGACAGGGTCGCGCAGGTGATCACCTTCGGTACCATCAAAACCAAGGCAGCGCTCAAGGATTCGGCCCGCGTGCACTACGGGCAGCCTGGGTTTGCCATCGCGGATCGCATCACCAAGGCGTTGCCGCCGCCGATCATGGCCAAGGACATCCCGCTGTCCGGCATCACCGATCCGAGCCACGAGCGATACAAGGAGGCCGCCGAGGTCCGCGGTCTGCTCGACACCGATCCCGACGTGCGCACCATCTACGAGACCGCACGCGGGCTCGAAGGCCTCGTCCGCAACGCGGGCGTGCACGCATGTGCGGTGATCATGAGCTCCGAGCCGCTCATCGAGGCGATCCCATTGTGGAAGCGCCCGCAAGACGGCGCCGTCATCACCGGCTGGGACTATCCGTCGTGTGAGGCCATCGGGCTGCTCAAGATGGACTTCCTCGGGCTGCGGAACCTGACGATCATCGGCGACTGCATCGAGAACATCAAGGCCAATCGAGGCATCGACCTCGACTTGGAGGCGCTGTCGCTCGACGACCCGAAGGCATACGAGTTGCTCGGCAGGGGCGACACCCTCGGGGTGTTCCAACTCGACGGTGGGCCGATGCGGGATCTGCTGCGGCGCATGCAGCCCACCGAGTTCAACGACATCGTCGCCGTGCTCGCGCTGTACCGGCCTGGACCGATGGGCATGAACGCCCACAACGACTACGCCGACCGCAAGAACGCTCGCCAAGCCGTCAAGCCGATTCACCCGGAGCTCGAAGAGCCACTTCGCGACATCCTTTCCGAGACATACGGATTGATCGTCTACCAAGAGCAGATCATGTTCATCGCCCAGAAGGTTGCGGGCTACTCGATGGGCAAGGCCGATGCGCTGCGCAAGGCCATGGGCAAGAAGAAGCTCGAGGTGCTGGAGGCCGAGTACAAGGGCTTCCACGAGGGCATGACGGCCAATGGTTTCTCGGCGGCCGCGGTAAAGGCGTTGTGGGACACCATTCTTCCGTTCGCCGGCTACGCATTCAACAAGTCGCACGCGGCGGGTTACGGGCTGGTCTCGTACTGGACTGCCTACCTCAAGGCCAACTATCCGGCCGAATACATGGCGGGTCTGCTCACCTCGGTGGGTGACGACAAGGACAAGGCGGCGGTCTACCTCGCCGATTGCCGTCGGCTCGGCATCACGGTGTTGCCACCCGACGTCAACGAGTCCGAACTCAACTTCGCGTCGGTGGGTACCGACATCCGCTTCGGACTCGGCGCCGTGCGCAACGTCGGGGCGAACGTCGTTGCCTCGCTAATCAAGACGCGCACCGAGAAGGGCAAGTACACCGACTTCTCCGACTACCTCAACAGGGTGGACATCACCGCGTGCAACAAGAAGGTGACGGAGTCGCTGATCAAGGCGGGGGCGTTCGACTCGCTCGGACACCCCCGCAAGGGTCTGTTCCTGGTGCACACCGATGCGGTCGACTCGGTGCTCGGGACCAAGAAGGCCGAAGCGATGGGGCAGTTCGACCTCTTCGGCGGTGCCGACACTGCCGCCGACGCGGTGTTCACCATCAAGGTGCCTCCCGACGAGTGGGAGGACAAGCACAAGCTGGCCGTTGAGCGAGAGATGTTGGGCCTCTACGTTTCCGGCCATCCGCTCAACGGGGTCGCGCATCTGTTGACCGCTCAGGTGGACACGCAGATTCCGGCCATCCTCGACGGCGACGTCCCCAACGACGCGCAGGTGAGGGTCGGCGGAATCCTGGCGTCGGTCAATCGCCGCGTGAACAAGAACGGGATGCCCTGGGCGTCAGCGCAATTGGAAGACTTGACCGGTGGAATAGAGGTGATGTTCTTCCCGCACACCTACTCCACGTTCGGTGGCGAGATCGCCGACGACGCGGTCGTCCTCATCGGTGGCAAGGTCAACATCCGTGACGATCGGGTCTCCCTGATCGCCAACGAGCTCGTCGTCCCAGACTTTTCGAACGCTCAGGTGGATCGGCCCTTGTCGGTCAGCCTTCCGACGCGGCAGTGCACCATCGAGAAGATCAGTGCGCTCAAGCAGGTGTTGGCCCGTCATCCCGGCATATCGCAGGTACACCTGCGGCTGATCAGTGGCGAGCGGATCACCACGCTGGAACTCGATCAGTCGCTGCGGGTCACGACGTCGTCGGCGCTGATGGGCGACTTGAAGGCGCTACTGGGACCGGGCTGTTTGGGCGGGTAGGCAGCGTCAGCCGAGCACGTTCACGGCTCTGGCGATGACGAGCGCGACCGTCGTCAGCGAGACCAATGACTGGACGGTCATCAAGCCCTTGGCCCAGCGGGACAGTGGCAGGGTGTCGGTGGGGGAGAACGCCACCACGTTGGTGAAGCTGACGTAGAGATAGTCGACGAAGGTCGGCCGCCAGTCGGGCTTGGCGTTGTGCGGATCCGACATCTGCGGGAAGAGAAAATCCGGGTAGGGCTGTGTGCCTTCGCGTCTCGCGAACGGCCCGCCGCGGTCCAACTCCCAATACCACAGTCCGAACGCGATGATGTTCGTGACGAAGACCGCCGCGCCGCTGCCGAGCAGGACGGCCGCGTTGTTGCTGACTTCACCGGACAGAATTCGGCGGTCGAGAACGACGGCAGACAACGTGTTGTCGATCGTGATGGCCGCGGTGAGCACGAGGCTCGCCCACCTGCCGACCGTCGTCCGCCGACACAATCTGACCGGATTGATGATCGTCAAGACCAACAGCAACAACAACTCCATGACGGTCAGGGGCCAGCGGGGAGCCACCGTGTACTGCACGGGTATCGAGTGCTGGATGACGATGACCGCGAAGATCGCGATGAGGACGGGCCAACGGTTCTCTGGATCGCCTGGTCGCAACCAAGACGGCACGTGATGTTCGGCTCCGGATGCCATCTGCTGGGCTCGCCGGACGAACGCCTCGACCGGTGGCACGGTGTCGGGAGTGTCGCTCATGAGCCCAGTGTGTGGGCCACCATGGGGAGATGGACGACGACACGAGCGACTTCACAGCAGATCCCCATCCTTCGGCGCACGTCAGCGTGTGGATGAACGTCCCGGCGGATGTGGTTTACCGACTGGCAAGCGATGTCGGGTAGATGCCGCGATGGGCGGCTGGGCTCGCTGACCCGGCGCTCGGCGACGCCGACGTGCGATTCGTCCCCGCCAATGAATACGGAGTGCTCGACCATGTCGTACGACTGCCGTCTGGAAAAGAGTTCTACAACCCGATGCGGGTAGTTCCAGAACGGGTGGGTGCCGATCGATGTGAGGTGGTCTTCACCGTGCGGCGGGCTCCGGAAGCGACGGACGACGAGTTCGCAGCCGACGTCGCGGCGGTGACCGCCGACTTGGAGACGCTCAAGCGGTTGGCAGAGGGGGTTAGCGGTTCGACCGGCTGAACGGGCTGAGGCCCACCCAGACGACGGTCGTTGCGAGTGATGCCGCCAGCACGGGCGGACCGGCCGTGGTCGCGACGAGGCTGACCAGGATCAGCACGAGCACGCCGACCGCGAGCGCAGCCAGCTTGTACGTGGGCCAGGGCACTCCAGCAATCCGAACTTCGGTAGGAGTGGTCATGAATTGACGATAGCTCGGATCCGAGATTTCGGGCAACCGAAACACCGAATGGATGGCGTGACTTCGGCCGCGTCACGAGCTGACCGGATGCCACTTTCTGGAGAATACGAAACCAAGCCCATGGGACTGAGTCCGCGAGCACGCCGACAAGATCGTGGAGTCCGGCAGCACCGCGGGTACCGGCATGAAGGGCAAGCCGCTCATCCTGCTGACCACCACCGGCGCCAAGACCGGCAAGATCCGCAAGACCCCGGTCATGCGGGTGGAACACGATGGCGAATACGCCGTGGTGGCCTCGCTCGGCGGCGCCCCGAAGAACCCGGTTTGGCACGACAACAGCGTCGCGCACCCCCACGTCGAGCTGCAGGACGGCGAGGTCACGAAGGACTACGACTCGCGGCAAGTGTTCGGCGACGAGAAGGCCACCTGGTGGGAACGCGCCGTCGAGGCGTGGCCGGACTACGCCGAGTACCAGACCAAGACGGACCGCCAGATTCCGGTCTTCGTGCTGACCCCGAGGGACTGAACGCGCCTTCGCGGCATAAACGTTTTTCGCAACGCGTGGGTCAAGTGGCACGATTGACCGGTGTCCGCTGAGCTGAGCCAGAGTCCTCGAACGTCGTCGCCGCTGTCGGCGGCCGACATCGACGAGGCCGCCCGGCGAATTTCGAGCGTGGTGGCCGTGTCGCCCTTGCAGCTCAGCGACCGCTTGTCGGCCGCGGTGGGGGCGCAGGTCTACCTCAAGCGCGAGGACCTGCAAGCGGTGCGGTCCTACAAGCTGCGCGGCGCCTACAACCTCCTGAAGCAGCTGACCCCGGAGGAGATCGCCGCAGGAGTGGTGTGTTCATCGGCGGGCAATCACGCGCAAGGGTTCGCACTCGCGTGCAAGTCGATGGGCATCCACGGCCGGGTTTACGTACCCGCCAAGACGCCCAAGCAGAAGCGCGACCGAATCCGCTACCACGGTGGCGAGTACATCGAGTTGATCGTCGGTGGCAGGACCTACGACCTGGCAGCCGCGGCGGCACTGGACGACGTCGCACGGACCGGCGCCACGTTGGTACCGCCCTACGACGACCTCCGCACGATGGCCGGTCAGGGCACGATTGCCGTCGAGATCCTGGCTCAGCTGGACGCCGAGCCAGACCTAGTGATCGTTCCCGTCGGTGGTGGAGGGTGCGTCAGCGGCATCACGACCTACCTTGCGGCGCGCACCACCAACACCTCGGTCCTCGGCGTCGAGCCTGCCGGTGCCGCTGCGATGGTCGCTGCGCTGGCCAGCGGGAAACCGGTCACCCTCGAGCACGTCGATCAGTTCGTCGACGGCGCCGCCGTTGCGCGGGCAGGGGCCCGGCCGTATGCCGCCTTGGCGGCTGCAGGTGACATGGTGTCCATCACCACCGTCGACGAGGGTGCCGTCTGCACGGCGATGCTCGACCTGTATCAGAACGAGGGCATCATCGCCGAGCCCGCCGGTGCGCTGTCCGTCGCGGCACTCCTCGAAGCCGACATCGCGCCGGGGTCGACCGTGGTGTGCCTGATCTCTGGAGGCAACAACGACGTCTCCCGCTACAACGAGATCCTGGAACGCTCGCTGGTTCACCTCGGTCTCAAGCACTACTTCCTGGTGGACTTCCCGCAGGAGCCGGGTGCGTTGCGCCGCTTCCTCGACGAGGTTCTCGGCCCCCAAGACGACGTCACGCTGTTCGAATACGTCAAGCGCAACAACCGCGAGACCGGTGAGGCGCTCGTCGGCATCGAGCTCGGGTCGGCCGCTGACTTCGACGGCCTGCTGGAACGCATGCATGCTTCCGACATTCACGTCGAGGCGTTGGAACCGGGTTCGCCCGCGTATCGCTATCTGACCTAGACGGGCTCGACCAGTAACAGTGCTTCGTCGTTGGCCCGAAAGATCGGCTCGATGGGCACGTTGAATTCGCCGGCGACGCGGGTTAGAAGCGTCGACCATTGCCGGTCGCCATCGGTGATGGGGCCTACTCCTGGCCTGGTCAGCAACAGCGCGACGGTGGCGCCCTCGCCCTCGCCCTCGCCTGCCTGATGCGTGATCTCGCTCAGTGCCGACATGAGGTTCCGGATCGTGGCAGGGTCCGCGTGTGCGCCGACGGGAAATTCGCCGAGCACCTTGATCATCCTTCGATCCGGCCCGATGAAGACGAATCGCAGCAGTCGTTCGCCAAAGCCAAGCGGGCCCATGAGTGCGCGCCACCGCTGTCGCAAGTCGGCGACGGAATGGATGGGGGCCGTTGCGGTTTCAGTGTGGGGGATGGGCAGGAGGTCGTTGTGAGTCATGCCGGAATGTTCTTCGGGTGCGTGGCACTCGGCAACCGGCCATCCACAGGCCGACACGCTGTGGATGGCTACTTGACAGTTCGCAGTATCGCGAACGAGTGGCCCGGCAGCGTGGTGGATTCGTCGACCGTGGGTGAGTCCCACGCCAGCACGAGGTCGCCTGCGACCGGCACCGACACCGGTTCCTCGCCAAGGTTGCAGGCCACTGCGACGGCGCCGCGGTGCAACACGATCCAGCGCTGCTCCTCGTCGAAGTCGATGCGCATGTGGTCAAGCCACGGGTCGGCCATGTCCGGCTCGCGGTGGCGCAGTGAGATCAAGTCGCGATACAGCGCGCGGAGTCGGGCGTGCTCGCCGTCGTCGACTTCTTCCCACTTCAGCTTCGACCGCGAGAACGTCTCGGGGTCTTGAGGATCGGGGATCTCGTCGGCATCCCAGCCGTGTTCGGCGAATTCAGCCTTGCGTCCCTCCGCGGTGGCCCTCGCCAACTCGGGCTCCGGGTGGGAGGTGAAGAACTGGAACGGACTCGACGACGCCCACTCTTCACCCATGAAGAGCATCGCGGTGTAGGGCGACGCCAAGACCAGAGCCGCCTTGACTGCGAGCTGGCCGAAGTCCAGGTACTGCGACGGTCGATCACCGACCGCCCGGTTGCCGACCTGATCGTGATCGGAGGTGTATGCCAGTAACCGGGTCGCAGGAATCGTCGCCGTGTCGAGCGGACGACCGTGCCGCCGACGCCGGAACGACGAGTAGGTGCCAGCGTGGAAGTAGCCGTGTTTCAACGTGTCCGAGAGAGTCTTCAGGGAACCAAAGTCCGAGTAATAGCCTTGACGCTCACCCGACACCGCCGCGTGGATCGCGTGGTGAATGTCGTCGTCCCACTGCGCGGTCATACCGTACCCGCCGCGGTCGCGTGGAGTGATGAGCCGCGGATCGTTGAGGTCACTTTCTGCGATGAGTGACAACGGGTGGCCCAATTGCTCTGATAACGAATCGGTTTCGGTCGAAAGCTCCTCTAGGATGTGAATCGCAGTGTGGTCGGCAAGGGCGTGCACTGCGTCAAGGCGTAGACCATCGGCGTGAAAGTCCCTCATCCACCGCAGTGCACAGTCGAGTATGTAGTTTCGCACTTCGTCGGCGTCGGCTCCGGCGACGTTGATGCCTTGGCCCCAGCCGGTATTCGCCTCGGTCAGGTATGGGCCGTATCTGGGTAGATAGTTGCCGGAGGGGCCGAGGTGATTGAATACCGCATCGATCAGTACCCCCAGTCCGCGTGCATGACATGCGTCGACCAGACGAATCAATCCGTCTGGCCCACCGTATGTTTCGTGAACGCTATACCAGAGCACGCCGTCATAACCCCAGCCATGCGTTCCGCTGAACGAGTTGACCGGCATCAACTCGACGAAGTCGATGCCCAGGTCGACCAGATAGTCGAGCTTCTCGATCGCCGAATCGAAGGTCCCGTCCGGCGTGAAGGTGCCGACGTGGAGTTCGTAGATGACGGCGCCCTCGATCGACCGTCCCGCCCAGCCTGCGTCAGTCCAGGCGGACTCCGTGGGCCGCCACAACTGCGAACGGGCGTGTACACCGTCTGGCTGGCGGGCCGACCGGGGATCGGGCAGGACCGTCTCGTCGTCGTCCAGAACGAACCCGTAGCGCGCATTCGGAGCGGCATCCACTGTGGCGCGCCACCATCCGTCGGCGGCTCTTGCCATCGGATACAGCCTGCCCTCGACGTCTAGTTGAACGCGATCGGGAATTGGCGCCCACACGGCGAATTCGTGGTCAGGCACTGGCTCGCTCCAACAGCGCGGTGGGTAGCTCGGCGAAGAGGGCGGCTGCCTCGACGCGGCCGCTGAATCGGCGCCCCGTCAAGCGATCCGTCCAATCTCCCCCGGGCAGTTCCACTGTCGTGTCGCCCCAGCCGACGTCGGCGAGCCTCACCGTCCACCGGCTCACCGCAACGAGAACGTCGTCGCCGCGTAAATAGGCAACTACGTGCTCCCGTGCGTCGCCTCTGGCGAGCACCGGTCGATGGCCGCCTGACATGAAGGTCTCCGGCCGCTCCTTCCGCAGCCGTAGCGCGGACGACGTGATTCGAATCTTTGGATGGTCGAGGGCCGACAACGCCTCGCGACGTGCGGCGTAGTCCACCGCTCTGCGGTTGTCCGGGTCGACGAGGCTGTCCTCCCAGAGCTCGGTGCCCTGGTATACGTCCGGTACACCGGGGGAGGTCAGCTGAATCAGCTTCTGCCCCAACGCATCGCTGCGCCCATACTGGTCGAGGCGCGTGACCAGTGACGTGAGCTCGACCGCGACGGGGCCGTCGAAGACGTCGTCGAGCCAACCATGCACGGCCGCCTCGAATCTCTCGTCGGGGTCGTTCCACGTCGTGTTGGTACCCGCTTCGCGAATCGCCTTCTCGGCGTAGGCGTGCAGGCGCTCGCGCAAGGCATCGGTCACCTGACCGTCCGAAGGCCACACGCCGAAGACGTTCTGCAGCAGGAACAGCGCCGTTGCCAGATCCGGTGGTGGCGCAGCGCCGACCCACTTGCCCACGAGCTCCCCCCACAGTGACGGCACCTGGGAGAGCACGCCGATGCGCGCGCGGACGTCCTCGCCGCGTTTGGTGTCGTGCGTGGACAGCGTCGTCATGGCCGACGGCCACAGCCGCGCTCTGACGGCGGCGCGATCGTGAAACTCCGCAGCGCCGACCCCGAACCACTCTGGTTCGCCGCCTACTTCGTTGAGCGAGACCAACCGCGCGTCGCGGTAGAACAGACAGTCCTCCATCGACTTTGCGGTCGCGGCCCCGCACAGTTGTTGCAGTCGTGCGGCGACCTCGGGGCTGGTAGCGACCGCAACGGCAATGATCGCGAGTGGCTCTGCGAATTGTGCTGCTTCGGAAGCAGTTTCGGCCAGTGCTACCGGCAACACCGTTGCCAGCGACTTGTAGTCAGAGCGATACACGCCGATGTGACTGAGAAGCAGGGCGACCGCCGCCGCAAGGTCTGGATGATCGCGGTCGGTGGCAGTGACGATGGCTCGGCAGAGGCGGCCCAACTCGCTGTGCAACGTCTTGTCTACCGCGTCGATCTTCAGTTGGCGCGCGACCTCCGGCGTTGAGCCGTAGTCGAGGCCCGCGGATTCGACGAGTTCCGTCAGTGCCTGCCTCCCGGTCGGGTCGACGAACAGCCCGCCGATCTCTCGAAGCGCGTCGTAACCTGTCGTGCCTGAAACGGGCAGGGTCGGGTCCAGGGCCTCGTCGACCGCGAGGATCTTCTCGATCACGATCCACGCCTCGGGTCCGGTGAGCTCTCGCAGCCAAGTCAGATACCCGGCGGGATCCGACAGTCCGTCGGGGTGGTCGATGCGAATGCCGTCGACCAAACCGTCTGTGAACCAACGCTTCACCTCGACGTGCGTGGCGTCGAAGACCGCACGGTCCTCCTGCCGAAGTCCGGCCAGCGAGGTGATGGAGAAGAAGCGCCGGTAGCCACAGACGTTGCGCTTCCAGCCGATCAGCCGGTAGTGCTGCCGGGCGTAGACTTCCGGTGCCGAACCGTTCCCGGTGCCGGGTGCGATGGGCCAAGTGCGGTCGCCTAGTCGCAGCACGTCGCCGTCGACGGTGAGGTCGTCGACGTCGCCGCCGTCGCCCAAGACGGGTAGAACGATGCGCTCGTCTGGATCCAGGGTCCAGTCGATGTCGAAATACGATGCGTACGCCGAATCCCGGCCGTGGGTAAGGAGATCCCACCACCATGCGTTCTGCGTGGGATCATCGACGCCGACGTGGTTGGGCACGATGTCGACAATGAGGCCGATCTTCCGACTACGCAGCTCCGCCGACAGCCGCGCCAGTCCCTCGGGCCCGCCGAGCTCCGCCGAGACCGTGGTGGGATCGGTGACGTCATACCCGTGCGAAGACCCCTTGGCCGCCGTCAGGATGGGTGAGAGGTAGACGTGTGAGACGCCGAGTTCGGCGACGTAGTCGACCAATTCCACCGCATCGTCGAACGTGAACGCCTGTCCGCTGGCCGGTCCGCGCATCTGAAACCGGTATGTCGAAAGGACCGTCACGGAATCAGGCTGTCTTGCGCAGGACGACGACCGAGCGTCCGTGCAGCGTCAGCTTCTCGCCTGCCTTGACGATCAGGTCGCTGGCACCGCACGAATCGGCGGTGTCCAACTCGGCGGTCCACTCGTCGGCATAATCGCCCTCCGGCGCAACGAACTCGACTGAGTCGGCGTGGGCGTTGAAGCACAGCAGGAAGGTGTCGTCGATGACTCTTTCGCCGCGTGCGTTGGGGGCAGGTATCGCATCGCCATTGAGGAATACGGCCAAGCTCTTGAAGCCCGAATTCCAGTCCTCCTGAGTCATCGGTATCCCGGCCTTGGTCAGCCAGGCGATGTCACGGATCTCCTCGTCGCCGCTTCGAATCAGCTTGCCGTCGAAGAACCTTCGACGCCTAAACACCGGATGGTTCTTGCGCAACCCCGTGACCTTGCGAGTGAACGTCAAGAGGTCGGCGTTCGTCTCGCACAAACTCCAGTCCATCCACGCGATTTCGGAGTCCTGGCAGTACACGTTGTTGTTGCCGCCCTGGGTACGACCGATCTCGTCGCCGTGGCTGATCATGGGTGTGCCCTGGCTGATCATCAGGGTGACGAGGATGTTGCGCATCTGCCTGCCACGCAAGTCCAGGATCTCGGGGTCGTCGGTGGGACCCTCGACTCCGCAGTTCCACGACCTGTTGTGACTCTCGCCGTCGCGGTTGTCCTCGCCGTTGGCTTCGTTGTGTTTCTCGTTGTAGGACACCAGGTCCGCGAGAGGGAAGCCGTCATGGGCGGTGACGAAGTTGATGCTCGCGCTCGGTCTGCGGCCCGTCGCCTCGTACAGATCCGAGGAGCCGGTCAGCCGCGAGGCGAACTCGTTGAGTGTTGCGGGTTCGCCCCGCCAGTAATCACGCACAGTGTCGCGGTATTGCCCGTTCCACTCGGTCCACAAACCTGGGAAGTTTCCGACCTGGTAGCCGCCCTCACCGATGTCCCACGGCTCGGCGATGAGTTTCACCTGGCTGATCACCGGATCCTGCTGCACGAGATCGAAGAACGCCGACAGGCGATCCACGTCGTAGAACTCGCGCGCCAGCGTCGAGGCGAGGTCGAATCGGAAGCCGTCGACGTGCATGTCGAGCACCCAGTAGCGCAACGAGTCCATGATCAGCTGAAGAGAGTGGGGGTGGCGCACGTTGAGACTGTTGCCGGTGCCGGTGAAGTCCTTGTAGAGCCTCAGATCGCCGTCGAGCAGCCGGTAGTAGCCGGCGTTGTCGATGCCGCGGAAGTTGATCGTCGGGCCCAGTTGGTTTCCTTCGGCGGTGTGGTTGTAGACGACGTCGAGGATGACTTCGATGCCCGCCTCGTGGAAGGACCTGACCATGTTCTTGAACTCGGCGACGGCGCCACCCGCGCTCTGGTTCGCTGCGTACTGGTAGTGCGGAGCCAGGAAGCCGAAGGTGTTGTATCCCCAGTAGTTTCGAAGGCCAAGGTCGATTAGCCGATGATCGTGCATGAACTGATGCACCGGCATGAGCTCGATTGCCGTGATGCTCAACGACTTCAAGTGCTCGATGATCACCGGATGGCACAACCCCGCATACGTGCCGCGCTGGTCCTCGGGGATGCCGGGATGCGTCTGCGTCATGCCCTTCACGTGGGCTTCGTAGATCACCGTTTCGTGGTACGGGATGTTGGGCGGACGATCCGAACCCCAGTTGAAGAACGGGTTGATGACGACGCTGGTCATCGTGTGTCCGAGTGAGTCGATCATCGGGGGCGTGCCGGTCGCCGTCGGGTCGGACTTCGCCACCTCGAGGTCATAGGAGAACAGGGCCTGGGTGAAGTCGAAGTCGCCGTGAAACGACTTGCCGTACGGATCGAGCAGGAGCTTCGAGGGATCGCACCGGTGCCCCGCGGCCGGATCCCACGGACCGTGGACGCGAAAACCGTAGCGCTGGCCCGGCGTAACGGTCGGGAGGTAGGCGTGCCAGACGTAGCCGTCGACCTCGTCGAGCGGGATCCTGGTCTCCGAGCCGTCCTTTTCGATCAGGCACAGCTCAACCTTCTCGGCGACCTCGGAAAACAGCGAGAAGTTGGTACCAGCTCCGTCGTAGGTGGCGCCAAGGGGGTACGCCGTACCCGGCCAGACGGTCGTGACCATCGACTACCACCATCCGGTGGCGGCGGCGATCTGTCGTCCTAGCTCGTTCGTCATCGAGCGCATGTAGGTGGTCGTAATGTGATGAGCGTCGCGGTATATCAACACGTTTCCCTCCACGGCGCGGCAGAAGTCTGGACGGCACACCGCATCACTAAGGTCGAGCGGCTTCAGTTGCGGAAACTGCGCGACGAAGTCCAGAGTCGGGTTGTGGTCGGACAGTACCTTGGACCGATCGATGCCGCATGACGTCGCATCGCCGCCGTTGGCGAGGCAGTCGGACGGGAAGAACGGCTTGTCGTTGCGCACCAGCCACGGGGTGTCGCGCATCGCGAGGACGGGAATGTTGGCATCGGCAAACGCTTGCCAGATACCGATGTACGTGCCGGGCATGACGTCGCCGGGCTTGATGTTCCACGGCCGCGTGGAGGTGGTGAACACGAAGTCGGGGTGATCGCCGATCAAATCGCTCATCACGCGCTGATTCCACTCGTGGCACACCGGGTATGGCCGGTTGTCGCCCATCACCAGCGGCACGGTCTCCGTAGTCAGCGGACAGCCCATCTTCAGATAGGTCACGACCTTGAAGTGGTGCGAGCGACCCAGCGCGTCGAGCGCGGTGATCCAATGCTCGGCGTGAGACCCGCCTGCGAGCGCCATCGTGCGCGTAGCCGTCTGGTCTCCGTAGGTGCACTTGACGACGTCGACCCCGTCGAAGTCGGTGATGCACCCGTCGGTAGTGGTCTCGGGAATCTCGTCCTTGGCCTCTAGGACGGTTGGCCGCATCGGCAGCTTCGCGACCCTGGCGTGGTTGAGCAGGGCGCGAGCGCCTGGGTAATCCTGGGGCGACAACGTCGCAAGCTCGCTGCCCTTGGCCCGCTGAAGCGTCACGTGTTCGCGCCACGTGAACGACGTCGCTGTCAAGGCGACGGCCAGCAGCGTCACCGCCGTGCCGAGTCTGATCGTCGGGCGGCGCCACCGCGGTTCGATCGTCACGGCGACGGACTTCTTGGGTTGGGCATTTCCGCGCAGTCGAAGTGGATCCTCCACGTACCTGGTGGTCAACCACGCCAGCACGCCCGACACGACGAGCACGCCAGCGCCGACGAGGAAGGTTGCCTTGGTCTCGCCGGTGTAGGCCAACCAGAAGATCAGGAGCGGCCAATGCCATAGGTACAGCGAGTAGGCCATGGCTCCGAGTGCGACGAACGGGCCTGCCGCAAGAAGTCGGTTGGGGGCGGGCATGCGCCCATCGACGTGCGGATCGGCCATCCGGTTTGCTGCGCTGAGGATGAAGAGCATCGTCGCGCCGACCGGCACCAGCGCCCACGGGCCGGGAAATTCCTTGACGCCGTCGATCAGCGCGCCGCACGACAGGATGGCGGCCAGCGCTACGACTGCGGCGGTGGTACGCAGCCACATGGGCCAGCGGACATAGGGCACGACGGCACCGACGAGCGCCCCGAGGAGTAGTTCCCAGCCGCGCGCGAAGCTGTTGTAGTACGCGGTCACCTGGTCGGTGTCGTGCGCGATGATCGCGTATACGAACGACGCGATCGTGAGGACGCTCAGCAATGCGATGAGGACGGTACGGCCATGTCGGCCGAGACGCCGCCGGAGCAGGTACGCCGAGCCGAAGATCATCGCGAGGAATGCGATGTAGAACTGGCCTTGAACCGACATCGACCAGATGTGCTGCAGCGGGCTGACCGCCTCGCCTGCGCGAAGGTAGTTCGACGCGGTGTTGGCCAGCTCCCAATTCTGGTAATAGCCAAGGCTTGCGATGCTCTGGTCGGCGAAGGCCTCCCAGCGCGTCTCGGGTTGCACCAGGATCGTCAACAGCGTTGACGCCGCGAGCACGACGATGAGAGCGGGCAGCAGCCGACGGACGAGCCGCTTGATCTCGGGGAAGGGCGATAGTGACGCGCTGGGGTTCAGCGCCGCGCGCAGCAAACGACCGCCGAAGAAGAATCCCGAGAGAGCGAGGAAGACGTCGACACCGCCGGACACCCGGCCGAACCATATGTGGAATACGGCGACGAGCAGGATGGCGACGCCGCGAAGCCCGTCGAGATCGTGTCGATAGAAACCCGACGTTCGGGTGCCCATGACGGCGGCGGGGGCGGACCCGGAAACGTCGGTCGGAGCCGTCCGGGGTGGGGCGATGGTCAGCATGGTCGACGGTCAATCTACCGAACCAGAAGAGGTATCGCGTTTTGCGATCAGTAGGCGTGTGCGCACAAGATGTGCTGATGAGCCCGCTGACGCCTGCCGAGATCCTTGCGGTCGACGCTGCACACGTGTGGCATCCCTACAGCAAGGTCGGCGCCGAGGCGTTGCCGCCGGTCGTCGCGGTTGGGGCGTCAGGCGCCTCGTTGACACTGATCAACCCCGAAGACGGTCGTCCGATCGAGGTGCTCGACGCCATGAGTTCGTGGTGGACCGCGATCCATGGGCACGGCCACCCTGCGCTAGACGCCGCGATCACCCGTCAACTGGCCACGATGAACCACGTCATGTTCGGCGGCTTGACCCACGAGCCGGCGGCACGGCTCGCCCAGCTATTGGTGGAGGTAACCCCGGCGGGCCTCGAAACCGTCTTCTTCAGCGACTCCGGCTCGGTGGCCGTCGAGGTCGCGGTCAAGATGGCATTGCAGTACCACCGCAGCCTCGGGCGCGGCGGGAAACACCGACTCATGACGTGGCGTGGCGGTTACCACGGTGACACGTTCACCCCCATGAGCGTGTGCGACCCCGACGGCGGCATGCACGAACTGTGGACGGGTGAGCACTCGGTCCTCGCCGCGCAGGTATTCGCGCCGCAGGTGCCGAACGACTACGACCCGGCGTACAGCGCTGCCTTCGAGCGGCAGCTCGAACAGCACGCCGACGAGCTGGCGGCCGTCGTCGTCGAGCCGGTGGTGCAGGGCGCCGGAGGCATGCGCTTCCACGATCCGCGCTATCTGGTGGACTTGCGCGATGCCTGCTCCCGGCACGACGTGCTGCTGATCTTCGACGAGATCGCAACGGGATTCGGGCGCACCGGCGCGCTGTTCGCCGCCGACCATGCCGGCGTCAGCCCGGACGTCATGTGCGTCGGCAAGGCGATGACGGGCGGATACGTCACGCTGGCCGCGACCCTGTGCACGGAGGAGATCGCTCGCACGATCAGCTCCGGCGAGCCGGGCGCCCTCATGCACGGACCAACGTTCATGGCCAACGCGTTGGCGTGCGCGGTGTCCGTCGCCTCCGTCGAGCTGTTGCTGGACCAGAACTGGCGGCAGCGCGTTCTCGAGATCGAACGCGGACTCGTCGATGGGTTGGCGCAGGCACGTTCGGTGCCCGGTGTCGCCGACGTTCGGGTGCTCGGCGCCATCGGGGTGATCGAGATGGACCGGCCGGTGGACATGGCGGTGGCGACCGCGGCGGCCTTGCGCCACGGCGTGTGGTTGCGGCCCTTCCGCAATCTCGTATACGCAATGCCGCCGTACGTGTGCACGCCGGATGAGATCGACACGATCACCTCCGCGATGGTCGCCGTCGCCCGTGCTCTAACCTGAACGGTGTTCAAGAACCCGATCTGGCACCGAGGAGAGCGCGCGTGACACGCACATGTCCATCGCCGTTGGCCTGGCTGGACGACGTCGCCGAGCAGCGCACGGCCGCGGGTCTGCGCAGGACCCTGCGCACTCGTGCAGCGGTCGGCACGGAGGTTGACCTCGCCTCCAACGACTATCTCGGGTTGTCACAGCACCCCGACGTGATCGATGGCGGAGTCGAGGCGTTGCGTACCTGGGGCGGCGGCTCCACGGGTTCGCGACTGGTCACCGGCAACACCGAACTTCACGAGGGCTTCGAGGCCGCGTTGGCCGACTTCGTCGGCGCCGAGTCCGCGCTCGTGTTCTCGTCGGGGTACACCGCCAATCTGGGCGCCGTCGTCGCGCTGTCAGGTGCAGGCTCGCTGATCGTGTCCGACGCGCTCACCCATGCGTCGCTCGTCGACGCCTGCCGGCTGTCACGCGCGCGCATCGTGGTCACGCCACATCGCGACGTCGAAGCCGTCGATGCGGCCTTGCGAACCCGCCGCGAGGAACGCGCCGTCGTCCTCACCGACTCGGTCTTCAGCGCCGACGGGGTGATGGCACCGCTGAGGTCGCTTCACGACGTGTGCCGCAGGCATGGCGCGCTGCTGATCGTCGACGAGGCGCACGGGCTCGGAGTGCGCGGCGACGGCGGCCGCGGGCTCGTCCACGAGGTGGGCCTCGCTGGCGCCAAGGACGTCGTGATGACGACGACACTCTCGAAGGCGCTCGGCAGCCAGGGCGGCGTGGTCTTGGGAGGCGCAGCCGTGCGCGCTCATCTGATCGACGCAGCCCGGCCGTTCATCTTCGACACCGGTTTGGCTCCTGCCGCCGTCGGCGCGGCGTGGGCGGCGTTACGAGTGCTGATCGCCGAGCCGTGGCGCGCCGACGCGGTGTTGACGCATGCCGCGACGCTTGCGGATGTCAGCGGCGTGTCCGAGATTCCGGACTCTGCCGTCGTCTCCGTGATTCTGGGAGAGCCCGAGGTGGCGTTGACCGCGGCCACCGGCTGCCTCGACCGTGGTGTCCGCGTCGGTTGCTTTCGCCCGCCGACGGTGCCTGCGGGTACGTCGCGGCTCAGGCTCACTGCCAGGGCATCGTTGACCGAGGACGAGATGGCGGTGGCCGCGCGGGTGCTGACCGAGGTTCTCGCGACGGCCCGCAATTGACCGTCGTCGTCGTCACTGGCACTGGCACGGGCGTCGGCAAGACGATCGCGACCGCGGCGTTGGCATGCCATGCGCGACTTGCAGGTGTCGACGTCGCGGTGTGCAAGCCCGTGCAGACGGGATCCGCGGACGGCGACGACGACCTCGCCGAGGTGTCGCGGCTGGCGAGCATCGCAGAACTGGTCTCGGGGTGGCGCTACCCCGAACCGCTGGCGCCCGACGCGGCCGCGTCGCGTGCTGGAATGTCGTTGCCAACGCGAGCGGAACTCGGGGAACTGATCTCGAAGGTAGATCGCCCGGGCAGACTCACCCTCGTCGAGGGTGCTGGGGGTCTGCTGGTGGAAATCGGTTCCGGCGGCGTCACGTTGCGAGACCTGGCAGTAGACCTGTCTGCTCCGGTGCTCGTCGTCGCCGCAGCGGGGCTGGGTACCCTCAACCACACGGCTCTCACCGTTGAATCAATTGCATCGCAACATCTTTCGTGTACAGGCGTGATTGTAGGCTCATGGCCCCAGTCGCCAAGAGTCGTCGAAACCTACAACCGCGTGCAGCTTGCCCGCCTGGCGCCGGTGCGCGCATTGCTGCCAGAAGGCGCCGGCGCGCTGACCGCCATCGAGTTCGAGGCGATCAGCGAAGCGGCATTCGACACCGCGTGGGTGCGCGGTCTGGTGGGATGACGTGGTGCATTCGATCGAGCTGCTCTTCGATTCCGACACCGAGGCAGCGATCCGCCGCGTGTGGGACGACCTCGCAACGGCGGGGTTGCCGAGTCAGGCGGGGGTCAAGGCTGCGACGAACAGGCCGCACGTCACGCTGACGGTTGCCCAATCGATCGCGCCTGCCGTCGACGAACTGCTCGCCCCCGTCGCAGCGCGATTGCCCATGCGGTGCGTCATCGGTGCGCCGCTGCTGTTTGGCTCGGGCAAGCGGACGCTGGCGCGTCTGGCCGTCCCGTCGGCCGAGATGATCCTGATGCAGGCTGAGGTGGCGCTGTCGTGTCTGGAGCATCAGACGCCCGGTCCACTCGATCACACGCTGCCAGGGGCATGGACTCCGCACGTCACGCTAGCCAGGCGGCTGGCGCCCGCGGACGTCGCGGCAGCGCTGGATGTCGTGAGTGGTAACGACGTCGTTGGCACATTCAGTGGACTGCGGCGCTGGGACGGCGACGCACGCGTCGACCACCTGATCAACTAGGGGACGGTCGCCGAGACGCTCTTCGGTACGCACATTCGCCAGGCATCGACGATGAATTCGTGGAGCTCATCGAGCCCGATGGCGTCCAGCCTGACCATGACCCAGTTGTACCGCATCTCGGATTCCCTTGGCAGCATGAACTTCTCGGGTTCAGAGGCGACGAGCGCTGCGCGTTCTTCCTTCGGGAAGCCGAACCCGAGCACGGTCTCGTCGGGTGAGAATGCGAGATACACCAGGCGGCCGGCGCGAAATCTGATCGAGTCGCGCACGACGGCCTCGTGGGACCTGGGCAATGCCAGGGCGATGGGTCGCACGTCATCGACCGTGATCATGTCGGTGACGGTAGTCGTGGACCCCGACAATGCGTCTCGATCCTCGACGTGGCAGTGGCTAGTGGCGGGGCATTCGGTCGTGTGCGCCTATGCCGTCGACGAGCAGCTGCAGTCCGAAGGCGAAGCGGCCGTTCGGGTTCGTCCCCATCACCGACTGGCCATCGTCGATCGCGCCTGCGGCGTCCCACTGAAGCCTGGACTGTTCGTCGGCGGTGAAGCCGAGGACGTAGTAGATCAGCGTCCGCGCCGTCAGATCTGCATTCACCGGGCTCATGCCTGCCTCGGCCGCCGCAGCGGTCAAGCTGGCGAGGACGTCCGCGAGACGCTGCGTCTGTCCGGCGGCGAAGCTCGCGGACACGAGCTCTGCTCCGTCGGTGAACGACAGCAGCGCATCACGGACCGCCGAACAGGTCGCGAGCATGCGTTCGGTCCACGGCGCATCGCCGGTGGAGGAGGCGCAGTCGAGGATGCGGTCGGCGACGGCACCGAGTAGCTGCTGCTTGTTGGCGAAGTGCCAGTAGAGCGCTCCAGGGGTGACGTTGAGCTCCTTGGCCAGTCTGCGCATCGTCAGGTCGGCGATGCCGTAGTCATCGAGGAGCTGGGTGGCCTTGTCGACCACGTCGTGTCGGTGCAGCTGCACCCCTGTAGCCTAAACACCGTTCAAGTTGGAGTTCTACGGAGGTTCGTGTGACGCAGGCAGCTGTCGACGTGTTGGGCTTGGCGCGCGAGCAAGTGCTGGAGCGCGGCGAGGGCTTGACGCAGGATCAGGTGCTCCAGGTCTTGCAGCTGCCCGATGAGGCGTTAGAGGATCTGCTGGCGCTTGCGCACGAGGTTCGGATGAAGTGGTGCGGCCCCGACGTCGAGGTCGAGGGCATCATCAGCCTCAAGACCGGCGGCTGCCCCGAGGATTGCCACTTCTGTTCACAGTCGGGTCTGTTCGCCTCGCCGGTCCGCAGCGCGTGGCTCGACATTCCCAGCCTGGTGGAGGCCGCCAAGCAGACCGCGAAGTCCGGGGCGACCGAGTTCTGCATCGTCGCCGCCGTGCGCGGGCCCGACGAGCGCCTGCTCGCTCAGGTCGCCGCAGGAATCGAGGCGATCCGCAACGAGGTCGACATCCAGATCGCCTGCTCGCTGGGCATGCTGACTCAGGATCAGGTCGAGAGGTTGTCGGCGATGGGCGTGCATCGCTACAACCACAATCTCGAAACTGCCCGTTCGTTCTTCGGCAACGTCGTCACCACACATACGTGGGAAGAGCGTTGGGGCACACTGGAAATGGTTCGAGAAGCGGGCATGGAGGTGTGCTGCGGCGGCATCCTCGGGATGGGCGAGACGCTCGAACAGCGCGCCGAGTTCGCGGCCAACCTGGCCGAACTCGATCCGCACGAGGTGCCACTGAACTTCCTCAACCCGAGGCCGGGGACCCCGTTCGGCGATCTGGACGTAATGCCCGCCTCCGAGGCGTTGAAGGCCGTCGCGGCGTTCCGACTGGCCCTGCCGCGCACCATGTTGCGCTTCGCCGGTGGTCGCGAGATCACACTCGGTGACCTCGGCGCCAAGAAGGGCATCCTCGGTGGCATCAACGCCGTCATCGTCGGCAACTACTTGACGACGCTGGGCCGTCCCGCCGAGGCAGATCTCGAACTGCTGGACGATCTCCAGATGCCGATCAAGGCGTTGAACGCCAGCCTCTAGTGACGCTGCGGATTTCGACGACGGTGCCAAAGTTCAACGTCCACACCGGCGAACCCGTTGGCGGTGAGACCCCGATGGCCGCTCGACTCGGTTTGGAACCGCCCCGCTTCTGCTCCGACTGCGGTCGCCGGATGATCGTGCAGGTGCGTCCAGACGGCTGGTCGGCCAAGTGCTCGAGACACGGGACGATGGATTCGAAGGACCTGGAGGAGAGGCGATGAGCGCTTGCGCGAAGAGCAGAGTGTGGCGATGAGCGCTTGGGAGGAATCGCGTGGCGCATTCGCCGGTGCTGAGGTGGGTGCCGTACCGAGCCAACAAGTCCTGCCGACAGAAACGCCGAACGATGCTGAGCGGCCACGTATTTCAGTGCGAAGCGCCGCCGTTCGCGTCGTGATCGGTCTGATTCTCGCTGGCGTTCTCGTCGGCGCGACATGGGCCTGGATCGCTCCGCCGATTCAAGGCATCGTTGCGCTGACGAAGTCGGGCGAGCGGGTCCGCGGATACCTCGGCGACGACTCGGATCATCTGTTCCTCGGACCGCTCGTCATGACGGGCTTGCTCGTATTGCTCGCCGTGGTGTCGGCCGCGCTGGTCTGGCAATGGCGGGCACACCGCGGGCCGGTGATGGTCGCGGCGCTGGCAGTCGGTGGGATGGCTGGCGCAGGCGCTGCGACGGGCGTCGGCGCCGCGTTGGTGCGATGGCGATACGGCACCGTCGACGTCGGTGGTGCTCCGATCTCGCCCGAGCATCGCGTGCACTACGTCACTGAGGCGCCCGCCGTGCTCTTCGGGCATTCGCCACTTCAGGTTGCGGCGATGATCATGGTGCCGGCGGGTGTGGCCGCCTTCGTCTATGCGTTCTGTTCGTTGGCGTCGAAGCGCGACGACCTCGGCGCCTGGCCACCCATCGAACCGAACTGGGCTATTGGTCCAATGCCGAGAGCGGTCGACGCTCCACTCGCTGACCCGTCATCACCTTCGCAGTGATCAAACCGAGTCGCAGAATCCCTCGATAAGTCGAGGGATTGAGCATCGTCGGCCATTTGGTCCGCGTGCGATGTGTGGACAGCGGTCGGCCAGCGAAGCGGTCGCGCAACCATCGCAGGGTCATTGGTGCGGACAGCGGATGCAGCAGAAGGTGTTCGCTCAACATGTCGCGGTGGTAGGTGACTTCGGTTCCACCCGCGGAGTAAAGGTCGGCCAGATCGTCGATCACCTCGACTGAGATGAGTTCGTCGTGGACGGCCTGGACGATCAGCACGGGGATGCTCGGCGCCGCGGTTCCTAGTTTGATGCTGTCGAAGACGTGTTGGACGGCCGGGCTGCCGAGAATCTGCTCCAGCGGTTGGTCGACCAGCGTGCCCATGTCCTTGCGCGCCATCCGGATCACCGCGCCGGAGGTGGTCATGTCCTCGAGGCTCCGCAGGATCGCCTTGCCCTCGTCGGTGACGTGGTCGGCGATCACCCGATCGAGGTCGGGGTACACGTGCGCGAGGGCGGCGACCACCAGGGCAGGTAGCCCCGAGAACAGGGTCCCGTTGAGTCGGCGGAACGTGTGTCCGAGATCGCCAACCGGCGAGCCGAGCACCGCGCCGACGACGTTGAGTTCAGGGGCATAGTCGGAGTAGACCTCCGAGGCCCACGCAGTGGCGAGGCCGCCGCCCGAGTAGCCCCACAGCCCGATGGGGCTCTCTCCGGAAAGGTTGAGCGCGTCGTGATTCAACGCGGCTCGCAAGCCGTCCAGCACGTGATATCCAGGCTCGTGCGGTGCGCCCCAAATCCCTTGGGGACCTTCGTGGTCGGGAATGGAAACTGCCCATCCCTCCGCGAGTGCGGCCGAGACGAGGAGGAATTCGAACTGTGCCATCGCACCGACGGCCTTCGACCACCTGCGCAGCGCGTACGAGGGAAAGCAGCGTCCGGCTACCGCATCGATCGCGCACTGGTACGACACGATCGGGGTCGCGCTGCCTGCGTCCCGTTCGGTGGGGACGACGACGGTCGTCACGGTGGCCTGCGGCAACCCGTTGAGATCGGTCGAGCGGTACAGCAACTGCGTAGCCGTCAGCTTCTGCGGAACGAGGCCCAGGAACGCGAGCTCGACGTCGCGGGAGCGCAGCACCGTGCCCGGCATGGCGTGTTCGAAACCCTGCGGCGGGAGGTAGAACGGGTCATCGGCGGGTAGCTGAGGTCGCACGCTGCGGCGCAGTGCTTCGTGGATGGGTTGGCCGATCCATTCGGCACCGGTCGACCTGGCTGCACTGCCAATATCCATCCCGGCATTCTCTCTTAACGAAACCTTAAAAACCAATTGGGGTCGGCTTTACGGCGGCGGTCGTAGCGCGGCAAACTCGTCCGTCACGCGGTACTGCGACTCGGTGAACCTGTAGACGGCCGCGGGCCGGCCGCCGCTGCGGCCCGATCTCGCGGTGGTGCCGGTCGGCGTGATCACGCCGCGGCGCACGAGAACGCGCTGCAGATTGGTCGCGTCGACTTGGTAGCCGAGCGCGGCACCGTAGATGTCGCGCAGCGTCGATAATACGAATTCCTTTGGGGCCAAGGCGAATCCGATGTTCGTGTACGAGAGCTTCGCCACGAGTCGAGCGTGTGCGTGCAACACCATCGGCTTGTGATCGAACGCCATTGGGGGCAGGGCGCTGACGGGATGCCAACGAGTGTCTGGGGGAAGTTCGGGGGTGGCGGGGGAGGGCACCAATCCCAGGAACGTCGAGGCGATGGTGCGGGTGCCCGGTACGCGGTCGGGCTCGGAGAACACCGCGAGCTGTTCGAGGTGGGTCACCTCGCGCAGGTCGACCTTCTCGGCGAGTTGGCGCCGAACTGAACTCGTCATGTCCTCGTCGTGACGCAGGCGCCCGCCTGGCAGCGACCATGCACCGCGCTGCGGTTCCATCGCCCGCTGCCACAACAGCACGCTGAGCTGCGGGTTTCTCGTTGACAGCTGTCGAACTTGGAACACTACGGCGAGTACTTCGTGCTCGGTGCTACTATTGGGCATGTTTTCGATCATAAGTCGAAAACCCCGTCAGGATCAAAGGAGACGGCCATGACGGTTTTGGACCTCACCACGGAGTCGGGTGGCAGCTGGGCTGCCCAGATCACGAATGGCCCCGGTGGATACGGCGGCGTCGTCGCCGACAAGGAGTGGGCTGCGGAAGTCCGCCGGCTCGCAGACAAGCGCAACGCCACGATCCTCGCGCACAACTACCAGTTGCCCGCCATCCAGGACGTCGCGGATCACGTCGGTGATTCATTGGCTCTCTCCAGGATCGCGGCAGAAGCCCCCGAGAGCACCATCGTGTTCTGCGGCGTGCACTTCATGGCCGAGACCGCAAAGATCCTCAGCCCGGACAAGACCGTGCTGATCCCCGATCAGCGCGCCGGGTGCTCGCTGGCCGATTCGATCACGGCCGACGACCTGCAAGCCTGGAAGGACGAACACCCCGGCGCAGTGGTGGTTTCGTACGTCAACACGACGGCGGCGGTCAAGGCGCTCACCGACATCTGCTGCACCTCCTCGAACGCCGTCGAGGTCGTGGCGTCGATTCCGGAGGACCGGGAAGTCCTGTTCTGCCCCGACCAGTTCCTTGGCGCACACGTTCGGCGCATGACCGGGCGCAAGAACCTCCACGTCTGGGCAGGTGAGTGCCACGTCCACGCGGGGATCAACGGTGACGAACTGACGGCGCAGGCGCGCTCACATCCAGAGGCCGAGCTGTTCGTTCATCCCGAATGCGGTTGTGCCACTTCGGCCTTGTACCTCGCGGGCGAAGGCGCCTTCCCGGCGGACCGGGTGAAGATCCTCTCTACCGGCGGCATGCTCGACGCGGCGCGCGAGACCAATGCGCGTCAAGTGTTGGTCGCCACCGAGGTGGGTATGTTGCATCAACTGCGCCGCGCCGCACCCGACGTCGACTTCCGTGCCGTCAACGATCGGGCGTCGTGCAAGTACATGAAGATGATCACGCCCGCTGCCCTGTTGCGATGCCTGGTCGAGGGTGCCGACGAGGTCGACGTCGACGCGGCGACGGCCCGACTGGCCAAGCGCAGCGTGCAGCGGATGATCGAGATCGGTCAGCCCGGCGGCGGCGAATGACGCTCGACTGGCACCAGCATGCAGACGTCGTCGTCATCGGCACGGGCGTGGCCGGGCTAGTAGCCGCGCTCACCGCGCACCGGCAAGGACGCCGGGTGATCGTGCTCAGCAAGGCGGCCGAGACGGCGACGTTCTACGCCCAAGGCGGTATCGCGGTGGTGGTACCCGACACCGACGACTCGATCGAGGCTCACGTCGCCGACACGCTCGCTGCCGGCGGAGGGCTGTGCGACAGAACTGCGGTGGAATCCATCGTGGCCGATGGCTACGCGGCAGTCGCCGAATTGGTCAGCGAGGGTGCGAGATTCGACGAAGCCGCGCCGGGGCAATGGTCACTGACCCGCGAAGGCGGACACTCGCGTCGTCGGATCGTCCACGCCGGTGGTGATGCCACCGGCGCCGAGGTGCAGCGGGCGCTCGACCGAGCAGCCGCGACGGTGGACATCCGTCGTAATCACGTCGCGCTGAGGGTGCTGTCCGACGATGGCGCGATCACCGGTGTGCTGGTGCGAAACGAACACGGCATCGGCGTCGTGCACGCGCCGTCGGTGGTGCTGGCGACGGGCGGGCTCGGGCACCTGTACTCGGCGACGACGAATCCCGAGGGTTCGACGGGAGACGGTGTCGCGCTTGCGCTTTGGGCTGGGGTTTCGGTGAGCGACGTCGAGTTCATCCAGTTCCATCCGACGATGCTCTTTGACGGACACGCAGGTGGACGCCGGCCCTTGATCACCGAGGCAATCCGTGGCGAGGGTGCGGTTCTGGTCGACCGACAAGGCAGGTCGGTGACCGCGGGCGCGCATCCGATGGGTGACCTGGCGCCACGCGACGTCGTCGCTGCCGCCATCGATGCCCGCTTGGCTGAAACCGGCGATCCCTGCGTCTATCTCGACGCCCGTGGAATCGCCGGATTCGAACGGCGTTTCCCGACCGTGACCTCGTCCTGCCGTGCTGCCGGCATCGACCCGACGACGGAACCCATTCCGGTTGTCCCTGGCGCGCATTACAGCTGTGGTGGTGTCGTCACCGACGTCGACGGCCGGACCGGCCTGACGGGTCTGTTCGCCGCGGGCGAGGTTGCCCGCACTGGGATGCACGGAGCCAATCGCCTTGCGTCGAACAGCCTGCTGGAGGGCCTCGTCGTCGGCAGCCGCGCCGGTCGAGCCGCCGTTCGACACGCCGTCGAACACGGGCCGTCCGAGGCGGCCGCACCGCCACCGATCACCACGCATGCGTTGCCTCGTCCGGAACTGCAGCGAGCGATGACGCGTGAGGCCGGTGTGGTCCGCAACGACCAAGGGCTGCAACGTCTTTCGCAACTATTGGCCGCTGCTCCGGAACGCGAGATGCGTGATCGCAGCGACTTGGAGGACGTCGCGCTCACCGTCACCGCGAGCGTGGTGGCTGCCGCGGCGAGCGCCCGCGCCGAGTCCCGCGGCTGTCACCACCGGTCAGACCATGCCGGTACCGAGCCTACGCAGGCCGTCAGCACTCACGTACAACTCGACGCCGCTGGACGCCCGGTCGTCGCGCTACCCGCAGGTGTCGGCTGATGCGGCTCTCGGACGACGAGGTCGTGGAGGCCAAGGGCGCGATCATGCGTGGACTCGACGAGGACCTCAGGTACGGACCAGACGTGACGACCCTCGCGACGGTGCCCGCCGATGCGGTGGTGACCGCGTCGATGGTGACCCGTGAACACGGAGTGATCGCCGGCATCGACGTAGCGCTCTTGGTGCTCGACGAGGTGCTCGGCACGGATGGCTATTGCGTACTGGAGCGCGTCGAGGACGGCGCGCATCTCGCCGCTGGGGATTCACTGTTGACGGTGCGGGCCGATACGCGTGGTTTGTTGACCGCCGAGCGCACGATGCTGAACCTGCTGTGCCACTTGAGCGGAATCGCTACCGAAACGGCGCAGTGGGTCGCGGCGGTCGAGGGGACCAAGGCCGCCGTCCGCGATACTCGCAAGACTCTGCCGGGCATGCGCGCGTTGCAGAAGTACGCGGTAAGGGTCGGTGGCGGCGTCAACCACAGGATGGGTCTCGGTGACGCGGCGCTGATCAAGGACAACCACGTCGCGGCCGCGGGCGGCGTCGTCGCAGCGCTCCAAGCGGTGCGCGCGGTGGCACCCGACCTACCGTGCGAGGTCGAGGTGGATTCGCTGGAACAGCTCGACGAGGTTCTCGCAGAGGACGTCGAGCTGGTGCTTCTTGACAACTTCCCGATCTGGCAGACGCAGATGGCAGTGCAACGCAGGGACTCTCGCGCGCCCGACACCAAGTTGGAGTCGTCGGGCGGACTGTCACTGGAGACGGCCGCCGACTACGCCGGCACCGGTATCGACTTCCTCGCCGTTGGCGCGTTGACCCACTCGGTGCGGGTGCTGGACGTGGGATTGGACGTCTAGTAGAGCGCCAGCAAGCGCTGTTCGTCGCATGGCCTTTGGGTTTCGCGGCGTTGTTATCGTTGGCCCCGTGCCGACATCAAGTGAGCGTGGTCATGGTCCGGATAGCTCAATCGAAGGTGGATCGGGAAGGGGTACGCGATGGGCGTTGGTGGCCGTAGCCGTCATCGCCGTGGCGGCGCTTAGCCTGGGTGGATGGTCGTTACTGAAGCCGGCGCATGACGCAACGTCGACTTCATCCGAGTTCACCGACGCTCAACGGGCCGATGCCAAGACGAAGATATGCACGGCTCACGGCGTCGTCAGCAACGGTGTCAGCTTGAACACCAAGATGACACCACCAGGTGGAGATGGTGATATCACGGGAGCTCTTGCCGTCGCAGCAAACGCTCGTATGTCTTTGTTCTTCGGTGGCCAGTACCTCTTGGCCAGACTCGATCCGGCAACACCGCCCGAGCTGGCGGACCAAGTGAAGACATTCGCGAACAACCTGATGGACATCGGCGCCGCGGCAACGGCTGGGGTACCGAACGCCGACCCGACGCAGTCGACCCGGCTGAAGGACACTGACGCGATCAACAACAAGATCATCGAGCTGTGCAAATGAGGGCCGCGTAGGCGCCGCAACGCCTCACCAGGGTCTACCGGCAAATATGTTTCAGTTTTGGGCACGGCTCGCCGGATGCGCGCAGGCGGGCACACCAGAATTTGCCATGCCGACGTCTACGCAGAGAAATGCGGCCACGTCAGCACCTTGTGAGGGACACTATCGTCGATCGAGGAGCCTTGCGGCTGCCGCCTTCGCCGAGTCCAGCGTCGTCCGGTCGCCCGCCACTCGCGACAGGACGAGCGCTCCTTCGATCAGGGCGATCACCGACCGCGCCGTTTGATCCGCATCGATGCCGGGCCAACCGTCGAGGCGCAACCTCTTGGCGACGGCGTCGCACCAACTCGCGAAGGCGCGCGCCGATGCTGCGCGGACGTCATCGCTCGCGTGGACGGATTCGGTGGCTATCGGTTCGATCGGGCAGCCGTCACGGCCGTCCCCCGCCAGGCCTGCGGCCAGGAGGTCGATCCACCGTTCGACGACGACGGCGACGGGTGTGTCGGATTCGAGAAACCGGTTCAGCAGTCGTTCGATGTCGGCGCCAACGCCATCGACGACGGCCGCCGCCAATTCGGCCTTTCCGTTGGGGAAGTGGTGGTAGAGCGAGCCAGCCTTGACGTCGGCGGCCTCGAGGATCTGGTTGACGCCGGTCGCCGCGTACCCCTGCCTGCGAAACAACAGCGCCGCACTCTCGACGAGGGCGGTGCGACTGCGATCGGGGCGAGGCATCCCTTGACAATACTAGAAAGGTCACTCAAGAATACTTGAACGACCACTAAAGAAGGGCTGCGATGAGAGAGCTGACGATCGAAGCCGCGGACCGCTGCTCGTGGCGCGAGGCGCCCGACCCACGGATCACCGCGCCCGAGCAGGCGTTGGTGCGGCCACTCGTGGTCGCTTGTTGTGACCTCGACGTCGCGGTTGCCGAGGGACGGCTGCCCATCGTGCCTGGCCACGCCGTTGGGCACGAGGGCGTCGGCGAGGTCGTGGCGATAGGCGACGACGTTACGTCGGTCAAGGTTGGCGACCGCGTCGTCGTGCCCTTCCAGATCAACTGTGGAACCTGCGCCGTGTGCAGGCGGGGCGCGACCGGTTCGTGCGCGTCGTTGCCTCTGATGGCCATGTACGGCATGGCCAACATCGCAGGTCTGGATGGCGGCGGCTTCATGGCCGACCTGGTGTCGGTGCCGTTCGCCGACGCGATGCTCGTTGCGCTACCCGACGGCGTGGACCCGGTGGCACTCGCCTCGCTGTCCGACAACATTCCGGACGGCTGGCGCACGGTGGGCCCGTACCGCGCTCAGATCGCTGCGCTGGTGCCCGGCGAGCGGCGCATCCTGATTGCCGGACGCTTGTCGATTGGTCTTTACGCGGCAGCGTTTGGGACCGCGCTTGGCGCGCACGTCGACTACGTCGACACCGACCCTCAGCGCCTCGCCGTCGCCGAGAAGCTCGGGGCGACGGTCCACGACCGCGAGAAGCCGGACCGGTCGTGGGACCCCTACCCGGTGACCGTGAACACGACGGCCCGAGCCGATGTCCTGTCGGCGGTGCTGCGGTCCACGTGGCCCGATGGCGTATGCACCGACACCGGGCTCTACATGGCGCCGGTCGAGCTGCCGCTGCTTGCGATGTACACCAGGGGAGTCCGGTTCGTCACCAGTAGGGTCAACGCCCGTGCGGTGATCCCAGAGATCCTCGAATTGGTCTGCGCTGGTTGTGATCTCGCTCCCATCGTGGATCGCGTCGTGCCGTGGGACGAGGCGGACTCGGCGTGGCCGACGATGACCGGCAAGACGGTGTTCAACCGAGGCGAATAGTGGTCAGGCCGTGGCCGCGCGGCGAAGCAGTGACAGTGCCACGGCGGTGGCGGCGAACAAGCCCGAGAACGTGCGGTTGGCAACGGTCTGTTGACGCGGAGAGTTCAGCCAGCCGAGAAGTCGCGAAGCCAGCCCGGTGTAGAGACCCATCACGACGAGGTCGACGGCGATCATCGTTACTCCGATCGTCGCGTATTGCGGCATCAGAGGAGCCGTGGGTACGACGAACTGGGGCATCACGGCCAAGAAGAACATCAAACCCTTGGGATTGGTGGCGTTGACGAGAAAACCCCGCACCCATAGGCCAGTCCGACCGCCGTCGACTGACCGGCCGATCTGTTCACGCAAATCGCTTGACACGGTGCGCCATTGGCGGAACGCAAGGTAGGCGAGGTACGCCACCCCCACCCACTTGATCACGTTGAACACGACGATCGAGTTCGCGACGGCAGCCCCAAGCCCAATCGCGACGAGTGTGAGTTGCAGCATCAGCCCGGTCTCCAAGCCGAAGATGCTCCAGTAGCCGCGTCGCACCCCGTGAGTCAGGCCCGTCGCCATCGACTGAATGGCACCAGGGCCGGGGAACACCGCGATCAGGATCGCCGCGCCGAGGAACGTCAGCCACGATTCCCACGCCATCCCCGGAGTCTGGCAGGTGCGCCGAACTCAGATCAAATGGTTTTCAGGCGATGTCGGCGACGAAGGTGCCCTGCCGCTTCGCCAGCATCTGGGAAATCCGCGGGAGCGTGGGATCAACGGTGCCGACGGGGAGCACCCGAGGATTGGTCAGGTGGAGATCCTTGCGCCCGACGCGGATGTCCGCCTCGCCGGCCGCCAGCACGTTCTTCACCCAGTTGGTCTTGCCGTGGATGAGGCCAATCGCCAGCACGTTGCCCTCGCGGTAGGCGGTGACGATGGTCTCGTAGTCCTTGCCAGAGGTGCGGCCGCGGTGCTTGATCACGGCGAAGCCCGGCATCCACTTCGAGAACGGCCGCATCAGCGGGTTCATGTACTTGATCTGGAACCGCTCCAATGCTGGCGGGACCAACATGGGCACACCAGGGGCGTTGTTGGGGTGTTCTTCCCGTGACGATGACGCTGACATGACGGCTCCCGAATTCGATTTGTGCTGCTCTGGGACAATAGTCTGCGTGAACGTGTCGTCCCCGCTACTGTCCCGCATCGACCTGCGAGGCGAGCGGCTGTCCACCGCCGGCCTGCGTGCCGTGCTCCCACGCGGTGGCGTCGACGTCGAGTCGGTCATTCCCACGGTACGGCCGATCGTCGACGCCGTCGTGGAACGGGGCGCGGACGCCGCCCTCGAGTATGGCGAAACCTTCGACCGGGTGCGTCCGCCGACGGTCCGCGTACCCGCGGCGACGCTTGCTTCGGCGCTGGCCAACCTCGATCCCTCCGTGCGCACGGCACTGGAGGTGGCGATCGAGCGCACCCGCGCCGTCCACGCCGACCAGAAGCGCACCGACACGACGACGACGCTCGCGCCGGGCGCCACCGTCACCGAGCGCTGGGTACCCGTAGAACGGGTCGGCCTGTACGTGCCGGGCGGGAACGCCGTCTATCCGTCGAGCGTCGTGATGAACGTCGTACCGGCCCAGACGGCTGGCGTGGATACGCTGGTCATCGCAAGCCCGCCACAGTCCGAGCCCGGTCCATTCCACGGATTGCCGCACCCGACGATCCTTGCCGCGGCGGCTCTCCTTGGCGTCGACGAGGTATGGGCCGTGGGCGGTGCGCAATCGGTAGCGCTCCTCGCATACGGCGGCACTGACACCGACGGTGCCGAGCTAGCTCCCGTCGACATGATCACCGGACCTGGCAACATCTATGTCACTGCCGCCAAACGGATTTGCCGTTCTCAGGTCGGGATCGACGCCGAGGCCGGACCCACCGAGATCGCGATCCTCGCCGATGACACCGCAGATCCCGTGCACGTGGCCGCGGATCTGATCAGCCAAGCCGAGCACGACGAGATGGCGGCCAGCGTTCTGGTGACGCCCAGTGCCGAGCTGGCCGACGCCACCGACGCCGAGTTGGCCGCGCAACTTCGGACCACCGTGCACCGTGAGCGTGTGACCGCTGCGCTGACCGGGCGGCAGTCGGCGATCGTGTTGGTCGACGACGTCGACGCAGGCGTTCGCGTCGTGAACGCCTACGCGGCCGAACACCTCGAGATCCAGACCGTCGATGCTTCCGCCGTAGCGGGCCGGATCCGTTCTGCTGGTGCCATATTCGTCGGAGCGTGGTCGCCGGTGAGCTTGGGTGACTACTGCGCAGGCTCGAATCACGTGCTTCCCACCGCGGGGTGCGCTCGGCATTCCAGCGGACTGTCCGTACAGACGTTCCTGCGCGGCATTCACGTCATCGACTACTCGGAGGCGGCGCTCAAGGACGTGTCCGGCTACGTCATCACGCTGGCGCAGGCCGAGAACCTGCCGTCGCACGGAGAGGCCGTGCGCAGGAGGTTCGAGTCGTGACGAGCGACGGAATCACCCGCCGAATCACTTTGGATGACCTTCCGCTGCGGGAGAACCTGCGCGGCAAGTCGCCTTATGGAGCGCCGCAACTTTCGGTTCCCGTGCGGCTCAACACCAATGAGAACCCGCACCCTCCGACGCAGGCACTCGTGGAGGATGTCGCCGCATCGGTTCGCGACGCCGCCTCCGAACTCCACCGCTACCCGGACCGAGACGCGGTCGCGCTGCGGGCCGACCTGGCTGCATATCTGTCGGCCCAGACCGGAGTGCCGACTGCCACCGAAAACGTCTGGGCCGCAAACGGATCCAACGAGATTCTGCAGCAGCTGTTGCAGGCCTTCGGTGGGCCGGGGCGCAGCGCGATCGGCTTCACTCCGTCCTACTCGATGCACCCGATCATCTCCGATGGAACGCAAACGTCCTGGCTCGAAGCGGCAAGGGCAGAGGACTTCGGGCTGGACGTGGACGCCGCCGTCGCAGCAGTGAAGGCGAACCAGCCCGACGTCGTCTTCGTCGCAAGCCCGAACAACCCATCCGGGCAAAGCGTTTCGCTCGACGACCTCGCGCGGCTGCTCGACGAGGTTCCGGGAATCATGATCGTCGACGAGGCGTACGGTGAGTTCTCGTCACAACCGAGCGCCATTCATCTGTTGGAGCGTCATCCCGCCAAGCTCGTCGTGACGCGCACGATGAGCAAGGCGTTCGCCTTCGCAGGCGGCCGCCTCGGTTACTTCATTGCGGACCCGGCGGTCGTCGACGCGATCCTGTTGGTGCGGTTGCCCTATCACCTCTCCTCGGTGACGCAAGCGGCCGCACGCGCGGCCCTGCGCCACGCCGACGACACCCTCGGCAGCGTCGCGATGCTCATCGCCGAGCGTGAGCGGGTATCAACGGAACTCGCCGAGTTGGGTTTCCGCGTGATCCCCAGCGATGCCAACTTCGTGTTGTTCGGCGACTTCGCCGATGCGCCGAGGGCATGGCAGCGATACCTCGACGAGGGCGTCCTCATCCGCGACGTCGGCCTGCCGGGATATCTGCGCGCGACCACAGGACTCGCAGAGGAGAACGACGTCCTGCTCGACGTGAGCGGTCGGCTAGCCGCTAGCGAACTCGTCCCCGCCCAGCACCTTCAAGGAGCAAAGTGACCCGCCGCGCGCGTGTGGAACGCAAGACGAAGGAATCCGACATCGTCGTCGAACTCGATCTCGACGGCACCGGTCGGACGGACATCAGCACCGGCGTGCCGTTCTTCGACCACATGCTGACCTCCCTGGGCAGCCACGCAAGCTTCGACCTGACCGTGCACGCCAAGGGTGACGTCGAGATCGAGGGTCATCACACGATCGAAGACACCGCGATCGTGCTCGGGCAGGCGCTTGGCCAGGCCCTCGGCGACAAGAAGGGCATTCGCCGATTCGGCGACGCCTACATTCCGATGGACGAGACGCTTGCCCACGCCGCGGTCGACGTATCAGGGCGGCCGTACTGCGTGCACACCGGGGAGCCGGATCACCTGCTGCACTTCACGATCGCGGGCAGCGAGGCGCCGTATCACACGGTGGTCAACCGGCACGTCTTCGAGTCGCTGGCGATGAACGCCAGGATCGCGCTGCACGTGCGCACCCTCTACGGTCGCGATCCGCACCACATCACCGAGGCCCAGTACAAGGCGGTCGCCCGTGCGCTGCGGCATGCGGTCGAGCCGGATCCGCGGGTTTCTGGCGTGCCGTCGACCAAAGGCACTCTGTGACAAGGAAATCGGTGGTTGTCCTCGACTATGGGTCGGGCAACCTTCGTTCGGCTCAGCGCGCCCTGGAGCGGGTCGGCGCCGACGTCGAGGTGACGACGGACCCGACGGCCGCAGCGGCCGCCGACGGGCTCGTCGTACCGGGTGTCGGCGCTTACGAGGCGTGCATGACAGGACTGCGTGAGGTCCACGGTGAGAAGATCATCGCCGATCGACTGGCGGCCGGCAGGCCGGTCCTCGGAATCTGCGTCGGCATGCAGATCCTGTTCGCCCGAGGCGTCGAATTCGGCGTGGAGAGCACCGGGTGCGGGCAGTGGCCGGGAGCCGTCGTTCGACTCGATGCACCGGTGATTCCCCACATGGGCTGGAACGTCGTGAACGCTGCGCCGGGTAGCGCCTTGTTCAAGGGCCTGGACGCCGACACGCGCTTCTACTTCGTGCATTCCTATGCGGCGCAACGCTGGGAGGGCCGCGACGACGCACTGCTGACGTGGGCGACGCATCACGTGCCGTTCTTGGCGGCGGTCGAGGATGGTCCATTGTCCGCCACGCAGTTTCATCCCGAAAAAAGCGGTGACGCCGGAGCGGCGTTGCTGAGGAACTGGGTCGAGGGACTCTGACGAATAGTGAGTGACGTGCCTGCAACACAACCCCTAATACTCTTGCCAGCCGTCGACGTCGTCGACGGCAAGGCCGTGCGCCTCGTCCAAGGCGTGGCGGGCAGCGAGACCGACTACGGCTCTGCGCTCGATGCCGCCATGCAGTGGCAGCGTGACGGTGCCGACTGGATCCATCTGGTCGACCTAGACGCGGCGTTCGGCCGTGGCTCGAACCGTCCACTGCTCGCCGAGGTAATCGGCAAGCTGGACGTCGCCGTCGAACTCTCGGGTGGCATCCGCGACGACGATTCGCTCACGGCGGCACTGGAGACGGGTTGTGCCCGAGTCAATCTCGGCACTGCGGCGCTGGAGAACCCGCAGTGGTGCGCCCGCATGATCGCCGAGCACGGCGACAAGGTGGCCGTCGGGCTGGACGTGAAGATCGTCGATGGGCAGCACCGGTTGCGCGGCCGCGGCTGGGAGACCGACGGCGGCGATCTCTGGGAGGTCCTGGAACGTCTTGATGGAGAAGGCTGTTCGCGGTTCGTCGTCACCGACGTCACCAAGGACGGCACGTTGAACGGGCCGAACGTCGACCTGCTAGCCGACGTCGCCGGGCGCACGAACGCGCCGGTGATCGCGTCAGGCGGAGTCTCTAGCCTCGACGACCTTCGGGCGATCGCGGCCCTCACCGACAGGGGAGTCGAGGGGGCCATCGTCGGAAAGGCGCTTTACGCGGGGCGGTTCACCCTTCCCGAGGCGCTCTCCGCGGTGAGTCGGTAGCTCGCCATGGGCAAGGACGCCGCCGACCTCGACGCGTTGGTGGCTCAGGCCGCGAGCGTGCTCGACGGCGTCGCCGAGTCGTTCGTCGCGGGACACCGCGCACAGTCTGCCGTCGCCAAGATGGGGAACGACTTCGCCACCGAAGTGGACCTCGCCATCGAACGTCGCGTCGTCGAGGCGTTGAACACATCGACAGGGATCGGCGTTCACGGTGAGGAATTCGGCGGCGCGCCGATTGATTCCCACATGGTGTGGGTGCTCGATCCCATCGACGGCACCTTCAACTACGCGGCCGGTCTGCCGACGGCGGCAATCCTGCTGGGCCTGCTGCGCGACGGGGAGCCGGTCGCCGGGCTGACCTGGCTGCCGTTCACCGATCAGAGGTATACCGCGGTCGTTGGAAAGGCGTTGCACGCCAACGGCATTGCGCAAGAACCCTTGGCGACGACGAGCCTGTCCGACTCGGTGGTCGGACTTGGCACGTTCAACGTCGACTCCCGTGGACGTTTCCCCGGCCGCTATCGGTTGGCCGTGATGGAGCAACTCAGTCGCGGATGCTCGCGGATGCGGATGCATGGCGCCACGGGGCTGGACCTCGCCTACACGGCAGCCGGAGTACTCGGCGGCGCCATCAGTTTCGGTCACCACGTGTGGGACCACGCGGCAGGCGTCGCACTGATCAGAGCGGCGGGTGGCATCGTGACCGATCTCGCGGGCGACGAGTGGACGCCGTCATCACGGTCGGCCTTGGCGGGCGTGCCTGGAGTGCACGCCGAGATCTTGGAAATCGTCACGTCCGTTGGACTGCCGGAGGACTTCTGATGAGTGTCGCAGTGCGCGTGATCCCGTGTCTTGACGTCGACGACGGTCGAGTGGTCAAGGGCGTCAACTTCGAAAACCTCCGAGACGCAGGCGATCCCGTCGAGCTCGCCGCTCGCTATGACACCGAGGGCGCCGACGAGCTGACCTTTCTGGACGTCACGGCGTCGTCGTCGGGTCGGGCCACCATGCTCGACGTGGTAGCACGCACGGCCGAGCAAGTCTTCATCCCGCTGACGGTAGGCGGCGGCGTGCGGTCGGTCGCCGACGTCGACACCCTCCTTCGAGCGGGGGCAGACAAGGTGTCTGTGAACACCGCGGCCATCGCACGGCCCGAGTTGCTCGCGGAGCTGTCGCAGCGATTCGGATCGCAGTGCATCGTGCTGTCCGTCGACGCGCGCACCGTTCCAGAAGGGGCGGAGCCGACGCCCTCGGGGTGGGAGGTGACCACGCACGGTGGTCGCACGGGCACCGGCATCGACGCGGTGGAGTGGGCAGCGCGTGGCGCAGAGTTGGGCGTCGGCGAGATCCTGCTGAACTCGATGGACGCCGACGGTACCAAGGCGGGCTTCGATCTGCGGATGCTGCACGCAGTCCGCGAAGCCGTGACGGTACCGGTGATCGCCAGCGGTGGCGCAGGCAGTGTCGACGACTTCGCGCCAGCGGTCGAGGCGGGAGCCGATGCGGTGTTGGCCGCCAGCGTGTTTCACTTCGGCGAGCTGACCATCGGCCAGGTAAAGGCGGCGATGGCCGCAGAAGGGATCGTGGTGAGGTGACCCTCGAAGCGAGCATCGCATCGCGTCTCAAGCACGATGCCAATGGGCTGTTCGTCGCCGTCACTCAGGAACGTTCTACGGGGCAGGTCCTGATGGTGGCGTGGATGGACGACGACGCGCTGGAGGCCACGTTGGCGACGCGCAAGGCAACGTACTACTCACGCTCGCGGGCCCAACAGTGGGTGAAGGGTGAGACATCGGGACACACGCAGTACGTGCACTCGGTCCGACTCGACTGCGATGGCGACACCGTGCTGCTGGAGGTCGACCAGGTCGGTGCCGCCTGCCACACCGGTGAGCACACGTGCTTCGACGCCGATCTGCTGCTGGGGCCAGAAAACGCCGACTAGGCGTGCACTCGACCGCACCGCCCTCGCAGAGGATCACGCTCGGATGTCCGACGCGCCCCAAGTACGCCGCCTAGACCTCGTAGCGAGTTGCCTTGGCCCTGGCAGTCCAGCGGCCGTCGTCGTAGCCGACCTGAACGGGGTGTGCGAAGGCGGCCGATACGTTGTCCGTGTTGACGACGTCCCGCGCGGAACCGCTTGCCACCGTTCGGCCTTCGGCGATGAGCAGCGCATGCGTCGTCGTGGTCGGTAGCTCTTCCAGGTGGTGTGTCACCAGGATCGATGCCACGTCGGGATGCGTGTCGCCAAGCGAATCCATGGTCTCCAGGAACTGCTCGCGCGCTGCCACGTCAAGCCCGGTGGTCGGCTCGTCGAGGAGTAGTAGCCGCGGGTCCGCGATGAGTGCCCGCGCGATGAGGGTGCGGCCGCGTTCGCCCTGCGACAGCGTCGGCCATTGCGCCTCGGCCCTATGCGACAACCCAACGGACGCGATCATCGCGTCGGCCCGTTCCAATTCATCAGAGCTGGCGGTCCAGCGCATCGGCAGGTCGATCGTGGCGGTGATTCCGGTCAGCACGACCTCGCGGACGGTGAGCGAATACTGAAGCCGGTGACGGGGATTCACGTGGCCGATGGAGCGGCGGAGGCGGGCCAGGTCGACCCTGCCCATCTGTTCGCCGAGCACGTGCACGGTCCCCGTCGTTGGAAACGTCACCGCCGCGCAGAACCCCAGCAGCGTGCTCTTGCCAGCGCCGTTGGGGCCCAGCAGCGCCCAGTGCTCGCCTTGGCGCACGGTCAGCGAGATCCCGTGGATGATCTGCTTGCCGTCACGACGGAACGTGACGTCCGTCAGCTGCAAAACGGTGGTGGTCATTGTCGGTTTAGGCCGACTGACGCTGGCGGAGCACCTCCAGGGCGCTGTCGGCATGCTTCTCCATGCTGACCTCGCTGGCGATGACCTCGAGCACCGTGCGATCCGTGTCGATGACGAACGTGGTCCGCTTGACGGGGATCAGTTTGCCGAGAAGGCCTCGCTTGACCCCGAACTGTGTCGCTACGGTGCCGTCGGAATCCGAGAGCAGGGGATAGTCGAACTTTTCCTTCTCGGCGAACTGGGCCTGCTTGTCGACCCCATCGGTGCTGATTCCGACTCGGCTCGCCCCGACGGCCGCGAACTCCGACGCCAAGTCACGGAAGTGGCAGGCTTCCTTCGTGCAGCCCGTCGTCATGGCGGCGGGATAGAAGAACAGCACGATCGGACCGTCGGCCAGCAGGCCCGTCAACGTGCGTACCGTACCGGTCTGGTCGGGCAGTTCGAACTCGTCGACCTTGTCACCACGTTTCATGGGTGTCACGCTACCTGCGGCTCGTCTCCACCGGTCTGGGAGGATTGTGCCGTGCAAGCACCTACCGCCAACTCATCGCTCGCCGCGACTACTTCGCGCGAGGACTTCAGGGCGTTGGCCGCCGAACATCGCGTGGTGCCCGTAACGCGCAAGGTGCTCGCCGACAGTGAGACGCCGCTGTCTGCGTACCGCAAGCTGGCTGCAAACCGGCCTGGAACGTTTCTGCTCGAGTCCGCGGAGAACGGGCGATCGTGGTCGAGGTGGTCGTTCATCGGTGCAGGGGCGCCGTCGGCGCTTACCGTCCGCGACGGCGAAGCCGTCTGGCTCGGCACGACGCCGCGCGACGCGCCAAGCGGCGGCGAACCGCTGGACGCCTTGCGCGCGACGCTGGACCTGCTGGAGACCGCCGCGGTGCCCGGTCTACCGCCACTGTCCAGCGGGCTGGTCGGCTTCTTCGCCTACGACCTGGTGCGACGCCTCGAGCGGCTACCGGAACTCGCGGTGGACGATCTCGGCCTCCCCGACATGCTTCTCCTGCTCGCGACCGACGTGGCGGCGGTCGACCACCACGAGGGCACCATCACGCTCATCGCGAACGCCGTGAACTGGAACGGCACCGACGAACGGGTCGACTGGGCCTACGACGACGCCGTCGCACGGCTGAACGTCATGACCGCCGCGCTCGGCGAGCCGCTCGGTTCCTCGGTGGCCACGTTCGGGCGGCCGACACCGGTGCACCGGGCGCAGCGCACGGTCGAGGAGTACAGCGCGATCGTCGAGAAGCTCGTTGGCGACATCGAGGCGGGGGAGGCGTTTCAAGTCGTCCCGTCGCAACGGTTCGAAATGGATACCGGGGCCGACCCGATCGACGTGTACCGAATGCTGCGCGTCACCAATCCCAGCCCCTACATGTATCTGCTCAACGTACCGAATGACGTTGGCGAATTGGACTTTTCGATAGTCGGGTCCAGCCCTGAGGCGTTGGTGACGGTTCAGGGCGGCAAGGCGACCACCCACCCGATCGCAGGAACGCGGTGGCGTGGCGAAACCGAGGAAGAGGACGTCCTGCTCGAGAAGGACTTGCTCGCCGACGAGAAGGAACGCGCCGAGCACCTGATGCTCGTCGACCTCGGTCGCAACGACCTGGGTCGAGTGTGCGTGCCAGGGTCGGTCCGAGTCGAGGACTACAGCCACATCGAGCGGTACAGCCACGTCATGCATCTGGTCTCGACGGTGACGGGTCAACTCGCCGAAGGGAAGACGGCCCTCGACGCCGTTACGGCGTGCTTTCCGGCTGGAACGCTGTCGGGCGCGCCGAAGGTTCGTGCGATGCAGCTCATCGAAGAGGTCGAGAAGACCCGCCGCGGGCTCTACGGCGGGGTGTTGGGCTACCTCGACTTCGCTGGCAACGCAGACTTCGCGATCGCCATCCGGACCGCCCTGATGCGCGACGGCACCGCGTACGTGCAGGCGGGTGGCGGAGTCGTTGCCGACTCGAACGGCCCCTACGAGTACAACGAGTCGGCCAACAAGGCGAAGGCGGTATTGAATGCGGTCGCCGCCGCGGAAACCCTCACGGAGCCATGATCAGAATTGCCCAACTACTCCTGGTGATCGCCGCAGGAGCGTTGTGGGCGGCATCGCGGCTCACGTGGGTCGAGGTGAGTTCGTTCAACGGACTCGGGCAGCCGAAGACGGTGACGCTCTCCGGCGGGGGGTGGTCGACTCTGCTGGTGCCGCTGGCCGCCGTCCTCTTGGCGGCCGCGGTCGCGGCGTTCGTCGCCAAGACGTGGCGCTTACGGTTGATGGCCGTCGTCATCGCGGCCATTAGTGCGGTACTGGCGTATCTGGCGATCAGCCTGTGGGCAATCCGTGACGTTGCGGTGAGGGCCGCTCACCTCGCCGACGTGCCGGTCGCCGACCTCGTCGGCACGCAGCGCCACTACGGGGGTGCCGTCGTCACCCTGTTCGCGGCGGTGGTCACCCTCGTGGCTGCCGTGCTCTTCCTGCGCTCGCGGGCCAATATCGGTTCGGAGAGCGACAAATACTCGGCTCCCGCGAGACGTCGAGAGGCTGCTCGGCGGCAGGATCCCGGCAGCGCGACATCCGAGCGGATGATGTGGGACGCGCTTGACGAGGGGCGAGATCCGACCGATGCCGACAACGAGGGGCGGTGACGGCCGATGCGGTGCTTCCGGCTACCCTTCGTTGAGGATCTTCCGGGATGACCCGGAACACCTTGGAAGGGAATCGACGGCTCATGAGTTCGGGGACCGTGCTCGACTCCATCATCGAAGGAGTCCGCGCCGACGTTGCCGCTCGCGAGGCGGTCATCGGCCTCGCCGAGATCAAGGAATCAGCCGCGAAGGCCGCGCCGGCGCTTGACGTGATGGCAGCGCTCCGCGAGCCGGGAATCGGCGTCATCGCCGAGGTCAAGCGGGCCAGCCCGTCAAAGGGCGCGTTGGCGTCGATCTCCGACCCCGCCAAACTGGCACAGGCGTACGAAGACGGCGGCGCCCGCGTCATCAGCGTCCTGACCGAACAGCGGCGCTTCAACGGGTCGCTCGACGACCTCGACGCCGTGCGCGCCGCGGTCTCGATTCCCGTGTTGCGCAAGGACTTCATCGTCGGCCCGTATCAGATTCACGAGGCGCGCGCGCACGGCGCGGACATGCTTCTGCTGATCGTGGCTGCGCTCGAACAACCTGCGCTCGCATCGATGCTCGACCGCACGGAATCGCTTGGCATGACGGCGCTAGTCGAGGTCCACACCGAGGCCGAGGCCGACCGCGCGCTGCAGGCAGGCGCCCGCGTGATCGGCGTCAATGCCCGTGACCTGAAGACCCTGGAGGTGGATCGGGATTGCTTTGCGCGGATCGCCCCCGGTTTGCCGTCGAACGTCATTCGCATCGCGGAGTCGGGCGTCCGTGGCACTGCCGACCTGCTCGCCTACGCGGGCGCGGGTGCCGACGCGGTGCTCGTCGGTGAGGGGTTGGTTACCAGCGGTGACCCGCGAAGCGCCGTAGCTGACCTCGTCACCGCGGGAACGCATCCGTCGTGCCCGAAGCCATCCCGCTGAGGCAGCGATGAGCGTTTGCAGAAGCACCGTCCATGGCTGACATCGCAAGTCCGGATCTACCGCTTGCCAGCGCAGGCGTCGCCGAACCAACTCCTTACGACCCCGATGCCAAGGGCCACTTCGGCGCGTACGGCGGACGGTTGGTACCCGAGGCCTTGATGGCAGTGATCGAAGAGGTAACCGCTGCCTACGAGAAGGCCAGGGCGGACCAAACGTTCCTCGACGAATTGGACCGACTGCAGCGGCACTACGCGGGACGCCCCTCACCGCTGTACGAGGCGACCAGGTTGAGCGAGCACGCGGGAGGCGCGCGGCTGTTCCTGAAGCGAGAAGACCTCAACCACACCGGCTCCCACAAGATCAACAACGTGCTCGGGCAGGCTCTTCTCGCGAAGCAGATGGGCAAGACCAGGGTCATCGCCGAAACCGGCGCCGGTCAACACGGCGTAGCCACCGCAACGGCCTGCGCCCTCCTGGGCATCGAATGCGTCATCTACATGGGTGCCGTCGATACCGCTCGACAGGCACTCAACGTGGCCAGAATGCGGCTGTTGGGTGCGCGGGTCGTCTCAGTGGAGTCGGGTTCGAAGACTCTCAAGGACGCCATCAACGAGGCGTTCCGCGACTGGGTCGCCAACGCCGATGCCACGTATTACTGCTTCGGTACGGCCGCGGGGCCGCACCCGTTCCCCGCGATGGTGCGCGACTTCCAACGGGTGATCGGCTTGGAGGCGCGGGCTCAGATCCTGCATCAGGCTGGCCGGCTCCCCGATGCCGTGACGGCTTGTGTCGGCGGGGGATCCAACGCGATTGGCGTATTCCACGCCTTCATTGACGACCCCGGCGTTCGACTCATCGGCTTCGAGGCGGCCGGCGACGGTGTGGAGACGGGCAGGCACGCCGCGACCTTTACGGGAGGGTCGCCAGGTGCATTCCAGGGTTCCTTTTCCTACCTGTTGCAGGACGCGGACGGGCAGACCATCGAATCTCATTCCATTTCAGCCGGTTTGGACTATCCGGGCGTCGGCCCCGAGCATGCCTACCTCAAGGACCTCGGTCGTACCGAGTACCGACCGATCACCGATACCGAGGCTATGGATGCCTTCGCGTTGCTGTGTCGTACCGAGGGCATCATTCCGGCCATCGAATCGGCACACGCGGTAGCTGGTGCCCTGGCGCTCGGCGTCGAGCTCGGCTCCAGCGCAATGATCTTGGTGAATCTGTCCGGCCGTGGCGACAAGGACGTTGCGACGGCGGCCAAGTGGTTCGGGATCCTCGACGACGACGCGGCGGCTTCGTCGTGACGAGCAGACTCTCATCGGTGTTCGAGGCATGCCGGGCCGAGAACCGTTCGGCGCTCATCGGTTATCTGCCCACTGGTTTCCCCGACGTCGCGACGTCGATCTCGGCAATGACGGCGCTCGTTGAAAACGGCTGCGACATAGTCGAAGTCGGTGTGGCGTACTCGGACCCGGGAATGGACGGTCCGGTGATCGCCGCCGCGGCCGAAGCCGCGCTGCGCGGAGGAGTTCGGGTTCGCGACACGCTTTCCGTCGTGGAGGCCATCAGTAATGCCGGCGGCCGTGCCGTGGTCATGACCTACTGGAATCCCGTGCTGAAGTGGGGCGTGGACGCCTTCGCGCGCGACCTCGCCGCGGCGGGCGGCGTTGGTCTCATTACGCCAGACCTCATTCCCGACGAAGCGGACGATTGGATGGCGGCGTCGCAGGCGCACGATCTGGACCGGATCTTCCTAGTGGCGCCGTCGTCCACGCAGGAGCGGCTGGCTGCCACGGTCGAGGCGTCACGCGGATTCGTCTATGCCGCTTCGACCATGGGCGTCACTGGCGCGCGGGACGCGGTATCTGATGCGGCCCCAGAACTGGTCGGGCGGGTGAGGGCGATATCGGACATCCCCGTCGGAGTCGGCCTCGGCGTGCGGTCGGGTGCACAGGCGGCCCAGATCGGCGCCTACGCCGACGGCGTCATCGTCGGCTCTGCACTGGTATCCGCCCTCGAAGACGGAATCGAAGCCGTACGAACGTTGACCCGCGAACTCGCCGATGGCGTGAGACAGAGGATTTCAGCGTGACGACAACCGTACTGGCGTACATCCCGAGCCCGCCGCAGGGCGTTTGGCATCTGGGATTCCTGCCAATCCGGGCTTATGCGCTGTGCATCATCACGGGCATCATCGCGGCGCTGATCATTGGTGACCGTCGCTGGGTGGCCCGTGGCGGGCAGGCAGGCGTCATCTACGACATCGCGCTGTGGGCGGTCCCATTCGGTCTGATCGGCGGCCGGCTCTATCACGTCATGACCGACTGGCCCACGTACTTCGGCGACAATGGCGCTGGATTCCTCGCCGCACTGCGGATCTGGGACGGCGGGCTTGGCATATGGGGAGCGGTGGCGCTCGGCGGCGTCGGCGCGTGGATTGCCTGCAAGCGTCGCGGCATACCGTTGCCCGCCTTCGGCGACGCGATTGCGCCGGGAATCGTGCTGGCACAGGCGATCGGCCGCCTCGGCAACTACTTCAATCAGGAACTGTACGGGCGAGTCACGACACTGCCCTGGGGTCTAGAGATCTTCGAGCGACGCGACGCCAGCGGGGCGCTCGACACGCTCAACGGTGTTTCGACTGGCGTCCAGATCGCCGTGGTCCACCCAACGTTCCTGTACGAACTCCTATGGAACTTATTGGTTTTCGCGTTCCTGATCGTGGTGGACCGACGGTTCAAGATTGGCCATGGCCGCCTGTTCGCGCTATACGTCGCAGCGTATTGCGTCGGCCGATTCTGGATCGAGCTGATGAGGAGCGATCACGCCACCGACTTCGGTGGGATCCGCGTCAACTCGTTCACGTCGACGTTCGTCTTCATCGCTGCCGTGATCTACGTGATGGTCGCGACCAAGGGGCGAGAGGATCCGGCGTCATTGGCAGGCAACGACCTGAACTTTGACGCCGAGGGCTCACTTCTCGATGAAATTGGCGAGGACGTGGCGGCTGCCGCGGCAACGTCTGGCCTCGTCTCCGCGGTCGTGGTGGCCGAAAAGGACGACGCAAACGAAAAAGCGGTAGGTGCCGAGAAAGACACCGTCGGCGAGGCCAAGACCGTGGAAGCGGCCAAATCCAAGGGCGACGAGACCAATCAGGCTCCCGAGGAATCCAACGATCGCGAGGACACTGAATTGCCCGAAGAGTCCAAGCCAGAAACCGACGAGACAGAGGGCCTGGGTTCGGTCGAGGGCGACGAGGTCGCGGATGCGGTGTCGGCGGCGCCGGAAGTCCACGAGGCTTCGGTCGAGGAGGCTGGGGACGCCAAGGACCTGGAGGCCAAGGTGGCCGTCGAGCCAGAGGCCATCGAACCAGAAGCGCTAGAGCCCGAGGCAGTCGAGCCAGAGTCGGTCGAGCCGGAGGCAGTCGAGCCAGCGGCCGACGAGGCCGAGGGGGAGGCCGAAGGCGTGGGCTCTGTCGAGGGCGACGAGATAGCGGATGCCGTCGCTGCTGCGCCCAAGATCCACGCTGCGGCCACCAAGGGAGCCGCAGAGGCCGAGGCCTTGGAAGAGGAAGTCGACGCCGAAGCGGAGGACGCCAAGGACGGCGAGGACGCCAAGGACGGCGAAACCACGTAGGAGATCGAGCGGCGATCTCACATTCGTCGTTCGCCGATGTGAGCACACCGTGACGGCCGCTTCACACCACGCAACACTGCCCGCAATATCGCCTCCCTAGCGTTCCCTGCATGGTTAGAGGCAGGAACGTCGTGGTCGTCGGCCACGGGATGGTGGGGCATCGGTTCGTCGAGGCGTTGCGAGCCCGCGATTCCGACGGCGCGTGGCGGGTGACGATCCTCGCCGAGGAATCCGACGCCGCGTACGACCGGGTCGGTCTCACCGGCTACACCGAGCATTGGGACCGTTCGCGGTTGGCGCTGCCCGGCAACGACTACGCAGGCGACGATCACGTCGAGGTCTTGCTCCGGGACCGCGCAACGAGGATCAATCGGGTCGACAAATACGTGACGACGATGTTGGGCAGACACGTCCCATACGACGTGCTGGTGTTGGCCACGGGGTCGTACGCCTTCGTGCCCCCGGTGCCGGGACGAGACCTGCCGAACTGCCACGTCTATCGCACGCTGGACGACCTCGACGCCATCCGTGCCGCTGCCACGGCCACACGAGCATCGAAAAGGCCTGTCGGCGTGGTGATCGGCGGCGGTCTGCTTGGTTTGGAGGCTGCGAATGCCTTGCTCGGCTTCGGTTTGACGACCCACGTGCTGGAGATGTCCCCGCACTTGATGGCGGCCCAACTCGACGAGGCAGGCGGCACGGTGTTGACCCGGATGATCAAGGGGCTGGGCATCGAGGTGCACACCGGAGTGAGTACCGAGAGCATCAGGCCGGTGCAGAAGAACGAGCCGTTGCGGAAGTCCGATTCGATTGATGCCGTGCGGGTCTCGCTCGATGACGGCAGCAGCATCGAAGCGGGCGTCGTCATCTTCGCCGCAGGCGTCCGCCCGCGTGACGAACTGGCTCGCCGCGCCGGCCTCGAGATAGCTCAACGTGGCGGCGTGATGACCGACCTTTCTTGTGTCACCAGCGATCCCAACATCTATGCGATCGGCGAGGTCGCCGCGATCGAGGGCAGGTGCTACGGCCTCGTGGGTCCTGGTTACAACAGCGCCGAAGTGGTCGCCGACAGGCTGCTCGGCGGCGAGGCCGAGTTTCCCGAGGCCGACATGTCCACGAAGCTCAAGCTGTTGGGCGTCGACGTGGCGAGCTTCGGTGACGCCAAGGGGCATACGCCCAACAGCCTAGACGTCGTGGTCAACGATCCGGTCAAGCAAACCTACGCAAAGCTGGTTCTCTCCGACGACGCCAAGACGCTCCTCGGCGGCATCCTGGTTGGCGATGCGTCGGCGTACGGACTGCTACGGCCGATGGTCGCCAGCGAGTTGCCCGGCGACCCGTTGTCCTTGATCGCGCCGGCTGCCGAGGGTGGAGCAGGGGCTGGTGCGCTGGGGGTCGGCGCCTTGCCTGACATCGCACAAATCTGCTCCTGCAACAACGTCACCAAGGGTGATCTGAAGGAAGCGATCTGCGGTGGCTGCACCGACGTCGCCGATCTCAAGAAGTGCACGCTTGCGGGCACCTCGTGTGGATCGTGTGTGCCGCTGCTCAAGCAATTGCTGGAGGCCGAGGGCGTCGAGCAGTCGAAATCTCTGTGCGAGCACTTCTCTCAATCACGCGCCGAGCTATTCGAAATCGTCTCTGCTACGTCGATTCGTACCTTCTCGGGTCTGATCGACCGTTTTGGCACCGGAAAGGGTTGCGACATATGCAAACCCGTCGTCGCATCGATTCTCGCCTCGACGAGCTCCGAGCACATCCTCGACGGCGAGCAGGCGTCGTTGCAAGACACCAACGATCACTTCCTGGCGAACATCCAGCGCAACGGCAGCTATTCGGTGGTGCCCCGGGTGCCCGGCGGCGACATCACCGCCGAACAACTCATCCTCATCGGCGAGATCGCCCGGGACTTCAACCTGTACACGAAGATCACGGGCGGACAGCGAATCGACATGTTCGGGGCTCGCGTCGAACAGCTGCCACAGATATGGCAGCGACTCATCGACGGTGGCATGGAATCCGGCCAGGCATATGGAAAGTCACTTCGGACCGTGAAGAGCTGCGTTGGCAGCGACTGGTGCCGCTACGGCCAGCAGGACTCCGTGCAGATGGCGATCGACCTCGAGTTGCGCTATCGCGGACTGCGTTCCCCGCACAAGATCAAGATGGGTGTGTCGGGGTGCGCCCGCGAATGCGCAGAGGCGCGCGGCAAGGACGTCGGCGTCATCGCCACCGAGAACGGTTGGAATCTCTACGTCGGCGGCAACGGCGGCATGACGCCCAAGCACGCTCAGCTGTTGGCCAGCGACCTCGATGATGAAACGTTGATTCGCTACATCGACCGATACCTGATGTTCTACATCCGTACCGCCGACCGCCTCCAGCGCACCGCGCCGTGGGTCGAGTCCCTGGAGGGCGGAATCGAGCATCTGCGCGATGTGGTCTGCAACGACTCGCTCGGCCTTGCCGAGGAGTTCGAAAGCGCGATGGCCCGCCACGTCGAGGGCTACTCCTGCGAGTGGAAGGGCGTACTCGACGATCCCGACAAGCTGTCGCGGTTCGTGTCGTTCGTCAACGCTCCCGACGCGGCCGACCCGACCGTCGCGTTCACGCGACGCTCCGGCAGGCTCGTCCCGATCGGAATGCCGCAGGTCCGCGCGTGATCAGCGCCCACGCGAAGAACGGAGAGCCGTGACACTCCTCGATGACATCCGGATCTGGACGACCGCCTGCGAGTACGACTATCTGATACCTGGCCGCGGGGTCGGGGTGCTCCTGGACGACGCCACCCCGGTGGCCTTGTTCAGGCTCGACGACGGATCACTTCGTGCGATTGGCAATGTCGACCCGTTCTCTGGCGCGTCGGTGCTGTCGCGCGGCATCGTCGGGGACCGCCGCGGCAGGGCGATGGTGCAGTCGCCGATCAAGAAGCAGGCCTTCGCGCTCGACGACGGCACCTGTCTCGACGTGCCGGGCGTGTCCGTCGCGGTCTATGAGACCCGTATTTCAGATGACGGCATGGTGCAGGTCGCGCGATAGGTACGCACGACGGAAGCGGTCGGCGGTCAACCGGACGGTGCCTTCGCACAGACCGAGCGGTTCGGTGACGACGTCCGCTCCGCTTTCCCGCAAGCGATCCTGGAACAGTCCGTCGGCCAGCAGGTAGGACGCGACGACGATCCGACGAGCGCCTTGGCCCCGCGCCGTCGCGACCGCATCGGCTACCCGAGGCGAACCCGTTGCCGCGAAGGCGAGTTCGACCCTCGCGCCCACGATGGCGGACAACAGTGCCGCAGTGGCGTGCAGGTCGCCGTTGGCGGCTCGGTCTGACGTTCCCGCAGCTCCGAGAATGACTGAATCGCCTGGGCGCCAGCCGCTTTCGACGAGTCGTCGAAAGACGACCCGAGCCATCTGCGGGCTGGGGCCGAGCGCTGCGGTGACCGTCACGTCCGGGTGTCCGCTAGCGCCGACGTGCGCGGGTAGATCGACGTTCACGTGGTAACCGCGCGACAGAAAAGCCGGTACCACGAACGTGGGACGATCGAGTATCTCGGCAGATCCGAGGACCTCGGTGGGAGTGGGGCCTAGCACGTCGAGGAACGCAACGTGGACGGGTCGCCGCAGGGTGGTCGACACCTTCGCGGCTAGGTCGCCGATCATCTCGAGACCACGGGACTTGCGGGTGCCGTGGGCCACCAAGACCAGATTCATCGCGCGACCACCAGGGGAGCGCGGTGCTCGTCGGGGTCCTCGTCGAGAGCAAGTCGGTAGCCGCGCTTCACCACCGTCGCGACGATGTTCTTGTCGCCCAAGGCCGTCCGCAGGCGCAGCACGGCGGTCTCCACCGCGTGTGTGTCGGTGCCGCTTCCCGGCAGAGCGGCGAGCAGATCGCAACGCGACACGACTGCGCCAGGGCGGTGCGCCAACGTGCGGATCGTCGCCATCGCCGCTGGCGACAACGACTTGACCGCGTCGTCCACCAACACGCAGGTCCCGCGGATCTCCAGCACGTGTCCCGCCACCCGGATGGTCCGCGTCTGCAGTAGCGGAAGCTCGTCGGTGATGTGGCGGGCCAGTGCACCGAGGCGCATCCGTTCTGGGGCCGACGTGGGCACGCCAAGGCGCACCAGCGGTCGCGCCGTGACCGGCCCTACGCACATGGCGTGCACTCCGTTGCGGAACGCCGAGAGGACGTCATCCTCGATGCCCAAGTCCTTGGCGCGCAACAGAACCGCGGCGACGGCTGGCGCCGACGTGAAGCTGACTGCGTCGAATTTGCGTTCGGCGATCTGCGTCACGAGTTGATCGAACTCGCCGTCCCGGGGAGCAGGCCGCCACCGGTACACCCGAATCGGCACGATCTCGGCGCCCGCCCCGCGAAGCTCGTCGAGGAACTCCGGAAACGGATCCCAGTCGTCGGTGGCACCGTGCAACTGCACCGCGATCCGTTGTCCGGCGATACCGCCTTCGACCAGGTAGCGCAGGACCTCGCGCGACGATTCGGACTCGGGTGACCATTCCTCGGGCAGTCCAGCGGCGCGCAATGCGCCAGTGGCCTTTGGCCCGCGCGACACGACGCGCGCCCTGCCGAGAGCCGCGATCAGTTCGTCCGCCAGACCCCAGCCGTCGGCGGCAGCGACCCAGCCCCGGAAGCCAATGCCCGTCGTGGTGACCACGATGTCGGGCGGCGCAGCGATGAGGGATTCGGTGTGCCCGCGCAGTTCGTCGTCATCGGGTAGCGGCACCATCCTGATCGCCGCCGCACTCGTCACCGTGGCACCGCGCTTGCGCAGGAGGGTACTCAACTCGTCGGCACGCCGCGCGGACGTGACCGCCACCCGGAAACCGGTGAGCGGTGCCCAGGCCGGTGTGTCTGATGGCGTTTCGGTCATGTCGCCGTGTCTATGCATCGAAAGTTTCCATGTCGTTACCCAGCTATTGCCGAGAGATGTCGCGGTCCGTCGGTGGTGACGGACTGCTCGGGGTCGACGGTGCTCAGCCAGCCGCAGATACCGTCGATCGCAGAGGTACAGCCTCCGCAGCCGGTCGTTGCACGGGTCGCGTCGGCCATCGCCAAAACCGTTCTATGCCCAGCCTGCCAGGCCTTGGTGAGTGATCCCATGGTCACCGAGTTACACCGGCACACCACGGCAGAGGACGGAATGGTCGAGGGTTCCGGCGTGTGACCGACCTCGGTGGACGCCCCGGTCAACAGCGCGACGCGGTCGGCTGGCACTGGTAGGCCTGCCTCGAAGATCTGGGTCAGGGTGCCGACCACCTCGGGACAGCCGAGCAGGATCGCGCCCGCGACGCGGCCTTCTCGAACGACGAGTTTTGCATATCTGCCTGCCGCGGGGTCGGCGAAGGTGGTGACTTCGTGGGCGCGGTCGTGCATCGAGACGTGCACGTCACCCATGCTGGCGAGGTCGATGCCGTGGGCCTTGAGGCGCGTGATGTCGGGGGTGCCGGTGTATCGGGCCAATTCGTCGGCTCCGGTCAGGCGATCGGCGAGGACGGCGGCCTGTTCCCACCCGGGTGCCACTAGCCCGCAGGTCGTGCCGCGGTGCTCGGCACACTCGCCGACGGCACTGACGTGCGCAACGTTGGTGCGGAGCTGATCGTCGACGATGAACCCACGTCCGACCGCGACGCCTCCCGACCGTCCCAGCGCGGTGTCGGCAACGACCCCTGCCGATATCACGAGCACATCACAGGGGAGTGCCGAATCGTCGTCGAGAAGCACTGCCCGCGAAGATTTTTCGCTGCGATAGCCGGTGGCGCGGTGGCCAAGCCGGAGCGTGACGTCGAGCTCCTCGAGAAGTCTGCCGAGCACGGCGCCTGCGTCGTGGTCGAGCTGGCGGTCCATCGGGAAGGGCTTGGGATGGACGACCGTGACCGAGGCGCCCCGCATGGCCAACCCGCGTGCGGTCTCTAGTCCGAGCAGACCGCCGCCGAGCACCACGACGCGATCGCCTACCCCGGCGGCCTCGATGATGGCGCTGCAGTCCTCGAGTGTCCTGAACGCGTGAGCGCCCTCGGCAAGTGAACCGTCGGCGCGGCGGAGGCCTTCGATTGGCGGCACGAATGGGCGCGAGCCGGTTGCCAATACGAGCTCGTCATAGGGCATGTCGTCGCCGCGGTCGGTGTGGACGACCCTTGCGGTCGAGTCGATGGTGCGCACCGGTTCCCCCGTGCGCGTGGTGATTCCGCGTGCCTCCCACCACGCAGGAGCGTGCAAGAGCGTCTGATCGGCGGTGAGCTTGCCTGCGACCACCGTCGACAACAGGATGCGGTTGTACGCGTCATGCGGTTCGGCGCCAAAGACGGTAATGGCCAGCCGGTCCGGATCGGGCTGGCGATGGCGTAGCTCCTCGGCGAGGCGCGAACCCACCATGCCGTTGCCGACGATGACGATCGACCTTCCCGTCGCTTCGCTCGCCCCGATCGACCTTCCCGTCGCTTCGCTCGCCCCGATCGACCCGCGCGTGCTCACTGCACCACCTCCAACCGCACCGCGCACACCTTGAACTCGGGCATCCTGCTCGTCGCGTCCAACGCCGGGTTGGTGATGAGGTTGGCGCGCTCGGCGCCAGGCCAGTGGAACGGCAGAAACACTGTGTCGTAACGCATTTCCGGGTCGCAACGGACTACGGCGGTGGTCACGCCCCGTGCGCTGACGACGGCTGCCTGTGCGCCCTCGGCCAGCCCGGCTCTCGCCGCGGTCTCGGGGTGCACCTGGACGAACATGCACGGTGCTGCGTCGGTGAGCTCGCGGACGAGGCGTGTCTGCGCACCCGATTGGTAGTGCGCGAGAACCCGACCCGTTGTGGCCCACAACGGATAGTCAGCGCTGGTCTTCTCCGCGGGACCACGAGCGTCGACGCCGAAGAACACGGCGCGACGATCGGCGGTGGCGAACCCGTCGAGGAACAGCCTCGGTGTCCCGTCAGGCCCCGAGTCCGAAGCTGGCCAATGCAATGCCTCGCCGGAATCGAGGCGCGAATAGCTGATCTGCGAGTAGTCCGCGGGACCGCCCGCCGAGGCACGACGCAACTCGGCGAAGACCATCTCCGGGTCAGTCGGGAATCTCTCGGCTGGCTGGCCAAGGCGGACCGCGAGGTCACGCCAAATGGCAAGTTCGTCGCGGACCCCAACGGGCGGCTCGATCGCCTTCCGGCGGCGCAGCACGCGACCCTCCAGGTTGGTCATCGTGCCGTCTTCCTCGGCCCACTGGCACACGGGTAGTACCACGTCGGCCATCGCTGCAGTCTCGGACAGGACGAAGTCGCAGACGACGAGCATGTCGAGGGCTTCGAGCCGATCGGTGATGCGCATCGAGCCGGGCGCCGACACCGCGATGTTCGACGCGTGCACCATGAGAAACGTCGGGCCGTTGTCGGTACCGAGTGAGTCGAGGAGTTCGTAGGCGCTGAGGCCTGCTCGCGGAATGTCGTGCTCCTCGACGCCCCAGACGCCCGCAACGTGCCTGCGCGCCTCGATGTCGGTGATCTTGCGGTAGCCGGGCAGCTGGTCGGCCTTCTGCCCGTGCTCACGGCCGCCCTGCCCGTTCCCTTGACCGGTGATCGTCCCAAATCCGCTGCCGATGCGGCCAGGCAGCCCCAATGCCAGCGCCAGCGCGATCAGCGCCGAAACGCTGTCGGTCCCCGTCGAATGCTGTTCTGCGCCGCGGGCGGTGAGCAGATACGCGCCCCGACGGTCGGACGCTGCGTCGGCCAGGATGCCCACCGCACGCGTCATCGTCGCCACCGACACCCCGGTGACCCGTTCCGCCCGTTCGGGATGCCACTGGGCAGCCGCCTGCCATGCGACGTCGAAACCCGTTGTCCGAGAATCGATGTAGTCTCGGTCGATCATGTTCTCGACGACGGCGACGTGGAGCATGCCCAATGCCAGTGCCGCGTCGGTGCCCGGCCGAAGCGCGAGATGAACGCCGCCGCCGTCCAGTGCCCGTCGAACCGTCGGGGTGAGTCTCGGATCGGCGACGATCAGTCCGCCCGCGTCGGCTGCCGTGGTCAGATGAGCCATGAACGGTGGCATCGTCTCGGCGACGTTGGCGCCAAAGATGCAGATGGCCTGTGCGTCGTCGAGATCGGACAACGGGAACGGCATGCCACGGTCGACGCCGAAGCTGCGTTGCCCGGCGGCGGCGGCGGACGACATGCACCACCGGCCGTTGTAGTCGATGTTGGCGGTGCCGATCGCTATCCTGGCGAACTTGCCTAGCATGTAGGCCTTTTCGTTGGTCAGGCCACCACCGCCGAACAGGGCAACTCCGTTGTTGCCCTGTCGGCCGCTGCGTGCCCGCTCGATCCCGGCGGCCACGGCGTCCATCGCGGTGTCCCAGTCGCACGGCTTCAGTTCACCGCACGCATCGCGCATCAGCGGTGTGCGGATGCGTCCGGGCGTGCGAAGGAGCTCGGCGCTCGTCCATCCCTTCTGGCACAAGCCGCCTCGATTGGTGGGGAAGTCCCGGCCCGACACCGCGAGGTCGTCTCGACCGGTTCCCGTCAACGTCATCGCACACTGCAATGCGCAGTACGGACAATGCGTCGCAGTGGACTTGACGTCGAGAGTCCGTGAATCCCGGTCTCTCGGCTGCGCTACGACGGTCACGCCGGAGCCAGGTTGGCGGGCTCCGGTTGCGCAGTCCTGGTAGCCGAGGAGTCTCCCGCGGGCCGACGTACGTACATCAGCCAAGTGACGCCCGTGGCGATAACGAGAAACGACGCGAACATCCAGAACGCCGACGTCGCCGAACCGATGGACAGGTACGACTGCCGCCAGGCCAGGTTGATGCCGACGCCACCGAGCGCACCGATCGCACCGGCAAATCCGATCGGAGCTCCGGCCATGGCGCGAGACCAGTTCGTGCGGGTCGCGTCGTCGGCGTCCTCGTTACCGGCCTCCCAGAGCCCAGTGCCTTCCGGGTCCCAGTGGGAAATCGTTCGTTTTGGCATGGCCACACGCTAGAAATCCTTTGTTGCACCGACGCGCCACGCCGTGACCCCATGGTGAATTTCCCCTCACCTGCGCTTGACCTTGTCTGTGAGAAGTTCGGATCCTGCTCACTGCAGTCTCAACGGCAACCGTTCTGGCATGCTGAGAACATGACCGAGCCTCAGTTCGGTGGCTACGAGTCCGGAGCCACGCCGCCGCCTCAGCCACCGCCCGGATACCAACCGTCGGGCTACCAACCGTCGGGCTACCAACCGTCTGGTTACCAACCGCAGTATCCGCCGCCACCGGGCCCGGCATACACCGACCCGTCGGCCCCCTACGGACGCCATCCCCAGACCGGCGAGCCCTACTCGGACAAGTCGAAGGTGGTTGCGGGCCTCCTTCAATTGATCGGCTTGTTCGGCATCGTTGGCATCGGCCGCCTCTACCTCGGTGAGACCGGTCTCGGCATCGCGCAACTCTTGGTCGGCCTCGTCACGTGCGGTATTGGCGCCGTCGTCTGGGGCATCATCGACGCGATTCTGATCCTCACCGACAGGGTCCGAGATCCTCAGGGGCGTCCGCTGCGCGATGGAACCTAGCAACACCACCACCGACGGCCGGGCACGGCTGTACACCGCGCTTGGCACCGGCGCGGTGCTGACGGGTGCGGTTGCCTACGTCGCTCTCGCCGATCCGCACCGTCCCGGCTTCCTGTTTCCCGGGTGCCCTTTCAAGATGCTTACCGGGCTGAACTGTCCGGCCTGCGGCGGACTACGCATGACTCACGACCTCTTGCACCTCGATTTCGGTGCAGCCGTCGTCGACAACGTCTTCCTGTTGGTCGCATTGCCGTTGCTTGCCGCCTGGTTCGTGGTGCGGTGGAGGTTGGGTCAGAAGCTGATGCCTGTCGCAGCGACGGTGACGCTCGTCGTCGCCGCGTTCGCGTGGACCGTGCTCCGCAATTTGCCGGGATTCCCGCTGGTCCCGACGTTCGTCAACGGGTGACCCCGCTGCACCGCTGATACAATCTCAAATCGGGCCGGCGCAGTCCCGGACACATCGATTTAGGACTGCGGAGGTATGCCAATGCTGTTCTCGGCATTGCCCGAAGCCCAGGGTCTGTACGATCCCGAGCGTGAATCCGACTCGTGTGGCGTCGCCATGGTCGCCGACATTCAGGGGCGCCGGACGCACTCGATCGTGGCGGACGGGCTTACTGCCTTGGAGCACCTCGAGCATCGCGGCGCGGCGGGCGCCGAGCCCAACAGCGGCGACGGCGCTGGCATTCTGTTGCAACTTCCTGCCGAGTTGCTACGCGCCGTAGTCGACTTCCCGCTGCCGGAGCCGAAGGCAAACGGCGACAACACCTTTGCAGCGGGCATCTGTTTTCTGCCGACCGACCCCATCAAGCGTGCGTCGGAGCAAGGTCGCATCGAGGAAATCGCCGCAGAAGAAGGCCTCGACGTCCTCGGCTGGCGAGAGGTTCCCGTCGATCCCGACGGCGCCGAGGTCGGGGTGACGGCGGTCGGCTGCATGCCCTACATGGCCCAATTGTTCGTCGCCGCAACGGAAGGCGACGGGATCAGACTCGGCGGCATCGACCTTGATCGGCGGGTCTACCCGTTGCGCAAGCGCGCCGAGATGGGTGAGGTGTACTTTCCTTCGCTGTCGAGTCGGACCATGGCCTACAAGGGCATGCTCACGACGATGCAGCTGCCGAGGTTCTTTCCCGACCTCCGCGACGAACGATGTGTGAGCGCGATCGCGATCGTGCACAGTCGGTTCTCCACCAACACGTTCCCCTCTTGGCCGCTTGCGCACCCGTTCCGCTTCGTGGCACACAACGGAGAGATCAACACCGTTCGCGGTAACCGGAATCGGATGCACGCCAGGGAGGCGATGCTGGCGAGCGCGCACATCCCGGGCGATCTGAGCCGCCTCTCGCCCGTGTGCACACCCGGCTCCTCCGACTCGACGTCCTTCGATCAGGTCCTCGAACTGCTTCATCTGAGCGGCCGGAGCCTGCCACACGCCGTCCTGATGATGATTCCCGAGGCGTGGGAGAACAACGTCGACATGGATCCGGCTCGCCGAGCCTTCTGGCAGTTCCACGCGTCCTTGATGGAGCCGTGGGACGGGCCTGCATGCGTCACCTTCACCGACGGCACCGTCGTCGGAGCAGTGTTGGACCGCAACGGATTACGGCCGGGCCGCTGGTGGCGGACCGTCGACGACCGGATCATCCTTGCCAGCGAGAGCGGCGTGCTGGACGTCCCCTCCGCCGAGATCGTCGCGAAGGGGCGTCTTGAACCGGGACGGATGCTCCTGATCGACACCGCCGCGGGGCGGATCGTGTCCGACGACGAGATCAAGGACGAACTCGCCGCCGCCGAACCCTACGACGAATGGCTGCATTCGGGCCTTCTCGACCTCAAGACCCTGCCGGATCGGCAACGCGTCGTGCCCAACCACGAATCGGTCGTGCGTCGACAGATCTCGTTCGGTTACACCGAGGAAGAGCTGCGGATCATGCTCACTCCGATGGCGGCCGCAGGAGCGGAGCCATTGGGATCCATGGGAACCGATACCCCGACGGCGGTGCTGTCGCAGCGATCGCGGTTGCTCTACGACTACTTCGTCGAACTGTTCGCCCAAGTGACGAACCCACCGCTCGATGCAATCCGCGAGGAGGTCGTCACGTCGATGGCCCGGGTGATGGGGCCAGAACACAACCTGCTGGAGCCGTCGGCCGCATCGTGTCGGCAGATCATGCTTGCCTGGCCGGTGCTCGACAACGACGACTTGAACAAGATCGTTCACATCAACCACGATGGCGAACAGCCGGGCCTCAAGACCAAGGTGCTGCGCGCGCTGTACGACGTCGAACGCGGTGGCGAGGGACTGGCCGACGCGTTGGAGGATCTCCGCATCCGCGCGTGTGAGGCAATAGCGAAGGGCGCAAGAACCCTCGTCATCTCCGATCGGGATTCGGATCACACCAAGGCGCCCGTACCGTCGCTGCTCGCCGTCTCGGCGGTGCACCACCACCTGGTGCGCACCAAGCAGCGCACGATGGTTGGCCTGGTGGTCGAGAGCGGCGACGCTCGGGAGGTGCACCACATTGCAATGCTGATCGGGTTTGGCGCGGCAGCGGTGAATCCGTATCTCGCGTTCGAGTCGATCGAGGACCTCGTCCGCGAGGGCGAGCTCACTGGCATCGAAGCCCCCGCCGCGGTGCGCAACTACCTCAAGGCGCTCGGAAAGGGCGTCATGAAGGTGATGAGCAAGATGGGCATCTCCACGGTCGGGTCTTACACCGGCGCACAGGCTTTCGAGGCCATCGGGCTCAACCGCGACGTCCTCGACGAGTACTTCACGGGAACGCCGAACCAGCTTGGCGGCGTCGGCCTCGACGTCCTCGCCGAAGAGGTCAAGCTACGCCATCGTCGGGCATACCCCGAAAACCCGACCGAGCGGGTCCACCGTCGACTCGAGGTCGGCGGCGAGTACGCGTTCCGCAGGGAAGGTGAGCTACACCTCTTCACCCCCGAAGTGGTCTTCCTGCTGCAACATTCGACGCGTACCGGTCGGCACGACATCTTCAGCGACTACTCCGAAGAGGTGAACAGGCTCGCCCGCGAGGGCGGCGCGTTGCGCGGACTCTTCGAGTTGAAGGAGGGTGTTCGGCCTGCGGTCCCGCTGGACGAAGTCGAGTCGGTCGAATCCATCGTCAGTCGATTCAACACCGGCGCAATGAGTTACGGGTCGATCTCTGCAGAGGCGCACGAGACGATGGCGATAGCCATGAACAAGATGGGTGGCCGTTCCAATAGCGGTGAGGGTGGCGAAGACACCGATCGCCTCTATGACCCCCGCCGTCGCAGCGCTGTAAAGCAGGTGGCGTCTGGACGCTTTGGCGTGACCAGCGACTATCTCGTCAATGCGACCGACATCCAGATCAAGATGGCCCAAGGCGCCAAACCGGGCGAGGGCGGCCAGTTGCCTGGCTACAAGGTGTATCCGAACATCGCGAAGACGCGGCACTCGACGCCTGGGGTGGGACTGATCTCGCCACCTCCGCACCACGACATCTACTCGATCGAGGATCTGGCGCAGCTCATTCATGATCTGAAGAACGCCAACTCGCAGGCACGCATCCACGTGAAGTTGGTGAGCTCGGTCGGTGTCGGCACGGTCGCAGCTGGGGTGTCCAAGGCGCACGCCGACGTCGTGCTGATATCGGGCTACGACGGTGGCACCGGCGCTGCCCCGCTCACCTCGCTCAAGCACGCAGGGGCGCCGTGGGAGATCGGCCTCGCGGACACGCAACAGACGCTAGTGCTCAACGGTTTGCGTGACCGCATCACGGTGCAGTGCGACGGCGGCATGCGGACGGCGCGAGACGTCATCGTCGCGACATTGCTTGGCGCCGAGGAGTTCGGCTTCGCGACTGCACCGTTGGTGGTGGCGGGCTGCATCATGATGCGCGTGTGTCACCTCGACACCTGCCCCGTCGGCGTCGCGACCCAAAACCCCGAATTGCGAGCCCGTTTCAATGGCAAGCCCGAATTCGTCGAGAACTTCTTCACGTTCATCGCCGAGGACGTGCGGTCGTACTTGGCCGCGTTGGGCTTCCGCAGCATCGACGAGGCCGTCGGGCACGCCGAAATCCTCGACACTGCACCGGGCATCGCGCACTGGAAGAGCAAGGGCCTCGACCTCACGCCGATCTTCGCCGTGCCAACGGATGCCCACGGTGCGAAGCTCACCCAGAGGCGGCGCCTGCGCGACCAGGATCACGCCTTGGCTCAGGCGCTCGATCAGACCATCGTGGCTCTGGCAGAGGGTGCCTTGGAGGATGCGCACCCCGTGCGGCTAGAACTACCCGTGCGCAACGTCAACCGCACGGTCGGCACGCTGCTCGGCTCGGAGGTCACCCGTCGATACGGAGCCAGCGGACTACCGGACGACACCATCTACGTGAAGCTGACCGGCTCAGCGGGCCAGTCACTTGGCGCGTTCCTGCCGCCCGGCGTCACCCTCGAGTTGATCGGCGACGCGAACGACTATGTCGGCAAGGGACTTTCGGGTGGACGGGTCATCGTGCGGCCGGATGACGACGTGCTGTTCCTGCCAGAGGACAACGTGATCGCGGGCAACACGCTGATGTTCGGTGCGACGTCGGGCGAGGTGTTCCTGCGGGGTCGGGTCGGCGAGCGGTTCTGTGCGCGCAACTCCGGCGCTCTCGCCGTCGTGGAGGGCGTTGGCGACCACGCGTGTGAATACATGACTGGCGGGCGCGTCGTGGTACTCGGCAAGATCGGCCGCAACATGGCGGCAGGCATGTCCGGCGGCATTGCATACGTGCTGGGGCTCGACCCGTCGAAGGTCAACAAGGAGATGGTTGAACTGCAGCGTCTAGACCCCGAGGATCTGGTCTGGCTGCACGACGTCGTCACGCGACACGCCAAGCACACCGACAGCACGGTGGCGAAATCGCTCCTCTCTGATTGGCCAAGGCGCAGCGCACAATTCACCAAGATCATGCCGACCGACTATCAGCGCGTCCTGCAGGCCACCCGAATGGCCAAGGCAGAGGGTCGTGACGTTGATGCGGCAATTATGGAGGCGAGCCGTGGCTGACCCGACTGGATTTCTCAAGGTGCCGAAGGTCGAGGCGTCCAAGCGACCCGTCGACGAACGCGTCGGCGACTGGCACGAAGTGTACGAGAGCCAGAACCCGCATGACCGTGCCGGCGAGGTCTCTCAGCAGGCCCGCCGGTGCATGGACTGCGGAATTCCGTTCTGCCACTCGGGAACTGCCGGGTGTCCGCTCGGGAACTTGATTCCAGAATGGAACGACCTGGTTCGGCGGGGGAGATGGGACGCGGCGAGCGATCGTCTGCACGCCACGAACAACTTCCCGGAGTTCACTGGCCGCCTGTGTCCTGCCCCCTGCGAGGCGGCGTGCGTGCTGTCGATCGCCGAAGATCAGACCGGCGGCGCCGTGACGATCAAGCGGATCGAGCAGACGATCGTCGACCAGGCATGGATGGACGGCACCGTCGAGCCGCAACCCGCGGCAATCTCGACGGGCAAGAGCGTGGCGGTGGTGGGCTCCGGGCCTGGCGGCTTGGCGGCGGCGCAACAGTTGACCCGAGCCGGTCACCACGTCACCGTGTTCGAGCGGGACGATCGCCTCGGGGGACTCATGCGCTACGGAATTCCGGAGTACAAGCTGGAGAAGGCGACGCTCAATCAGCGACTGTCACAGATGCGGGCCGAGGGGACGCGCTTCGTCACCGACTGCGAAGTCGGGGTTGACCTGACCGTGGCGCAACTCAGGGCCCAGTACGACGCGGTGGTGCTGGCGGTCGGCGCGCTGCGCGCGCGAGACAACGCCGTCGAGGGTCGCGATCTGAACGGCGTCCATCTTGCGATGGAACACCTGGTGCCGGCCAACAAGGAGTGCGAGGGCGACGGGGCGTCACCCATTTCGGCCAAGGACAAGCACGTCGTCATCATCGGTGGTGGTGACACGGGTGCGGACTGCCTAGGGACGGCCCATCGGCAGGGTGCTAAGTCGGTCACACAACTGGACTACAACCCCGAGCCGCCTGGACAGCGAGACGACTCCCGCTCGCCATGGCCGACCTGGCCGCTCGTGCTCCGGACCTCCCCGGCGCACGCGGAGGGAGGGGCGCGGCGCTACGAGGTCGCCGTACAACGGTTCATCGATGACGGACGCGGCAACGTCTGCGCGATGGAGATCGCGGAGGTCAGGGTCGAGCGAGGTGCCGATGGGCGTCGACATATCACCCCGATCGGTGAGTCATTCGAAATCCCTTGCGAGCTAGCGCTTCTCGCAATCGGATTCGAGGGGGTCGAGCACATGGCGTTGCTCGACGGCCTTGATCTCGAGCTGAACAAGCGCGGGGCACTGTCGTGCGGATCCGACTGGCAGACGGACGCTCCAGGGGTGTTCGTCTGCGGCGACGCTCATCGCGGCGCCTCGCTCGTCGTGTGGGCGATCGCGGAGGGTCGCAGCGCCGCCCACGCGGTCGATTCCTACCTCATGGGCGAGTCCGATCTCCCCGAGCCGGTCAAGCCGGGCGCGCTCCCGCTGGCCGCCGTCTGAATCGATTAACGACTATGCTCATGCGACGTGAATAGACGCGGAAAGATCGTCTGTACGCTCGGCCCGGCCACGTCGTCCGTCGAGATGCTCCGAGCGCTGGTCGAGGCCGGGATGGACGTAGCGCGCCTGAACTTCAGCCACGGTGACTACCCCGACCACGAGGCCAACTACAACAAGGTCCGGGAGGCTTCGAACGTCACCGGGCGTGCAGTTGGCATCCTGGCCGATCTGCAGGGACCAAAGATCCGGCTAGGTCGGTTCGCCGACGGACCGACCGTCTGGGCCGCAGGCGAGACCATCCGGATCACCGTCGAGGATTTCGCGGGTACGCACGACCGAGTGTCGACGACGTACAAGCGGCTGGCCCAGGATGCCAAACCGGGTGACCGGGTGCTGGTCGACGACGGCAACGTCGGCCTGGTGGTCGAGCACATCGACGGCAACGACGTCGTGTGTACGGTCACGGAAGGCGGCAAGGTCAGCAACAACAAGGGCATGTCCCTGCCAGGGATGGACGTGTCCGCCCCCGCACTCTCCGAGAAGGACATCGAGGACCTCGAGTTCGCACTGCGCCTTGGCGTGGATCTCATCGCCCTTTCGTTCGTTCGCTCACCTGCCGACGTCGAGCTGGTCCACGAGGTGATGGACAGGGTTGGGCGCAGGGTCCCGGTGATCGCAAAGCTGGAAAAGCCCGAGGCGATCGACAACCTGGAGGCGATCGTGCTGGCGTTCGACGCGGTGATGGTCGCGCGGGGCGACCTCGGCGTCGAGTTACCGTTAGAGCGGGTTCCCCTGGTGCAGAAGCGCGCCATCCAGATAGCGCGGGAGAACGCCAAGCCGGTCATCGTCGCGACGCAGATGCTCGAATCGATGATCGAGAACTCGAGGCCAACGCGGGCGGAAGCCTCCGACGTGGCCAACGCCGTGCTCGACGGCGCGGACGCGGTGATGCTGTCGGGCGAGACGTCGGTCGGCAAGTACCCGCTGGAAGCGGTCAGGACCATGGCGCGCATCGTGTCCGCCGTCGAGGAGAACTCCACGGCCGCGCCGCCGCTCACGCACGTGCCACGGACCAAGCGCGGCGTCATCTCGTACGCGGCCCGCGACATCGGCGAACGCCTCGATGCCAAGGCTCTCGTTGCCTTCACACAGTCGGGCGACACGGTCAAGCGCCTCGCGCGGCTGCACACGCCTCTGCCGCTCCTGGCGTTCACCCCGCTGCCCGAGGTGCGCAGCCAGCTCTCGCTGACCTGGGGCACCGAGACGTTCATCGTGCCGCACATCGAGACCACCGACGGCATGATCCGCCAGGTCGACGAGTCGCTGCTGTCGCTCGGCCGCTACAAGCGGGGCGACCTCGTCGTCATCGTCGCTGGTGCGCCACCGGGCACAGTAGGCTCGACCAACCTGATCCACGTTCATCGGATCGGGGAGGACGACCACTAACCGGGGCGAGCGAAGCCACGGGAAATCAAGGGGAGATCGAGTGTCCAGCAGTGATCTGGCAGAACTGCTGGCCGTGCTCGACCTCCGCCGGGTCGATGACGACACGTTCGTCGGAACTCACCCGAGCAAGAATCCCGTGCGGACGTTCGGTGGGCAGATGATGGCGCAGGCCTTCGTCGCAGCAAGCCGAACGCTGCTCCAGGACCTATCGCCGAGCGCGGTGTCCGCGCACTTCATCGCCGGTGGAGATCCACGGAAGGACCTCGAATTTCACGTGGTTCGGCTTCGCGACGAACGGCGGTTCGCCAACCGTCGCGTCGACGTCGTCCAGGACGGTGTGTTGTTGACCTCGGCGTTGGTGTCGCACATGAACGGCGGCCGCGGACTCGAACACAACGTGACGGCTCCAGAGGTGCCGGACCCCGTCACCCTGCCGAAGATCGGTGAACTGTTGGCGGGGTACGAGCAAACCGTGCCGCACTTCGCCGGTGCGCTGCGCCCGATCGAATGGCGCTACACCAACGATCTGGCGTGGGTGATGCGTGACAAGGGGGAGCGGCTCGCGTACAACAGGGTCTGGATGAAGACGGAGGGGCTCATGCCCGACGATCCGGTCATGCATGCCGCCGCGCTGATCTACTCGTCGGACACCACGGTCCTCGACTCGATCATCACGACGCACGGGCTGTCGTGGGGATTCGACAGAATCTTCGCCGTGACCATGAACCACTCGGTGTGGTTTCACCGTCCCGTGTACTTCGACGACTGGGTGCTGTACTCGACGTCCTCGCCCGTGGCGGCGGAGTCCAGAGGTCTGGGTAGCGGGCACTTCTTCGATCAGTCGGGGAAGGTGCTCGCCACCGTCGTGCAGGAGGGGATCGTCAAGTACTTCCCAGGTTCCGGCTAGCCGTGCGGGGTTACCGGAGGGACGCTGAACTGACTACTGAGCCGACTCTCTAGCTGACTTGCGCAGCCCTCCACCTCGGTTCGGTCTGATCCCGCCCTCGAGACGCAGTCGAGATAGTCGGTGCCGCCGACGTCGCTGAACGCGCCGTACCAGATCGCGATGAACGCGAATGACACGACGACGGCCAGCGCTCCAAGGACGATGCCCGCAAGCGCCACACCGCCATTGGACGCCTCACCACGATTGGCCTGCCCGCGGCCCACTAACCCGAGGATGACGGCGACGACGCCGAGCAAGACGCCCAGCACCACCGACCAGCTGAAGAACAGGCCGAGGATGGCGGTGATCAACGCGCCGATGGCAATGCCGCCCTTGGCGGAGGCGACCGGCGCGGGAGGGTAGGCACCGTATGGCTGAGGTGGCGGGTAATAACCGCCGGGGTACCCGCTCATGCCTGACGAGAGTACTCGGCACTCTCCATCCGCAGGATGGGGAAGTTGCCTTCCTCGGGAAGGTGGTGCGTTGCGACGACTACGGTGCGGTCCGGAGCGAAGAGCCCGCCGGGCGTGAGTAGGCCGGTGAGGAATTCGTCCGAGGTCGCGGCGTCGAGGTGCTCGGTCGGCTCGTCGAGCAGCACGATGGGAAGGCGTGAGATGAGTGCGCGCGCAAGCAACAACCGCCTGCGCTGCCCTGCCGACACGGCGGCGGCCCCACCGATCAACACGGTTGACAACCCATGCGGCAGACCGTCGAGCCACTCCCGCAGCCCGACGCGATCGATGGCGACCGTCAACTCGTCGTCGCCGGCATCACCGCGCGCGACGAGTAGGTTGTCACGGACGGTAGTGGCGAACAGGTGGGCGTCCTCCGCGAAAAGTCCTGCGGTCAAGGGTGATTCATACCTCTCGGCAAGCATCATGAGGAGGGTCGTCTTGCCGCTCCCGCTCGGGCCGATTACCGCCAAGCGGTCACCGGGTTGGAGATCGACGTCCGTGACCACTGGGCGTTCGCGGTACAAAGGGCGGGAGTCGGTCAGCTCGGCGAGCCGGATGGCAGCGATTCGTGCCCGGGTGAGGTGGATGGCAGCCTGCGGCAGCGCGGCGCTGGCTTCGAAGGCGGACAGGGGTAGCAGCATCAGGATCGCCAGCGTGGTCGGCGAAACCGTCTGAGCCAGAGTGATTGCTGCGATCAATGCGCCGAGTACGCTCACGCCGACGGCGGCGGTCGGGGCTGCCGACGCGATCGCAGCGGGCAGTGCGGCACGGTCGGCTGCACGACCCCAGTTGCGTTGTTCGGTATCCGATTCCAAAATCAGTCCGTCGAGGCGTCCGCTCACCCGGAGCTCTGGCGCGTGCTCCAACGCGAACACCGCCGCCGTGTCGCGTAGCGAATGATGCTGTACTGCAATGAGTTCGGTTGCTGCGGTCGCTCGGGCCACGAGCAGAGGCGCCGCGACCCCGGCAACGAGCAGGCAGCAGGCGAGCACTAGTGCCGCGACGGGGGAGATGACGGCAATCACGGCGACGGCTGTCGATGACAGGATGGCTGAGACCACGATCGGTAGGGCGGCCCTGACGAGTACGTCGGCGACCTCGTCCACCGATGCGCCGATGCGGGATACCAAGTCGCCGCTAGACATCCGCAGAACGGCGTCCACGGGCGCTGCGGAGAGTCTGCGGTAGAGCTGGGTCCGTGCCGTGCCTGCCGCTCGAAGCGCAGTGTCGTGAGAGGCGAGCCGCTCGCAGTAGCCGAGCACGCCCCGCGAGATGCCGAGCGCTCGGACCGTGACGACGGCAATCGCAAGGTCGAGCACAGGCGGCATCTGCCAGGCCCGTGTGATCAGCCACGCGGAGACCCCCGCTAGAGCCAGCGCGCTGCCGAGTGCGAACACGCCAAGCACGGCTGCCAGCGCCAGGCGCGGGAGCCTGGGGCGCAGGAGATGGAAGGCCGCGGCCAGCGGGTGGTCCCTAGACAACGATCGACTCTTCGCACGAGCGCTGATCGGCGGCAGCATCCATCAGCCGAACCACCTCGTCGCCAATCGACACCACGGAGGAGCGGTGACCGACGACGACCACCGTCGAGCCCTGGCGCGCCCGCGCGACGATGGCGTCGAGAACCGTGGACTCCCTGGCGGCGTCCAGATGCGACGTCGGCTCGTCGAGGAGAACGACCGGGGCGGAAGATCCCAGGACGCGTGCGAGTGCCAATCGCTGGCGTTCGCCAAGCGATAGTCCGCTTCCTCCGCGCCCGATGACGGTGTCGAGGCCTGCGGGCAACGACTCGAGGACGTCGTCGAAACCCGCGAGTTGGCACGCGCCCTCCAGATCGTCGAGCGGACCCAACAGCTCGAGGTTGTCCCGCAGCGTCCCCGCGATGAACACCGGACGCTGTGACAGCCATGCGACTTGGCTCCACCAGGCCTGCTGGTCGAGTTCGGCGACGTCGGTGCCGGCGATCGATACGCGGCCCTCGTTTGGCGGCGTCAGTCCGAGGATGGCCTCGATCGCGGAGCTCTTTCCAGCCCCGTTGGGACCGGTCAGCACCGTAACCGCGCCGGGTATCGCTTCGAACGAAAGACCCTGCGGGGCCATGCCATCGCGGCAGGCAACGCCGAGATTCTCGACCCGGATCGACGCACCCTTCGCCGCCACCGTTCGAGCGCCGGGCTGTCGGCCGGAGCTCGTGGCGGCGGCGTCGATCAGGTCGTAGGCGCGCCTTGCGGCGGCTTGGCCGTCCTGTGCGGCATGGAACTCGGCACCAACGCGTCGAAGCGGCCAGAACACCTCAGGGGCGAGGAGGAGCGCCGTCAGCGCGGCGGCCAGCGTCACGTCGCCGTCGACCAGCCGCAAACCGACGTCGACCGCAACGAGCGCGACACCGAGCGTCGCGAGCAGTTCGAGCACCAGCGCCGAGAGGAAGGTGATTCGTAGCGTTGCCATCGCCGAACGCCGATGTGCCGCACCGAGTTCGTCAATCCGTCCTGCCGATCCGCCAGCTCTACCGAGGGCTCTCAGGGTCGGGATCCCCGCGATGAGATCGAGGAGACGGGCCTGCAGGGTGCCCATGGCCTGAAGGGATGCCGCCGAGCGCTCCGCGCTGACCAGTCCGATGAGCACCATGAACAGCGGTACCAATGGCAGTGCGATCAGGACGATGATCGCAGACCGCAGGTCATAGCACGCCATCACCAGCACCGCTGCGGGAGTCAACAGGCCGGCCATGATCGCCGACGGCATGTAGCGAGTGAGGTAGGGCCGCAACCCGTCGAGGCCGCGCGTCGTGAGCACCGTCGCGTCGTCACGGCACGCTGCAAGCTCCCGTGGCGGCAGAGCGGTCACGGTGCTCAGAACCCTGCCGTTGAGCTCGGCGATGACCGCGGTGGCGCCACGCTGGCTCAGACGTCCTTGCAGCCACTGGGCGAGCACTCGAACGATCCACAGGCCCAACAGGATCGACAGCTGACCCCGCCACTGATCGAACGTCCGGGTCGTCGGTTCGGTGATGATGCCCGCGACGACGTGCGCCACGACGACCGCGATCGCGATGGCGGTACTGGCGATGACGACGCCGCAGCACACCGATGCGACCAGAAAGCGTCGCATCGCGGTGGTGGTGTGCAGCCCGTTCACGTAACTCGGGGTGCAAGCCCGATCGAATCGGGAATCGACTTCGCCGAAATGCGTTGCCGGAAAACCCAATACGTCCACGCTTGGTAAGCGATCACGAGGGGCGCAAAGATCAATGCTGCCCAGGTCATGATCATCAAGGTGTAGTGGGACGAGGACGCGTTGCGAATGTTCAGGCTCCACTCGGGATTCAACGTCGATGGGATGAGATTCGGATAGAGGCAGGCGAACAGAAGTGCTACCACCGCCGCGACGACCAGTGCCGTGGCGGCGAACGCCAGCCCATCGCTACCGGGGGTCCGAACCCACATCACCGCCGACAACTGTGCTACCACCGCAAGTCCCAGAATCAACCAGGTCCAGTCGTTGCCATGCGCCAACTGGGTCCAGATTCCGAAGGCGGCAACCACTGCGGTCACCGGTAGTGCCAGCAGGTTGGCGAAGCGAGTCGCGTCGGCCCGTATCGCCCCCTCCGTCTTCAACCTGACGAACACGGCGCCGTGGAACGCGAACAAACCTGCCGTGGCCACGCCTCCCAACAGCGTGTAGAGGTTCAGGATGTCGCCGAAGGACAGCTCAATCTGCTTGTCCGCGTTCACCGGAAGCCCGCGGACGAGGCCAGCGAACGCGACGCCCCACAGCACGGCCGGGACCCAGGACCCGACGGCGATCGCGGCGTCCGCGGTTCGACGCCATCTCGGGTCGTCGATCTTGCCGCGCCATTCGATTGCGCAGATTCGGACGATCATCGCCACCAGGATCGCCAACAGTGGCAGGTACAGGCCAGAGAACAGCGTGGCATACATGCCGGGGAAGGCCGCGAACATCGCGCCGCCTGCGGTGATCAGCCATACCTCGTTGCCGTCCCACACGGGGCCGATGGTGTTGAGTGCTGCACGCCTGTGTTGCTCGGCATTGCCGGGTTCTGCCCCTGCTCGCCTGCCGAAGAACTCCATGAGCATGCCGACGCCGAAGTCGAAACCCTCTAGCACGAAGAAGCCGACGAACAGTACCGCCAGTGCGATGAACCAGAAGTCCTGTAGTTCCATCACTCCTCCTCTAGCGCGAAAGGCTCAGTACGCAAACGACAGTGGGGCAACCTCGTCGTCCCCGGGTGGAGCAGGGGCGGCGGGCTCCGAATCGTGCTCCTGAGGGCCCTCGATCACGTATCGCCGCATCAGCCAGAACCATATGACCGCCAGCGCGCCGTACAGCAGGGTGAATACCGTCAACGACGTGACGACCATGCCCACCGAATGGCCCGAGACTCCCTGATCGACCGTGAGCCGGATCATCTGGTCGCCGGTCGGATTGGGAGCGACCACCCATGGCTGCCGGCCCATTTCCGTGAACACCCACCCCGCACTGTTGGCCAGAAATGGGGTAGGCAACGAAATCAGGGCGAGCCAGGAGAACCATCGTTGTTGAGGAATTCGTCCTCCGCGAGTGAGCCACAGCGCGACCAGTGCGAAAAGGACTGGTATGGCAAGGAATCCAATCATCGCTCGGAATGCCCAGTACGTGACGAAGAGGTTGGGCCGGTAGTCGCCTGGCCCGAACTTCTTCTGGTACTCCGCTTGCAGGTCCTGCACTCCGTGCAGCGTCACCCCGCTGAAGCGGCCCTCGGCGAGGAACGGCAGGACGTAGGGCACCTCGATGACGTGAATGACGCCGTCGCAGTCGTTGTGCGTTCCGACGGTCAATATGGAGAAGTTCGGGTTGGTTTCGTTGTGGCACAACGATTCTGCGGAGGCCATCTTCATTGGCTGTTGCTGAAACATCAGTTTGCCCTGTGCGTCGCCGGTGGCGAGCAGTCCCACGGTGGCGACGAGGGCCACCCAGCAGCCGAGGACCACCGCGGGCCGATACAGCGTCCTCGAGTCTTCGGTGGCACGCGCCCGCACCATCAACCAGGCGCTCACTGCTGCGACGAACGTTGCCGCGGTGAGGAAGGATCCCGTGACGGCGTGCAGGAACGCCCACTGCGCGGTGTTGTTGGTGAAGAGTCCGACGATGCTGGTCAGTTCGGCGCGGCCGGTCTCCGGGTTGTACCGCGCGCCTACCGGATGCTGCATGAACGAATTCGCCGCGATGATGAAGAAGGCCGACATGTTCACCGCCACGGCGACGATCCAGATGCATGCCAGGTGGACGTACCGATTGAGGCGGGTCCAACCGAAGATCCACAAACCGATGAACGTCGACTCGAAGAAGAATGCGACCAGGCCCTCCATCGCAAGAGGAGCCCCGAATACGTCACCGACGAATCGTGAGTACTCGCTCCAGTTCATGCCGAACTGAAACTCCTGCACGATGCCGGTAGCGACGCCGAGGGCGAAGTTGATCAGGAACAACTTGCCGAAGAACTTGGTCAGCCGATACCAGGCGGTGTTGCCGGTGGCCACCCACGCGGTCTGCATGATGGCGATCAGCGGCGCCAAGCCGATCGTGAGCGGAACGAACACGAAGTGGTACACGGTCGTGATACCGAACTGCCACCGCGATACGTCGAGCGCTTCCATCTGCATCCTCTCCTACGACGCAGTGTAGTAAGCAGAGGAGGAAGGGGACTAGAGGTCTTTAGTCCCCAGTTCCGCCCCGATCGCATTCCCGAACGTCGCCCTGGCCTTGCGCATGCCCAAGCTCGCGACGACCTCCATCACGCCGACGACGATCAGCGAGAAACCAACGAAGAGCGCCAGGGTCTTCAACGAGTTGTACGGGACGGCCATCACGATGATTCCCGCTACGAGGCTAAGGAGGCCTACCGCAATGTTGAACACGCGACCAGGCAAGGTCGGGTCGCTGATTGCGGACAGGGTCGTGGACACACCCCGGAAGATGAACCCGATGCCGATCCAGATGGCGAGAATCTGCCACCCGTCGTAGATGCTGCTTAGCGCCATCACACCAACGATCAAAGTGGCCGCGCCAGTGACGAAGAGCAGCAGCCGCCCGGCGAACGGAGCGCGCATGGTGAACCCAAAGATGATTTGCTCGATGCCGGTAAACAGCAGTGCGACACCGAAGAAGATGGTTGCGATGCTGATGGAGATGCCGGGCCACGCGACGATGGCGATGCCGAGCGCAACGGCCAGGATGCCGGACACCAACACGGATTTCCAGAGGTGCGGCAACAACGTTGGGGCAGTAGGGGTCGTCATGCGGGCATCGTCCCACAGGGGATGCCGTCGATAGGCCAACTTGTACGTCTCGGCTTGAGCCGATCCGGCCTGCCGGCCTGCAGCTCCGTTCGCACGGCGTTCTCTGGCGACCAGCTGTAGGTTTTCCAACCATGGCGTTCTCTATGTCCTAATGTTCGGGATACCGGCAATGTGCGCTGGGTCCACGGTCGTCAACGTCAGCCATTTGGAACAGATCAATGACGGCCCGATGCAGAAAGTTGAGGCAACCGTGTCAATTGGGTGTCAGAGCAGTCGGGGGAAGGTGTGGCGTTTTGCGGTGGTATTCGCCGCAATAGGGGCCTTGGCCCTTTCGGGGTGCACGAAGAACACCGATAGTTCGGGCCCAACTACCTCGACGACGGCAGTCGCCGCGGCGAAGGTCGATTCCATCGCGGCGACCGTGCCCGAGAACATCAAGTCCAGTGGCAAGCTCGTCGTCGGCACGGATCCGACGTATCCGCCCAATGAGTACAAGGACGAGGGCGGCAAGATCATCGGCTTCGACGTCGACTTGGTGAACGCCATCGCGGCGACTCTTGGACTGACCGCGGAGTACCGCCCCTCGGCCTTCGACAAGATCATCCCGTCGATCCAGGGTGGAGCGTTCAACGTCGGCATGTCCTCCTTCACGGATTCGAAGGAACGCGAGCAGCAGGTCGACTTCGTCACCTATTTCTCGGCAGGATCGTTGTGGGCGCAGCGGCCGGGTTCGCCGATCGATCCCAACAACGCGTGCGGCAAGAAGGTTGCCGTGCAGGCGACGACCGTGCAGGAGACCGACGAGCTTCCCGCGAAGAACAAGGCGTGCACCGACGCTGGTAAGCCTGCGATCCAGGTCCTCAAGTTCGATGCGCAGCCCGACGCCACCAACGCCGTCATCCTCGGCCAGGCCGATGCGATGACGGCCGACTCGCCGGTGACCTCGTACGCGATCAAGAAGAGCGACGGAAAGCTGGAGGCCGCGGGGGAGATCTTCGACTCTGCGCCTTACGGATTGGCGGTTCAAAAGGGTTCACCGTTGGCGCAGTCGCTCCAGCAGGCCCTTCAGCACCTCATCGACTCGGGTGAGTACAAGACGATCGCCGCCAACTGGGGTGCCGAACAAGGGATGATCGACAAGCCGGTCATAAACGGTGCGACGAGCTGAGGCGACGTAATTCATGACTGTTGACGCATCGACCCCATCTGCCATCGACGCGGTACCGCTTCGCCACCCTTGGCGGTGGGTGGGGTCGATCGTCATCATCATTTTGGTCTTGCTGTTCCTCTACGGTGCGGCGACGAACGAGGCCTATCGCTGGGAAACGTTCCGCAAGTATCTTTTCGACGAACGCATCTCGACCGCGGCGCTCAACACGATCGCGCTGACCGTGCTATCGATGCTGCTTGCACTCGTCCTCGGCGTGATGTTCTCGGTCATGCGGCTTTCGCCGAATCCCGTCTTCAGATCCGTCGCATGGGTCTACCTCTGGATCTTCCGAGGCACGCCGGTATACGTGCAGTTGGTGTTCTGGGGCTTGCTCCCAGTCCTCTACGCGCACATGCAGTTCGGCGTTCCATTTGGGCCGAGCTTCTTCCATCTCGACTTGGGTGACTTGTCGATCCCGTTCACACTGGCGGTCATCGGGTTGGGTCTCAACGAGGCCGCCTATATGTCCGAGATCATCCGGGCGGGCATCAGCTCGGTCCCCGAGGGACAGTCGGAGGCCTCGACAGCTTTGGGCATGTCGTGGTGGATGACCATGCGGCGCACTGTATTACCGCAAGCGATGCGGGTGATCATCCCGCCGACCGGCAACGAGGTCATCAGCATGTTGAAGACCACGTCGCTGGTGATCGCGGTGCCGTACAGCTTCGATCTCTATGCAAGGGCCAAGGACATCTCGGTCTCGTTGTTCCAGCCAATTCCCTTGCTCCTGGTGGCAGCCACCTGGTACCTCGCGATCACCAGCGTCCTCATGGTCGGACAGTTCTATTTGGAGCGGTACTTCTCTAGAGGTGCATCCCGCAAGCTGACGACCAAACAACTAGAGGTGCTCGCGAAGGCACAGCTTGGAGAGGCGCACATATGACACCAATGGTTCGCGCCGAGTCCGTGTGCAAGAACTTCGGCGCGCTCAACGTGCTCAAGGGCGTGACACTGGAGATCGAACCCGGGCAGGTCTTGTGCATCGTCGGGCCGTCGGGCTCCGGCAAGTCGACGTTCCTGCGTTGCATCAATCACTTGGAACAGGTCAACGCTGGCCGCTTGTACGTCGATGGCGAGCTCGTCGGCTACCGCGAGCGCGGTGGCAAGCTCTATGAAATGTCCCCGGGCGACGCCGCCAAGCAACGGCGCGACATCGGGATGGTGTTTCAGCACTTCAACCTGTTCCCTCATCGCACGGCGCTGGGAAACATCATGGAGTCGCCGATCAAGGTGAAGGGCGTCAAGAAGGAGACGGCGAGAGCCCGGGCACTTGACCTGCTCGAACAGGTGGGCCTTTCGGATAAGGCATCTGCATACCCCGCTCAGCTATCGGGTGGACAACAGCAGCGGGTGGCTATCGCGAGAGCTCTGGCGATGGATCCCAAGTTGATGTTGTTCGACGAACCCACCTCCGCGCTGGACCCAGAGTTGGTCGGCGAGGTGCTGGCCGTCATGAAGAAGCTTGCCTCAGAGGGCATGACGATGGTCGTCGTGACCCATGAGATGGGCTTTGCCCGCGAAGTTGCGGACACCTTGGTCTTCATGGATGGCGGCGTGATCGTCGAGAGCGGCGACCCGCTCGAGGTGATGAACAATCCGAAACACGAACGCACGAAGGCGTTCCTGTCGAGCGTGATGTAATCCCAGCCGCGATTCGTGGAACGGGCCCCTAGCGGGCTCTACTTCAGGGCGGCGAGCCGCTCGGCCACCGCGGCTGCGGTCGGCGGCCGGTTCTCCGCAGGCGCCAGGCATTCGCGAACCAGCCGTGCCTCACCATCGGTGAGCTTGCTCGACACCGTGGCCGATCCGGACATCACGGCCCTGATCGCCACAAGTGGCTGGCCGGCCGGGAGTTCGCCGTACAGGCCGTCTCCGGTCAGAGCCCGATTGATGGTCGCGCCGAGTGCCCAGATGTCGGTGGCTCGTGAAGGCAGCGCTCCTTGCAGCAGCTCGGGGTCGATGAACTCGACCGCCACCGACATCGCAGGCGCGAAGCTGGTGACCGTGGACTCGGATTTGAGCGTACGGACCAGGCCAAGGTCGGATAGTTTGCCACCGGTCCCATCGAACATGATGTTGGCCGGTTTGACGTCGCCGTGGACCAGTCCGTGCTCGTGCAGCTCGTGTACGGCTAGCGCCGCATCGTGAAGCGCCTGGATCTTCTCGGCGTGGCTTAGTTCGCGAGCGGGTGAGTCCAGCGAACCCAACGGGAAGTACTCCATCGCGTAGAAGAAGCGCTCGTCGAGCACCGCGTCGAAGATTTGAACCAATCGGGGCGACTTGACTGCCGCGAATGCCCGCAGCTCCCTTACGCCGCGCCGGTAGGCGTCTTCGGTGATCTCGTTGTGGAACACCTTCAGCGCAACTTCACCGTGCGTCAATCCAAGGCGTGCAGGCGCTTTGGCAAGATAGAACTTGCCGTGGTTCCCATCGGCCAGCAGGCGCACGATGCGGTAATCCGCAATCGCGTCGGGGATGGTGGTCGAGTCGGTGGGCATCGCAGGTCTCCCAGTTCGTCGGGAACTCAAAGCATGGCTGCTTACCTTGATGTTAACTGTAACGCGTGGGGCATACGTTCGCGTTCGTCATCCTCGACATCGCAGTAATCATCGTAGTGGCACGTCTTTTCGGTCGGCTAGCCCGCAAGCTCAACCAGCCCGCAGTAATCGGCGAGATCGTCGCGGGCATCGCGCTCGGTCCCAGCCTATTGGGTTTGCTGCCCGGTGACCTCGATGGTCACCTGTTCCCATCTGAGGTCATCGGACCGCTGAACATCCTGGCCAAGCTGGGGCTGGTGCTGTTCATGTTCATCGTCGGACTCGAACTCGACGTCGGGCTGATCCGTGGACGCGGACGGCGTGCCGGGATCATCTCGTTGTCCTCCATCGTCCTGCCGTTCGCGCTCGGAGCTGCCGCGACCCTCGTCCTGCATCCGCTGCACGACGTAGTCGACGGCAAGGGTGTTTCACTCACCGCACTCATGTTGTTCATGGGCGTCGCGATGTCGATCACGGCGTTTCCCGTCCTTGCCCGCATCCTGACTGACCGCGGGATGCACCGAACGAGCGTGGGCGTCATTGCACTGGCCGCTGCGGCGATCGACGACGTCGTAGCGTGGACCTTGTTGGCCTTCGTCTATGCCGTTGCCAGTGGAAACAGCCCACTCGGAGTCGTCCGGATCGTCGCGCTCACGGCGGTATTCGCCGCAGTGATGTTTCTGGTCGTCAAACCCCTGCTAGCGCGACTTCCCAACTGGTACAAGGCATCTGGGCGCATTACGCCTGACATCTTTGCGGTGGTGTTAGTGGGCATTTTGCTGTCGGCGCTCGCGACCGAACGAATCGGCATTCACGAAATCTTCGGCGCGTTCGTGTTCGGAGCGATCATGCCGCGGGAAGGTGCGCAGGAGTTCACCCGGGAGGTCTTGGAGCGACTGGAGCAGATCAGCGTGTCGCTACTCCTGCCGATCTTCTTCGTCATCGCTGGGTTCGGCGTGGATCTGACGCAGTTTCGCGACGTGAGCCTGGTGTGGCAGCTTCTGCTCATCTTGGCCGTCGCCATTGGCGGCAAGTTCTTCGGTGCGTTCTTCAGCGCACGGTCGCAGCGGATGCCGGTCCAGCAGAGTGCCGCCGTCGGTGTGCTGATGAACACGCGCGGATTGACCGAATTAGTGATCTTGCTGATCGGCAAACAGCTCGGCGTCCTCGACACCGCCATGTTCACGATGATGGTCGTGATGGCACTGGTCACCACGATCATGACCGGACCGTTGCTGAGCCTCGTCTACCCGCCGAAGGCCGTACAACGTGACATCGAGGCAGCCGAAAAGGCGGCGTTGGGCGACGCCCAGACGTATCGCGTTCTGGTACTTGCCGATTCGGCGCCAAATGCGTTGACGGACCGGATGCTGCAGTTGGCAGACGCGGCGCTTGCCGAAAGGCAGCCGGGGGAGATCCTGCTTTCCCGGTTCCTGGAAGCCGACGACACGACGCTCGAAGTGGGTTCAGGTGGATTGCCCGACCTCGCTGGGCTGGCAGAGGCCGTCGACGGACTGAAGCGATACCTCGCCGGGGTGACAGCGACCACCGCGACCGTTCGACCCCTCTGCAGATTCAGCTCCGCTGGCGGCGATGACCTGTTGCGCCAAGTCGAGTCCACCGATACGGACGTCGTGGTCGTCAGCGAAGACTGGGTGCGTAGGTATCCGGCAGCCTTCGACGCGCTGGACGGAGTCCTGGTGCTGATCGTGCCCGCCGAAAGTCCGTCGGTCTGGCTGCAATCGGGAACCTCGCCGGCCATCGCCGTTTCTGATCGGGAACTCATGGCAAGAGACGACGGCACGGCGACCGGCGCTCGCGCGGTGGTGGTGGCGGCTCGGGCGGCGCTGAAGTTCGGTAGTTCACTGAGCATCGTTGTGGCAGAGGGTGACTCACGTGCACAACGTAGACTCCAACACGGTTTGGAGCCATTGGAGTCGACCGGCATCGCGACGTGGGTAGGTCCGGCGGCGCGATGCGACGCCATCGGGAAAGGTGTCGTCGTGGCGGCGGGTCGAGTAGAGGACCGCGTCGGCGGTTCCGAGGTCGGTTTGCGCGACGACGTGAGCGACGTCGTCGAGAAGCTTCAACCGAAGGCGTGAATCGAGACGCTCAAATCCGGGCGTTCGCCGAATCGAACTTCAGCGTCCTTCCACCGATCTTGAGTTCGGCTCCTGGGATCAGCGTCATTGCCGTTCCAGGGTTGAGTCGGCGGGGTTGATGATCACCGGGCAGTCGCACGAACGTTCCGTTCGTGGAACCGAGGTCGACCACCATGACCTCCCAGCCGACCAGGCGAATCTCGGCGTGAGCGCGCGACATCTGTCCCGAGTGGTCGGCGAGTCGAATGGGCGTGGCGCCTCGCCTGGCCGGCTCGGATCGCTCGGGCTCACGGCCGAACACACAGCCGCCGTGGAGCACGATGGCGCTCCCGTCGTCGACCACCAGCACCCCGAGCGCGGGGCGTTCGCCCTCGACGACGATCTTGGTGTGGTCCATTCGGCGCCCACAAACGCGGCAGAATGCGGCGACGGGATCGTTGAGATGCCCCACGGCGCAGAGGACGCCCTGAACCAGGCGGTCGTTTGGCGGTGCGGGCGGGCGGTCTTGCGGCGGCGCCTGCGGAACTCGGGGATCCGGTGGAGGCAGCACGGGGTGCGGAGGGGGGCGAGGCGCTTCGCGCACCGGAGGCAGCGGGGGACGCTTCGGCGGCGGGTTGTCCTCCGCGCTGAAGCTTTCGAACACCTTCGGCGGCTGCAGTTCGACGTTGGGGAGTGCGAATGCAATGTGGCCAGGCAGAGTGCCCATGTTGCCGACGTCGCGCGGAGCGACGGGAGCCTTGGGGCTGGGGAACGGCGGAGGCTTGGGAGCGGGAGCGGGAGCGGGAGCGGGAGCGGGCGGAGGCTCGGGCTCGGGCTCGGGTGTCGGAACGGGCGGCGCGACGGCAACGGGGTCTTCGGCGGGGTCGCGGTCCCGCGTGCCCGGCTCGACCTTGCCCTTCATCTCGACGTCAGCCATCCAGACCACGGCGCCCGTCGCCTGAGCGATGCCTTCGACGAGTGAGCCGACCCCAGCCTCGTTCGGAATTTCCGGATCGGCGCCGGGTTCCATGATGAACACTGCAGCCCGGCCGCCAGTAAGCGGGATCAGGTCGACGAAGGGCTCGCCCTTGGTACCGATGAGTTCCTCGGAGCCACGCGGATGTTTGACGGAGACGCCGACCTCGCCACGCAGGTAGATCGAGATTCCGGTGGTCGCGGGCGCAACACCTGCGAACTCGACGTCGTCGTCCTTGTCCGCCGACCAGCGGTCGACCAACCGGGTGAACGTCTCGCCGAACTGCTCGCCGCCGAGCTCCCTGGCCTCGTCGACGATGCGCAGCAGCGCCGTTGCGGTGATTGCCGCGGCCGACGACTTGTCGAGCTTCGATCCGTCGCGGTGCGCGACGACGATCACCGCGCCTGCCTTGACGGCGACGAGGTGACGCCCGGCGATGAGTTCGATCTGAAAGGTGCTCAGAGGTATCGACCGCCTTGAAAGCGCCATCGATGGAACGGAACTCGCATCGGTCCGTTGACGATCAGCCAGAACGTCAACCACGTCAGGACGAATTGGACGATGAATGCGGCGAACGGCGGTCGCAAGTGCTCCGGCAGGATGATCGTGGTGTAGCGCAACAGGATCCAGATGAGGATTCCCTCGTTGATGGCCGTCACCAGCCCGAACAACGTCGGCCAGTCCTTCTCCCAGCGGAACTGCTGCAGGAAGTGGTACAGGAACTCCCACAGCACGCCCACCAACATGACCGCCAACAACACGCTGAACGTGACGCGGTAACTCTGCCCCAGCGTGAGATCGCCCGTCGGCAAGAAGGGCGTGATGAACAACGCCACGAAGAAGCCGATGATGCCAAGGGCGATGAGGCGTATCTGGATACGGCCGTTCAGAGTGGGGAGCATCGTCAGATCTTCTTGTTCTGTACCCAGGCCAACCATTGTTGGGTCGAGCGTATCGGTCCCATCCGCTTACAGAAGCCGATCGCGGCGAGGTCGTCGGCGATCTCCTGTGCGGCGATCTGTAGACCAAGGAAAGTGTCTACGCCAGGAAAGGGGCCACCCAGCGTCGCAGTGCCTGACGCGTAGATCCGGCCGGTGCCACTGCGGGTACCGATCAACTCGAACGTCGTGTCGACGTCCAGTCGGTCCTTCGGGTTGCGGCCGGCACCCGAGTGGTCGAGCAGGTCGGCGAGCAGGCGGTGCTCGCGGATGTCCGCCTCGAGGCCCGTGCAGTCGACCACGTAGTCCACGCCGACGTCGAACGGTTGGCTCGGCGGTGGATACGGCAGCGGTGCTCGCGGGTCGGGGACGATCGTCGTGACGACACCGGACCCATTCGGCGCCGGCCTCAGGTCTCGCGCGGTACCCGCCATCACGTGGTACCACCCCTCGCGGCGGCCACGACCGAGTTGCTCCTGCCAATCCTTGCGGACCGGAGTGTTGGTACCGCCCATCTCGTCGTACGCCTTCAAGCGCTCCTGGCCCTGAAGCTTGCGCATCTTGGCCTTGAGCTGTCCGCCCCACACCGACTTGGGATAGTTGAAGCCCTGGTATGCCCAGCCGTCCTTGCCCTTTCGCCGGTTGAAGATGTTGGGGCCGTGAGACGAAGCGACGTAGGTCCGGAACAGGTGCAGGATCCTGGTCTGAAGTCGGTAGTTGTCGCGATCGTCGATGAGGCGTTGAAGGATGCGCGATGCGACGATGCCGCTGCCGCGGATCATCACCGTCCCTTGGCGGCGCTGCAGCGACTGATACATGTGCTCGTGCGGTTCGTAGGCGTTGACGACCTTCGTCGGGTCGTTGTACTTCTCGCGGTACTCCTGCAGGTCGGGCAACATCTTGAGGCCGGGATAGCCGACGGCGATGTGCACGAACTGGCTTCGGTAGGCAATCCGCTTGGTAGGCGTTGCCCCCTCTGGTGGCGTGAGAATCGTGAAGTAGCCGCCCCCGTGCCTGCGGCGCACCATTCGCACCGAGCCCTTGCGCAGCGACGCCGCATAGCCGACGCGGTGATACTCGCGCTCCATGGATTCGAAGGCGTGGCCGGCCTTGGGCGTGTAGTAGTTCGAGAAGATCGGCTCGGTGAGGACGTTCCACAGCGGGCTCACGAAGCCACCGAACGACTTCGCTGAGAATGCCTCGCGGACCGCATACGACGGAAAGCCCCAGATGTTGTCGGGGGTCGAAGCGGAGTCCGACCTCAACCGCTCGCCGCGAGGGATCTGCGAGTTGCGGGTCAGATACTCGTAGCTGGACCACGGCACGGTCTGGGTGCCAAGGACGGCCATCGCCTCGGCGGGGACACCATAGATGCGCAGCGTGTCGAAGGTGACGAAGGAGCCGATCCCGCTGCCGACCGTGACGAAAGGGACGTCGACGATGGGGATCCCAGCCTGCTGCACCAACTCATCGGTCCATACGTCGGTTTCGATCATGACCGGAGTGAGATCGCCACGCACAGGCGAATATTACCGGTAGGGTCCAATCGTGCCGTGTGGTTGGTGGTTGCAGATGTGACGCGCTGAGGACACGCCGACCTATGCTGGCGTCATGGCGGCTGGTCCCGATCCCGCGACGCCGTTGTGGCGGGCAGCGCAGGTGTTCCGCCTGTTGTCGTGCATCTACGCGCTCGGGTTTCAGGTCGCAGTCAACGGGGACCTCGCCAGGCCTGCCTTGGGATGGGCGCAGTTCGCCGTGCTGGCCGCGTGGAGCGCGGCATGCGCGGTCGCCTACCTCTCGGGTTTCGGACGTCGACGGGCTTGGGTGACCGCCGAGGTAGTGGTGGTCGTCCTTCTCGTGCTGTCGACCCGGTTGGTGGCGTCGCCTCACTGGATGTCGGACAACCAGTCGCTGCCCACCACGCTGTGGGCGACCAACGCGACGATCTCGGTCGCGATCTCGTGCGGACCGGTCTTGGGGATGTCCACTGCGCTGTTGGTGATGGGGGTGAGCGCCACCCTCAAGGAGCACCTGACGATCGACCTTGGCCGCAACGCAAACATCATCGTCGAACTCGCGGTCGGCTTGGCTGTAGGCATGGCGGCACAGACGGCCCGACGTGCGCATACCGAACTGGACCGGGCCGCACGACTCGCTGCCGCAACCGAGGAAAGGGAGCGGTTGTCGCGAGAGGTGCACGACGGCGCGATTCAGGTACTCGCCTTGGTCTCTCGACGGGGACGCGAAATCGGTGGTGCCACAGCCGATCTCGCCGAGCTGGCGGGACAACAGGAACGTGCGCTGCGGCGTCTGGTCAGCTCCGAGAACGGCAGCCTTTCGCCGGGTGAGGGGACGTCCATCGACCTCGCCGCCCTGCTCCGTGCGCGCGATTCCGATCTGGTGTCGATCAGCCTGCCCGCCGCCCCCGTTCTGCTGGACGGCGTGGCCGCAGCGGAGGTGAACGCCGCGGTGGGCAATGCTCTGGACAACGTCGTCGCACACGCAGGCGCCGGCGCGAAGGCGTTCGTCCTATTGGAGGACCTCGGGGATTCAATCGTGGTGACCGTCCGCGACGACGGGGTGGGCATACCGGCGGGCCGACTCGAGCAGGCGGCCGACGAGGGACGAATGGGCGTCGCGAAATCTATTGTGGGACGGATGAATTGGTTGGGCGGCAGCGCGAGGTTGACGACGAGCCCTGGGGCCGGCACCGAATGGGAGTTCACTGTGTCTCGGAATGGTCGGCACTGACATGCACGGAGCCGACCCGGACTACACCGTGATGGTCGTCGACGACCATCCCATCTGGCGCGACGCGGTGGCCCGCGACCTGGAAGAGGACGGCTTTCGAGTGGTCGCGACTGCCGACGGCGTCGGATCGGCTGCACGGCGCGCAGGAGTGGTCAAGCCCGACGTCGTGGTCATGGACATGCAGTTGTCGGACGGCACCGGAGTTCAGGCGACGGCCGAGGTGCTCGCGGTGTCGCCGTCGTCGCGAGTCCTGATCCTGTCGGCATCCGGCGAGCGAGGAGACGTGCTGGAGGCGGTGAAGGCGGGGGCAACGGGCTATCTGGTGAAGAGCGCGTCGAAACAGGAACTCGCAGAGGCCGTCCGTGCGACCGGGGAGGGACGGGCCGTGTTCACCTCGGGCCTGGCCGGGTTGGTGTTGGGGGAGTACCGGAGGATGGCCACCGATGCCACCCCCGACGTGGCGACACCAGTCCTGACGGAACGGGAGACCGAGATACTCCGGTATGTGGCCAAGGGATTGACTGCCAAACAGATCGCGCAGCGATTGACGCTCAGCCATCGCACGGTGGAGAACCACGTACAGGCCACCTTCCGCAAGCTTCAAGTGGCGAATCGCGTCGAATTGGCTCGCTATGCCATCGAACACGGTCTCGACGAGTAGCCACTTCGGGTAGTACTACTCATCCCTGGCTCGGGTGCGCGATGCGACCATGGCGACATGACTGAACCGGATCAGGCTCTCGTCGCGAGGCTCTCCAACGATCTCGCCGTCATCTCGAGCTACATGGCGCGCGCGACGGCTGACCTCGGCGAATTGCAGCGCATCGTGATGACCCGTGCGCCGCACACCGCTCAGTACGTTCCGCCCCCAACGCCCGTCAACCAGTGGCAGCCGCCGGCCGCTCCAGCGGTGATCCCGGCCCCATCGCCTGCTCCTCCTGGTCCCGCTCCGGCTCCTCCGGCGCCCGCTGCTACTCCTCGGGCGCCGCGCTCCGACGGCTGGATCGGCAAGGCGCTAGCGGTCGCGGGCGTCGCCGTCACTCTCGTCGGGGTGGTGCTGCTCGTCGTACTCGCCGCGCAGGCGGGCATCCTCAAGCCGGAGTTCCGGGTGGCTGGCGGTGCGGTACTTGCCCTCGCCTTGGTCGGTTCAGGCTGGTGGCTGAATCGACGACCGGGCGGCCGGGTCGGCGCGATCGCGTTGGCCGCCACCGGCATAGCCGCCGCCTACATCGACGTCATCGCCGTGACGACGATCTATCACTGGGTGGCCGCACCCTTCGGATTGGCTTTGGCCGCTGCCGTTGCGGGTGGCGGGCTGACGGTGGCCCGTCGATGGGACACCGAACACCTGTGCCTGCTGGTGCTGGTGCCGTTGCTCGTCCTCGGTCCCGTGGTCGTCGGTGGGATCACCGTCTTGCTGATCGGCTTCATGCTGGCGCTCTCAGCGGCCTCGCTCCCGGTGCAGCTGGGCAAGGACTGGACCGGCATGCACGCTGCCCGCATCGCCGTCGTAACGCTGCCGCTGTTCGTCGCCTTGGTATCCGTGAATCATGGCTCGGGACAAGCTCTTTTGCTTGCCGGCGGGTGCGCGGTCGCGGCGGTACTCGCTCTTGGGAGCGCGCTGATCCTGCTGCCGAAGAGCAGTCATCCCTTCGGCATGGCACTCCTCACGTCCGTCGGAACACTGCCCGTGCTGTTCGTCTCGGTCGCCGTGGATCGCGTGGTGGCTGCGCCGATGGCCGCGACGCTCGCCGTGGTTCTACTGGCGATCGCGGTCGTCGGCGTCGAGAAGTTCGGCATCGCTGACTCGGTCGCGCAGATCTGGGCCGCGACGTCGGCGGTCGCCGCTCTGGCAGCCGTCACGGTCGCGTTCGACGGTCCGGTCGCAAGTCCGGTGCTGCTTGCCATGGCGCTTGCCGTCGCCGTCGCTTGGCGCGACAGCGCGGTAGCGCGCTGGTCGGCCGCAGGCTTCTGCGTCGTCGGCGTCGCGAACTACCTCGGATACGCTTCGCTCGCGACGCTGGTCAGCGCGGAGGCATTGCCAACGTCGACGGCGGTGTCGGCCCTGATCTCCAGCTTGCTCGTCGTCGCGTGCGCCGTCGTGCTGCCGTGGTCCTGGGTCGGCGGCAAACACAGCGACGTCGTCGACGACGACGTCGAGCGCATCCTGTTCGTGGCGGCGGCGGCCGTCGCGATGTACGCGATCACGATGTTCACCGTCACGGCGGGCGTCATGATCGGCGGCGAGCAGTCGGGCTTCTTCGCGGGCCACGTGGCAGCCACAATATGCTGGATTGCGTTGGCGGCCATCGTGTTCCGCTATGCCGCGAAGCTGCCGAGAGCTCAGCGCTCACTTCCGATCGCCGGAGGCACGGCCCTGGTGGCGGCATCGATGGCCAAGCTGTTCTTGTTCGACCTGGGAACGCTGGATGGCATATTCCGCGTGGTCGTCTTCATCGTTGCAGGGCTGGTTCTGCTCGCAATGGGCGCGGGCTACGCGCGGATGCTGTCGGCGCAGGACCAGGAGCCGTGACGCTATTGCGGGGCGTCGCGCCGCTTCCCCGTCAGGTACCACGTGTGCATGACACCCTTGCCCTTGATGTCGATCTCGCCGCGCTCCTCGAAAGCGAAGTCACCGCTGAGCCGTTCGTAGACGTCGTTCGGCACCTGGATTCGGCCTTCCACGTCGGTGGACTCCATCCGCGATGCGACGTTGACGGCGTCGCCCCACACGTCGTAGAAGAACTTGCGCGCCCCGACCACACCCGCGACGACCGGGCCCGCCGCCATGCCGATGCGCAGCGGAACCTCACGACCCTCGGCGTCGGTGAGGCCGCTGACTATCTGGGCCATCTCCAGGGCCAAGCAGGCGAGCGCCTGTAGATGATCGGGTCGTTCGCGGGGCACGCCGCTGACCACCATGTAGGAGTCACCGCTGGTCTTGACCTTCTCGAGGCCGTGCTTGTCGACGAGGGCGTCGAGGTCGGTGTAGAGGGCATCGAGGAAGCGGACCAGATCGGTCGGTGACGTGTCGCTGGCACGCTTCGTGTACCCGGCGATGTCGGCGAACAGAATCGACGCGTCGTCGTACTTGTCGGCAATCACGTTGTGCGCCGGGTTCTTTAGCCGCTCAGCGATCGTCGCTGGCAGGATGTTGGCCAGCAGCGACTCCGAGCGTTGGTATTCCGCCTCCATGGCCCGTTCGGCGCGTGCGGTCTCGCGCATGGCGAACCAGATGGTCGCGACGATTAGCACCCACACCGAGATGGTGTTGACGACGAACGCGAGTTGAAACGCCCAGAGCGGCTGCACGCCCGTGTTGTGGGGCACCGTGAACTCCAGCGTGATCACGATCGCCGCGCCGAGTGCGGAGATCGCGATGGCGATGGCCATGTGGTCGGTGCCAATGATCAGCACGCTGATCGCCGCCGCGACGACGAAGTAGAAGTGCAGCCCGATCCCGCTTCCGATGTACGCGCTGACGACGGTGACCACGGTGTAGGCGGACGCGACGAACACCAGTGGTCCGACGAGGTCCCCGAATCGGTAGAGCTTGGGTATGGCCACGAAGATCACGGCAGCACCGAGGTTGACGAACCCCACCCAGTAGGCGCTCTGCACGATGACGAACTGCTGAAGTCCGAAGAACACGCTGACGGCGGCGCCGATCCTGGTGACCAACGTCAGGATGCGCAACTGCCGCGAGGTGGTTCGCGCGTGATGTTGGTCGTGACCCTGCTTCAACGCGTCCATGGCGACGGTCGGAAGGCACGTCGAACGGCGGAGCTGTACTCCGAAGCTGCCCGGTGCAGCGCTGGCGTCGTTGACCGCCACGTCGTCAGCGTAGCCATTTGCTGGCACGGTCGAGGCGGGATCCACCCAGCGCATCCGAGTGCGCGTGAACCTCCGAATGCAGCGCTAAAGACCCGTGTCGAGTGTGCCGATTCGTCTGCGGCTACTCGGGATTTGCGTCCCGATCCGCACGTTCGGCGACGCGCCTCTCGGCGATTCACCCGTTGTCCTGGTGCCCTCGGTGAGATTCGAACTCACACTGCACGGGTTTTGAATCCGTTTCCTCTGCCAGTTGGGATACGAGGGCCCCGATCGGCGTGCAGCCGATGCGGATTCCCACCTTAGAGGATTGCCGAATGTGGCCGTAACAGCCCCGAGGTCGCTGATCCGCCTGCGCCACGGGACAATGTGCGACATGACCGGGTCACCGACCGACGCCGTAACGGCGCGCCGTGTTCTCATCGCCGAGGACGAAGCTCTCATCCGCATGGATCTCGCCGAGATGCTCCGCGAGGAGGGCTACGAGGTCGTCGGCGAGGCTGGCGACGGGCAGGAGGCCGTCGAGCTGGCCGAGAGCCTCAAACCCGACCTGGTGATCATGGACGTGAAGATGCCTCGCCGCGACGGAATCGACGCCGCGTCGGAGATCGCGTCCAAGCGCATCGCGCCGATCGTCGTGTTGACCGCCTTCTCGCAGCGTGACCTCGTCGAACGGGCCAGGGACGCCGGGGCGATGGCCTACCTGGTCAAGCCGTTCTCGATCACGGACCTGGTCCCGGCGATCGAGGTGGCGTTGAGCCGGTTCAGTGAGATCGCAGCCCTGGAACTGGAAGTAGCCACGCTCGGCGACCGCCTCGAAACCCGCAAGCTCGTCGAACGCGCGAAGGGTTTGCTTCAGGCCAAGCAGGGCATGACGGAACCCGAGGCCTTCAAGTGGATTCAACGCGCCGCGATGGATCGTAGAACGACGATGAAGCGGGTGGCCGAAGTCGTGTTGGAGACGCTGGAAGCCCCTGCTAGCGAGTAAAGACTGCGTTTCCGGACCTGCTGTTTGGCCCGGTCACACAGCTGTTGTCCAGCTCGCATTTCCCAACATCACGCACTACGGCCATGGGTTGGCTATGTTCTACCCGAAGCATCGACGCCCGAGCGGTCAGCCGCCGAATCGTCGACGCCGATGACAACACTTACACGGAGGTAGAACGTGCGCGGTCGCATTGCAATGAGGGCGTTTGCTCTCGGTAGTGCGGGCTTGATTGTGCTTGGCGTTGCCGGCTGCAATCAGTCCAAGCCCGAGGAAAGCTCGTCAGGCGGTGATCTCAAGATCGTCGAGCAGGTTCAGATCGACCAGAACGGCGCAGAGGTCAAGCCCGCCGAAGGCGCCAAGCCTGCTGATCCCAAGGGTGACGGCAAGGCGACCTGCCCGCCGTTGTCGATCGCGATGGCCGGAGCACTCACCGGTCCCGACGCGGCGCTCGGCATCAACATCAAGAACGGCGTGCAGCTCGCCATCGATCAGCACAACGCCGCCAACCCCGGTTGCCAGGTGCAGCTGAAGCCGTTCGACACCGAGGGCGATCCGCAGAAGGCGACGGGCATTGCCCCCCAAATCATCGACGATCAGTACACCGTCGGTCTGGTCGGACCTGCCTTCTCGGGTGAGACCAAGGCCACCGGCACGGTATTCGATCAGGCGGGCTTGGTTGCGACCACCGCGTCGGCCACCAACGTCACGCTGAGCGAGAACGGCTGGAAGACCTTCTTCCGCGGGCTGGCCAACGATGGCGTGCAGGGACCGTCGGTCGCGAACTACCTGAAGAACACGCTCGGCTACAAGAAGATCTGCGTCGTCGACGACAGCAGCGACTACGGCCTCGGTCTGGCACAGGCGGTCCGGCAGACACTCGGCCCGGTGGCCGACTCCGGCTGCAACATCTCGACCAAGAAGGACGACAAGGACTTCTCGGCCGCGGTGACGCAGATCAAGGGCGTTGGACCCGACGCGATCTTCTACAGCGGGTACTACGCGGGCGCCGCGCTCTTCGCGCAGCAGCTCAAGGACGGCGGCGTGACAGCGACGTTCGTCAGCGCCGACGGCACGAAGGACCCGGAGTTCGTCAAGCAGGCGGGAGCGGCATCCAAGGACGCGATCCTTTCGTGCCCGTGCGGTCCCGCCACCGGCCAGTTCGCCGAGGACTACAAGAAGGCCTTCGGACAGGACGCAGGCACCTACAGCATCGAGGGCTATGACCTCGGCACCATCCTGCTGAAGGGCATCGACTCCGGGGCCATCACGCGCCCGGCACTCCTCGACTTCGTCAAGAACTACGACGGTCAGGGCGTGGCACGCAAGTACCAGTGGACGGACAAGGGTGAGCTCACCACTACCCTCATCTGGATCTACAAGGTTCAGTAAGCACTGACATCGAGGCGCGTCCGAGCCGTAGCGCTCGGGCGCGCCTCGTCATCGCAGCCATTGCCCGTCTTCCGCTAGGAGCCGCCCCCGGATGATTCACGAGTGCGTCGACCAATTCGCCTGTCAGGCAGCCAACATCAACTTCAATGTCGATGGTCTGCTCAACGGCTTCTGGCAGCTTTCGATCGACGGCCTGTCTTGGGGCGCGATCTACGCGCTGGTCGCGGTCGGGTACACGTTGGTCTTCGGCGTGCTGCGACTGATCAACTTCGCGCACTCCGAGATCTTCATGCTCGGCATGTTCGGTGCGTACTTCTGCCTCGACTTCATCCTCGGCTTCAGCCCGAGCGGCAACGCCTACAACAAGGGCGTCCTGCTGACGATCCTCTATCTCGGCGTCGCCATGATCTTCGCGATGATCGTGTCCGGCACCGCGGCCGTCGGGCTCGAGTTCGTGGCCTACCGCCCGCTGCGCAAGCGCAACGCTAGAGGCCTCACATTCTTGATCACGGCCATCGGAATGTCCTTCGTGATCCAGGAATTCGTGCACTTCATCCTGCCGCACATCATCAAGGGGTATGGCGGATCGAACGCGCAGCAGCCAATTATCCTGGTGCAGCCCAAGACTCAGTTCACCGTGTTCGGTGCGACGGTGAGCAACGTGACCCTGGTCATCGTGTTTTCTGCGCTCGTTCTCGCGGTGCTTACCGACATCGCGATCAACCGCACCAAGTTCGGCCGCGGCATCCGCGCCGTGGCGCAGGACCCGACTACCGCAACGCTCATGGGCGTGTCCCGCGAGCGAATCATCTTGTCCACGTTCCTAATCGGTGGTCTCTTGGCAGGTGCCGCAGCGCTGCTCTACACCATCAAGGTGCCTCAGGGCATCATCTACTCCGGCGGCTTCCTGTTGGGCATTAAGGCGTTCTCGGCCGCAGTGCTCGGCGGCATAGGAAACCTGCGTGGGGCGCTGCTCGGTGGGCTGCTCCTCGGCATCATGGAGAACTACGGGCAGGCGGTCTTCGGGACCCAGTGGCGCGACGTCGTCGCGTTCGTGCTCCTGGTGCTGGTGCTGCTCGTCCGCCCAACGGGCATCCTTGGTGAGAGCCTAGGAAAGGCACGCGCATGACCGGCAAGCGTCGCGCCGAAAGCGAATCGACCGTCAGCCGACTGCTGGCGCCCGGCGACGGCTTGCGCGAATGGTGGTCCGGCCTCACCCGAGTGACCAAGTGGGTGATCGGCGTCCTCGGCTTCGCGTTGTTGGGACTGCTGCCGCTCTACACACCGGCCTTCCTGGACACGCCGGGCATCAGCTTCGGTGGCACGATGGCGCAGTTCGCGATGGTCGCGATCATCGCAATCGGCCTCAACGTCGTCGTCGGACAAGCGGGCCTGCTCGATCTCGGGTACGTCGGCTTCTACGCCGTCGGTGCCTACACCGTCGCGTTGCTCACCAGCCCGGACAGCCCGTGGAATCAGGTGGGCGTCGGATTCCTGACGAAGGACTGGGCGTGGTTGGCCTGCGTCCCGCTTGCGATGGCGGTAACCGCCTTGGCGGGCCTGATCCTCGGCATTCCGACATTGCGCTTGCGCGGCGACTACTTGGCGATCGTGACGCTCGGTTTCGGTGAGATCATCCGGTTGCTTGCGGACAACCTCTCCGACATCACCAATGGCTCGCGCGGCTTGAACCAGATCGCCTACCCGCGGTTTGCGGAGAACGAGAAGCTGCCGAACGGTGTCTTCTCGAACGCCAACTCGGGCGGTGACGCGAACTACGGAACCTGGTGGTTCTGGCTGGGCCTCATCCTCATGGTCGGCATCCTGCTGTTCGTCGGAAACCTCGAGCGCAGCCGGGTGGGCCGCGCATGGGTGGCGATCCGCGAGGACGAGGACGCCGCAGAAGTGATGGGCGTCAACACCTTCCGATTCAAATTGTGGGCCTTCGTCATCGGCGCGGGGATCGGTGGCTTGTCCGGCGCGATGTACGCGGGTCAGGTGCAATACGTCGCACCGACGAATTTCAACATCATCAACTCGATGCTTTTCCTCTGCGCGGTGGTGCTAGGTGGCCAGGGCAACAAGCTTGGCGTGATCTTCGGCGCTTTCATCATCGTGTACCTGCCCAACCGACTGCTCGGCGTCGAGTTCCTCGGGATCAACATGGGTGATCTGAAGTATCTGTTCTTCGGCCTTGCCCTCGTAGTGCTGATGATCTTCCGGCCCCAGGGTCTGTTCCCCGTTCGCCAGCAGCTGCTCGCATACGGCCAGACGGCGCGAAACCTGTTGCGCAGCAGCAGCGAGACCAAGGCGGAGGCATGACCGAACCCGCTGGCGACGACGCGCCCGTCATCGATGAGGAACTCGCGGCGCTGCACCGCGACGTTCACGCAGCTGAGGGTGAAACCCTTTTGGCAACAAAGGATCTCACCGTCAAGTTTGGTGGCTTGACCGCCCTCGATTCGGTGACCTTCGACATCAGGCGCCGCGAGATCCTCGGCCTGATCGGACCCAATGGCGCCGGGAAGACCACGTGCTTCAATGCGATCACCGGCGTCTACCGGCCCAGTTCGGGCACCGTCATGTTCGACGGGGCGCCGCTAGGCAAGATCAAGCGCTACGAGATCACTCGACGCGGCATCGCGAGAACGTTCCAGAACATCCGCCTCTGGGGTGAGATGACCGCGTTGGAGAACGTAGTCGTCGGCACCGATGCGCGACACAAGACGTCGGTCCCCGGAGCGGTGTTCAGGACGCCGCGGCACCGCCGCGAGGAGCGCGACGCGATCGAACGTGCTGCTGCGCTACTGGAATTCGTAGGAATCGCACAGAGGGGCGAAGAGAAGGCCAAGAACCTTCCCTACGGTGATCAGCGACGTCTGGAGATCGCTCGCGCGCTGGCCACCGAACCGAAGCTGCTGTGCCTGGACGAGCCTGCGGCGGGCTTCAACCCCAGCGAGAAGGCTGCGCTGATCGACCTGATCCGCAAGATCCGCGACGACGGCTACACGGTGCTGCTCATCGAGCACGACATGCGCCTCGTCATGGGCGTCACCGACCGCATCGTCGTCCTCGAGTTCGGGCGCAAGATCGCCGATGGCCTGCCCGCCGAAATCCGCGACGACCCCGCCGTCATCGCCGCCTACCTGGGAGTGCCCGATGACGAGCTCACCTGAAACAGAGCGGCCAGTCCTCCTCGAGGTGCGCGACGTCGTCGTGCACTACGGCCGCATCGAGGCGCTGCACGGGGTTTCGCTGACCGTGCGTGAAGGCGAACTGGTGACGTTGCTGGGATCCAACGGCGCTGGCAAGACCACCATGATGCGTGCCATCTCGGGGCTCAAGCCGCTGTCGTCGGGCTCGGTGTGGTTCGACGGGGTGGACATCTCGCGGGTCAAGGCGCACCGCCGAGTCGCCGACGGACTCATCCAGGCGCCAGAGGGCCGTGGCGTTTTCCCGGGGATGACCGTGACGGAAAATCTCGAAATGGGCTGCTACGGAAGGAAGTTCCCTTCGAAGGCTGAACATCGCGAGCGGTTTGATTGGGTCATGGAGACCTTTCCGCGGCTGGCCGAACGTCGCAGTCAGGTCGGCGGCACGCTGTCCGGCGGTGAGCAGCAAATGCTTGCCATCGGCCGAGCGCTGATGGCAAGGCCCCGGGTCTTGCTGCTCGACGAGCCGTCGATGGGCTTGGCGCCGATGGTCATCTCGCAGATCTTCAAGATCATCTCCGAGATCAACAAGCAGGGCACCACCGTCCTGCTGGTCGAGCAGAACGCGCAGCAGGCACTGAGTCGATCCGACCGGGCCTACATCCTGGAGACCGGCAAGGTGACGCGAGACGGAGTGGCGCGAGACCTGTTGGCCGACGACAGCATCCGCGCCGCCTACCTGGGCGTGGCCTGACCCGAGATCGAATTCCGGCCCCGGGGGCCGGCCAGCACTCGCCGCTTTCGTCGCTAACGCAGCCTCACCTCGATGGACGTGGTCAAGTGCCTGCGATTAGAGGTGCGGTTCGGCCAAGACCCGATCACCGTGAGTGAAACCCGTGGCGTCTAGCGTGGGCCACGGCATGATTCTCGTAACAACGCGGGTGTGGCTGAGTGGCTAGGCACCGGCCTGCAAAGCCGTCTACACGGGTTCGAATCCCGTCACTCGCTCGCGTGTTCCGCCGCCGGGTTGCCGCAGCATCGCTACCCACTCGAGCGGTGCGCTGACGCGCACCGCGCCTCCGAGGAAGGTGCCGTCGGCAAGGTCCTGATCGACGTGACGTCTTGAGGAGAGCCGTCACATTCGTTGTTGCCCAACGGGTTACGCGTCAGCCGTGAGCTGAGTCATGGCGGCGACGCGGAAGTCTGACACCAGCTCGTTGGCCTCGCCGACGCGGTTGATCACCACGACTTGGCACGGGTCGATTCCCTTGATCGGAATGGCGGCGATGTCGGGGCGCAAGCTGAAGCGGCGGTCGCCAGCGGGCAGAATCGCAATGGCCTGGCCGGCCGCGACGTGCTCCAGCTTGTCCTCGAAGCTGTAGGCGACCACTGGACCGACGGGCGCAGGTTGGCCGTCGCTGCGCGGCTCTAGGCGCCAGAATTCGCTCCATTCGGCGGGGGCGGTGACCGGACAGGGGACCAGTTCGTCGTCGGCGAAGTCTTCCACGATGACCGACGCTTGATCCGCCAACCGGTGAGAAGCCGGCACCACCAGCATCCGTGGCTCGTCGTAGAGCACCGTGACCTCCAGGTCGTCGGTACCGAACGGGAACGGCATCCGGCCCAGCACCGCGTCGACCCGGTGTTCGAGCAACGCCTCACGCGCATTCACGCAGTGAAGATGGCGGGTCTTGATCTCCGCATCCGGGTGTCGCTGGCGCATGTCGCGCACCGCAGGGGTGATCACGAGGTCCTCGACGAAACCCAGGGTGACGGTCGCGGGCGCCGTCGCCTCGCGTGCGGTGAGCGCGGCGCGGCGGGCCTCGTGCAACAGCACCCTTGCCCCGGGGAGGAATGCGCGTCCCGCCTCTGTGAGGTGGCTGCCCTGTGGGGTGCGATCGAAGAGACGAACGCCCAAATGGCTTTCGAGACGCTGGATTTGGCGGCTTAACGCGGGCTGGGCCACGTGCAGTGCGGCGGCCGCCTTGCCGAAGTTCAGGTGTTCGGCGACCACCGTGAAGTAGCGCACCAGCCGCAGGTCGAAGTCCACGTCGAGGTCGAATGCGACGGGAACGGCAGGTGCCTTCGGCATGAAGCCAGGTTACGCGCGTCATGCCGCCGCGGCATGACGAACGTGCGAGACGGGTCTTGGACACCGCTGCGCGGCCGGCCTTGACTCGAAGTGCAGGTATTCGACAATGCGAAGGGACGTCCGACATGGGCAAGTACGACGACAAGGCGATTGTGATCACCGGAGGCAGCAGCGGGCTCGGACTCGAAACGGCCAAGCTGTTCGTGGAGGAGGGCGCGCGGGTGCTGATCACGGGCCGCACCCAGGACACGCTCGACGCGGCCGCCAAGGAACTCGGGGGCAACGCCGTTGCCGTCCGGAGCGACGCGGCGGCTTCGGCAGACATTGCAGCGCTGGCCGATGTCGTGAGGGCCGAATTCGGATCAGTTGACGCCCTTTTCGTCAATGCGGGCATTACCCAATTCGTGCCCTTCGAGGACATGACCGAGGAGATCTACGACCAACTGCTCGCCGTGAACGCCAAGGGCCCGTACTTCACCGTGCAGAAGCTCGCCCCACTGTTGCGCCCTGGCAGCGGCGTGGTGCTGACCACCTCGATCGTGAACGTGCTGGGGATGGCGGGGATCAGCGCCTACTCGGCAAGCAAGGCGGCGCTGCGTTCGATGACCCGCAGCCTTGCCCGCGAACTGCTTCCGCACGGCATTCGCGTCAACGCAGTGAGCCCGGGGCCCATCGACACCGGGATCCTGGACAGGTCCATGCCCAAGGAGGAAGCGGAGCAGACGAAGGCGCAGCTGATCGCCGATATCCCCATGCTGCGGTTCGGCGAGTCGAGCGAGGTCGCCAAGGCCGTCGCATTCCTGGGGTTCGACGCAACGTACACCACGGGTGCGGAACTCGCGGTCGACGGCGGTGGCTCTCAGCTGTGAACGGGCGAGGTGTCAACCCCGAGACGTGCTGATCCCGTCCATCACGATTTCTAGAAGCCTGGCACGGTGTGCCTCGTCGCGTTCGGGTTGCTCGCCCACCCACGCGATGGCCGCGGCCAGGTCCAGCACGTCTGCGATGTTTGCGTCGTCCCGGATGGCGCCTGCGGCCACGGCGCGCCTGACAAGTTCCGCTCCGGCCTCGCGGGACATGCGGCACGCGGTGATGGACTCGGTGGGCGCGCTGACCAGCGTGTTGGCCAGGCCGTCGAACATGCCTGCCTGGGCGATGTACGCGGCAAGCCATTCTCGAAGGGCGCCAAGCGGATTCGCGGAATCCATCAGAGTCGCGCCAAGCTGGTGCAGCTCCATCAGGCCATCGTCGATCACCGCGAGCACCAGGGCATCCCGACTGGGGAAGTGGCGGTACAAGGTTCCTGGGCCGACGCCCGCCGTCTTGGCGACGTCGTCCAGCGAAGCCGTCACCCCGCTGCGGGCGAACGCCTGTCGCGCAGCATCCAGCAACAGTCGCCGGTTGCGTGCTGCGTCGGCGCGCATCGGCCGAACAGAGGTCATCGGGTCCTCCCGTGGACAAACGGAGATAGTCTCCGTATATTGACCGGAGACCGCCTCCGCATCTTATTCGAAGGAAGGGCCATGAAGATCACTCTCGGCGCATTTCCTGCCGTCGGCGGCCTGGCCGCCCTAGTGGAGTCCGCGCGGGCCGCGGCCGACGCGGGCTTCTCGCGCGTGTGGTTCCCCCAGATGCCGCCCGCGAGCGACCTTCCTAGCTGGGATCCGCTGACGACGATCGCGCTGGCGGGCATCCGAACCCCCGGCATCGAATTCGGAACCTCGGTGATGGTGGCACAGACGCAGCATCCGTTCGTATTGGCCCGCCAAGCGCTCACGGCCTCGGCTGGCATCGGAGGCCGCGTCACGTTGGGCCTCGGGGTCAGTCATCAGGCCGTCGTCACCGACATGTTCGGTCTGTCCTATGCCTCGCCCGCCGCGTATCTGCGCGAGTATCTCGAGGTGCTGCTTCCCGCGTTAGCGGGCAAGCCGGTCGACCATCACGGCGCCCGAATCACTGCGGTCGGGCAACTCGAACTCGGCGGCGCACCGGTACCGCCGGTCATCATCTCGGCGTTGGGCCCGCGGATGCTGCAGCTGGCCGGTGAGCTCGCCGAAGGCACGGTAACGGCTTGGACCGGCTTGAAAACCGTTGCAGAGCACATCGTTCCACGAATCAACGCTGCAGCGACCGATGCGGGCCGGCCCACGCCACAGGTGGTCGTGGGCGTGCCGGTGAGCGTGACCGCCGACGCCGACGCCGCGCGTCAGCAGATTGCCGCCAGCATGAGTCCCGGTGACTTCCCGGCGTACCGGGCGGTGCTCGACTTGGAGGGGGTGAACAGCGTCGCCGACGTCTGTGTGTTCGGTGACGAGACCGAGGTGGCTGCCCAACTGCGTAGGTTCGCCGACGCGGGGGCGACAGAGTTCTCGGCGTTCCCGATCGGCGACCCGGCCACCGTCACGCGCACCCTGGGCGTGCTTGCCGGCCTATCGGCCTGACGAAGGCCGGCGCGCTTCACGCCTTCGAGCGGCCCAGAGGTTCACGAGCCAAGCCGGCCAGGCATCGCGCAATGCGCAGTCATGCCGCCACGTCGACTCGAGAGGCGTGCCTGGCCGTCGTCATCAGCACCGTTACCAACGCTGCTGCCGCTGCGACGTAAAACCAGCCGAGGGGCGCCTGCGACCGCTCGGGCAACCATGCCATCAGCGCCGTCGCGAGCGTCATAGACACGTAGCAGAACGTGCTAATCAGTCCTGTGATTAGGCCGATGTTGCGCGAGAACACGCCCATCGCCAAGCCCTTGGTGAGCGGGTCGAGGGTACCGATGCTGAGCAGTGCCAGCGCAGCGCCACCCGTGATTGCCACCGCCGACAGCCCGACGAAGTGCGCGGAAGCCAGCATGAGCAGCCCGGCCAGCGCCAGTACCGCGGATCCGCCGATGGCCAGGCGCCGCGTGGTCGTCCGTAGCACCATGGCCCCGCACGTCGCCGCCCCGAGGAAGTTCGCGGCACCGACGCCGAGCGAGATGAAACCGTATGTAGAGGAGGAGAATCCAAGCCCGACCTCGTATAGGAACGGGCCGACGACCCCGAACACAGTCTGCGCGGCCGCGACCAGACCGAACATCATCGCGAAGGCGACGAAGGCGCGATGGCGCAACGCCTCGCCGAGAACGCCTGCCGCGGCGCGCAGGTTGATCGGCGAACGGCGTTCCCGTCGAAGGGTTTCCGGCAGAATCAGGGCAACGAGGAGCCCGACCGTCGCCGTCAATGCGGCTAGCATCACGAATACCAGTCGCCAGGATCCGAACTCGGCGATGACGCCGCCGACGGCGGGCGCGACCACCGGGGCCGACCCCCAGGCGGCGCCGAGCAAGCCCAACACCGAGACCAGCTTGGCGCCACGGAAGCAGTCCGCCGCGACGGTCGCAGCCAGCAACAGGCACGTCCCGGCGCCAAGTCCCTGCGCGAAGCGCAACCCAATCATCATGGGCAGGCTGGCTGTCAGCGCGCAGCCGATGCTCGTCAGCGTCATCAGGCTCAGGCCGGTTAACAGCACGCGCTCGCGCCCGATCGCGTCCGCGATCAGTCCGGCAGGGAGCACTACCAGCGCCATGCCCAACACATAAGCGGTGACGGTGTTCTGCACCAAGGTGTTGGACGCCGCGAAGTACCCGGCGATCTTCGGCAGCGACGGGGTGTAGATGTCGAACGCAACTTGTTCGAGGGGAGCGACCAATAGCAGCACGCCGATGATCCGCCGTGCGCTGGCAACTCCTCGCGTTCGAGCTTGCACGTCGAGCCGCTCGGGACGTCGATCCGACGACGCATTCAGCCTGTCCAGCAACGAGATTGGCATTGTTCTCTCCGTCCTTCATCGACACCTCCAGCGGTGTCGCGTCGAAGTTACGGAGGCGCGGCGACGATGTCGTCCTTGTGCGCACAAGGATGATAAGCAGCGTTGAATACCGTTGTGCGCATTGTGCTCATGCGGTGGCGGAAGCCGGTGTCTGGACCGTTTGCGAGCGTAGGAGGACACCTACCCGTTGACGTATGCGGTGAGCGCTACGCGCAACGCTTCAAATTGCTGTGCACCAAAGGCTCTGGGCGACAGCCATTTACGGCGGCGCCAACCAAGCGCGAGAAATGCTGGCCGTTCGCCGACGACTGCTCGAGCTCGGATTCCTGTCACCGCCCGGCTTCTTGGTGGGAACCCGCCCAGGCGACGCCAGTGCTCACCGGCTGGCGGCTCGGTGATCAGCCTCCCGCTCAAGAAAACAAGACCCCTGTCAAGGACACGCCGATCGGTCCGTCCCCGTTAGTCGCAGGACTCGATGAACACAGGCCAGTACAACCCCGTCGAGCGGATGGCGCGGCGCAGGGCTAACAAGGCCGTGCTGAGCAGCAAGGGTGACGGGGTGCTTCGCGAGGTGCGGCTGGCCCGCGTTCGGGCCCGGGGGAAGGGCCGCACGACATTGAACTGTTCGCCCGCCGGGCCTGTCTGCGGTAGGTCGTCGCGACCTGGGGCTGGGTCCGCTGACATTGAAGAATCGGTTCATCAAGGCCGCGACCTTCGAGGGCCGGATGCCGCGCGGTGAGGTCACCGAGGACCTGATCGACTTCCACGACGAGGTGGCGCGCGGGGGCGTGGCGATGACGACCGTCGCCTACTGTGCGATCTCGCCTGGTGGCCGAGTTCATCGCGACACGATGGTGCTTGACAGTCGGCGCGCCGTGGCCCTGCGCCGGTTGACCGACGCCGTGCACGCCAGCGGAACGTTGGTGGCTGCCCAGATCGGTCACGCGGGCCTGGTGGCCAACACCCGATCGAACCGCGCGAGCACTCTGGCACCTTCGACCCGATTGAGCGCTCCCGCAATGGCATTGGTACGCGGCGCGACGGAGGGACAACTCGACGACGTCATCGATGACTTCGGCGCTGCGGCGCGCAACGCCGTCGACGCGGGCTTCGACGCCATCGAGGTGCATCTGGGGCACGGGTATCTGGTCAGTTCGTTCCTCAGCCCAAATCTCAACAAGCGCAAGGACCGCTACGGCGGCGACACGGTGCGACGAGCCGAACTTGCCCGCAGGGTCGTCGAGCGGGTGCGCCGCGATGCCGGTGACACCGTTGCCGTCACCGCCAAGTTCAACATGGACGACGGCGTCCGCGGCGGGTTCTGGCTCACCGACAGCCTTCCGACGGCTCGGCTGCTGGAGTCCGACGGGCACCTCGATGCGCTCGAACTCACCGGTGGTAGCTCGTTGCTCAACCCGATGTACTACTTTCGCGGCGACGTACCCATGGCCGAGTTCATCGCCTCCCAGCCCGCCATCGTCGGTCTGGGCCTGAGGCTCATCGGCCCCCGGATGTTTCGTACCTACCCGTTCGAGGAGGCCTTCTTCCTTCCGCAGGCACGTCAATTCCGCGAGGCACTGTCCATGCCGCTGATTCTGCTCGGAGGCGTGAACACCATGGACACCGTGGAGAGCGCGCTCGTCGAGGGGTTCGAGTTCGTCGCCATGGCGCGGGCGCTCCTGCGAGATCCCGGTCTCGTCAACAAGTTTCACGCCAATACCGACCGCGAGGGGCTGTGCGTGCACTGCACGAAATGCGTGGCCACGATCTACGACGGCACGAGGTGCGTGCTGCGACCAAAACCGTCGGCGCTTCCCGGCGGGGGAGACTGACGAATCGGCCGATCGACGGGGCGTGGCTCGAATCCGCCCATGACTGCCCGTCGGAACGCGAATGGCGAATGACCGCCGAATCGATCGGTGATCTGAACGCCGATTGTCCTGGGCCTGGCCGCTTGTCGGTGGCCTCGGGCAAGATCGTGCCGCACCGCGACGACTCTCCGCCGCGGTCGAGACCCGAAGAGGACGGCCAGATGAGCAGAAGTGCGGATCGCGAAATTGGCGGGCGGTCGTTGGCGCTGACGCGAGTGGCGGCGGTCGTGATCACGGTGTGCATCGGCGCGGCGAGTTTCGTGCTGTCGTTCGCCGCACTGCGCGATCTCGCCGCCCGCGCGGGCATACCTGGGCAGCTGGCGTGGCTGTGGCCGATGATCGTCGACGGCACGATTCTTCAGGCGACCATGGCCGTGGTCGCGCTCGCCGGTCATCGGGATCAGGAACGTAGTCGCCGCTACTTCTGGATCGTGTTGTCGTCGTCGGCGGCTGTCAGCGTGGGCGCCAACGCTTTACACGCCGTCATACCCGGATCGGAGCCCTTGAGTCCGTGGCTGGCAGCGGGAATCGCCGTGGTGGCACCGGTCAGTCTGCTAGCCGCGACGCATGGGCTCAGCCTCTTGACTCGCGCGTCGCGCCCGGAGGCCGTCTGGTGGCCCGTCGAGATGGCCGATGCCGAAGGGACACGCGTCCACCGCCCATCGGCTTCAACGTCGCGCCCGACTGTCGCGCCCACCGCTCAGATCGACCACCAAGAGTCGCGGACCGCGCCGGTGGCCCCGCTGGGCGCTGCAGCGTTGCAGCCGTGGGAGTCCATGGCCGAGGTCATCGCATCGCGAGAGGCGACGAGGGATTTCGAGCCCGCCGAGATAGCGAGCGTGCTTCACCTGAGCTACGAACGGGAGCTGCCTCATCAGGCGATAGCACGGCACCTCGGTATCGATAACCGAGCAGTCGACGAAATCGTCTCCGCCAGTTCGGAACTACTGCGCTCAGGCGACGTCAGCGTGGAGCGGGTCGCGGTATAGCCCGGTTGCGCACGGGCTCGGCGTAAGTCTGCAGCGAGTAGATCTGCCGCCACGGTGTTCGCGTTCGACTTCGACGGCAGCCGGATCAAGCACATCTGGGCTGTCCGCAATCCCGACAAGCTGCGACTCTGGACGGCCGGCTAGGGCATCAACCGCATCAGGGGTTACTCGAGCAACACTGCCAACATTGCTCGACGAGGCGACACACCGAAGTACAGTGCTGTCCGTGAGCAGACGCGCGTTAGCCAACGGCACAGGACGGTGGTTGGCGATCGCGGCGTTGATCGTCGTGTCCGCCGCGATGCTGTACGCGCAGAATGCTCACGGTCCGCGCAGCGTTCAGACCGCGTCCACCGCCCAGTCCGACCAGCAGGCCACCGCTGGCCCCGCTGCTCCAGGCGCCGCCGAGTTGGTGGCCGCGAGCAGGCCTGTCGCGGCGCAAGACATCGAGCTGGACCTGCCCGCCGGTGTGGCAGTGGAGAACGGACTTCAGGTCAAGACCATCTGGGCGGCCCGCGCGATCAGCGTGATGTTTCCACAGATCAAGACGATCGGCGGGTTTCGGCAGGACCCCTTGCGATGGCATCCCGAGGGCTTGGCGATCGACGTGATGATCCCGGACTATCACTCCGAGGCCGGCATCGAACTAGGCAACCAGATCGCGGGTTATGCATTGGCGAATGCCCAACGGTGGGGCGTGCTTCACGTGATCTGGAGGCAGGGCTTCTACCCGGGCATCGGCGCGCCGAGTTGGACGAAGGACTACGGCAACGAGACCGCCAACCATTACGACCACGTGCACATCTCCACCAATGGCGGCGGGTATCCGACCGGCGCGGAGAAGTACTACATCGATTCGATGAGTCCCGCGCCGCCGAATTGATCGATACGTCTCGAGGCTGCAGGGGGTGACGGAATTCGACTGAAACCCGTCATCCTCTTGCAGTCTCGGCGGCCGAACGGACCCGGCTAGCGCGCGACGATCACCGAGGATCCGTGTCCGAACAATCCCTGGTTCGCCGTGACGCCGACGGTAGCGCCTTCGACTTGCCTGCCGATGGCCTGCCCCTTCAGCTGCCAGGTCAGTTCGCAGACCTGGGCGATCGCCTGGGCAGGGATGGCCTCTCCGAAGCAGGCGAGGCCGCCCGACGGGTTGACGGGGACGCGGCCGCCGATGGTCGTGGCCCCGCTGCGCAGCAGTTCCTCGGCCTCGCCCTTGGCGCACAAGCCGAGGTGTTCGTACCAGTCGAGCTCGAGCGCCGTCGAGAGGTCATATACCTCGGCGAGGCTGACGTCCTCGGGTCCGATGCCGGCCTCCGTATAGGCGGCGTCGAGAATCTGATCCTTGAACACTCGGTCGGGGCCTGGCACCACCGCTGTGGAATCCGTTGCAATGTCAGGCAATTCGGGCAAATGCTGAGGATAGCGCGGCGTCACCGTGCTCACCGCGCGAACCGACGGCACCCCATCTAGCGAACCGAGGTGCTTCTCGGCGAACGACTTGCTCGCGACGATGAGGGCCGCAGCTCCATCGGAGGTTGCGCAGATGTCGAGCTGGCGAAGCGGGTCGGAGACCACCGGACTCGCGAGCACGTCTTCGATCGCGGATTCCTTGCGGTAGCGGGCATTCGGATTCTGCAGGCCATGGCGTGAATTTTTGACCTTCACCTGCGCGAAGTCCTCCGAGGTAGCTCCGTAGAGGTCCATCCTGCGGCGGGCGAGCAGCGCGAAGTACACGGGATTCATCGCGCCGATCAAGTGGAAGCGCTGCCAGTCCGGATCGTTCTTGCGCTCACCGCCCACTGGTGCGAAGGCGCCCTTCGGCGTCGTGTCGGCGCCGACGACGAGGGCGACGTCGCAGAAGCCCGCCAAGATGTGTGCGCGAGCGCTTTGTAGCGCCTGCGATCCGCTGGCGCATGCCGCATAGCTCGAGCTGACGGGGACACCGTTCCAACCCAGCTTCTGCGCGAAGGTCGATCCGGCGATGAAGCCGGGATAGCCGTTGCGGATCGTGTCGGCGCCAGCCACCAACTGGATCTGCTGCCAGTCGAGACCGGCTTCGGCCAGTGCGGCGCGAGCGGCGACGACGCCGTATTCGCTGAAGTCGCGACCCCACTTGCCCCAGGGGTGCATGCCTGCGCCGAGGATGTAGAGCGGTTCGGGGCTCACTGCGCGATCCTCCAGGCGTAGACGTTGCGAACGAAGCCGTCCTCGTCGGTGTACAGCGGCATCGTCGTCAACTCCATCTCCATTCCGACCTTCAGGTCGGCGGCCAGGGTGCCGTCGACGACCTTGCCTAGGATGATCAGCCCTTCGTCGGCGAGTTCGACCGCAGCGATGGCGAACGGCTCGAAGGGGTCCGCAGCCGGGTAGGGCGCTGGCGGGGGATAACGGTTCTCCGTATAGCTCCAGACCTTGCCGCGCTGGGACAACGGCACCTGCTCGAGGTCGTCGCCCGCACACGCGGGGTTGGGGCAGTTGTTGGCCCGTGGCGGAAACACGTAGGTCCCGCACTGCGTGCACTTTCCGGCGACTAGATGGGGCCGCCCGGCGTCGTCATGAGCGAACCATCCATCGATGGCCGGTAGCTGGTTGGTCGCGTCGATTGCTCCTGGCACGCGGCTCAGACTAGTTGATCGGACCGCCACACCTGAAACGTGTTCCAGTTCTAGCGACGCCCTACGTCGAGCAGGATGCGAAGCAGATCCTCTGGGTCGCCGCCAATGACACGCTGACATCACGCCACGCGAAGCGTGCGCAGGTTCGCCCACATTTCGGGCCAGGTCTGCCTGCGCCCGGTGAGAAGCCACGCCTTCAGGTCGCCGGAGACCACGCCCACCTCCTGTACGTGATCGAAGTGCGATGCCCACCGCCCCGGGTCGGACCCGACGAACAATGCCGCGTCCTGTCGATCGGGAGGCGGCGGGAAGTATCCGTAGCTGCGGGTGGTGCTGTAGGCGCGGGGCATCCCATATCGCTGCGAGTAACCGTCCACGTAGGCGGCGACGATGTAGGACTCTCCGACGATCGCCGTACGGTCCTGCTGCGCAGGTGAGAGTCGGTGGTACACCGCGGCGGTATGACTGGCGATCTCCTCGGGCACTGCGGAACGGGTGAGCATCGCACCCAATACGACGGCCGCGACCGCAAGCGCCGCGCTCACCGTGCACGCTGGCCAGACCGCCCACCGCATCCCGTCGTGGCCGGATTCGCGTCTGCGCTGCAGGCCCAACGCGCCTGCTGCGGCGAGCACGGCGTAGGCACCCCCCAGGTAGTACGGACGCCCGCCTGACGCGACGAACACCACGTAGATCGCGAGCAGGCTCACCGCGATGAATCGATAGTCCCGTAGTTCGTCGGCGCGTAGCAGTCGCCAGATGCCGTAGCCCGCGAGCACCGTCATCGTCGCACCGGCGAGGACCACCAACAAGACGGCAACACTTGGCCGTCCGCCATACAGTGGCCCGGATTCCTCTGCGACGATCGCGGCCATCTTCAGCTGCGGCCAACCGTTGGCCAACTGCCACGCCAGCGTTGGCGCGGCGATGAGCGCGGCCGCGGCCACCCCCAGCCAGAGCATCGGTCGCCGCAGAATCGTCCGCGGCCCGAACACCGCGACCGCGCCCAACAACACTGCACACAGCAGTAGCACCTGGAACTTCGTCATGGCTGCGATGCCGACGACGATGCCCATCGCGAGCAGGAGACGGTCGTCGCGCAGGCGGATCCACCGCACGAGTAGCCAGAAGATCACCAGCCACTGCACGGGCTCCAACGCATACGGCGTGAGCCAGTGCCCGGCGAGCCCGATCCACAGCGTGGTGGCTTGACCGGTGGCCACCAGGATCTGCGCGCGGCGGTCGCAGCCGAGCTCCATGGCGATCAAGCCAGCGACGACTACCGCGGCCGAAGTGGCTAGGATCGCGGTAATACGCAGCGCCACAATCGAACTCGGAAACAACCAGTCGGCAAGTGCTGCCACCGCTGGTGTTAGCGGTGGCTGGTCGGCCGAACCCCAGTCGAGGTGATGACGCCCTATTGCCAGCATGTAGACCTCGTCGAACCAATAACCCGAGCCCGCGATTGCGGCGGTCAATTGGGCAAGCGCGACCACGGCCGCGACGGCGAGTACTGGCCTGGCGGCGAACGGGGTGATCGGCTTCGACTCTGACATGGGCTTCGACGTGCCGCTGACGGGCTCTCTCCTGACCGTGCGGGGCGTTCGATCGCGACGATACCCAGCCAGCCGCGCCGCGACACGTCGGTGGGGCTGCATAGAGTGGCACTGTGAGCGCGGCAACGACTGACACGACGACCGACACCAAGCCCACGCTGATGCTGCTGGACGGCAACTCACTAGCGTTTCGCGCCTTCTACGCGCTGCCCGCCGAGAACTTCAAGACCCAGGGCGGCCTGACCACCAACGCCGTCTACGGCTTCACCGCCATGCTGATCAACCTCCTTCGCGACGAGAAACCGACGCACATCGCCGCGGCGTTCGACGTGTCTCGGCAGACTTTTCGCAAGGAGAAGTACCCGGAGTACAAGGAGGGCCGCTCGGCCACGCCCGACGAGTTTCGCGGGCAGATCGACATCACCAAGGAGGTCCTGGCAGCGCTCGGCATCACGGTGCTGGCCGAGCCGGGGTTCGAGGCCGACGACATCATCGCGACGCTTGCGACTCAGGCGGAGAACGAGGGCTACCGCGTGCTCGCGGTGACCGGAGACCGCGACGCCCTCCAACTCGTCAGCGACGACGTCACGGTGCTGTATCCGGTCAAGGGCGTCAGCGAGCTCACTCGTTACACCCCAGAAGCCGTGGCCGCCAAGTACGGGTTGACGCCCGCCCAGTACCCCGACTTCGCTGCACTGCGTGGAGATCCCAGCGACAACCTGCCCGGCATTCCAGGTGTGGGGGAGAAGACCGCGACGAAGTGGATCGCCGAGTATGGGTCGCTTCAAACACTGGTGGACAAGGTCGACGAGGTGCGCGGCAAGGTCGGAGACGCGTTGCGCGCCAACCTTTCTCACGTCATCCTCAACCGGGATCTAACCGAGCTGGTCAAGGACGTTCCGCTCGCCCAGACGCCGGACACGCTGCGGATGCAGCCCTGGGACCGGGACCAGATTCATCGCCTGTTCGACGACCTCGAGTTTCGGGTGCTGCGCGACCGACTCTTCGAGACGCTTGCCTCGGCGGATCCCGAGGTCGACCAGGGCTTCGACGTGCGAGGCGGCGCGTTGGAATCGGGCGAGTTGGCGGGCTGGCTTTCGGAGCACGGTGATGGCAACCGCTTCGGGATGGCCGTCGTCGGAACGCATTTGGCATTCGACGCAGATGCCACTGCCGTGGCCATTGTTGCGGCCGACGGCGACGGCCGATTCTTCGACACCTCGACGCTCAGCGCGGACGACGAAGCGGCGCTTGCTACCTGGCTCGCCGATCCCGACCAGCCGAAGGCGCTGCACGAAGCCAAGTGGGCCATGCACGACCTCGAAGGCCGCGGGTGGACGCTGGCCGGCGTCACGTCGGACACCGCGCTTGCGGCTTATCTGGTTCGACCGGGGCAGCGCAGCTTCGCGCTCGACGATCTGTCACTGCGATACCTGAAGCGCGAGCTACGAGCGGATAATCCTGAGCAGCAACAACTTTCACTTCTCGACGACGAAGAAGGCGTCGACGAGCAAGCTGTGCAGACGCTGATCCTGCGCGCATCGGCTGTCGCCGATCTCGCCAATGCCCTCGACGAGGAACTCACTCGCATCGACTCGTCGGCACTGTTGGGACAGATGGAGCTCCCGGTGCAGCGGGCGTTGGCGCGGATGGAGTCCGTCGGTATCGCGGTCGACATGGATCTGCTTCGCCAACTGCAGAGCCGGTTCGCCGATCAAATCCGCGACGCCGCCGAGGCGGCCTACGCCGTCATCGGCAAGCAGATCAACCTTGGCTCGCCGAAGCAGCTCCAGGTGGTGCTATTCGACGAGCTCGAGATGCCCAAGACCAAGCGCACAAAGACCGGCTACACCACCGATGCCGATGCCCTGCAGTCGCTGTTCGACAAGACCGGGCACCCGTTCCTGCAGCACATGCTTGCCCATCGCGACGCCACCAGACTGAAGGTCACCGTCGACGGGTTGTTGAGTTCCGTTGCGGCCGATGGACGGATCCATACCACCTTCAATCAGACGATCGCAGCCACGGGCAGGCTGTCGTCCACTGAACCGAACCTGCAGAACATTCCGATTCGCACCGAGGCCGGCAGAGAGATCCGCGATGCCTTTGTGGTGGGCGACGGTTACGCGGAGCTGATGACCGCCGACTACAGCCAGATCGAGATGCGCATCATGGCGCACCTCTCGGGCGACGAGGGCCTCATCGAAGCGTTCAACACGGGCGAGGATCTGCACTCGTTCGTCGCGTCGCGGGCATTCGGCGTCCCGATCGACGAAGTCACCGCCGAACTGCGGCGTCGGGTCAAGGCGATGTCGTACGGCCTCGCCTACGGGCTGAGCGCCTACGGGCTCGCCGCACAGTTGAAGATCTCGACCGAAGAAGCCAAAGTGCAGATGGACGCCTACTTCTCGCGTTTCGGCGGGGTGCGGGACTACCTGCAGTCGGTCGTCGATCAGGCGCGCAAGGACGGTTACACCTCGACGGTGCTCGGCAGGCGGCGCTACCTGCCCGAGTTGGACAGCAGCAACCGCAACGTCAGGGAGGCAGCTGAACGGGCGGCCCTCAACGCGCCGATCCAAGGCAGCGCCGCCGACATCATCAAGGTCGCGATGATCAACGTCGATTCGGCGCTTCGCGACGCCGGGCTGAAATCGCGAATGCTGTTGCAGGTCCACGACGAACTTCTGTTCGAGGTCGCCGACGGTGAACGCGACGTCCTAGAGGCACTTGTTCGCGACAAGATGGGCAGCGCCTATCCGCTGGACGTCCCCTTGGAGGTATCAGTCGGTTACGGCCGCAGTTGGGATTCCGCCGCGCACTAGCGATTGGGTGCTTGGTAGGCCGCCAGCCACTGAAGTTCGGGTGCCGCCGCACGCGCCGCGTGCACCCAGTACGCCTCCTCGTTGAGAAGCGCGTGCACTCGCTGATCGCCGAATCCTCGGTCGATGCGGTCGCGCACGAATGCCAGCTCGACCACTTGGGCTGCGAAGTCCTTCACGGACCTTCCCGCGGCCCTACCGCCGTGCCGGGTTGCCTCGCCGATCGCAAGCTTGCGGGTCTTGATCGTGCCGAGCCAGGTGGCTTCGTTGGGGGTGACCAGGCTGGCAGCGACCATGTTGGGGAGCTTTTCGGCGACGATCCGCTGCTCCCGCTTGCGACTGCGCACGGCGAGCACGATTGCCAGCACGAACACCGGCACCATCCAGAACACGTAGACGAGCAGATACGCCTCGATGCCGCCCACTGAAGACCCGTTCCACAGACCGTGCATCATCACCGCGCCTAGGTACCCAAGCAGGATGCAGCCCAGCTTCGCCGCGACGTTTCGTTGCTGCAGAGCGAAGTAGACGCCGATCCCCGTGAAAGTGGTGAACAGCGGGTGGGCGAACGGCCCCATGATCAGGCGCAGTGCCGCGGTGACCAGTGATCCGCTCAAATTCTCGCCGGCCCCGATGTACGCGATGTTCTCCACCCAGGCGAACCCGGCGGCGGTGATGCCCGCGTAGACCAGGCAGTCGGTCAGCGAGTTCATCTCGTTTCGGCGCAGGCCGGTCATCATGATCACCAGGAAGAGGCCCTTGAGTCCCTCCTCGATCACCGGTGCACCGATGGCGATGTTGATGAAGTCGTTCCGGCTGGTCCCGTCATCCGTCGTCGGGAAGACGGTGCCGAAGAACAGCTCGAGTGCGATCGACAGGACGACGGCGACGGACGCACCCCAGAGGAATGCGAGCACCAACAGGCGTGCCGGCTCTGGCTCCCACCTATCGAGCCAAAGGTAGGCGAGCAGAACCAGGAGCAGAGCGACCGTTGCCAGGATGAACCCGATCGCGGTGCCCACTGGATTTGCCGCCGTGAGGAGAATCACGATCAGCCCCGCGACGGTGCCCATCGCGATGATCGCGCCCAGCGGTGCACCCACTTTGCGGATCCGGCGCGGCAGGGGTGGAAGGACCCGTTGAGGCGGGTGCGGCATCGCGGCGTTCGACACGGAGCAAAGCGTAGCCGGGAGCCGACGCGGAGTTCGCGGGAACTCAAGCCGAACGGGTGAAGGGGAGCAGGCAATGTCGGACCATTGACCTGCGGGAATGGTGACAGGCGATGGGCGGTGCAACCACGCCGCGCCGATCTGACTGCGCGGCGGGTGTCGACGAGTACGACGTCAACGGTCATCGAGACCCGCGGAAGCACGCGGCGACTGGGGCTGACCCGAGTTTGTCCAGCGTGTACCTGGGCGAGTAGTCTCTCCGAGTACTCGTGTGTGCTTTGTCGCGAGTGCGTGAGCACCATCTCGGCCCAGCGCCGAAACCAACACACAAATATCCCTACGATTAAACCTGTCAGGACCAACCCAACAACATGCCAAGTCCCGTCGCCACCTCGCCGCAAGTAGCCGTCAACGACATCGGCTCTGCCGAGGATTTTCTCGCCGCCATCGACAAGACCATCAAATACTTCAACGATGGCGACATCGTCGAAGGGACCATCGTCAAGGTTGACCGTGACGAAGTCTTGCTCGACATCGGCTACAAGACCGAAGGTGTCATTCCTTCCCGTGAGCTCTCCATCAAGCACGACGTCGACCCCAGCGAGGTTGTGTCCGTCGGCGATGAGGTCGAGGCTCTCGTTCTCACCAAGGAGGACAAGGAAGGCCGCCTGATCCTGTCCAAGAAGCGTGCTCAGTACGAGCGGGCTTGGGGCACCATCGAAGAGCTCAAGGAGAAGGACGAGGCCGTCAAGGGCACCGTCATCGAGGTCGTCAAGGGCGGCCTGATCCTCGACATCGGCCTGCGCGGCTTCCTGCCCGCGTCGCTGGTCGAGATGCGTCGCGTCCGTGATCTTCAGCCGTACATCGGCAAGGAGATCGAGGCCAAGATCATCGAGCTCGACAAGAACCGCAACAACGTCGTGCTGAGCCGCCGTGCGTGGCTCGAGCAGACGCAAAGCGAAGTTCGTAGTGAATTCCTCAACCAGCTCACCAAGGGCGCCGTCCGCAAGGGTGTGGTGTCCTCGATCGTCAACTTCGGCGCATTCGTCGACCTCGGCGGTGTCGACGGCCTGGTGCACGTTTCCGAGCTGTCCTGGAAGCACATCGATCACCCGTCCGAGGTCGTCCAGGTTGGCGACGAGGTCACGGTCGAGGTTCTCGACGTCGACATGGACCGCGAGCGGGTTTCGTTGTCGCTCAAGGCGACTCAGGAAGATCCGTGGCGCCACTTCGCGCGCACGCACGCGATCGGTCAGATCGTGCCCGGCAAGGTCACCAAGCTGGTCCCGTTCGGTGCGTTCGTCCGCGTCGAAGAGGGCATCGAGGGCCTGGTGCACATCTCGGAGCTGTCCGAGCGGCACGTCGAGGTCCCGGATCAGGTGGTCCAGGTCGGCGACGACGCGATGGTCAAGGTCATCGACATCGACCTCGAGCGTCGTCGTATCTCGCTGAGCCTCAAGCAGGCCAACGAGGACTACACCGAGGAGTTCGACCCGTCGAAGTACGGCATGGCCGATAGCTACGACGAGGCGGGCAACTACATCTTCCCCGAGGGCTTCGACTCCGAGACCAACGAATGGCTAGAGGGGTTCGAGAAGCAGCGTGACGAGTGGGAGGCCCGGTACGCCGAGGCCGAGCGTCGCCACAAGATGCACACCGTGCAGATGGAGAAGTTCGCAGCCGCCGACGCGGAGGCAGCCAGCAGGCCTGCCACCAACGGCGCTACGTCGTCTTCGTCCAGCTCGGATGAGCCCGCCGGTGGGTCGCTCGCGAGCGACGCGCAGCTGGCCGCGCTGCGGGAGAAGCTCGCCGGAAGCGCATAAGAGACACTCATTCGCCGAGTGAAATCACGCAGGAAGTCGATCACGACTTCCTGCGTGATTCTTTTGTGAGGACTCGATCATGTTGCGTATCGGATTGACCGGTGGGATCGGCGCGGGGAAGTCGACGGTGTCGGCCGCGTTCAGCGAGCAGGGGGCCGTCGTCGTCGACGGCGACGTCATCTCGCGCGAGGTCGTCGAGCCCGGAACCGAGGGGCTGGCAGCTCTGGTCGACGCCTTCGGTGAAGAGATCTTGCTGCCTGACGGCGCGCTCAACCGCCCGGCACTTGCGGCGGTGGCATTCTCCGACGACGAGAAGCGGGCGACGTTGAACGGGATCGTGCACCCGTTGGTGGGTGCTCGGCGGGCCGAGCTCATCGCCGCCGCTTCGGAAGATGCCGTTGTCGTGGAGGACATTCCGCTGCTCGTCGAATCCCAGATGGCATCGATGTTCCCCCTCGTCGTGATCGTGAACGCAGACGAGGAGGTGCGGGTCGCCCGGCTCGTCGAATACCGCGGATTCAGCGAGGCGGACGCCCGCGCGCGCATCGCGGCACAGGCGACGGAGGAACAACGCAGAGCGGTCGCCGACGTCTGGCTCGACAACTCGGGCAGCTCGGACGATCTCGAGCGGCGCGCGCTGGAACTGTGGAACGACCGGATCTTGCCCTTCGCGCAGAACGTTCGCGACGGGCGGGCCGCGCAATACCCGAGGGAGCTCGTGGCGTATCGCGGCGAGTGGGCTGAAGAGGCGCAGCGGATCGTCAACCGGCTTCAAACTGCGTGCGGCTCAAAGGTATTGCGTATCGACCACGTCGGCTCCACGGCCGTGCCGGGCCTGGAGGCGAAGGACGTCATCGACGTTCAGGTGACGGTGGCGTCTCTCGACGTCGCCGACGAACTCGCCGCCGCACTGGCCGACGTCGGCTATCCGCGCATCGAGAACGCCACGACCGATACCCCTCACACCGGCGATCCGGCTCTGTGGCACAAGCGCCTTCACGGCGGCGCAGATCCCGGTCGACCCGCGAACGTGCACCTGCGGGTGGAGGGCTGGCCAGGTCAGCAGTTCGCGCTGCTGTTCCGCGACTGGCTGAGGGCGAACCCGGACGTGCGGTCGGAGTACGTCGCAGTCAAGCGCGAAGCGGAGAAGGCGCCCAACTACGCGCAGGCGAAGGAACCGTGGCTCGTCGACGCGTACGGACGTGCATGGAAGTGGGCGGACGCGACCGGTTGGCGGCCTTAGGTTCCTAGGTCAGGTCGCAGGCGGCGGTGGTGGAGGCCCTGGATCGGCAGGCGGCGGGGTATCGACGAGCTTCCCGGGATCGGCGGTAGCGAAGTTGGTGACCGATCCGCAGCTGAGCACGCCGTAGCCGGGATCGTTCTCCTGCGGCAGTAGACGAGGGGCGACGAACTGGTCGGCCTCCGCGGTGATCTGGTCGTTGACCTGGATCTCGCAGTGCAGGCTCGCCGAGTACGGCCATCGAATCGACACCTGCATGCCCGCCGCATGCGCATCGTCGAGCACCGCATTGGCTTCGAATACGCGGCCGGGAACCATGGTCGGGTTGGCCGTGTTGATCTGGTCGCCTGCCATCACGTAGGAGATGGTCGCTCCGCGTGACACGCCGTCGACGCGCGCCCTGTACGTCACGTTGTATGGGCCAGGACCGAGGTCAGCGGCGAGCGATTGTGGCTCTGGAGCAGGTGCGTCGACAGGAACGGTTGGTGCGGGTTCGGGGGCAGGTTCGGCCGATGCAATGGCAGACCCGGGAAGGGCGCCAGCGAGCGCGACGACAGCCCCGGCGGCCGCGATCCAGCGGCGCCTGGTTGAGCTCATGGTTGCAAACATTACGCCGTGAGCCAGGTCAGAACCATTCCGCGGCCGGCCAGCCAGCGACCGACGTCGTAGTCGTTGCGGGCAAGACCGTCGATGACGGAAGCCGCGGTAAGCACCGCGCGCTTGGCTGTTTCGGGGGTCACCAGGCGTTCCTGCACAGCCTCCATCAGCTCGTCGACGTCGACTAATTCGACGCCGACGCCGGTGCGAACGACGAGGTCGAGATAGAGGTCCTCGGCGTGCCAGGCGAGGGGACCGGGGGAGTAGTCGCCGACGTCGAGGTAGAAGTCCTGATCCCGTTCGTACCCCTCGTTGAAGTGAAAAATACTGATCCGCAGGCCCATCGACGGCAGAAGCCACGACTCGAGGTAGTGGAACTGGGCGCGACCAGGCGTCGGACGCGCCATGTACAGACCCCAGGGTTGCACCGTGTAGACGTCGACGTCGCGGACGATTCCCTTGGGATCGGTGTTGGTGCGCGCGGCGATGTCGAACGTCTCGCGCTTGGGTGGATGGAGTCCCGCCATCACGATCGCCGAACCGCGACTGGTGTGAGTTCGGCCACGGCTGGAGAGCATATCGGCGCCGAGATCCCCACAGAGATGAATGTGTCAGTGCCCGCGCCTAACCTGGTGACATGGCGTTCGCTACCGAATATCCCGTCCTGGCGCACTCGGAGTATCGCGCGGTCGACGACGTCGTGCGTGCCGGCGGCGAGTTCCAGGTGGTCAGTGAGTACGCGCCCGCGGGCGATCAGCCTGCGGCGATTGAAGAGTTGGAGCGCCGGATAGCAGCCGGCGAGCGCGACGTCGTGCTGCTCGGCGCTACGGGCACTGGCAAGTCGGCGACGACGGCATGGCTGATCGAACGACTGCAACGGCCAACGCTCGTCATGGCGCCGAACAAGACGCTTGCGGCGCAGCTGGCAAATGAACTTCGGGAGATGTTGCCCAACAACGCGGTTGAGTACTTCGTCTCGTACTACGACTACTACCAACCCGAGGCGTACATCGCCCAGACCGACACGTACATCGAGAAGGACAGCTCGATCAACGACGACGTGGAGCGACTGCGGCACTCAGCGACCTCGAGCCTCCTGTCGCGCCGCGACGTCGTCGTGGTGGCCTCGGTGTCGTGCATCTACGGCCTGGGTACGCCGCAGTCCTACCTCGATCGCTCGGTGGAACTTCGGGTCGGCGACGAGGTGCCCCGCGACGGTCTCCTCAGGTTGTTGGTCGACGTCCAGTACAGCCGCAACGACATGGCGTTCACCCGCGGCACGTTCCGGGTGCGCGGCGACACCGTCGAGATCATCCCGTCGTACGAGGAACTCGCCGTGCGCATCGAATACTTCGGCGACGAGATCGAGGCCCTGTACTACATGCATCCGTTGACGGGAGACGTCGTTCGCAAGGTCGACTCGCTACGCGTCTTCCCGGCAACCCACTACGTGGCGGGTCCCGAGCGGATGGCTCACGCCATCTCGTCGATCGAGCAGGAGTTGGAGGAGCGGCTCGCCGAGCTAGAAGGCCAGGGAAAGCTGCTGGAGGCGCAGCGCCTGCGCATGCGCACCAACTACGACGTCGAGATGATGCGCCAGGTCGGCTTCTGCTCCGGGATCGAGAACTACTCCCGCCACATCGACGGCCGGGGCCCTGGCACCGCTCCGGCCACTCTCCTCGACTACTTCCCGGATGACTTCCTGATGGTGATCGACGAGTCGCACGTCACGGTGCCGCAGATCGGCGGCATGTACGAAGGCGACATGTCGCGCAAGCGCAATCTGGTCGACTTCGGCTTCCGGCTGCCGTCCGCCGTCGACAACCGCCCGCTGACCTGGGAGGAGTTCGCCGATCGCATTGGCCAGACGGTGTACCTGTCGGCTACTCCGGGCCCCTACGAGCTCAGCCAGGCCGGCGGCGAGGTCGTCGAGCAGGTCATCCGGCCGACCGGTTTGGTGGACCCGAAGGTCGTGGTCAAGCCGACGAAGGGCCAGATCGACGATTTGATCGGCGAGATCCGCAAGCGCACGGCAGCCGACGAACGCGTGTTGGTGACGACGCTGACCAAGAAGATGGCCGAAGATCTGACCGACTATCTGCTGGAAACCGGTATTCGGGTCCGCTACCTGCACTCCGAGGTCGACACGCTGCGGAGGGTCGAGCTGCTCCGCCAACTCCGGCTCGGCGAATACGACGTGCTGGTCGGCATCAACCTTCTCCGCGAGGGGCTCGACCTGCCCGAGGTCTCGCTGGTGTCGATTCTCGATGCCGACAAGGAGGGTTTCCTGCGGTCGGCCCGCAGCCTGATCCAGACGATTGGCCGCGCGGCTCGCAACGTCTCGGGTGAGGTGCACATGTACGCCGACAAGATCACCGACTCGATGCGCGAGGCCATCGACGAGACGGACCGTCGGCGCGAGAAGCAAATCGCCTACAACGTGGCCCATGGGGTCGATCCGCAGCCTTTGCGCAAGAAGATCGCCGACATCCTCGACCAGGTGTACCGGGAGGCCGACGACACCGATGCGACCGTCGACGTGGGCGGCTCGGGACGGAACGCCTCGCGCGGCCGTCGAGCCCAGGGTGAGCCGGGCAGGGCGGTCAGCGCGGGTGTCATCACCGGCCGCGATACGTCGAACATGCCGCGCGCCGAACTCGCCGATCTGATCAAGGATCTGACCGCCCAGATGATGGCCGCGGCACGCGACCTGCAGTTCGAGCTTGCCGCCAGGATCCGCGACGAGATTGCCGACCTCAAGAAGGAACTGCGCGGAATGGACGCCGCAGGCCTCAAGTAGGGCACCGACGCAACGCGGTCGACCCCGGCGGGACTAATTGGCGTGAAAATTCGCTTGATCTCAAGCGTGCTTGAGGTCCTACGGTGGTCGTCGTGACTCAGACTGAGGCCGTGCCCGCAGGTGGTTGGCGTGAACTCCTAGGCCCGAAGAACCTCGGCGCTTCGACGGTGCTTGCCGGTGGGGTCGCGTTGTACGCCACCAATGAGTTCCTCACCATCAGCCTGTTGCCCAGCGCCGTGGCCGAGATCGGTGGCCAACGCCTGTACGCCTGGGTGACGACGGTGTACCTCGTCGCTTCGGTCGTCGCCGCTACCACCGTGAGTGCCGTGTTGACCCGATTCGGGCCGCGCAAGGCCTATCTCACCGCATTGAGCGTGTTCGCGATCGGCAGCCTGCTGTGTGCGGTCGCACCGACGATGGAGCTGCTCTTGGTGGGCCGTACCGTCCAAGGCGCGGCAGGTGGGTTATTGGCAGGACTTGGCTACGCGGTCATTAATTCTGCTCTGCCGCAGTCGCTTTGGACCAAGGCTTCGGCACTCGTGTCTGCGATGTGGGGAGTTGGCACGTTGGTCGGCCCCGCCGCCGGAGGATTCTTCGCGCAGTTCGGTTCGTGGCGTTGGGCGTTCGGTGTTCTCGCGGTCCTCACCGTGGCGATGGTGGCACTGGTGCCGTTCGCACTGCCCGCCCGTGCCGACGACGCGGACGTGGCGGTCATTCGGATCCCGGTGTGGTCGCTGCTCCTCCTGGGCTCGTCAGCCCTGGCGGTGAGCATCGCGGGCATCCCGCGAAACGTGGCATGGACGATTGCGCTGCTGGTGGTCGGCGCGCTCGGCGTCGCCGCCTTCATCCTCGTGGATCGGCGGACCAGCGCGGCGGTGTTGCCGCCAACGGCGTTTCGACCGGGGCCGCTCAAGTGGATCTACGTCACCCTGGGCCTGCTGATGGCCGCGACCATGGCGGACATGTACGTGCCCTTCTTCGGCCAGCGACTCGCCCATCTGACGCCGTTGGCGGCTGGGTTCCTCGGTGTCTCGCTTGCGGTGGGGTGGACGCTGAGCGAGATCTTCAGCGCATCGGCGACCAGCCAGCGCACGATCGTGCGACTGGTCGTGTTCGCGCCGCTCCTGATGGCTCTGGGCCTCGGCTTGGCTGCCGCCAGCATGGCCGAGGACGCGCCCGGCGGCCTCATCGTGGTGTGGGTGGCCGCGCTGGCGACTACCGGTGTCGGCGTGGGCGTCGCCTGGCCGCATCTGTCGGCGTGGGCGATGGGCTGCGTCGACGATCCGTCCGAGGGGCCGACGGCGGCTGCGGCGATCAACACCATCCAGTTGATCTGTGGCGCCTTCGGAGCCGGCTTGGCGGGAGTGGTGGTGAACATGACCGACCACGGCGACGCGACACCGGCGCGAGCGGTCTTTGCGGTGTTTGCGGTGCTAGCGGTCGTGGGCTTGGTGGCGTCCTACCGCGCGAGTCGGGATCAGACGACCTGAACTAGGTCGAAGAGGGCCCGACCGACGGTGGCGTGCGCGAGATCGGCAGGTCAGTCGGGATCGTCGTCGAGCTGACGGATCGACGTGACGCCGTCGATCGTGGCGAGAGTCGAAGGGGCAGCCAGGATGCCGTTGCCGGTAAGGGTCAGTATCACGCCGCCGGATTCTTCCGTCGACAGCTCGCTCAGCTGCCAATCGCGTCGATCGCATTCCCGCAGGACGCTCGTCATGACGCCATGGCCCTCGGCATAGGTGACGTGCAGCCGGATCGATCCACTGAGCCTGGCGGAAAGGCGACGAGCCAACGGCATGAAGCCGAGCACGATGAGGAAGTGCATCGCGGTCACCGTGCACGCGAGCAACATCAGGCCCGCGCCAGCGGCCATGCCGATCGCCGCCGACTCCCATACCGCGGCCGCCGTCGTGAGGCCGTGCACGGAACCGCGGCGGAAGATGATGATGCCTGCGCCGAGAAAGCCTATGCCAGAGACGATTTGGGCAGCGACGCGGGACGGGTCCACGACGATGAGGCCGTCGACGAGAACGTCGGAGAAACCGTACTTGCTGACCAACAGGATCAGCGCTGCCGCCGTGCCGACGATGGTCTGCGTGCGTAGTCCGGCACTCTTGCCCTGGACTTCCCGCTCGAGACCGATCAGTGCGGTCAAGCCGAAGGCGACGAACAGTTCGGCTATCTGACGCGTGCCCTGCCCGGGGCCACTGAAGAACCCGGGATCGGCGAGCCAGTGAGTCACGCGGTGAATCTATCGCGCGTCGGGTCGCGTGAGATCGTCGTTTCGACGGCTGGGTCGGAACCCGTCAGCCTCCTGCCGGGGGCGCCGCGGCGGGCGCCTGGCTCGGAGGTGGGCCGGAGCCGATGCGGGGGAGCAGGAACTGGCCCAATTGGCCGAGCACCTGTGCCGGGGAGCCGTCGGGGGTGCCGCAGCCCGACGAGCAGTCGGTCGGTTGCCAAGTCTGGCAGCCGTCGGTCTTGAACGACGTGTCGTCCGCGGCGATCTGCACCACCTGCGGCTTCTTGGTGAAGACGTTGTCCTTGACGGTGTCGCCACTGACCACCTTGTAGTGGCACGCGCCGTCGCCGACTGGGCCCGCGGTGCTGTACGCGCCTGGGGCGATCTGCGTGCCCACCGTGTACGTGCCGTCGGCGTCGATCGTCGTCTTGGGAGCAGGCGGCGGGTTGGGGTCCGCGGCGGCAACTGCGGGCCACATTCCGCAGACGGCGAGCGCGACGGCCGCAGCGGTCAGCGCTTTGTTAGTCGAGCTCATGTCCTCAAGGGTAGGCCAAACTCGCTGCGGCATGATCGCGGAGTGACCTACAGGCCCCCTTCGCTCGCCGACGTCATCGCCACGCTGCAGGTCGAGCAGATCGACGACGACCGCTTCGTGGCGAACCAGCTGGACAACCCGAGCCATCACATCGTCGGCGGCCACATCGCTGGTCAGGCACTCATGGCCGCGGGCCGCACGGCACCGGGCCGGACGCCACACAGCGTGCACGTGTACTACCTGCGCGCCGGCGACGCGAGCCGCCCCGTCGAGATCCGCGTCGACAAGGCGCGCGATGGCGGAACGCTGTCGACGAGGCTGATCACGGCACTGCAGGACGGCGAAATCCTGCTGGAGGCGCTCGCGTCGTTCACCGTGCCGGTGGATGGATTCGCCTATCAGGAAGAGATGACCGACGTACCCGCGCCAGAGACGCTGCCGCCGGTGCAGGAGCAGTTGGCGCGGTTTGCCGACGAGTTCGACGGACGCTGGATTGCGCCCCAGGCGTTCGACTTCCGATACGTCGACGCGCCGCCCCGAGCGGCGCTGGAGGCGGAGGCGCCTTCGCCGCGGATCCGGTTGTGTTGGCGTCCAACCGAATCCGTGCCCGACGACCCAGCGCTCGGCAGCTGCCTGCTGACGTACATCACGGGGACCGTGATGTTGGAGACCGCGGTCGTCATGCGTCGCGCGACGCCGCAGACGATCTTCAACGCACTGATCGACCACGCATTGTGGTTCCACCGGCCCGTGGACTTCAACGACTGGGTTCTGTCCGATCAGTCCTCGCCAAGCGGAGTCGGCGGAAGGGGACTCGCGACGGGCACCATCTACAACCGCGCGGGCCAGTTGGTGTGCATCGCGACCCAGGAGCTGTACTTCGGTCGCAACTAGCGCAAGACCGTCAGCGGGTCGACCTCGTCACCTGCGCGAAGTTGAATTGCCAACGTTCGACGACGCGAAAGCCCATGCGCTCCAACACCTGGTACGCAGGCGCTCGGCCGAGAGCGGGCCCTGCCCGCAGGAAATGGCCGTCGGTGCCGACGGAGTGCGCGGGCAATGTCCTGTCGCGCCTCGAGACCGTCCAGATCACCGTGCAGTCCTTGACACGGTCTTGCACCTCGTAGATCAGCCGTGGGGCGTCCCACAGCTGACCGTTCTGCCTGCCCGATTCCCCACGGCCCGGGTCGACGAGATTCTGGTAGGCCGCCGGCCGCGCGGCGGGGAGCGCCCGAATCGGCAACGTCAACCACCGCACGGTGTTGTCGAGAATCAAGCAGTCCCCTGGGCGGGCGGTGCTACCGATCAAGTCGGCGACCTGGCTGTAGTCCATCCCTTCTCGGTACGGACCACGTTGGACCTGCAGATAGTTCGGAAGTGCCGCAAGGGCGAGCATGACGAAGACGCCTGCGCTGCGCCACGGACCTCTCGCGATCGTGACGACGCAGACGCCCAGCAGGATCGCCATCGCAGGCGTCGTGAAGTACAGATACCTCGCCGTGTACATGTGCCTGCCAAACGCCGTCACGATCAGCAGGACGGCCGTCGGCACGAGCATCCACACGATGCACATGACGAGGAGCCGACGAGTTTGACGATCCCAGCGGCGACTCGGTCGCGTCTGAAGGAGAAGCCCGAGCCCAATCACGACTCCCGCCGCGATCGCGAAGGGGATGCTGTCGTCGAAGTACTGATCGGTGAACACGTCCCGCCACGTCCGCGCACTCAGCGGTAGCACCCAGTTGATCTGCGCGATCTGGCTCGCACTCAGCAGAATCAGCGGCGTCACGGCCAAGACGGCGCCGAAGGTCGTCGACGCCCACCACACCATGTTGGACCGTGATCGGGTCAGCACCAGGACGAATGCGGCGTGCACCAGAACCATCAGCACGAGGTACACGTTCAACACTGCGGCGAACAGCATGATGCCGCCGTACAAGAGCCAGGTTCGCGGTTGGCTTCGGCGTATCGCGACGACGAGCAACACCGTCAGCCACACCGACAACATCACCTGAAAGGCGTACGACCGCGCTTCCATCCCGGCCCACGTGGTGCGCGGCAGGATGGCGAACGCCATCCCCGCACAAACGGCCGTCGCGCGACCCGTGAACTGTCGGGTGAGGACGACGACTCCGCCGGCCGCGACACCCACTGCGAGGGCGCTTGGTGCTCGGCTCCAGAACTCGGTCGCCGGAAAAACGGCGAACCAGGCCTCCATCACCAGGTAGTAGAGGGAGTGGACGGCATCGACGTGGCCGAGCAGGCTGAAAAGTTCGGGTAACGACCGCGTCGCTGCGCTGACGGTCGCGGCCTCGTCGTACCAGAACGAGGGACGGGCGGCGCCTGCAGCACTGATCGCGATCGCGCAGACGGCCACCAGGACGGGATCGAGGCGCACGGGAAGCGACCGTCGCGTTCGCGCGGAGACCTCGGGTTCGGCAACGTCGACCAGCAGATCCATGGACCTGTTATGCCCCGTCGGGTGCGACTGAATTGCCATTCCACCGTTTGATACCGGTAATCGTGACGTCCAGCAACTCGAGGGCGCGCGACACGGTCTGGTCGACGACGTCGTCCAACGACTTGGGCAAAGCGTAGAACGCGGGTACGGGCGGCATCACGATCGCGCCGTTGGCGGTCGCCCGCGCCATCAGGTCGATGTGACCCGCATGCAATGGCGTCTCGCGGAGCAGGATGACCACGCGGCGGCGCTCCTTGAGGCATACGTCGGCGGCCCGCACGACGAGTTCGTCGTTGTAGGAGTTGGCAATTCCGCTGAGGGTCTTCACGGAGCAGGGCGCGACGAGCATGCCGTTGGTGACGAACGACCCCGACGAGAGCGCCGACCCGATGTCACGCGGGTGGTGAGCGTGGTCCGCGAGTGCCTTGACGTCCTCCGGTCGAAAGTCCGTCTCGTGGGCGATGGTTCGGTTGGCGGATGCGGTCAAGATCACGTGCGTCTCGACGTCTGCCAAGTGCCTGAGCAGTTGAAGCGCGCGGATTCCGTAGATCGCCCCCGATGCGCCGGTGATCGCAACGACGACCCGCTTCATCCATGCCCCTTCGTGGCCGCGGCGGCGATCGTGTCGATTGCGCGGCGCTCGTCCGAGGTCGGCTGGCGACCAGCACCCGACTCGACGACGACACGCATTGCGGCAGCGGCGCGCTCGGCCGCGTCGCCAATGGTTCCTGGACCGCCGAGTTCCGCAGCGACGATCCCGAGCTCGTCCAACTCGATCATCTCGGCGTCGAGTTCGAGTTTCTTGATGCGCTCACGCAGCTCGTCGGTCGCAACGCTCGGAGCCGGCGCGGGGCCGGCCTTCAGCCGCCGGCGGATCGCGCGCAACGGAGCGACCACCTCTCGTTGCCACGGCTGGACTCGTTCGTGGGCCGCACGCAGATCGTCGGCGTCGAAGTCCTTGCCTCGCAACGCACTGACGAATGCGGCGAACAACAAGACGTCGACGTCGACGCCACAGCGGTCTTGCAGAAGGATGGCTGCATCCGACACCCCGTCGGCCTCGTGAACCTCCAATGCAAACCTCCGAAAACCTTCGCGCGCGTCAGTCATGGAAAGTCTCGCGGGGCGTGTCGTCGGTCTGGCAGGATGCTCCGAAGGCGATCTTGACTTTGCTGGCCTCCTTCACGCTGAGAGTATGGAGCATCCGACTGTGCCGTTCCAGGATTTCCGCGAGTTCCTCGACGCGCTGCGTGCTCAAGGTGAGCTGATCGACGTCGATCGTCCAGTTGCCCTCGAACTCGAGGTGGCCAAGGCGATGCGAAAGAGTGCGGCGGTTGCCGGTCCCGCCGTCGTATTCAAGGACAACGGCACCCAATTTCCGCTCGTTGGCGGCGTTTACAACTCGCACGCCAAGGCTCTGATCGCTTATGGCTGCAAGGACAACGCGTTCGATGAGATCGTCAAGAGGCTGAAGACACGCATCCCGCCGAAGTACGTCGACGACGCTCCGGTGCACGAAAACGTCATCCTCGGCGACGACGTCGACCTGTCGATTCTGCCCGTGCCGCGCTACAGCCCGGACGACGGCGGTCCGTACATCACCTCGGGATTCGTGGTCAGCCACGACCCCGAGACCGACGTACCGGACATCGGCCACTACCGCTGCGAGATCATCGATCACCAGACGATGTCGCTGATGGCGATTCCCAACCACCGGTTCGCGAAGAATCAGGCCAAGGCTCAGCAGATGGGACACAAGACGTTTCGTGCGGCGCTCGTCATCGGTGTCGACCCCATGATCGCCTACTCGTGTCCGATCCAGGTTCCGGAGGACACCAACGACTGGGAGATCGTCGGCGGAATGCGTGAGGAGGCCGTCGAGTTGGTGAAATGCCGGACGAACGACGTTTCGGTGCCCGCGCACGCCGAGGTGGTCATCGAATTCGAGGTCGACTTCACCCAGACCGTCGAGGAGGGGCCGCTAGGTGAGTACACGGGCTACTACACGCCCGCGGCGCCCAAACCCGTTGTCCGACCGACTGCCATCACCCACCGCAACGGTGCGTACTTCCAGGCGCTCCTGACGGGGCGGCCCACCACGGAGAACCACATCCTCAAGCAATTGTCGTTCGAAGCGTCGTTCTACGACTCCTTTCGCCAGCAGTTTCCGACCGTGACCGCGGTGGCGATCCCGCCATCTGGCGGGGTGTACTTTCGCGTGGTCATCGCCATGAAGCCCCGCTACTCCGGTGAAGCTCGTAGCGCGATCCTCGCGGCCATGGGCAGCAACCTGCGACCGAAGACGGTGATCGTGGTTGACCCCGACATCGAGGTGCACGACTCCGAACAGGTGGAGTGGGCGATGGCGTTCCGTACTCAGCCGGCTCGAGACGTGATCATCGTGGAGAACCTACCTGGTGGCCCGCTCGATCCCACCGCCGACGAGTCGCTGCCCCAGGATCAGCGCACTGGTTCGGCGATCGGAATCGACGCCACCTATCCGTACGGAACCGTGATCAAGAAGGTTGGCGACGTGTGCGGACCAGCGCTGGAGGAACATGGCGGACGCGTCGTCGAGGTTGCGGACGTTCCGGGGTGGCGGGACTACGACTTTCCGGAACTCGACGGCCCAATCAAGTAGGAGTCCCACATGCCCGAATCTGATGCTCACCCGGGCTCCGCCCTCCCGACGATCGATCACGAGATAAAGATCGACGCGCCGCCAGAGAAGGTGTTCGCGGCCCTGACGACGCTCGACGGCCTCAAGGGCTGGCACGCCCCGAGCGCAGCGGGCAGCGGTGACGTCGGAAGCGAGTGGGTCTTCTCGTACGCGGACCACCCGGAATTCGCCTGGGAGGTAACGGAATCCGAAGCTCCAAGACGCATTGCCTGGCGGTGCACCCGCGGCCCAGGCGATTCGGTGGGAACGACGGCCACTTTCATCATCAGCCCTGCGGCAGCGAAGTATCCTGTCGGCTCCGCCGACGTGCGGACGCTGCTCGAGCTGCAGCACGCGGGGTGGCCGGGTACGCACGGGAACTTCCGCAAGTGCAACACCACCTGGGGCGTGCTTCTTCACCACCTGCGTGACTACGTCGAAACTGGCTCCGTCGCAACCGCATTCGAGTAGGAGGCCTTCATGCCGCAGCAGAGTCTCAGCGAGTTCGTCGATGACATGGAGAAGGCGGGGCTGCTGGTCCGCATCAAGGAGGAGAAGCGGGTCGACGAGCTGCCCGCGGTCATGGAGGCCAACCCACTGACGGCGGTGTTGGTGGAGAAGGTCACCGACTGCGAGTTCCAGTTCCTGGCGAACGCGTACTCGAACCAAGACCAGACCGCGTGGGCGCTGGGCTGCGACAAGAGCGAAACCGGCAGTCGGATGGTCGAACTCGGCAAGGGCCGGATCAAGCCGGAGATCGTCGACACCGCGCCGTGCAAGGAGGTCATCCTCACCGGCGACGACGTCGATCTGACCCGGCTACCGCTGTTCCTTCATCATGACCGCGACGGACACGCCTACACCAACGACAACCTGGTGGTGACCAAGGATCCCAACACCGGCGTCTACGACTGGGGCATCTACCGCAGCATGTTCCGGACGAAGAACGAGAAGCTCTTCGACATGACGTGTACGTCTCACCGTGCGCGGCTGAATGCCCAAGCGGCCCAGGCCCAAGGCAAGAATCTCGAGCTCGCGATCATGCTCGGAGGGCCACTGGTGGACAAGGTGGCGGCCCTGACCGGCGTCCCGCCGGGAACCGACGACTTCGAGGTGCTCGGCAACTTCTACGGTCATCCCGCGAAGCTCGTCAAGTGCGAGACCGTCGACCTACTGGTACCCGCCAACGCCGAGATCGTGATCGAGTGCGAGCTGATGGCCACGGAGGGGCTGACCCACGACGAGGGCCCCTACGGCGAGTTCACCGGGATGTATGGCGGGGGTATCAAGCACAACTTTCGGGCCGTCGTGAAGGCGATGACCTTTCGCAAGGGTGGCATCTTCCAGCACGCGACGATCGGCGGTCTGCACCCCTGGTACACCGACAACATGCTGCAGTTGCCGATGATCGAGTCGGACCTCTACGGCGGGCTCGCCATGGCAGGGATCGACGTCAAGGAGGTGCGCGCACCGTTGGGCGGCCTGTCGAACATCGCCTACGCGAAGATCAAGCCGAGGGGCGCGGGGGATTCGAAGCAGGCCCTCGGCGTCATGCTCACGTGCTCGAAGCAGGGGCTCCCGAAGATCGCGATGGTCTTCGACGAGGACGTCGACATCTGGGATGACAATGCCGTCCACTTCGCGATGGCGTACCGCTACATGCCGCACCTCGACACGGTGACGCTCCCACTCGGCAACACGATGACCGTCGACCCGATGATCGCCGAGGACGCCTCGCCGGGAACCGCGTCGAAGATTGGATTGGACTGCACCATCCCGATCAGTCCCAAGTTCAACCCGTCGCACTTCGACCGCAGCACAGTGTTCGAGCTCGGTGATCCGCCGCCGGACGTCGTCGTCATGACGGAGGAGGAGATGACGGCGGCCATGGGGGATTACATCCGCGAGGCTCCAAGGACGTGGAAGGAAATCCTCCAGCACTTCATCGGGCAGCCGTACAAGGTCGTTTACAGAGCGTTCAGCAATCTTCGGCATCAACTCGGCCGCTGTGATGACGAGCCCTGGTACCGCTACACGTTCTCGGACACCGACTTTGCCGTCGCCGTCGAACAAGCCTCGCCGTCCAACTTCGATCCGAAACACCGCACCGACTGATCACATCGTGAAAGTCCTTGAGATCGAATCGGTTTGGCATCCCATCGCGGAGGCGCATGACCCGCGTCACGAGCGGACCGTGATGCGACCCAGTCTGTGGGTCCAACACCACGTTTCGTTCGTCACCATGGTGCGCCCGAGCAGGGCAGCAACGTTAGGATCGGGCCGACCGAATGCGCGCCATCCGGGCGAATCGCACCCTATGCGGTTCGGGACGGGTTACTGTCTGCGGTGGCGTTTCAATCGACATACGGAGGGCTTGAATGAGCGGCTATCAGACCGTGGTGGTTGGCACGGACGGTTCGGATTCGTCGCTGCGTGCGGTGGAACGAGCAGCCCAGATCGCCGGGTCGACCGCCAAGTTGGTCGTGGCCACGGCGTACTTCCCCCAGAGCGAGGACCAACGGGCCGCCGACGTCCTCAAGGACGAGGGCTACAAGATGTCCGGCAACGCCCCGATCTACGCAATCCTCCGCGAGGCGCGGGACCGTGCCAAGGCCGCGGGTGCGACGAACGTCGAGGAGCAGGCAGTGGTTGGGCCGCCGGTCGACGCTCTCGTCGACCTCGCCGACGAGATCAAGGCCGACTTGTTGGTCGTCGGCAACCTTGGCTTGAGCACCATCGCCGGCCGACTCCTCGGTTCGGTGCCCGCGAACGTGGCGCGCCGGTCGAAGATCGACGTTCTCATCGTCCACACGTCGTAGTCCACGGCCACCAAGGACCGGAACGCCGGCCTCCGCACCACGAGTGACGATGGGTGCCGACCGACGGTTCGTGTTGACGTTGAGCTGCCCCGACCGGACCGGGATCGTCGCACGCATCGCGACCTTCCTTGCCGACATCGGCGGCTGGATCACCGAGGCCGCGTATCACTCAGATGGCGAGTCTGGTCGATTCTTCACGCGTCAGGAAATTCGAGCCGACTCGATACCGTTCGGAATCGACGAGCTGCGTGAGCAATTCGGCAGTGTCGCAGCCGATCTCGCTGCCGACCATTGGGAGGTCGCTGACACCGAGGACCGCAAGAAGGTCGTCGTTCTGGTGTCGAAGGAGGGGCACTGCCTTTACGAACTGCTGGCGCGTTGGCATTCCGGTGAACTGAAGGCCGACATCGGTCTCGTCATCGGCAACCACCCCGACCTCGAATCGGTGGCAGCGATGTTCGGGTTGCCGTTCGTCCACATTGCGGTTCCGACATCGGAGGACGGCAAGGCGGCGGCGTTCGCACGGATCCGCTCCGAGGTCGACGGCCACGCTCCCGACGCGATCGTGCTGGCGCGGTTCATGCAGGTGGTGCCCGCCGACCTCTGCGACGCGTGGTCGGGCAGGCTGATCAACATCCACCACGGCTTCCTGCCGTCATTCCAAGGAGCCAGGCCGTACCACCAGGCGTACGCCCGAGGGGTGAAGATGATCGGAGCGACGTGTCACTACGTCACTGCGGAACTCGATGCAGGCCCGATCATCGACCAGGACGTGATCCGGGTCGACCACGGTGATTCGCCGTTGGAGATGGCGCGCAGGGGTCGAGACATCGAGAAGGCCGTGCTGGCTAGAGGGCTGACCTACCACCTGCAGAACCGGGTGCTGCGCGACGGCACTAGGACCATCATCTTCAGCTGAGCGCGTCGGCTACCAGCCCATCGAACCAGGAATGCCCTTGAACGGCCCGGTGACCCACGTGGTCACCCAGCCGCCGTAGAAGCCACCGGGTTGCGGCTCGACCTGCTCGCCGTTGACCGTGCATCGGTCGACGGCGGCAGCCATCACTGCCATCGCGCCCGCGATCGGCTCGAAGCCCGGCGTCGGGTCGAGGTACGTCCACGCCGCACGTTCGGCGACCCGCGTTCCGCTGATGAGGTCGTAGTAGCTGGCCATGCCCTTCCATTCGCACCAAGAGGCGCCATCCGCGTCTTGCAGCGCATCGGCGACGAAGGCCGTCCTAGGCAGGTAGTAGGTGGGTGGGTGACTGGTTTCCAACACCCGCCAGCCGCGGTCGGTGGACGCGATGGTGCGCCCGCCGAGTTCGACGGTGATCGAGCCGCGGAACTCTTCGAGCCTTGGCGGACGGGGATAGTCCCAGACCGATTCCTGGCCTGCACGGTGTGGATCGGGTTTCGGCCACGGGCTCATGGTCATCGACGGTACTCAGCGGGCCGCCGTTCGCGTGGCGAGTGTGCCGTGAGGGCGACGAACCCACGGACGGGCCGCCATCGTCGCGCGTTGGGCGAGCGTGAACCGGTGTCGTCGCGCAATGTCCGCCAATCTGGCTGGATGGGCGCCGGTTTGATCGATCATGGGTAATGACTCATGGGAAATGATCGGTCTGGAGGTCTCCGTGGACGACGGGGGATTGCGTGCGTCCCTGCAACCGTTCGCCCGGTGACGTAGACGGTGCACCCGTGACTGCCAACGGCATGTGCGATGCCGAGTCCCGCCCCGCGGCTGGCGCCCGTGACGACGGTGACGGGCTTGCCGGCTCCGCTCACCAGCCGCGTTCCCTCCACTCGGTGAGGTGCGGTCGCTCGGCGCCGAGGGTGGTGTCGTCGCCGTGGCCCGGGTACACGACCGTCGAATCCGGGTAGACGTCGAACACCCGGGCGGTGACGTCGCCGAGCAGTCGCTCGAAGTCACCGTCCTTCCACGTCTTCCCGACGCCCCCTGGGAAGAGACAGTCGCCGGTGAAGAGCTGTACCGCATCGCCTGCCGCGGAGCCGCCGAGCGCAAGTGCGACCGACCCCTCCGTATGGCCCTGCAGATGGATGACGTCCAGGGTCAGCTCGCCAACGGTGATGGAGTCGCCGTTGGCGAGCAGTCGGTCTGGTGTCACGGGCAATGGTTCGGCATCGAGGGCGTGCGCCGCAGTGGGAGCTCCCGTGGCCGCCACGACCTCTTCGAGGGCGAGCCAGTGATCCTGGTGCTGATGGCTGGTCACGATCAGCGAGAGGGTGGGGGCGTAGCGGTCGATCAGCTCGAGCAGGGTCGCCGCGTCGTTGGCGGCATCGATGAGCAGCGTTTCGCCAGTTGCGGAACAGGTGACGAGGTAGGCGTTGTTGTCCATTGGGCCGACGGATGTTTTCACGATCGTGGCACCGGGCAGTACTCGTCTAGCGCCGGTGCCCGGGTCGACGTGGCCTGAATAGTTGTCGGAGACGACGGTCATGGCTGCCACGGTATCGGGCTTGGTCCGTGGCTCGGCAGAAGACTTGTCACTGGGTGGACATAACATGGGCGCGGGCTACTTTGTGTGGTCCGCAATCGGTGGGACTGGAGAGGGATCAGTTGGCTGACCGCCTGATCGTCAAGGGTGCGCGCGAGCACAACCTGCGCAGTATCGACGTAGACCTGCCGCGAGACGCGTTGATCGTCTTCACGGGGTTGTCCGGATCCGGCAAGTCGTCACTGGCCTTTGACACGATCTTCGCCGAGGGCCAGCGCCGCTACGTCGAGTCGCTCTCGGCCTACGCACGGCAGTTCCTCGGCCAGATGGACAAACCCGACGTCGACTTCATCGAGGGCCTCTCGCCCGCGGTGTCGATCGACCAGAAGTCCACCAACCGCAACCCCCGATCCACCGTCGGCACCATCACCGAGGTTTACGACTATCTGCGTCTGCTCTATGCCCGCGCAGGGACGGCGCACTGTCCAGTTTGTGGGGCGCGCATTGCCAGGCAGACACCTCAGCAGATCGTCGACCAGGTGTTGGCCATGGACGAAGGCATCCGATTCCAGGTGCTCGCACCCGTCGTTCGCACGCGCAAGGGCGAGTTCGTCGACCTGTTCGAGAAGCTCAACATGCAGGGGTACAGCCGGGTGCGCGTGGACGGCGTCGTGTACCCGCTGACCGATCCGCCCAAGCTGAAGAAACAGGAGAAGCACGACATCGAGGTCGTCGTCGACCGCCTCTCCGTCAAGGCGACGTCCAAGCAACGGCTCACTGACTCGGTCGAGACGGCGCTCGGACTGGCCGATGGAATCGTCGTACTCGAATTCGTCGACGAGGACGAGGACTCGCCGCACCGCGAACAACGATTCTCCGAGAAGCTCGCGTGCCCCAATGGTCACGCTTTGGCGGTGGATGATCTCGAGCCGCGGTCGTTTTCGTTCAACTCGCCGTACGGTGCATGCCCGGAGTGCACGGGCCTTGGCATCCGCAAGGAAGTCGACCCCGACTTGGTGGTGCCTGATCCCGAGTTGACCCTCGCCGAGGGTGCGGTCGCGCCGTGGGCCATGGGACACACTGCCGACTACTTCACCAGGATGCTTGCCGGTCTAGGCGAGGCATTGGGATTCGACGTCGACACCCCATGGAACAAGCTTCCCGCGAAGGCGCGCAAGGCAATTCTCGAGGGCTGCGACGAGCAGGTGCACGTCCGCTACAAGAACCGCTACGGACGCACGCGTTCGTACTACGCCGACTTCGAGGGGGTCATGGCCTTCCTGCACCGCAGGATGGAGCAGACCGAGTCCGAGCAGATGAAGGAACGCTACGACGGGTTCATGCGCGACGTTCCGTGCCCGGTATGCGAGGGCACGCGTCTCAAGCCGGAGATTCTGGCCGTCACGCTCGCCTCGGGCGACGATCTCAAGTCCATCGCGCAGGTCTGCGACCTGTCGATCGCGGACTGCTCCAAGTTCCTCAACGCACTCACCCTTGGCACGCGCGAGCACGCCATCGCCGGACAGGTGCTCAAGGAGGTGCAGTCGCGCCTTGGCTTCCTGCTCGACGTCGGACTCGACTACCTGACGCTGTCGCGCGCCGCGGGAACGCTGTCCGGCGGTGAGGCGCAACGGATTCGGCTCGCGACGCAGATCGGTTCGGGTCTGGCAGGCGTCCTCTACGTGCTCGACGAGCCGTCGATCGGCCTGCATCAGCGCGACAACCGGCGACTCATCGACACGTTGGTCCGACTGCGCGATCTAGGCAATACGTTGATCGTCGTCGAACACGACCTGGACACCATCGCGCATGCCGATTGGGTCGTCGACATCGGCCCCGCTGCCGGCGAACACGGTGGCCTGATCGTGCACAGCGGAACGTATGCGGATCTACTCACGAATCCCGAATCCATCACGGGCGCTTATCTTTCCGGCAAGGAAAGCATCGCGATCCCCGCCATTCGTCGGCCGGTCGACCGCAAGCGTCAGCTGACGGTCGTCGGCGCACGAGAGCACAACCTGCGTGAGATCGACGTGGCGTTTCCGCTCGGCGTGCTCACCTCGGTCACTGGCGTCTCGGGGTCTGGCAAGTCGACGCTCGTCAACGACATCCTCGCCTCGGTGCTGGCCAACAAGCTCAACGGCGCCCGCCAGGTGCCTGGCCGCCACACCAGGATCAACGGACTCGACCAGGTCGACAAGCTGGTGCGCGTCGACCAGTCGCCCATCGGTCGTACCCCTCGGTCCAATCCGGCCACCTATACCGGCGTGTTCGACAAGATCCGCACGTTGTTCGCCGCCACCACCGAGGCGAAGGTGCGCGGATACCAACCCGGACGGTTCTCGTTCAACGTCAAGGGCGGTCGCTGCGAAGCGTGTTCGGGTGACGGCACCATCAAGATCGAGATGAACTTCCTGCCGGACGTATACGTGCCGTGCGAGGTGTGCCACGGCGCCCGGTACAACCGCGAGACGCTCGAGGTGCACTACAAGGGCAAGACCATCTCCGAGGTCCTTGACCTGTCGATCGAGGAGGCCGCGGAGTTCTTCGAGCCGATCTCGTCGATCCATCGCTATCTGAAGACCCTCGTCGACGTCGGACTCGGCTACGTGCGGCTCGGGCAGCCGGCGCCGACGCTGTCCGGTGGCGAGGCGCAACGCGTCAAGCTCGCAGCGGAACTGCAGAAGCGGTCGACCGGTCGCACCGTCTACATCCTCGACGAGCCCACCACGGGCCTGCACTTCGAGGACATCCGCAAGCTGCTCAAGGTGATCAACGGCCTTGTCGACAAGGGCAACACGGTCATCGTGATCGAGCACAACCTCGACGTGATCAAGACTTCCGACTGGATCGTCGACATGGGTCCAGAAGGCGGCGGCGGAGGCGGCACGGTCGTGGCGACGGGCACGCCCGAGGACGTCGCGGCATGTGCGGAGAGCTACACCGGGCAGTTCCTCGCCGAGATGCTCGACGTGCCCGCGAAGGCGAAGAAGCGACGCAAGGTCAGCGCCTAGCCGCCGGCCTTCGACAGCGGCGACGGGAATCGCGGGTTGACCCTCGTACCGTCCAGCCATTCGGTGAGGTCCTTCGCCTTGCGTTGCAACGCCTTCGTGCCTCGACTTCCGACGTCCTCCAGCAGGTGTAGGACGATCTGACCGCCCGGATCCTGGCCCCAGCCACCGACTACCCTTCCGTTCCACCACGCGGTCGGCCCGCCATTGCCGTTGCGGTCGAACACCTGGCCTCGATGGGCTCCGAGATACCAGTCTCGGTCCTGCCAACCCATGGTCGTGACGTCGAGACCGGGAAGCAGGGCGCACCAGGGCCCCGTCGGCAGCTCGGGCTCGAGGTCGTCGGGTAACACGAAACCCGGCGTGCCGTCGAGGTCGACCTCGACCGCCCCCACGTCGCGCAGCGCATCGCGCGCCCAGGTGAGCGTGTGCCCGAACCACCACTTGACGTCGTTGACCGTTGCTGGCCCGAAGGTGCGCAACCACGTGCCGACCAGGTCGGCACGGGCGACGTCGTGTTCGGCAGCTTCGCGTTCGGCGCCTAGCCAGTCCGACGTCGCCACCCACCTCGGCCGCGACGTGGTCCACGTTCCCTCGTTGAGCCCGCGGATGAGGTCGCCCCGGACGCCCAACACGGTGATGACCCTTGGCGAGATGGGACCTGCACCGCCCCAAGTCTTTCCGGGTGCGGGGTCGTAGCTGCCCGCGAGCTCGGGAAGGGCGGCCCGCAGTTCCTTGGCGCTGGCGTGGCCCCGTTCGGACAGATGGCGCAGCACCGCCGCGGCCGCGGTGTCGAGCCACGCGTCGCCGTCGTCCGCAATGCCGGCCTTCACCACGTCGGCCGTGAGCTTCTTGCGTTCGGTGGCTGCGACCCGGTCGCTCGCCGCCGCCTGCACCGTCGACAGGTCCGCCGCGTCGAACACCCACAGCGTTCGACGCATTGCGAGATGCTTCACCACTGTTCGCGCCTGGTACATCGCGTCGTCGAGTGCGGCCACCGTGAATCCAGGTGTCCGCGCCCACAACGAAAGGTAGGGCGTCGCGGGGTCCGTCGCGTGGAGTCCAACGAACCGATGCGCCAGGTCGGCAATGCCAGCCGCGGCAGGTGGCGCAAGGAAGTGGCGACGGGCCAACCGCGCCCGCCGCTCATCGACGGTGAAGGAGCGCACGCTCAGGATTGGTCGGCCTCGTCGGCGTGCATCGACTTCTTGATCTGTTCGAGCCGCTCCGCGGCGGCGCGTTGACGCGCCTCGTACTGCTCCTCGACGGACCGACCCTGCGGGGTCTCGGAAGCCAGTTCGGACGCGCCGATCGCGGTGCCGTAGCGCGTTTCGATCTTTTCCCGCACCGAGTCGAACGTGGGAACGCCTGCAGCGGTGTAGCCGGTATCGAGCGGCGGCACGGGCGGAAGACCGGGGGAGACGGCCGCCGGCACGGCGGGCGCAGATGGCTCAGCGGCCTCACCGGCGACGATGTCGGCGGGTGTGGCGTCGGTGGAAACGACCTCGTCAGCAGCTGGATCGTCGGACATAGGCCAACGGTACCCGCCGCGATAGTTGGGATCGGTAGCGATTCTCCCCGCCTGTACTTGCCTCACGACGGCGCCACCGAGGCGACGCGCGAACGAAGGGAAAGTTCACATGAAGCGAGTTCTGGTTGCCGGTGTCGGCATGATCGCCGCCGCCGCAGTGTTGGTTGGTTGCTCGAACGATGCGCCGGGCGTGAGCACCGGCGGTGACGCGTCGGTCAAGGTCGAAGGCAAGGACCTCTCCGGTCTGGATCTCAAGTCCGTGACGTGCGTCAAGCAGGGCGGCAACTTCGTCGTTGGCAGCGGAGCGGTCAACGGTCAGCAGGGCCTTGCAGTCACCATGACCGACGCGAAGCCGCCGGTAGTCCAAACGGTAAGCCTGTTCGTCGACGGCACCGTCCTCGCCGTGTCTCAACTCGGTGGTGCCAAGAACGGATCGGCCGACGTGAAGGCCGACGGCAGCTCGTACACCATCAGTGGTCAGGCCGTCGGCATCGACAGCAAGAACCCATTGGCTGGGCAGATCAGCAAGCAATTCGAGATCAAGGTCAATTGCGCCTGACCGGTTTCGCCGACGGCGGACGTGCCTCGCACGTCCGCCGTCTTGGCGTGTTCGGAAGCATCTGCTCGTGTCTGGGTTGAATGCCCGCTCGGTCCACGCCGACTTATGATGCAGCCGTGTCCATCCCAGGCGAGTTGGAGAGGGCCCGCCACCTCGCGTTCGCCGATGACGAGCTAGCGGCGAAGGAAGTCCTGCTCGCGTTGCTTCCTCGAGTCGAGGAGGCCGATCGGGACGACCTCTGCCTGGAGATTCTCGCGCAGCTCGGGGAGCTCTACCTCGTCAGGACGGCCTATGACGGTGTTCGCGAGGGTGTTCGGCGGATTCGCGAGTGCCTGGCCATCTATTCGTCGATTCTGGACGGGACGGCCGCGCCGGAGATCGCAGAGCAATCGAGGCTGAGCGACGAAGAGACGCGACACATGATCTGCCGATATTCGCGGCGGGCGCAGTTTCTCGACACGGGCCTGGCCGCGGCGATCGGCGATCACGACGGGGCTGCCGCGGCGATGGCGGCACTCGACGACATCGATGGCGACTTCGCCGACCTGGCGGACGAATTCGAGTACTTGAAGACCCACGCGCGGCTAGTCTGCGCGTCGGCGCTGTGCGAGGACGACCTGTACGTGCGATCGGCGCCGTTGTGGCAGAGGGTGATCGACGACATCGGTGCGGGATCCGGCGGCAGTGAGGCCGCAGATCGGTTGTGGGTCAACGGAGCGCTCGGATACGCGCGGTTCTGCATCGAAACCGGCCGTCGCGCGGAAGCCGACCCTTGGCTGCGCAGGGCAGGTGCCCGCGCCGAGGCGCGTGGTTGGGAGATGGCAACGGCACGAACGCAATTGGAGCGTGCGACGGCCAGCTGGTCGATGGGCGACAACTTGGCCTGCGAGCGCCTGGTCACCGAGGCGTACTCGGTGATTCACCGGTACGCACGCGCGAACGACGTGTCGCGGTGTTGGTTGTACATGGGTTTGACCAGGATGGCCGTCGGTGGTCTACACGCTGCCGACCAGTGTTGGGAGCATGCCGAACGGCACTGGAGAGAGCTCGGACGGCCATTGCACATCCATCGCATTCTGCTGCAGCGCAGCTGGATCGCCATCGTGCGCGGCCGCTATCGTGACGCCATCGACATGGTCGAGCAAGCACGTGACTGCCTCGATTCCTCGCCGCGCAGTAGTTGGCTGGCGTACGCGCGCCTCGACGATCACCTCGGCAACATCTGGCGAGCGGACGCCCTCGCCGATCTCGGCCTCGATGCCGCAGGCAACCCGGAAGAGGACTGGCCAGAAGCCGAAGCCCGTTATCGATCGTCGCTGGGCCTGACCAATGTGAAGCCCGGAACGCCCGAGCACGCCAGCGCGCTGGCCAAGCTCGCCAAGGCGGCGGAGCTGAAGGTTCCCGCCGCCTTGGCCGTGGACTCGGTACGCTATTCACTCACGGACGCCGAGGAGAGATCCCAGTGGGCCCAATGCGTGTCGTCCCCGCTGCTTGCGGGCGCCTTTGCCGTTGCGTGGGAGTCGGAGAACGACGAACTGATCAGCGCTCTGATCGAATACCACAGTGCCAGGGGGACGTTCAGCGCTGAGCAGCCTGCCGTCGAGATGCTCGAGTTCTCCCGCGTCGCAACGGCCGTCGCGCCGGTGGTTGACGAGGACGAGGCCGACGAGCTGGTCTCGGTGGCGGCAGGTGGCTCGTCGAGCGGCAACGGTCGTTCGCTGACCAGGCTGGGGCCGCTGCCACCGTTGCAGATGGATCCCACCGGTGACCCCGTGCTCGCCGAATACCGCGAGCTCGCATTGCAGCGATATGGGCAGCACGTCACCGCGGCCGAAGCCGCATGGTCCACGTGGCCCTGACGCTGGTCCTGCGGTTCGCCGACGTCGGAATCGCAACCTACGGGAGTCTGCGCGTCGTCGGTCAGCCCGAGCACACCGTCACCTGGGTCGTCGAGGAACCGCTGCTGCTCGCGGCTCTCGACGAACTCGACGGCGCGCTACCAGAACCCATGGCAGGAGAATCTCCCATCGACGCCTTGGCGCGGGCCCTGTCGACGGGGCCGTTCGCATCGCAGGCGACCGAATTGACGTTGGCCTACCGACTCGGGGTCCTGCTGCTGTCAGAAGCGGCATGGAAGCTCTTGATCGAGTCCGTCGCTACTCCGAGGGCGGTGCTGTTCGTGTCGCCGACGTCGCGGTTGGCTCGTGTCCCGTGGGGCCTGCTTGCGGTACCGACGGCCAGGCCGGTACCCGAAGAATTGGTGCGCGCCAGGGTCGCGGCAATCACCCAGGAGGGCCCGACGCCCGCCCGAATCCCCTGGCCGACAGGCGACGTCGACACCTTGACCGAAGGACGGCGGTTGATGGAGTTGGTGGACGTGCTCATGGCGGTGCCCGCCAATATCGTCAACGCACCGCGGGCGGCAGTCGAGTGGAGCGAGCGATCGGACCGCCCACCACTGCTGGTGCTCGACCCGCGAGTACCCAATCAACGTCCCGACTCGACACTCGGCTCGGTGCTCGGGCGCCCAGACCCGGATACGTTGTTGGCCAAGCACTTCGGCAGGCTCTTGGCGCGCACCTCCGTCCGGCCCGCGGTCGAGGACTCCGTGGAGTTGTTCCGTCGACGGGACGCCGACTGGTCCTGGCTGGCGGCGATGCTCGCCGACGCGCCGAGTCGGATGCTGTTCGTCGGCCATGCCACCGCCGCCGATTCGGGCCGAGCGGATCAGGCGGCGTTGCACCTAGCCGACGAACGGCCGCTGACCGCCTCCGACCTGATGTCGCTGCAGTTGACCGTGCCTCCCCGCGTGGCGCTTTTGGCGTGCGCATCGGGAGGTGACTACCGCTTCGACGAGGCCACCGGCTTGGTGGCCGCGCTGGTGCTCGGTGGCGCCCAGCTCGTGACGGCCACGCTGTGGTCGCTGCCGACGACGGCGGGCTACCGACAGTTCGGCCGATCGCAAGTCGGTGACCCGATGGCGGACGCGATCATTGCCGTCGACGATGCGCACCAGGTGAGTGCGGCGGGACGCGCCGTCAATGCCTGGCAACGCGCCCAGATGCGACGGTGGCGCGACGGTGACGAGACTGCCAGCCCCATCTACTGGGCGGCGCTCGTCACGTTCACGGTCGACGGTGCCCGCTGACCGGTTTCTTAGCAGGGCGGCACGCAGACGGCGACGACCGATTCGTCACCGCGACGGTAGTAGGCGTCGATCACGCAGCCCGGCCTCACGTCGGTCAGCGACGACGCTGGAACGAGCGTCCGCTCGTGTGCGGGGAACTGGCCTCCGCCGGGCCGACGGACCATCAGATCCAACTCGACCTCGCGATGGTCCTCGCGCTGGGTGCCGGTGGTTCGCATGCCAGTGACGACGCCGCTGGACCTGACGCCGTGTCGGATCAGGTCCAGCTGGCCGTTCGTCAATAGCCCCTTGCCGATCAGCATGCGATCGAACTCCGCCCGCACCGCGGCGATGTCGTCGGCGAGTGAAAGCTGTTCGCGTTCATCGGGATCGAACTCGACGAGCAGTACGACACCGGGGCGTAACTCCGCCAGAAGTGGGTCGGCCGAGCGGCGCAGTCGACCGACGAACTGCTGTCCCGACACGCTCTCCACGTCGACGACCACTGAGTTGCGAGATCCGGTCGCCGAGCGCACCGTTCCCAAGCCGACGGTTGGTCGTATGTTGCGGCTGCCCAGCAGGGGAGCCTGCCGTCTGCGTCGTCGCAGCGGTAGGGAGATGGCCAGGGCGCCGAGTGCGGCGCACGCGAGGAACAGGAGTGCGATCAACAGTGAGTCCGACATGTCACAAAGGGTCCCTGCCCGCGCACGCTACCGAACCCAACTTTTCGCGCGGTCATTCCCAACATCGCCGCCTATCCTGACCTGATGCGCACGGAATCTGAGGCGGCGACGGTCGCCGTCGCGACTCCGCGCCGCGTGGTGATCGACGCGGCGTGGCGGGCGATCGGTCCCGGTGTCGAGGTTCTGAGCAGTGACGACGGCGGTCCACTCCGCAGGACCGTGAAGCGCATTCTCGATCCACTCGTGTTTCGACTGCGCGCGAATCCACAGTTCTCTGCGCCACTGCTCGCGCCCGATGCCGCACTGGCGATGGGGGACCTCGTCGTCGAGCACTCCGCCGCGTTGCGCGCTGCCGCCGCCTGGTTCACCGTGCTGAAGACCGAACGGCGCCGACTGCGGATTACGACGGGCAACGCCCAGGAGCTGTATTTTCCGGTGTGCTTCGAACTCGCGGTGACCAGGGGCGCACCCTCGGAGTCCGAGCTTTCCGCGGAGGCGGTCCTGCGCGAGATCCACGACGACCATGACCGCACGGCCGTCGAGGTGCTCAACGAGTACGTCGCCAGCGAACAGGTGATCGGCAAGCTGTCGCGACAGCTCGAGGAGAGCTGGCGTGACGTGCGCCCCGGCGACGGCATCCCTGGGCCGTTCCTCGCGGGGTTGACGACGGTCTTGGGCCGAGCGGAAGGCCACAACTTCCAGATGGCCAGGCAGCGGGTCTGGGCAGCGCTGATCGCCGACGCGACGCCCTACAACTTTGGCGCGAGGATTCGCAGAGAGGCCGATGGCCTGCCATGGTCGATCGTCGAGGTTGGCTTGAGTTCGGTTGCGCCGCAGCCACGTCCGTCGGTGTGGGCGGGATCTGAGGGCGACCGTCCGCTCGATCGCAGCGTGGTCGATCGAGTGCGTTCCACGCTGCGCCGCGCATTGGATCGAGACGAGCTACCCGACATTCCGCTGCTGTGCGCCGAAGAGGTGGACAGGGCGTGTGCACCGTGGGGACTACTGGCCGAGGACAAGCAGGCGACGCTTGTCGCGGGTATCGAGGTCGCGGTGAATCTTGCGCCCCTGGATGATTCGGTGCTCGGTGGCCCCTACGACTTGGCGCGCACGATTCAGGCCCGACTGCGCAAGGAGGCTTACGTCCTGCACGCGCGGCGGTACCTCGTCGAGAGCGGCCCCTTGCATCCCCGACAGCAGCACGTGATCGACGATCTCACCTGCTTTGCCCGCCCGTATCTCAGCAGGTTGTGGGCGCGACTGCACGGCCGCGACGTCTGGCAGGAGTCCTGTGCTGACGTCGACGACGTGCGTGCCCTTCTAGAGGGCGTGGCCAGGTCCGTCAGCCTCGACCACCGGCAGCGAATCAAGGCGATGCTCGAAATCGAGGTGGCCAAGTGAAGTTGCTCGCAGACTCCGGATTGTGGAGCACCGGTCCGACCGTGTCGCCAGCACCCGCGGTCGCCGTTCTCGAAGTCAGCGGTGCGGTGCTCGCGTGGACGGTGGACGGTTCGCCGGAAGCAACGTCCCCACGCATCACCTTCACCGACGTGGCTACCGCTGAATGGCTTTGGCGCGTGGTCGGGGTTGCTGGCCACACGGCCTTGGTCGTGGCCCTCTCCGACGAGCCACCCGGCGACGCCGTCGACGTCGGCGGCATCGACCTGCTACCGGAATCGGTGAAGGCTTTGCGGCGGTTGGCCTTCGGCCACTGGCTTCGACGGTGGTGGCCCGCGAGCGCGAGAGACGGGATCGCGAGCTTGGATCGTTCGCTTCTCGACGGTGAGGTTGCGCTGCTGACGGCGGCCGCCCAGGACTACTTCCCCGAGGACACGTTGGATTCCGACGTCGTCGAACTCCTTGCGCCGCATCGCACTTCGATGCTCGTGCACAAGAGCGCCGGCGACCCACGCGTCGGCGAGCTTGTTGGCGCCTGCATGGAGTTGGCGGACGAGGTCGGCGCGTGGGAGTCGTCGGAATCATTGGCGACGCTGGACGATTCGAGCTCCCGTCGCCGCGACGATTACGCGTTGGCGGCAGGTGCGGAATCGCCTGGCTCGGCCACCGCCGCAATCGCCACTGGCGTTGGCTCGGTGGACTGGATGGCGGTGCCGCCAGGAGTGTTCGACGCCGCCGACGACACGATCGCCTGGACGGTCGAGGCGAAGGACGGTGCGGCGGTCGCGCTCATCCGAGTCGCTCAGTTGGGGCAGGCGTCGCCGAAGGGTATCCAGGTCAGGGTCAATTCCGGCGCCATCACTGGCACGGGAGTCCTCGACGTGAACGGCCGCGGCGGGGTGCCCCTGGTCGACGGCGATCAACGGGTGTTGGCGGAAAGCCCTGCCTGGAACCATGATTGGACGACGACGTCGGTGCGCATCGGAGCAGACGTACCCGAGGCTGCCGACGCAGCTGAGATCCGTGAGCGGATTCGTGCCTTCGCTCGCCGTAGGCTCGCCGCACCTGGTTCCGACGCCTACCTTGCCGAGGTGCTTGCGGCCGAGTCCGACTACTGATCGTCATCGCTACCTGGCGGCGGCTTGAATCGTCGTCGAACTGCGAACCGCTCGCGGCAGCGACACCGGCTCAGCGTCTGGAGTCCCGACGTGCCAGGCGAGCCACGGCAGGGCCGCCACGAACGCGCTTTCGGCGAAGGGCCAGTCGTGCTTGCCCGGTTGTGCGACGACGGCACAATCGATTCCGTTGGTCTTCCCGAGTGCGCACAAGGAGTTCGCGGCCGCGGTCTGGTCAGAGGGTCGACTGTTCGCCGCCGCCTGAAACGAGGGCGGAACCCCGGTGCCGTTGATGTCGAACCAGCCGGCGATGCCCGCGTAGGGACCATGCCGGGTGATGACGGTGGCCGGGTCGAAGGAAGCGTACGCGGCGGCGTTCCCCCCGAACAGCCTCGCGATCGTCTGTTCCTTCGTGCCGGTGTTGGGGGCGATGTCACCTGCGATGTCCTCGAATGAGGTGAATTGGTCCGGATGCATGACGGTCAGGTCGACCGCGCATGTCCCACCCATCGACCAGCCAACGACGCCCCAGTTGGCCGGGTCCGCGCTGACGCCGTAGGTCGACTCCATGAACGGGACCACGTCCTTGGTGAGGTGGTCGGCCGAGTTTCCCCTAACACCGTTGACGCACTCGGTGTCGGTGTTGAAGGCGCCCCCCGAGTCGACGAAGACGAGGACGGGCGCATTGCCGTGGTGCGCGGCGGCATACTCGTCGACGGTCGTGATCGCATTCCCTGCTCGCAGCCAGTCCGCGGGGTTGTTGAATTCGCCGCCGATCATCATCAACGTTGGTAGCCGGGGTGGCGGATTCGAGGCGAACCAGGCAGGGGGTACGTATACCAACTCGTCGCGATGCTTGAATCCGGATGCCGCGGAGTTGATGGTCACCGGTATGACGGAGCCCTTGGCGGGGATCTGACGGGCCTCCTGCATGGCGACGACGGTGGCTTGGTCGGTCTGGTCGGGCAGGGGGCCAGCGGTGAGTTCGTTCCACGCCGATTGCACGGTGGGGAAGTAGCCGACCCACAGGTTGAGCGCGAGGGCGGCACACAGCATCGACAGCGGAAGCGCCAGCACCGACACGCCACGCCGCCACCACCTGGCGCCGCGCCAGCCCACCACCACGACCGCCGCGGCGGCTCCGGTCGCAGCGGTCCAGATCCACAGGATGTTCGGAGCCGGCTCGCCGCCGGAGAGCCCTTCGGATTGCATATACCAGTAGACGGCGGCGGCCAGCGTGACCCCGACCGCGGTGCAGATGGGCAGCCAAATGCGTTGCCAGCGACGGTCTCGCCGGCCGATGGCGATCACCAATACGGCGGCGGAAACGGCCTGGACAGTCAGGGGCAACCAGCCGTGTACGAGCGAAAGATGGTGCTGGCCATATGCCGTTGGTGCGTCCGCGTACAGATTCACGGATTCATCGTGGAGGTGAATCCTGGCCGAAACCTGTGAGGATTCGGAAGGCAGGAGCTACGCGACCCGGTTACCTCGGCTTCGCCAGCGGGAACGGCAACGTCTCGCGAATGCTTCGTCCAGTGATCAGCATGACGACGCGGTCGACGCCGACGCCGAGGCCGCCCGTCGGCGGCATCGCGTACTCCATCGCCTGCAGGAAGTCCTCGTCCAGTTCCATTGCCTCGGGGTCACCACCGGAGGCGAGCAGCGACTGCTCTTGGAGCCTGCGACGTTGCTCCACGGGGTCGGTCAGCTCGCTATAGGCAGTGCCGAGCTCGACGCCCCAGGCCACCAGGTCCCAGCGTTCAGCGACGCCTGGGCGGCTGCGGTGGGGGCGGGTAAGGGGCGACACCGACGTCGGAAAGTCCTTGTAGAACGTGGGTTCCATGGTGTGGCCCTCGACGAGGCGCTCGTACAACTCCAGGACGACGGCGCCAGGGTCCCAGTGGGTCAGGTAGGGCACCTCGGCGCCGTCGCACAGCTTGCGGAGCACCGCGAGCTCGGTGTCGGAATCGATCTCGACGCCGAGTGCCTCGGACACCGCGCCGTGCACGGTCTTGACCGGCCACTCCCCGGAGACGTCGACTGGCACCAGTGCTCCGTCCAGGCCGTCGGGGCGCATCACCACCTGGGCTCCGTTGGCCGCTGCAGCGGCGTTCTGGATGAGCTCGCGGCAGCCGTCGATCCACACGTTGTAGTCGGCGTGCGCCTGGTAAGCCTCCAGCAAGGTGAACTCGGGATTGTGGCTGAAGTCGACGCCTTCGTTGCGGAACGCCCTGCCAAGCTCGAAGACTCGTTCGACACCGCCGACGCACAGCCGTTTGAGGTAGAGCTCGGGGGCGATGCGCAGGTAGAGATCGAGGTCGTAGGCGTTGATGTGGGTCATGAACGGCCTGGCATTGGCGCCGCCGTGGATCTGCTGCAGAATTGGCGTCTCGACTTCGAGAAAACCCTTGCCAAAGAGGGTTTCGCGAATCGAATGCAGGATGGCGCTGCGCGCGGCGATCAATTCGCGGGCTTCGGTGTTGATTGCGAGGTCCACGTAGCGGGTTCGCACGCGTGCCTCGGGATCGGTCAGGCCCTTCCACTTGTCGGGCAGTGGGCGCAGGCACTTGCCTATGATCCGCCACTCGGTGGTGATCAGCGATCGCGTTCCCGACTTGCTCTGTCCCATCACGCCGGTCACCTCGATCAGGTCGCCGAGGTCGATCGCGGACGTGAAGTCGGCGGTGCAGCCCTTCGTCAGGCGGGAATTGTCAAGCAGCAGTTGGACTTCCCCTGACCAGTCACGTAGCTGGGCGAACAGCACCGCGCCATAGTCCCGCATGCGGAGCACTCGACCTGCCGCCGTAACCGTCGTGCCGTCCTCGGCTTCGATGGCCTGAGCGACGGTGTGACTGGGTGCCTTGCCGACGGGGTAGGCATCGATTCCGTTGTCCTGCAACGTCTTCAGTTTGGCCATCCGAACTCGCACCTGTTCGGGGAGGCGTTGGGTCACCTCGTCACCGGGCGTGTCGATGACGAGCCCGGTGAGGTCGGGTGCTCCGCCGTCGTGCCGGAGTCGCCCCGAGCTGACCAACGTGTCGGGTGCCGAGATGTGTTGGCCCGTATGTGGCTGCCGACCGCGGCGGCTGAACGGAAGCACGAGGAATCCCTCGGCGATCACCGAGGCGATGCCGACGCGGGGGATGAGCCGGGCGTCGTCGTAGCACGCGAAGCGCGGAACCCACTCGGGCATGTACTTCATGTTCGATCGGTACAGGGTCTCGATCTGCCACCAGCGCGAGAAGAAGACCAACAGTGCCCGCCACAAACGTGCGATCGGGCCGGCGCCGAGCTGTTCGCCCTCCTCGAAAGCCGAGCGGAACATTGCAAAGTTCAGCGAAATACGGCTGATGCCAATGTCTCCGGCTTGCATGCACAATTCGCTGACCAACAACTCGTTGGTGCCATTCGGGGACTCCGGCGATCTGCGCATGAGGTCGAGTGAGGCTCCGTTGGTGCCCCATGGCACCAAGGACAGCATGGCTACTACGGCGCCGTCGCCCTCGATGTCTTCGCTGACGGCCTCGACCAGGAGGCAGTCGCCGTCGGCTGGATCGCCAATGCGACCGAGGGCCATCGAGAAACCTCGCTCGGTGTCGGTGTCCCGCCATGCGTCTGCCCGCTTGACCGTCTGAGCCATCTCCTCGGGCGACAGGTCGCGATGGCGGCGGATTCGCACCGTCAGGCCCGCTCTCCGTGCGCGCGTGACGGCCTGTCGGACGGGCTTCATCTCGGGACCCGAGAGGCGGAAGGTGTCCGGATGGAGTATGGCCTCGTCGCCGAGCTCGAGGGCGTTCAGACCGGCGTCGCGAAACGCTTGCGCACCAACCGAACTCGCTCCCATCACGCCGGGCGCCCAGCCGTAGGACTCGCAGAGTTTCAGCCACGCGCTGATGGCGGCGGGCCAGGCCCGTGGATCTCCGATCGGGTCACCGCTCGCCAGGCACACGCCCACCTCTACGCGGTACGTCACGGCGGCCCGTCCGTTCGGTGCGAAGACCACCGACTTGTCTCGCCTGGTGGCGAAATAACCGAGCGAGTCGTTCTTGCCGTGGAGCTCCAGCAGCCCGCGGATGGCTGACTCGTCTTCACCCGTGAGCGCGTTCTCGGCTCGCTGGGACTGAAACAGAACGACTGCCGTGACCATTAGTGCCATCGCCCCGAACAAGCCGAGCAGCGCGTTGACGAAGATCGGCGGATGACCGGAGAAGGACTCGGATCCGACTCCCGCGAACGCGCTCACCCGGTTCAGGGCATAGAGAGGGCGGTCTTCCCTCGCGAGAGAGCCCGGGAACGCCTCTAGCAGTCCCCAGCCGACCATGGTGCCCACCGCCAGGCCGGTGACTAGCGTCGCGGCCGCCTTGAACAGTGCTCCGCGACGGACCTTCGCCCAGAACTCGCCGCGGGCGAGGATCAGACAACCCACCGCCGCGATGTGGAACACCAGGCCGATCACTTCGCCGACGTCGTCGATCACCGGGTTGTCGCCCGCGAGCAGATCCGCCAGATTCCAGACCGCCGCCGCGACCATGTACACGACGAGCATCCACCAGGCGATCCGCTTGCGCGCCGCGAGTGCCGCGGCGAGCAGCACGAGGACGAATGCCCACGCGAAGCTGGTGTCCGGGAAGTTGAAGATGTAGTCGTTGACGAATTCGCGGGGGATCTTGATGACGAATCGCACTAGGGGGGAGACGCTGGCGATCAGGCTCAGCGTGGCGATGACGCCGACGGTCCAGCCGGCGGCGGCGGGAACCCACCAAGCCCTGGAGCGTTGCTTCTTTACCGAAGTCACCGTCATAGGCCGCGAGGATATTCGCTAAACCATCGAAATGGGTGGGAGTGCCGCCGCGAAGCGACACCGAAAGTGGCTACCACACTGGCCCGGTGTACTTCTCGCCAGGACCGTGCCCGGGTTCGTCGGGGGCGACGCTGGCTTCGCGGAACGCCAACTGCAGGCTCTTGAGGCCGTCGCGAACGGGTCCGGCATGCGGGCCCAGGTACTCCGCGGACGCCGTCACCAGACCGGCTAGTGCGGTGATCAGTCGTCGCGCCTCGTCGAGATCGCGGTGCGGGCTATCGTCGGGATCGGCCTCCGAAAGACCTAGCTTTTCCGCGGCTGCGCTCATCAGCATGACCGCCGATCGGGTGATGACCTCGACGGCCGGGATGTCTGCCAATTCGCGGATGTTAGTGGGATCCGTCATGCCTGGTAGACTCCCATGCGCGACCGTCCCGGCGAACGCCAGGACAGCAAGAGGAGTCCCACTCCCACCGTTGGCCAGAGAACTTGCTTCGAGGCACAGCGGTCCGGTCACAGGCATCCAGCATGCCTGTTCTGCGTTTTCTCGCAGGCGGCGGCAGCCGTGATCGGTCGGCATCGGGTCCTGCTTCGTGCAGGCCCGCTCTGTTCTGTTGAACAGAGCGCTGATGGCGTGGCCTCCCAAATGACGACATAGGAGGCCCCATCAGCACTGAGACCCGCATCAATGAGCGCATTCGCGTACCTGAAGTCCGCCTCATCGGACCAGGTGGTGAGCAGGTAGGCATCGTGCGCATCGAAGATGCACTCCGCGTCGCCCTAGACGCCGATCTCGACCTTGTCGAAGTCGCCCCTGACGCCAAACCGCCGGTTTGCAAGATCATGGACTACGGCAAGTTCAAGTACGAGACGGCTCTAAAGGAACGCGAGTCTCGCAAGAACCAGCAGCAGACCGTCGTCAAGGAACAGAAACTTAGACCCAAGATCGACCCGCACGACTACGAGACCAAGAAGGGTCACGTCGTCCGCTTCCTAGAGGCAGGGTCGAAGGTCAAGGTCACCATCATGTTCCGCGGACGTGAGCAGTCGCGGCCCGAGTTGGGCTACCGCCTGTTGCAAAAGTTGGGCGCCGACGTAGCCGACTACGGATTCGTCGAGACGTCCGCAAAGCAGGACGGCCGCAACATGACGATGGTGCTGGCACCGCACCGCGGCGCGAAGACCAAGGCTAGGGCGGCACAGGACGCCGCAGCGCCAGCGGCGCAGCGGACGGACACGAGCGCGAGCCCTGCCCCCGCTGCCGCGGCCGAAGAAGTACCGCAAGAGCCAGACGTACCGCAGAACTGAAAGAAACTGAGGATCCATGCCAAAGGCAAAGACCCATAGTGGCGCTTCGAAGCGGTTCCGACGCACCGGAACCGGCAAGATCGTCCGCCAGAAGGCCAATCGCAGGCACTTGTTGGAGCACAAGTCCAGCAAGCGCACCCGTCGCCTTGACGGGCGTACGACGGTGGCGGCCAGCGACGTGAGCCGCGTGAACAAGATGCTGAACGGCTGAACTAGCCCCTACTTCAGGCTCAGCCTGACCTGCACGAGAATAGGAACACCGCAATGGCACGCGTGAAGCGCGCACTCAACGCTCAAAAGAAGCGGCGCACCGTCCTCAAGGCCTCGAAGGGCTACCGTGGACAGCGCTCTCGGCTCTATCGCAAGGCGAAAGAGCAGCAACTACATTCATTGACCTACGCGTACCGCGACAGGCGTGCACGCAAGGGTGAGTTCCGCAAGCTGTGGATCTCGAGGATCAACGCTGCGGCGCGTGGCAACGGCGTGACCTACAACCGATTGATCCAGGGCCTCAAGGCTGCCGGCGTCGAGGTGGACCGCAAGAACCTCGCCGAGATCGCCGTCAGCGATCCCGCGGCGTTCACGGCTCTAGTCGAGATCGCCAAGGCCGCGTTGCCGGAAGACGTCAACGCACCTGCGGGCGAAGCTGCCTGACCCGGCGGCGAACCAACCGCTGACCGAACGTTCGGCCCGCGTGGTTGCAGCGGCAAAGCTGCTGCGCCACGTGGGCCGAAAACGTGTCGGGCGCTTTCTCGCTGAAGGCCCCAACCTCGTCGAGGCCGCGCTGGAGCGGGGTCTGGTCGTCGAGGTTTTCGCGACCGAGTCCGCAGCTGTTCGCTTTGCCGACCTGTTGGTCGGTGCGCCGGTGCACGAGGTCACGGACCGGGCCGCAAAGGCTTTGTCCGACACGGTGACTCCCACTGGGCTGGTGGCTGTGTGCACGACGCCCGAGGCGGCGCTGGACGACGTGCTCTCGGGCAACCCTCGACTGCTTTTGATCGCCGTCGACACGTCCGAACCGGGCAATGCCGGCACGCTGATTCGCACGGCCGACGCCATGGGTGCGGATGCCGTGGTCCTCGCGGGCCATAGCGTCGATGCTTTCAACGGCAAGTGCGTACGGGCGTCGGCGGGAAGCATCTTTGCGCTGCCGGTTCTAGAGGCGGTTGACGCGACGGAACTGTTTGCCGCACTGCAAAAGTCGGGTCTGCGAGTACTGGCGACGACCCTTGACGGGGAGGTTGCCCTCGACGATGTCGACCTGTCACGACCAACGGCGTGGGTATTCGGCACGGAGGCACACGGATTGGCACCCGAACTCGCCGCGGCAGCCGACGCCAGGGTGCGGATACCAATGAACGGCACCGCCGAAAGTCTGAACGTGGCTGCCGCGGCTGCGATCTGCATGTACCAGAGTTCGCGCGCCCAAGCTTAGTGGGCTGCGGTCCTGGCGCATACGTCGCTCCACGAATCATTTTGGACGAGTGACGAATTCGCTCATTCGGCAGTTGGTGCCGTCGGCCATACCTGCGCCGCCGCTGCCGCCGCCCGCGTCATTGCCAGCGGTAGCGCTCGGGGGGACTCGGCGGCGTGTCCCTCACCGGCGGCGACGCCTGATTTCCGCCGGCCCAGCGTCGTAGCCCCAGCGTCATAGCCCCAGGGTCGTAGCCAAAGCGTCGCGGCGCGCGGTCGATAGGCCTCCTGACGTCCTATGCCCGAAATCGAGCCTAGGGTCGCGACTTCGAGCCCAGGGTCGTGGGTGCCGACGAATGTCCTTGCAAACACGACCCTGACCGCGATCTCGAGGCTAGGACCGAGAACATGGTCCGACCGCAGATCGACTCCGTGAGAAGGGTTGCCGCCCAGGTCAGTTCGGCGGGCAACTGCAAACCCTAGAACGCGCCGTCGTGGCCGGAGCAGCTACCTCGCACGGGCGGGCTAGCACAGCGCGATGAACGGCCTGGTGGCCGATTAGAACGGATCGCTATAGCCGCAATTCATTCGAATCGGCGTCGAGCCGAGCACTGTAGGCCCCCCGACGCCCGGCCGCTGATCGTTGACGGAGAGCCAGCGACTTAGCCTGGCTCGGGCGGCGGCGCCGGCGGTGCCAACACCGACGGCGAAGTGGAAATGACGGTCGACGGCGCCTCGATCGGTGCGTTGACGACCGTGCTCTCCTCGGCCGGCGGCGTCGCACCGACCACGGGGACGGTCGGTGCAGCAGGCACCGTGGTGGTCGTTGGGGCGGTAGTAATGCTCACTGCGGTTGGCTCACCGGTATTCGTAACCTCCGCACCGCATGCGCTCAAGGACGGCGCGGCGATGAGTGCAAGAGCCATACCGGCGAACGCCGAACGCCGGCGGAGGGCGGTATTGAGGGTCCTCATTACTAAGTCCTCGTTCCTCTATCGAAATTTCCTGCATCTTCCTTCGTCACTGAAGGACTGAACGCGAGCTACCTGATAGTCCCCAAGTAGCTCTGAATTTCCTGTACCCGGTCATGTAGCAATTCATGCGTGCGTAACGAAGATGCAGGTCCGACGGCCGTCGCGCCAACCTTCCGATCTTGTTCGCGGGCAACCCCAACAATCTTGATCGCCAGGTCACGGCGAACAGCCAGTGGCGCCTATCCGTTGATGAGGCCCCGCGCAACGTGAGTGATCTGCACTTCGTTGCTGCCTGCGTAGATCATCAGCGACTTCGCGTCTCGGGCGAGTTGTTCTACTCGATACTCGGTCATGTAACCGTTGCCGCCGAACAATTGGATCGCTTCCATCGCGACGTCCGTGGCGGCTTGCGAGCAGTACCACTTCATCGCCGATGCCTCGGCAAGGGAGATCGGCATTCCAGCCTGTGCTGCCTCGATGACGCGGAAGAGCATGTTGCGCACGTTCATTCGAGCCACCTCCATGCTCGCGAGCTTGAGCTGGATGAGCTGGAACTGGCTGATCTCCTTGCCCCACAAGGTTCTGGTTCGCGCGTAGTCGACGGACAATCGCAAGCACTCCTCGATGACGCCCAGCGCCATCGCCGCGACGCCGATCCGCTCGGCGGAGAAACTGGACCTCGCGCTGTCGCGACCGTCGCCCGCCTCGTTGTTCTCGGTCTCGCCGAGGAGTCGGTCGCGGCCGAGGCGTACGTCGTTGAAGAACAGCTCGCCGGTCCGCGAACTATGAATCCCCATCTTGTGGAAGGGCTTTGACTGCACGAACCCCTCCATGCCGCGGTCAAGGACGAAGGTGAGGACCTTACGGTCGCGCTTGTCTACGCTTGCGTCGCCCTCATCGAGCTTGGCGTAGACGACCACGACGTCGGCGTCCGGCCCGTTGGTGATGAAGGTCTTCTGCCCGTTGAGGATGTAGTCGTCGCCGTCCCGGACGACGTAGGACTTCATCCCGCCGAACGCGTCGGAGCCCGATTCGGGTTCGGTGATCGCCCACGCGCCGACCTTCTCGTAGGTGACGAGCCCGGGCAACCACCGTTCCTGCTGGGCCAGAGTGCCGCGGGAGGTGATCGTGGGGACGGTCAAGCCGAGGCTGACGCCAACGCCGGTGACGACTCCCATGCTGACCCGACACAATTCGCTGATCAGGACGAAGCCGATGCCCGCCTGGTCGCTTCCGCCACCGAACATGCCACCGGACGAGGAGCGAGCGGGCGGGGCGCCACCGTCGCGCATCCTCGCCAGGCGTTTTTCGAGTGCATCCTTGGCCATTGCGTCGATGCCAAACGTGGCGAAGAGTTTTCGAATGATCGGGTAGGGCAGCATGTCGCCGCTCTCCAGGTCGTCGACGTGCGGGCGAATCTCCTTGTCTACGAACGCGCGTACCGCGTCCCGCACGGCGATGTCGACGTCAGACCATTCGAGCATGTATCAGGCTGCCCTTCGGAGCTTCTTGGGTCCAGGCGCGGCGCCACCGCGTAACCCGGCGAGCGAGAAAGTGGTGTGCACCAACGAGCCAGCGCGCTCGAACAGTGACTTCTGCCTAGGCGCATAGTGCATCGGAAGGTCGCGACGATCGCGTGGGGGTGCGGTGAATCCGGGCGCCTCCACCAACGGCGCATCCTGCGGTGCCCGGCCTTCGGCCCGTCGATACGCGGCCAACGCCCTTGGATGTAGCCGGATTTCGTCGGGGACTGCGATGAACGCGAACTCGACGAGCTTGCCGAACAACCGCAGCAGCATCTCGTCACCCGGCGTCCACCGCATTCCGGCCTTCTCGCGGACCGCCTGGTCGAACAAACCGGCGGCGATCCAGCGCTGCCCGGCGACCATCGGTCGGAACATCTGGTCCCACACCGATGTGGGCATCAAGACGAACCAAGGCTTCGGTATCCGGATGGAGAGGATGTCCAGCGTCGCCTGGTTGATTTCGAGTTCGTCGCGGCAGACGCGCAGCCAATACGCCTGGAAGTCATCCCACGTCGCGGGGACGGGACGCATGCTCATTCCGTACATCCGGTACCACGCCACGTGCTCGTCGAAGAGTTGGCTCTTCTCCGCCTCGGTCAACCCTCCGCAGAAGTACTCGGCGACCTTGATGACGAGCATGAAGAAGGTGGCATGTGCCCAGTAGAACGTCTCGGGGTTGAGCGCGTGGTACCGACGGCCATCGGCGTCGGTGCCCTTGATCGTGGCGTGGAATCGCTTGATCTGCTCACCGGTCCGTGCGGCTCGGTCGCCGTCGTAGACCACGCCCATGATCGGGTAGACCGATCTGGCGACCCGCTGCAGCGGTTCACGGAGCAGGATCGAATGTTCCTCGACGCCCGCACCCAACTCGGGGTACATGTTCTGCAGCGCGCCGATCCAGACACCCATCATTCCGGTGCGCAGGTCGCCGAAGTACTTCCACGTCAGTGACTCGGGGCCGAGAGGGTCGGCGACCGTCGTGCGCTCGGCGTGTTCTCTATCGACGTTGGTCGAGGTCTCGGTCGAGGTCGAGCTCGCTGTCATCTGTGTCCCTCCGTCGTGCGCCGAACCACGGGATTCATCGTCAGGATAGGCTTGACAACGCATGTTGTCTACGATCTGGCGCGGCGCGTCGAAGGCGTGTGACCAGCAAATACGTCGAGGACAACGGTGCGCTCCGGATTCACCACCCGTCGCGGGCTGTGACGGCCGAGGAGACTCGCGGGCCGGTGTGAGCAATGTCTACCGGCCTCCCATCAAGATCGCCCCAACTGCGCCTTTGGTTCTTCACCGGGTGGCGGGCCGACTGCGATCGTTGCCGCTCCTCGAAACCGGCACCTAGTGTGGCGCATGTGAATGTCGAATCGTTCCAGGAACGAGTCGGCGGCCCGCGTGGGTGGCTCAGGGTCACCAACCACAACCCTGCAGTGATCGCGTTCGTGAAGCGCGCGCGCCGCGCGCTCCCCGGTGACCCCGAGTTCGGTGATCCGCTGACCGCAGCCGGTGACGGCGGTCCGCAGGCCGCCGCCCGCGCCGCTGATCGGCTCCTCGAGCGCGACGCCGCGTCGCGCGAGGTGGGCCTGGCAGGCTTGCAAATCTGGCAGGCACTGACCGAACGAGTCTCCGGTAGGCCAACTTACGACGAGATGACAGTCGTCTTCACCGACCTCGTCGGTTTCTCGGACTGGTCGCTTGCGGCAGGTGACGAGGCAACCCTGAAGTTGTTGCGCCGCGTTGCACAGGTCATGGAGCCGCCACTGTTGGCTGCGGGCGGGCACATCGTGAAGCGGATGGGCGACGGCGCCATGGCGGTCTTCAGAGACCCCGCGACCGCACTGCGGGCCGTGATCGAGGCCCTCGGGGCGGTGCAGGCCATCGACATGGACGGCTACACCCCGCGAATGCGGGCGGGCATTCACACTGGGCGGCCCCAGAGGATCGGTTCGGACTGGCTAGGCATCGACGTCAACATCGCCGCCAGGGTCATGGAACAGGCCACCAGGGGTGGTCTCGTCGTGTCACAGGCCACGCTCGATCGCGTCCCTGCCGACACTCTCGACGAGCTCGGAGTGACGACGAAGCGTGTGCGAAAGCAGCTGTTCGCCGCGAAGATCGCGGGAGTCCCCGAGGACTTCGTCATGCATCGAGTGAAGATCCGCAGGCACCTGCGAGGTGACGATCCCGAGGACGGCGACTCTTCGAAGGCATAGTCGACCGTGATGGCGTGGACCTTGTTGTCGAGGCCGTGGCACCGGGAAGCGCAGAATGCGCTTGTCTCCGAGTGCAATCGAACGGAGCGAAGGCCGACGCATCGCGAACCCTCAGCGGAATTCGTCTGAGGAAGCCTCGATCCAATCGGACCGCCATGACTCCGGCGCATCCTCTAGCAGCTCGCCGGGCATCAGCCACTCGTAGATCTCGGCGTACGTTCGCGTGCGCTGGCCCTCGATCCTGCGGTTGAGCATCGTGGGTGACAGTTCGTCGAATCCGTTCAGTCCCATCGACGCCACGATCTGCGCGGCGCTGGCGACCGTCGCGCGCTGAAAGTTGAATACGCGAATCGCCTTGTCCGGCACGTCCAATGCGCGTGTCCGTGCGGGATCCTGGGTGGCGACACCCGTCGGACAGTGATTCGTGTTGCACTTGAGCGCCTGGATGCAGCCGACGGCGAACATCATCGCCCTCGCAGAGAGGGTGAAGTCCGCGCCCTGACATATCCGGGAGACGATGTCCACGCCGCTGGCGACCTTTCCGGATGCGCCGATGCGGATCCTGCCCCGCAAGCCCGTGCCGACGAGGCAGTTGTGGACCAGCATCAGCCCTTCCGTTAGTGGCATGCCGACGTGGTCCTCGAACTCCTGCGGTGCTGCGCCCGTGCCACCTTCGGCGCCGTCGACGATGACGAAGTCGGGTGCGATTCCCGTCGCGACGATCGCCTTGCAGATCGACAGGAACTCAGTGCGGGCGCCAACGCACAACTTGAATCCGACGGGCTTGCCGCCGGAAAGTCGGCGCAGCGTCGCGATGAAGCCGACGAACTCCGTTGGGGTGGAGAACGCACTGTGCGACGGCGGGGAAACTACGGTGACCCCGGCCCGAACCCCACGGGTGGCCGCTATCTCGGGGCTGACCTTGGCACCTGGAAGCACGCCTCCCAGACCGGGTTTGGCGCCCTGGGACAGCTTGATCGAGATCGCCTTCACGGACTCCAGCGCAGACTTCTCGGCGAAGCTGACGGGATCGAACCGGCCGTCGGCGTCGCGGCAGCCGAAGTAACCCGAGCCGATCTCCCAAATCAGGTCGCCGCCACCGCGTAGGTGATAGGGGCTGATGCCGCCCTCTCCGGTGTCATGGGCGAACCCGCCTCGAGCCGCCCCACTGCTGAGGGCCTCGATCGCATTGCCGGACAGTGCACCGAAGCTCATCGCGGAAACATTCAGCAGCGCAATGTCATAGGGTTGGCTGCAGTCGGGACCGCCCAGCCGGACCTTGGGCTCGAGGTCGTCGGCGAAGTGAGCGCGCAGCGATTGCCGGAGGAATTCGTAGCCGATGGCGTACACGTCACGTTCGGTGCCGAACGGCTCGTCACCCTTGGTGCCCTTCGCCCGCTCGTAGACCATGTCGCGGGTCTCTCGATCGAACGGAGTGGCCTCGGTGTTGGACTCGATGAAGTACTGACGGATCTCGGGACGTATGAGCTCCATCAGAAATCTGACGTGTCCGAGGATCGGATAGACCCGAAGAATGGTGTGACGGGTCTGCACGAGATCCCATGTACCAAGCGCAGCCATGGCGAGAAGTACGGCGGCGAGGATGGCCCACGCCCAGGACGCCGTCGCCGCGGCCACCACCGCCAATGCCCCGACGATCCACACCGCTGCAACGATCAGGGGCCGCACCAACACCGCGTGACTGTAACGCGGGTCACTGTGGGTCCGTGGCTATGATCGCCGAGTGGCTGATCAGCCAGTACTGACCGAGGAAGCGCTGACTGCAGCCGTCAGCGCCGCGAAGCATGCCTTCGATGAGGCCGCCGACCTCGACGGACTGGCCCGCGCGAAGACCGAACACCTCGGCGATCGCTCGCCGATCGCGCTGGCCCGCCAAGCACTCGGTTCGCTCCCGAAGACCGAGCGCGCCGACGCCGGTCGCCTGGTCAACGTGGCGCGGACCGAGGCGCAGACCGCGTACGACGCACGACTGGAAGCCCTGCGCATCGAACGGGACGCTGCGGCGCTCGTCGCCGAGCGCATCGACGTGACGCTTCCATCGACGCGTCAGCCCCTTGGTGCCAGGCATCCGATCAGCATCCTCATCGACCGCATCGCCGACACGTTCGTCGCGATGGGTTGGGAACTCGCTGACGGGCCCGAGATCGAGACCGAGCAGTTCAACTTCGACGCGCTGAACTTCCCACCCGACCACCCGGCCCGCAGCGAGCAGGACACGTTCCACGTCGCGCCAGCCGGTTCCCGTCAGGTGCTGCGTACCCACACGTCTCCCGTGCAGATCCGGGCGCTACTGGACAGGGAGTTGCCGGTCTACATCGTGTCGATGGGCCGCACGTTCCGCACCGACGAACTCGATTCGACGCACACCCCCGTGTTCCATCAGATCGAGGGGTTGGCGGTCGATCGCGGGCTCACCATGGCTCACCTGCGCGGAACCCTCGACGCGTTCGCGCGCGCCGAGTTCGGGCCGCAGGGCCGCACCCGGCTGCGGCCGCACTTCTTCCCGTTCACCGAGCCGTCGGCCGAGGTCGACGTGTGGTTCGAGAACAAGAAGGGCGGCGCGGGCTGGGTCGAGTGGGGCGGCTGCGGGATGGTCAACCCAAACGTGTTGCGGGCCTGCGGTATCGACCCGACGGAGTACTCGGGGTTCGCGTTCGGCATGGGTCTGGAGCGCACTCTGCAGTTCCGCAACGGCATTCCGGACATGCGAGACATGGTCGAGGGCGACGTGCGGTTCTCGCTGCCGTTCGGGGTGGGCGCCTGATGCGCGTTCCGTATAGCTGGCTTCGAGACGTAGTCCGGGCCGGCGCCCCAGGTTGGGACGTGCCGCCCGACGAGCTGGAGCAGGCGTTCATCAGGATCGGCCACGAGGTCGAGGAAATCTTGCCCGTGGGACCCGTGTCGGGCCCGCTGACGGTCGGCAGGGTCGCCGAGATCGAGGAGCTCACCGAATTCAAGAAACCCATTCGCGCGTGCAAGGTCGACGTTGGCGAGCCCGAGGCGCGTGACATCGTCTGTGGGGCAACGAACTTCAAGGTCGGCGACCTCGTCGTCGTCGCGTTGCCAGGCACGGTGCTGCCTGGTGACTTCGCGATTGCCAAGCGCAAGACCTACGGACGCACGTCAGACGGCATGATCTGTTCGGTATCAGAACTGAACCTCGGCTCCGATCACTCCGGCATCCTGGTGCTTCCGCCCGGCACCGCCGAGCCGGGCGATGCCGCCGCCGACGTCCTAGGTCTCGACGACGTCGTTTTCGACCTGGCGGTCACCCCGGACCGCGGCTACTGCCTCTCGATCAGGGGCATGGCGCGCGAGATGGCATGCGCCTTCGACCTCGACTTCGTCGATCCGGCCGACGTCAAACCCCTGCCCGCCGATGGCGAGGCATGGCCATTGACCGTTCAACCCGGCACGGGCGTCGTGAGATTCGGGCTGCGCCCGGTCACCGGCATCGACCCGACGGCGGTGTCGCCGTGGTGGATGCAGCGACGGCTTCTCCTCAGCGGCATCCGTTCCATCTCGCCAGCCGTCGACGTCACCAACTACGTGATGCTCGAAATCGGCCATCCGATGCACGCCCACGACCGCAGCCTGATCACCGGCGGGTTCGACGTGCGGTTCGCCCAACCGGGGGAGACCGTGGTCACCCTCGACGACGTCGAACGCCGCCTCGATCCTGGTGACGTGCTCATCGTCGACGACGTTGCGACCGCGGCGATCGGTGGCGTGATGGGCGCTGGCACCACCGAGGTCCGCCCAAGCACCACCGACGTCCTTCTTGAGGCCGCAGTCTGGGATCCGGCAGCGGTGTCACGCACACAGCGCAGGCTGCATCTGGTCAGCGAGGCTGGCCGTCGCTACGAGCGATCCGTCGACCCCGCGATTTCGGTTGCGGCGCTTGATCGTTGCGCGACGCTGCTGGCGGACATCGCTCACGGGGTCGTCGAACCGACTCTGACCGACTGGCGCGGCGATCCCCCTCGTGACGAGTGGTCGGGGCCGGCGGTGAGCATGCCGGTCGACCTCCCCGACCGGACTGCTGGCGTGACCTACGCGGACGGGGCCACGGTCCGAAGACTGACCCAAATCGGCGGGCGCATCACGGCTTCCGGCGACCAGATCACCGTGACGCCGCCGAGTTGGCGACCCGACCTCGTGCAGCCCGCCGACCTGGTCGAGGAGGTACTGCGGCTGGAGGGGCTCGACCTCATCCCATCGGTGCTGCCCCTGGCGCCATCGGGACGCGGGCTGACGCCCAGTCAAGCTCGGCGACGCGCAATCGGAAAGTCCTTGGCGCTCAACGGTTTCGTCGAGGTCCTTCCCAGTCCGTTCCTGCCCGTCGGCGTGTTCGACGCATGGGGACTTCCCACCGACGACCCGCGGCGATCCACCATGGCAGTGCTCAATCCACTGGAGGCCGATCGGCCGCTGCTGGCGACCACGTTGTTGCCGGGACTGCTGGAGGCGCTGGGCCGCAACGTGTCTCGCGGAGCGCCCGACGTCGCACTGTTCGGCATCGAGCAAGTGGCGCTGGCGACTCCACGGACCAGGGCGCTGGACCCGATCCCCGTCGACCGGCGCCCCAGTGACGCCGAGATCGCCACGATCGACGATTCGCTTCCGTGCCAGCCGCTCCACGTCGGCGTCGTGCTGACCGGCCTACGCGAGCCCTCGGGTCCATGGGGCCCTGGCAGACCGGTCGATGCTGGAGATGCGTTCGAGGCGGTCAGGATCATCGGGCGCGCCTGCGGTGTCGACGTCACGCTGCGGGCCGCGCAGCTTCTGCCGTGGCATCCGGGAAGGTGCGCCGAGGTACTCGTCGGCGACGTCGTCGTCGGTCATGCAGGCCAGTTGCACCCGGCGGTCATCGAGCGCACGGGCCTGCCGAAGGGAACCTGCGCCGTCGAACTGGACGTCGATGCGATTCCCATCGTGGAACGTCAAGTAGCGCCGTCCGTATCGCCTTTCCCCGCGGTGTTCCAAGACGTCAGCCTGATCGTGGCCGACGACGTCGCATCGCAGGCGGTCGTCGACGTCGTCCGCGCCGGCGGAGGCGAACTGCTAGAGGACGTCCGACTCTTCGACGTGTACGTGGGCCCGCAGATCGGTGAGGGCCGCAAGTCGCTGACGTTGGCGCTCACCTTCCGGGCGCCGGATCGGACCTTGACCGAGGACGAGGCGAGCGCTGCGCGCGACGCCGCCGTCGCACTTGCCGCCGAACGCGTCGGAGCCGAACAACGCCGCTGAAGGTCACGTCCACGTCGGGCTCGCAACCTCCCTGATTAATCAGTTTGCAACCCGCTGCATAAACATGCAGAATCATGCGGTGACTTCTGTGGCCGTGGCCGGTGCCAGCGGATATGCCGGCGGCGAGATTCTCCGTCTGCTTCTCGGGCACCCCGCCTACGTCGACGGTCGACTCTCGATCGGCGCGCTTACCGCTGCAGCCAGCGCAGGGACGACCCTTGGCGAACACCATCCCCACCTACTTCCGCTAGCGGGCCGAGTGCTAGAGCCGACCGACGTCGAGGTGCTCGCCGGACACGACGTCGTGTTCCTGGGACTGCCACACGGCAACTCCGCCGCGCTGGCCGAGCAACTCGGACCTGAGGTGTTGATCGTCGACTGCGGCGCCGACTTCCGACTCACCGACCCGGGCGCATGGGAGCGGTTCTACGGCTCGCCGCACGCGGGCAACTGGCCGTATGGACTGCCCGAGCTGCCCGGCGGCAGGGATGCGCTGCGGGCAACGAAGCGCATCGCTGTGCCCGGCTGCTACCCGACGGCCGCGCTCCTGGGGCTGATCCCGGCCGTGGCCGCCGGGCTCGTCGAACCCGCGGTGACGATCGTCGCCGTCAGCGGCACCTCGGGCGCCGGCCGCGCAGCCAAGGTCGACCTCCTCGCATCCGAGGTCATAGGCTCAGCTCGCGCCTACAACATCGCCGGCGCACACCGGCATACGCCGGAGATCGCTCAGGGGCTGCAGGCCGTCACCGCCGACAAGGTGACGGTGTCGTTCACGCCGGTTCTGATTCCGACGTCGCGCGGCATCCTTGCCACGTGCACGGCCCGCACCGAGGCTTCCGCCTCCGAGATCCGCTCGGCCTATGAAAAGGCTTACGGTGACGAACCTTTCGTCCACCTGTTGCCCGAGGGGCAACTGCCAAAGACGGGCTCGGTAATCGGCAGCAATGCCGCGCAGATCGCCGTCGCCGTCGACGGCGACGCGGGCGTGATGGTGTCGCTATGCGCAATCGACAATCTCGTGAAGGGAACGGGGGGAGCGGCGGTGCAGTCGATGAACCTGGCACTGGGTTGGCCGGAGACGGAAGGGCTATCGATCGTGGGAGTGGCACCGTGACTGAGTTGATCGATACCGCCCGTCTAGTCCGGACTCAGGGCGTGACGGCACCCGAGGGATTCCGCGCGACGGGAATCGCGGCGGGCATCAAGGCATCTGGCAAGCCGGACCTCGCTTTGGTGTTCAACGAGGGGCCCGACTACCCGGCCGCCGCGGTGTTCACCCGCAACAAGGTCAAGGCGGCGCCCGTGCTGTGGTCCCAACAGGTAATGACCACCAAGCGGCTGCGTGCGGTGATCCTGAACTCCGGCGGGGCGAACGCATGTACCGGGCCGGGGGGTTTCCAAGACACACATGCCACCGCCGAGGCAGTCGCAGCTGCGTTGTCCGCATGGGGCACCGACACGGGCGCCATCGAGGTGGCGGTCTGCTCAACCGGACTCATCGGCGACCGGCTGCCGATGGACAAGGTGTTGGCAGGCGTCACCGAGATCGTTCGCGAGATGGCGGGCGGCCTTACGGGCGGCGCCGAGGCTGCACAAGCGATCATGACCACCGACACCGTCCCGAAACAGGTTGCCCTGCATGCGGACAACTGGACGGTCGGCGGCATGGCGAAGGGAGCAGGCATGCTCGCGCCGTCGCTGGCGACCATGCTGTGCGTCATCACGACCGATGCTGTCGCCGACGCCGACGCACTCGATCGCGCGTTGCGCACCGCTACGGCGAGGACGTTCGACCGCCTCGACGTGGACGGCAGCTGCTCGACCAATGACACGGTCCTACTTCTCGCGTCCGGCGCCAGTGCGATCACGCCGAGTCAGGACGATCTCGACGCCGCCGTCCTTGCGGTGTGCGACGACCTCTGCGCGCAGTTGCAGGCCGACGCCGAGGGCGTCACCAAGCGCGTCGCCGTCACGGTGTCTGGCGCGGCGACGGAGGACGACGCCGTCGTCGCAGCGCGGGTGATCGCGCGGGATAGCCTGGTCAAGACCGCGCTCTTCGGCTCTGATCCGAACTGGGGCCGCGTGCTCGCTGCCGTCGGCATGGCACCGGTCGAGATGCAGGCCGACCGGATCAGCGTGTCGTTCAACGGGTCTCCGGTGTGCGTCGATGGGGTCGGCGCGCCGGGCGCTCGCGACGTCGACCTGTCGGGCGACGCGATCTCCGTCGTCGTCGACCTCGCCGTAGGCAACGGCGAGGCGACTATTCGCACCACCGATCTTTCGCATGCCTACGTCGAAGAGAACTCGGCATACAGCTCGTGAGCTCCCACGCCGCAGCGGACACGGTCACGAAGGCAGCCGTCCTCGCCGAAGCGCTCCCGTGGCTGAAGGCGCTGCACGGCAAGATCGTCGTCGTCAAGTACGGCGGCAACGCCATGACCGACGACGTACTCAAGGCCGCCTTCGCCGCAGACATGGTGTTCCTGCGTAACTGCGGCATCCATCCCGTAGTGGTGCACGGTGGCGGCCCGCAGATCAGTGCGATGCTCAAGCGTCTGGGGATCGCGGGCGACTTCAAGGGCGGATTCCGGGTCACCACACCGGAAGTGCTCGACGTTGCGCGCATGGTGTTGTTTGGCCAAGTGGGCCGTGAACTGGTCGGGTTGATCAATGCGCACGGTCCGTATGCCGTAGGCATGACCGGCGAGGACGCTCACTTGTTCACCGCCGTGAGGCGCAGCGTCAACGTCGACGGCGTGGCCACGGACATCGGACTCGTCGGCGACGTCGAACACGTCGACACCGCTGCGGTGCTCGATCTGATAGCCGTAGGCCGCATTCCCGTGGTGTCGACGATCGCCCCCGACACCCAGGGTGTCGTGTACAACATCAACGCCGACACTGCGGCGGCGGCGCTCGCCGAGGCGCTCGGGGCGGAGAAGCTGCTGATGCTGACGGACGTCGAAGGGCTCTATACCCGTTGGCCCGACCGCGATTCGCTCGTCAGCGAAATCGACGTGACCACCCTAACCGGCCTGTTGCCTGCCCTAGAGGCTGGCATGGTGCCGAAGATCGAAGCGTGCATGCGCGCGGTGGCGGGCGGCGTCACGAGCGCACACGTGATCGACGGCCGCGTCGAGCACTGTGTGCTCGTCGAACTACTTACCGACGAAGGCTCTGGAACGAAGGTGGTGAAGTGACGAAAACGGAAGATCTGCAGGCGCGTTGGTCGGCAGTGATGATGGAGAACTACGGCACGCCGCCGGTCGCATTGGTGAGTGGTGACGGCGCGGTGGTCACCGACGCCGACGGCAAGTCCTACGTCGACTTCCTCGGCGGAATCGCCGTCAACGTGCTCGGCCATCGCCACCCGGCGGTCATCGAGGCTGTCACGCGTCAGCTCAACACGCTCGGCCACACGTCCAATCTGTACGCCACCGAACCGGGCATCGAACTCGCCGAGGCGCTGGTCGCCCACTTGGGCGCAGACACACATGCGCGAGTGTTCTTCTGCAACTCCGGCACCGAGGCCAACGAGGTCGCCTTCAAGATCAGCCGCTTGACGGGGCGCACCAAACTCGTTGCGGCAGAGGGTGCCTTCCACGGTCGGACGATGGGCTCGCTCGCGCTGACGGGACAGCCCTCCAAGCAGGCACCGTTCGCTCCGCTCCCTGGCGAGGTCACCCACGTACCGTACGGCGACGTCGAAGCACTTGCGCGCGCCGTCGATTCGGACACCGCCGCGGTGTTCCTCGAACCGATCATGGGGGAGGGCGGTGTCGTGACGCCACCGCCGGGCTACTTCGTCGCGGCCCGCGAGATCACGGCCGCCAACGGCGCGCTCTTGGTGCTCGACGAGGTGCAGACGGGCGTCGGCCGCACCGGTGCGTTCTACGCGCACCAGCATGACGGCATCACGCCCGACGTGATCACCCTTGCCAAGGGATTGGGCGGCGGGCTGCCGATCGGGGCATGTCTTGCCGTCGGCGCCGTCGCCGAGTTGTTGACGCCTGGCTTGCACGGCAGCACCTTTGGCGGCAACCCAGTCTGCACCGCCGCCGCGCTGGCGGTGCTCAAGACCCTGGCCGACGACGATCTCATCAGCCGCGCCGACGTCCTTGGCAAGACTCTCAGCCACGGCATCGAATCCCTTGGACATCCGCTGGTGGACCACGTTCGCGGCCGCGGTCTGCTGCGGGGAATCGTGCTGACGGCGCCGCACGGGAAGGCAGTCGAGGTGGGTGCGCGAGATGCGGGATTCCTCGTCAACGCGGCCACCCCCGACCTCATCCGGCTTGCGCCGCCGTTGGTGATCAGCGAGGCACAAATCGATGCACTCGTCGCCGCGCTGCCCGCGGTTCTCGACGCGGCCGTCGCATCGGCGGAGGCGTCGTGACGCTTCGCCACTTCTTGCGCGACGACGACCTCACGCCCGGCGAGCAGGCCGAGGTCCTTGCACTTGCCGCTGAACTGAAGGCGGCGCCGACGAGCCGCCGCCCGCTGGACGGACCGCGCGGCGTGGCCGTCATCTTCGAGAAGAACTCCACCCGTACCCGGTTCTCCTTCGAGATGGGCATCGCCCAACTCGGCGGCCACGCCATCGTCGTCGACGGCCGCAGTACGCAGCTCGGCCGCGAGGAGACGCTGGAGGATACGGGCCGCGTTCTCTCCCGCTACGTCGATGCGATCGTCTGGCGGACCTTCGGCCAGGATCGCCTGAGCGCCATGGCATCCGGTGCGACGGTGCCAATCGTCAACGCGCTGTCCAACGAGTTCCACCCGTGTCAAGTCCTTGCCGATCTTCAAACCCTCGCCGAACGCAAGGGCAAGTTGGCAGGCCTGCGGATGACCTACCTCGGTGACGGCGCCAACAACATGGCGCACTCGCTGATGCTCGGCGGCGTGACCGCGGGCATCGACGTGACCATCGCAGCGCCAGACGGTTTCGCGCCCGACGCTCGGTTCGTCGAAGCCGCTCGGCGGAGGGCCGCCGAGACCGGTGCCACGGTGACGTTGACGTCGGACCCGCAGTCGGCGGTGGACGGCGTGGACGTCGTGGTCACCGACACGTGGACGTCGATGGGTCAGGAGGACGACGGCCTCGACCGCGTCGGACCTTTCCAGCCGTTCCAGGTGAACGCAGAACTGATGACCCGCGCTGATTCGGAAGCAGTTGTGCTGCACTGCCTTCCGGCGCACCGTGGATATGAGATCACCGACGACGTCATCGACGGAACGCTCAGCGCCGTGTGGGATGAGGCGGAGAATCGGCTGCACGCGCAGAAGGCGCTGCTGGTGTGGCTGCTGGAACGCCGCTCGTGACTCGGGGAGTGGCGACTGCAAGCCGGGCAGGTCGACAGGCGCGCATCGTGTCGCTGCTGTCGGCCAATGCGGTCAGCAGCCAGTCCGAGCTCGCGACGATGCTCGCTGCCGAGGGCATCGAGGTCACCCAGGCAACGTTGTCGCGTGATCTGGAAGAGCTTGGCGCGGTGAAGTTGCGCGGCGCCGACGGCGGCGTTGGCGTGTACATCGTTCCCGAAGACGGCAGCCCGGTTCGGGGAGTGTCGGGCGGCACGGAGCGAATGGCTCGGCTGTTGGGCGATCTGTTGGTCTCCACCGACGCCAGCGGCAATCTCGCCGTTCTGCGCACGCCTCCCGGCGCCGCGCACTATCTCGCGAGCGCGATCGACCGGGCATCGCTGCCGTATGTCGTCGGCACGATCGCTGGCGACGACACGATCTTGGTGGTGGCCCGCGAACCCATGACGGGGGCCGAACTGGCCACCACCCTGGAAAACCTGAACAACGTTTCTACTCAAGGAGATTGATTCATGTCCGAACGCGTCATCTTGGCGTATTCCGGCGGTCTGGACACCTCGGTCGCGATCAGCTGGATCGGCAAGGAAACCGGTCGCGAGGTGGTGGCCGTCGCCATCGACCTCGGCCAGGGCGGGGAGGACATGAGTGTCGTCCGGCAGCGTGCAATCGACTGCGGCGCAGTCGAAGCGGTCGTCGTCGACGCGCGTGACGAGTTTGCCGAGGAGTACTGCCTGCCGACGATCAAGAGCAACGCGCTCTACATGGATCGCTACCCGCTGGTCTCCGCGATCAGTCGGCCGCTCATCGTCAAGCACCTCGTGGAGGCCGCCCGCGAGCATGGCGGCGGGATCGTCGCGCACGGGTGCACCGGAAAGGGCAACGATCAAGTGCGCTTCGAGGTGGGATTCGCCTCGTTGGCACCGGATCTGGAGGTATTGGCACCGGTACGCGACTACGCCTGGACCCGTGAGAAGGCCATCGCGTTCGCCGAGGAGAACGCCATCCCGATCAACGTCTCCAAGCGTTCACCCTTCTCCATCGACCAGAACGTCTGGGGCCGTGCGGTGGAGACGGGATTCCTCGAACATCTGTGGAATGCCCCGACCAAGGACGTCTACGACTACACCGAAGATCCCACGGTCAACTGGAGTTCACCCGACGAGGTGATCGTCGGCTTCGAACGCGGTGTCCCCGTCTCGATCGACGGCAGATCGGTGTCCGTGCTGGAGGCCATCGTCGAACTCAACCGTCGGGCCGGAGCGCAGGGCGTCGGAAGGTTGGACGTCGTCGAAGACCGGCTCGTCGGCATCAAGAGCCGCGAGATCTACGAGGCGCCAGGCGCGATGGTGCTCATCACGGCCCACACCGAGCTCGAACACGTGACGCTGGAACGCGAGCTCGCCCGCTTCAAGCGCACTACCGACCAGCGCTGGGGCGAGCTGGTGTACGACGGGCTCTGGTACTCACCGCTGAAGCGGGCACTCGAGACCTTCGTCGATCACACCCAGGAACACGTGACCGGTGAGATCCGGCTGGTGCTGCACGGCGGCCACATCGCCGTCAACGGGCGACGCAGTAGCGAGTCGCTCTACGACTTCAACCTCGCCACCTACGACGAGGGCGACACGTTCGACCAGTCGAGCGCCAAGGGCTTCGTGCACGTGCATGGCCTCTCGTCGAAGATCGCCGCGCGACGGGACCTCGCCAAGTGACGCCGAGCAGACGCAAACTCTCCTCGATCGTCCGCATTCAGGGGACTTTGCGCCTGCTCGATGGGAAGGACATGACCCCATGAGCACCACCAACGAGGGCTCGCTGTGGGGCGGACGGTTTGCCGATGGTCCCTCGGAAGCTCTTGCGGCGCTCAGCAAGTCCACTCAGTTCGACTGGGTGCTTGCGCCGTATGACGTCACGGCGTCGAAGGCCCACGCGCGGGTGCTGTTTCGGGCAGGGCTATTGACAGAAGAGCAGCGTGACGGCCTACTCGCGGGCCTGGACAGCCTCGGTGCCGACCTCGCCGATGGAAGCTTCGGGCCGCTGCCCACCGACGAGGACGTCCACGGGGCAATGGAGCGCGGGCTGATCGAGCGGGTCGGCGACGATCTGGGCGGCCGGCTGCGCGCGGGCCGGTCGCGCAACGATCAGGTGGCAACGCTCTTCCGGATGTGGCTGCGCGACAACATGCGAGCGGTCGGCTCTGCCGCGCTCGACGTGGTCGCCGCGTTGGCTGCCCAGGCGTCCGCCCATCCGACCGCAATCATGCCTGGCAAGACCCACTTACAGTCGGCGCAGCCGATCCTGTTGGCGCATCACCTGCTTGCGCATGCTCACCCACTGCTGCGCGACGTCGAGCGCATCGTCGACTTCGACAAGCGTGCGGCGGTGTCGCCCTACGGATCGGGTGCGCTCGCAGGCTCGTCACTCGGGCTCGATCCCGATGCGATCGCCGACGAACTCGGGTTCAGTGCGGCCGCGGAGAACTCGATCGACGCGACGGCCTCGCGTGACTTCGCCGCAGAGGCCGCGTTCGTATTGGCGATGATCGGCGTCGATCTGTCCCGACTCGCCGAGGACGTGATCCTCTGGAGCACCACTGAATTCGGCTACGTCACGCTGCACGACTCATGGTCGACGGGCAGCTCGATCATGCCGCAGAAGAAGAATCCCGACATCGCGGAATTGGCGAGGGGCAAGTCGGGCAGGCTGATCGGCAACCTCACCGGCCTACTCGCGACGCTCAAGGCGCAACCCCTGGCGTACAACCGGGACCTGCAGGAAGACAAGGAGCCGGTCTTCGACTCCGTGACGCAGCTCAAGCTGCTGCTACCCGCGGTGGCCGGCCTGGTGAGCACGTTGACGTTCGACACCGATCGGATGGCAGAGCTCGCCCCACTTGGCTACACATTGGCCACCGACGTTGCGGAATGGCTTGTCCGCCAGGGTGTGCCGTTCCGAGTTGCCCACGAAGCCGCAGGTGGCGCAGTGAAGGCCGCCGAGGCCCGCGGCGTCGGCTTGGAGGAACTCGATGACGACGAATTCGCGGGCATCCATCCTGCTCTCACGCCCGCCGTGCGCGAGGTGCTCACGACCGCGGGATCGGTGAACTCTCGCGATGCCCGTGGTGGTACCGCACCGAGGCAGGTCGCCAAGCAGCTCAACGTCATTCGCGACATCGCCGATCGACTGCGGATCGGTCTGCGCCCCTAATCGATGGCCGACGACGCAATCGGCCCCCTCCGTGGAGGGGGCCGATTGTTTCGCTGTTCGGACGTGGCCTACTCGGCGGCGCCCTTGACCTTGTCGGTCGCCTTGCTGACGGCGTCCTTGACCTTTTCGGCCACCTTCTTCTGCTTCGCCTGTGCTGCCTTGACGAGGTCGCTGGCGTTAACCTTGCCCGGGCCGGGCAGGTGGGCTGCCACCGACTTGATGACGTCGCCTGGGTTGGAGACGGTCTTGGGATCCTTTGCGCTCAGCGTGTTCTGGCTCAACGTTGTCCGTAAGAATGCGCCCGGCCGCGGTAGGGCAGCGGGACCGGGATCCGCGGCTGGCGCCTTGGCGGCGAGCGTCATCGGCGTGTTCTGGATGAACGGATTGTCCGGTGCCGGCAGGTGCGACAACCCGTTGGACAGCACCGTGTTCAACTTGTTCGAGAACTGCACGATCGCGTCCGAGATCGGATCGGGCGTGTTGTTCTCGGCTGCGTCGATGAGCGGCGCGAACACGTTGACGAACAGCGAATACTGGAACGGCGGAGTGCCGCCGCCGGGTGCCTGGCTGGGCGGCGGGAATGCCGCGCCCGGGGGAGCTATCAAGGAGTAGACGAGGTAGCTCGCGAGGCCCGGAATCGTGCTGGGATCGTCGATCGCCGCTTGCGCAGTAGCGGCCAGAACGGTCGGCAAGAAGCCGTTCCAACCGGCGAGCCCCGCGGTGTCGTTGAGCCCCGGAACTCCCAACGAGTAGCCGCCACCGATCGCCTCACCGACCGCACCGACCACCTCGTTGACGGCATTGAGGAAGCTGAAGAGGCGCGGGCTGTTGGTGGCGAGTTGGCCTGCCGCCCCCATCAGCGCTGGTCCGAGCACCAACGGGTTGGGCGCGGGGAGGATCGCACCCAGCGAGTCTCCGATCACGCTGCCTACCGCTCCGAACGCAGTAAGGATGAGGCCTGGATCGGTGATCACCGGGCCCGTGAACGTCGGACCGATGGGTGGCGGAAGGAGTGACGCGAGCGGTAGCACGACCAGTGCGCCGAATTCCTGGAGTACCGACGGTTGGGGAAACGCGACTCCGCCCGACGCCGGACCTGGGTTGAGGAAGGAATAGGTCAGATAGCTCGCCAGCTGGGGGATCAGCGATGGATCGTTTATGGCCGCCTGAGTCACGACGGCTAGGCCGAGCGGCAGCCCACCAATCGAATCGATGAGGATCTTGGCACTGTTTCCGCCTGCGACGTGGACGACGTTGATGGCGTTGAGCAAGTCCGTCACGAGTGCGGCAGGATTGACGGCCTGGTTGCTGACCGAGTGACTCGGTGCAATGGAGATGTCTGGCGGCATCACCTGAATCGGTGCGGCCACCATAGCCGTGGCACCGACGAGGACCACGCCTGTCGTCAAATAGGGCTTGAGTGTGAGCTGCATGTTCGCAAACCTCTCTGTTCGCTGCGAGCCTGACGATTCGAAAGTTACCTGAGAAGAACCTAAGTGGTGGGATAAACACGAAAATATTTACGAGTCAGAAAATTCGTTATATTCAACGCTGAGGTCGCGCGCGACCGATTCCCACGAAAAAGGCGCCTGCCTAACCCCGCGGCTAGGGTTCCTGCTGGCCATGGCCCCTTAGTTACTGCAACGAAATCATGCGGTATGACCAGTGTGATCGGGTTCCAGAGAACAAAAACCTACTGTTAAGTAACCTAATGAGCCATTCCAGCTGTGGTACACGAGTACCGATGTTTCCTGAGCACTGCGTTTGGTCTATGTTCGAATGCCGACGATTCGAGATAATCCGGACATTTGCGGTCGTAAGTGGCAGAATGCCACGGCCAATGAACGCTTCCGGGCATCGAAAGCCGGCGCAACGAGAGCTCACATCTCGAGATGACGACCTTCCTCGGCACGTGGCAGTCTTTGACAGGAGTTCGCCAGCTCGGGTCGGTCCTCAGGTGATCGGCCCCTGAGCAACGTTCCTAGAAAGTTGCCGCGATCAATCGTCCGCTGCGGCCAGCCACGCCTCTTCGAGTTCGTCCTTGCGCCGATTCAATTCGCTTAGTTGCGAATTCAACTCCGCCACCTTGACGTGATCGGCGGCTACCTCGGCCATCGTGTGATGCAGGGCGCCGATCTGAGCGTCGAGCTTGCCGAGCTGACTTTCGATGCGCGCCAACTCCTTTCCCGTCCTACGATCACGGGCCGAGGCGGTCTCGCCTCGGTCGCGCGTCGGTGCGGTCGACGGCGCTTCGGCCGAAATGCGTTCCGCCAGATACTGTTCGATACCGCCGGGCAGCATGACGCAGCGCCCCCCGCCTGGCAGGGCATAGGTCACGTCGGCGACCCGCTCGAGGAAGTAACGGTCGTGGGTGACGACGATCAGCGTGCCCGGCCAGCCGTCGAGGTAGTCCTCGATGACCGTCAGGGTGTCGATGTCGAGGTCGTTGGTGGGCTCGTCGAGCAGCAACACGTTCGGCTCGTCGAGCAACAAGCGTAGGAATTGAAACCGTCGTCGCTCTCCACCGGAGAGATCGGCCAGCCGCGTCGTCAGCTTGTCGCCGGTGAAGCCGAAGTCCTCGAGCAACGTGGACGTACTGACTTCGCGACCGCCCGCGAGTTCGGTTATCCGGCGGGCACTTTCGACCGCATCGAGTACGCGTAAGGAGCCATCCAGTTCGACTAGCGCCTGGCTGAGGTAGCCGATCTTGAGCGTCTTGCCGCGCTTGACCGTGCCGGAGGTCGGCGCCAGCTCGCCGACGAGCAGCTTCAGGACAGACGACTTGCCGGTCCCATTGACGCCGACGAGCCCGATGCGTACACCGGGCCCGATCGACCAGTCCAGCTTGTCGAGCAGAAGCTTGCCGCCGAGTTCGAGCACGACTCGGTGCAAGTCGAACACGTCCTTGCCGAGCCTGGCAGTCGCAAACCGTTGCAGGGCAAGGGAATCCCTCGGCTCCGGCTCGTTGGCGATCAGCTCGTTGGCCGCTTGGATCCGGAACTTGGGCTTGGAGGTACGTGCCGGAGGTCCGCGCCGCAGCCAGGCCAACTCCTTGCGCATGAGATTGCGTCTACGGGCTTCCGTCCCCGCCGCGATCCGCATCCGCTCACTACGCGCCAGAACGTATGCGGCGTAGCCGCCGTCGTAACCGTCGACGGCGCCGTCGTGCACCTCCCACGTACGGGTGCACACCGCGTCGAGGAACCAGCGGTCGTGGCTGACCACCACTAGGGTTCCCGAGCTTCGTCCGGACAGGTGACTAGCCAGCCAGCCGATCACCTCGACGTCGAGGTGGTTGGTGGGCTCGTCGAGCACGAGCACGTCGTGCCCGGCAAGCAGCAGGGCGGCGAGTGCAACCCGTCGGCGCTCGCCGCCGCTGAGCGTGCTCACTTCGGTGTCCAGCGGGACCTCCGCCAGCAAGTGTTCGACGACGGAGCGCGTCTCTGCCTCGGCCGCCCAGATGTGATCGGCGCGCCCGCCGACGATCACGTCGCGGACGGACGCGTCGGCGGCGAAGTCGTCGGCCTGATGCAGATAGCCCACCGACAGCCCGGACGTATGGGTCACGCGCCCCGAGTCGGGTGGCCGCGCTGCGGTCAGAATCTGGAGAAGCGTCGTCTTGCCGTCGCCATTGCGCCCGACGACGCCGATCCTGTCGCCGTCGTCGACACCGAGGCTGACGCCGTCGAGAAGGGTGCGGGTGCCGTAGCCGACGGTTGCGCGCTCGACATTGATCAGATTGGCCATCAGCCGCCGATCATAGGGCCGTTGCGGTTCTCCGCGGACACCACGATCCCCACAGGCACTCGAGATTGCTGTGCCATGATGACCTCTGCAATCAGGGATTCGGGGGTCCCCAGAGGGGAGCGAACTGTGGTTGATCTTTCGGCAGTCACTAGGCCGTTGGGACGGTTGGTCGCGACCGCCCAGAACGGCCTGGAAGTGTTGCGATACGGCGGGCTGGAGACGGGTGCGGTGCCGTCACCGTTCCAGATCGTCGAGAGCGTGCCGATGTACCGGCTGCGACGTTATTTTCCGCCGGACACCCGACCTGGCGCAAAGCCCGCGGGGCCGCCGGTATTGATGGTGCACCCGATGATGATGTCTGCCGACATGTGGGACGTGACGCGCGACGACGGCGCCGTCGGCATCCTCCATCGGGAGGGCATCGACCCGTGGGTGATCGACTTCGGCTCGCCAGACAAGATCGAGGGCGGCATGGACCGCAACCTCGCCGACCACGTCGTCGCACTCAGCGAAGCGATCGACACGGTGAAGAAGGTCACCGAACGCGACGTCCACCTCGCCGGCTACTCACAGGGCGGCATGTTCGCCTACCAAGCCGCTGCGTATCGCCGCTCGAAGGATCTCGCGAGCATCATCGCCTTCGGTTCGCCCGTGGACACCTTGGCCGGCCTGCCGATGAACTTGCCCGCCAGCATTGCCCCTGCCGCCGCGGACTTCATGGCCGACCACGTGTTCAGCCGCATCGACATTCCCGGTTGGCTCGCACGCACGGGATTTCAAATGCTCGATCCCATCAAGACGGCGCAGTCCCGGATCGACTTCGTCCGCCAACTCCACGACCGCGATGCACTATTGCCGCGTGAGCAGCAGCGCCGGTTTCTGGCCAACGACGGATGGATCGCGTGGTCGGGCCCCGCGATCGCGGAGCTGTTGAAGCAGTTCGTCGCCCACAACCGGATGGTGAGCGGCGGCTTCGCCATCCGCGGGGATCTCGTCACCCTCAGCGACATCGACTGCCCGATCCTCGCCATCGTCGGGGAGGTCGACGACATCGGCCAGCCTGCGTCCGTGCGCGGGATCAAGCGTGCAGCGCCAAGGGCGGATGTATACGAATTCCTCATTCGTGCAGGACATTTCGGCCTCGTGGTGGGTTCGAAGGCTGCCACTCAGAACTGGCCGACGGTCGCGGCGTGGGTCAACTGGCTCGACGGCAAGGGCGGCATGCCCGACATGGTGGTGCCGATGGCGCTTCAACCCGTCGACACCGGCGACAGCGGCGTTCCGCTCGCGTCCCGCGTCGCACACGGAGCAGCTGCCGCCACTGAGATGACCTTCAGCCTGGCCCGCACCGCGGCAGACGCGTTCGTCGCTGCCAACAAGTCGGCGCGCGCACTCGTCGTCGAGACGGCCCGCACGCTTCCCCGGTTGGCACGTCTCGGCCAGATCAACGACCACACCAGGATCTCGCTGGGCCGCATCATGTCCGAACAGGCCAACGGCTCGCCCCAGGGCGAGTTCCTTCTGTTCGACGGCCGTGTGCACACCTACGAGGCCGTGGATCGCCGCATCAACAACGTCGTCAGAGGCCTCATCGACGTCGGCGTTCGGCAGGGCGCCCACGTCGGCGTGCTGATGGAGACGAGGCCCAGCGCGCTCGTCGCCATCGCGGCGCTGTCCCGACTAGGCGCGGTGGCCGTCCTCATGCCGCCCGACGGCGACCTCTTCGCGGCGGCGCGCATCGGCGGGGTGTCCGACATCATCGCCGACCCGGTGAACCTCGAGGCCGCGCAACGACTTCCGTTGCGGGTGTTGGTCCTCGGCGGTGGCGAGACGCGAGCGCTTCATCTGCCGGAGGACGCCGACGTCGTCGACATGGAAAAGATCGATCCCGACGTCGTAGCACTGCCGGGCTGGTACCGGCCCAATCCCGGTTTCGCCAAGGACCTCGCCTACATTGCCTTCGCGACGGTCGGCGGCGAGCTCGTCGCACGCCAGATCACCAACTTCCGCTGGGCGCTGTCCGCGTTCGGCACTGCGTCGGCGGCCAACCTCGGCGCAGGCGACACGGTGTACTGCCTCACGCCGCTGCACCATCAGTCCGGATTGCTGGTGAGCCTCGGCGGCGCCGTCGTCGGTGGTACCCGTATCGCCCTGTCCCGGGGACTGCGACCGGACAGGTTCGTCCACGAGCTCCGCCAGTACGGCGTCACCGTCGTGTCCTACACCTGGGCGATGCTGCGCGAGGTCATCGACGATCCGTCGTTCGAGCTCATCGGCAATCATCCGGTGCGGCTCTTCATCGGCTCGGGCATGCCGACGGGGCTGTGGAAACGCGTCGAGGAAGTGTTCCAGCCCGCGCACATCGTCGAATTCTTCGCCACGACCGACGGGCAAGCGGTGCTTGCCAACGTGTCGGGCGCCAAGATCGGCAGCGAGGGCAGGCCCCTGCCCGGCGGCGGCCACGTCGAACTCGCCGCCTACGACGTCGACGACGACCTCATCCTCGAGGACGACCGCGGCTTCGTCCGACTGGCGCAGCCGAACGAAGTCGGTGTGTTGCTCGCGCACCCGCGGGGTCCGATCGATCCGACGGCATCGGTCAAACGCGGCGTGTTCGCGCCCGCGGACACGTGGGTGTCGACCGAGTACCTCTTCCGGCGCGACGACGACGGCGACTTCTGGCTGGTCGACAATCGCGGGTCCGTGATTCGGACATCGCGTGGTCCCGTCTTCGCCGCAGCCGTCAACGACGCGGCCGGGCGGGTCGGCGCCGTCGACCTTGCGGTGACGTACCGCGTCGTCGTCGATGGCCAGACTCTCGCCATCACGGCCCTGTCGCTGGCACCAGGCGGAAGCGTGCCGACGGCTGATTTGAACGAGGCACTGGCCGGCCTGGCCGTAGGCAACCCGCCGGACGTCGTGCACGTGGTACCGGAGATGGTCCTGAGCGCGTCGTATCGTCCGCTGCTCGGGCCTCTTCGGGCCGCGGGAATCCCGAAGGCTTCACGTAACGCGTGGTACCTCGACGTCGAAACAAATCAATACAGGCGGCTCACGGCTGCTGCCCGAGCCGAGCTGACGTAGGCGGCGACGGGCCGCGGCACACCTCAACTGTTAGGCTCCCGAGTGCGGCGCGTAGCCGTCTGGGTCGGGCCAGGCGCGGCAATGGAGGATTAGATGACATCGCAGACCAGCGGAAACACCAGCTGGAAGCGCGCCATGGCTGTCGTCATGGCGACTGGTGCGCTCGCGGCTGGACTGTCGCTGGGGATTGCAGCGCCTGTCGCATGGGCCGATCCAACTACCCCCACCACCGATCCTGATGCCCCGCCCCCGATGACGGCGGATCAGGTGCTCGCGATCATCGATGCGGACTACGACACGGGCGCAGGCGGAGGACAGATCTCCAACCTGATCCACACCGTGATGAAGCTCCGTGCCCAGGGATTCATGCCGTCGAACGCAAACAAGGAAGCCATCGTCGCAGCGCTGGACAAGCGGCCCAACCAACAGCCCTTGATCGAGGCGTTGCAGGCAACCCTCGTTACGCAGCGGCGCAATCAGGCGCGCGCTCAAGCGGCACAGCAGCCGCCAACCTCCACCACCGTTGGAGTTGGCCAGATGCCGGGCCAGGACTACGACCCGAACGGCAACCGCAACCAAGAGGGCGGCGGCATTCAGATCACCGCCCCGTCGGGCTAGCCGTGGCAGCGCTCGACCAGAAGTTGCTCGACATCCTGGTGTGTCCCGCCGATCGCGGACCGCTGATCCTCGTCGACGATCTCCTCTACAACCCCCGACTGCGCCGCGCGTATCGCATTGACGACGGCATTCCGGTGCTGCTGGTCGACGAAGCACGCGACGTCGGCGACGACGAGCACGCCAGGCTCGTTGCCTCGGCTGGCTGATCAGGCCAGCGCCGGCAAGTCTCCTGTCAGATAGCGCTGCAGGTTGGGACCTACGGTCGCGACGATCTGCTCGATTGGCAGTGACTTGAACGGTTCGAGTTCGAGGATGTAGCGCGCCATCACGATGCCGACCAACTGCGACGCCACGAATTGAACCCGTATCGGGCCCGAACCCTGCGGATCGTCGACGCGGGGACCGATTTCTGCAGTGATGATCTCCTGCAGGAAAGATCGGATCAGGCTGACGTCGCTGCCCGCTAGCAGTGATCGCATCGTTGCGACGATCCCGGAGCCGAGTTCCGAATCCCACAGCGGCAGAAGCAACGACGGGATCCGCCAGCCGAGTTCGTCCACCGGGGCTTCCCGCAGCGGACCGATGATCTGCATGGGGTCGATCGGGATCTGGATGGCGGCGACGAACAGCTGCGCCTTGGTGCCGAAGTAATGGTGCACCAAGGCAGCGTCGACGCCGGCGGAGGCGGCGATGGCCCGGATCGAGGTATTGTCGATGCCGTTGCGCGCGAACAGCTCTCGCGCACTCGTCAGTATGCGGTCGCGCTTGTCGGACGTCCCGGGCGGCCTGCCGGGACGTTTCTGACCCGCGCTCACGGAGTTCTGCGTCGCAGCGTGGCTGCCGCCAGACACAGGGCGACGACGGCGAAGGCCACGACGACTGCGATGTCACGAACGGCGGTGGTCGTCAGGTCGGAATGGGCGCCGACCTGTTGGAGGGCCTCCAACGCATAGCTGGCCGGAAGCGCGTTGCTGACCCACTGCAGCCAGTCGGGGAGCACCTCGCGCGGAACGATGATTCCGCACAGGAGGATCTGTGGCGCGATGACCACCGGCATGAACTGCACAGCCTGAAATTCGGTGCGGGCGAACGCACTACACAACAAACCGAGGCCGACTCCGAGTATCGCGTTGATGATCGCGATCATGAACACCCACATCGGGCTGCCCGCAGTGTCGAGGCCGAGGAACCAGAACGAGATCAGGCAGGCGAGGGTCGCCTGGGCGGCCGCGGCGATGGAGAACGCCGTGCCATAGGCCGCCAGCAGATCGAGTCGGCGCAGGGGTGTGGTGAGTATTCGCTCCAGCGTCCCCGAGACGCGTTCTCGCTGCATCGTGATCGACGTGATGAGAAACATCACGATCAAGGGAAAGATGCCGAGCATGATCAGGCACGCGTTGTTGAACGGTGACGGCGTGCCCGGCCGGTGTGGGGCGTCGACGAACATGAAGTACATCAACGTGATGATCGCGCTCGGAACGACGACGATCATCGCGACGCTGCGGTGATCGCCCGCGATCTGCCGCATGATCCGGCTCGTCGAGGCCAGATAGGCCGCAGGGCTCAGCGCGCTTCGACGTTTCAGGCTGCGGTGCTGTGCCGAATGATGGACAGAAACGCTTCCTCCAGTGACGTGCATCCGGTGTCCTCTCGCAGTTTGTCCGGGGTGGTGTGGGCAAGCAGGCGGCCTTCCCTCATGAGGAGCAGGTCGCCGCAATGGTCGGCTTCGTCCATGACGTGGCTTGAGACGATCAATGTCGTTCCGCGACTGGCCAATCGGTGGAACTGATCCCACAGGTCGACACGCAGTACGGGGTCGAGGCCGACGGTCGGTTCGTCGAGCACCAGCAGGTCGGGTCTCGACACCAAGGCACAGGCAAGCGACGCTCGGGTGCGTTGGCCGCCAGAGAGGTTCCCGCACAGCGCATTTCGGTGATCGTTGAGTCCCACCGCTTCCGTGGCGTCGTCCGCGGCGGCACGGTCGGCGCCGTAGAGTGCGGCGAAGTATCGCACGTTGTCGATCACGCGCAGGTCGTCGTAGATCGTGGCGGACTGGGTGACATAGCCGACGTGGCTTCGGAGTTCGGCGGATCCGGCGGGGCGGCCGAGCACCATCACTGTTCCCGACTCGACGATCTGAGTGCCGACGATCGCACGCATCAACGTCGTCTTGCCGCACCCGGAAGGGCCGAGCAACCCGGTGATCGTGCCCTTCGCGATGCGCACCGAGACGTCGTCGACGGCGGTCCGCTTGCCCCGGATCACGGTCAGATGCTCGATCGAGACGGCAGGTTCCGCTCCGGTCGCCAGTAATTCATCGCTCGATGAAGTCATCATGCGATGAATAATCCTCCCCGTGACAGACGAGTGTCAAGGACCGGGCAGAATCGCCCCAATGAGTGCCGAGCGTCTGGCCACGGACCCCGTCACGGCAGCTCGGCGCTTGCTCGGTGCGCAGCTGACTGGGCGCGGTGTGCGCGCAATGATCGTCGAGGTCGAGGCCTATGGGGGACCACCCGACTGCCCCTGGCCGGACGCCGCATCGCACTCCTTTCGCGGACCGCGACCCCGCAACATGGTGATGTTCGGTCCCGCCGGATACCTGTACACCTACGTCAGCCATGGCATTCACGTGTGCGCAAACGTGGTGGCTACCTACGACGGGGTGCCCGGCGCAGTTCTGATTCGTGCCGCGGCGGTCGAGGACGGCGTCGACGTCGCGCACTCCCGCCGGGGTGCCGTCGTGACCGCTGCGTTGGCACGGGGTCCGGGCAATCTCTGCTCTGCGCTCGGAATCACCATGGCGGACAACGGGATCGACTTGTTCAGCGACGCGAGTCCGATTCGGCTGACGCTGGGAGAGCCGCATACCGCGATGAGCGGACCCCGCGTCGGAGTCAGCACCGCGGCCGATCGGCCGTGGCGGTTTTGGCTGCCCGCCTACCCAGAGGTGTCGGCGTACCGCCGGAGTCCGCGGGCACCTGCACCCGGGCTCAGCGACTAGGCACTGACCACGCGAGGGCTGGCGCTTCAAGCGCGCACACGAGGGGCCGCCGCGCGAGTCGGTGAGGTCGACCGTCGCGATCAGGTGCTGCTGCCCATCTTCGAGGAATGGAATGACGTCAGCGAGCATCAACTTGGCGCGACGAAAGCCTGCGAAGGTGCCGTCGTCGCCAACGTTTCCCCAGGTGAGGTAGACGAACCGCTCGCCGCGTTTGCCTTGCACGGCAGGACCGCGGAAGTCGACGCCGTCTGGGTGCTCGATGACGTCGACGTCGAGCGTCCACCTGGCACGCTGCGCATCACCACGAACCAGTTCGGCGGGCTCGCGTTTGAGCTGAATTCCGACGTGAACGTTGTCGCGGGGCACGCCGTCCCCTTGTCACGACCGGCCAGGAAGGTGATGTCCGCGGATCTCCAGACGCATGAATTCCAGGGTGCCACGGGCGCAGCACCCCGTGCGTGCGTAAAGATCGTCGTCATGGGCAGCACCATCCTCGACGAGTTGCAGTGGCGCGATCTGATCGCACAATCCACCGATCGGGAGGCGCTGGACGCGGCGCTGGCTGCCGGCCCGGTGACGGTATATGCCGGTTTCGACCCGACCGCCCCCAGTCTGCACGCTGGAAACCTGGTGCCGCTCTTGGCATTACGTCGATTCCAACGCGCGGGTCATCGGCCGATCGTCCTCGCGGGGGGCGCTACCGGAATGATTGGCGATCCACGCGATGCAGGCGAACGCAACCTCAATACGACGGACACGGTCGCAGAGTGGGCGGACAGGATCAGGGGTCAGCTCGAGCGATTCGTCGACTTCGATGGGTCCGCTAACGGCGCGATCATCGAGAACAATCTCACATGGACATCGCAACTGTCCGCGATCGACTTCCTCCGTGACGTCGGGAAGCACTTCTCCGTCAACGTGATGCTCGACAGGGACACCATTCGCAGGCGGCTCGACGGCGAGGGCATCTCCTATACCGAGTTCAGCTACATGCTGTTGCAGGCCAACGACTACGTCGAACTGCATCAGCGGCACGGTTGCTCGCTGCAGCTCGGCGGGTCGGACCAGTGGGGCAACATCATCGCCGGCGTCCGGCTGGTGCGCCAGAAGCTCGGCGCGACGGTGCACGCTCTGACGGTGCCGCTCGTCACCGCCGCCGACGGCACGAAGTTCGGCAAGTCGACTGGCGGTGGAAGCCTCTGGCTGGACCCTGAGATGACGAGCCCCTACGCCTGGTACCAGTACTTCGTGAACACCGCCGACGCCGACGTCGTCCGCTATCTGCGCTGGTTCACCTTCCTGTCCGCCGACGAGCTCGCTGAGCTGGAGGAAGCGACGTCCACGCGTCCACACGAACGCGCAGCTCAGCGTCGACTCGCACAGGAATTCACCACGCTGGTGCACGGCCAAGCGGCAACCGATGCCGTCGAACTAGCGAGCCAGGCACTGTTCGGCAGGGGCGAGCTGTCAGATCTCGACGAGCCGACGCTTGGCGCCGCTCTTAGGGAGGCATCGGTCGCCGAACTGAGGCCAGGTGATCCGGACGGTGTCACCGACCTCCTAGTCGCAACTGGACTGTCCCCGAGCAAGGGTGCGGCGCGGCGCACTGTCGCCGAGGGTGGGGTTTACGCCAACAACGTCCGCGTCACCGAGGAAACCTGGACCCCTGAACCGTCGGACTTCATTCACGGGCGATGGCTGGTGCTGCGCAAGGGCAAGCGGAATATTGCTGGGGTGCGCCGCGTTTGATCACTGGTACGGGCGTACCGGTATGAGAAACACGCCGTCTAGCAGGCGATTTGACTCCCCGTTATCCCTGACGTAACTTATGGAAGTCGTCGCGACGCGGTCCAGCCGCTGAGCGCGACGGCATCCCAGAGGGAAGTCCACTTCGGTGGCTGTCCTCATCTGCCTGCACTACGGCTCGCGGCTTTTAGTCGCGGGGTTGTCGCGCGGTCAGGATGGGCGTGTTGTTTGAGAACTCAATAGTGTGTTTGGTGGTTTTTGTTTGTTTTTGGTTGCCTGTGTGGGGGACTCCCCGTCTTCCTGTTTCATGGGTGGCTGTTTTTTTGATGCCAGTTTTTGG